>Ga0076929_100019_pt1 | contig 433413 bp, 396 predicted proteins | sample HotLakConUCCSL28_FD_87104 | JGI IMG/M metagenome (GOLD analysis project Ga0076929, IMG submission 87104) | Hypersaline microbial mat communities from Hot Lake, Washington, USA - Hot Lake Consortium UCC-SL28 (version 3) (version 3) | ecosystem: Environmental > Aquatic > Thermal springs > Hot...
GTTCTCCATCGAATCTTCGCAAATCCGACGGAATCACAACCTGCTGATATCACTCAACTCTTTTTAGGTCAGGCTCTTAGGTACAGACTGTTACCTATGTCTCAGTGCCGGACAGGAGAAATATGGCGCGCCTCTGCGAACCAAGATACGAACACCTATATAATTGAAATAAACATGTGATTTTTCGAGCTGCAGATAACTTTAACTGCGTGGTGTTTGGCATCGAGTGCACTACCTGTGCCCCCGTCCTGCTTACAGTCTCGCCTAAATTATAGGGTCAGCAGAAAATCACACGCATACGAAAGTCGGCGCTCGGGTTTCTCGTCGTCATCTTTTCCTGCAAATCACCTGGAGAAGTGAATCAGACAAGCCTCATTGCGAAATTCCATATCCGACGCTGCGTGTATGGAAAATGCTCTTGAACCGCGGGGCTGTTTACCAGATGTCGGCCTTCATTCAACCCTCACCCGAAAGTCACTCAATTGCGGCGACCATTTCCGCGGCGATGTCGATATAGCCGGTCTGGTGCGGTTGCAGGTCCTGGCCGGTATAGGCGTGGAACAGCGCCTCGAAGGGGTCGTCGATGGCGGTCTTGATACCCGAGAGCTGCTCCATGACGGCGAGGCCGCAATAGGGCACATAGGACGCCGAGTAACCGCCCTCGTGCGACATCATCAGCCTGCCGCCGCACAGGTCGTCGGCGGCCTGCATCAGCATTTTCGTCAACTCGCGGTAGGTGCCGGAGTGGAGCATCATCCGGCCCAGAGGATCGGCGCAGGAGGCGTCGAAGCCTGACGGTACGATGATGACGTCGGGCTTATAGGCGTAAAGCGCCGGAATGATCACCCGTTCGAACACCGAGACATAGGCGCCGTGGCCGGAGCCTGCGGGCAGCGGAATGTTGATGTTGTAGCCTTCGCCCTTGCCTTCGCCACGCTCGCCGTGGAAGCCGCTGTCGAGCGGATAGAGGCCGTCCTGGTGGATCGAAATCGTGAGCACCGAGGGGTCGGAATAGAAGGCGTATTGCGTGCCGTTGCCGTGGTGGACGTCCCAGTCGACAGTCGCCGCCCGTGCGAACTGGTGCTTCTTGCGAGTTTTCATGATCGCCACCGGCACATTGCCGAAAATGCAGAAGCCCTTGCCGTCGGCGGGCTCGGAATGGTGTCCCGGTGGGCGCACCAACGCATAGCCGTTGTTGACCTTGTCCCCAAGCACGGCATCAAGAAGTTGCACTGCGCCGCCGGTGGAGAGACAGGCGATCTCGTAGCTGCCGTGGCCAAAGGGCGTGAACTCGCTGGCCTTGCCGCCGGTCTCCTCGCTGAGTGCCTTGATCTTACGGATGTAGTCGCGGTCATGAAACAGCGCCAGGTCATCCTCCGTGACAGGAACCGACGGAATGTTCACCAGTTGCTCGGTAAGACCGGAGACTTCCATCAGGTTGCGAAACCGGCGCTTGGTCGAGGCATTCTCGGCGTGCTCGCCGGGCTCTACAGTCAGGCCGGGCGGCACCAGAAGTGCTGCGTTTCCAGTCTCGTGCCAGAGATAGAGTTCATGAAAATTCCAGCCAGTTGTCATGGAGAGGCTCCTATTTCGAGAGGACCATCGATGCGGCCCGTTCGGCGATCATGATGGTGGGCGCGTTGGTATTTCCCAACACCATCTTGGGGAAGACCGAGGCGTCAGCGATATACAGGCCTTCTATTCCGTGTACCTGCATCGTCGCGGGATCGACGACGGACATGTCATCGGTGCCCATCCGGCAGGTGCTCGTTGGGTGGTAGAGCGTGGTGCAGTGGCCGCGGATATATTCGCTGATCTCGGCATCGGTTTCTGCCTCAGCGCTTGGCGTAATCTCACTGGCGATCAATTCTTTGAGCGGGGATTGCGCGGCGATCCGTCTTGAAATGCGGATGCCTTCGATCAGCGTGGCGATGTCTGACCCATCCTCGTCGCTGACGAAGTAGCGCGGATCGATCGCCGGATATTCGATCGGGTTGGCCGAGCGCAGCCGGATCTCGCCGCGGCTGTCGGGACGCTGCAAAGTCGTATGAAGTGTGATGCCGGGCTTGGACGACAGGAAACGAACATAATCTCGGTGCGGGCTGATAGCGCCGTAAAGCTGCAGATCCGGCTCGATCTCCGGGCGGCTCTTTATGAAACCGCCAGCGGCCACCCAGGGCGAGGAGCGCGGGCCGCTGCGCGAGGTCTCCCATTCCTTGAAATCCCGCGCCAGCGTCTCCTCCGTCCAGCCGCCGACGCCGATGGATTCATGCGTGTAGAAGGTGATCGGAATGTTGATGTGGTCCTGCAGGCTCTTGCCGACGCCGGGGAGGTCATGAATCGGCTTGACGCCGACTGCAAAGAGTTCGTCCGTCTTGCCAATGCCCGAGAGCATCATCAACTGGCAGCTGCCGATCGAGCCCGATGACAGTATCACCTCGCTGTTGGAATGAGCCGTTTCCGGAACGCCGTCGACGAGATAGCGTATGCCCTTGGCGCGCGCGTTCTCGATGATCAGGCCCGTGGCAAGTACGCCGGTCTTCACCGTCAGGTTGGGCCGGCCAAGCGCCGGGCGCAGATAGGCTTTTCCTGTGCCCCATCGCTCTCCATTCTTGATGGTGAACTGGAACAAGCCGACGCCTTCCTGCTCGACGCCGTTGAAATCGCGGTTGTACTTGTACCCCGCCGCCTTGCAGGCCTCGATCCACAACAGTTCGTTCGGGTCGACATGCGGCACGTCGCCGATATGCAGGAGGCCGTCCGAGCCGTGCAGCGGATCGTTGCCAAGTTCGGCATTGCTCTCCGAGGCCATGAACACGGGAAGTACGTCGTGCCAGCCCCAGCCAGGGCAGCCCATGGCCGCCCATCCGTCATAGTCCGACGGCAGTCCGCGGATATAGATCATGGCGTTGAGCGCACCGGAGCCGCCGATCATCTTGCCGCGCGGCCAGAAGATCCGTCGTCCGCGGCAGCCGGCCTGCGGTTCGGTGTAGTAGGACCAGTCAACGGAGGTATTGAACATGGTGGGCCAGTCCGAGGGAATGTCGGAGGCGAGCGGTGCTGAGCGACCAGCCTCAAGCAACAGCACCTTGCGGGCCGGGTCGGCGCTAAGTCGATTGGCCAGCACGCAGCCAGCGGAACCGGCGCCAACGATGATTGTGTCGTAAGTCGTCATGTCATTCTCCCGCCGTTACCGTGTCTGCCGGTCGGCTTGCGTCGATTTTTCGTGCACGCTTGCGGCCTGCCCAATTCGCCAGATCGCCGAAGCGACCCACGATGCCCCTGGGCATCAGCACGATCGAAAGCGCGATGATAAGGCCAAGCCCGAGCGTGCGGAATTCGCCGGTTTCACGCATCAACTCGTCAGCAGCCACCAGAACGATGGTGCCGACCAGCGGCCCCCAAAATGTGCCGACGCCGCCGACGACGGCAATGGCAATGATGAACATCAACTGCGACAGCGACAGGATGCCCGGGCCGATGGCCTGGTAGTGAGCGGCGTAGAAGCCACCGGCCAGGCCAGTGAAAAATGCCGAAATGCCAAACACCAGAAGCTGAGCCTGGAAGCGGTTGACGCCGCGCGCCACCGCATAGCCCGGATTGTCCTTGAGCGCCCGAAAGACGAGCCCGATCGGGCTCTTGGTGATGGCGTACGTGAACAGCATGGTTACGGCGAACAGCATGGCGATGATGGCATAATTGCCCACCAGCCAGTTGCCCCTTAGAAGCGCCCTTGTGCCAAGATCACCGAAGCGGCCAAAGCCGACAGCACCGCCGGTGAACTGCCTGCAGCTCGAGCCCACCATGGTGAAGCACTCGGTGTCGGTGACGATCAGCAGATACATGGTCTGGGCGATCGCCAGCGTCAGCAGCGCCACATAGACGCCGGCAAGCCGCAGGCAGGCAAGCCCGACCACCAGCGAGAACACCATGGCGGCCAGCGCGCCAGGGATCAGCGCCGACCAGACGTTCCAGCCGAAATAGAAGCACAGCATGGCGGTTGCGTAGCCGCCGACGGCAAAGATCGCCATCTGCGCCAACGAGAAGATCCCGGAGAAGCCGAACAGCAGGTTCCACTGCGAGGCGATGGTGGCGTAAAACAGCGCCAGTACCACCTGACCCAGCACGTAGCGGCTGTCGATCATCAGCGGCAGGGCGACGATGGCAATCATCACCACCAGGGTGACCAGCAGATCGCCCTTTGCGGAACGGGACATCATGGGGGCTTTGGCTGTCATTGCGACCTCACATCCTGCGGATTTCAGCGCGACCGAACAGGCCCGACGGGCGCCAGATCAGCACGACGATGACGACGAACAGAAGCGACGGGAAGCCCCAGCGGGCGCCGGCGGCGTATTGGACGAAGGCTTCCAGCAGCGCCAGACCGAAGGCTGCGGCAACCGCGCCTGGAAGATTGCCGAGCCCTGCCACCACGCACATGATGAAGGCCTTCAGCATCGGGTCATTTCCGAGCGGCGGCGAGAGCTGCGTCATCGAACTGACCATGACACCGCACACACCTGCCAACGCACCCGAAAGCATGAGCACCTGCAGATAGACCCGGTCAACCGCTACGCCCATCAGTTGCGCCGCATCCCGGTTCTGCGCCGTGGCGCGGATCGCCCGGCCCATGCGAGTGCGACCGAGCAGCAGCGACATGACGACCATCATCACCACCACGACGGCGACGATCAGGACGTTCTGGTAGGGCAACGCCATCTTGCCGAGCCGCACCCAGCCGTCGACGGAGACCGGCTGCTTCAACGGCTGTCCGCCATAGGTCATCAGCACCGCGTTCTCGAGCGCGATGCCGATGCCGACCGTGGCAATCATCACATTGGATTCAAAGGCGGACCGGTCATTCTTCAGCAACTGCCGCACGATGAGGTAATAGAGGATCGCTCCAGCAATTGCGCCGGCCCCGATGGCGCCGGCAAATCCGAGCAGGATCGGCATGCCGAGCGAGGTGATGACGCTGTAGGCGACATATCCACCCAGTGTCAGCATCGCAGCATGGGCCATGTTGAGCATTCCCATCGAGCCCCAGACCAGCGAAAGGCCGACCGTAGCCAGCGCATAGAGAGCGCCTGAGGTGAGGCCCGCGACCAGAATGGACATCAGAACATCGAATGGCATGCCTCAGCCTCCAAGATAGGTTGCAAGAAGTTCTTCGCGCGCCATCAGTTCGGCGGGTTTGCCCGACCAGACGATCTCGCCATCGTCGAGCAGGTGCAGAAGATCGGCAAGATCCTCGACACGAGCGGGGTTTTCCTCGACAAGCAAGATCGTTCGTCCGGCCTTGCTCAGCTCGGAAATGACGCCGTAGACCTGTTCGATGATCAGCGGCGCCAACCCCAGCGAAGGTTCGTCGATGAGCAGTACGCGGCCGCCCATCATCAGCCCGCGGCCGATGCCGACCATGCGGCGCTCGCCGCCCGACAGTGTCGCGGCGATCTGGCCGTGGCGGTCAGCCAGTTTCGGCAGCAGTGCGTAAACCTCGTCGAGCCGCCGCTTGATCTCCGCCTGACCCGGGGCCAGGAAGGCACCCATCAACAGGTTTTCGAGTACGGTCATCTGCGGGAACAGCATGTCCCCCTGCGGTACATGTGCAATGCCGAGGGCCGCCATCTCGTGAGGCTTGCCTGTCATCTTCCGGCCGTCGATACGGATTTCGCCGGCTCTCAGCGGCACCAGGCCGGAGATGGTCTTGAGCAATGTCGTTTTGCCGTGGCCGTTGGGGCCGACGACCGTGACGAATTCACCTGCGTTGACGGAGAGCGAAATGCCTTTGAGCACTTCAAGGCCGTCATAACCCGAGACGACACCTTCGATAGCCAGGACCGGGGGAGTTGCGGAGATGGTCATGCCTGCATTCCCGTGTCCGCGGCTTCCGCCGTCTTGGCATCGAAGAATTTCTTGAGCCGCTTCTGCGTGCCTTCGCCGAGATAGGTCTCGACCACGGCCTGGTCCTCTGCGACCTTGTCCGGCTTACCTTCGAAGATCACCTTGCCGTGGTGCATGATGATCACCCGGGTCGACAGTGCCAGCAGGAAACGCATTACATGCTCGATGAGCACTATGGTCAGGCCCTGGTCGCGCAGCTTCAGTACCATCGCCATGATCTGGTCGATCTCGCTGGCGTTGAGCCCGCCCACCGGCTCGTCAAGGAAAAGCATTTTCGGCTTGGTCGCGATAGCACCGGCGATCATCAGGAGCTTGCGGTCGAGCACCGGCAATTGGCCGACCGTCTCTTCTGCCTTGGCCGCGAGGCCGACGAAGTCGAGTGCTTCTTCCGTGGCCCCGCGGACATTGACGCCGAGACGGAAGCCCGGCAAGCGCCGGCGCTGCTGGCCGAAATAGGCGGCGATCTCGATGTTTTCGCGCACGGTGAGGCTGTCGAAGGCGGCGTTGAGCTGGAAGGTTCGGGCAATACCCAGCTGGCAGATGCGGTCGGCGGGCAATTGGGAGATGTCGGTATCGCCGAAATGCACCCGGCCAGCGGTGATCGCAGTAATTCCGGTGATCACGTCGAAGAATGTGGTTTTCCCGGCGCCGTTGGGGCCACCAATTCCGACGATCTCGCCAGGATTGACCACCATGGAGACACCGTCCACGGCGGCGAGTGAATCGTACCGTTTGACAACACTGTCGCACACCAGCATCGGGCCTGAACTCTGCATCCTGTCCTCATTCGGTTGGAAGCTCCGGCCGGGCATTTAGCCCGACCGGTTTCGGCATCGATTTCATGCCTTGGCGAGAATCGTCATTTCATCCATGGCGGCATAACGAAGCTGTCGGTCGCATAGAGCGGCGGCGAGATCAGCTTTGGGTCGGTCGTGTAGTCCTGGTGCTGCAGGAACTGGTGCGGCATGCCAAGTGACGGATCGGCGACCTGGGTCGGGTAGCAGTAGGACGACTGGCCTTCCGGGTCTGCACGATAGGTGCCGTTGACGCCGCGGTAGACCTGCCGCTTCATGATGTTGGCGACCTTGGTTGTCTGCTCCTTGTTGAACGGTTCGCTCGCTCCGCCGGCGATCGCGGCAGCAAGGGCCCACATCCAAAGACCGTCATAAGTCTGAGAGCCGGTGATATAGGCCGAGTTGGGGCCGAACTTTTCGCGATAGCTCTCGCGGTAGGGCTTGGCGAAATCGTCGGGAAGGCAGCCGACAACGGTGGAGTAGATCACGCCGTTGATGGCTTCTCCGCCAATTTCCCGGAACGCCGGCAACGATGGTCCGTACTGCATGTAGACCAGGCTGTTGATCGGCTGCGGCAGGAACTGGACCATAAACTGCGCCAGATCCTGCGGCAGGAAGTGGGTGATCAGGATGGCTGCCGGCGGATCCTGCCTGAGCTTGGCGAGCGTCGGGCCCCACTGATTGGTCGGCAGCGGCACGGTTTCGTAGAGGCTGACCTCGAAACCGTATTCGGCCGCCTTGTCGCGGATCGCGTTGGCGATGGTGATCGAATATTCGTTGGCCGACGGGATGATGGCGATCTTCTTGTTCGGCGCCGTCCATTCGCCGCTCTCGGAAAGTTCCTTGAGGAAGTTCAGGCAGCCAGGGCCATACCAGTATTCCGGCGGGTCGCCCTGGAATGAGCTGTAGTAGCGTGCCGGATCGGTCTTGAACTTCTCATTGTGCGAGATCAGCGTATTGTAATGCATCATGATGACATCGTTGTCGGCGGCTACATCCATCTCGATCATGTTTGTGCCGAGATTGTAGCCGTTGATGACAGCCGAGACGTTGTAGCGGTCGATGAGACGCTGCATCGACTGGCTGACCAGATCGGCACCCATTTCCTTTGTGTCTTCGATGTGGATTTCGATCGGCCGGCCGAGGATGCCGCCCGCCGCATTGATTTCCTCGGCGGCGAGATCAAGACCGTTCTTGAACTCGATGCCGTCTGCGGCCGCAAAGCCCGACATCGGCAACGCCGAGCCGACATGGATCGGCGTTGTGTCCTGGGCCTTGGCCCCGTTGTTCATGTCGGCGAGTAGGGCCGTACCGGCGGCGCCTGCGCCGACCACCCCTTGAAGCATTGCACGTCTGTTCATCATAGCAGAGCACCCCTTTTATGGTTGGTTATGTTCTCTCAATGCGAAACGGATGGGCTAGAAGTTGAAAATGCCCTCCAGTGCCACCGCTGCTGACAGCACGCGGGCGTCGTCACCACGCGCACCAATGATCTGAAATCCGACAGGAAGGCCGCTGCGCGTCAGTCCGCAGGGGATGACGCAGGCCGGCTGCTGGCTGAGATTGATCGGGTAGCTGAATCCCGCCCATTCGGTCCAACGGCCAAGACCGCTGCCGTCCGGAAATTCAATTCCAGCGCCGAAGGCCGGAATCGAGGTCGCGGGCGAGACGATGAAATCGAATGTTTCCATCAGCCGGTCCATCGCGGCGCCGAATTCGGCGCGTCTGGTTTGAGCCGCAATCACGGCGCTGACGCCCATGGCCTCACCGGTTGCAGCGGCATCGAGAAAGCCGGGGTCGACCTGATCGCGCTGGTTTGCCGGAATGGCTGCCAGACGGGCGGCGGCGCCGGTCAGCCAGTGATGGTGGAAGAGATCAAGCAGATTCTCGCTAGGGAGGTCAGTGGCTTCGACGTCGGCACCCATGGCTGCAAGTGACTGTACCTGTGCGGAGACAATTTCGGCCACTTCCGGATCAACCGGCCCGAAGGGAGGGGTTGCCCAGAAGCCTATGCGCATACCCTTGAGACTGGTCTCGACGGTGCCGAGCGGGGCCAGGCGGCCAGCGCCCTGATTCCAGTCGCGCAGATCGCGACCCGACATCGCGGCGAGCATGACAGCCAGATCGGCGGCCTTTCGGGTCATCGGTCCAAGATGCGCCACGGTCCCGAAGGCGCTGACCGGATAGGCCGGAACGCGACCGAAGGTGGGCTTGAGACCGGTGATGCCGGTAAAGGATGCCGGAATGCGGATTGAGCCGCCGCCATCGGTGCCGAGGTGGAACACGCCCGCTCCGGTGGCCGCCGCAACGGCTGCTCCGCCGGAGGATCCACCCGGTGTCTTCTCCGGGTTCCAGGGATTGCGGGTGATGCCGAAGTTTCGACTGTCGGTGACCGCCTTCCAGCCGAATTCAGGCGTTGTCGTCTGGGCAATAAAGACCCCGCCCGCCTTTCGCAACAGCGAGACCGCCGGCGCGTCTTCCGCATAGACACCGGCGTCAGTGGTCGTGCTGCCATACCGCACGCTCCAGCCCTTGACCCAGACGATGTCCTTGAGCGTGATAGGAACGCCATCGGCCGTCGACAGCGGTTCATTCGCACGCCAGCGCTTCTCCGAGGCCGCCGCCGCATCCAGTGCGCCCTGCCTGTCGACCTGGGTGAAGGCATTGAAAAGCGGATTGATTTCTTCGGCACGGTTGATTGCCGCAGTCGCCACTTCGACAGGCGACAAGGCTCTGCTCCCGTAGGCGGCGGTCAGCTCCGCGGCAGTCAGACGGCACACTTCTGCTGCACCTGAAATTGGATTTGCTCCAATCGGCATAAGCACTCGAACCCCTGTTATCGCAATCCGCTCTGGCGGCAGACTTTTTGATGCAGTGCAATGTGGGACTATTCGCGCCTGCGATAAAATGTATTCTTGTGTGGAACTTATGACATTTTATGTAACCGGGGATTTGCGATGAACATGACAATCCGCCAGTTGCGTTATATCTGCGAGGTCGCCCGCCTGGGCAGCATCCAGGCGGCCTCGAAGTCGCTCCACATATCGCAATCGTCAATCCTGGCCGCCCTTGCTTTGGCGGAGGCTGAAATGGGGGCGACGATTTTCGACCGCCGCCCCGCGCGTGGCGTGCTGATCACGCCTGCTGGAGAACGTTTCGTTAAAGCTGCCCGGGTGATGGTGTCTGCCGACCTGGAATTCCGCCGCTCCATTGGCGACCTGCGGGCACGGGTCCCCCCTGTGCTGCGGATCGGCTGTTTCGAGCCCTTCGGCGCGCTATTCATGCCGGAGATGCTGCGCAGTTACCTTGACGCGGTGGGAGACGTGGAAATTGTTCTTCTTGAGGGGGACCAGGAGCAGCTTCAGGACTGGCTTGCCGCAGGCAGCATCGATCTGGCCATTCTTTACGATATCGGACCGATCAGGACCGGCAGCACCACCCGCATCTGCAAGGTTCCGCCGCATGCGCTTATCCGTGCCGATGACCCGCTCGTTGCTCGCGACGGTGTCAGGCTCTCGGATCTCGCGACGCAACCGCTGGTGCTGCTCGACCTGCCGCAAACCGCCACCTATCTGCTGACGTTGTTTGACATATTGGCCAAGCGGCCGGAGGTGCGGTTCCGCACCCGGTCCTATGAGACGGTGCGCTCCGCGGTTGCTTCCGGCTTCGGCATGGCGATTCTCAACATGCGGCCGATTGGCCGCGCGACTGCCGACGGCCAGTGCATTGTCCGCAAGCCTATCCTGGATGATCTGCCTTATCCGACGCTGATCATCGCCGACATGTATGGCGCCGGGAAACCGATGTTCGTTCGCGTGTTCATCGAGATATTCCAGCAATTCTTCCGGGATGTGGGGCCGTCGGGCTTTTCGGTGACGATGCCGGAGAGCCGGCACATGCTGTTGCCGCAATAACGGCAGTTGGTGTATTGCTATTCCCTCTGCTTTGCGCTGTTGCGTGGATCAGCGAATGAGCGGAATTCGGTCTTTGATGCGCCGGCTTGTTTGGTCGCTCCCGCCGATGCCTCACAACAAACGGATTTGGGGCGTCCTCAGTCAAGCATTCGGTTCAGAATCGTGACGCCGATCGCCAGTGGAATGACAGCTCTTGCGGCTGCGCTGTGACGCAGGACAGCGTCATAGGTTGGTTGGCCATCATCGGCTCCATCGGCAGTGAACCGGCCGATCCCATCCGTCTACCTGGTCGAGCAACAGCTCCAGCTGCGAGGCATCGCCGGTTCTTGATCTTTCAGGCTATGTCCAATGATCTCGCCACTATGATCATCAACAGCCAGATGCGGTTTTCGCTGGCAGCGCCGGGACTGCGCCCATGTCTTTTCCCGCCAGGTGAGCTTCAAGAGCGCATCGAGAAAGTTGCGAGCCCTCGTTTGATCCTGCCTTCGGCGCCCCTTGTTCAGGCTGATTTCTGCCAGGCGAGAAACTCGCTCAGCACCGCGTGATAGGCTTCCGGCTCCTCGTAGAATGGCATGTGCGACGAGTTGGGGAACACCTTGATCTCGGCATGGGCGATGTGTTGCTTCATTCTGAGCGCGCAGGCCGGCGTGATCTCGTCGTGCTGGCCGCACAGGATCAGTGTCGGCACCTTGATCTCATGCAGATCTGGCACCCGGTTCCAGTCCTTCAGATTGCCCGTGTAAAGGAATTCGTTCGGTCCTTGCATGGTGGCGTAAGGCCCCATGTTCCAGTCACCCAGCGAACGATTGATTGGCGCGGGCCATTCCGAAAGCCGGCAGACATGGCGGTAGTTGAGCAATGTGACGGCGGCGGCATACTCCGGATGTTCATAATTGGCTTCCGCTTCGTGGCGCAGCATCATCGCCACCGTTTCCGGGCCAAGTGCCCCGCGCAACCGGTGCAATTCGGACACCAAATGTGGCATGTCGGCATTGGTGTCGGCTAGGATCAGGCTCTTGAGAGCCGAAGTATGGGTCAGAGCATAGTCAATGCTGAGCCACCCGCCCCAGGAATGCCCCAGCAGATGCACGCTACCCAACTCGAGCGACTGCCGCACGGTTTCGGTCTCCTCCACATAGCGTGCCATCGTCCATAGCGACTCGTCAGCTGGGCGGTCGGATGCGCCGGTGCCGAGCTGGTCGAACGCCACCACCCGATACCCCTGGTCGATGAAGCAGGAATGCGCCTCCCGGAGATAATCGCAGGGAAGCCCAGGGCCGCCATTCAGGCACAAAAGAGTGTCGGTGGCATCAGCGTTGCCGAAGTCGTAGGCCACCACCGTGCCGTCACTTACATCCACCCGGTGGGTGCGATCCGCTTTGATTTCACGCCACATAGATTAATCTCCAATTTCTTTCTGACCATTCTTCCGATCTGGATACCTGGCAAGCCGGGTATGGCTCTCAGCATTTAATCGCTTGAGGGCTCCTCAGGTTGACCGCTCCCAAGCTGCGAGGCACAAGAGGGATAGGTTATGGCCCTCTAACTGCCCATCCACCAAAAGGTGGTCATCATCATCAAACAGGGTCACCTTCTGCGAATGCTTGACATGAAGCGCACTTCGCGCGCTAAATGTTGCGGGAGCGAAGTACTGGAGCGTGGCCATGGCTTTCACGGAAGTGAACAAGCGCGGTTTTATCGATCAGACATTTCGGCTTCTGGCTGGCACGCTGGGTGCGAGCAGGCTGGCGTTCTATTCCGTTGACGATGCCGAAAACCTCCACAATTTCATCTGTCAGCGGATGCCTTCGGATTTCCTCAGGGCCTACATCAAGGAGATGCACGCCTATGATCCGCTGCATGTCAGGCATGCGGCACGCAAACCTGACTCGGTGATGCGAATGGACTATGCCGATCGCTACGCACCACCCAGCAGCATCGGCAGATACCGTGATTTCCTCTGTGTCTTCGAAGTTCGCAACACTATCGATCTGTTGTTTCGTCGCGATGAGAAGATCTATGCGGGCATTTCGGTGATGTGGACACGAAATGATGAAATTCCCTCCGAGGACACATTCGATCTGGCCGAAAAACTGCATGGTTATATAGACTACAACTTGCGCGCTCAGTTCCGTGAATCCAGGCCCGACGCTCGACGCACGGCGATGGCAAGTCTGCATCTGACGCCGCGTGAAGCGGAGGTGGCCGAATTGCTCTGCTGCGGTCGCACAAATGCTGACATCGCCGATTTCCTCCAGATCGGCATCTCCACCGTCAAGACGCATCTGATCCACATCTTCGAAAAGACGGGCGTCGAAAATCGCTCCAGTTTTGTTTCACGGGTCATGCAGCTGAGCTGACTAACGACCTTTAAGCCGACTTTCCTGAAGTTTTGACACCGGCCTCTGGCTGTGCCGCCGCTGCTGCTGCTGCCACGAATGCATGTCGCACCCAAATGTATTCATTTGGGCGATAACGCACATGCATTCATTCAAAGTCCTCCAGCGCCGCGAATCCGGATGCGCGGCGCTGGAGTGCGCAGGCTCTCCCTATCTCGCCTTTCATTGTGCACCGCATCAACCGTTCGGTGGATGGACTCACGCTGAAATTGGTCAAACACTGAGCGGCATCCTGAGTTGCATTTAATTTAGGCAGCGACGGGGGAGGGCTGTCCACTTGGGTTGCTGACCAGGCAAATGGACAGAAACACAGATCTAACAGGGATTCCGCTCGATGCTGACGACCGTAGACAAGAACGTGGCAATGCAGGCAGCCGCCGGCGCCATCCATCCGCTTGACCCGCTATCTGGAGAAGAACTCGTTGCTGCCGCCGCAGTTGTTCGTGCCGAATTTGATTTTGGCCCGGACTTGTTGTTCGAGACCATCGAATTGTGCGAACCAGCCAAAAACGTAGTCCGTGAATTTGTGCCCGGCATGCCGATCGAGCGTGTGGCCCGCTTCAACGCCTACAAGCGCGGCGCAACCGGCGTCTGGCGCGGCAAGGTAAGCCTCTCGGAGAGCAAGATCACCAAGATCGACTTCCTGCCAGACGTGCGCCAGATGATCTCGCCGGAAGAATTCTTCCTCATCGAGAACGCTGCCAAGGCTGATCCGGCGTTCATCGCCGCCATCGAACGTCGTGGCATCAAAGACATGAGCATGGTCTGCGTTGATCCCTGGACAGCCGGTAATTTCGGCGTCGAAGGCGAGGAGAACAAGCGTCTCGCCCACACCTTCGTCTGGATCCGGATGTTCGAGCTCGACAATTACTATGCCCACCCGGTCGAAGGCATCAATGTCGTGGTAAATATCGACACGATGGAAGTGCTTCGTGTCGATGACCACTCGGCCAAGTCAGGCGTCGACGTCCCGATCCCGGAAACCCCGATCAATTTCGATTCCTCCATCCTCACCGACTTCCGCACACCGCTCAAGCCGCTCGATGTGGTACAACCCGAGGGTCCGAGCTTCACCCTCGAAGGCAATCTGCTCACCTGGGACAACTGGGATGTGCGCATCGGCTTCAATGGCCGCGAAGGCCTGGTGCTCTATCGCCTGGGCTATACAATCGGCGACGATCGCCGTCCGGTCGGCTACCGGTTGTCGATGGCGGAGATGGTTGTTCCTTACGGAACTCCGGAGGGTGTGCACTACCGCAAGAACGTCTTTGACAGCGGCGAGTATGGCTTCGGAAAGCTCGTAAATTCGCTGGCGCTGGGCTGTGATTGCCTCGGACACATCCAGTACATGGACGTGGTGCTGCCCGACATTATGGGCAATCCGCGGGTCATCCCCAGCGGCATCTGCATCCACGAGGAAGATGCCGGCCTTGCCTGGAAACATTTCGACTTCCGCTCAGAACGTACCGAAACACGGCGCACCCGTCGCCTTGTCATCTCCTCGATCACCACCGTCGGAAACTACGAGTACTGCTGCTACTGGTATCTGTTCCAGGATGGCCGCATTGAGTTCGAAATGAAGGCCACGGGCGTCATCAACACCGTTGCCTGCTTCCCTGGCTCCGAGCAAAAATACGGCACCGAGGTGGCTCCTGGTGTGGTTGGATACAATCACCAGCATGTCTTCTGCATGCGCATGGACATGGAAATCGACGGTCCCAACAACACAGTGATCGAATGCGACACGATTGCCCCGCCGATTGGTCCCGGCAATCCGATGGGCAATGCATTCTACGTGCAGGAAACCGTACTTTCGAGCGAGCTCAAGGCCCAGCGCAAGGTGGATTTCGAAAAGTCCCGCTACTGGAAAGTGGTCAATCCGAGCCGGAAAAACTGGACCGGCAAGTCGACCGGCTACAAGATCGAAGCGGGTTCGGCTATCCAGGCCTACACCAACCCGGAAGGTCCATCCGGCAAGCGGTCGGGCTTTATCTACAATCATCTCTGGGTCACTCCTTACGACCCGGAAGAACGTTTTCCTGCAGGCGAATTCGTCAACCACTCGATGCCCGGCGACGGGCTTCCGGCTTGGACCGCAAAGGACCGTCCGACCGAAAACACGGATATCGTGCTCTGGCACTCCTTCGGCCTGCACCACATTCCGCGCCTGGAGGACCATCCAGTTCAGCCATGCGTGTTCTGCGGCTTCACTTTGATGCCTCTCAACTTCTTTGATGGCAATCCGCTCATCAACCTGCCGCCTGAAACCAACATGGCGAGCAAGTCGCACGGCAAAGAAGGGGGCTCATGCTGCGGATCCAAGTAATTTGAAACTGGCAGCCGGGTGCCGGTTTTCGACACCCCGTCGCCCGATCCATTGACGATATCGGAAGGGAGTTCCCAATGAAGCGTAAAAACCTTTTGCAGTCCTTTAGTCAGTCCCGGCGCGAATTCCTCAGAACCACAGCCATGCTGTCAGCCGGTGTGGCCACATCGGGTCTGATGTCCTCGGCGGCCTATGCAGCCCGTGAAAAGGAAATGAACATCTATTGCTGGGAGGGCTACAATTCCGACAAAGTGCTCGATCCGTTTCGTCGCGAATTTGATTGCGATGTGAAGGCGCAAGGCCTGATCTCCGACCCCGAGGCTGTCAACCAGCTGCGAGCCGGAGATACCAAGGTCTGGGACGTCATCAATCTCAACAACGCCTGGGGCCGCAAGCAACTCTATCCCGAAGGCCTGATCAAGCCGCTCGACAAGGCAAAGTTCGAGCCGCTGTGGGACATGATGATCCCCGAATTCAAGTGGCCCTACAAATGGGCGATGTCCGACGATGGCGAGGAATTGCTTGGCATGATCCAGCGCTATGGCCCGTCCGGAATGCTGATCAACACCGACACGGTGTCGGCAGAGACCTTGGCTGACGAAGGCTATGACCTGATGCTGTCTGACGACTTCAAGGGCAAGTACGCCGTCCTGATGTATGATGACTGGGTGATCATGCATGTTGCAATCGCTGCCGGTTTCAGTCCGTTCCGGGAGATCACCGATGATGAACTGGCGAAATACGAAGCCTTGATGCGCAAGCTCATCAACAACGCCGCCTTCCTGTCAGATGACATGAACGCCATTGCCCTGGGCATGATCAACGGCTCGATCGAAGGCTCCTTTCCCGGCAGCGTCTATACGGTTTCGGCTGCGCGTCTTGATGGCAACCCCAATTTGCGGTGCGTCGTTCCCAACAAAGGGCCGGAAGAACTCGGCGGCCGTGCAGGCGTGCGCTGGATGGAACTGACCTCGCTGGTCAACAACCCGAACCTGTCGCCACGCGGCGCCGATTTCCTGGAATATTGCTACCGTCCGGAAACCTGCAAGAACGTCTCTTTTGCCGAGGGCACCTACAACCCGGTCGGCCAGATGGGCGATCCCAAGGTAATGGCGCTGTTTGGCTCTGAAGAACTCGACGCCTTCCAGTATGACACGCTCGAAGCAGACATGGACAAGTGCACCGACTTCGACATCATCCCAGATTACACCAAGTTGCACGAGATCTTCTCGGCGGCAGTGCGCGAAAAAGCCTGATTTCTTCGGCGATGGCTGGGGGTGTCTTCGGCTCCCCCAGCCACGGCTTTCCATCGAGACCAACAGGGGCACGCAATGCTAGCCGAGACCCAAGCCGCCGCCGACACCTCCACTGTGCCACGGCAACCGATTCTGCAGCTTAAATCCATCGACAAGTTGTTCGGCGAGTTTCCCGCAGTCGATCGCGTCAGCCTCGATATCCACGAGGGCGAGTTCTTCACAATCGTCGGCCCGTCGGGCAGTGGCAAGACCACCATGGTTAGAATGCTCGTCGGTATGGACAAGCCCACAAATGGCGACATCCTGTTGCGCGGCGAGCGCATCAATGATGTTCCGGCCAACAAGCGCCCCACTTGCATGGTGTTCCAGTCGCTGGCGCTGTTTCCGCACCGCACAGTCGGCCAGAACATCGAGTTCCCGCTGAAAATCCGCGGCGTCGATGCTGCCACCAGAAAGGCGCGCGCGCTTGAACTGATGGCGCAGTTGCGTCTGCCTGAAAGCTACTACAGCAAGGGCGTATTGCAATGTTCAGGAGGTGAGCGCCAGCGCGTGGCTCTGGCCCGTGCGCTGGCCTTCGACCCCGACATCCTGTTTTTCGACGAGCCTTTGTCAGCCTTGGACTACAAGCTGCGCAAGGTTTTGGAGAAGGAACTCAAGGACATCCACCGCGAGACCGGCAAGACCTTCGTTTACATCACCCACTCGCTGGAAGAGGCGATGGTGATGTCGGACAGGATCGGGGTCATGAACAAGGGCCGCTTCGTCCAGATTGGGACGCCCAACCAGATTTACGGCAATCCGACAAACCGCTTCGTTTCCGAGTTCATGGGCGAGGTCAATGTCCTTGATGTCGAACTCGGCCTGACAGGTGGTCTGATCGACAAATCCACCGGAGCCACCTACCAGTCGCCCAATGGCGATACAGAGTTTCGCGAGGCCGCACTCGTCATCCGCCCCGAAGACATCCGCTTTCTGGGTCACCCGGATGAGGCTGCCGACAACAAGCTCTCGGGCGTGATCTACAATGACTATCTGTTGGGATCGCGTGTGCAGTACCAGGTCCGGGTCGGCAAATCGCAGACCTTTCTCGTCGAAAAACTGCGCGAACAGCAGCTCGATGTTGCCGCTGGTGCAGCCGTGACGATTGCCTGGGACACCAAGGAGTCCATGCTGTTCACCACACGCACATTCACGCAATCGATGGTGTCGCGATGAATAAACAATCGCGAAGCGATGAGTGGATCGAAGTTGCAGAAACCCGCGAGCCCAGAAAGGTTACGCGATCGGAGCGTCTGCGCGATGGCATTCGCCAGCCGGGATTTCTGGCTGCGATTCCGATTTCAATTCTTTTCGTCGTGGGCTTTCTTGCGCCGCTGACAGTGGTGTTCCTGTTCGCTTTCATGCCGCCCGAGACATTCTCACTGCTGCAAATACCGACGCTCGCCAATTTCAAGTCGATTTTCTCCGACAGCTATTACCTGTCATTCCTGGCCTCTCTCGAACTGGCGAGCTACACCGTCGCCATCCTTTTGGTCATCTGCTACCCGCTGGCCGTGGCGATGGTGCGGATTTTCGGCCAGCATGGCAGCATCATCGCTTTGGTGGTGGCGGCCCCCCTGTTCGTGGCGGACAATCTGAGGCTGATGGGCTGGATGCTGTTCCTGGTCAAGGGCGGCGTGGTGTCGGGAACGCTTCAGACCTATCTCGGCATTGAGCTCGATTCGATGCTCTACACCTTCTCGGCCACGCTTTTCGGCCTGGTCTACATCTACCTGCCGTTCATGCTGTTTCCGATGGTTCTGGGTGTGTCGATGGTCCCGCCGCAGTTGCGTGAGGCCGCCTTCGATCTTGGCGCCACCAATGGCCAGGTGCTGCGCGAGGTCGACATACCGCTTGCTATGCCGGGCATCATGATCGGCGCGCTGATCTGCTTCATTCTGGTCGCCGGCGCCATCACTGAAGCCAAGGTTCTTGGCGGCACCGCCGTGGTGATGATCGCCCAGGATATCCAGAAGGAATTCACCTTCGCCCAGAACTGGCCCAAGGGCTCGGCGCTGTCGGTCCTGCTGATCGTGATGGGTGGGGTGCTGTCATGGGCGCTGTTCAAGCGCATTGATCTCGACACTATCTTTGGTCGCAAATGAGCTTGGAGATATTGAGATGAACGATGTCAGCAGAACGGCAAAATGGCTCTACGGCAGCGCGATCGCACTGTTGATTGCGTTCATGTACATCCCGATGATCACCGTGGCTTTGGCCTCATTTTCCAAATCTCGCTACTTCAAGTTCCCGATCCCGGACTGGTCCGCGAGCTGGTACAGCAAGGTCTATGAATCGCTTTCGATCCGGGAGCTGTTCTCCACATCCATGGTCATTGCCATCATTGTCGGCATCGTGTCCACCACGATTGCTTTCTTCGGCGCCCTGGCCTTCGCCCGCTATGACTGGGGCGGTCGGCGCATCTTCCAGAAGTTGATCCTGCTTCCCATCCTGTTCCCCCAGGCAGTCCTCGGGCTGGCATTGCTGCTGTGGTTTACCGCGATCGGGATCACTCCGTCCTGGCAGGCAACGGTTTTCGCCCACCTGGTCTGGATAGCCCCAATTGCCACACTGGTGATAGCTATCCAGGTCTATTCTTTCGATCCTGTGGTCGAAGAGGCTGCCTTCGATCTCGGCGCCACCCGCTGGCAGGTGATGAAGGAAGTCACGCTGCCGCTGCTGGCGCCAGGCATTTTCTCGGGCTTCACCTTTTCATTCCTGCTGTCCTGGGCCAATTTTCCGCTGTCGCTGTTTTCCTCAGGTGCGGATTCGACCATCCCCGAATGGATCAGCGCCAAGATCCAGTCCGGTTATACCCCGCAGGTCCCGGCCGTGGGCAGCCTGACCATGGGCGCCGCCGCCGCAGTCATGATCCTGGGTTACGGATTGATGATGCTGATGGCCTGGCGCAAACCAAAGCTCGCATCGGCCTGATTTTTCAGAGCAGGCGGAAGAATGTACTCGACTGGCGTATGCTGGCGAAAATCTTATCGCATTTCCCGATACGATTTTGGGTGCTGATGGCCGAGATAGTGCTTTCGCTGGCAAAGGTGGTTGTGGCGTCCCTGATGGGGGCCAAGGGGCTGGGAGAGGATGTGCTGAAAGCACTGCATTACGCAAATGCGGGCTGTAAGCCTTTGATCTAATGCATGTACGTTAACTCAAATGAATACATTTGAGCGCGACATGCATTGGCTGGTTTCGCTATCCTGTTCTGCGCCAAGATCCTTGACCGGATTGTGCAGGTCCCTGCGGGATTGCCATAGGTGTTTGGGTGCCCAAGGCATGCTTGCTGCCACCACGTTTGCGCACGGTCAGCCCCTCCTCCTCGTAGAGGCGATACTCGTCGCGACGGGAATAACCCGGGGGCTTGCCCGGTCACCTTTATCTGCTGCCGTAGATGTTTGAAAAACCTCAGCCGGTGTTCGCAGTTTTGCACATGAGTGGTGGGAAAATGGCGCACCCGACAGGATTCGAACCTGTGACCTCTGCCTTCGGAGGGCAGCACTCTATCCAGCTGAGCTACGGGTGCATCCGTGGCGCCTGGCGGGGAGGGGGACCTGAAAGCAGGTCGACCGATCCACCGCAAAGCAGCTGACATGCGGACTTCTAGCTCATCATTGGCGGCGCATCAATGCAATAATCATGGCTGTTTCATGCTTATCCGGATGGTCAGCGCTCACAGGTTCATCCCCGACGGGCAGCGCGGTGTGACGGGATTGTGGCGGCATCATCGATCCGAAGGTGCAACGGTTAATTTCCGCCGGGATTTGACCCGCGTTTCAGTTATGTTTCGGGTCCGGTGTTGCGGTCGAGTTCCGGTTTTTCTCCTTTGCATCTTTCGGTTCATGGGCCGAGACAGGCGACAAGCCGTTGCCGATCGCTCATGTGGCGAATGTTGCCGATCGCCGCGGCAACGCTCGCAGCCACTGTGACATCAAGCCCGGGCAACGTCATCAAGCGGCGGATTGTCGGATCCTGGAGGGCATGGGAGCACTATCCGCTTCGCCCCCCGGTCAATGCCTCGTTGATCCGATCTATAGGCCGAGGTGACGCTCGATGGCCGCGCGCTTATCCGCAGGCAAGATCTCGCCAGCCACTTGCGTCCGCTGAGTCCGACCGGATTGCCGTGCGGACGCGGAGGAGCCGGGTGAGCGTGGAGGATCGACTGGATAAGGTTCTTGAGCCGCGAGCGCTGACGCACCAGTTGTGTCCGCCTGGTGACCTGTGATCGAAACGTGAGAGTTTCCGGGTCCAGACCCCATGCCACCGGCAGCAATCCAGACGCGTAGAGCTTCGCCAGGAAAGTCGCGTCGATCGTGTTGGTCTTCACCTTCGCATGGGCGATCATGTGCACCTGCTTGGGATTGGCGATCACCATCCGAGCCACGTAGGGTGACAGCACTCCAGCGATGGCCGCGGCATTCCCGGTCGCCTCGATAACCACATGATCATCGTGGGTGAGTTCCTTCCTGGCAAACTCCTCCAGCTTGTCCTGCAGCATCTGAACCCGGCCGAGCCTGACGATCTCGCCGTCAAGCAACGAGGCGACCTCGGCGGATACGCGGTGTCTGTCCATTCCGGCAGTGCGAATGGTTCGTTCCAGCGGTGATCACGAACAGGGAGCCGGCGGGCAACACGACCCATACGGATCCGCGCTCGCAGCGCACCTGGGCGACAGGTAGGGGGCGGCCAGCTACATCTGCGATGGTAGTACTAACACCAGCCAGGGAAACAGGACCAAAAGGATCAGGCGGACAATATCCATCATCCAGAAAGGGGTGACACCTCTGAAGATAGTGCCGACCGAGATGTCGCCAACCACGCTTTTCAGGATGAAGACGTTCAGTCCGACCGGGGGTGTTATCAGGCTGATTTCGGTAACGACGACGACGACGATTCCGAACCATACGGGGTCGAAGCCAAGTCCGATGACGATCGGGAAGAAGATCGGCACGGTCAAAAGCAGCATCGACAGACTTTCAAACACACAGCCGAGCGCGATGTAGATCAGGATGATGATGGTCATCACCAGCCACGGCGACAGATCTGCCGCGATGATCATCTCGCGGAGGCCCTCGGGCAGGCCGGCATAGTTGACGAAGTTCGAGAAAATCCAGGCGCCAATCAGCACGCTGAACAATTGCGCGGTCGTGGTGGCGGTTTCCTTGAGAACCGTGAAGGTTTCCCGGACCGTGAGAGTGCCGCGGAACAGGGCGATCAGAAACGCGCCCATGGCCCCCATGCCGGCGGCTTCCGTGGGCGAGAAGGTGAGGTGGATCGGCCAGAAATCGAGCGCCCCGTAGAGCCCGCCGATGACCAGGAAAAACAGCAAGAGAACGGACCAGACGCCGCGCAGGGCCTGAAGCTTTTCGGGCAGGCTGAAGCGCCGGCCGGCCGGTCCGGCGGCGGGATTGCGGAACACCGAGATCTGCACCGCCACCAGATAGAACAGGATGCCCAAGATGCCCGGAATGATGCCGGCGATGAACAACTTTCCGATCGAGGTTTCGGTAAGCAGGCCGTAGATCACCAGGATGACGGAGGGCGGGATCAGGATGCCCAGCGTGCCGCCGGCGGCGATGGAGGCCGAGGACAATTCGTCGGAATAGCCGAGCTTGCGCATTTCCGGCATCACCACCTTGGACATGGTGGCGGCGGTGGCCAGCGACGATCCGCAAATGGCGGCAAAGCCGCCGCATGCGGCGATCGTGGCCATCGCCAGGCCCCCGCGAAAATGCCCCAGGAAAGCGTTGGAAACCTGGTAAAGTTCGCGGCTGATGCCGCCCTTGTTGACGAACAGGCCCATCAGAATGAACAGCGGCACGACGGACAATCCGTAGTCCTGGCTGGTGTCGATGAGCAGCCGGGAGACCAGCGAGATCGCAGCGGTGAAATTGGTCTCGTAGGTTAGGCCGGCCATGCCGACGATGCCCATGGCGAAGGCAATGGGCATGCGCAGCAGCACCAGAGCCAGCACTGCAACAATTCCGACCAAGGATTCAAACATTTGCACCTCGGATCAGGTCTGGTTTGAAAAGGATGACCAGTCCGCGCATCACCATCGTCAGAGCGGTGAGAAGTGTCATGAAGGCGATGAACCAGGTGATGTAGAAGACGGGTATCGAAAGGTATTCGGTCAGATCGCCATAGCTTCTGGCGCGGTCGGCGAGTTCGAACGAGCGCATGGCCGGCCAGACGAGCAGGAGGCCGCATACCAGCGTGGTCACGCCTTCAAGAATGCGATCCATGCCGGCGCGGCGAAACCAGGGATCCAGGAGATCGACGACGATGTGATCGGCACGGCCAGCCACGACGGGGAGTGCGGAGAAAACAATAATGGCGATGGCCATGCGGGTAAGTTCGGTGGCAGCCTCGATGGGCGCCGAGAAGGTGGAGCGCATGATGACATCGGCGAATGTCAGCAGCATCAGCACGAACAGGGTCGACGCGGCGAGGAGCATGGGCAATTCCGTCAGCCGGTTCAGCGTTTTGGCGATGGATTTCATGTCTGGTTCCTTGGGCGCATACTCGCGGGGGCAGGGCAACGCCTCGCCCCCGCAACCAGGGTCATTGACCCAGTCTACTTGCCGTACGACGCCATGGTCGATTTCACCATTTCAGCGGCGGCGTCGGCATCGATCCCGAGTGCCGAGATTTCGGCCAGCACCTTGGTGCGGACGCGCGCAGCCATCTCGGCAAACTTGGCCTGGTCTTCCGCGCTGGCGGTGACGATGGTGTTGTCGCCCGCAGCCATGGTGGCTTCGCGCGCAACTTCGTCGCTCTTGTCCCATGCGACGCCCATCATTTTCGATGCGGTCTCGCCGAAGACCTTGTCTTCGAGCGCGGTCTTGACGTCGTCGGGCAGCGAGTTGAACTTGTCCTCGCTCATCAGCACGGCAAAGGCGCCGCGATAGAAGCCGCCCGGCATCTCGTAGACGTTCTTGGCAACCTCGTTGAGCTTGAAGCTTAGGCGTTCGCCCATGTTCATGGCGACCGCGTCGGCTGCACCCGATGACAGGGTCTCATAGACCTTCGGGGCCGGCACCTGAATGCCGACAAGCCCGAGTTCGGCGCCGACATCGGCGGAAACGCCGCCGCCAAGTCGGGTCTTGAGGCCGTTCAGATCCGCCAGCGTATTGACAGGCTTGTTGGAGTGGATATGGCCCGGGCCATGGGTGGTCAGGGCAATCAGCTTGGTGCCCTTAAACTCGTCGAGCTGGGCCAGGTACTTCTCATGCACCTGCCAGTAGGCGACGGAGGCCGCTTCGGCGCTGCCGTCATAGCCCGGCAGTTCGATAAGCTTGGTGGCGACAAACCGACCCGGCTGGTAGCCGTTGAAGATGATGGTGATGTCGGCCGCACCATCGAGGATCAGGTCCATCTGGGCCGGCGGAGGGGCGAGGCCCATCTTGATCTCGCCGCTGACCTGGCCGTCGGTCGCCTCTTCCATCATGCCGATGAGGCCCTGCAGCATCTCGGTGTTGATCGGGTGCGACGGCGGCAGCCAGCTCGAAATGGTCAGGTTTATGTCCGCAGCCATTGCTGACGCGGAAAAGCCAACGGCCAGCATCGTGCTTGCCAGTAATGTGCCAATCTTTTTCATGCGTTTCCTCCCGGTGAGTGATGGCCAGATGTTCGCTTGCTGACCGTCAAGGCAGAAACATGCATTATCATATAAAAACATGCAATGTCATATATGCACCTTTTCAGGGATTCGGTTTTGTCTCCTTTTCGGGCCCCTGGTCGGATGTGTCAGAATCGAGATGCTGTATCAGGGCGCGCAGCGTATCCTTGATCTCGGCCCCTTCGCCGCCGCGGAATGATCTGAGCAGTTCGAGTTCGTGGGCCCTTGCATCCGCAACCAATTGGTGGGCGAGCTGACGGCCCTTGGCTGTCAGGAAGACGCGGACGCGGCGGCCGTCCTTCGGGTCGCTACGACGCTTGACCAGACCGCGGGCGTCCATCTGGATGATGATCTTTGTCAGTCGCGACTGCTCGATCATGGCATAGCGGGCCAATTCCGTGACCATAGCACCGTCAGAATCGGTAAGGCAGGCCATGACCCGCCATTCCGGTACCCGCAGGCCGCGGGTTCGCACATGGCTGTGAAAGCGCGCGCTTGCCGCCTCGCTGGCAGCAGCCAGGAGGTAAAGCAGGTAATTGGGAACGAAGGGGGCCTTGGGGCCATCAACTGTATTGCTCATGCGGATTCGGGTTCCTTTGGGAGGATTTTCATTGCATCCCGCGCAGTGATCTTCAACAAAAACCTCTTGACAATAAATATATGAAAATTCATGTTTCTTGACAAAGGAGAATTATGGATTGGCTGAACCGGTGAGATTGAAGGTCGCATCAGCGCGGATGGTGACGGATGCCGTTCGGGAACTGGTGTTCGTACGCAGCGATGGGGGCAGGCTTGCCGGCTATACGCCCGGCTCTCATCTCAAGTTTAAGCTGCCTGCGGGCGAGCGGAGCTATTCGCTGATTGATTTCGAGCCTCGTCCACAGGACGACAATGCAACCACCTATCGCGTAGCGGTTCTGCGCGAGGCGGGAGGCGCCGGCGGTTCCCGGCACATGCACAGCCTGGCGCCCGGCGACGAAGTACTTGTCTCGCCTCCGGCCAATGATTTCCCCCTGGTCCTCGGCAAGCCTTCCCTGCTTATAGCCGGCGGCATCGGGGTCACGCCGCTGATTGGCATGGCCACCGCGCTTGCCCATGCGGGCACACCGTTCCGGTTTCACTATGCCTGCCGCACCCGTGCGGCGGCCGCGTACCGGGACGAGTTCGAATCGGTATTCGAAGACCAGCTGACCCTTCATTTCGACGATGTGCCGGAGACAGCGCTCGATCTGCGCAGTCTCGCTGCATCCGTCACCGCCGAAGAACACGTTTATGTCTGCGGCCCCAAGGGCATGATCGAGGCGGTGAAATCGGCGATGGAAACGGCCGGTATTGCGTCGGATCGGGTGCATTTCGAGCTGTTCACATCGGCGGCCACGCAGGCCGGCGACTCGAGCTTCGAAGTGCAGGTGCAATCGACCGGCGCGGTGTTTGAAGTGCCTCCGGGAAAGTCGATCATCGAGGTGCTCGAAGCCGGCGGGGTCGACCTCGTATATGATTGCCGGCGTGGCGATTGCGGCATCTGCCAGACCGACATCATCGAAGGCGTGCCCGATCATCGCGATGTGGTGTTGAGCGACAGCGAGAAAACCGAGGGCAAGGTGATGCAGATCTGCGTGAGCCGGGCGAAATCGGCTCGCCTCGTGTTGGATCTTTAGGGAGGAAACGATGGGACAGTATCAGCACAATCCGGACGCGATCCGCGCCTTGTTTCGTGGCAATGAGGTTCATCGCGATGTCTACATAGACCAGGAGCTCTACCGGCTTGAGATGAAGCACCTGTTCGCCAATGCCTGGGTTTTCGTCGGCCATGAAAGCCAGACGCCGAACAAGGGCGATTATTTCTCCACGCAGGTGGGTGATCAGCCGGTGATCCAGGTCCGCCACAGCGACGGCGAAATTCACGTGCTCTACAATCGCTGCCCGCACAAGGGCACCAAGCTGGTGATCGACCGGACCGGCAATACCGGCAAGTTCTTCCGCTGTCCCTATCATGCCTGGTCGTTCAAGACGGATGGCTGCCTGCTCGCGATCCCGCTGAAGAAGGGCTACCAGAACACCGGATTGGAAAACACCGACAGCGGCAAGGGCATGCGCGCGGTCGGCGAGGTGAAGAACTATCGCGGCTTCATTTTTTGCCGCCTTGCCGAGAGCGGAATTTCCTTCGAGGAATATTTCGGTGGCTCGCTGTCCTCGATCGACAACATGGTCGACAGGTCGCCTGCAGGCCGGCTTGAAGTCGCGGGGCCGCCGCTCCGATACATGCATCATTGCAACTGGAAAATGCTGGTCGAGAACCAGACCGACACCTGCCATCCGATGGTGGCGCATGAGAGTTCCGCCGGAACAGCGGTCAAGCTCTGGAAAGAACTGGACATGCCGGAAGGCACGCCATTGCCCGCCGCCATGGAGATCATCGCCCCCTTCATGTCGCCCTATGAATTCTTCGAGAACATGGGCATCCGGACCTGGCCCAACGGCCATGGCCATACCGGCGTGCATCACTCGATCCATTCCAATTACTCCGAAATTCCGGGCTATATGGACAAGCTGATCGCGAGCTATGGCGAGGAGAAGGCCAAGGCGATCCTGGGCGAAAGCCGGCACAATACGGTCTATTTCCCCAACATCATGATCAAGGGTCCGATCCAGCAGCTGCGCGTGTTCATCCCGCTGGCTGCCGACAAGACGCTTGTGGAAAGCTACATCTACCGGCTGGTCGACGGCCCTCCGGAACTGACCGCGCGCACCGCGATGTACAACCGGATGATCAACGCGCCGACATCGATCGTCGGTCACGACGATCTGGAAATGTACGAGCGCGCCCAGGAAGGGCTGCACTCGGATGGGCTGGAATGGGTCAATATCCAGCGCCTCTACGAAGAGGACGAGGACTTCTCCAAGGAGACGATCGAGAACGGCACCACCGAACGGCAGATGCGCAACCAGTTTGATGCCTGGGTCAAGTTCATGACCTGCGACATGGACGCCAGGGAGGCCGCGGAATGAGCGTGTCGAAGGACCAGCTGATTGACTTCATCTATGAAGAAGTCCGCATGCTCGACGAGGGTCGCTACGACGAGTGGCTGGCCCTGTGGCTGAAGGACGGGCACTACTGGATGCCGCTCGACTACAAGCAGACCGACCCGGTCAATGTCACGTCCTTGATGTATGAAGACCTGTTCATGCTGAAACTCAGGGTCGAGCGGCTGACCGGCGCGCGAACCTTCTCGCAAAAGCCCAAGAGCCGGTGCCATCACGTCATCCAGCGGCCCTATGTCGACGAGATCGACGAAGCGGCGGGCGCCTATGTCACCACGACCTTCATGCACTACGTCGAGACTCGGCTCGACGAGCAGTTCCTGCTGGCTTTAACGGCGCGGCACGAGCTTGCGCTGGTGGATGGACAGCTCAGGATCGCCAACAAGCGCATCGACATCCTCAATTGCGACGCCGCCTTCCGCAACATCCAGCTGCTGCCATGATAGAGGCGGGTACTCAGAGCATCTGGCAGGCGTTTGCCGCCACCGCCAGCCGCCACCCGGACCGCCCGGTGTTCAACGTGCTGGGCGAAACCGCCGAGATCTACGGCATTCCAGCAGGCGAGCTGAGCTACGGCCGGGTGCAGGGCGCGGTCACGGACCTGGCAACTTCGTTGACGCAGAAGGGCTACGGCCCGGGCTACCGGGTGATGCTGCTTCTGGAAAACCGACCCGAATTCTTCGTCTGGCTGCTGGCGCTCAACCGCATCGGCGCCTCGGTGGTGCCGGTCAATCCGGATCTGAGGCATTCCGAACTCACCTATATGGCGGGGCATTCCGAACCGTCCCTCATGGTCGGGATTTCGAAGCGCCACGATGACCTTTCGGCAGCGGCGAAGGAGGCCGGGCTTGCCGTTGACGTGATCGCGCCGGGCGATGCCGTGCCCCCGCCTGGGGGCGCAGGACCGGTTGCGCTTCGGACCGGCGAAGCAGGGGCTCCGCTGGACGGTGAGCAGATGGAAGCCGCGCTGCTCTACACGTCCGGCACCACCGGCAGTCCCAAGGGCTGCATCCTGACCAACACCTATTTTCTGGAATGCGGCCGCTGGTACGCCACGGCTGGCGGTCTGTGTGCACTCGGCGAAGACGGCGAGCGGATGATCACGCCGCTGCCGATCTTTCACATGAACGCCATGGCCTATTCGTTCATGGCGATGATCGCCGTCGGCGGTTGCCTGACGGTTCTCGACCGCTTTCATCCCTCAAGCTGGTGGCGTAGCGTCGGCGAGAGCAAAGCCACCTGCCTGCATTATCTCGGCGTCATGCCATCGATGCTGATGGGTGCGCCTGCGAGCGAGAGTGATCGGGATCATTCCGTGCGGTTCGGCTTTGGCGCAGGCGTCGATCCGAAGCTTCACGCGGGCTTCGAGGAACGCTTCGGCTTTCCGCTGGTCGAGGCCTGGGCCATGACCGAGACAGGCGCGGGCGCCGTGATCTGCGCCAACCAGCTGCCACGCAGGGTGGGCGAGAGTTGCCTGGGCAAGCCGGGTCCGGAACTGGACGTGCGGATCATCGATGCCAACAACCAGGCGAGCCAGAACGGCCCCGGCGAACTGCTGGTGCGCCGCAAAGGCAGCGACCCGCGCCGCGGGTTTTTCTCCGACTATTTCAAGAATGCCGAAGCAACGCAGGAAGCCTGGGCCGAGGGCTGGTTCCACACCGGCGACATCGTCCGCCGCGAGGCCGACGGCTCGATGTTCTTCGTCGACCGCAAGAAGAACGTGATCCGGCGATCAGGCGAGAACATCGCCGCGGTGGAGGTGGAATCGGCGCTGATGCGCCATCCCAAGGTGCTGGCGGCAGCGGTTGCCGCAGTCGCCGATCCGGTCCGAGGCGACGAGGTCTTTGCCTGCCTCAAGGTGGATGGCGAGCCCGGAGAAGCGCTCGCCACAGAGATCGTCGGCTGGTGCCTCGGCCAACTCGCCTATTACAAGGCGCCGGGCTATGTTGCCTTTGTCGATGCGCTGCCGCTGACATCGACCCAGAAAATCCAGCGGAAAGAGCTCAAGGAACTGGCGGACAGGCTTGTGCAGGATCCGGCAACCGTGGACACTCGCGCGATGAAAAAGCGGACAGCGGCGTGAAGCGGAAGAATTACGATGGCGTGGTGGTGACGGCGCCGGTGTCGGTGCCCTATGTCCGCTACAGCCAGGAAACCGCCCACTGGTGGATCGCCCGCGCCCTGAAGCAGACGCTTGATGCGTCGGGCCTCTCTCCGCGGCAGCTGGACGGATTTTCGGTGTCGAGCTTCACGCTGTTCCCCGACACGCCGGTGGGGCTGACGCAGCATCTGGGACTGAGCCCGCGATGGCTCGACAGCATTCCGATGGGCGGGGCAAGCGGCGTGGTGGCGCTCCGGCGCGCGGCACGCGCGGTGCAGGCGGGCGATGTCGACGTGGTTGCCTGCATTGCCGGCGACGCCAACCGGATCGACAGTTTCCGGCAACTGCTGTCGTCGTTCTCGCGCTTCGCGATGGATGCGTCCTACCCTTACGGCTCGGGCGGGCCGAACGCCAGTTTCGCGCTGATCGCGGATGCCTATATGGCGGAGTACGGGGTCATGCGTGAAGATTTCGGCCGCATTGCCGTCGCCCAGCGGACGAACGCGCTGAACTATTCCAACGCCATCATGAAATCGCCGCTGACGCTCGAGCAGTATCTTGCGGCGCGGCCGATCTCCGAACCGTTCGGCCTGTTTGACTGCGTCATGCCGTGCGCCGGCGCGGAAGGTTTTCTGGTGATGCGCGAGGACGAGGCGGAACGGCGCGGCCTTGCCTATGCGCGGATCAGCGCCACGATCGAACGCCACAATGCCTTTCCGGAAGATCCGGTGCAGCTGCGCGGCGGCTGGGTGATGGATATCGACGAGCTCTACGGAATGGCCGGCTGCGGGCCTGAGGCCATCGACCTGCTTGAGACCTATGATGACTATCCTGTCATATCGATGATGCAGTTCGAGGACCTGGGTTTTTGCGCCAAGGGCAATGGCGCGCGGTTCGTGCGCGAACATGACCTGACCATCACCGGCGATTTTCCGCACAACACCTCAGGCGGCCAGTTGTCTGCGGGCCAGGCCGGGGCTGCCGGCGGCTATCTCGGTCTGGTCGAGGCGATCCGGCAGGTGACCGGACAGGCCGGCGGCACCCAGGTCGCCAGTGCCCGCACCGCGCTGGTCTCCGGCTTCGGCATGATCAATTACGACAGGGGCCTGTGTTCCTCGGCCGCAATCCTGACGGGGCCCGGCCGATGACCGACAAGTTATTGCCGCCGAAGAAGAAGAACCCGCAGCTGCGCCAGATGGTGCCGACCCTGCCGCCGCAGATGCGCTCGCGGGCGGCACTGGGGCTGACATCCGCCGCGGCGCGCGGGGCATTCTCGCTGCAGCATTGCGAGGCGTGCGGCGCGGTGCAGTATCCGCCGCGTGACGCCTGCTGCTCCTGCCTGTCGGTCGAGCTCGCATGGCTCGACACGCCACGGGACGGCGTTGTGATCGCCGAAACCCGCATTCATGCGTCGCCCGATCCCTATTATCGCGAAAGACTGCCCTGGCGTTCGGGGCTGGTGCAGCTGGCGGCGGGGCCGACGGTGCTGTGCCATCTGCATGGCGATGTCGGACGTGGCGACACGATCCGCATGGACCTCAAGCTCGACAAGGCTGGACAGGGCGTGATGATCGCGCTGCCCCAGGAAAGGAGTCCCGACATGGAGGACGATCCGCAATTGCGCGCGCTCACCGCGCACCCGAAACACCGAAGGGTGCTGATCACCGACATCAGATCGCCGTTCATCCGGCCGTTGATCGACGGGCTTTTCAAGGCGGGCGCGTCGCAGATCTTCGTCGGCGAATCGGAAAGCTGGCGACGTGGTTCCGATTACAAAGCAATTGCCGCACTGGACCGGGTTTCGGTTCTGCCACTCGATGTCTCCGATCCGTCTTCGGTCAAGAAACTGGCGGCCGAGATCGGCGGCAAGACCGACATCCTGATCAACACCGCACGTCATGTGCGGCCGGGCGGCGTATTGGGCGCCGACACGGTGTTCGCGCGCGAGGAATTCGAGATCAATGCGCTCGGGCTGATGCGGCTGGCGCAGGCCTTCGGGCCGGGGATGGCGGCGCGCACCGCCGATGGCGTCAATTCCGCCGTCGCCTTCGTCAACATCCTTTCCGTGCATGCCCTGTCGGCCGATCCGCACTACGGCGCGTTTTCGGCGAGCCAGGCTGCGGCGCTGTCGATCAGCCAGACCCTCAGGGCCGAGTTCCGCAGCTCGGGGCTGAGGGTGATCAATGTCTTCACCGGCCCGACTGACGACGAATGGCATCAGCCGCTGCCGCCGCCAAAAGTGCCGCCCAAGGCGCTGGCGAAGTCGATTGTCGAAGCCCTTTGTGAAGGTCTGGAAGATGTGTTCTGCGGCGATGTCGCCAGGGATCTTGAAGAGCGCTGGCGGCGCGACCCGAAGGTTCTGGAACGTGAACTGGCGGGAGGCGGCGCATGAGCAATGCATTAAACGGACTCGTGGCGGCCCTCGGCGACGGATCGGTCGAGGTGGTCGATCTCACCCATACGCTGGATCCGGATTTTCCGGTGATCATCCTGCCGCCGGAGTTCGGCCAGTGCGCCCGGTTCCGGATGGAGGAGGTCTCGGCCTATGATGGCCGCGGCCCGGCATGGAAATGGCACAACATTTCGATGAACGAGCACACCGGCACGCACTTCGATGCGCCGATCCACTGGGTCTCGGGCCGGGACGTCGCCAATGGCGCGGTCGACGAGATCGACCCTTCGGTGTTTGTCGGGCCGGTTGTGGTGATCGACTGTTCCGAGGGCGCTTCAAGCAATGACGACTTCGAGCTGACGCCGGAGATCATTGATGCCTGGGAAGCGCGGCACGGCAGAATTCCGGCTGGCAGCTGGGTGCTGATGCGCACCGACTGGTCGAAACGGCGCGGCGCGGACTATCTCAACATGACTGACGACGGGCCGCATTCGCCCGGACCGACACCAGCGGCGATCGAGACGCTGCTTGCCCGGGACATCCGCGGCTTCGGCACCGAGACGGTCGGAACCGATGCAGGGCAGGGGGCGCATTATTCGCCGCCCTATCCGGCGCATTACCTGTTGCACGGAGCGGGGAAATACGGCTTGCAGTGCCTCAGGAATCTCGACCTTCTGCCGCCGACCGGCGCGATGCTGATCGCGCCGCCGCTGAAGATCAAGGGCGGCACCGGCAGCCCGCTCCGCGTGCTGGCGCTTGTGCCCGCCAAGACAGGCCAGGGAGCTACGCAATGAGCGAGTACACAGCCGTCATCACCGGCGCATCGAAGGGGATTGGCGCCGATCTGGCCGGCAAGCTGCTTGAGCGCGGCTACACGGTGATCAACCTGTCGCGCAATGCGCCGGAATGGCAGCATGATCGCTTGGTCAGCGTGGCGTGCGATCTGCTCGATGCGGAAGCCGTGAAACAGGCCGCCGGCGAAATCGCCAGCCAGCATGAGGTCACGCATTTCGTCCACAATGCCGGGCTGATCTGGCCGAACCTCGTTGAAGAGGCCAAGCCCGAGGACATCACCGGTCTGGCGCAACTGCATCTGGGTTCGGCGCTGACGCTCTTGCAGGCTTTCCTGCCGGCGATGAAGGCGCGCAAGTTCGGCCGGGTGATGTTCAACGGTTCGCGTGCCGCTCTGGGCGTGCCGACACGCACCGCCTATTCCGCCACCAAGGCCGGGATGATTGGCATGGCACGGACCTGGGCGCTGGAACTGGCGCCGCACGGCATCACCGTCAATGTGGTGGCGCCGGGGCCGATCCAGACAGACAATTTCTGGGGGATCATCCCGAAGGGCAGCGAGCGGGAATCCGAGCTTGCGGGCAGGATCCCGGTCGGCCGCCTCGGCTCGGTCGATGATGTGAGCAATGCGTTTTTGTTCTTCTGCGATCCGGCCAGCAGCTTCGTCACCGGCCAGACGCTCTATGTCTGCGGCGGCACCAGCATCGGCATGGTCAATCTGTAGCGGCTGACAGATTCGGGGATCCCGTTGTTACATCGCGGCATAGCCGTCGCGGCCTGTCACAACCCCTTGGGATGCGCCATGAATTCCTCGATGATCTCGAGCGGCGGCTTGACGTAGTCGGAGGTTCGGCTGATGCCCAGCCCGGTCATCTGGCGCAGGCGCACTGCCATTTCCGCCATCTTCACGACGATCGGGATGCCGTTGATCACCGGCGCTCCATCAACACGGTGATCATTGAGCTGCGAAAACAGCAGCATGGGAATGCCGCCGCCGGGAATAAGCACGTCGACGCCCTGCTTGACCAAGGGTTTCGCCTGCTCGTCGAAAAGCTTGCGGACCTCTTCCAGTCTCTCATCCGAGCCGAAGGCCGACAGGATCTGACCCGGTTCGAAGTCCATGGCGTGAACACCCGTCACACGCTCCTTGAGCCCGTATTTGCCGATCTGGTGATGGAACCACGGAATGAAGCGGCGATTGATGGTCACGATGCCGGAGCGTTGGCCAAGCTGGCAGGAATACAGCATCGACGCCTCACCCATGCCAAGCACCGGAATATCTACCACGGAGCGCGCTTCGTAGAGCCCGGCATCCTGAAAATGTCCGATGATGAAGGCGTCATACCCTTCGCGCTCGGCTTTCACCGCATTGCAGATCACTTCACGCGCGCAGCGGAATTCGACGATGGCATGGGCGTAATTGTCATGCGGCGTGATGCCCTTGATATCCACCTGGGTGCCGGGGTCGACGATGGCGTCGAGGTGCTTGCGCAGTTCGTCCCAGTACTGCGCGCCGTTTTCGTAGTCCACATAGCTCTGGTACCAGATCTTCATCGCTCTAGCTCCTCATCAGCCCTGGCAGCCAAAGCGCCAGTTGCGGGAATATTACAAGAAGGACCACCAGCAGCAGCGTGCAGGCGATATAGGGTGCGGCGGCCCAAGCCACCTGACCAATGGTCGTGCCGGGCGGGCTGACGCCGACCATGACGAACAGCAGCAATCCGAAGGGCGGGGTCGCCAGGCTGAGCTCCAGCGCCAACAGCATGATGACGCCAAACCACACCGGCTCGAATCCATAGGTCGCGGCCAGCGGCATGAAAATCGGCAAGGTCAGCATCATGATCGAGAGCTGGTCCATGAACATGCCGAGAAGGATGAGCACCAGGAACATCAGCGCCAGTATGGCGTAGAAACCGAAATCAAAACTCATGGCGTAGGAAATCAAACCCGTTGACGCGCCGGAGAAGGCGAGAATCTGGGAAAATGTCGTCGAGCCGACAATGATCATCAGCATCATGGCAGACACCATCAGCGTGCCCTTCATGGCGGCGATGACCGAGGCCCATGTCAGCTTGCCGTAGACGGCGGCCAGAATGGCGACCGCAAGCGTTCCAAAGGCAGCCGATTCCGTCGGAGTCGCCCAGCCGAGCAGGATGAGGCCGACCACGGCGAAGATGACGAGGCCCATCGGCAGGATGTCCGTGGCGATGGCGTAGAGGATCTGTCCGAAACTGGCGCGGTCGGCGGCATAGCCCGGAGCTGCATCGGGATCGAGCGCGATCTGGATCCGGATGGTGGCGACGAACAGAAGCGCCAGCACCAGCCCGGGCACCAGCCCGGCGATCAGCAGGGCGCCGACATCGATCCGCGCCAGCGATCCGAGCAGGACGGCCAGGGAGGACGGCGGAATGATCATCGCCAGACCGCCGGTGGCGAGGATCGGACCCATGATCATCTTGGGCTTGTAGCCGCGCTTGATCATGTCCGGCATCAGGGTGGTGCCGAGCATGGCAGTGTTGGCCATCGAGGAGCCGGAAAGCGTGGCGAATATGGTGCCGCCGCCAACGGTGAGATAGGACAACCGTCCCTTGATGCCGCCGAAGCACTTGTCCAGCGCATCAAACACTCTGACGGCAAGGCCGGTGTGAAACAGCAGTTCCCCCATGATCAGGAACAGTGGCACCGGCACAAGCGCGAAGCTTGTCACCGCCGTGGTGGCATTGGCCACCAGTTGGTCGATCCCGATCATTCCGCCCATGAACAGATAGACGCCGACGACATTGATCGTCAGGAAGGCAATGGCCACCGGCATGCCGAAGAACATCAGGAACAACAGGCCGCCCACCATCAGGCTGGCTGCTTCGTACCATTCCATCATGGCAGTTTCGCTCCACTGTTGACGGTGCGGGTCAATGGGTTGCCTCGCTGCCGGTATAGATCTGGCCCCTGAACAGCATGCGCAGGAATTCCAGCGTCATCAGCCCGAAACCGCCTGACAGCATGGCGTAGAGCACCCAGGACGGAATGTTGATCGAGCGCATGTCGACGGAGGCCGTCGCCAGCATCTGCAGACCGACTGCGCCCGAGCGCCAGGACAGGAGCCCCAGCATGATGATGCACAGGATCAGAACTGCACGGCCGGCAAAAAGGCGGGAGCTTCCCGGCAGGCGCTGGACGAAGGAGGTTATGGCGATATGGCCGTTGTTCCGCACCAGCCAGGGAGCGGCCGCCATGGTTGAATAGAGCATCACGTACTCGACCAGCGCGCTGGTCGACTGCGACGGTCGGAAGCCGGTGTTCCGCAGCACCACGTCGATGATGATAGCGATGGTGATGATGACCAGGCTGATCCCGCCGCTGATCGCGAGGCCGGTGATCATCCTGTCATAGAAACGCACAAACATGGGGGCTCCCTTTTGGCGAAAATGGCCGGCGGGCGCCCAACGACGCCCGCCGCCGGGTGCGGTCAGCGGTCGTAATAGGCTTCGCGGAGCGCGTCGTAGTGTTCCGACCCGGCTTCTTTCATCCGTTTCCAGGCGCTGTCATAGGCGCCGTCGAGATACTTGGATGCCGCCTCGCCTTCCAGCGAAATGACCTGCATGCCTTCGTCCTGGACGGTCTTGTCGGTTTCCGAGATCATTGCCTGGAAATTGTCATACGATGTCTGTTCGTACTCTGCCGCCGCCGCGTTTATGATGGTCTTGGCCTCGTCGCTGAGCCCGTCCCACTTCGCCGGGTTCACGACCACTGCCAGATCGGTCTGGAAGAAGCCGGGGTCGATCCGGTAGCGCAGGAACTTGTCCCAGGAAAGATCCTTGATCGCTACGATCGGCCAGCCGGAGCCGTCGAAGGTGTGGCGCTCGAGGCCAGTGTAGACGTCGGGAACCGGAACCGAGACCGGGATCGCGCCGAGAGACTCGAAGAAGGAGTTGTAGATCGGCTGCGAGCGGATGCGCAGGCCGTCGAGATCGACGCCGCCATCATCCGTGCGCTTGGGCTCGTCAATGGTGTAGATGTGGAACTCCACGCCGGTGTCGAGGTGAGCGACCAGGTTGACGCCGAGCTTTTCGGAGAAGGCCTTCTGCATGGTGGCAAAACCGCCATTGGCGCGGGCTTCCGCGGCGGAGACCGTGGAGCCGACCCAGGCGTCGGCTTCCGGCATGGTGCCGAGATAGTACGACGCCGGGCCGTACTGCATGTCGATCACGCCACGGCGCACCGCATCGACCTGCTGGTTGGGCGGGAACATTTCCGGCCCGCCGATATAATCGATCTTGATGACGCCCTTGCCCTTCTCATTGACGAGATCGACAAAGCCCTGGAAGCTCTGCGAAAACGCCAGCGGCTTGGGGAAGGCGGAAACCGCGCGCAGCGTTTCCTCGGCATTGGCCGCACCTGCCATGAAGACAAGCGCGAGCGCCGTGCCGGATACGGCCATTCCGGCGATGCGCCGGCCGATATGATGTGTATGGTTCATTTTTCATTCTCCTCTGGTTGCACGGATTTGACCATCCGCTTGGGCTTCCGTCATTGATCGTCGAGTACTGGTCCCCTTGTCATTCCGGCACCGTCGAGCGCTCTGAGAAAATCCGCCATGCGCCTCTGACGATACGCTTCGACATCCATTTTCGAGTAGTCGAAGAAACCGGAACCTGTCTTGAGGCCAATGCGGCCTTCCTTCATGTTCTGCGAAATCACCTCGGGCGCCTTGAAGCGATCATCATCAAAGGCATCGCGCAGATAGTTGCTGGCGTAGTAAAGAATGTCGCCGCCACCCCAGTCGATGAACTCCAGAAGCCCCAGAACGCCGAAGCGGAGGCCGAAGCCGTAGGTGACCGCCTTGTCGATGTCCTCGGCGCTGGCCACACCCTCTTCGACCAGGCGCGCCGCCTCGTTCATGGCGAGCGCTTGAATGCGCGGGACGATGTAGCCGGGCGAGGCCTTGCAGACGATCGGCACCTTGCCCATGGCTTCAAGAAGGCCGCGCAGCCGTGCGAGCGTCTGCGGGTCGGTCGCATCGGTCGGGCTGAGTTCGACCAGCGGCATCAGGAACGCCGGATTGAGCCAATGGGCATTGAGAAAGTTCTGCGGCCGCTTGGTAAAGCCCGAGAGATCCGTCGACAGGATGGTCGAGGTGGTCGACGCCAGGATCGCGCCGTCATCGGCATGTGCGTCAAACAGGGCGAAGGCGTCGCGCTTGGCGTCGAGCACCTCGGGCACCGCCTCGAACACGATCTCGCAGCCGGCCAGTCCCCGCTCCGCATCGTCCAGGCTGCAGACGCTGATGCGCGCCATGATCGCGGCAATGGCGGAAGCGTCGAAAGCCCCCAGCGCCGCCACAGAGGCGAGGCCTCCGCGGATTTCGGCCAGCGCCTCCTGGCTCAGCCGCGCGAATTCGTCCTCGCTTCGGCTCTTGGCGTCCACCAGCACGGCGCGATGCCCCGCATAGGCGACGCTGTGGGCGATGCCGCGGCCCATGCGGCCCGCACCGATGCAGGCGATCGCCGGCCGGGTCCCCATTACAGGCCCTCGCGCAGCATGGACTGCACCGACGCCGGATCCTGCCCGGCCAGTCCGACGGCCGCCATCGTGCGGCCATCCTTGCGGAAATCGCATTCCGACACGGCCTCGCCGAGCGCCAGCAGGCCTTGGGCCACCGGGCACGGCACGCCGGCCCATTCACCGACGGAGACCAGGAAAGCCAGGCCGAGCCCGATGTCTTCCTGCATGTAGCGATGGGTCTTCAGTTCGAGATGCTCATGCCAGTCGCCGGAGCCGACCAGCTTGTCATGCGCCAGGTTGCCGTACATCCAGTCCGAGGTCTCGTAGTGGTCTGCGAGCGGAAAGTGCGGCGCGCCGTAACCGAGCGCCTCGCGGATGGCGATGCGTTCATTGTCGAGTGCCGTGTGCACCCGGCGGATCGCCGGCTGGGTGCCCTCGTTGTGGATGTCCCAGCGTTCGAAATGCTCGATCGGGCCGGCGTTCATCAGGATCAGCGGTGGATGGATGATCGGGCCGGCGTTCATCAGTGCGCCCGACAGCACGTCCTCGATGGTCTCTATCGCATCCGGAAACGCCTGCGCGATGACAGCGATGGCTTCCTCGGTCTTGCGCGCCGGCATCACGCCGGTCGGCAATCGCGATGCGCGGGTCGAGATCCGCACCTCGGTCTGGCTCTGCTTGCGGGTGAGCCACGGCAGCGTGCCGGTTTCGGCGATGGCGAAATCCGCGGTGCAGCCAGCATCACGCATCCGCTTCATCATCATGTAGGAGCCGAAGGTGCCGGGCGGCAGGAAGATCACCTGTCCGTCGGCCATGTGCGGCGCCAGCCGGTCGGCGATATCGGCCTGGGCATTGGCCGGGGTCGGTGCGACAATCAGTTCGGCGCCTGCCATGGCCGCGCCGAGATCGTCGGTCGGCACGATCTTGACCGGCCGGCTGCCTTTGTAGTCTGTGACGGTGATGCCGCCCCCCTCGGCCACTGCGGCAAAGTCACTGGCATTGCGCCGCCACCAGCGCACCTCATGGCCCGCCTCCACAAAGTCGGCCGCCGCCGCATAGGACCCGTTACCACCACCGATGACCACGATTTTCATTTCATAACTCCCCAGGGATTGCGGTTGATGCCTGGCCAGGCAGGACGGCTGTCGCCTCGATCTCGACCATTGCCTCACGCTCGACGAGGCGGACCACTTCGACGGTGGCCATCGCTGGAAAGCACCGGCCGAACACATCCCGGTAAGCCGCGCCAAGACCCTTCGGATCAGCCAGGTAGTCGTCGATGCTGGTCACGTACCAGGTCAGCCGCGTGAGGTGCTGCGGACCTGCGCCGGCAGCGGCCAGCACATCGCGAATGTTGCGGAAGGTTTGGTGCGCCTGGCCAACGAAACCTCCCGGGAAATTGCCTTCGGCATCCCAGCCGACCAGGCCACCGGTGTAGATCGTGCCGCCGTCGGTCAACACGCCGTTTGCGTAGCCCTTCGGGATCGGCCAACCTTCCGGCTGCAGCACCTTGTGAAGCAACGTGCCCTTGGGGGCATTCTTTGCGGGCACAGGGGCTGTCACGACCATCTTCCCGATCCTGCAGTTCGAGCGACGGGTTGGCAGCGTTGCTGCTGGCCTGCGGGCCGGGTCCCGGTCCGTTCCGCCACGTGCATGGAGATGCATGGTTTCGGTTCAACCATGACTGCCTGCCTGCCTGTCCGTGCCTGAGCAGGCGAACCGATAGATCGAAATGCATGTAATTTCACTGCACCATCCACAGCCTTGCCCCTCGCGCAAACACTCCAAACCTAGGGAAAGCTCACACAGCTTTGATCTTTCTTCAAGCTTAAAATATGAAAACGCACTATTTTAAGTTTGAAGCTTGACGAAGGGAGATATGAAATTTCATACATTCTCATCTCGACAAATACCCACGGCTCATGGGGCGTGTGGCAGTCTCCTAGCGCGCGCGCCAGCGTCGCAAATCCAGGGCCGGGGGCGGGTAGTCCCGCTCCACTCGAGGTCGATCCGCCCGGACCGATCTCCGGCGGTTTTCACCTCCGGCAACACCGAAAGGTCATCCCATGAAAGCGGTTGTCATCCATTCTCACGGCGGTCCGGACGCACTCGTCCTTGAAGATGTGCCCGATCCGGTGCCGGGCCGAGGAGAGGTGCTCGTCGCCATTAGGGCGGCAAGCGTCAACGCTGCCGACTGGAAGGTCCGCAGCGGTAACCTGCCGGTCTCGATCGAGTTCCCGCACATCCTTGGACGTGATTTTTCCGGCGTTGTCGAAGTCGCCGGTCCCGGTTCGGATCTGGAGCCTGGAACCGAAGTTTATGCGGTCTGCCCGCCAGGTCAGGAAGGCGCCTATGCCGAAAAGATCGCAATTGACGCCCGCTACCTTGCTCGCAAACCGAAAAACCTGTCGCACGTGGAGGCGGCATCAATTGGTCTTGCCGCCCTCACCGCCCTTGTCTCCCTTGAAGACACGCTGGAACTGAAACGCGGCGAGAAAATACTGATACAGGGTGGCGCCGGTGGCGTCGCCGGCATTGCGATCCAGCTTGCGCACCATCTTGGTGCGGAGGTCGTGACGACAGCGCGGGCTGGGAACCACGCTTATGTGCGCAGCCTTGGCGCGGACCATGTCATCGACTACACGAAGGAGGATCCGTCAACGCTTCTCGGCGATTGCGATGCCGCCTTCGACACGGTCGGAGGCGTCTGTGTGGCTCAGAGCTTTGCGGCACTGAAACCGGGCGGACGCGCTGCCTTCATTGCAGGTGGGGCCGAGGCGCCAGTATCGCCGCGCGACGACGTTGTTGCCTTGCGACCGGCCGTCGGCCGCAGCCGCGCTTTGATGGATCGTGTGACAGCCTATGCTGAGACAGGGGTAATCAGGCCACCACAGATAACCTCTATGTCCCTGTCCGAAGCTGCACGTGCTCATGAACTCAGTGAAGCCAAGCATGTTCGCGGCAAGCTTGTATTTAAGGTAGGCAATTAAGCAAAGCAGCCCGGCTGTGAGGCCCTGGCTCGGCGCGGATCGGACAATCGCCGGACCATCGCCTTGACCTGAGGGATAGCCGCTGCGACGTTTGTGTGTGGAAATCGAGCTTCCGCTAAACGGCATGACAAATTCCGGCGCACTGGGGTGTTTCGCCGACTATATCGCCCGACTGGACATAACGTACTACGAGCATTGCCGACAATCGAGCAGCCAAAGGCGTTGATTGCGGCGTATGCATCTTCCGGTTCCTGGCGGGGGCACTTCCGGTCTCGCTGTCAATCGATGCCTACGCAGCCCGGCTCAAATCCGCTCACGGCAAGGAGCACGGATTCTGGAAGTTTCTTGTTTGAGCATGGACCTGCGAAGATGCTCAGGCCACCTGGCGCCAGTGCTCGTCCCGCACGAATTCCATCAGCTGCTCCGAGGACATCGGGCGCGCCAGCGCATAGCCCTGAAGCGTATCGCAGCCGAGGTCGCGGAGGATGACGGCGTGGTCCATGGTCTCCACGCCCTCGGCAATCACCCTGATGCCCAGGGACTGGCCGATCTCGATGATGGAGGCGACCAGGCGCCGCCGGCTTTCGGAGTTGACGATCGGGAGTATCAGCTGCCGGTCGATCTTCAACCGGTCCGGGCGAACCTGGATCAGGCTGACGATGGAGGCGTAGCCGGTGCCGAAATCATCGATCTCGATCTCGATGCCCAGTGCCTTGAGGCGCTCGATATTGGCGACGATGGTCTCGTTCTTCTCGTCGAGGAAGATCGATTCGAGAAGTTCGAACGACAGCGTTCCGCGCTCGATCTCGATGCCGTCGAGACTGTCGATCAGGTCGGTCTCGTAGAGCCGCCCGGCCGAGACGTTGACCGACATCTTGGGAATCGACAGGCCGGCGGCCTTCCATCTTGTGGATTGCCAGAGCGTCTCTTCGAGAATTGACCTGTCGATGAGCGGGACGACATTGAGTTCGCCTGCGGTCTTGAGAAACACGTCCGGCGTGAGAATGCCTTCCGTGGGGTGCTCCCACCGGGCCAGGGCCTCGACGCCGACGATGTCAAGGGTCTTGGCATCGAATTGCGGCTGGAAATAGGGCCGGAATTCCTTTCGCTCGAGGCCGTTGAGAATGTCATCGGCTACGCGCTTGTTGCGAATGATCTCGGCCTTGAGCGAGGCCGTGAAGAACTCGAAACGATTGCGGCCGCTGCTCTTGGCCCGGTACAGCGCGATATCGGCGTCGATCAGCAGGCGCTTTCCGCAGTTTTCTTCGTCCCGATTGGCGATCGCTATGCCGATGCTGACGCCAAACCGGCACTCGTGGTTCTCGTAGGGAACCGGCTGGCGCATTTGAACGATGATGCGTCCGGCCAGGGCCGACAACCGTTCTTCGCTGGGCTGCGAGGTTGTCGCGATGACGAATTCATCGCCGCCAATCCGGGCGATGAAGTCGCCCGCCCGTGTGCTCGACTTGAGGATGCTCGCCGCATGGATCAGCATCGCGTCGCCGGCGGCGTGGCCCAGCGTGTCGTTGATCTGCTTGAATCTGTCGAGGTCGATGTGAAGCAGCGCGGTCACCTGCCGTCCGGCATGGCCGTTCAGAAGCCTGTCGTCAAGGAACCGCCGGTTGGGCAGGCCGGTGAGGCTGTCATGCAGCGAATTGCGCTCCATCTGGGCGCGGGCGTCTTCAAGCTCCCGGTTCCTGAGTTCCGCATTCCGCTTGGAAGCAAGCAATCCTGTCTTGAGTTCGATATCGGCGGAGACATCCCAGTTGACGCCGACGACGTATCGCTGGCCGTCGAGATCGCGATGCATGGCGCCGATCGCCCGGATCCAGCGGATTCCTCCCTCACGGGTAAGGACCCGGAATTCGGACAGATAAGCGCCGCCCGTCAGGGTCGCCCGGTGAAACTCCTCCTCGGCCTGCGCCCTGTCTTCGGGATGGAGCGCCGATGACCAGGATTCGACCCCGAGCCTGCCGCCAACATCGGTGGCGCCGTAGAGTTCGCGCATCCGGTCGTCCCAGGTCAGTTCGGATGTATCGAGGTTGAATTCCCAGACGCCGATCTTGGACGTGGTGAGGGCAAGTTTGAGCCGGTGCGAGAGCCGCTCCATCTCGATCTGCCGGCGGTTGAGTTCCCGCACATTCACCCTGCGCTGGTCGTAGAGATGTCCGGCAATGGAGATGGGAAGGATCACCAGCAGGCCGCCAAACAGGATGATCAGCCGGATTCTCCAGACATTGTCAGGCGTTTTGGACCAGCCACCCTTGGGGACGGCGGCGAGTTTCCAGCTGCTGCTCGGCAACGAGACCTCGGTGATCACCGGGTTGTCGGCAAGGTCCACAGGTGTTCCGAAGAAGATCGCGCCGCCCGTCGCGGCGTCGCCTGAAATGGATACCTCAAGCGGCAGGTCGGCAGAGAAAAGCCCGCTTTCCGCATAAAGACGCTCGGCGTCGATCACCGCGGACACGATGCCCCACAATTGTCTCGCGCCCTTGTCATCGTCGACATAGACCGGGAAACGGCTGATGAATCCCTGGCCGCCCTGGACCAGATCGACGGGGCCCGCCAGGACCATGTCCTGGGTCTCGACAGCCTGCAGCACGGCTTGTCGTTGACGTTTGTTTTGCCTGTAGTCGAGGCCGATGGCTTGCTCGTTGCCTTTCATCGGGTACATCAGGCGGACCACCAGATCCGGCGCGCCGGCAATGTTGCGCAATTGCGAATGCTCGCCCACAAGCCCGGCGGCAATCTTGCTGAAATAGGGTTGTTCCATGTCGGGTTGCGATCCGATGACGGCCACAAGCCCGCGGACAAGCTGGATATTGCTGTTGATGTTGCCCTCCAGTTTTGCCCGGACCAGCCCGAGCTGTTCGCTGACCTTGGCGCGAGCGCTCTGGTGGTGGAGGATGCGATTCTGATTCTCGGCGAAGATCCCCGCTGCCAGAGTAACCGCAAGCGCAATGCCGGCCGCCAGCACGCTTGGACGTCGCAGGAACTGGCATTGATGAAGTCTGGTCAGGTTCAAGAGCATTATGATTCCCGCGAAATCGGGCAGCCCCCGGCCGCATCTTGGTCAGTGCCACGATCTCATTTCGACCATCAGCTTAGGGCGCAAATACAAAAAAATCCTAAAGCTGCTAGCTGACCTTTGTATTTGATCATGGCTTCATCTTCCCGGCGATCTTCGCCATGGTAAAGAAACTGCCAACAACAGTTGGGAACACCTTCAGGGACCGCGCCTTGTTAAGGCTCTTGTTGGGTCGTCCGCCCGGGTGTGCCGAGAAGCATTCTGTCGCGTCAGTCCGGCATACATTGCTCCCCAGCGGATATTTGCCATGACACCCCGCCGCCAGGACGCGGCTTGGGGCGCCAGTCAGCGCCGAGCACGTCAATAGCGGCTTCCGGTCCCTCGGGCAGGGGAGCCAAAAGCTGGAAAACGGCTAAAAGCCCATGACAATCGGTTTGGCAGGTGCTTAAATGAAGTGGTCGAGCGGTTCGCTGCCTGGGAGATTTGAGGCAATGGGGCGGGACGACATTTCGACGGTGATATGGCAAGCCGGCATGTAAGCGCTTGCACTTTGAAGTTTCTGGGAGGAAAGCATGTTCAATCTGAAATCCGCCAAGACATTGGTGATTGCATCCGCGGTCTCGATTGCCGCGGCAACCAGCGCCATGGCGTTTCCGGACAAGTCGATCGAATATATCATTCCGTTCGGACCCGGAGGCGAATCCGATATTTCCGCCCGGTTCCAGCAGCCGTTTTTCAAGGACAAGTTCGGTCAGGATCTTGTGGTCTCCTACAAGCCCGGCGGCGGCGGCGCTGTCGGCTGGGCCCAGCTCAACTCGATGGCAAGCGATGGCCACACGATCATGGGCGTCAACCTGCCGCACATCGTCATCCAGCCCGCGCAGAAGGATGTTGGCTACACCACCGAAGACATCCACACCTTCTACATGTTCCACTACACGCCTGATGCGATCGTGGTGACCGCCGACAGTCCTTATCAGACGCTTGACGATCTGATTGCCGACGCCAAGGCAAATCCCGGCGCGGTGACGATGGCGGGCTCGGGCAAGGCGACGGCCAACCATCTGGCGCAGATCCGCTTTGACAAGATGGCGGGTATCACGACCACCTATGTGCCGTTCAAGGGTACCGGCGCATCCGCCGCCGCCACGCTCGGCAACCAGGTCAAGGCGCAATGGGGCTACACCACGGTGGGCGCGGCGCAGGGCGATGCGGTCCGGATGCTGGCAGTGGCGATGGAAGAACGTCATCCGATGTTCCCCGATGTGCCGACCTTCAAGGAGCTCGGCTTTGACATGGTGGGCGGCGCCTATCGCGGCATGGCCGTTCCCAAGGACACGCCCGCTGAGACGGTCAAGGCCCTGTCGGACATGTTCGCCGAAGTGAATGCCGACGAGGCGTTTCGCAAGCAGATGCTCGAAGGCGGTTTTGCGTTGCTCGACGTCGGCATCGAAGGCATGGACGATTTCATGCAGGCCCGACAGGCCGAGTATATAGAGGCGGCGACCGAAGCCGGTCTGCTCAACTGATCCCCCGCCTGGCGCCCGGGCTCATCTTGCCCGGGCGCTCCTTCCATGAAGTGTGACGCCCGGCAAACCGCAGGCAGGTTTTTCCTGAACGTGGTCGGCATGGCGTCGTCCTGAGTTGACTGGACAATCCGGTATGGATTTCGAACACCTGGCCAATGCACTGACGCTCACCAATCTGGCGCTGGCGCTTTTCGGCGTCGTCGCCGGCACGATCATCGGTTCCATCCCGGGCCTGTCGGCGACCATGGCAGTCGCCGTGCTCGTGCCGATCACCTTCTCCATGGAGCCGGCCTCGGCGCTGATCCTGCTCGGCGCCATCTACACCGGCGCGATTTACGGCGGCGCCTATTCCGCCATCCTGCTCAACACGCCCGGCACGCCTTCAGCCATCGCCACCACCTTTGACGGCTATCCCATGGCCAAGCGCGGCGATGGCGATCTCGCGGTGGCGATTGCCTGCTACGCCAGCGTCTTTGGCGGCATGGTGGGAGCCATGGCGCTGCTGCTGCTGGCGCCGCCGCTGTCCTCGGTGGCGCTCGCCTTCGGGCCGGTCGAATATCTGTGGCTCTCGATCTTCGGCCTGTCGCTGATCGCCTCGCTGTCGACCGGCAATGTGCTCAAGGGCCTGACCGGCGGCGCCCTGGGTCTGCTTCTGTCCTGCGTCGGCGTGGCGGAGATCTCGGCTGATGTCCGCCTGACCTTCGGCAGCAACACCATGATCGGCGGCATCGAGGTGGTCGGCGCGCTGATCGGGCTTTACTGCATTCCGGTGCTGATCGACATGGTGGCAACGCCCGAGCGCCACCTCAAGGTCGAGGAAGGCGGCCGCGCCGTGCGGTTCAGGGAAGGGGCGGCCATCGCCTGGCGCTCCCGGTTCAACCTGCTGCGGTCCTCGATCATCGGCACCGTGATCGGCATCCTGCCGGGCGCGGGTGGCTCCGTGGCGGGCCTGGTCGCCTATTCCGAAGCCAAGCGCACTGCCAGGCCTGAGCAGAAATTCGGTGAAGGCGAACCCGACGGCATCATGGCGACGGAAGCCGCCAACAACGCCACCGTCGGCGGCGGCTTCATCCCGACCCTGGTGCTGGGCATTCCCGGAACGCCGCCCGATGCGGTCATTCTCGGCGCTCTGCTTGTACAGGGCGTGCGCACCGGCCCGACGCTGTTCGAGGGCGGTGGATCGATCGTCTACACCTTCATTTTCGGCCTGTTCATCGCCACCATCCTGATGCTGCCGACCGGCCTGCTGATCGGCCGCTACGCCTACAAGACCATCGTCACGATCCCCAAGACCATCCTGGTGCCCTCGGTGGGCTTCATGACCATCATCGGCACCTTCGCCATTCGCAATTCGATTTCCGATGTCCTGATCATGATCGTGCTCGGAACGCTCGGCTGGGTCCTGTCCCGCTTCGGTTTTGCCGCCTCGCCGATCGTGCTTGGCCTCATCCTCGGCCCGATCGCCGAACAGGGCTTTGTCCAGGCCTGGATCATCGGCGAAGCCACCGGCAATCTTCCGGGCATGTTCTTCGGACGGCCGATCTCGCTGGCCATCATCGCCTTCACCATCCTGTCGCTCGTCTATCCGGTGATCCAGAGCCGCCGAGCGAAACGTCTCCTGAAGATACAGGCCAACGCCAATGACTGATTCAGCACCAAAGTCCGGGTCGAAGGACGTCGGAACCCTGATCATCGCCAGTCTGCTGATCGGCCTCGGGTTGGTCACGCTTTATGATGTGACGACCTATTCCGATACCGATTCCGTGGTGTTTCCGAGAACCGTCGCCTACGCCCTGATTGTCTGCTCGGCGATGGTGCTCGTCTATTCCTGGCTCAAGCCGAACCTGGAGAACGGTTTTGGCGGCGGCGACTGGTGGCGGCGGCTCTTGCTGGTCGCCAGCATGATCGGCTGCTGTCTGTTCATGCCGGTCGCCGGGTTTCTGCCGGCGACCGCGATTGCGTTCGCCGGCGGGCTGATCGCCGCGCGCCACGAAGGATGGGACACGAGAAGCGCGGTGGTGTTTGCGGTCTCCGGCATGTTCATCATGGGCGCGTTCTACGCCCTTTTCCGCTATCCGCTCGGCGTGCCCTTGCCCTGACTTAGGGCTGTTTCACATGCTTGCGCCAGTCGTGCTCTTCAGTGAAGCCGAGCATGTCGCGGATCTTGCGGTTTGAATAGAGCGCCTCGTGCTCGCCCATCTCGCGGGTGAAGGGAACGCCAGGGAAGAAGCGTTCGGCGATCTTGGCCGTCGGCATGTCGACCGAATTGGTGTCGTTGCCGGCATTGAAGACCTGGAAGCCGAGCCCGTCGGTGGCAAGGCACCGGTCGACGATCTGGCCCAGGTCACGCGTGTCGATATAGCAGAAGATGTTGCGGCGGCGGACGCCGGGATCGGCGAAGAAGCCCGGAAACCGGTCATATTCATGCGGCTCCATCACATTGCCGATCCTGAGCGCATAGATGTCGAAGCCCGAGCGCCGCTGGAAACTGCGCGCCGTCTGCTCGTTGACGACCTTGGACAGGCCGTAGGAATCCATCGGATTGACGTCCATATCCTCTTCCACCGGCAACGATGGAGGGCTGACCTCGCCATCGGCGAAGCAGACGCCATAGGTGGTTTCCGACGAGGCGATGATGATCTTGCGGATTCCGAGCTTCACCGCCGCCTCGATCACATTGTAGGTACCGATCGTGTTGACCCGAAAGGTCTCGTTGTCCGGCCGGATCAGGATTCGCGGCACGGCGGCGAAATGCACCACGGCATCGAATTTCGGCACGCCGGTTCCGGGTTCCAGCTCGTCGAAATCGGCGTAGCTGGTCATGACGTTGAACATCTGGCCGGAATCGGTGATGTCCGCCGTCAGATTGTCGACGCCGGGATGATCGAGCGGCGTCAGATCGACATTGACCACCCGGTGGCCGCGGTCGACCAGATAGGGAACGACATGCTTGCCGGCCTTGCCGGAACCGCCGGTGAACAATATGCGCATCATAGTCTCCTTCATGTCATGTGAATTCTTTTGAAGTTTCCGTTTCCGGTCTCAAACCGACCGTCCGGCGGCAACGCCGGAGGACCAGGCCCATTGAAAATTGTGCCCGCCCAGATGGCCGGTCACATCCACCACCTCGCCGATGAAATGCAGGCCGGGCACCAGCCGGCTTGCCATGGTCTTCTGGTCAATCCCGGCCGTATCGACGCCACCCAGCGTCACTTCCGCCGTGCGGTAGCCCTCGGTGCCACCGGGCACGACTTCAAAGGTGCGAATGCCCGTCACGATCCGGTCGATTTCTTCATTGCTCAGATCCGCCAGTCTCGGCGCCACGGCGCCGGCCTCGGTGCTGAACTGGTGTGCCAGCCGCTTGGGCAGGATGTCGGCCAGAACGGTCCAGACCGAGGCTTTCGGCCGCGCCTGACGTTCCGCCTTTATGTGAGCGGCCACGTCGATCGCCGGGGCGAGATCGATGGTGAGCGTATCGCCTTCGCGCCAGTAGGACGACACCTGCAGCATCGCTGGACCCGACAGGCCGCGATGGGTGAACAGCATCGCCTCGTCAAAGGCTGCGCCGTTGCAGGCGGCGTGCACATCGAGCGACACCCCCGACAGGGCGCCCCAGCTGTCATGCATGTTCGAGGACCAGGTGAACGGCACAAGCCCGGCCCGGGTCTCGGTGACGTCGTGACCGAACTGCCGGGCAATCTCGTAGCCAAGCCCGGTGGCGCCCATTTTCGGGATGGACTTTCCGCCGGTGGCGACGACCAGCCGTTCCGACTGCCAGGTCCCGGCGCTGGTGCGGATCTCGAACCCCGCACCAAGCTTGCTGATGCCGGTGATGGTGGTTGCGAGCTCCAGCCGTGCCCCGGCCTCAGTCATGTCATCGGTCAGCATCGTGATGATCTCGCGGGCCGATCCGTCGCAGAACAATTGACCAAGGGTCTTCTCGTGATAGGCGATGCCGCGGGCTTTGACCCGGTCGATGAAGTCCTGCTGGGTGAAGGATTTGAGCGCCGATATGGCGAAATGCCGGTTGCTGGAGAGGAAGTTGGCCGGCTTGCAATAGAGATTGGTGAAATTGCAGCGACCGCCCCCGGAAATGCGGATCTTTTCGCCCGGGGTGCGGGCATGGTCGATGACCGTGACCGAGCGGCCGCGCCGCCCCGCTTCCACGGCGCAGATCATGCCGGCCGCACCTGCGCCAAGCACAACCACATCGGTTTTGATCACTGTCGACATTCGATCTCCGCATCAAGCATCACCGGCTCGCTCCCTTCGGGCCGCCAGCGCCCCGCACGCCTTAGCAGATCGGTTCGGGCGCAACAAACCTGCCCGGAACTTCCGGTGCGCATGGCTGTGTTGCCGCCTGTGCGGGAACAGCTGTAAAGGGAACATAGGCCTCTCATCGGATACGACCATGACCCTCCATTCCATCGATCTCGAGCCCATGTCCCTGAAGCTGGATGCAAGCGTCGGCCATATTGCCGACCTCAAGATCAGCGACGGCGACAGGATGCTCTCGCCGCTGCACCGGGCCCCGTGGGCGGATGATCCGCAAGCGGAATTTCCGGAAGGGACTGCACCGAACGTGAAGCGCCTGTCGGGCGATTTCTTTTGCGCGCCTTTCGGGCGCAACGACATCGAAGCCGCGCCCACGCATGGCTGGCCAGCCAACAGTGGCTGGGATCATCTCGAGATGATCAGCCAGGAGGATCGCATCACGATCGCCTTTCGGCTCAAGCGTCTCGTCATGGGTGCCACCGTCGAGAAGCGGCTGACGCTGATTGCCGGCCACCCATTTGTCTATCAAGAGCACAGTCTGACCGGCGGCGCGGGCGCGGTGTCGGTCGCCCATCACGTCATGGTTCATATGCAGCAGGGCGGCGAACTGGCGTTCTCGCCAAAACAGAGCGCCCGGACGCCAGTTGAGGCTTTGGAGCCGGATCCATCGCGCGGCCGTTCCATCCTTGCCTACCCGGCAAACACCGAGGATATCACCGCGTTCCCGCTGGCGGCCGGCGGTTTTGCGGACCTTACACACTATCCTCCGGGTGACCGACACGAGGATTTCATCACTTTGGTGGAAAGAAAAATCGCCGCGTACGAACCCAGCGAAGACAACGCCGGCTTGCCGGGCTGGACGGCGGTGAGCCGCACCGCGGAGCAGGATCATGTGCTCGTGCTCAAGCGTCCCGAGGTGCTGCCCGTCACCATGTTGTGGATGAGCAATGGCGGCCGCGATTACGCCCCATGGTCAGGACGCCACATCGGTGTTCTGGGCATCGAGGATGCGCGCGCATCCCCCCTGGGCCATGCCGATTCCTGCGGAGAAAACGAGTTCACTCGCGCCGGTGTTCCGACCGCATTCGAGTTGGGCAAGGAACGTGCGGTCAGGATCAGGCAGGTGCTTGGCGCCTGTGCGAAACATCCCGGCGAGGGGAGGATCACCGACCTGAGCACGAAAGCCGATCGGCTCACTGTGCATTTCGATCGCGGCCCGGCGCGCCATCTGACCTTCGACGCCGCGTTTCTGGCGGGCGGCTGAGGTCGGCCTCTCGAGCATGCGAAAGCTTCCGTCGTCAGGAGACGGTAACAAACAAGCCCCCGTCACCATGGTGACAGGGGCTCATTGAAAGCCGACTGCTAGTAGTTGCTAGGGCAAGCCGCCACGTAGATGTTGCCATTACGGTCCCGGTAGCGGCAATCGCCCGGCGATGTCGCGGCGCCGATCAGCGCACCGGCTGCACCACCAATCAGGGCGCCGGTGGCAACACCGCTGCCGCTGCTGCCGGTCGCTGCGGCGACGAGCGCGCCAGTTCCGGCGCCTACGGCTGCGCCAGTGCCGGCGCGTTTTTCAGTTGTCGTGCATCCTGCCGCGGCGACGAGGGCGAGTGCTGCAAGTGTGGAAAGGACGATTCTGGTCATCAAAGGCTCCATTGTGGTGCGGCGAAACGGACGCAAACTCATTCGATAGAGGTCGGATGCTTCCGGGCCATGGTTTCATTATAGAGGATGATGATGGCCGACGCCATCATGGCAATGCTCATCGCAAGTGCAAGCGTGGAAATTAACATCGTTACTCCTTTCGATGCAGTCTTGACGTTTCGGTCCATTCCGAGCGTTCCTGACTGAGATAACGCAGATGCGACGATTTGGTTTCATCACTCTGACCGAATGTTGATGAACCTGCGATGAACCGGATCCGGTTTCCCGTCCCTGATCCGACATGACGGCAAATCCGGTGCGCACAAATAATTGGCGTAATGCCCAAAAATCGGACAGGCATCCGCCGATCCGCGCCCATTTCACGCTGCCCCACTGAATCACCTTGCGCCCTGCCGAAGCTTTTCGGATGATCAGGCCGGACAATTTGATGGGTGCCGATGACTTCCTTGTTTCCGCTTCCAACGCCGCAATCGCGCGTCAGCCTGCAGCGCACCCGTGGTGGCGGGCGGCTGTCGGTCAAGCTGTCGGCTGGAGAGAGCCGGATCGACCGCTTGTTTCAGGAAGGCTCGGCGCGGATCAGGGTTCCGCGCGTGCCCCGCGGATCGCCGCTCGAGGCAGTGCTGATCAACACGGCCGGCGGCCTGACCGGCGGCGACGTCATGGACTGGGCTTTCGAGGCAGGCGAGGGCGCGGCGATGACGCTCGCCACCCAGGCCTGCGAAAAGACCTACAAGGCGCAAGGAGAAAGCGAGGCGCAGGTTTCGGTGCGGCTCAAGCTCGGTCCCGCAAGCGCGCTCGCCTGGCTGCCGCAGGAAACCATCCTCTTCGACCGGGCGCGGCTCAAGCGCAGCATCGAGGTCGACATGGCGGCCGGATCCCGGCTGCTTATGGTCGAGCCCGTTGTCTTCGGCCGCCTCGCCATGCAGGAATCGGTCGTGGAAGGCCAGTTCCGCGATCGCTGGCGCATCCGTCACGGCGGGCTTCTGCTGCATGCCGAGGACATGCGGCTTGGCCCCGCCATTGCCGAGACGCTGGGTCGCGGCGCTGTGACCGGAGGCGGCCTGGCGGTGGCGACGGTGCTGATGATCGGCCCCGACGCAGAAGCAGGACTTGCTCCCGCCCGGGCGCTGATCGGCGCGTCTGGCGGCGCCAGCTATCTGACGGCGCGCCACTCAGGCGCCGCAAGCGATGAAACTGGCAAGCTTCTTGCGAGGATTGTTGCAAGCGACAGCTATGAGCTGCGCAAGATTCTTGTCCCGCTTATCCGCCTGCTCAATCCATCGGGCGGCGTGCCGAAAGTCTGGTCGATATGAAAGAGACGCCATGAACCTGACCCCGAGGGAAAAAGACAAGCTGCTCGTCGCCATGGCGGCCATCGTCGCACGCAAGAGGCTGGAGCGGGGCGTCAAGCTCAACCATCCGGAAGCCATAGCCCTGATCACCGATTTTGTCGTCGAGGGCGCCCGCGACGGGCGCGCGGTGGCCGATCTGATGGAAGCCGGCGCCCATGTGATTACCCGCGACCAGGTGATGGAGGGCATCGCCGAAATGATCCACGACATCCAGGTCGAAGCCACGTTCCCCGACGGCACCAAGCTGGTCACCGTGCATGAACCGATCCGCTAGAAAACATTGGTGTGGAGATGACTTGCCCTCTCGACATCGACCACGGGAAGCGCGCAATATCCACCCGCACGCTTCGTGCATTCATCAGGACGGCGCGACCAATTGCGGGCGCCGCGTAGACCAAAGAAGGACCTTCTCGATGATCCGACGACTTATGATTTCAACCGCTGCTCTCGGCCTGGCAACAGCGCCGGCCTTCGCCCATCTCGATCCCTCGGAACATGGCTCTTTCGCTGCCGGTTTTTCGCACCCGCTCTTCGGCCTCGACCATATCCTGGTGATGGTGGCCGTCGGTCTCTGGGCCGCGTCGCTCAAGGGCCGCGCCATGCTCGCAGTGCCGGCGGCCTTCGTCGGCGCCATGGGTCTGGGCTTCATCGCCGCGATCGCCGGCGTGCCGTTGCCCTTCGTCGAGCCGGTGATTCTGGCCTCGATCATCTTCATCGGCATCATGGTGGCGCTGGCGCTGCCGTTTTCGACCGCAGGCATGGCCGCGGCCGTTGCCTTTTTCGCCTTCTTCCACGGTCACGCCCATGGCGGCGAGCTGGGTGAGGCGGGGGCTGCAAGCTTCGCCGTCGGCTTCATGATTGCGACCGCGCTCCTGCATGCCGCAGGTATCGGCCTGGGCCTTGCCTTTGCCAAGCTTCAGAGCCGTGACGGCAAGTCCTGGATCACGCGCGCTGCGGGCGCTGTGACCGCTGCCGCCGGTGTCGTGCTGGTTGTTGGCGGATAATTGCAAACGTAACAATGGAGGGCGTTCCCATGATCCCCGGTGAAGTCATCACGAAAGACGGCGACATTGAGCTCAATGCCGGCGCGCCCTCCGTCACTCTCAAGGTCGCCAATACCGGCGACCGGCCCGTGCAGGTGGGCAGCCACTATCATTTCTATGAGGCCAACTCGGCCTTGAGCTTTGACCGCGACCAGGCGCGCGGCCAGAGGCTGGATATCGCGGCTGGCACCGCGGTGCGGTTCGAGCCCGGGCAGGAGCGCGATGTGACGCTTGTGCCGTTGTCGGGTGGCCGCGAGGTCTACGGATTTCAACAGAAGGTGATGGGGAAACTCTAGGGGCGCGGCTCCGGCGGATCGGATAACCGCAGCAACCCGCTCTCGTTTTCACCGCGCCGTAACAGGGGAAGGAGAACCCATATGTGCAATGTATGTGTGATCAACAATGTCAAATCCTCAATGTTGTCGCGCCGTGATTTCTTCCGCAAGTCGGCCGCCGCCGGCATAGCCGCCACCGCGGCAGGCGCCGTGTCAGCCCGGCCGGCGCTGGCACAGGCGAGTGGCAAGGTGGTCGATCTGACCCATGTACTGGATGGTGAGTTCCCGACCTTTGATGGCAAGCCGGGGATCCTGTACACCGAGAATGTCAATTTCGACGCCTCCGGCTACCAGCTCTGGGAACTGACCATTTTCGAGCATTCCGGCACCCATATCGATGCGCCGCTGCATTTCGCCAAGGATGGCACTTCGGTGGCTGAACTCGACCCGCAAAACCTGATCTGCCCGCTGTGCATCGTCGACATCAAAGCCAAGGCGGCCGACGAGCCCAATGCCATGGTCGAACCCGAAGACATCGAAGCCTTCACCAGCGCCCATGGCGCCATTCCGCAGGGCGCCTGCGTGGCCATGAATTCCGGCTGGCAGGACAAGGTGGGCGACACCGCCTACCGCACGAATGCCGAAGGCAACTTTGCCTTCCCGGGCTTTTCCAAGGCCGCGACCGACCTGCTCATCGAGATGGGCGCCGGCTCGATCGGGGTCGATACGCTGTCGCTCGACCCGGGCAATTCGGCCGATTTCGCGGTGCATTACTCCTGGCTGCCAAGCGGCCGTTTCGGCATCGAAAACCTGGCCAATCTCGATCAGCTGCCCGCTACCGGCGCGACGCTGTTCGTCGGCGCGCCAAAGCACCGCAACGGCACCGGCGGCCCCGCGCGCGTCATGGCGATGGTCTGAGGCCTGACTATGATCCATGCGGTTTGATGGCGCGACAGCTTGAAAATCGCATGGAGTTTCTCCCGCAACCCTGAAAATTGAGGCAGTCCGTGAGTACCACTCGCATCATGTTGGGCTTTTGCATAGTTCTGTTGATGGGCGCACCGGCGCGCGCCCAGGACCTGCCCGATTGCATCGACCCTCAAACGCAGATGGAAATGACCTATTGCGCGCACGCCGATTTTGAAGACGCAGACAAGGACCTCAATGAATTGTGGCCGGATGTGGTGGCGGCAGCCAGGCAAAGTGACGAATATGTCGCCGAGCAGGCCAAATCCATGGGTGTCCCGACCACGCTGGAAGCGCTTCGTACCGCCCAGCGCGCCTGGATCAGTTTCCGCGACGCGCAATGCGAATACGAAGCCTATGAGGTCTTTGGCGGGTCGGCGCAGCCGATGGTCGGCAGTCTGTGCCTAGCTCGCCTCACCCGCGAACGCATCGAGGTGCTGAAAATGGCGTTGGAGACCCGGTAGTGGCCCGATTCTTGCGTCATGGAAAACGCAAGATTTCGAACGACTCCGAGGATCGCCGATGCACGCCAGGATACAGTCCCGAAGCTACTGCCCCGGCTTGGCGGCCGCGAAGATGACCAGGTTCTTCTCGCCATCGAATTCGACGGCGAGGACATCCTGGATCAGGACATTCTTGGAGTTGATCGCGTGATAGAGCAGGGCGTTGCTTTCCAGTTCCCGTCGCAGATTGTCGACCGCCTCTCCATGTTCCGTGAGCTTGTCCGCGATCTTCGCCGGAGGCCCACCTTCGATCTGCGAGGAATCCGGCATGTAGACGATGTCGACGCGGTCGAGCGTGGTCAGCTTGCGGATGATGTCGATGTTTTCGTCCAGGTTCTCGATCGCGGAAATGACCCGGTCGTCTCCAGCGTCGGATCGCACCTCCTCCTCGTTGACTTCGGAACCCACAATCCTGTCGACCGCCTCCTGTTCTACGACGCCCTGGGCGCCGAGCGGCAGGCTGTGGACCGAAGCGGCGAGGAAGGCCGCGGCCGCAAATCCATGCCTCCACTTCCTGGAGAGCGTGTGGTTCGTCGTCATTCGGTGTTCCCTTTGGACGGAGGCGAATCTGTTACAGGCACTCTTTATAAGGCCAAACGGAGGAAATTGGTTCCCCCGTTTGTTTTTTCAAGTCGGCATTCGCCGCGACCGGCCGGGCGATCAACTATCCTTGCGCGTGACGATCGTCAGGTCTCCGTTCTGACTGAGGCTGGCAGCCACCACGTCGGCGGGGGTTGCGCCCTGCCGTTCAAGCGCCTGAACAACCTCTGGCGATGCTTCGATGGACTGGCGCAAATTCGCAAGGTCCTGATCGGAGCGCTGTTCCTCGATCTGCGCCACCTGAGCCTGCGATTCGGCGGGAAGCTCGGAAATATCGATAACGCTGACAGTCTGAACGGACGGCTCTTGCGCCTGTGTCTGGGTTTGCGGCGCTGGCGCGGATTGTTGGGCTTGAGCAAGCGCAGGCGCGGTTGTCAGCGCGAGCGCTGCAGCGAGGATCATCCCGGTTTTCATGATTGGTTCCTTCGTTGGAGGTTAAATGTCAGCCTTCCGCATCGCGTTAGGCCTTTACAAAACAACGTCCAAATGTGTCTTGAGACTGCCGTGAGCGAGGCAATTGCTGGGCAATATTGTGGCGACACTAAGATAGCTTATCAACAAATTCGGGGGGTGTTCTGATGACGAAACTACCGCGCCACACCTATGCTGCGATGTATGGTCCGACCACCGGCGACAAGGTGCGGCTCGCCGACACCGAGTTGTTCATCGAGGTCGAGAAGGATTTCACCACCTATGGCGAGGAGGTGAAATTCGGCGGCGGCAAGGTGATCCGCGACGGCATGGGCCAGAGCCAGGTGACCCGTGCTGACGGCGCGGTTGATACCGTCATCACCAATGCGCTGGTGGTTGATCACACCGGCATCTACAAGGCCGATATCGGATTGAAGGACGGCCGCATCGCAGCGATCGGCAAGGCGGGCAATCCCGACACCCAGCCCGGCGTGAATATCATCATCGGCCCGGGCACCGAGGCAATTGCAGGCGAAGGCAAGATCCTGACCGCCGGCGGTTTTGACAGCCACATCCATTTCATATGCCCGCAGCAGATCGAGGAAGCGCTGATGAGCGGGCTCACCACTATGCTCGGCGGCGGCACCGGACCTGCCCACGGAACGCTCGCCACCACCTGCACCCCTGGCCCCTGGCATCTGGGGCGGATGATCCAGGCCATGGACGCTTTCCCGATGAACATCGGGCTCTCGGGCAAGGGCAATGCCTCCAAACCCGCCGCGCTGGAGGAAATGATCCTGGGCGGCGCCTGCGCCCTCAAGCTGCACGAGGACTGGGGCACGACGCCCGCGGCCATCGACAATTGTCTCTCGGTCGCTGACCAATACGACGTCCAGGTGATGATCCATACCGACACTTTGAACGAGAGCGGTTTTGTCGAGACCACCGTCGACGCCATCAAGGGCCGCACCATCCACGCCTTCCACACCGAAGGCGCCGGCGGCGGCCACGCGCCCGACATCATCAAGGTCTGCGGGCTGTCAAATGTCATCCCATCCTCGACCAACCCGACCCGACCCTACACGGTCAACACCATCGCCGAGCATCTCGACATGCTGATGGTCTGCCACCATTTGGACAGCTCCATCCCCGAGGACATCGCCTTCGCCGAGAGCCGCATCCGCAAGGAGACGATCGCCGCCGAGGACATCCTGCACGACATCGGCGCATTCTCGATCATCGCGTCCGACAGCCAGGCCATGGGCCGCGTCGGCGAGGTCATCATCCGCACCTGGCAGACCGCCGACAAGATGAAGCGCCAGCGCGGGCGCCTGCCAGAGGAGACCGGCGAGAACGACAATTTCCGCGTCCGGCGCTACATCGCCAAATACACCATCAATCCGGCTATCGCCCAGGGAATTTCAAAGCATATTGGCTCGATCGAGGTGGGAAAACGCGCCGATCTGGTCTTGTGGAACCCGGCGTTTTTCGGCGTCAAGCCCGACATGGTGCTCCTGGGCGGCATGATCGCAGCTGCCCCCATGGGCGACCCCAACGCCTCGATCCCGACCCCGCAGCCGGTGCACTACCGCATGATGTTCGGCGCTTACGGCAAGGCGCGGACCGAATCCTCCGTCACCTTCGTCAGCCAGGCCGCGATCGAGGACGGGCTCGCGCACAAGCTCGGAACCGCCAAGCACATGCTCGCCGTGGAAAACACCCGCGGCGGCATTTCCAAAGCCTCGATGGTGCACAACGACGCGCTGCCGCATATCGAGGTCGACCCGGAAACCTACGAGGTCCGCGCCGACGGCGAGTTGCTGACCTGCGAACCGGCAACCGTGCTGCCAATGGCTCAGCGTTATTTCATGTTCTAGTGGTGCGATCCTGACAGATGGTTTCCATCTCTCGAGATCCGAAACCCCCGACTATGTGATGACGGCTGAACGGGTCGCGAAAGAAACGTCGCTGGAGGCGACCCATGCTTGTGACGCATGGCTGGTGTCCGCGATCGGCGCTATGTTGCAGTGCGGTATAGGAGTATTAACTGCTTCAGCAAACAAGGAGTCACCCCATGACGACCGTCAAGCAAAACCCGTTCAGCCGTTTTTTCAGCGGCGCCGCGCGATCCATCCGCTTTGCCACCCAGGCAGACCGCCTTGCCAACACGCCCGACCACGTCTTCCAGGCGCGTGGCACCACAAGGCAGCGCGAAATCCGGAACCTTCTCGATCAGCTTTGAAAAGCCAGACCTGATGCAAGGCTGAAGCTGTTTAGGCTTCAGCCTCCCCGTCTCGCTGCCATGCGTGACCAGCCTTCCAGAGCTTAAAGGTGACCTGGGCGCTTTCTGCCATTTCCTTGATCCCCGTCAGCCACTCTCGCCACATTTCGTGATTACATCAGGTTTTCGTCTGTTGGAAATGGAGGGTGAGATGTCCGGATTGAGATTGAAACACAAGGGTTGGGTCGTCGTCGCTGATGGCGAGAAGGCACTGTTCCTGTCCAATGCAGGCACGCCGGACCGTCCCGAGCTTGAGGTGTTCACCGGATTCGAGCAACCGAACCCGAGAACCGCGGAACAGGGCGTTGACCGTCCGGGACGGCTAGCGGACGGCGGAGGCAACGCCCATCGCAGCGCCGTTCAGGAAACCGACTGGCACCGCCTGGCCAAGCATGAATTTGCCCATGAAATTGCTTCGCTGCTGGAGCGGCATGCTCTTGCCGGCCGGTTCGAGCAACTTGTCATTGTCGCGCCGGCCGTCATCATGGGCGAGTTGCGCAAGTCGCTTTCCAAGGCAGTCTTGAGCCGTGTGATCGCGGAAGTCGCCAAGGATCTCACCAGGCATCCCGTGCCGGAGATGGAAAAGATCCTGTTCGACTAGAACACCGTCGTTCAGCCCCCGATCATTGCTGGCGGGCCTGGTGGCCCCCGGTCCCCATCCCGCTGCAAACGCTTGGGCGTGGCTGTTTCGGCGCTGGCGGGGTTGATGTCGATTGGTGTAGACTACGCCCATGTTGACAGCGACATCCATTACCCGCGACTTCCGTTACCCGGCCGCCACCATCACGCTGGATGAAACCGCACGTCACCGGCGGCGCATGATGATGACCTCGGATCGTTTGCCGAGCGGCGCCACCATCTCGTTCCTGCTTGATCTACCCGCGGCGCGGCTGTTGCGCCACGGCGACGGGCTGGTGCTTGACGACGGCCGCGTCATCGAGGTCTGCGCCGAACCCGAAGCGCTGATGCAGGTCAGGGGCAGGGATGCTGCCCATCTGCTGGCGCTCGCATGGCAGATCGGCAACCGCCATCTCGCCGCTGAAATCACCGCGCAAACCATCCGCATCCGCCGCGATCACGTGATCCGCGACATGCTGATCGGCCTTGGCGCAACCGTCGAAGACATCGCGGCGCCGTTCGATCCCGAAGGCGGGGCCTATGGCGGCGCGCATGCCGCACACCATCATCACGGCGATAGTGCCCGCCCGCATGCCCATGATCATCCTGAGCACCCGCATGAGGGGCATGAACTTGGCCATGACTGAGACGCGCGACTGGCACCGCGACCCGATCACGACCGACACCGTCATAGATGCGGGCTACAGGAATACCCAGAACGTGCGCCGGTTCTTCAAGGCGGCCATTGGCGATCGTTTTACCTTCGACCGGCTCTTCATGGCGTGGATGAAATCCCATGCGGGGGCGACGATGGGCGAGGCGGTAAACGAATGGCTGCGGCGGAAGGCGACATCCGGATAATTCCCTGAATCGGCATCGATGGAGCGCGAGCAGGATGCAATCTCCTGAAGTCCGACGGCGCCCTTTGTTCGTTTGACACAGCGCACGGCGCAGCAGGCGAGCTGTCCGCTCGGGGCCGCATTGCAACCGCCACCCGCTCCCGGCTAGAGTTCGCGGCGAACAGGAGAGAAATGATGATTTGTGTAATTGCCGATGTCAGCCTCAGGGCAGGGTCCCGGGATGCGTTCCTTGCCGCCGCGCGCGAGGTGGTCGCCGCGACGCGGTCCGAACCCGGCTGCATTCGCTACGACCTCACCCAGGATGTCGAGAATTCCGAACAGGTGACCTTCGTCGAGGAATGGCAATCCCGCGAAGCGCTGGCCGCGCATTTCGAGACCGAACACATGGCCCAATGGCGGGTCACCTCGGCGCCATTCGTCGTCGGCCGGACCATCAAGGTGCTGCATGTTGGCGATGTCGAGCTCCTCTAGATCCGTCACCCCTGGTTGCGCCCTTTCGCTCGGGATGGCAGGGCATGGGTGAAACCCGGAACCTGCTGCGGCTGATGACTTGGCTGTCGCCGACCTTCCCCGTGGGCGGCTTCAACTACAGCCATGGCCTGGAACAGGCCGTTGCCCAGGGCCTGGTGACCGACGCAGCCGCCTTGCAGGACTGGATCCTGGCGCTTGTGTCCTGCGGCTCGGCCTGGAATGACGCGGTGCTGCTGGCGGAAGCCTGGCGGGGCGCTGCCTCGGGTCAGGATCTGGCGGCGGTCTCGGAGCTGGCGGAGGCGCTGGCCGGTTCAGCCGAACGGCACCTCGAGACCATGAACCAGGGCTCTGCCTTTCTCGCCGCCGCCAGTGCCTGGCCGCTGCCTGTGCATCAACGCCTCGGCGGCGCCGCGGCCTGGCCGGTCGCCGTGGGCGCCGTTGCCGGCGCATCCGGCATAGAGCTCGAGCAGGCGCTCGCAGCCTTTCTGCATGCTTTCGCTGCCAACCAGGTGCAGGCCGGGTTGCGCTTGATGCCTCTCGGACAAACGGCCGGAGTGGCGGTGATGGCGGCGGTCGAGGCGGAAATCGGCGCGGTCGCTTGGCGCGCCAGCCATTCCACCCTTGACGATCTCGGCTCGGCCGCGCTCAATGTGGAAATCGCGGCGATGAACCACGAAACGCTCAACTCACGGATTTTCCGGACATGACCTCACCCAACGGACCCCTGCGCATCGGCATCGGCGGCCCCGTCGGCTCCGGCAAGACGGCGCTCACCGACAGGCTCTGCAAGGCGATGCGCGACAGCTGGTCGATCGGCGTCATCACCAATGACATCTACACCCGCGAGGATGCCGAGGCGCTGGTCCGGATGCAGGCCTTGCCTTCTGACAGGGTCATCGGGGTGGAGACCGGCGGCTGCCCGCACACGGCTATCCGCGAGGACGCCTCGCTCAACCTGCGCGCCATTGACGAACTCAACCAGCGTCATCCGGATCTCGACGTGATTTTCATCGAATCCGGCGGCGACAATCTGGCAGCCACCTTCTCGCCCGATCTCGCCGACCTGACCATCTATGTGATCTCGGTCTGCCAGGGCGAGGAAATCCCGCGCAAGGGCGGTCCGGCCATCACAAGGTCGGATCTTCTGGTGATCAACAAGATGGATCTTGCGCCCCATGTCGGCGCCGATCTTGAGGTCATGGAGCGCGATGCGTCGGCCGGCCGCAAGGGCCGCCCGCATCTGTTCACCGACATGCGCCGCGGCGCGGGCGTGGAAGAGGTCGTCGCCTTCATCGAGCAGGCCGGCGGGCTGCGCGTCGCTTCGGCCGCGCAGTGAAGGTCAGTTGCGCTCGAAATCCGGAAGGCTGTTGAAGGCCGCCCGCAGCGCGTCCGACCAGCCGTCCGAGATCTTGCGGTAATAGGGATCGCTGGCTTGGATCCGCTTTTCATAGCCCTTGGTCAGACTGTCGCGCTCGTAGAACTGCAGGTCCAGTGGCAGGCCGACCGAGAGGTTGGATTTCAGCGTCGAATCGAACGAGACATAGAGCAGCTTCGTTGCCATTTCGAAGCTCATGTCCGGGTCATAGGCGCGCACCAGGATCGGTTTGCCGTATTTGTGCTCGCCGATCTGGAAGAACGGATTGTCCTCGGTGGCCTCGATGAAATTGCCTTCCGGATAGATCAGGAACATCCGCATGGCGCCGCCCTCGACCTGGCCGCCGAGGATGAAGGTGGCGCTGAAGGTGGATTCGCTTTGAAGTCCGCCGTCCGATGCGGTCTTGATGACGTCGCGGACGGTTTCGCCGACCAGCCTCGCCACCTCGAACATCGAGGGCGCATCCATGATGTCGGGATGCCGGTCGTTGGCGGCCTTGGTGTGCTCTTCCAGCATGCTGACCACGGTCTGCGTGGTCGCCAGATTGCCCGCCGACAGGAGCGTTATCAGGCGATTGCCCGGTTTGCACCAGGTGTACATCTTGCGGAATGTCGAAACATTGTCGACGCCCGCATTGGTCCGCGTGTCGGACATGAATATCAGGCCCCTGTTGAGGCGCAGCCCGACGCAATAAGTCATGATTCGCGAATCCGCCCTTGGTGAGAACCGATTCTTATTGCTCCACTGTGATGTGGACTGCAAGCTGTTCTTCACCGGATCCGGTGCGAATACCAGAAATAGGGGCGGCGTCCTTGTAATCGAGGCCGTAGGCTATGTGGACATATCGGTCGTCGGGCGACATGTCGTTGGCGGCATCGAAGCCGACCCAGCCAAGCCCCTCGACATGGACTTCCGCCCAGGCGTGGCTTGCGGCCTGATCGGACGTGTCCTCCATCATCAGATAACCCGAGACATAGCGCGCCGGAAATCCTATCACCCGGGCCGCGGCGGCAAAGGCCTGGGCGTGATCCTGGCAGACGCCTTGTCCGGCGGCCAGCGCGTCCTCGGCCACGGTCTGGGTCTGGGTGGCGCCGGGCACATAGGCCATGGCCTCATGCAGTCTGGTCATCAGGCCATGGAGCTGTTCAAGCGGCTTGCCCTTTTCGATGCTGCGCGCCAGTTCGCGGATCATCTTGCCGGGCTTGGTGAGCGCCGTGTCCCGCTGGTACAGCCACAGCGGCATGTAGGCCCGGTGCGGCCCGAGAACACCGATCTTGTCATGGGTTTCCACGATCCCCGACGCCACGACCCTGATCGCGTTCGTATCCCGGCTGGCGCTGACCAGTTGCGCCACGTTGCCGAAATGGTCGACATAGCGCGCCTCGACCGTGCCGCCCTCGACCTCCGTCGCCCAGGAATGAACGGTCTGCAACGGGCTGTCCTGCGGCGTCAGCCGGAGACGCTGCAAGGCGTAGCGAACCGGTTCCATATAGGCATAGTCTGTCACATGGGAAATCTTGAGCTGCATCGGATCAGTCCTGGTAGAACCGGTAGACGTCGGCGATCTCGGCAGCAACCCGGCTGTTCTGGCTGATGAAATCCTGGAGAAATTCGTGCAGGCCGGAATCCATGATCGACTGGATTTCCCGCTCGCGCAGCATCCCCTGTGTCGCAGCCGCGGTCTCGTGGCAGGAGGTCCGTTCGCCATATTCCCGCTCGAGATACGACAGGTTCGCATTGATCTTGTCATAGCAATAGGCCAGCGATCGCGGCATGCGGCCATTGAGGATCAGGAAGTCGGCGATATTGGACGGCTTGTAGTCGTCATCATAGACCCAGCCGTAGGAGCGATGCGCCGAAACCGACCTGAGGATCGATTCCCACTGCACATTGTCGAGCGACGAGCCGACATAGGACACCGCCGGCAGCAGCACGTAATATTTCACATCGAGAATGCGCGACGTGTTGTCGGCCCGCTCGATGAAGGTGCCGATGCGCGAGAAATTATAGAGCTCGTTGCGCAGCATTGTGCCGTGAAAGGCGCCGCGGATCAGGCCGGTTCGCTGCTTGATGTTGTTGATGATCTCGGGCATGTCGGCGTTCGAGACCTTGCGCGCCAGCTGCGCCTTGATGTCGAGATAGCACTCGTTGGTGGCTTCCCACGCTTCCCGCGTCAGCGCCGTGCGCACCATTCGGCCATTGTTGCGCGCCGCCTCGATGGCCGAGATGATGCTCGACGGGTTGGACTTGTCACGCAGCAGATAGTTGACGGCATCGGCGCTGGTCACTTCTGCATTGGTTGCCAGATAGGAGTTGAAGACGCCGGAGCTGCGCAGCACCGATTCCCATTCCTCCTCATGCCCGTGCATGCGCGTCAGCGACATGCGCAGGCCGGCATCGATCAGGCGTGCCGTGTTCTCCGCGCGCTCGATATAGCGAAACATCCAGAACAGGCCGTTTGCGGTTCTTCCCAGCATATCAGTCCTCCAGCACCCAGGTGTCCTTGGTGCCGCCTCCCTGGCTGGAATTGACCACGAGCGAGCCTTCCTTGAGCGCCACCCGGGTCAGGCCGCCGGGGATGATCTGGACCTTGTTGGAGACCAGCACGAACGGCCTGAGATCGACATGGCGCGGCGCCAGACCCTTCTTGACGAGGATCGGCACCGTCGACAGCGACAGCGTCGGTTGCGCGATATAGTTGCCGGGCCTGGCCTTGAGCTTCGCCGCGAATTCCGTGCATTCGCGCTTGCTCGCAGCCGGCCCCACCAGCATGCCGTAGCCGCCCGAACCGTGCACTTCCTTGACCACCAGTTCGGCGAGATGTTCGAGCACGTATTTAAGCGTGTCGGGCTCCGAGCAGCGATACGTCGGCACATTTTCCAGGATCGGCTTCTGGCCCGTGTAGAACTCGACGATGTCGGGCATGTAGGAATAGATCGCCTTGTCATCGGCGATGCCGGTGCCGGGCGCGTTGGCGATGGTGATGTTGCCGGCGCGATAGACATCCATGATGCCCGGCACGCCCAGGGTCGAGTCCGGACGGAAGCTCAGCGGATCGAGATAATCATCGTCGACACGCCGGTAGAGCACATCGATCGCCTCATAGCCGCGGGTCGTGCGCATCGCCACCTTGCCATTGATGACGCGCAGGTCGGAGCCTTCGACCAGTTCGACGCCCATCTGGTCGGCCAGGTAGGCGTGTTCATAGAAGGCGGAATTGAAGATGCCGGGGGTCAGCACGGCAATCCGCGGCTTGCCGGTGCAGCCCGGAGGCGCGACCGCGGCCAGGCTCTGGCGCAACAGCTTTGGGTAGTTCTCGACCGGCCGCACCTTGTTCAGGTGAAACAGCTCGGGAAACATCTGCATCATGGTTTCGCGGTTTTCGAGCATGTAGGACACGCCCGACGGCGTGCGGGCATTGTCCTCCAGAACGTAGAACTCGCCTTCGCCGGTGCGCACGATGTCGGTGCCGATGATGTGGGTGTAGACGCCGCCCGGCGGGCGCATGCCGATCATTTCCGGCAGGAACGCGTCGTTCTTCTCGATCAGCGCGCGCGGCACGCGGCCGGCCTTGATGATTTCCTGCTTGTGGTAGATGTCGTCAAGGAAGGCGTTGAGCGCCATCACCCGCTGTTCGATCCCCTGCGCCAGCTTGCGCCATTCGGAGCCTGAGATGATGCGTGGCACTATGTCGAACGGAATGAGCCGCTCCGAGGAGTCTTCCTTGCCGTAGACCGCGAAGGTGATGCCGGTCTTGCGGAATATGTTTTCCGCGTCCCGCGATTTCTTGATCAGGTCGGAGGTCTTTTGTTCCGAATGCCAGTTGAAATAACCCTTGTAGGGCGCGCGCGGAAGGTTGTCCGTAGTCAGCATTTCATCGAAAGGCACGTGTTTGTCGCTCCCTTTTCACCACATAAGATCGTATCGAGTATGAGAAAGCAAGAACCGTGCAGGATTTCTCTCAATCGAGGCGCGCGCTGAATTTCTTGGGAGAATGTTGCTGACGGGACGCAGCCACGGCCGCCCAGGCGACTGATTTCCCTTGCTTGCCGGCAACAGGCTTGCGCATGGCGGGGGTAGGGGGCTAACGCTTCCAGGCGCCGTGCGCGTTGCAAGCGGTTCCCCTGGCGCACCAGCAACAAGGCCCGTTTCATGACGCTTGATCGTATCGCCCCAGCCCTGTTCGTTCTGCTCTGGTCGACAGGCTGGATCGTCGCCAAATACGCGAGCCCCCATGCGGATCCGCTGACCTTTCTGAGCCTGCGCTTTGCCATTGCTGCAGCTCTTTTTGCCGCCATCACCATTGCGAGCCAGGCCGCATGGCCCAGGACGCGCGTCGGCTGGATGCATGGAATTGTTTCGGGTGTGTTTCTGCATGGCCTCTATCTCGGCGGTGTCTGGTGGGCGATCTCGCAAGGCGTGCCGGCGTCCGTCTCCGGGCTCATTGCGGCTTTGCAGCCGCTGCTGACGGCCATCGTGGCGCCCTACATCGTGGGCGAGCGGCTGAGCGGGGCGCAGAAACTTGGCGTTGTGCTGGGTTTTGCTGGTCTCACAGTCGCGATCCTGCCCAGGCTTCTCTCTCTCGATGCGGCGATGATGCAGGTCGCGCTGGTGCCGCTGCTGGTCAATATTGTCGCCATGGCGTCGGTCACCTCCGGCACTCTCTACCAGAAGCGCCATCTGCAGGAAGGCGATCTTCGCGCGATCGCGGCGCTGCAATATGTTGGAGGCTTTGCCGTGGTGATGCCGCTGGCGCTGCTGTTCGAGGAGATGCGGGTGGACTGGAACCTGGAATTCGCCCTCGCCATGGGGTGGTCCGTGTTCGGCCTTTCCCTGGTCTCGATCATGCTGCTTCTGTATCTGATACGTCGCGGTCAGGTGTCCCGCGCGGCCTCACTGACCTATCTGGTGCCGCCAGCCGTGGCGATCGAAAGCTGGTTCCTGTTCGGCGAAGCGTTGACGGTGCCGATGATCATCGGCACCTTGATTGTGGTCACGGGCGTCTGGCTCACCAACCGCAAGACAAGGGTCATCGTTTAGCCTCCAGCACGCCCGCAGGAGAAAGCCATGCGCGACGCCCGTCTGATCGTCAGGCGCGCAACCTGCGACGATGCGGAGGTTGTCACGGCAGTCCTTGCGGCGAGTTACACCCGGCTTTGGCAGGGCCACTATGCTGCGTCCGACCTTGATCTGCTGCTGCCGCTGGTCACCCGGGCGCAGCCGCAACTGCTTGCCTCAGGGCGCTATCTCGTGGCGGTGAGCGATGGCCAAACTGCGGGCTGCGGCGGCTGGAGCCTTGCTGTTCCCGGCACGTCCGGCAAGATCATTCCGGGCTGCGGCCATATCCGTCATTTCGCCGTTCATCCCGATCACCTGCGCAAGGGCGTCGGACGCGCCCTTTATGATGCCTGCCTGTCGCAGGCGCGCGAAGAAGGCCTTGCCCGGCTGGAGGCATGGTCTTCGCTTCAGGCAGTGCCGTTCTACCAACGTCTCGGGTTCGATATTGTCGAGCGCTTCACCGTTGATTTCCCGGGTGGTATCGGGCTCGCCTCGGTGCGGATGATTGCCGACCCGATCTGATCAGAAATCCGTCGGCACGCCGCCTTCCTGCTTGCGCCGGGCGACGAAGGCGTCGAGCTCCTCTTCTATGGCTTCATCCAGCGGTGGCGCCTCGTAATTGGCCAGCGTTTCCTTCCAGACACGATTGGCGTGATCATAGGTGGTCGGCTGGCCGGCGAGGCTCCAACTTTCGAAATTGCGCCAGTCCGACAGGATCGGCGAATAGAACGCGGTCTCGTAGCGCGACAGTGTGTGGGCGGTGCCGAAATAGTGCCCGCCGGGACCGACTTCGGCGATGGCATCCATGGCCAGTGCTTCCGGGCTGGTATCGAGCGGCGCCAGGAACTCGGCCACCATCTGCAGCATGTCGACATCGAGGATGAATTTCTCGAACGAGGCTGTGAGCCCGCCTTCCATCCATCCGGCCGCATGCATGATGAAATTGCCGCCGCCCTGGACCACGGCCCACAGCGACATCATCGACTCGTACGCCGACTGGGCGTCGAGCGTGTTGGCCGCACAGGTGTTGGAGGTCCGGTAGGGCACGCCGTAGCGCCGCGCCAGCTGCCCGCCGGCCATGACCGCCTTCATGTATTCCGGCGTTCCGAAGGCCGGCGCGCCCGACTTCATGTCGACATTGGAGGTGAAGCCGCCATAGATCACCGGGGCACCCGGGCGGACCAGCTGCGTGAACGCGATTCCTGCCAGCGCCTCGGCGTTCTGCTGCACCAGCGCGCCGGCAATGGTGACCGGCGCCATGGCGCCCGCCAGCGTGAACGGCGTGATCACCACCACCTGGTTGCGCGCCGACATCTCGATGATGCCCTGCAGCATCGGCGCGTCGTAGCGCAAAGGCGAAGACGCATTGATGATGGTGAACAACGACGGCTCGACCTCGAGCTGCTCGGCGCTGATGCCGCGGCCGATGCGGACGATCTCCAGTGCATCAAGATTGCGCTCCCTGCCCAGGGAATAGGCATGGAACGGCTTGTCGGTGAGATTGACCAGATCCGACAGGCAATCGATGTGGCGCACCGAGGCGTGCAGGTCGGTGGGCTCCACCGGATAGCCGCCGGTCATGTGGATGATGTCGAAGGATTGCGCCAGCTTGATCAGGTTGCGGAAGTCTTCCTGGGTTCCGGTCCTGCGGCCATTGTCGCGGTCCGAGCAGTAGGGTGCGGACGCCACCTGCGCGAAGGCCATGTTCTTGCCGCCGATCTCGATGTTGCGTTCAGGATTGCGGGCATGCAGCGTGAAGGGCCCCGGGGCCTTGCCGACCAGATCCATGACCAGGCCGCGATCGAGGCGCACCCGTTCGCTTCCTGCCACGACATCCGCGCCGGCGGCCTTGAGCCGCTCGCGCGCTTCCGCCAGCATGAAATCCATGCCGATCTCTTCGAGTACCTTCAGCGATGCCTCGTGGATCGCCTCGAGCCCTTCCTCGCTCAAGAGCAGCGACGGATCCTGGCTGTTGAGGATCGACCGGTAGCGCAGGGTCGCGGGGCTCTTGCGGCCCTTGCCCCGGTCTCCGCCGCGTCCGCCGCCGGCGCGTCTGCGCCGCTCGGGCGCCCCGGCCGTGTTCTCGATGGCCGCCGGTACAATGTCGTCAAAACTGCTCATCCGAACCTGGCCCCCGTCATGTTCCTGTCTCATTCGCAGGCTCCGGAGTAACCGGTGACATGCCGCGATTGGGCGAGACGCTATGCCGGACCGGGCGTTCCCGCAAGACGTCCCGGGATGCATATTTTCGCGGTGGGGGGCAGCGCATCCGGGGACAAGTCTCGCGTAAGCGGCCGTCTCTACACTTTCCGCCATGGTTAACGTTTTCTTTATGGCCGGCATGCAAGGTGAAGGGCTGTGAAACAAGCCGGAACGTGCATCAGCGGGGGGTTGCCGGGTGGGTGATGTGGAAAGTATCGATAGTGACGATGTGTTGGCGGAGGCATGTGCTCGGGTTGGAAGCGACCCGAACCCGGCGTTCGTCAAGGATTCCGAGCTCCGATACGTAGCCGTCAACTCGGCCTATGCAGGATTGTGGGATTGCGAGCCTGCCTCGCTCATCGGTCAGCAAAGCCACCAGCATTTTGATTCGGTCGAACAGAACGACCGTGACGAGAAGGAGCGCCGCAGCCTGGTCTTTGGAAAAGATCAGGTCGCCCTGTTCGCGCATCCCCTGAAGGGCGGGCGCTACCGCGTTCGCATCCACCGGAAGCGTCAGGCGTCCGGAAAGATCTTCATCGTCGGGCATTTCGAGCCTATTGCCGGTGTCCGTTTCGAGACCGGACAGGAAGGCAAGGCAAGGCCCGCGGCTGCCCAGCCGGAGCCCCCGAAAACGCTCGCCCCGATTTCGGATGGACACACGTCGGAAGTCGCCATGCGCGGCGACTACCGGCTGCTTCAGGCCGCGATTGAAGCTGCGGCCCAGCCGATCGCGGTGTTTGACGCAAACGGCAGGATCGTGGCGGAAAGCCTTCCCCACAAGATCGCCACGGGCCCCTGGCGCGAAACGCAGCTGCCTGACGGCGGAAAGATGCGCTGGGCGGCCCTCGAACAGTCCGCCGAGCGTCCCGATCGCTCGGAACCGCAACGCGGCGGTTCCGATATTACCATGCTCAACCGGTTCAATGAAATCTTCGACCGGCTCGATGTCGGCATCGTGCTTTTCGATCCGGACGATGTCTTGCTCTACGTCAATCCGGCGATGGATGCGATCACCGCACCGCACTACAGGCTCGAAGTCGGACAGCCCTTGCGCACGGTGCTTGAAATCACCTGCAGCATCCGGGCCGAAGATGACCCCGACGGACGCAAGGCCTGGATCGAAAACAGGCTCTCGGCGCATCGCGAATTCGGCAAGGCAACCGTCGAGCGGCTGAAGAATGGCCGCTGGATTCGCATCATAAACAAGGAACTCAACGACGGCTGCACCCTGGGCCTGCGGATCGATGTCACCGACCTCAAGCAGCGCGAGGGGGACCTGGAAAGCAAGGTCGCCGAGAATGAGCTGTTCCGCGCCATCCTGGATGAAATGCCGGTTTCGAGCTTCGTCAAGGACGAACAGTACCGCTACACCTATGTCAACCGGGCCCATGGCGAACTGACCGGAATCTCCAGCGCCGAGATGATCGGCCGGGATGATTTTGCCATATTCGGCGAAAACGGTCAGGCCTTGCGCGACGCCGATGTCGAGGTGATGAAAGGGCATGAGGTGATCGAGCGCGATGCGAACATCACCAACGCCAAAGGCGAGGCGCTCAAGCTGATAGACCGGAAGGTCGGGTTTACTGACCCAGCGGGCCGGCGTTACCTGTTGGGAACGACGCTCGATGTGAGCGACATGAAGCGCCGCGAGGAGGAAGTGTTCGAGGCGCGGCGGCTGGCCGAGGTCAACCGTTCTGATCTCGAAAGCGCCATTGACGCCATGCATATGGGCGTGGTGGTCGTCGACAGGGATCAGAATGTCGAACTCGTCAACAACGCGTTCTTCCGGATCTGGAAACTCGAGCCGGACGACTCTTTCATTGGCTCGCATTTCCGGCGTCTGATCGACGTCAATCGTCACAACGGGATCTACGAGGTCGCCCAGGAAAAATTCGAGGAATATATCGAGACCCGCCTCAAGGAGATTCGGGCCGGTTATGTCGAGCCGCGGGAGTTTTCCAGGGCCGACGGCAGGACGATGATCTATTCGGTCCGCTCGCTTTCCGAGGGCAAGCGGATGATCTCGTATTTCGATGTCACCGAGCTGAAGCAGCGTGAACAGGAGCTTGTTCTTGCGCGCGCCGAGGTCGAGCATGCCAGCGAATTGCTCGGCGGCGCGGCGGGCGCGATGGCCCAGGGCTTGCTGGTGACAAGCCAGGACAAGATCCTGTTCACCAACGACGCCTTCTTCGAGATGCTGGACGTGCCGAGGGAACTGGCCGCTCCTGGTTGCAGCATGGAGGAATATTTCGATCACTGCGAGGCGCGTGGCGATTACGGCCCGAAGGACGAGGCCCGGGTCGCACGGGCCAAGATCTCGGCCAGCCACAGAAATGGGCTTGCCCACTCGCTCGAACGCCAGGCCGCCGGGGGCCGTTGGCTCAAGATTGACGCGAAGCCGTCGTCCAACAACACGATGATCATAACCTACTCCGACATTACCGAGGCCAAGCATCGCGAGGCCGAACTGAAGGAACTGCTCGGCAAGGCCGAGATCGCCGATCGCGCCAAGTCGGAGTTCCTGGCCAATATGAGCCACGAGATCCGCACGCCCATGAACGGCGTTCTGGGCATGGCGGAGCTTTTGTCCAGAACCGAACTCGACACCCGACAGCGCACCTTCACCGACATCATCGTCAAGTCCGGCAATGCGCTGCTGACCATCATCAACGACATTCTGGATTTCTCGAAGATCGACGCTGGCCAACTGGTTCTCGATGAAGCGCCGTTCGACATGCGCGAAACCGTCGAAGACGTTGCCGCTTTGATCTCCAGCCGCGCCGCGGAGCGGGACATCGAGCTGATTGTCCGCATCGATCCCGAGCTTCCCGAACGTGTCGTTGGCGACATGGGACGCGTGCGCCAGATCATCACCAACCTGGCCGGCAATGCCATAAAGTTCACCGAAACCGGCCATGTCCTGATCGAACTCAGCGGAAAGGTGAACGCCGCCAAAATGCTCGATCTGCAGCTCAGGGTTCAGGACACCGGCATCGGCATCCCGCAGGACAAGCTCGAGGCGGTGTTCGACAAGTTCTCCCAGGTCGACAATTCCTCGACCCGCCGCCATGAAGGAACCGGGCTCGGGCTGGCGATCACCTCGCGGCTGGTGAGCCTGATGAATGGCCGGATCCGGGCGGAAAGCACGGTCGGCGAAGGCTCGGTCTTCACTATCGAACTGACCATGCCGGTCGACCAGAGTGCGGCCAAGGCCCGCATCGCTCCCATTGACGTGTCTGGATCCAGGATCCTGGTGATTGACGACAATCCCGTCAATCGCGCCATCCTGAATGAGCAGCTGACCGCCTGGGGATTTGATGCCTGCGCCGCCGTTTCCGGGCAGGAGGGCATCGACGTGCTCGAAGCGGCAATTCGCCTGGATGTGCCGGTCGATGCCGTGGTTCTGGACTATCACATGCCCGACATGGACGGTGTGATGACCGCCCGCGCCATCCGCAAGGCGTTCGGCCCGGAAAATCCGCCGATCATCATGCTGACCTCGATGGATCTCAAATCGTCCGATGCCGACATCCGAAAGGGCATTGTTCAGGAGACATTGATGAAGCCGGCCCGCTCCTCGCTGCTGCTTGAAACCATCGTCGAGGTTCTGCAGGTTGCCGGGCAGCGCCTGGGCAAGGCCCAGGGGAGTGCGTCTCAGGTTCTCCCGCCAAAGGGCGGCAGGCTGGCGCCGGCAGCGATGTCGCCCAGGCTTACGGTTCCTTCCTCGGCTGCCGCCCCCGCCGCGAGCACGCCGGCGCGGGCTCCGTCCCAAAGCCAACTTGATCTTCTCGTGGCGGAAGACAACGAGGTCAACCAGATCGTCTTCACCCAGATCCTCGAGGAACTCGGCGTGCGCTACCAGATTGCCGACAATGGCGGCACCGCCTTCGATCTGTGGAAAATGCATCGTCCGGCGCTGGTGCTGATGGACGTGTCGATGCCGGTGATGAACGGCCACCAGGCGACCCAGGCGATCCGCGAGGCAGAAGCCAGGGATCCGTCTCTCGGCCATACGCCCGTCATCGGCGTCACCGCCCATGCCCTTACCGGAGACCGGGAGCGCTGCATGGAGGCGGGAATGGATGACTATCTGTCCAAGCCGATCAGCCCGGAAAAGCTCGAGGCGAAGATCCGGGAATGGCTGCCCGCCGACATCGCGGCCAAGTTCAATCAGGGCTGATATCAGGCTTTCCGAGAACGCCGGCGCTCATGGCGCGCTTGCCCGCATGACCAGGCCGTTTTTCCACAGTGAAGCCGGCCGCCTGAAGGTTGCGCCGCACCCAGCCGGCAGCCGAATAGGTGGCGAAGGTTCCACCCTGTCGCGTCCGCCCCGCCACCAGACGCATCAACTCGGCCGACCACATGTCAGGGTTTCGCGATGGCGAAAATCCGTCCAGATACCAGGCGTCGGCATTCAATCGCGCGGCTTCCAGGGTGTCCAGCGCCAGACCGGCATGGATCTGCAGGCTGATCGATCTGCCGCCGCTTGCAAAGTCGAGCCTTATGTCGCCCCCCGGGGCCTCTGGCCATGCCGCCACGAGCTGTGCGGTTCTGGCGGCCAGATCCGGCCAGGCGGACAGGGCGCGCGTCATGTCGCTGCGTCTGAGCGGGTGCAGTTCGAAGGAATGAAACTCCAGCGTCGCGGCTTCCGGCGCCGTTGCTTCCCAGACAGACCAGGTCTCGATGAAATTCAGCCCGGTGCCAAATCCGAGTTCGCCGATGATGAAATGCGGTGTGGCTGCAAAGCGTGCCGGGAGCCCGTTGCCGCCCAGAAACACGTGCCGGCATTCGGCCCTTCCATCGGCGCGGGAATAATAGAAGTCGCCAAATTCCTCCGAATAGGGCATATCGCCCTCGTGCCAGGACAGCTCAGCGGGCTGTCCGGCCTTGTTGGTATCCGGGGCAGAAGGATCGATCATGGCTGTTGCCGATAGCGGCGTGGTGCGCAGCGGTCAAGCGCCCGACCTCCTGGTTGCCGGCGCTGGCGTGGCGGGATTGTGGCTGACGGTGAAGGCGGCACGTGCCGGTCTGTCGGTCCTGCTGGTCGAACCCGGCAATCCCGGCGGCGGCGCCAGCGGCGGCTTTCTCGGCGCGCTGATGCCCCACAGCCCCGAACGCTGGAACGGCAAGAAGGATTTTCAGTTCAAGGCGCTGGTTGACCTTGAAGAGGAAGTTGCGCGGCTGGAATCAGAAACCGGTGCGCTGTGCGGCTATCGCCGTGTCGGCCGGGTCCTGCCATTGACCTCCGAGCGCGGGCGCGCCGCCGCGCTGGAGCAGGTGTCGGACGCCCGCACCAATTGGGCCGGCCGGTTCGGCTATGAGGTTCACCACGCGCCGAGATGGAGCGGCTGGCCGGACATGCTGCGCGCGCCCCACGGTGTTGTGTATGAAACGCTGTCGGCCCGGCTGTCGCCGCCGGGACTGATCGGAGCGCTCCTGTCGAGCCTTGCCGTGATGCCCAATGTCGAGCTGCGCCTGGGCGTCGGTGTGATGGATGTCATCCCTGGTGAGCACAAGGCGCGCCTGTCTGACGGCTCGATGGCAAATTACGGGCATATCGCGCTTGCCAGCGGTGTGGATGCATTTCCCCTGATCACCGCCGTCGCCGGGCTGCCGGCCGGCTCTCTGGGCGGTGGCGTCAAGGGACAGGCGGCGCTGCTGGACGCCAGGGCGTCACCGGATCTGCCGCTTGTCTATGATGACGGTATCTATGTGATTGCCCATGAGAACGGCCATGTCGCCGTCGGCTCGACCAGCGAACGAGAATTTGGCGACCCGGTCGGCACCGACGGCCAGCTCGACGAGATTGTCAAACGCGCGCGCAAGCTCTGTCCGGCGATCAAGCATGCGCCGGAGATCCGCCGCTGGGCCGGGGTGCGGCCGCGCGCCATCGGCCGCGATCCGATGCTGGGCCCGGTGCCGGGGGCAGCAAACGTCCTGGCCATGGCCGGCGGCTTCAAGATCAGCTTCGGCATCGCCCACCGGATGGCCGATTGCCTGGTCGCCGGTATCACCGGGGCAATCGGCCCGGAGACGCCGCAGAGTTTTTCGGTCGCGCACCATGCCGCCAAGGCCGCCGGCAAAGGCGCACCCGGCTGAAATCACTGCAACAGCTTGCGGTTTTTCTTCGAAGTCGAGGTCTCGACTTTTGAGGCTGTGCTGGTACCGTTCGCCGCATTGCAACTGGATGAATTCATGAACGAGACACCCTATCCCCGCGATCTGATCGGCTATGGCAGGACACCGCCGGACCCTGAGTGGCCGGGCGGCGCCCATTGCGCCGTGCAGTTCGTGGTCAATTACGAGGAAGGCGGCGAAAGTTCGATCCTCGATGGCGATCCGGCATCGGAATCCCTGCTGTCCGAAATCGTCGGCGCGCAGCCCTGGCCCGGCCAGCGCAACATGAACATGGAATCGCTCTACGAATATGGCTCGCGCGCCGGTTTCTGGCGGCTCTGGCGCATGTTCACCGAGCGCGGCATGCCGGTCACGGTCTATGGCGTGGCGCTCGCCATGCAGCGCAATCCCGACGCCGTTGCCGCGATGAACGAGGCCGGCTGGGAGATCGCCAGCCACGGCCTGCGCTGGCTCGAGTACAAGGATTTTTCCAAAGCCGAAGAACGTCGCCATATCGCCGACTGCGTCCGCATTCACACCGAGGTAACCGGTTCACGGCCATTGGGTATCTATCAGGGCAAGCCCTCGGTCAACACGCTTCAACTGGTGATGGAGGAGGGCGGCTTCGTCTATTCCGCCGATTCCTATGCCGATGAATTGCCCTATTGGGTCGAGGGTCCAAATGGACCGCATCTGATCGTGCCCTATACGCTCGACGCCAACGACATGCGCTTTGCCACCCCGCAGGGCTTCAACTCCGGCGACCAGTTCTTTGCCTATCTCAAGGACACCTTCGATGTGCTGATGGCCGAAGGCGCTGCGGGCAGTCCGAAGATGATGTCGATCGGGCTGCACTGCCGCCTGGTGGGCCGTCCCGGCCGTGCGGCAGCGCTGGCGCGGTTCCTCGATTATGTTGTGGGCCACGACAAGGCCTGGGTCACGCGCCGCATCGATATCGCCAATCACTGGCATGCCCATCATCATCCGGAGACCAGGCGATGACTCGCAATGAATTTGTTGACCTGTTTGGCGGCGTGTTCGAGCATTCGCCGTTCATTGCCGAGCGGGCCTATGATCACGGCCGTATCGTGCCGCCGCTCAAGCCGGGTCCGGTGCATGAAGCGCTCTGCACTGAGTTCCGCTCCACGACCCATGACGAGCGCCTGGGCGTGCTGCTGGCGCATCCGGATCTGGCGGGCAAGCTCGCCATCGCAGGCGAACTCACCGCGCAATCGAAATCCGAACAGGCCGGCGCCGGGCTCGACCGGCTCAGCGAGGCGGAGCATGCCCGCTTCACAGATCTCAACACGCAATATGTGCGCGATTTCGGCTTTCCCTTCATCATCGCCGTCAAGGGGCTGACCAAGGAGGACATTCTTGGGAACTTCGAGGCCCGAATCATCAATGATCGGGCGACCGAGTTCGAGACCGCCTGTGCTGAAGTCGAAAAGATCGCCGGTTTTCGCGTCGCCGCAATCCTGGCGGAAGCGTGAGCAGCCATGCAGAAGCTTGATCTTCAGCCGCTGACCGCCGAAGCCTTCGCGCCGTTTGGAACCGTGATGGATATCGGCGCCACCGAAAAACGCATGATCAATGGCGGCACCACCGAACGGTTCCACGCGCTTGCCATGGCAGACACGGAAGGCGAGGGCGGTCGCACCATCCTGTCGCTGTTTCGCGGGCAACCGCGCGCGTTTCCCTACGCAGTGACCATGATGGAACGCCATCCACTCGGCAGCCAGGCATTCTTTCCGCTGACACCGCGGCCCTGGATCGCGGTCGTGGCGCCCGATGCGGGCGGCAGGCCGGGACAGCCGCGCGCCTTTCTGGTTAAGGGGGATGTGGGCGTGCAATATGCCGCCAATGTCTGGCACCATCCGCTGGTCGCGGTGGGTCAGGTGAGCGATTTTCTGGTGATGGATCGGGAAGGCGGGGGCGTCAATCTCGAAGAAGCAAGCTATGAACAGCCGTTTCTGATCCTTGAACCGGCCAACTGACCAGGGAGACACCCATGTCCGCTCAACCGCTTCCGACAGGACGCCTGACCACTCATGTGCTCGACACCGCCCGCGGCCGTCCCGCGAGCGCAATGGTGATCGAGCTCCTGCGGGTTGAAGGTCTGGAGCATCATCTGCTCAAGACCGTGCGCACCAATGATGACGGACGTGTCGATGCACCATTGCTGGGCGGCATGGACATCGCCACAGGCGTCTATGAACTCAGGTTTCACGCGGGCGATTATCTGCGCGCAAGCGGTTCCCCGCTGCCGGACCTGGCATTTCTCGACATCATCCCGATCCGCTTCGGCATCGCTGACGCCAATGCGCATTACCACGTGCCGCTGCTGATCTCCCCCTACAGCTATTCGACCTATCGCGGCAGCTGAGGCGGATGCTGGTCTTTGCTGCGAGAGAGAGGTCATTGGGGAAAATGCCGGGGGGCAGAAAAAGCAAAAGCCGCGTGGCAGTACATCCGTGCTCACGCGACTTTAAAAGCAACCCTCGAAAGGATCGCTGCTGACAAACAGCTTGCACGAAGAGAGTTAACGAAAAGTTAAGACGGAAATATGACGGCGATTCAATTTGTTGCCGGTGCTGTCTGAACAGGTCTGCCTGCGACATAGACATGCCCCACCGACCGGTCGTCGCCCATCGTCTGCAGCAGGAACAACTCCTCTTCCAGCGTCTCCACGGTTTCCATCCGGATGCGCATCGCCGGCGTGGCGCCCGCGTCGAGCGCGATGATGTCGGCGTCGCTGCCCGGTTCCAGCGTTCCTATGCGATCCACCAGCCCCAGCGCCTCGGCATTGCCGCGGGTGGCCTGCCAGAAGTTCTCGAGCGGCGGCAGCCGGTTGTTGCGCAATTGCTGGATCTTGTAGGCCTCGTCCATCGTCCTGAGCATCGAGTAGCTTGACCCGCCGCCGATATCGGTGGCGATCGCGGTGCGTATGCCATGCTCCTTGAGCCGCTTGAGATCGAACAGGCCCGAACCCAGGAACAGGTTGGACGTCGGGCAATGCACCGCCACGGCCCCTGCATCGGCGATGGCATCCATCTCCCGGTCCGACAGATGGATGGCGTGGCCCAGCAGCATTTTCCGCGTCAGCAGGCCATGGCGCGCATAGACATCGGTGTAGTCCTGCGCCTCCGGGAAGAGCTCCATCGTGTAGGCGATCTCGGCATTGTTTTCCGACAGGTGCGTCTGGATCAACAGGTCCGGATGCTCGCGCACCAGCGTGCCGGCGGCATCCAGCTGCGCCGGGCTCGAGGTGATGGCGAAGCGCGGCGTGATCGCCACGTGATTGCGACCCTTGCCATGCCAGTCCCTGATCACCGCCTTGGTGTCATCATAGCCCGATTGCGCGGTGTCGGTCAGCGCTGTGGGCGCATTGCGGTCCATCATCACCTTGCCGCCGACCATCAGCAGGTTGCGGCGCATGGCTTCGATGAAGAACGCATCCGCCGAGCCCTTGTGCACGGAGCAGTAGGCCGCAGCCGTCGTCGTGCCGTGGCGCAGCAGCTCGTCGAAGAACAGACCTGCGAAACGGGTCGCGTGAGCCGCGTCGGCGAATTTCTGTTCCTCGACGAACGTGTAGGTGTTGAGCCATTCGAGCAGATTTGCTGCGTAGCTGGCCGTCACCTGCATCTGCGGGAAGTGAATATGCGGATCGATGAACCCGGACATCAGGATCAGCGGCCGGTGATCGATCACCTCTACGCCCAACGGAGAATTGAGCCGGACCTCGTCATAGGGCCCGCAGGCCGAAATCCGACCGTTCTCGACAAGAACCGCGCCGTCTTCCTCGAACATGTAGCTGTCATGGTCATCCCGCGCCTGGGGCCGCGATCTGAAACTCAGGACCCGCCCACGCAACAATCTTGCAGTCATCGACCGGCCTCGCCGGCGATCGCCGATTCATACCAGGCGACGATCAGCGCGCGTTCTTCCGGCTCGACAAAGCTGACATTGCCCGGCGGCATGGCGTGGCTGCGGCCTGCCTGGAGATAGATGTCGCGCGCATGCCGGGCGATGTCGGCGGGGGTTTCCAGCTTCACATTCTTGGGCGCATGTATGATCCCCGGCCAGCCCGGTTCGGTGGCATGACACATCGCGCAGCGTCCCGTCACTGTGTCGGTGACCGCTTCGAAATGGGCATTGGCAGCGAAGCGCTGATGCACTGGCGCAATCGATGCCTCTTCCATCACTTCGCCCGACCGCGGCAGGCTCGACAGCCAGATGATGGCGAGGAACAGCGCGAGCGTCGCGGCCCAGGTCCAGTGCGGCTTGCCCTTGCGGGCATGCACCGTGTTGAACCAGTGCCGGATCGTGACGCCCATCAGGAACACCAGCGCCGCGATGACCCAGTTCCACTCGGTGGCGAAGGCCAGCGGGTAATGGTTGGACAGCATCAGGAAGATCACCGGCAGGGTGAGGTAGTTGTTGTGCAGCGAGCGCTGCTTGGCGATACGGCCATATTTCGGATCCGGCGTGCGGCCCGCCTTGAGGTCGGCCACGACAATCTTCTGGTTGGGGATGATGATCATCGCCACATTGGCGGTCATGATGGTCGCGGTGAACGCGCCCAGATGCAGAAGCGCCGCCCGGCCGGAAAACACCTGCGTGTAGCCCCAGGCCATCGCCACCAGCACGCCAAACAGCACCAGCATCAGGCCGCTTGTGCTCTTCCCGATCGGCGATTTGCAGAGCAGATCGTAGATGATCCACCCGGCCACGATGGAAGCGAGCGAGATGCCGATCGCCACCGGTGCGGTGACATCGAGCACATTGACGTCGATCAAGTAGAGTTCGGCCCCGGCATAATAGACCACCCACAACAGGGCGACACCCGAGAGCCAGGTGGCGTAGCTTTCCCACTTGAACCAGGTCAGGTGCTCGGGCAGGTTCGGCGGCGCCACCAGGTATTTCTGGATGTGATAGAAGCCGCCGCCATGCACCTGCCACTCCTCGCCATGGGCGCCTTCCGGCAGCCCCGGCCGCTGCACAAGGCCGAGATCGAGCGCGATGAAATAGAACGAGGAGCCGATCCAGGCAATCGCCGTGATCACATGCAGCCAGCGGATGGCGAAGCTCAGCCATTCCCACAGCAGTGGATACTCATAGAGAAAATACGACATGAGTGCCCCTCGCACCTGGTGTTTTTTGCAGCGCACATGATGCGCAATACGAATCCGAATGGAAAGCCCGGTTTCGGTCCCGGGGCAATGAATCAGTTCCGGGAATTGCCTGATAATCTATCCGGGACGTAACGGTTTGCAGAACAATCGGTGTCAGCGGGAGGCGATAGCATCCTGGTCGGCGGCCTGTCATCCGTCCCGGTTGTGGATTGTCATCGAAATGAATCAAAAGCTTCACTGAACTGAATCATCACCGCTCTATCCCGCTCCGGGGACGCTTCCAATCCCGGAACCTAACGGAGCCAACAGATGTCAAAAAAGAACCTTCTTGCTGTCGCCTCGATGGCGCTGGGGCTGGCCCTCAGCTCCTCGGCTTTCGCCGAAACACAGATCACCTGGTGGCATGGAATGGGCGGTGCGCTTGGCGATTCCGTCAACGAAATCGCCAATGATTTCAATGCCAGCCAGAGCGAGTTCAAGATCACGCCCGTGTTCAAGGGGACCTATGAAGAGACCCTGACTGCTGGTATCGCCGCCTTCCGCGCTGGCGAACAGCCCAACGTCATGCAGGTGTTCGACGCCGGTGCGGCCACCGTGATCGGCGCCAAGGGCGCCACCGTCGCCGTGCAGGATCTGCTGTCCGAAAACGGCATCGATTTCAACATCGAAGACTACATTCCAGGCGTGCGCTACTTCTACGCAGATGCCAACGGCAAGATGATCGGCATGCCGTTCAACTCCTCCACGCCGATCATGTACTACAACATCGAAGCCCTTGAGAAGGCCGGCGTTACGCCGCCCAAGACCTGGGAAGAGTTCGAAAGCGTGACCGCACCTGCGCTCAAGGAAGCCGGCTACATTCCGCTCGCACAGTCCCACCTGCCGTGGATCTTCACCGAGAACTTCTTCTCGCGCCACAACCTGCCTTTCGCCACCAATGACAATGGCTACGGCGATGGCGAAACCAAGATCCTGGTCAACACCCCGGAAATCAAGTCGCACTTCACCGCCATGAAGAAGTGGAAGGACGAAGGCCTGTTCGAATGGTACGGCGCCGGCTGGAACGACAACCAGAAGCCTTTCGAAGAAGGCAAGGTCGCCATCTGGCTCGGTTCGTCAGGCTCGTTCGGCGGTCTCCAGAAGACAGCCACGATGCCGTTCTCGGCTGAGATCCTGCCTTACTGGGAAGCTGTCACCAAGGAGCCGAAGCAGACCTTCATCGGCGGCGCCGCGCTGTTTGCGATGGCGGGCAAGTCGGCCGAGGAAAACAAGGCGACAGCCGAGTTCTTCCGCTTCCTCGCGTCGCCTGAAGTCCAGCTCAAGTGGCACAAGCAGACCGGCTATGTGCCGATCACCAACGCTGCCTACGAGCTTGCCAAGACCCAAGGCTACTACGAGGAATCGCCTGCTGCCGAAACCGGCATCCTGCAGCTCCTGCTGCCGGCCGGCGACAACACAAAGGGTTACCGCATGGGCTTCTATGTCCAGATCCGTGACGTGATGAACCGCGAATATGGTCGCATCCTCACCGGCGAAACCTCGGTCGATGACGCTTTCGCCACGATCGAGAAGGAATCCAACGAACTTCTCGAGCGCTTCAACAAGACCCAGGGCTGAATTTCGCCCAGGCTCTGAAACCCTGCGATCAGCGGCCGTCACCTTCTGACGGCCGCTGGTTCACTCATTGAAAGGATGCCAGCCATGAAACGCGCCGGTTTCAATCAACTCGGCCTGCCGGTCCTGCTGTTGCTGCCCCAACTTTTGGTCATAGCCGCATTCTTTTATTGGCCGGCCACCTATGCCTTCCGCTCCTCCTTCTATCTGGAAGATCCGTTTGGCTTCGGCTCCACCTTTGTGGGAATGGCGAACTACACCGATCTGCTGGCCTCGGCGCAGTACATGAAGGTCGCGGGTTTCACCCTCGGCTTCACCTTTCTGGTGACCCTGCTCTCGCTTTCGATTGCCCTGCTTCTGGCGGTCAAGGCCGACAAGGTCATTCGCGGTGCGCGGACCTACAGAACTCTGTTGATGTGGGTCTACGCCGTGGCGCCGCCGGTCGCGGGCTTTCTTGGTGTCATGGTCTTCTATCAGGGCAATGGCCCGATGACCGAGTTCCTGGCGCTTTTCGGCTACGAGTTCCGGCTCGGCGTGAACTATTATGACACGGCCGCGGCAATGATCATCGTGGCGACCTGGAATCACATTCCGGTCAATTTCATCTTCTTCCTGTCTGGTCTCCAGTCGATCCCCCAGTCGGTCAAGGAAGCCGCAATGATCGACAACCGCTCCGGAGCCCGCCGCTTCTGGGACATCACCTTCCCGCTGCTTGCGCCGACGGCCTTCTTCCTGCTCGTCATCAACATCACCTATGCGCTGTTCGACACGTTCGGTCTGATCGACACCCTGGTCAAGGGCGAGCCCGGCAACAATCCGATGACGCTGGTCTACAAGGTCTATGTCGATGGCTTCCGCGGCAATGATCTTGGCGGATCGTCGGCCCAGTCCGTCGTCCTGATGGTGCTTGTCCTGCTGCTCACCGTCTTTCAGTTCCGCGTCATGGACCGGCGCATTCACTACACCTGAGGAAAGAGACATGACTGTCATCACAGAACCCGTCACGGTCACCCGGTCAGATGTGCGCCGTCCGGTCAGTTGGGAGAAGATCGGAGATCACGCGGTGCTGATCCTGGGATCGTTGCTGATGATCATGCCGGTCTTTGCCGCCTTCATGACCATTGGCGCCAGCGATGTCGAGATATCCCGGCACGGCATGCAGATATCCGACGGCGCCCACATGATCGAGAATTTCGACAAGGCCCTGTTCGAGCGGGGTGGGTTTACGGGCAGCATCACCGGCGGCACGATGCTGCTCAACTCCTTCATTCTGGGCATCGGCTTCGCCGTGGGCAAGATCATCCTCGGCATGATCGCAGCCTACGCAATCGTCTATTTCCGGCTGCGCTTCGCCACCTTCGCCTTCTGGATGATCTTCACCACGCTGCTGCTGCCGCTGGAAGTGCGGATCCTGCCGACCTACGAGGTCGTGCACGGGATGGGCCTGATCAACACCTACACGGGACTGATCGTGCCGCTGGTGGCCTCCGCCACCGCCACCTTCTTTTTCCGCCAGTTCTTTCTCTCCGTCCCCGAGGAACTGGTGGAGGCGGCGCGGATCGACGGCGCCGGGCCGGTAAAGTTCTTCATCGACATCCTGGTGCCGATCTCGCGCACCATGATTGCCGCCATCTTCATCATCATGTTCGTCTATGGCTGGAACCAGTATCTCTGGCCCACCCTCATCACCACCGATGAGGCCATGTTCACCCTGGTCCGCGGCATCAAGCAGATCATCCAGAGCATCGATGGTGGTTCGGACATTCCCCAGTTCGGCCGCTCGCTCGCCCTTGCCTTCATCGCCATCCTGCCACCGGTTATGGTGGTGGTTGTTTTCCAGTCCTGGTTCGTCAAGGGACTGGTTGAATCCGACAAATAGAGGTCTCCCATGGTTCACGTTGCCCTGAAGAATATTTCGAAGGTCTATCCGAACGGAGTCCGTGCGGTCCAGCCGACCAGTTTCAACATCGACAAGGGCGAGTTCATCGTCCTTGTCGGCCCCTCGGGATGCGGCAAGTCCACGCTGCTGCGCATGATCGCCGGGCTTGAGGAAATCACCGAGGGCGAGTTGTCCATCGCCGGGCGCGTGGTCAACCATGTCGACCCCGCCGAGCGCGACATCGCCATGGTGTTCCAGAACTATGCGCTCTACCCGCACATGACCGTCTACAACAACATGGCCTACGGCTTGCGCAACCGCGGCATGGCCAAGGCGGAGATCGATGCGGCTGTCTCGACTGCCGCGACAATGCTCAATCTGACGGAATACCTGGCGCGCCGCCCGAGCCAGCTGTCGGGCGGCCAGCGCCAGCGCGTCGCCATGGGCCGCGCCATCGTGCGCAATCCGGCGCTGTTCCTGTTCGACGAGCCGCTGTCCAATCTCGACGCCAAGCTGCGCGGCCAGATGCGCATCGAGATCAAGGCGCTGCAGCGCCGACTGGGCGTCACCTCGGTCTATGTGACCCATGACCAGGTGGAAGCGATGACCATGGCCGACCGGATCATCGTCCTCAATGGCGGGCGCATCGAGCAGATCGGCACGCCGGCCGAGGTCTATCACCAGCCCGCCAGCACCTTTGTCGCCAGCTTCATGGGCGCGCCGCCGATGAACCTTCTGCCCGCGCGCTACAACGGCAACGGCCGGGTGCATCTCTCCGAGACAATTCACATCGAGGCCCCGGTGTCCGCCGATTATTCCGGCCAGGTCAAGCTTGGCGTCCGGCCGGAAAATGTCGGGATCGTCGATGCCTCGCATCCCGATGCGCTGCGCTTCGATCTCGAATTCGTCGAGGAGCTCGGCGCCGGACGGCTGCTCCACGGCAAGCTCGGCGACAGCGGGCTTATCGTTCATATTCCCCACACCGACCCAATCCCCGGCGGCGATGTCTATGTCGGCCTGCCCAAGTCGGCGCTGGTGATGTTCAATCACGAAACCGGAATGCGGCTGTGAGCGCGGCTTCGGAACCCGTCGAGCCGGTGGATCGTCTGCCGCACGTTACCCCGGATCAGCGCCAGGCCATCCTGTCCGCGCCGCGCACCACCGAGGCGCACCGGGCTTTCATGGCCGAGATTCCGGCGATGCGCATGGTGGAAACCGGTGGCGCGCCGAGTGAGGCGACCGTGCCGCAGATCTTCACGGTCGCGGCCTGGAACATCGAACGCTGCCTGTTTCCCGAAAAGAGCGCGGCCCTTCTGGCGGATCAGACGCCTGATGTGGTGCTGCTGAGCGAAGTGGATTGCGGCATGGCGCGAACCGCCCAGCGCCACCCGACCGCGGAAATCGCCGCCGCACTGGGCATGCATTATGCCTACGGGGTCGAATTCTTCGAGCTCGGGCTTGGCGGCGAAACCGAACGTCCCTATTGCGTCGATGATCACAATGAAGCCGGCTGGCATGGCAATGCGGTGCTGAGCAGGGCGGCGCCCGTCGCAACAACCCTGATCCGGCTCGATGACCATGGCCATTGGTACATTGATGGCCCGTTCTCCCCGGACAGCAACCAGCCCCGCATCGGCGGACGCATGGCGATTGCAGCCATCATCCCCACGGTGGCGGGCCAGCTCTGCGTCGTCTCCGTCCATCTTGAAAGCAATGCCGATTCAGCCCATCGCGGCCAGCAGATGGAGCGGCTGATCGAGGCCACCGAAAAATTTGCTCCCGATCTGCCCGTCATCATCGGCGGCGATCTCAACACCGGCAACAGCAAGGACGCGCCTGACTGGCGGGCCGAAAGCCTGTTCGATATCGCCCGCACCAACGGATATTCCTGGGACAACAACGCCGAGGGCATGACCACGCGGCGCAGCTTTCTCACGCCGCACCCGACGCGCGCGATGAAACTCGACTGGTTCGCGTCCCGCGGCCTGTCGATGGATGGTGCGGCGATCGTTCCGGCGCTCGACCCGGCCGGAGAGCCCCTGTCCGATCACGAAATGATCGTCGGGCATTTCGCCATCCCGTAAGCCTTATCTGGGCACCGATCTCCTGCGGTCACCGGACAGAAATCCCGCTGCACCCCCGTTGAATCCCGTCTGCAAATGTGACATCGATTCCGCAGCAATCGGGTGGCGCTGCAGGCATTTCATGGACAATCCGGACTTCATCATCATCGGCGCCGGCTCGTCGGGCTGCGTCATGGCCGAGCGCCTGTCGGCGTCGGGTCGCCACCGTGTGCTGGTGCTCGAGGCAGGCGGTGACGACCGGCGTTTTTTCGTGCAGATGCCGCTCGGCTACGGCAAGACCTTCTTCGATCCGAAGGTCAACTGGATGTACCGCGCCGAGCCAGATCCGGGCCTGGCGGGCAATGTCGACCACTGGCCGCGCGGCCGGGTGCTGGGCGGCTCCTCCTCGATCAACGCCATGGTCTGGGTCCGCGGCGCGCGCGCCGATTTCGACGACTGGCGCGATGCCGGCAATCCCGGCTGGGGCGCCGACGACATGTTTGCGGCCTTTCGAAATGTCGAATGCGCAGTCATCGGTGATGAAGCGCTTCGGGGCCGCAAGGGCCCGCTCAACCTGTTTGTTCCCAGCAAGACCACCCATGATCTGACCCGCAAGTGGTTCGAGTCGGCCCAGGCCATCGGCCTGCCGCTCAATCCGGATTTCAACGGCGCAAGCCAGGAGGGTGTCGGACAGTTCGAGTTCACCATCCATGGCGGCCGGCGGCTGTCGGCGGCGCGCGCGTTCCTGCACCCGGCTATGAAGCGGGCCAATCTCAGGGTCATCACCAACGCCCATGTCACGAGTCTCACCTTCGAGGGAACCCGCGTCACCGGCGTCACCTACGATCGCGGCGGCAGGACGGTCACGGTGAGAGCCGGGCGCGAGGTGATCCTCAGCGGCGGATCGGTCAACTCACCGCAACTGCTGCAGCTATCAGGGATAGGCCCGGCCGACCATCTCAGGAGTCTCGGGCTCGAGGTGCGCGTCGACAACCCAAATGTCGGCCGCAATCTCGAGGACCATATCGGCATCAACTACACCTACCGGGCCAATTGCCCGACCATCAACCAGCAGCTTGGTCCCTGGTGGGGCAAGCTCAGTGCCGGCCTGCGCTATATCCTGCTGCGCGACGGACCGCTGTCGGTCAGCCTCAACCAGGCCGGCGGCTTCATCCGCAGCGCGCCGGAACGCCCGAGGCCGAACATCCAGCTCTATTTCCAGGCCTTCTCCACCGTCATCCCGCGCCCCGGCGAACGCCCGATCCTGAGCCCCGATCCCTGGCCCGGGTTTTCCATTGGCTGGTCGAACTGCAGGCCCAGGAGTCGCGGTGAAATCATGATCCGTTCGGCCGATCCGTTCGAGGCACCACGGATCACGCCCAATGCGCTGTCGCATGAGGACGATGTCGCGGAGATGCTGGAGACCGGCCGGATCGTGCGCCGGATGGCCGCTGCGGGTCCGCTCGCCGAATGCATCGAGGCAGAGCTGCTGCCGGGGCCCGAGATCACCGACGACGCGGCGATGATCGACGACATCCGCCGCCGCTCGGGCACCGTCTACCATCCCGTCGCCACCTGCCGCATGGGGCCGGATCCGGCGAGTTCGGTGGTGGATTCGCGCCTGCGCGTTCACGGCACCGCGGGCCTGTGCGTGGTCGATTGCTCGATCTTCCCCAACATCGTCACCGGCAACACCAATGCCGCGGCAATCGCCACCGGATGGCGGGCCTCGGAACTGGTGCTTCAGGACGCGCCCTGACGCCTGGCCTCGCGCCAGTCCGCCAGCGCCGCGATGATGTCGGCCGCAACCGTCGCGGCAATCACCTCCGGCCGCTTGTCGGGAAGCTTGCGGCCGATCGGGCAGGTGAGGCGGGAGAGCCGCGCCTTGTCGCCGCCCTCGCGGACATATTGATGCTCGAAGGTCATGCGCTTGGTGTCGGAGCCGATCATGCCGACCTGGGCGAGATCGTCGCGCGCGAGCGCTGCCGAGACGATCAGGAAATCCAGCGCATGGTCGTGGGTCAGCACGATCACGGCGGCACCGGGCGCTATGCCTGAAACGAGGCTCTCGGGCAGGGCGGTCAGATGTCGCTCGGCGCCCTGCGGTGTCAGCGCCAGTTCGTCCTCGCGCGTCTCCGCCACATGCACCCTGACCGGCAGCAGCAGCAGGGCCGCCGCCAGCGCACGACCGACATGGCCGCCGCCGAACAGCCATACTTCCGGATCGCCCGCGTCTTCCGCCTTTACCATGGCCTCGACTTCGCCGAAGCGGGCCGGCGGGATGATCTCGAAGGACAGCGTCACATGCCCGCCGCAACACTGGCCGATGGCCGGTCCCAGCGGCAGGGCCAGCGGAGCGGCCTCGGCGCCCGCCAGCACTGCGCGCGCCTGGTCGATGGCTTCGAGCTCCAGCCGCCCGCCGCCGATCGTGCTGAAGCTGCCAGCAGCCGACACAAGCATCCAGGCGTCCGTGTCGCGCGGCGTCGAGCCCTTGGCTTCCACCACCCGGACCAGCACGAAACCGGCAGTCCCGGTGTCTTCCGCAAAATCCTCGTAGGCGGCGAGGCGTGGCATCAGCCCTCGGCTCCGTCCCCGGCCGCCAGCGCCTTGAGCCGCTCCACCGCCATCAGCACCCGTTCCGGCGTCGCCGGCGCATCGAGCTTTGGCGAAACCTGATAATCGGCGATCGAGGCTGCTGCCATGCCCAGCGCCTCGAGCACCGAGATCGGCAGCATGAACGGTGGTTCGCCCACCGCCTTCGAGCGGCGGATCGTTGGCTCGCGGTTTTCCGACCACTCGGCGAGCCTCACATTGAAGATTGGTGGCCGGTCCGACGCCAGCGGGATCTTGTAGGTCGAGGGCGCGTGGGTCCTCAGCCGCCCCTTGTCGTCCCACCACAACTCCTCGGTCGTGAGCCACCCCATGCCCTGCACGAAGGCGCCCTCGATCTGGCCGATGTCGAGCGCCGGGTTGAGCGAGCGTCCCGCGTCGTGCAGCACGTCCACCCGGTCGACCTGGTATTCGCCGGTCAGCGTGTCGATCGAGACTTCCGACACCGCCGCGCCATAGGCGAAATAGTAGAACGGCCGGCCCTTTCCCTCTGCGCGGTTCCAGTGGATGTCGGGGGTCTTGTAAAACCCCGCCGCCGAAAGCTGGATCCGCGCCTGGTAGGCCATCTTGATGAAATCCCCGAACGCCAGCAACTCGTTGCCGATGCGCACATGGTTGGGAATGAACTCTACCTGTTCCGGCGGCACCGAGAATTTCTCTGACGCGAAGCCGATCAGCCGCGTCTTGATCTGCTGCGCCGCATTGGCCGCCGCCATCCCGTTCAAGTCAGTGCCCGATGATGCCGCCGTCGCGGATGTGTTGGGCACCTTTCCGGTGGTGGTGGCGGTGATGCGGATCGTGTCGAGATCGACTTGGAACTCCTCGGCCAGCACCTGCGCCACCTTGGTGTTGAGCCCCTGTCCCATCTCCGTGCCGCCATGGTTCAAATGGATCGACCCGTCCTGGTAGACATGCACCAGCGCGCCCGCCTGATTGTACCAGGTTGCGGTGAACGAGATGCCGAACTTGACCGGCGTCAGTGCGATGCCGCGTCGGACCACCGGGCTGGTTGTGTTGAAATCGATGATCTCGGCGCGGCGCGCTTGATAATCCGACGAGGCTTCCAGATCCTCGACGATCCGCGCGATGATGTTGTCCTCCACCGTCTGGTGGTAGGGCGTGACATCGCGACCCGGCCCGCCATAGAAATTGGCCTTGCGGATTTCCAGCGGATCGCGCCCCAGCGCATAGGCGATCTCCTCGATCACCCGCTCGCCGCCCAGCATGCCCTGCGGCCCGCCGAACCCGCGAAACGCGGTGTTGGAGACCGTGTTGGTCATCATCGGCCGGGATCTGAGCCGCACATTCTCATAGAAATAGCAATTGTCGGCGTGAAACAGCGCCCGGTCGGTCACCGGCCCCGACAGGTCCGACGAGAAGCCGCAGCGCGCCGCAAATGTCGCGTCGAGCGCGTGGATGACGCCGGTCTCGTCATAGCCCACATCGTAATCGACCACGAAGTCATGCCGCTTGCCGGTGATGATCATGTCGTCGTCGCGGTCGGGCCTGATCTTGACGGCGCGGTTGAGCTTCTTGGCAGCGATCGCCGCAATTGCCGCAAACTGGTTGGACTGGGTTTCCTTGCCGCCAAAGCCGCCGCCCATGCGCCGCACATGCACGGTGACCGCGTTCGACACGGTGCCGAGCGCATGCGCCACCATGTGCTGCACCTCGCTCGGATGCTGCGTCGAGGACCAGACGGTGACCTCGTCGTCCTCGCCGGGAATGGCCATGGCAATATGGCCTTCGAGATAGAAGTGATCCTGACCACCGATGCGCATGTCGCCCTTGAGCCGCAAGGGCGCTGCGGCGAGCCCGGCGTCGACATCGCCGCGCTCGAGCTTCAGCGGGTCGGTGACATGCGGATAGCCGGCGTCGACCGCCGCGCGCACGTCGGTGACATGCTGCAGGTCCTCGTAGGTGAATACCGCTTTCTTCGCCGCCCGGCGGGCCTTGTCGCGGGTCTCGGCGATGACCGCGAATACCGGCTGGCCGTGAAACTTGACGTCGCCGGTCGCCAGCACCGGCTCGTCGTCGCGTCCGGTCGGCGAAATGTCGTTGCTGCCCGGAACATCCGCGCCGGTGAACACCAGCTTGACCCCGTCCGACGCGCGGACCGCGTCGAGATCGAGCGAGACGATCCTCGCATGGGCCCGGTCCGAAAGGCCGAGATAGGCGTGCAGCGTGCCCGCGGGCTCGGCCATGTCGTCGATGTAGTCGGCGCTGCCGGTGACATGCTTGTGGGCGGAATCGTGGCTGCGCGTCACATGCGCGCCGCCGCTGATTTCCGTCTTGCTGCGGGAGATCGGGTGCGTCATCGTCATGCCTCCTCAAGCGCCGGGCGGCGCGCGATGCGCACGGGCGCACCGCAGGTTTCAAGGAAGAAGCGGATCATCAGGTTCTGCGCCGACAGCATCCGGTACTCGGCGCTCGCCCGCCAGTCCGACAGCGGCTGGTAGTCCGATGCCAGTGCCTCCCGTGCCTGACTCACCGTGTCCCAGGTCCAGGCCTGACCGAGAAGGGCTGCTTCCGCAGCCTTCGCCCGCTTCGGCGTGCCGGCCATGCCGCCGAAGGCGATCCGCGCCGAGGCCACCCGGCCTTCGCCATCCAGCGTCACCCGGAACGCCGCGCAGAGCGCCGAAATGTCCTCGTCGCGGCGCTTGGAGATCTTGTAGACGGCGAAGAAGGCATCCTCCGCCAGCGCAGGCACGGACACGCTCTCGACGAACTCGCCCGGCGCCCGGTCCTGCTTGCCATAGTCGATGAAGAAGGCTTCGAGCGGGATGGTGCGGCGCTCGCTGCCCTTGCGCAGCGTCACGGTCGCGTCGAGCGCGATCAGCGGCGGCGGCGTGTCGCCGATCGGCGAGCCGTTGGCGATGTTGCCGCCGATGGTGCCCATGTTGCGCACCTGCTCGCCGCCGATCCTGTCCCACAGCTCCGCCATCTGCGGATAGGCCGCCACCAGCGCGCCGCGCGCCGCGGTATAGGAGACGCCCGCGCCGAGCGTCAGGCCGTTCTCGTCGAGCGAGATCTGCTTGAGCCCGTCGAGATGACCGATGAGGATCACCGGCGCGATGTCGCGCAGGTGCTTGGTCACCCACAGCCCGACATCGGTGGAGCCGGCGACAATGGTGGCCTCCGGATGGGCTTCATAGAGCTCCGCCAGATCGTCGACATCGGCGGGCAGGTAGGTCACGCCACGGTCGCTCTCGATCGTCACCCGCGCCCCGTCGCCAAAGGCGGTCAGGGTTTCGATCGTCTCGCCATAGGCCTTGACCAGCCGGTCGTTGTCTTCGGATGGTATGGTTTTGGCGGCCGCGACCGCCGCCTTGACGATCGGCTCGTAGCCGGTGCAGCGGCACAGATTGCCCTGCAATTGCCGCTCGATGTCGGCCTCCGTCGGTTCCGGATCGGACAGCCACAGGGCATGCAGCGAGGCGACGATGCCAGGCGTGCAGAAGCCGCATTGCGAGCCGTGATGGTCCACCATCGCCTGCTGCACGGCGCTTAATGCCCCGTCGGGACGGTTGAGGTGCTCCACCGTCACCACATGGGTGGCGTCAAGCGAGCTGACGAAGCGGATGCAGGCATTCACCGATTCGTAGTTGAGCACGCCATTGTCCATGCGCCCGACCAGCACCGTGCAGGCGCCGCAATCGCCCTCGGCGCATCCTTCCTTGGTCCCGGTCAGACGCTTGTCGATCCTGAGCCAGTCGAGCAGCGTCAGGTCCGGGGCGAAGCCAGAGATCTCGACCGTCTGGTCGTTGAGCAGGAATCGGATGAAGGATCGGTGCGTCTCTGCCATGTGGCCTCTTGTTTTTGAACCATTTGGACAAAACCTATCCCAGCCTGTCACCGGGCGAAAGTCCGCTGGCAGGATAAGACAGTTTCAGGCAAAGCCGGTCAATCGCCGCGATCTTCCGACAATGCCGGTGAAACCCTGGTCTGGCTGCCGTCAGCGCGCCGCACCCCAGGCAGTCCGAGATACTGGCTTTCGAGATCGACCGTCGAGGTCTTGCCGATGGCGTCGCGATTGGTCTCGAGCCATGCGTCAGCCTCAAGCCGGCCGCGGTTGCGCAGCTTGGTGAGAAACGACCAGTTCACATCGAATTTCGAGGAGACCGGAAGGTCCTGCAACGCGTCGTCGGCGCGCACCGAATGCACCAGAATGTGCCTCAGCCGGTCCTTGTACTCGTCTTTCAGCCATTCCTGGTCGATCAGGCGGGAGACGAAGTTGATCGCCCGCAATTCATCGAGCAGCGACGAATTGAACGAGATTTCATTGATCCGGTTCAGGATGTCGGGCGCGGTCTTGGGCACCTCGTCGCGCACCATCGGATTGATGTGGACGATCATCACGTCGCGGCTTTCGCAATTGTAGAAGAACGGAAATAGCGCCGGATTGCCGACATAGCCGCCGTCCCAGTAATGCTCGCCGTCGATCTCGACCGCCTGGAAAAGAAAGGGCAGGCAGGCGGACGCCATCACCACGTCGGCGCTCACATCCTTGGATTCAAACACCCGAACCCTGCCGCTGCGCACATTGGTGGCGCTGAGGAACAGCTTGGTGCTGCAATGCTTTCGCAGGCCCTCGAAATCCACGCTTTCGGTCAGCAGATCGTGCAGCGGATTGATGTCGAACGGATTGAATTCATAGGGCGAAAAGGTGCGGGTCATGGTGTCGAAGGCGGCGTAGGTGGCGGCCGTCAGCATCTCCATGCCGGGGATCGTCACATGCGGCAGGGTGTTGACCGGTGACCAGACCGAACCGCCCCGGCTTGACCGGCGCCAGAAATCCTCGAGCGCCGCCTGTCCGCCCTTGCGACCGCCGTCCATCAGCCCATGCGCCAGAACCACCGCGTTGACGGCGCCGGCGCTGGTGCCCGACAGCCCTTCGAAACCGATATAGGGTTCATCGAGCAACCGGTCTATGACGCCCCAGGTGAAGGCGCCATGCGCACCGCCACCCTGCAGCGCCAGGTTGATCATGCGCACCGTGTCGTTGGACCGGGCCTTTCCGTTTGTCTTTCCAGCGCTCATTGCGCGGTCCAGCCGCCATCCATCGGCAGCGCCGCACCGGTGATCTGCGCCGCCTGGTCGGAGGCGAGAAACAGCGCCAGCGCCGCGATCTGCTCGACGGTGACGAACTGCTTGGTCGGCTGCGCCTTGAGGATCACGTCGTTGATCACGTCTTCCTCGCTCATGCCGCGCGCCTTGGCCGTGTCGGCGATCTGGCCCGCGACCAGCGGCGTCTCGACATAGCCGGGGCAGATGGCGTTGGCGGTGACGCCGAACTCCGCGCCTTCCAGCGCCACGGTCTTCATCAGGCCGACAATGCCGTGCTTGGCGGCCACATAGGCGCTCTTGAAAGGCGAGGCGACCAGCCCGTGCGCCGAGGCGATGGCGATGATCCGTCCGAACTCCTGTTGCTTCATGATCGGCATGGCGGCGCGGATCAGGTGAAATGCCGAACTCAGGTTGATCGCGATGATCGCGTCCCATTTTGCCAGTGGGAAATCCTCGATCTTCTCGACATGCTGGATGCCGGCATTTGGAATGATCACATCGACGCGCCCGAATCTGGCATGGGTGGTCTTGACCAGGTCGGCAATGTCATCGGGCTTGAGCATGTTGGCGCCGTGAAAGATCACCTCACCCGCGCGGAGACCTGCCAGCCGGGCACGGGTCGCCTCGATCTCGTCGGCCTTGCCCAGACCGTTGAGAACGACATTGTACCCGGCCGAAGCAAAATCCTCGGCGATGCCCAGGCCGATCCCGCTGGTCGATCCGGTGATGATAATGGTTTTCATGGCAATATCCTTTCTGAATGCTGCAATGCACAAATAGAGCCTCGCGACCGATAATCCAAACAAAAATCGGCGCGCTGCGGGCAATGCCGGGAAATGATCCGGGCCGCGCCTTGTCTCAGGGACAATTCGGGTCCATTGAAGTCTGTCCCTGGAACCCGCTCCGAAACCATTCCCACACCTGTCACGATCATGTCCCAGCAGCCCCGTTCCCCGGTCCCCAGTGCGGAGCCGAATGTGATGCGCACCGCCCTTGCCGGCGCCGTGGCGATGGCCGTGGCCATGGGGCTGGGGCGCTTCTTCTACACGCCGGTGCTTCCGGGCATGATGGCGGGTCTCGGGCTCGGGCCGGCGGAAGCCGGGTGGATCGCCTCGGCCAATTACATTGGCTATCTGCTCGGCGCGGTCCTTGCCGCCTATGGCTGGGCGGAGGGCATCGAGCGCAAGGTTGCGCTTGCGAGCCTGGTCGCCACGGCGTTGCTGCTGCTCGCCATGGGCCTTTCGAGCGACCTGGCGCTTCTGGCCGCCATCCGCTTTCTCGCCGGCCTCGCCAGCGCCTTCGCCATGATCTTCACCACGGCCATCGTGCTCTCGCACGGCCTGGTGTCGGGCAAGGCCCTGGTGCAGGCCACCCATTTCGGCGGCGTCGGCGCCGGGATCACCATCTCGGCGATCATGTTCGGCCTGCTGGTCCTGGCCGACGGCGGCTGGCGGATGGCGTGGATCGCAGCCGCTGTGCTGGCCTTTGCAGGTCTCGCCGTGGTTATGCAGTACTTGCCGCGCGATGTGGCGCGTTCAGGTCCGGCCAAAAAGGAGCCGCCGCTGATCTGGACCGGGCCGCTCCTGGGCCTGACGGTCGCCTACGGGATTTTCGGCTTCGGCTACATCGTCACCGCGACATTTCTGGTGGCCATCGTGCGCGATGGCGGCGGCTCATCCCTGTTTGAGGCCGGCGTCTGGCTTGTCACCGGCCTCGCCGCCGCGCCCTCGGTCGCCTACTGGCTGCCCGTCGTCCGGCGCATGGGTCTTGTCAATGTGTTCGCGCTCGGCTGCCTGGTCGAGGCCCTTGGCGTGGCGGCGAGCGTGCTGGTGCCGCTGCCTGCCGGACCCATCATCGGCGGCATCCTCCTGGGCTCGACCTTCATCATGGTCACGGCCTTCGGGCTGCAGGCTGGACGTCAACTGGCTGGCGACAGTCCGCGGCGGGCCCTGGCGCTGATGACGGCCGCGTTCGGTGTCGGCCAGATCATCGGCCCGGTGGTGGCCGGATATCTCGCCGACTGGACCGGAACCTACACCTGGGCCAGCCTGTCCGCCGCCACAGCCTTGCTGGCTTCCGCGGCAATCGTCCTGGTGTTCAGCCGGCCCCGGTCTGTAACGACTTGAGGGCGTGGGCAGCACCCGGTTCGCCGCGATTGGCCTTATGCAGAGCGGCGCCCATGCCTTTGAATGAGCACTTTGGCGTGATCATTCCGCGCCCCGGATTGCCGTCCTTGTCGACGTGTCCTAGGTATTCGGCCAATTCACGACGAATCACGTCCCGCTGTCCGGGACATTTACGAGGATCCTCGCCCCGTGTTTGAATCGTTTTTCCCCAGGCCAAAAATCTTTTTCCTGTCGGTTCTGCTCTGGGGCAGTCTCGGCGTTGCCATTTGGTACACGGTGGGCGATTCGCTTGGCGCGGCTTTGGGCTTTGCCTTGCCCGAACCCGAAGGCGAGGCGATCGTCGGGCTGCATTACTTCTACTCATCCTCGTTTCTCTGGTTCTATGTCTTCTACACGGTGTGGTCCCTGGCCTTCGCCGCCTTCTGGTTCACCTACGCGCCGCACGAATGGCAGATGTGGTCGATTCTCGGATCAATCTTCATCCTGTTCACCACCTATTTCGGCGTGCAGGTGTCGGTTGCGCTCAACAACTGGCGCCGGCCCTTTTTCGATCAGTTCCAGCAGGCGTTGACGGGTGACGGAACGGTCTCGGAAGCGGATCTCTATGGCCTTATTTTCATTTTCGTCCAGATAGCCTTCGTGGCCACCGGCGTTTTTGTCGTCACCCGCTTTTTCGTCAGCCACTACGTCTTCCGCTGGCGCACGGCGATGAACAATTTCTACATGGCCCGCTGGCCCCGGGTCCGCAACATTGAGGGCGCCTCCCAGCGCGTGCAGGAAGACACCATGCGTTTCGCCTCGATCATGGAAGGTCTGGGCGTGGCCTTTGTCGATGCGATCATGACGCTTGTGGCGTTCCTGCCAATCCTGTGGGGGCTGTCGCAATATGTCACGGAGCTACCGCTGGTCGGCGAGATCCCGAACGCGCTGTTCACGGCGCTGCTGTTCTGGGCGGCATTTGGAACCGGACTGCTTGCGATGGTCGGCATCAAGCTGCCGGGACTCGAGTTCAAGAACCAGCGCGTCGAGGCGGCCTACCGCAAGGAACTGGTCTATGGCGAGGACGATCCAGACCGCGCCCAGCCGCCGACTGTCGTCGAGCTGTTCAATAATGTCCGGAGGAACTATTTCCGGCTGTATTTCCACTATATGTATTTCAACATCGCACGCGGCTTTTATCTTCAAGCCGACAATATTTATGTGCATATCCTGCTTGTCCCGACGGTCGTGGCCGGCAAGATTACGCTCGGCATCTGGCAGCAGATCCTCACCGCCTTCGGCCAGGTCTCCAGCTCGTTCCAGTTCCTGGTCAACTCCTGGACCACGATTGTCGAACTGATCTCGATCTACAAGCGCCTGCACGCCTTTGAAGCCGTCTTCCGGGGCGAGGAGCTATCGGAACTCGACAGGAACTATCTTTCCCGTCAGGGCGGCGGCTTTGCACAACCCATTCCTGATCCGTCACCTGGTTCGGGCGGGCCCGACCCGATCCAGACCATCGAGGATCCGAAACGCTGAGCGCTTCAGCGGATTCAGCGACGCGTCAACTCGCTGAACCGTCGCTGCTTTCGAGCCGCCTCAGCGCGTCCTGGTATGTCACGCACTCGACCTCTGGCCGCCCGCAGGTTTCCGTTGCAAAGCGTTCGAGCGCATTCCAGTAGGCGCCGCCGTTCATCTCGACGAAGTGAAAGCCGAGCTGCAGCGGCCGCCGCTCGCCGGCATATTCCGCCTCGAAGGCCGCGCGGAACGCCTCGAGCGTCCGCTCCTCGAATTCCTGCGCCTTTGACGGGGTCTCGAACGCGGCGGAATGCCGGACGAAGAGATTGTAGTCCATGGCGATGATCCGCCGGCCTTGCGGTCCCTCGGGGATCAGGGGCAGGGCGAACCTCGCGGTTGGCTTCGAAAGGTCCGGCATCACCGGACCGCGCGACACGGTGCTGGCGTCATAGCTCATGCCATGCGTGGCAAGGGCTGCGAAAAGCCCGTCACCCGCCGACAGATACGGCGCGCGAAATCCGGTCACGCCGGATCCGGCGAACCCTGCCCAGCCCGCCGGCGCTTCGGCGCCATCGTTGCGCCAGGCGTTCGCGAGGGCACTGTCGAACTGACCGAATTCGCTCAGCCAATCGGATTTGCTCCAGTCCTTGCCGTCGAAATGGCCGCAGCCATGGCTGCCGATTTCATGACCGGTCTGATGCGCCGCCCAGATGTGGCCGAGCCGCGTCAGCACGTCCGCGTTGTCTTGCGCGAAACCCACATTGGAGCGCCCGGCCGCTTGCCCCGGCGCGCGGTAGCGCTTGCGGTCGGCCTTGGTGATCAGAAAGGTGCAGGAGAGAAAATAGGTGAACTTCGCCCCGGTTCGGTCGGCAAGCTTCAGGCTTCGCTCCCACAAGGCATTGTCATGGGCGCCATCGAAGGAAATCAGCACCAGTTGTGTGGGCGGTTCCTCGGCCAGCGCCATGGTGGACGGAGTCGCTGCGATCAGGCCGGATAAGGCAAGGGCCGTGGCAAAGTGGCGCGCTGAAGCAATTGTGCGCAAACGGGTAGGGAAGTTTAAAGGGGCAATCATGAGGCTTGGCAATCCGATGCAACGCTGGACAGGAGACTTGACCGTCGATTGCTGCAGGGGAATTACGGCAGCGGTATGGAAGCCCGGATGGACGATCCAGACAGGCGGAGCCGGCCCGGCACGTTCAGAGGATCACCCCGAGGCGCAGCGAACGCATTTCTCCGCCATCGGATCGATCGCCAGACGCTTGTCGGGAATGGCTTCGCCGCAATCCAGGCACCAGCCGTAATCGCCATCAGCCAGTCGTCGTTCCGCCATTTCGATGCGCACCAGGTCGCGCCTGCGGGCGCGTTCCTGCGCCTCGGCCATGGCCTGCTGCTGCATGGCGTCCATCCGCGAGAGCCGGCCCACCGATTGCTGGTCAAGCGCCACCGGCGCGCGTGCCTCGTGGCTCAGCGCCGACATGGTTTCGAGATCCGACTTTCTTTCATCGAGCCGTCGTCGCGCGGCCTTGAGATCAGGTTCCATCCAGCCATGATGAACCAGGCCGCGCCGCAAGACAATTGCGGTCTCCGGCGGCTTCTCATCCGCATTGGTCCGGGCTATGGTCGCCGCAACATGCGGACGGGCAGGCGCCCGGACGCAATCAAGGAGACTGACGCATGATCTGGCTGATTATCGGACTGGTGCTGTTCCTGGGCGTTCACTCGGTGCGAATTGTCGCACCCGAGTTCCGGCAGGCGCAAATCGAGGCCCGTGGATTGAATGCCTGGAAAGGGATCTATTCGGTTCTCGCCATCGTCGGCTTCGTGATTCTCGTCTGGGGATACGGGCTGGCGCGCCAGGATCCGGTGGTGTTCTGGGTCGCACCCGCATGGATGAGCCATGTCGTGGCGCTGCTGATGATTCCGGCGATGATCCTGCTGGTCGCCTCGCAGGTGCCCGCCGGCCGCATCAAGGCCGCGGTCAAGCACCCGATGCTGCTTGCGGTGAAGATCTGGGCGCTGGCTCACCTGCTGGTCAACGGCGACCTGGCTTCGCTGATCCTGTTTGGTGGGTTCCTGGCATGGGCCGTGGTCGACCGCATTTCCGAGAAGAAGCGGCTGCGGGCAGGCATCACCCGCAATCCCGTGGCAGGTCCGGTCAAATGGGATATCATCTCGGTCGCGGGCGGGCTGGTGCTCTATGTGCTGTTCATTCTGTTCCTGCACCAGTGGCTTATTGGCGTTCCGCCGATCATCGGACTGTAATCGGGCCGGCGCAGCGCTTTGGCGCTTTCGACGCCTCACCCCCTTACAGAATGCGTAAAATCGGCTAGAAGGCCCCACACAACGCCGCTCGCGGCAAAATATCGAGAGGACCGGCACCGGCCGGTGACGCCATGGCTGACGACAATTCGACATTCATCCGCGAAGTCAATGACGACATTCGCTCGGATTACATGAAGGCGTTGTGGCGCCGGTTCCGCTATGTTGTCTTTGCCGTGGCGATCGGCATTGTTGCCGTCACCGCGGGTCTGCGCGGCTGGCAGTACTGGCAGGAAACCACTGCCGCCAGGTCCGGCGACGTGTTCCTGGCAGCCCTCGAAAAGGCCCGCACGGGTGAGACAGATGCAGCGCTGGCCGAATTCCAGCAGCTTGAGCAGACCGGATACGGCTCCTATCCGGTGCTGGCGCGCATGCGCGCCGCCACGGTCCTGGCCGACAAGGGCGACACCGCGGCAGCTATCGACGCGTTCTCGGCCATCGGCAGGGACACCTCCCAGCCCGTAGCCATCCGCGATGCGGCGCGGCTGCGCGCGGCCTATCTTCTGGTCGATCATGGCAGCTATGCCGACGTCTCGGCGATGGTCGAAGTGCTGGCCGTGCCCGCCAACCCGGCCCGCCACTCCGCCCGCGATGCGCTCGGGATCGCCGCCTTCAAGGCCGGTGAACTGAGCCAGGCGTCGCAATGGTTCGGTGAAATCGCCGCTGACAATGAGGCGCCGAACGGCATCAAGACACGCGCCGGCCTTATGCTCGACATGATTGCCGCCCAGGGCGGCGCATCCTGATCGTTCCGGCGCCCCTGACGCTGACTTGGCCTGCGGGCAAGGACCATCCATGAGCATCACCCTCGCCATCGTCGGACGCCCGAATGTCGGCAAGTCGACCCTGTTCAACCGTCTGGCCGGCCGCAAGCTGGCGCTGGTCGACGATACGCCGGGCGTCACCCGCGACCGGCGTCCGGGCGACGCCAAGCTGGTCGACCTCAGGTTCCGCATGATCGACACCGCCGGCCTTGAAGTCGCAGGGCCCGACACGCTCGAGGGCCGCATGCGCGCCCAGAGCGAGATGGCGATGGACGAGGCCGACGGCGCGCTGTTCCTGATAGACGCCAAGTCCGGGCTGACGCCGGCCGACGAATTGCTGGCCGAAATCCTTCGGAAGCGCGGCAAGCCGGTGGTGCTGGTCGCCAACAAGGCCGAATCCAAGGGCGCGGAATCGGGCATGTACGACGCCTACCGCCTGGGCCTGGGCGAACCCTGTCCGATCTCGGCAGAACATGGCGGCGGCATGCTCGACCTGCGCGACGCGATTGTCGCGGCCTTTGGCGAAGAGAGATGTTTTCCGGCCAAGGACGATCCCTCGTCCGAAGCGGTCACCGATATCGACGTCTCCACGCCCGACGAGGAGGATGAAGGCCCCGAATACGACGAGACCAAGCCGCTCCGGGTCGCCATTGTCGGTCGCCCCAATGCCGGCAAGTCGACGCTGATCAACCGGTTCCTCGGCCAGGACCGGCTTCTGACCGGTCCGGAGGCGGGCATCACGCGCGATTCCATCGCCGTCGATTTCGAATGGCATGGCCGCAAGATCAAGCTGTTCGACACCGCGGGCCTGCGCCGCAAGGCGCGCGTCCAGGAAAAGCTCGAGAAACTCTCGGTCGCCGATGCGCTGCGCGCCATCCGTTTCGCCGAAGTCGTGGTGGTGGTATTTGATTCGACCATACCCTTCGAGAAGCAGGATCTGCAGATCGCCGATCTGATTGTCCGCGAGGGCAGGGCGCCGGTGATTGCGTTCAACAAGTGGGACCTGATCGACAACCGCCAGGAAAAGCTCGCCGAACTGCGCGAGATGACCGACCGGCTGCTGCCGCAGATCCGCGGCATCCGCGCCGTCACCGTTGCCGGCCAGACCGGCGACGGCCTCGAACGGCTGATGGAAAACATCGCCATGGTCCACAAGACCTGGAACAAGCGCATCTCCACCGCCAAGCTCAATCGCTGGCTTGATCACACCCAGGGCCATCACCCGCCGCCGGCCGTCTCCGGGCGCCGGCTGAAACTCAAATACATGACTCAGATCAAGTCGCGCCCGCCGGGCTTCATGATCTCGTGCACAAGGCCCGAAGCCGTGCCCGAATCCTACACGCGGTATCTCATCAATTCGCTCCGCGCCGATTTCGACATGCCCGGCATTCCGCTCCGCGTGGTCTACCGCAGCGGCGACAATCCCTATGCGCCCAAGGACGGCAAGACCAAGCGGGCTTCGGTGATGCCGAAGAAATCAGCGCGGCGCACGGTGTCGGGCAAGCTCGCCCCGAAGAAGCGCAGCAGTTGAAATAGACTGCCTCAGGTCCGCCCCGACATCGGCTTGCCGCAACTGCGCGAGTCCATAAATCGGACATTTTTCGAGACGACAATCGCGCAGTGGCATTGACCTGCCGGGCGGCGTCCTGGCGCTGCGCACGGCGGCAAGCAAGGGTGTCTGAGATCTTGCTCATGAAAGTCCGGATATTCGGGTGCGCTCATTAACGCTCCATCAAGGTTAATCCTTCATTCTCGCGCTCTGTACCGTCTATGCGTCCCGAGTTCCGGAGTTGTTGTTTTGCGTCAGAAGCGTCGTATGCCCGGCAGCGGTCACACCCTGCCCAGCCGACTGTCAGCGCCCGTGGTTCTGGGCCTTGCCGGCTTTCTCCTGACACCGACCATTACCTCGCATGCCGACATGGCCACCATGCTGGCCGGCAGCGATGGCGCCGATGCAAGGTGGAAAACCGTGTTGACCGCGTCGCCTGCCGGGTCGATCCAGGCAGCCGAGCTGGAATTCACCGACCCGGTGATGACCTCGTCCATCACATCGGGCGCAGGCGTCACCCTGCCCAATGGCGACAAGATCGCCTTCATGGGCAAGATCGGTGCCACAGATCCGCGTCCCGACGCCGAGCGCGTGACCCGCAGCCTCAAGAAGGGCCGGGTGATGACGGTGGCCCCGGTGCAGCCGCCCAAGGATTTTTCCGCGGGCTCGGTGCTGGAGCGCCAGTCCAACCTGCTCCAGCCGTCGCTTGATCATGACAGCGCCATGGCCTTCCTCAAGCCCGCCATCCGCGGCAAGGAACTCAAGATCGCCACCGCCTTCTACACAGCCGGCAAGCAGAAGAGCGCGCCGCAGGTGCCGGCGATGCTGGCGAGCCTGGTCACCAATGACAATCCCGACATCCTTGCCACCGCCTACGCCCCGCCCGCGCCGGATTATGCCAAGCAGTCGCCCTTCAGTTCCGTGCTGCGCGAGGAAACGCAGCGCGGTCGCTTCCTGCCGCCTGTGGACAAGGACGATCATGAATGGGCGGGCACCGCTTTGCCGCCGTCAGCGTTCTCGGCCGCAGAACAGCGCTGCCTCTCCGCAGGCATCTATTTCGAAGCCCGCGGCGAGACCGTGAAGGGGCAGGCGGCTGTCGCCCAGGTGATTCTCAACCGGGTGCGCAATCCGACCTACCCGGACACGATCTGCGGTGTGGTCTATCAGAATGACAACTGGCGCAACCGCTGCCAGTTCTCCTTTGCCTGCGACGGAATCAAGGACCGCGTCAGATCGCCCAGGCACTGGAACATGGCCGAGGAAATCGCGCTGGCGACCACCGCAGGCAAGATCTGGCTCCCGGAAGTCGGGTCCTCGACCCACTACCACGCCACCTATGTGAGCCCCCCCTGGGCCCGCAAGATGCGCAAGGTCGGCAAGATCGGGCTTCATATTTTCTACGTGACCTATGGCGGCGGCTGGTCCTGAAGCGGGGTCGCGCCACGGCGCGGCTGTCCGCGTGAGTCTGGCGCGTGCGGCCATGTTTTTCTGATACTTCCGTAGCGCCCCCCGCAAGGGGCATATCAAGCTATTGATAAAAATGAAGAAAAACGTCTCGCGCTTAAGCCTTTCCGCGCCTTGACTATAACCTGACCTAAAACTATGTTGCGCCCGACTTCGAAACGGCTTTTTCCAAGTCGTCGCTCGCGTGTCAGGAGTGCGCATCCATGGATGAAAAGCGCGGGACAGGCGGCTCGGACACCACGGGCGCAGGCGGCGGAATGGAAAATGACGGGTCGGAAAGCCTGAACGCCCGTCGTCAGCGCCTGGACACCGAACTTCTCGCCCGCCGCAAGGTGGAGCCGAAAGAGGGGAGCAACAGGGAAGCTGCGCAGGGCTATGCGTTTGCGGTCAAGCTGTCGAGCGAGTTCATCGCCGGCGTGGTCGTTGGAGCGCTGCTGGGCTATGTGTTTGATCGGTTTTTGGGCACGTCGCCCTGGGGGCTGATCGTGTTTCTGATCCTGGGGTTCTGCGCCGGGGTGCTGAATATCCTGCGCTCGACCGGCGCGGTCGCCCAGCCAGGTTCGGCCGGGTGGAGCCGGACCGGCGAACGCGGGCAAGACGACAAAGACTAATGTCCGGTTCGGCCGGAGTGCGAGAAAGAGGCGTGTAAGTGGCCAACGATCCGATCCACCAGTTCCAGATCACCCGGCTCGTCCCCATCGAGATCGGCGGCCTGGACTTGTCGTTCACAAATTCCTCGCTGTTCATGGTGGCCACGGTGGCCGCCGCCGCAGGGTTCCTGTTCCTGACCACAGCCAATCGCGGCCTGATCCCGTCGCGTCTGCAATCGGTTTCGGAAATGTCCTACGAATTCGTGGCGTCGATGCTAAGGGACGGGGCCGGATCGCAGGGCATGCGCTTCTTCCCGATGGTGTTCTCGCTGTTCATGTTCGTGCTTGTCGCCAACCTGATCGGCATGTTCCCCTATTTCTTCACCGTCACCAGCCATCTGATCGTCACCTTCGCGCTGTCCATGCTCGTCGTCGGCACCGTCGTGGTCTACGGCTTCTGGAAGCACGGTCTGCACTTCCTCAACCTGTTCGTGCCCTCGGGCGTGCCCGGCATTCTTATGCCGCTGGTGGTGATGATCGAGGTCATCTCCTTCCTGTCGCGTCCGATCAGCCTCTCGGTTCGTCTGTTCGCCAATATGCTGGCCGGCCACATCACGCTCAAGGTCTTTGCCGGCTTCGTGGTCTCGCTCGGCGGCATGGGCGCGCTGGGCATCGGCGGCGCAATCCTGCCGCTTGCCATGACCGTCGCGTTGACCGGTCTCGAATTCCTCGTTGCCTTCCTGCAGGCCTATGTCTTTGCGGTGCTGACGTGCATGTACCTCAACGACGCCCTGCATCCCGGCCACTAGGATCCCTTCACCGGCGGCTCGCCGCCAGCAAAATCGCATCCATCCCATTCCAAAGGAGTTTTATCATGGAAGCAGAAGCAGCAAAGTACATCGGCGCCGGCATCGCATGTCTCGGCATGGGCGGCGCAGGCATCGGCCTGGGCAACATCTTCGGCAGCTACCTGGCAGGCGCCCTGCGCAACCCGTCGGCAGCCGACGGCCAGTTCGGCCGTCTGATCTTCGGCTTTGCCGTGACCGAAGCTCTGGGCATCTTCTCGCTGCTCGTCGCCCTTCTTCTCCTCTTCGCCGTCTGATCGACGACGAGTGTCAGGCTTGCCACGCCGGATCACCGGCGTGGCATTTCATCTGGAGGCGACCATGTTTGTTGTGACCCCGGCCTATGCCCAGTCCAACCCCACCGAAGGGACAATTTCGGAAACCGGCGCACCGGGTGGCGATACCCATGGTGGCGGCTCTTTTCCCCCCTTCGATTCTTCCACCTATGCCTCGCAGCTCCTGTGGCTGGCGATCACGTTCGGCCTGTTCTACCTGTTCATGTCGCGGGTTATCGTGCCGCGCATCGGCGGCATTCTGGAGCACCGGCGTGACCGGATCGCCCAGGATCTCGATGAAGCCAATCGTCTGAAGGAAGAAGCCGACGAAGCCATCGCCGCCTACGAGCAGGAACTGGCCGATGCGCGCAAGAAGGCCTCTGCCATCGCCGAGACCGCGCGTGAAAAGGCCAAGGCGGCGGCAGAGACCGAGCGGACCAAGACCGAGGCCGAGCTGAACGCCAAGATGGCCGATGCCGAGAAAAGCATCCTTGCCATCAAGGAAAAGGCGCTGGCCGAAGTTGACACCATCGCCGAGGAAACCGCCACGGATGTGGTCAAGCATCTTCTGGGTGGTTCCGTGACCAAGGCCGAGGTCGCCGCGGCGATCCGTGCTGCATCCGGCAAGTAAGCGGAGACGACGACCATGGACGCAACATTCTTTGCCTTAGTCGGCCTTATCATCTTCCTGGGCATTCTGGCCTACGTCAAGGTTCCCGCGATGCTGACAGGCGCGCTCGACAAGCGCTCCGACCAGATCCGCAACGAACTCGAGCAGGCCAAGAAGCTGCGCGAGGAAGCCCAGCAACTGCTCGCCGAGTATCAGCGCAAGCGCAAGGAAGCGGAAACGGAAGCCAAGAGCATTCTGAGCGCTGCCGAACGGGAAGCCGCCGTGCTGCGCGAGGAAGCCAAGGCCAAGACCGAGGAATATGTCAGCCGCCGCACCGCGATGGCCGAGCAGAAGATCCGCCAGGCCGAATCGGACGCCATCAACGAGGTTCGCGCTTCCGCCGTGGACCTGGCGATTGCAGCGGCCGAGAAGCTGATCGGCTCCAAGGTCGACAGCAAGGCTTCGGACGAGCTGTTCAAGTCGTCGTTGGGCGAGATGAAGACCCGGCTCAACTGAGCCTTTCAAGCATCAATGTGAAACCGAGGCCGGGATCATTTCCCGGCCTTTTTCGTTGCCTGCGGGCCGGGTGTGGCGGGAGTGTCCCGTGCCGTCTCCAGGCGGGAGTCGCGCCGATGAGTGTTGCACGAAGCTTCGGACGGACTTGTCCTGCCCATAGCCGGTCTGTGCGCGCCCCGCGCCGCGCGCCTGCATACGCCGCCAGGCCTTGGGCGCCCATGACTGCGCAGCAGGTGACAAGCCGCTGATCAGTCCTTGCGCAGGGGCCGGAATGTCATGCGGTGCAGCGGGCAGGGGCCGTGCTCGGCAATCGCTGCCAGGTGCCTGGGCGCGCCATAGCCCATGTGGGTGTCAAAGCCATAGTAGGGATGGATAAGGGCTGCGCGGGTCATCATCCGGTCGCGCACCACCTTGGCGACGATGGAGGCCGCCGCGATGGAAAGCGAGCGCGCGTCGCCCTTGATCAGGGCCCGCGCCTCGCAGTCAAGCCCCGGCGGGACATCGCGGCCGTCAACCAGGGCATAGTCGGCCCGGACCGGAAGTGCCGCCAGCGCGCACCGCATCGCCCTCAGGCTCGCCACCCGGATGTCGGTCCGCTCGATTTCGCGCGCCGATGCGCTGGCGATGCCGACATGGCAAGAGGCCATGATGATCTCGAACAGCTGTTCCCGCCTGGCTGGCTTCAGCACCTTCGAATCGTTCAGGCCTTCGGGAACCGAATTGAGATCGAGAATGACGGCCGCAGCGACGACGGGACCCGCGAGTGGACCGCGCCCGGCCTCGTCAAGGCCTGCGACAAGGCGAAAACCGCTTTCGGCGGCATGCCGCTCGAAGCAATCGTCCGGCGTGAGCGGACACTCGGGAAACAGGGAATCGGGCGGGGTGCAAGACATGGTGCGGCGAAACTTGCACACCCGCCCGATCCTCTGCAAGGCCCGGCGGCGGGGACGGGATGCCGCACGGGCGCCGGACCGCCCTCTAAGGGGCGGCGGGCGGTCCGGGTCTGATCGCCGCGCCTCTGTCCGAGGTCTGCGGCTGATGTCCAAACGCCCCGACGGAGGGACGTTTGCGAGGCTACAGCAGGCTCAGCTGAACCCCTTCGCCATGCGGCGGGACGAACTGATCCACACGCAACGGCGCTTTCCTGATGTTCAGGCCAAGCCGCTTGGCGGTCATGTCGAACCGGCGGGAGATCTGCCAGGCATAGGGCCCGGTACCGCGCATCCGCTTGCCGAATTCGGCGTCATAGTCCTTGCCGCCGCGCATCGAGCGGACCAGCGACATCACATGCCGGTAGCGATCCGGATAATGCCGGAGCAGCCAGTCGCGGAACAGCGGGCTCACCTCGATCGGCAGGCGCAGCAGGACATAGCCCGCCGCATCTGCGCCTGCAGCCTTGGCGGAATCGAGAATGCGCTCGATCTCGTGATCATTGAGCCCCGGAATCACCGGCGCCGCCATCACCGACACCGGAATGCCGGCATCGGACAAGGCCCGCATCGCCTCGAGCCGCTTCTCCGGCGTCGCCGCCCGCGGCTCCATGGTGCGCGCCAGCTTCCGGTCAAGCGTCGTCACCGACAGGGCGACCCGCGCCAGACCCTTCGACGCCATGCGCGACAGGATGTCGATGTCGCGGACCACAAGCGCCGATTTGGTGACGATGCCGACCGGATGGCCTGCGGCTTCCAGCACCTCAAGCAACTGCCGCATGATGCGCCATTGCTTCTCAATCGGCTGGTAGGGATCGGTGTTGGTGCCGATGGCGATCGGCTGGACCTTGTAGTCCGGCCGCGACAGCTCCCGCTCCAGCAGCCGCGGTGCGTCGGGCTTGGCAAACAGCCGTGCCTCGAAATCAACGCCCGCCGACAGGCCCATATAGGCGTGGGTCGGCCGGGCGAAACAATAGACGCAGCCGTGCTCGCAGCCACGATAGGGATTGATCGAACGGTCAAAGGAAAGGTCGGGAGACTGGTTCTTGGTGATGACCGTGCGCGGCTTCTCGATCTGCACCTCGGTCTTGAACGGCGCCAGGTCCTCGAGGCTGCTCCAGCCGTCGTCGAACACCTCGCGGGTGTTGAGCTCATAGCGGCCCGACATGTTCAGCCCGGCGCCGCGGCCACGCACGCGCTCGTCGCGCACCCGCAGGCCGCTTGCAGCCACAAGCGCATCGGCTTCAGCCGCCTGCAGGCCAGGCACAAAGGCGGTTTGTTTCAACGCAGAAAGACTTGGCATGAGACCTCCATACGGGGGACAGGAAGTTTGGGTGCCACGGAATGACGCCGTGTTCTTGATTATTTTCCTATCGCAGAATGAGGAACATAGCAAGAACAAAAAATGAGGACTTCCGGTTGACCGCCGTTTGCGACGCATTCAGGCCGACTGGCATATCCCCGGCGCATGCTCTAAAAGGGGCAATGATCAGTGTCTTCATTGAATGCAAAGACCAGGAAAAGGCGCTGGCGGTAACGCTGGCGGCCCTTGTACATGGCGCAGTCGAAGGGCTCGTCGCCGAGGTGGTGATCCTCGACCAGGGCTCGCGCGACGGCACTGCGCTGCTCGCGGATGCGGCTGGGTGCAGGTTTCTTGCAGATCCCGATCTGCGCGAGGTGGTCCGGTCGGCGCGCGCCGACTGGCTGTTGCTGGTGGAGCCCGGCGCCCGGCCGCTGCTGGGCTGGACCGACCATATCGGCCAGCACATTGCAGCAGGCCGGCAGGCGGCGCGGTTCGCGCCGTCGCGGGAGTACAGGCTGCCCTTCATGGACCGGTTGCGCCGCCGCGTCTCGGCGCTCGAGCACGGCGTGCTTCTGCCCAAGTCACAGGCCATTGCCAATTCGGGCTCCGCCAAATCGCTGGAAAGCCTCGGCCGCGGCCTGGCCATGACCCGGCTCAAATGCGAAATTGTCCCGGCCGCGGTGCTTGCGTTGCGCTGAGGCCGGGTGCTCGTATTCAGGCTTCCGCGACTGTCCGCGTCGCGTTGACAAACCAGCCGGGCTGCTGCTGCCGCAACCGCTTTCCTGCCTCAAGGGCGGTCTCACGGCTTTTGAACACCCCGAAGCAACTCGCGCCCGATCCCGACATGCGCGCAAACAGCGCGCCCGAGCCTGTGAGCGCCGAAAGACAGTCGCCGATCTGGGGCGCGAGCCGGCGCGCCGGCGGCTCTAGGTCGTTGCGCGTGCCTGAAAGCCAGGTGAGGAACGTCTCCCTGTCGCCAAGCCCTTGCGGCGCAGGGAGGGGAGCATTCTCGCGACTCTCGAGCGCCTTGAAGACCGCGGGCGTCGAAACGCCGATCCGCGGATTGACGATCACCAGATCAAGACTGAAGCCGAGTCCGGCAGGTTCAATTGTCTCGCCGATGCCGCGTGCGATCAGCGGCTGCCCGTTCAGGCACATCGGCACATCCGCGCCGAGCCCGAGCGCGATGCGCGAGAGGTCTTCCGGCGCCGGCCGGAAATCCCACAGGTCGCACAGCAGCCGGAGCGTCGCCGCGGCATCCGCGGAGCCACCGCCAATGCCCGACGCCACGGGAAGCCGCTTGTCGAGGGTGATGTGCACAGGTCCGGGGACACGGCCCGCGGACCGCGCGGCCGCGCGTAGCGACTCCCGCGCCCGGACCACCAGATTGCCCGCGGCGTCTTCGATGGACAAAGCCGCTGCCTCGGGCCCTTCCAGGGCAAAGCCGTCATGATCGGCCACTCTCGCCGACACGCGGTCGCCAAGCTCGGTGAAGACCACGAAGCTCTCGATCAGATGGTAGCCGTCGGCCCGCCGTCCGGTGACATGCAGCGCCAGATTGATCTTGGCCGGCGCGTCACGCGTTTGCATCGCACCGAATTCTCACGGCGAGGGGCTCACAGCGAGGTATCGCCGGCCTTGATCGCTTCATTGGCCGCTGCCGGAATCTCGGGATCGTCCGCAGGCAGGCCTTCGCTCAGCTTGAGCTCGATCTTCGGCTTGAGATCGGCGTCCGGCTCGTTGGCCAGCGCCCGTTTCCACTGAAACGTGGCTTCAAGCTCCCGCCCGACGCGCCAGTAGGCGTCGCCCAGGTGATCATTGATCGTCGGGTCGGCCGGCCGGAGTTCGACGGCGCGCTCCAGTTCTCGCACCGCATCCTCGTATTGACCGAGCCGGTAATGCGCCCAGCCGAGCGAATCGACGATATAACCGTCATTGGGCCTCAGATCGACGGCGGCGCGGATCAGGTCCATGCCTTCCTTGAGGTTCATGTTCATGTCGATCCATGAATAACCCAGATAGTTCATCACCTGCGGCTGGTCCGGATATAGCTCCAGCGCCCGCTTGAAATGCGCTTCCGCCTTCGGCCATTGCTTCAGGCGCTCATTGGCGATCCCGGCCTGGAAGAACACGTTCCAATCATTGCGCGTCGGTGTCGGCCCGATGGCGGAAATGGCCCTCTCATAGGTGCTCGCCATTTCGGAATAGTCCTTGTCCGCGGACAGGACGCTGCCATAGGCGAGATAGCTGCGGATGTCCTTCGGATCCGCCTCGATCAGAGCCTTGAGATGTTCCTTGGCTTCATCGGTGCGGTCGAGGTCTGCCAGCGCAAGGCCGAGCTGCAGTTCGGAGACCCGGCGCATCGGCGAGGTTTCCGGAACCGCTTCATAGACCGCGATGGCGTCTTCGGTCTTGCCGAGCCGTTCCTTCAGGCCGCCCAGGATCACCAGAGTCGCGGCGTCCGCGGGATCGAGCACGAGGGCGAATTGCAGGTAGACCGCGACGGTCTCCTCCGCGCCGTCGCGGTTCAGGGCGCTGCCGAGCGTGAACAAGGCTGCCGCAGCACCCTGCTGGGCGGTCTTCACACCGGCCTCGGGCTTGCCGCCCTCCTCGATCATCTGCCTGAGCGCGGTCAGGGGTGCGTAGCCGGGTGAAAAATCCTCGCCCTTGGCCAGTGCGTCGAATGCCGCGCGGGCGTTTCCTTCCCGCGCTTCCATGCCGGCCAGCGCCATCACGCCGCGAATATAGGTGTCGGGCGCCGCCCCGCCTCCCTGGGGGTCGGAAATCAGGTCCGTGAAGTGCTTTCTCGCCTCGGCCTTGTTGCCCATGGCCAGCGCCATCGCCCCGGCATGGTAGCGGGTGAACACCGGATACCAGGGCGGCCCCTCAAGCGCGAGGATCGACTTTATCCCCTCGCTACCCTTGCTGTCGCCATACTCCGTCCAGGCTTTCAGCAGCGTGTTGAGCAGGCTGTCGATCGGATTGCTCTCATCGGGCTTGATCAGGCTCACGGCCTTGCGGTACTCGCGCTTGGTCGTGGCCTCGACCATCAGTGCCAGGTTCGACACCTGCGCAACCGCGGGATCGTCCTTGAGCTCGCGCGCCAATACGACGCCCTCGTCAAAACGCCCGTCAGTGAACAGCGCCACCATCAGCCGCTGCTTGATATCGGTGTTGTCCGGGTCGAATTCCAGCGCCTTGCGGTAGAACTCGATCGCCCGGCCGGTGTCATTGTCCACGTCGGCTGTCCGTCCGGCCAGAAACGCGCCGGCGAATCCAAGGAAGTTGGGTTGGATTTCCGCTTCCTGCTCAGCCGTCTCTTCCTGGGCTGCCGCTGTCGCCTGGCCGACCAGGGGGCCTGCCGCCCCGCTCATCGTTAGAAATGTACCCAGCGCAACACTGGCCGCAAACCGGGCTGTCAAATTTCGCCGCATAAAGTTCTGCCTCATGTTCGAATTGGCCGCGCGTCGGCCAGTCGCCGAAGCATATTGCGCAACACAATGGCTTTTTTGGAGCAGGGCGGCAAGGCCGGGCGGAGCCGCCGGTCCGGCCAGGAGCTCAATTCGCCCGGTTGACGCAAAAGGCGATGACTTCCATGAGCGCCGACTTTTCCTCCGAATCAGGCAGCGGCGCCAGCGCGTCCCGCGCAATCGACGCGTAATGCTCGGCGCGCGTCGTCGTATCCTTCAGGCTGCCATATTTGGCGATCAGGCCCATCGCCTTTTCCAGCGCCTGATCGTCGCTCTGGCCGCCTTCGATCGCCGCGCGCCAGAAGGCCCGTTCCGATTCGGAGCCGCGACGGTAGGCCAGGACCACCGGCAAGGTGATCTTGCCTTCCCGGAAGTCGTCGCCGACATTCTTGCCCAGGTCGTGGGCGGACCCGCCATAATCGAGCACATCGTCGATCAGCTGAAACGCCAGTCCGAGGTTCATGCCGTAGGACCTGAGCGCATTGCGCTCCGCCTTGCCGACGCCGGCGATGATGGGGCCGACTTCGCAGGCCGCCGAAAACAACGCCGCCGTCTTGGCCCGGATCACCGAGAGATAATCGTCTTCGGTGGTTTCCATGTTCTTGGCGACGGAAAGCTGCAGGACCTCGCCCTCGGCGATCACCGCGGCAGCGGAGGACAGCACGTCCAGCGCCTCGAGCGAACCGACTTCCACCATCATCTTGAAGGACTGGCCGAGCAGGAAGTCGCCCACCAGCACGCTGGCCTGGTTGCCCCAGATCATGCGGGCGGTCGACCGGCCGCGCCTGAGGTCGCTTTCGTCGACCACGTCATCATGCAGAAGCGTCGCCGTGTGCATGAATTCGACCGACGTGGCGAGCTTCACATGGGCTTCGCCGGCGTAGCCGAACATGGTGGCCGAGGCCAGCGTCAGCATGGGACGCAGCCGCTTGCCGCCCGACGTGATCAGGTGGTTGGCCACTTCCGGGATCAAGGCGACATTCGATCCGGCCTTCGACAGGATCAGCTGGTTGACGCGGTCCATGTCGGGACGGGTCTTGTCGACCAGCGGCTTGACCGATGCGTCCCTGTGCTTTCCATCTTCCAGTGAAATGACGACACCCAATGCGACAGACTCCTGTTTGACTTTCCGGCACAATATTCAGCACCACCCACCACGGCAAGCGGCGAATTGGCGCGGAAGGGCTTGATACCTGATACGATAGGATGAAACAAAGGGATCAGAGGGAGACCCCATGCACGATCTTATCCGCACCAATGACCCGGTGCTCATTTCATTTGTGGAAAGCTTGATGCGCGACGCGGGCATCGGCTGCATGGTCGCCGATGCCGGCATGAGCATTCTGGAAGGGTCTGTCGGGGTCATCCCGCGGCGCATTCTGGTGGACCCGGCGATGGCCGGCCAGGCCCGGCGCATCATCACCGATGCCGGGCTGGAAGCCGAACTCCGGCCCTGGACCGACAGTGAAGCCCGAAGCTGAAAAGAGCGGGCCCTCCGCTGCCGAGATGCAGGCCTCCCGGCGAGGCGAAACCCCGTCGGGCGAAGATGCCTCGTCCTCCGGCTTTACTGTGGACGCCTTCCACAATGGCGGTTTTTTCCTGGTGCAGCCCGCGGGCTCCGGCCATCGCGCCGGAATGGACGCGATGCTGCTGGCGGCAACGGTTCCGGAAAGCGCCAGGGGGCTGCTGGCCGATCTCGGCGCCGGCGCGGGCGCCGCAGGCCTTGCCGCCGCCGCCCGGCTGCCGGATCTGGAGGTGGTCCTGATCGAGCGGGCCCCTTTCATGGCCGATTGTGCCCGCCGCACGCTCCTGCTTGCCGAAAACGCCCATCTGGCGGCCCGCGCTCGCGTGATCGAAGCCGATGTCACGCTTCAGGGCGAGCGGCGTCGCGCCGGAGGGCTTGAAGACTACAGCTACGATTATGTGATCATGAACCCGCCGTTCAATTCCGGCCGGGACCGCAAGACGCCCGATCCGCTCAAGTCGCAGGCCCATGCCATGGAGACCGTCGACCTGTTCGAGCGCTGGCTGCGCACCGCGGGCGCCATTCTCAAGCCGGCTGGCCAGGTCTCGCTGATCGCGCGCCCCGAATCCCTGTACGATATCCTCATTGCCCTGGGCAGGCGCTTCGGGGGCGTTGAAATCACCCCGGTCTGCCCGCGTACCGGCGATGACGCGATCCGCATCCTGGTCACGGCAATCAAGGGCAGCCGTGCGCGGCTCGGCCTGCGCGACCGCATCCTCATTCACGAGGGGGCCGGACGCGAATCTTCAGCAGAAATGAACGACCTCGCCAATGGCCGCGCCGCATGGCCGCGACGGATGAAGGCTCGGCCCTCGAAATAGCCGGCGGGGCAAGGTGGACGGTACGGCACAACGGGTTGTTGAGCTCACGCGCCATTGCACTGGGACGGAAAAGACATACATGGCTTGAAGCACGGCAAATGCCCGCCCCAGCCGGGCCTGAACAGGAACAGTCTGCTATGATCTCTTTGAAATCCTTCGTCCCCCGCCGCTTCCGCAAGGATGTCACCACCATTCCGGTGGTTCGGCTGCACGGGGCGATCATGGCCGGCGGCAACCAGTTTCGCCAGAATCTCAACATCGCCACGGTGGCGCCGCTTCTGGCACGGGCCTTCGCCGACAAGCAGGCGCCGGCGGTGGCGATCATGATCAATTCGCCTGGCGGTTCACCTGTTCAGTCGCGGCTGATCTACAGGCGCATCCGCGATCTGGCCGTGGAAAAGAACAAGAAGGTGCTTATCTTTGTCGAGGATGTGGCGGCCTCGGGCGGCTACATGATAGCCTGCGCCGGTGACGAGATCTTCGCCGATCCATCCTCGGTGGTGGGCTCCATCGGCGTGATTTCCGCCGGTTTCGGCTTCACCGGCCTGATCGACAAGATCGGCGTCGAGCGCCGCGTCTACACCGCGGGCCAGAACAAGTCGCTGCTTGATCCCTTCCAGCCCGAAAAGGCGGAGGACGTCGCCCGCCTGAAGGAACTGCAGCTCGAGATCCACAAGGTCTTCATCGATCTGGTCAAGGAAAGCCGCGGCGCCAGGCTCAAGGACGATCCCGAGCTGTTCACCGGCCAGTTCTGGACCGGGATTCGCGGCAAGGAACTGGGCCTGGTCGACGATTTGGGCGATCTGCGCTCGACCTTGCAGGCCCGCTATGGCGACAAGGTGAAGATGCGGCTGATCACGCCCCAGCGCGGGTTGTTTGGCCGCCGGGTGCCCGGCGTCAACGCAGGCCTGCTGGGCGGCGCGCTTGCGGGGATCGGCGAAGCAGGGTTGAATGCGCTGGATGAGCGCGGGCTCTGGGCGCGCTACGGGCTGTAGGGCAGCCCGGCTTGATGGGAAACCGGGCAGTAGGGCAACGCCTGAACCCGGCGTGAGGAAAGGACTGCACCAATGCCGCAACTTATCCTGCTCGCCGCCGTTGGCGCGGTCGCCTGGTTCGGATACCGGCGTTTCATCGCCGAAGCCGAGCGGGTCAATGCCAGGGTCCGCGACGCTGAAAAGGAAACGCGCACCGGCGCGCAAGGCACCTTGATCGAGGATCCGAAAACCGGCGAATACCGCTTGCGCAAGCCCGACGAGTGAGAGCGGCGCCGGCTTCGCGCAGGCAACCGGCCGAGGCGCGCACTTGACCGTGATGAAGAGCCGTGGCACCTGTCGCCGCACTTTCAGGGCGCCTTGATCGCGGCCTGACCAGACCGCCTTGCCATCCGGATCCCAAGCCATGATCGATGTCCTTCCAGATCACATGAAACCCACCCGCTCGTTCCAGGCGCTCATTTTGGCCCTGCACCGCTACTGGGCGGATTATGGCTGCGTCGTGCTGCAGCCCTACGACATGGAAGTCGGCGCGGGCACCTTCCACCCGGCCACCACCTTGCGCGCGCTCGGGCCAAGGCCCTGGAACGCGGCCTATGTGCAGCCCTCGCGCCGTCCGAAAGATGGCCGTTACGGCGAGAACCCCAACCGCCTGCAGCACTATTACCAGTATCAGGTGATCCTGAAACCCAACCCGTCCAACCTGCAGGAGCTCTATCTCGGGTCGCTCGCCGCCATCGGCATCGATCCGCTGCTGCACGACATCCGTTTCGTCGAGGATGACTGGGAAAGCCCGACGCTCGGCGCCTGGGGGCTTGGCTGGGAATGCTGGTGCGACGGCATGGAAGTGAGCCAGTTCACCTATTTCCAGCAGGTCTGCGGCATCGAATGCGCGCCGGTTGCGGGAGAGCTCACCTACGGTCTCGAGCGCCTGGCGATGTATGTCCAGGGCGTCGACAACGTCTATGATCTCAATTTCAACGGCCGCGAAGGCACTGAAAAGGTGACCTATGGCGATGTTTTCCTGCAGGCAGAGCAGGAATATTCACGCTACAATTTTGAAGTTGCCGACACCGCTATGCTGCTCAAGCATTTCGAGGACGCTGAGAAGGAATGCGAGGCCATTCTCAATTCAGGTGCCCCGCATGAACCAGGCGCGCTGCACAAATGCGTGCTTCCCGCCTATGACCAGTGCATCAAGGCGTCCCACGTGTTCAACCTGCTCGATGCGCGCGGCGTGATTTCGGTGACCGAGCGCCAGGGTTATATTCTCAGGGTGCGCAATCTGTCGCGCCAGTGCGGCGAGGCGTTTCTGATGACCGACGCCGGCGGTGCGAATTTCCTGCAGGCCGCGGAGTAACGGTCGACCGCGCTTTCTGTCGCGTCAGGCAGCCGAAACGTCCCGTCTCTCGGGACCGATCGAACCGCCATTGTGGTGGGCGCGCTTGTCCTCGTACATTGCCATGTCCGCCCGCTTGACCAGATCTTCCATGCTTTCGCCGTCCCGGCTTGTCGCCCAGCCGATGGCGACGCTCAGCGGGGCGTTGGAATAGAACTGGTTGTTGATGTGCAGCAGCTCGTTGATCGTCTCCACCAAGGCCAGGACCGCCTTCTTGTCCGCGCCCGGCATCAGAATGGCGAACTCGTCGCCGCCGATGCGTGCGGCATGGTAGGGCCGCGTGACGACGCCGCCGAGCACTTCGCCGAAGCGGCGCAGAAGCGCGTCGCCCGCGTCGTGGCCCAGCTGGTCATTGGCTTCCTTGAGACCGTTGAGATCCATGACGATGGCCGAGACCGGGCGCAGCGACTTGCGCTCCAGCCGGTTGAGCTCATCCTTGTAGAAGGCGCGATTGTGCAGCTTGGTCAGCACGTCGTGCTTGCCCAGATATTCGAGATAGGCTTCGGCCTTCTTGCGCGCTGTGATGTCGGTCAACGCCACCTGGACGCGGCTCCAGTCTTCTTCATGGCCCGGCAGGACCGCGAAATGCAAAAGGATATGACGCACCGTGCCGTCGAGCGCGTAGTTGACCACTTCGCGATGGTGGAACAGCTTGCCCTCCCAAAGATCCATCAGCTGCTCGCGGAAGGGCTTCTCCATCTCGTCGCGGAAGATCTCCACCTGGCGCTGTAGCAGGGTCTGCACATCGGGCGCGCAGAACAGATCCAGCGTCGCCTGGTTGACGTCGATGATGCGGATTTCGCTCATGCACTGGCGCACGAATTCCGGGTGCACATCCATGAACACGCGGAAATCCTCGATTCCGCGGAAGCGCACGTCCTCGATCAATCCGTGGATCGCGCTGAAATCCTCGACCCACAGCGAGACTGGCGAATGCTTGAAAAGGCCTTCGGCATGCTGCCGGCTGGAAATCTCGTTGCGCCGTGCGTCCTCGCGCTCGGTGACGTCCTCGGTCGTCAGCAGAATCCGGTCAAGCGTTGCCTCATGGCCGGGCAGCACCGTGCCCTTGAGCTGGATGTCCATCCGTTTGCCCGACAGCGAGTAATTGACCGCATTGCTGCAGAACTCGGTCTTGCCATCCCAGAGTTCGGAGAGCTCGTTGATATGGTTCTGCAGCATGTCATCGCGAAACACGACCGACAGATTGTCGACAAGTTGATCGAAATCATCCGCTTCGAACAGATCCAGCGTCTTGTCGTTGACCTTCAGCACCCTGATTCGGCTCGAACAGGCAGCAACCCGCGTCAGATCCCGCGTTAGGAACGCGCGGAGGTCGGTCACCCCCTCGGCCCGCCACTGGTCGAACTGCTGCTTGACGCCGCTGAAATCCTCTATCCACATGGCGACCGGGGCAAGCTCGAAAATGGTGGCGTCAACAGTCGTCATCTCTATGGTCCCGCAAATATGAAATCGTCAGCGCCTGAAAATCCGCCAGGCATGATTGAGGCAGTAGCGCCATTTATGACCCCCGAAAGGTAAAACTTTACTTAGTGAGACTGGAAAAAGCCGACGCCGGACGACAAGCGTTGAGCCTGCCAGGGCCGTCATCCCTGAACCTGCGTCCTTCATTCACCCATCATCATCCCGGCATCGCCAACACCGTGGATTTTTGCCCCGAGTATGGGTAATGTCTCCGCGCTGTCAGGTCGGGCCTGCGCACAAGATCAATGGATGGTTCAAATCGGGGTGGGCGAATGAGTACATGGATTATTCTGGCGGTGGTGGTCGCCGTCGCGCTTTATGCGGTGTCGCTCTACAACAATCTGGTCAAGAACCGTCAGATGGCTGGCGAGGGCTGGAGCGGCATTGATGTGCAACTCAAGCGCCGCGCCGACCTGATCCCCAACCTGCTGGAAACCGTCAAGGGCTACATGACCCATGAGCGGGAGCTGCTGGAGGAAGTCACCCGGCTGCGCAGCCAGGCGGTGGCCGGCAGCAACGCCTCGCCCGAACAGCGCGCGACGCTCGAAGGCGCGCTCAGCGGCGCGCTGGGACGGCTGATGGCGGTCGCCGAGAATTATCCCGACCTCAAGGCCAACGAGAACTTCATGGCGTTTCAGCAGGCGCTCGAGGAAACCGAGAACGAGATCTCGATGTCGCGGCGCTACTACAACGGCGCGGTGCGCAACCTCAATGTCTCGGTCGAATCCTTTCCCTCGAACCTGGTCGCGAACCAGTTCGGCTTCGTCAAGGCCGAGTATTTCGAACTCGAGGATGAAGCCGACCGCGCGGTGCCGAAGGTTTCATTTCAATAATACCGACGTCTCGGGGAGGGGTTGACCGATGAAGCGTTGGCTTGCAGCCGTGCTCTTGTGCCTGGTGGCCATCGCCCCGCAGGCGGCGATGGCGCGCGAGGAAATCCGCTCGTTCATCGCCGATATCCAGGTCAACGACGATTCCTCGCTCGAGGTGACCGAGACCATTACGGTCAATGCCGAGGGCAACGCCATCCGCCGCGGCATTTTTCGCGATATTCCACTTCGTGCAGTCGATGAATGGGGCCTGTGGGCAAGCAACGGCTTCGATCTGATCGAGGTCCTGCACAATGGCGAGCCCGCAACCCACCGCACCGAATGGCTGGGACGCTTTCTGCGGATCTATATCGGGGATGCGGATATCCTCATTCCGCGTGGCGAGCACACCTACACGATCCGCTACACGACCACCCGGCAATTGCGCTACTTCGACGATTACGACGAGCTCTACTGGAACGTCACCGGCAATTTCTGGAGTTTTCCGATCCTGTCGGCCGAGGCCCGGGTGCAACTGCCCGAGGGCGCCCGCGCCGAACAGCTTGCCGCCTATACCGGCCCGTTCGGCGCCGAAGGCAAGGATTACACCGCCTCCGGTAAAGGTCGTTCCGAAGTCCGGTTCGAGACGACCCGGACGCTCGGCGCCGAGGAAGGCATGACCATCGCCGTGGGCTTCACCAAGGGCGTGGTCACGCCTGACGAGGGAGGGTTTTTCACCCAGCTGGGCGCCAATTCCGGCATCTTTCTGATGATCCTCGTCTGGCTTGGAGTGCCGGTCTACTTTCTCTATGTCTGGAACAGGGTGGGGCGCGACCCGCCATCGCCGCCGGTCATTCCGCTGTTTCACCCGCCTGAAAAGCTCTCGCCCGCGGCGCTGTCGTTTGCGCATTTCAACGGGTTCCGCACCGGCCGGAAGGGCATCGACCTGCCGTTCATCGCTGCATTGCTGTCGCTGGGCGTAAAGCGCTTCCTGGTGATTGACGAGGACGCCCATGGAACTGTCACGCTGCAACGCGGGCCGAAGGCCAATGCGGCCGCCGCGCCGGGCCTCCCGCCAGGAGAACGGGCCCTGTATGCCGGGCTTCTTGAGAACCGGCAGGAGATCGTCCTCGACAAGCACAATGGTCCGACCCTCCAAGGCGCCGGCTCGAGTCTGCGGTCGGCCATCTCGAAGGAATATGCCGGCCGCTATTACAATTCCAATCTGGGCTGGCTGATTCTCGGCGCCATCATCGCGCTGGCTGCCTTCATTGTCGGGCTCGTGCTCCAGAATCCGCCGGACGAGGGAATTGCCTATCTGATTGCGGTGCTGATGACCTCGCTGTTTGGCGGCGGCATGTGGGTGGCCGGGCGGTCGCTGTTCAAGGAGCCGGGCATCGGCAGCCGCATCATCGGCTCCGTGCTGTTCCTGGTGGGCGCCGGTGTGTTCGTGCTGGGTGTCGTGGTGGTTCTGGTTCCGGGCGATATGCCGGTCTATCAGCTGGCCGGCGCCTTGGTGATTTTCGGAAGCGCCGTCATGATCGCCATGGTCTGGCTGATCGGCGCGCCGACTGCGATCGGCGCCAAGGTGCTGACCGACATCAAGGGCTTCAAGCTCTATCTGGAAACGGCGGAGACCAACCGGCTCAACATGCGTGACGCGCCGGAGATGTCGGAGGAGCTGTTCGAGCGCTTCCTGCCCTATGCCGCGGGCCTCGGCGTCGAAAAGCCTTGGTCGGAAGCCTGGGCGGCGCAGCTCGCGCGCATCGCGCCAGAGCGGGCGAAGAGCTACCAGCCGCAATGGTATCACGGCAATTCCTGGTCGCCGGGCAATATCGGCACTGCTGCGGCGTCCTCGGTTGCCGCCGTGTCAGCGGCGATGGCGGCCTCAATGCCTGCGCCCAAGAGTTCGTCGGGCTCGTCGGGCGGCGGCTCGTCCGGAGGTGGGGGTGGCGGCGGCGGCGGCGGCGGCTGGTAGGTCGGCACTCCCGGAGTCGTTCCGTTTCCCGCAACCACACTCATTCGACGGATGACATTTCGGACGTGGCTTGCTAAGTCCCGCCCGAAATCTGTTTTCTGGAAAGTCCCATGCCCGATCTACTGATTGAACTCCGCTCCGAGGAAATTCCCGCGCGCCCGCACGCCCGCAACGGCGCAGCCGTGAGGACGGGCAAACTCAGAACCGGCATGCGCGCTTCGCTGGCCGTGGAGGCGAATTGATGCCTGATCTACTGATTGAACTCCGTTCCGAGGAAATCCCCGCGCGCATGCAGCGCAAGGCGGCGGGAGACTTGCGCAAGTCCGTGACCGATGCGCTGGTCGAGGCGGGGCTCACTTACGAGGCGGCGCGCGAATACTGGACGCCGCGGCGGCTGACGCTCGACATCCGCGGCCTGACCGCGCGGTCGAGAGACGAACGCGAGGAGATCAAGGGACCGTCGACCAAGGCGCCCGAGCAGGCGCTGGCGGGCTTCATGCGCAAGGCGGGGCTGAACGACATCTCCGAGGCCCATGTCCACACCGATCCCAAGAAGGGCGACTTCTACGTGGCCCACATCTCGAAGCCGGGACGGGACGCCGAAGCGATCATTGCTGATGTGATGCCCGGCATCATCCGCGGCTTCTCCTGGCCGAAATCCATGCGCTGGGGCAAGGCGTCCGCACAGCCCGGTTCGCTCAGATGGGTGCGGCCGCTGCAGTCGATCATCTGCACCTTCGGCCCCGAGACCGAGGAGCCGACGGTGATCGGCTTCGAGATCGACGGGCTCATCGCCTCCAACACCACTTCGGGCCATCGCTTCCATGCGCCGGACAGCTTCGCCGTGCGCCGCTTCGACGATTATGTCGACAAGCTCGAACGCGCCAGGGTCGTGCTCGACGCCGAGCGGCGCAAGGAAATCATCCGGACGGATGCTCAGAATCTCGCCTTCGCCTCCGGCCTCGAGCTGGTCGAGGACGAGGCGCTGCTCGACGAAGTCTCGGGCCTGGTCGAATGGCCGGTTGTGCTTATGGGCGAATTCGAGGAGGATTTCCTCGCCATCCCCGACGACATCATCCGGCTCACCATCAAGACCAACCAGAAATGCTTCGTGCTGAGAAAGCCCGGTCGCGGACTGTCCAACAAGTTCATCCTGGTCGCCAACATCGAGGCCAGCGACGGCGGCCGCGAAATCGCCCACGGCAACGCCAAGGTGGTGCGCGCCCGGCTCTCCGACGCGCTCTATTTCTGGAAAACCGACCAGGCCGATTTGCCGGACCTTGCGGCACTGGAAGACTCCGCCAAGAAATTCGGACTGGATCTGAAAAAGCCGCTCGACCAGCGCATGGCCAAGCTCGATCATCTCGGCGTCACCTTCCACGCCAAGCTTGGCACGCAAGGCGAGCGGGTGAGCCGCATCGCCAAACTGGCCGAGGAACTGGCCCCGATGGTCGGCGCCGATCCCTCCTTGGCCCGCCGCGCGGCCTTGCTCGCCAAGGCCGACCTTACCACCGAAGTCGTCGGCGAATTTCCCGAGTTGCAGGGCGTCATGGGCCGCATCTATGCAGGCCTCCAGGGCGAGGATGCGAGCGTCGCCCGCGCCGCCGAGGAGCACTACAAGCCGCAGGGCCCGTCCGACCAGGTTCCGACCGACCCGGTGTCGATCGCGGTTGCGCTCGCCGACAAGCTCGACACGCTGGTGGGCTTCTGGGCCATCGACGAAAAGCCCACTGGCTCGAAGGACCCCTATGCGCTGCGGCGCGCGGCGCTGGGCGTGATCCGGATTCTGGTGGAGAATGGGGCCTCTGGTCGTCTTTCCGACCTGTGGGAAGAAAACCTATCACAACATATGGACTGGATCTTCCTGGACGTTCCGTTGTCAGATGCTGAGCAAATGGCCGCACAGCTTAGACGCCGCGGTTTTTCTGGCGTAGCAGCACGACTGATCGCGGAACGAGAGGAGTTGGTTCTTAGCGACGAGTCCGACGAAGAAGCAGATCATTCCAGTAGATGGCGCAATAAGCTGGAAGACGACCTCCTCTCCTTCTTCCACGACCGCCTCAAAGTCTATCTTCGCGACCAGGGTGCCCGCCACGATCTGATCGATGCAGTGATCACGCCCGGATCCGATGACCTGCTCGACATCACCCGCCGGGTCTCGGCCCTCGGCGCGTTCCTCGACACCGAGGACGGCAGGAACCTGCTGGCCGGCGCCAAGCGCGCCGCCAACATTCTCGCCGCCGAGGAGAAGAAGGGCACGCAGGTGGCCGAGGCGGTCGATCCGGCGCTGTTCGAACTCGACGCTGAGCGGAACCTGCATGACGCGGTGACGCAGTCTGTCGCCCAGGCCTCGCAGGCCATCGAGACGGAAGACTATGCCGCCGCCATGGGCGCGCTTGCGGGCTTGCGGGCACCGGTGGACGTCTTTTTTGAGGCCGTGCTGGTCAATGCCGAGGACGAGGCTGTCAGGGCCAATCGCCTCGCGCTGCTCGCCATGATCCGCGAGGCCACCGGCGCCGTTGCCGATTTCTCGAAGATCGCCGGCTGACGCCGGCGGTCCCAACCTGCCGATGGCCGGGGAACCGTCTACTTCGAAATCTTTGCGCCGCTGATCAGCATGGTGACAAGCGCGCCGCCCTTTGACCATTCGTAGCTGACCGAGCCGCCGAGCTGGCCTTCGATGGTCCTGCGCACGAGGCTGCTGCCGAAGCCTTTCATATCAGGCGGAGACGTCACTTCCGGCCCGCCCTTTTCCGCCCAGCGGATCTCCACGTCGTCCCCGGCCATCGAGCCGGAAACGTCGATATACCCTTCCGCAGAGAGCGAGCCGTATTTGACGGAGTTGGTCGCCAGTTCGTGCACGATCAGCGCCAGCGCTGTTGCGGTAGCGTGGCCGACCCCCATGCGTGGAACCGCCACGCGGATGCGTCCCGCTGATGCGTCCTCATCATCATAGGGCGCCAGCAGCACGGCGAAGATGTCTCCCAGAAGGGCGGACGGGGGTGCGTCGACGGGGAAGGGCTTGACCAGGTCGTGGGCGCGGTCGAGCGCCGTCAGCCGGTTCATAAGCTGTTTCGTCATGTCTTCGATCGAGTGCGAGGAGCGCGACGTGATGCGCGTCAGGCTCGAGGCAATCGCCAGCAGGTTCTTGACCCGGTGACTCATCTCGCCCGCCAGCAGTTCATTGCCCTCTTCCGCATGCTTGCGATCGGTGATGTCGAGAAAGATGCCGGTAATGACGCCGTCCACCATGCCCACGTCATTGCCCTCTCCGCGCGCGGATATCCATCTCACATGCGGGCCCGTCTTCGTTCGGAAATCGATCTCATAGGGTCCGACGGTCGCCCTGGCAGCGTCAAAGGCCTCGCTTACCCGGTCCCGGTCGGCCGGATGGATCCTGGTCGACAGGAGCTCGAAGGTGAGTTCCGGTCCGGGAGGCACTTCCCAGAGCCGGTAGCCCCGGTCGTCCATCGTAAAATCATCGGTTTCGACGTTCCACTTCCACAGTGAGACGCCCGCCGAATCTATGGCGCGGCGCAGAATTTCGTAACCCCATTCGGAGGTCTCATTTTGGGTATTGGACACATTGCCTCACTGAGCCGGAGTTGCGGCGAACCACGACAGATGATGCATCGCGTCGATGGATTGCTTAACAGCCCGGCATGGCTGCATCAAGCTTTGCGGAGATGGGAGGGCCGGCCTGTCTGTCCCGTCTTCAAAACCCGAAGCCGGCAACCCCTGGAGGTGGGCGCCGGCTGGGTGCCATCGCGGGCCCGGACGAGGGCTTGCGGGGCAGGGACGGGGTAGGGCCCGTCCGGTTCTGCAGAGGCTCAGTTGAGTCTGAGTTCGAACTGCGAGGCGTCAAGCGGAACGACCTGTTTCTCGCCGAGCGCCGAGGTCTTGGTGTCCTTGTCGATCCCGGGCGCCGTGTTGGCGATGACCGGCACGAACAGCGGCGGCTCTGCCTCTGACTCGGCGGTGACCGGCGGCTCGGCTTCGCTCAAGCCCGGCGTGTCGACATCGGCCGTCAGGGTGTCTTTCGGCGCCGCCACGCCCAGCGCAATCAGATCCAGCTCCGTGGCCTTGCTGACCATGGTGACGGGCGAGCCGCCAAGCCAGTTTTCGGTCCGGTAGATCATCATCTGGCCGTCGACATTGCGCACCTCGATGATCTGCTGGCCGGGGGCGAGCCTGATCTGGGCCTCTTCGGCGGCCTTTTCCCTGGCTTCGCGCGCGCAGGACGGGCAGCCCACCTCGACAATGCTGGTCCGGGTGCTCGTTGTCGCCTTGAACGGTTCGATCGAGCCGGCGCTGGCCGCTCCGGCGCCGGCGCACAAGATGGCGGCAATCATCACTCTCAGCATGGCGCATACTCCCGTTCTCGCCGGAAATCTCCGGGTCTGGAGCATGCATACTAGCAACGGGCCGTTACGATCCGGTTTTTGGAAGCGGTAAACGCCGGGTTAATTTTTGCCTTCGCGCTCGACTGCCCGCCAGCCGATGTCGCGGCGGCAGAAGCCGCCCGGCCAGTCGATCGCGTCAACCGCCGCATAGGCCTTCGCCTGCGCGCTGGTGACATCCGGCCCGAGCGCCGTGACATTGAGCACCCGCCCGCCATTGGCCACGAGTTGATCGTCTATCAGCGCTGTGCCGGCATGAAACACCTTGGCGCCGGTTGCCTCGGCCGCGGCAAGGCCTGAAATGGAGGTGCCTTTCCTGGGCGTGCCGGGATAGCCCTGTGCCGCCATCACCACGGTCAGCGCCGCCTCGTCGCGCCAGTCGGCCGAGACCTCCGCCAGCCTGCCCTCGGCGGCGGCCTTGAGCAGCGGCAGCACATCGCCCTTGAGCCGCATCATCAGCACCTGACATTCCGGATCGCCAAAGCGCGCATTGTATTCGATCAGCCTTGGGCCGCTCTCGTCGATCATCAGCCCGGCATAGAGCACGCCGGTGAACGGCGCGCCCATCGCCGCCATGCCGCGCATGGTCGGCTCGATGATCTCGTCCATGGTGCGGGCGATCAGGTCCGGCGTCATCACCGGCGCGGGCGAATAGGCCCCCATGCCGCCGGTGTTGGGGCCGGTGTCGCCGTCGCCGACGCGCTTGTGGTCCTGCGCCGTGCCGAAGGGCAGGGCGGTGGTGCCATCGCAGAGGCAGAAGAAGCTCGCCTCCTCGCCACCGAGAAATTCCTCGACCACCACTTCGGCGCCGGCCTCGCCAAAGGCGCCCTCGAAGCAATCATCGATCGCCGCCAGCGCTTCATCGAGGCTCATCGCCACGGTCACGCCCTTGCCGGCTGCGAGCCCGTCGGCCTTGATCACGATTGGCGCGCCTTGCGCCCGCGCATAGGCCTTGGCCTTGGGCGCGTTGTTGAACCGCTGATAGGCCCCGGTGGGAATGTTTTCGCGCGCGCACAGATCCTTGGTGAAGCCCTTGGAGCCTTCAAGCTGAGCGGCCTTTGCCGATGGCCCGAACACAGAAATGCCGGCCTCGCCCAGCGCATCGGCGAGCCCCGCCACCAGCGGCGCTTCGGGGCCGACCACCACCAGGTCGATCGCCGTGTCGCGGCAGAAGCTCACAACGGCTTCGTGGTCGAACGGATCAAGCGCGCTCAGCACCGCATGCTCGGCAATGCCGGGATTGCCCGGCGCCGCATGAAGCGTGCCGATGAGCGGCGACTGGGCGATCTTCCAGGCCAGCGCATGTTCGCGGCCGCCAGAGCCGATCAACAGCACATTCATCATCGATGGTCTCCAGGCGTGTGGACGGCGGTCAAGCCTTGCTGGCCCCGGGTTAGGAAAACATCGCAGCCGGGTCAAGCACAGAACACAATGGTGAGCCTCTGGAGCGCTGGGAACAAGGAATCATGCCGGAACTTTTTTCCCGTTTCCGCATTCCTTCACCTCACCGTTTTTGATATTTCACCCGCCAACCGATGAATTACATTGCCACTTAAGATGATTGAACTTCTCTACGTCAGCGGCGCGTCGCGCCCCATGTCAGACGCCGATCTCGAGAACATTCTCGACACCTCAAGGCACAACAATCAACGCCTGGACATCACCGGCATGCTGTTGTGGGCCGATGGCGTCTTTATCCAGGTTCTGGAGGGAGAGGCCCAGAAGGTGAAGTCGCTCGCCGCGCGAATCGCACGCGACGACAGGCATCGCAATTTCATGGTGCTGGTCGAGCAGCAGTCCGACCGACGGCTGTTTTCGGAGTGGAGCATGGGGTTCAGGCGGCTCGCCGCGGACCGGCCGGAGGATAAGGCCCTGTTTGAGATTTCGCGCGCGGCGCTGTCGCAGCGCGTGGGCCGCGACGATGGCGGTCTGTTGCTGGACACGATCGCGGCCTTCAGCCGTGATTTTCTGGCGGACTGAGACACCACGCCCCGGCCTTGTGGCGCAGGCGCCGGGTTTCGGGGAACCTGCGTGAGCTGTCTTGACCAGCCCCGCTCCGGGTGGCAACAGTCGGATCATGTCCGCTGCACGAAATCCGATCCCTGAAGCCAACGCCCGGGTTGCCGATGCGCCCTCGGGTAATTGGGTCTACCGGGTGCTGCCGAGGGCATTGTGGCCGCATGCCCAGCTCGCCCGCTGGGACCGCCCGATCGGCTGGCAGCTGCTGATGTGGCCGTGCTTCTGGTCGGCGGCGCTCGCGGCCAATGTCGCAAGCGCGCCCACCAACATTGATACGGTCTGGTTCCCGGCGCTCACGCTCTGGCACCTGTTCCTGTTCATGACCGGCGCCATCGCCATGCGCGGCGCGGGTTGCACCTGGAACGATCTTGTCGATCACAAGATCGACGCCAAGGTGGCGCGCACCCGCTCGCGGCCCTTGCCGTCACGCCGGATTTCGCGCATGGCGGCAACCGCGTTCCTGGTTATCCAGGCGCTGGTCGGACTGATCGTGCTCATCCAGTTCAACTGGTTCTCGATCCTGCTCGGCATATCCTCGCTCGCCATCGTCGCCATCTACCCCTTCGCCAAGCGTTTTACCGACTGGCCGCAATTCTTCTTGGGTCTGGCCTTTTCCTGGGGCGCGCTGATGGGCTGGGCGGCGATTTTCGGTGAACTGGCCTGGCCGCCGGTGCTGCTTTATGCGGGCGCCATTGCCTGGACCATCGGCTATGACACGATCTATGCCCACCAGGACAAGGAAGACGATGCGCTGGTCGGGGTGCGCTCCACCGCGCGCCTGTTCGGCGACAACACGAAAATCTGGCTCGTTGTGTTCTATGGCATCTTCACCGCCATGGCCGCCGCAGCCTTCGTCCTGACAGGCGTCGCCTGGCCCGCTTTTGCCGGTCTGGCGATCGCAGTCGCTCTGCTCGCCTGGCAGATCAAGGTGATCGACATCGATGACGCCGATCAGTGCCTCAAGCTGTTCAAGGCCAACAGCCATGTCGGCCTGATCGTGTTTCTGGGTCTCATCGCCGCGCTTTTCGTCTGAACGGAAAAGCCCGGCCGCCGTTTCCGGCAACCGGGCTTCTCCTCGTCTGTGGATTTGGGTCTTAACGCCGCGCGATGATCTCGCGGCCTTCGATCTTCATGCGGAAACCCATCTTGCCGGTGGTCCGGCGCACCAGGAAGCGCGGCCGGCGGTCGGCGATCTGGTGGTGCCGGCGGCGGCGCGAGGGAGAGGCGGCCTGCTGCAGCGATCCGTCCTCGAGCGGGCGGGCCACGCCATCTGCCTCCACCATCATCATCGGCAGGCTGTAGAGCTCCGCCCAGGCGCGCCAATCGGCGGCAATGTCGTCGAGGTCATGGGCGACCAGCAGCGGCACGCAAAGCGCGACGTCGGTATGGTGCAGCTCCAGTGTTACCGTCACGGTGCCGTCGCCATGGTCGATGGCCCGAGCGGCGACGCCCTTGAAGGCGCGGGCGGGCAGGGCAATCGACAGCGGCAGCCCGGATTTCGTCAGCACCTTGCGGATGACGGCCCCGCGGCTGTCAAGCGTCACGGACACCTCGTCACGCTCGTCGCGCGCCGCGTAGGACACGCGTTGCGGAAAATTGCCCGGATCTAGTCGCAACTCGAATCCGGCCCAGACGGGCTTCAATACGGTGTTGGTCATGTCTATCGCCTCTGTAACTCTTGAGAGCCGGTTATCCGGTCTTCTCATTCGGGGCTTTTCGCCCTCTCACATGACGCAACATGCCAAAATGCCGTTCCCGGCGGCTTAAAATACTGGGTTAAGAAAAGCTATGCTCGGCAAATGGTTAGCGAACCCCGACCGTCCCATTTCCATTTTGGAAAGGTTACCGGGAAGCAACCACCTTGCCCGGATTCATGATGCCTTTGGGGTCAAACGCCTGCTTGATCCTGCGCATCAGCGACATTTCCACAGGCGACCGGATCGCGGCAAGCTCGTCGCGCTTGAGTTGCCCAATGCCATGCTCGGCCGAGATCGACCCGTCCAGCTCTAGCACTATTCCATGCACGACCCTGTTCATTTCCTTCCAGCGCGCCAGGAAGGCCTGGGAGTCGGCGCCTGAGGGCTGGGAGATGTTGTAGTGCATATTGCCGTCGCCCATGTGCCCGAAGGCGCAGATGCGCGCATCCGGCATGACCTGCAACACGGCGCGGTCGGCGCGGGCGAGGAACTCCGGCACTTTCGCCACCGGCACCGACACGTCGTGCTTGATCGAGCCGCCCTCGGGCTTCTGCGCCCAGGACATGGATTCCCGGAGTTTCCAGAATGCCTGGCGCTGGCTTTCGTTTTCCGCCGCCGCGGCGTCGCGGATCAGTCCCTGCTCGTCGGCGGCGACGAACAGATCCTCCAGCATCGCCCGCGCCGCTTCCTGCGACTGGCCCGATGAAATGTCGATCAGCGCGTACCAGGGATGCGGCTCGGAAAGCGGATCGCGCACGCCCTCGATATGCCTGGTGGTGAATTCGATGCCGATGCGCGGCATCAGCTCGAAACCGGTCAGCGACGGGCCGCAAAGATCCTGCGCCATGCGGAACAGCTTGAGCGCGGTTCCGGGATCGTCAACGCCGGCATAGATGGTTTCGTGCCCGCGCGGCGCCGGAAACAGTTTCAGCACCGCAGCGGTGATCACGCCGAGCGTGCCTTCCGCGCCGATGAACAGATCCCGCAGATCGTAGCCGGTGTTGTCCTTCTTGAGCGCGCGCAACCCGTCCCAGATCTCGCCGTCCGGCAACACCACCTCGAGACCCAGGCAGAGCTGACGCATGTTGCCATAGGCGAGAACGGCGGTTCCGCCTGCATTGGAGGAGAGGTTGCCGCCGATCTGGCAAGAGCCTTCCGATCCCAGCGACAGCGGAAACAGCAGTCCCTCGTCGCTGGCCGCCTGCTGCGCCTGGGCAAGCACGACGCCGGCCTCCGCCACCATCGTCTGGCCCACCGTGTCGAGCGACCGGATCTTGTTGAGCCGTGCCAGCGACAGCACGATTTCGCCCTGTCCCGGACGCGGCGACTGTCCGCCGACCAGCCCGGTATTGCCGCCTTGCGGCACCACCGCGGTATTGGTCTGATGGGCCAGCCGCAGGATCGCCGAGACTTCCTGCGTCGAGCCCGGGCGCAGAACCAGCGGGCTTTCGCCGCTGTAAAGGCCGCGCAACTCAACCAGATGCGGCGCAATGTCGGCATCGGCCGTCAGGGCGTTCCGCCCGCCGGTAATGTCGGCAAAACGGGCAATCAGCGTGGAATCGGTCAAGGGCGTTGGCATCGACAACCATCTATCGCCGCGCAGGCCGCAAGTCGAGAGGTGTTGGAGACGTGGCGGTTATGCGCCCGTGTCAAGGACGCGTCGTCCCGCGCGCCGGCGCCGATCGGGCGTGGACAATCCCGCATCCGTCAGTGTGATCGGGCCATGGCCCGCAGCGACGGGCCGGGATTGCCGGGCCGTCCTCGCCATGGGCGCGGTTCGCGTGGTCACGAACCCCTCAGTTGCTGATCCGGACGCCCGCCACCGATTGCCCGATCGCCGCGAAGGCCTGCTTCAGGGACACGACATCCTTGGCCATGAAGAAGTTCTCCTTGCGGCTTGCGCAATTGGAGAAGAGATTCACCACCGATGACGCGGTCGTCTTGTAGATCACCGTGTAGACTTCGATGCCGAGCTTCTTGATGGCGACGCACATGTTTGCCGTCGAGGTGTTCAGGTAGGCTTCCGCATTCGACTGCGTGGTGGCCGAGTTGATGCGGCCATCGCTGAGAAATCCGTAGGAGCCGTAGTCCGACTTGTTGATGGTACCCGATGATCCATAGGAGACGTTCGTGCCGTCGGTCATGATGACCAGGATCTTCGACGCGGCCTCGGGATTGTAGGGGACTGCCTCGGTGTAGGGCGCATCGGGCGAAAGAACGCGCCAGCCCCAGGCCAGACCCTCCGCAATATTGGTGCCCGATCCGTTCCAGAACTGCATTGCATCGATGCCGGTGCGGACCTTCGAAATATCGCTGGTCAGCGGCACGATCGGCGTCGGACAGGCGCGGTTGGGTCCAAGGGTCAGCGGGCCGGCCGTGTCATTGTGATTGGCGATCACGGGACTCTGGGTCTTGTACTTGGTGACCGAGCGCTGAACGTCCTCAATGTCGCCAGAAACGCCGTCATTGAGCCAGGAATTGTTGAAGGATGTACCGCTGTTGCCGCCTTTGTTAATCCGGCCTCCAGGTTCGTCGGGTGCGAAATAGGGCACGAACAACGTGTCGGGATTGGCGGAATCAGGCGGGGTGAGATCCGTGTTGTAGGGAACCGGCCGCGCTTCGACGCAGCCTTTCCAGGTCGTGCCGGACCAGGCAAACAGGTTGAGATGGTGCGGATAGTCTCCGCCGTCAATTTGACCGTTGCTTTGTCCGGCGGCCTTTCGGCTTGTTCTCTGGCCGTGGTTCAGGAATGTCCAGCCATTGTAGAGCGATTTCCCCTCTTCATCGATCCAGGTGTTGGAGAAGCCTTCGCCCTTCACGTTGACGGAGGTCACGAACGGGACGAGACCGACCTTCAGGCTCTGCTGGGCCGTGTTGATCTCGCCGAGCGCATCCACCAGAGCATGCGAGGCGTCCTTCAGGGCCGAAATGCCGCCCGCTCCCATGGAGCCGGTGTTGTCGAGGGCAATCGCGATCTCGATGCTTCGTGTCGAGAAGGTCGTCGACGCGACCACCGAAACCTTGTTGGGCATCAATTTGCCCATGAACATCAGCGGCACACTGGCCGTCGCGCGGGCATCCGTCCGGATGAAGTTGGCACCGACAGTCTGCTCCACCTTCTTGTCAATCAGGGTGATATGGGCGTTTGATGCCAACTGGGCGCTCAGCATCTCGCCGAAGACGGCGGAGCGGTCCTGATCAGCAACGTCCTTGCGTGACACGGCGATGACCGCAGCGTCGACAGAGTTCTGCAATTCGGCCTTGGCGCTCGCCAGATTGACGTAGTCGACAGCCAGACCCGCCGATGCTAGCAGTGCGGGAGCCAGGATCGCCGTGATCATGGCGAAATTCCCGCGCTTGCAGGTCAGGAGTTGTGAAAACTTGTCTTGTGCTGCGCCCATTTGATTGCCCTTGATGTCGAAGCCGCATTCTTGGCCTGGGAAATGAATTCGCTGAAATCTAATGGTGCGGGGTAAATCGATTGTTAAGGAGTAGCTTTCGGGGCTCGCCGAAGCAGTCTAATGCAAAGCCTGGTTAAGAAAGGGTACCCGACACCGCCGGTTGCGGCTGCTTACTGATGAATACAGACAACGGCTGCCCTGCACGCCTGCCGGAGACTGCGCCCTTGCTGGTCCGGAACAGGGAACCCGGGGAGCGGCAACAAGACGGGAGCGTTGGGGGCGGTGAATTCGGCGGCGCTGGCGCGTCCGGTCTCAATCGCGTGGCGCGGCGGCGCGGCTCAAGCGGTCGTTGATGGCCTCGCCGAGGCCGTGCCCCGGCACTGGCGCCACGGCAATCGAGCCGGCGCCCGGGGCATCGGCCCGCTTGAGAAAGGCGAACAGGTTCGCGGCGGCCTCGCGCAGGTCGCCCGACGGCGACAGGTCGAGGATCAACCCGGCCTGGTCCTCGCCGGCGAGCGGCGTTCCGCCGAACCGGATCACCGTTTCGCCCGGCCTGACTTCGGTGACGTTCAGGCGCACCGCCGCGTTCGGCGCGTAGTGGGAAACCAACATGCCCGGCGCCATCACGGCCTCTCCCGATCGGGCGGCATGCCGTTCGATTGGAAAGCCCGCGACGACCTCTATGGCCTCCGCCGCGATGCCGCCGGGACGCAGCAGCCGCAGGCGATCGTCTTCGACCGCAACAATGGTCGATTCGACGCCGATCCGGCAGCGCCCGCCATCCAGGATAAGACCGATCCGGTCGCCGAGATCCTCCGCGACATGACGCGCCGATGTCGGGCTGACGCGGCCAGACTGGTTGGCGCTCGGCGCCGCCAGGGGATCACCGAAGGCTGCGATCAGGTCGCGCGCAAAGCCCTCCGGCATCCGGACCGCTGCGGTCGACAACCCGGCGGTGGCCAGCGGGTGGATCCGGCCGCTGTCCTTGAGCGGCAGCACCAGCGTCAGCGCGCCGGGCCAGAAGGCCGCGGCAAGTCTTTCCGCGAGCGGCGAGAACGTGACATGCGTCTTGGCCATGTCGAGATCGGACACATGCGAGATCAGCGGGTTGAAGCGCGGGCGTCCCTTGGCCTCGTAGATGCGGGCGATCGCGTCCGGATTGGTGGCGTCGGCGGCCAGTCCATAGACGGTCTCGGTGGGCACGGCCACGGGCTCGCCCCGCCGCAGGGCTTCGAGTGCCAGCGGAATCGCGGCGGGATCGAGGATTGGGAGAATGCGCGCCATGGTCTGTCCAGTATGCCAGAGGTCGCTCTATCAGCCGCACCGGATGGACGCAACAAAGCCGTTTCTCTGAGCCGGAACCTTGAGACCGGCTAACGGCGGCCAGTCGCACGGCCGCCGTATCCGCCCATCCTGGTCCGTGCCGCGCGACAGGGCTCTCGTGGCGCTTGCAGGTCACTTGACCAGTACCCGCAATGCGTCCAATTCGTGCCGCGGGGCCTTGCAATGGGAGCGCCGAATTCCATCTCTCAAATTGACGTTTACGTAAAAACCACTTAGCCATTGCACGGTGATGTTTGCGTCGCACTGACAGTCGGACCCGAGGGAGGAGATCACATGTATCGCGCGCCGGTAGAGGAAATTGCCCACACGCTCAAATCCGTCGCGGGCCTTGGCAAGGCGCTCGAGGCCGGCCGGTTCGGCGATCTCGGCGAGGATCTTGTCGACGCCATCCTGGCCGAGGCCGGGCGATTCGCGACCGACGAGATCGCGCCCTTGAACGAGATCGGCGACACCCATGGAGCTATCCTCAAGGACGGCGCGGTCACGACGCCGCCGGGCTGGAAAAAACTCTATCATGACTGGATCGCCGGCGGCTGGAACGGCCTCACCGGACCCGAGGAGTTCGGCGGGCAGGGCCTGCCGATGCTCTTGTCGGTGGCCGCCCTCGAGATGTGGAATTCCGGCTCGCTCGCCTTCGGCATCGGCCCGACCCTGACCATGGGCGCGGTCGAGGCGCTCGACAAGCACGCTTCCGACGAGCTCAAGGCCAAATATCTCGAAAAGCTCGTCACCGGCGAGTGGATGGGGACGATGAACCTGACCGAACCGCAGGCAGGCTCCGACCTCAATGCGCTGAAGGCCCGCGCCGAACCCGTGGGCGACGGCACCTACCGGATTCTCGGCCAGAAGATCTACATCACCTATGGCGAGCACGATTTCACCGACAACATCATCCATCTGGTGCTCGCCCGGCTCCCCGACGCGCCGGCCGGCACCCGCGGCATCTCACTGTTCCTGGTGCCGAAATTCTTCGTCGGTGACGACGGGTCGCTCGGCGACCGCAACGACGTGTTCTGCTCGGGCCTCGAGCACAAGCTCGGCATCCATGCCTCGCCCACCTGCACCATGATCTATGGCGACGGCAAGTTCGGTGAGGAGCCCGGCGCCATCGGCTGGCTGATCGGCGAGGAGAACCGCGGGCTCGCCTGCATGTTCACCATGATGAACAATGCCCGCCTTGCCGTCGGCATGCAGGGCGTGGCCATCGCCGAGACCGCCACCCAGAAGGCCATCGCCTACGCCAGGGACCGCACCCAGGGCCGCGCGCCGGGCCACACCGGCGAGGGCATGAGCCCGATCATCGAGCACCCCGATGTCGCCCGCATGCTGATGACCATGAAGGCGCTGACGCAAGGCGCGCGCGCCCTCTGCTATTCCTGCGCCGAGGCGCTCGACATGGCCCATGCGAGCCAGGGCGACGAGGCGAAAGCCTGGTCCGAGCGCGCCGGCCTGATCACGCCGATCGCCAAGGCGTTTGCCACCGACATCGGCATGGAAGTGGCCTCGCTCGGCGTGCAGGTGCATGGCGGCATGGGTTTTGTCGAGGAGACCGGTGCGGCCCGGCTGCTGCGCGATTCCCGCATCGCGCCGATCTACGAGGGCACCAACGGCATCCAGGCAATCGACCTGGTGACCCGCAAGCTGCCATTGTCCGGCGGCGCGACGGTCGCTGCCTTCATCGCCGATTTCAAGGCTGACGCCGAGGCCGCCCGCGCCTCCAATGCGCCTGCACTGGAAGGCGTGGCAGGCCAGCTCGATGCGGCCATCGCCGATCTCGAGACCGCCACCGCCTATATGCAGGCGGCGATTGCCGAGGGCCGCCAGACCGACGCGCTCACGGGCGCCACGCCCTATCTGAGACTGTTCGGCCTGACCGCCAGCGTCGCCATGCTCGCGCGCGGCGCGCTGGCCGACCAGGACGCGCCGCAGGCCGCCGGCCGGGCCGCACTTGCCCGCTTTGCCGCGGCCAACCTGGCGCCCGAGACCAAGGGGCTCCTGTCGAGCGCCACGGCCGGCGCGGCAATCCTTGAAAACGCAAGCGCAGCGCTTGCCTGATCTTTCCGCACCCGGCGTCGCACCGGCCCGAGCCTTGAGGGAACAGCCATGACCGACCATATTCTCACCGAGCGCGCGGGAGAGGCTGGCGCATTGAACGTCATCCGCTTCAACCGTCCCGACAAGAAGAACGCCATCACCCGCGCCATGTATGCGGCGATGGCGAAGGCGCTCGCCGACGGCGAGGCCGATGAGGCAGTGCGGGTGCACGTCCTGCTCGGCACCCCCGGCGCGTTCTCGTCGGGCAACGACATGCAGGATTTCATGGCCGTCGCCATGGGCGCCTCCAAGGGCGAGGAAGTGTTCGATTTCCTGGTGACGGTGGCAACGCTCACCAAGCCGGTCGTCTCCGGCGTCGACGGCCTGGCGATCGGTATCGGCGCCACCATCCACATGCATTGCGACCTGACCTTCGCCACGCCCGACTCGCGCTTCCACACCCCCTTTGTCGACCTGGCGCTGGTGCCCGAGGCGGGCTCCAGCCTGCTGGCACCCGCTTCCATGGGCCACCAGAAGGCCTTCGCCCTGCTTTGCGCCGGCCTGCCGTTCTCGGGCGAGGAGGCCGAGCGCGCCGGCCTGATCTTCAGGACCGTCTCCGCCGAAGATCTCGAAGCGGAAGTCTTCGCCGCCGCCGGCCATCTGGCCGCAAAGCCACCCAAGGCGCTCGCCATCGCCCGCCGCCTGGTCAAGCCCGACCCCGACACCGTGACCGCCCGCATCCGCGCCGAGGGCGCCCTGTTCGCCGCGCAGCTGAAAAGCGCCGAAGCGCTCGCCGCCTTCCAGGCCTTCATGGCGCGCAAGAAGTAGGGCGGCGGTTTCTCTCGGATCCCCTGCAGTCTGTCCTTGAAAACAAGTCCCCTCCCCAACCCCTCCCCACAAGGGGGAGGGGCTTAATTCGGCATCGCCCGCATTTCAGATATCGAAATAGAACCTGTTGAAATGCTCGCTCCATGGCAGGCGACCCGCGGCGCTTGTAGCCCCTCCCCCTTGTGGGGAGGGGGTGGGGAGGGGTCTTTCTGCGGGGGTTGGGGAGGGGACTTTCTTCTGGCTTGCCGAGCCTTTGGCCCATTCCGCCACCTCACTCGCAGCTCTTCACCGCCTCCAGCGCAGCCTGCCTTTCACCCCGGTCCAGCCCGCCGATCCGAGCAACCTCCGCGTAAAACCGCCCGTAGTCGCCCCCGCAGAGCTCGAACAGCCGCAGGAAGTCAGGCACCAGGTCGTTGTAGACCGAGGTTGCGGCAAGGCGGGCGTTGTTGATCGGCGCCGCGAACCAGGCATCATAGCCGCTGTATCCGTTCCAGCGGGCCTCGCGAATCTGCCGGTAGCGCTGCCGGAGCCGCTCGATTGCCGCTTGCTTTCCCGCCCGCTTCTCGGCCTCCGTGCCCGGGCCGCTATAGACGCCATGCAGTTCCTTGCGGGCCTCGGCAATCAGGCCCAGGAAATCGGCCATGCGCGCGCGGCTCCCCTCGTAGCGGCGCAGGCCCTCGGCGTCGCCCTGAGCCCGCAGCCATCTGCGCACGCCGCTGATCTCCACGGCCGTCGCGAAACCCTCGTTGAAGGCGCTGTCGTCCTGCACATAGACTTGGCTGTGGGCGAGCTCGTGAAAGACCAGCGCCGCAAGCGAGGTCTCGTCGTCGCGGAACATGGTCGACAGCAGCGGGTCGCTGGTCCAGCCCAGCGTCGAATAGGCCGTCACCCCCGAGACATGGACGTCGAGCCCCTCAGCCTGAAGTGCTGCCGCCGCCTTCCTTGCGTTGTCCACCGAGAAAAACGCCTGGTAGGGCACGCAGCCGAACACCGGGAAGCATTTCGCCACCGGCGCCAGCGAGAATTCCGGCGCCGCATAGACCGCGACCGTCACATAATCGCGGCCGATGTCGACATAGGACCGGTAGCTCGCATTGTCGGGCAGGTCGAGCGCATCGCTGGCAAACTGCCGGATCGCGCTGGCGGATTCCATCCGCGCCTTCAGTTCCGCCGGCGTCCCCGGATCGGCCACCAGTCGAGCCACATCCTGCCGCGCCGCCATGATCCTCAAATGCCCATTGAGCGACTCCGCATAATAGCCCACGCCGGTGCAGCCGGCGAGTACGGCGGCCAGCGTGATCAGGAGGAGGGAGCGAAAGACAATACGTGTCACGGCGGGCCCGGATGCGAAGGAACAGGGGGTGAGTGGTAGAGGGGGATGGGGGTTTGGGCAAGCGGCGGGGGTGGGGCTTTTCACTGTTCCTGCCGCAATGTGTTCTCGGCACAGCGCTGACGTTTAGGCCCATATCAATGTATGAACGCTTATAGCCCAAAGCGCGGGCTGGCGCACCGGTCGCTAACGACCCCAATGGCGCAGAGGCGTACGTCGCAAGGTCGCTAGTTTGATTGAGACGGCCAAGCACCGTACTAAAAAATTAGGTTTGACCAGAGGGTTCGCCATCCAAGCCATCCGCAATGATCAGTTCTGGGTCAACGTGGTCGGCTAACACCTTGCAAAGCACTACATCTACCGCGAACAGAAGGCCGTCTGCGTTGTCAATATCTTTGAGAATTTCTGCCGTGAAGATGAAGTTTTTTCTAGGGTTGTGAACCAATTCATGGCGAAGAAAAAACACTCTTTCTAGTGCCTTTAGATATTCCGGCTCAAATGACACAGCGGTCTCTGGCATGTCTTTAATTCGCACCTTCAGGTCAATCGCCTCCGTCCAAACACTATTGCCTACGAACTTCGAAAAAACCTTGTCTATCTTTTCTATGCTTTGGAAAGAGGCATCACTCGAAACTAGTTCGAGAGGATGAATCTGCCGTTTATAGATGTCGATCAGGTCTTCGATGTTGTATTTGTAGTTGTGAATGTCCTTTAGCTTGGGGATGAAGAACGCCGGGTCACACTGCCTAAAAATAGCATCAAGCATGTCTCTGAAGTACACCTCAACATGGGTCACGAAGGTAATGATGACTGATCGCTCAAGAAGCTTCGGATAAGCGTCCGCTGTGACGTTGCCTAGCAAATCTCGGCCAGCTGCCTTGCACTGATCAACAGCCTCTCGAAGATTCCGATACGGGCGCGACTGCCGCAGCGCCCGTATCTCACGGTTTGTAATGACTTGATCAAAATCCGACATGCAAATGCCCCATATCAATAGATAATGCATATTCTTCGCAATGGCTATTGTAGGCAAGCAGATGTCGTTTCGAGCCTTCGCATAACGCAAATTGGGATGGCCAATCATTGTTCTAACGAACGGTCGCTCGGCCCGCACAGCTGACGCAGCTGCAAAGTACCGCGAAAGTCCGCCTCCCGCCCAAACCAGTCAATTTGTCTTTCAAAAAAATCCTCTCCGCCTTTTTAACCATCCATTCCCAAAGCTGTTCAATTCCGGCTTCAAAAAAGTTCCCCTCCCCAACCCCTCCCCACAAGGGGGAGGGGCTTAACCCGGCATCGGCCGCTGTTCCAATCTCGAATATAGAACCTGTAGAAATGCCGGCTCTATGGCAGGCGACCAGCGGCGGTCCGAGCCCCTCCCCCTTGTGGGGAGGGGTTGGGGAGGGGTCTTTGGGAAAGGCTGGCGCCGGGCTCAAAAAAATCCCCCCAAAATTTTCCCCACCCTTTCCCCCCATGCGATACTTGCCTCACCTTCCGTCCCAACGGATGGCCGGGGCACACGGAGCCCGCGCCGGCGGGAGGCGGTGAGTTCCGGTTTGCGGGGGCCGTACCTGCGGGCCGGAAGCTTGCGAAGAGTACACCCCGGCCAGCGCGGGGACCTGCCGGATCGTGGTGGATCAGGCAAGGGTTGTCGCGCGAATGGCCGGAACCGGGTGCAGGAAGTGCATCGCGCGCCTTTCGCACGAGAGGCAGGAGGGCGGCACGGTCTTCACCCGGCGGCGTTTGATCCGCATCCCTGTCCGGGCGGGCTGCCCGGGCATCGTAAGCGGCGTCACCGCAAACGCCGGCCCGGCAAGTCCCTGCCGCGCCTGACACACGCGGGTGGGAGAGGGCGGTGTTCGGTCCCCGAAGGATCGAACGCGACACAACCGCCAGGGCTCGCGTCGCGCCTCGCAGGAAGAAGAGCCCGCCCGCGCCCGGAAGGCGTGGGACAATTCCTCACCGGCGGGGCGCGGGCGACTGCGCCAAGCCCACTTCTTATGCCACCCCGGGCCAGAGGCCCGCGCCCCGCAAGTCCGGATTGCGCCCGGACATGAGACTGAAGCACACCGCCGGCGAAGATTTTCGCGCGCGGGGGTTTGGCGTGGGCGGGAGCAGGGTATTGGCGCGATCGCCCCCTCACCAACAAAATCTGCGACTTGGCTGCGCCAAGATCGCGATTTTGTATCCTCTCCCTGGAGGGGCGAGGAGAGGTGACGAGGGGTCCGCGATTCTTCCTCTCCCCGAGGGGAGAGGAAGCAATTTCAGCATCTTAGCGCAAGCTAAGTGCTAGAAATTGCAGGTGAGGGGGCAGAGCGGACATCGCGTCGGGTACTCCACCGAAAGACAGGGGCAGCATGACGAGCAGCACGCGGGTGACGGCAAACCCCGCCTCCGTCATACCGGGCTTGACCCGGTATCCAGCGACCCGGCGTCGGCCGGGTCAAAGGACTCTTTTCGCCCAAGGACTTGGGCGTGCTGCCGGATCAAGTCCGGCATGGCGGAAAACAAGGGAGCTCGCCAGCACAGCAAGCGGACGCTCCCCCTACCGCTTCGGCCGCTCCAGCAGCGCCACCACCTCGACATGGCTCGACCACAGGAACTGGTCGATCGGCGTCACCGACAGCACCCGGTAGCCGCCCGCAATCAGGATCTCGAGGTCGCGCGCGAGCGTCACCGGGTTGCAGGAGACGGCGGCCACGCGGGGGATGGTGGAGCGGGCGATGTCGGCGACCTGCACCTCCGCGCCGGCGCGCGGCGGGTCGAACACCAGGCCCTGATAGGCCTTGAGCTCGGCCACCATCATCGGCCGGCGGAACAGGTCGCGCTTTTCCACGCTCACCGGCTTCAGTCCCTGCGCCCGCCGCGCCGCCTTGTCGAGCGCTGCCAGCGACGGCGCGTCGGCCTCCACCGCATGCACATGGCTGTGGGCGGCGAGCCTGAGCGCAAAGGTGCCCGAGCCCGAAAACAGATCGATCACCCGCTTGGACTTTTTCAGGTGCTGGGAGACCAGCTCGCCCATCACCGCTTCCGCCTCGGCGGTCGCCTGCACGAAGCCGCCCGGCGGCGGGCTGACCAGCACCGTGCCGAAAGTGAGCTGCGGCGGTTGTTTCTCGATCAGGATCTCGCCGTTGAAGCTCAATCGCGCCACCGGCTGTTCAGTGCGCACGGCGGTGATGATCCGCAGCCGGTCGGGCTCGGAGAGCTTGAACGGCGCGTCCACCGCGATGTCGAGCCCCGGCGCGGCGTCGAGCACGGAGAGATGGAACGCCTCCTTGCCCACCGCCACCGCCGTCGCCAGACGCCTTATGCTGGGCAGCGCCTGGTTGATCCGCGGCGTGGCGATGACGCAGGTCTCGATAGCCACGATCTGGTGGCTCATGGCGCGGTTGAAACCGAGGATCGCGCCCTTCTCGGTGCGCTTCGCGGCAAACACCACCCGCCGCCGCGAGTGGGGCGCGCAAGGCACCAGCGGCGCCACCTCCGTCATGATGCCGCGGCCTTCCAGTGCCGCCACCACCAGATCCCGCTTCCAAGCGCGATAGGGCGCGTCCGCCATGTGCTGCACGGCGCAACCGCCGCAGCCGGCATTCTCAATGTCGGGGCCGAAATGCGGGCAGGGCGGCGTGACGCGGTCGGGCGAGGGCGTGAGAACCGACATCAGCGTCGCCCGGCTTTTCTCCACGCCCGCGTTGACCACGTCGCCGGGCAGGGTGAACGGCACGAAGATCTGGCCCTGGGGCGTTTCGGCGATGCCGTCGCCCTGGCCGCCGAGCCGGGTGATGTCGAGTTTCTGCGCGCTCATGACTTGACGCCTCCAATGAGAAATTCGTGGTTGCCGTCGCTGCCTTCGATGGGCGAAGCGACCGGCCCGACCGCGCTCCAGCCGGGCTGCGCGCCGAGCCATGCGGCGAGATCGGCGGCGATGACCGGTCCCTGTACCGGATCCTTGATGAGCCCACCCTTGCCGATGGCGGCGCGGCCGGCCTCGAATTGCGGCTTGACCAGCAGCACAGCAAAGGCGCCGGGCGCGGCGAGATCCAGCGCCGGCGGCAGCGCCAGCTTCAGCGAGATGAAGCTCACGTCGGAGACGACGACGCCGATCTCAAACCCGCCCAGATGCGCGCGTGTGAGATCGCGCGCGTTCAAGCCTTCGAGATTGCTGACGCGCGGATCGGACGCCAGCGAGGCGTGAAGCTGGTCATGGCCGACATCGACGGCGATGACATGGCTGGCACCCCTCTCCAGCAGAACCTGGGTGAAGCCGCCGGTCGATGCGCCGATATCCAGGCCCACGCGACCCGCCGGGTCGAAGCCGAAGGCCGTGAGCCCCGCCTTGAGCTTCAGCGCCGCGCGCGAGACATAGTCGCGCGCCGGATCGTCGAGCGTGATCGCCGCGGACGCCGACACAAGCGCGCCGGGTTTGGTGACCGCCTTGTCCTCGACCAGCACCGCGCCGCGCGCAATCGCGTCGCGCGCCCGCGACCGGCTCTCATAGAGGCCGAGCCGGACCAGGATCTGGTCCAGCCGGTCCCTGTCAGGCAGTGTTTTGGAGGCGGGGGATGTCATGCGCCGTCTTCGCGCGGAAGCGCCGCGAGGGCAAGAACTTTGTGCGGGGGAGCGAATGCCTGTCGCGTTCAGACCGATACGTTTGAACGACAACGTCATGCGGTGATTCAAGATGTTACAGCGACCTTTGCGCATTCGCTTGGATGCGCAAAGGTGGCTGTAACATCAGTAGCGGATGAAGCTGCCCTGGCTCACGCCCGGCGGCAGGGTGGCGGGCAGGCCCGCTTCCTCGCGCGAGAAAATCCGCTCGCTCAGCGGCGGGTAGAGATGGTCCTCGGTCTCAAGGTTCAAGGACCCGCGGATCTCGCCAAGCTTGGGCTGCAGCATGCGGATCGCGGCTTCCTCGATGCGCCGGTCATAGGCGGGCTGCCCGTCGGCCAGGGCCGCCGGGATCGATCCACAGATCAGCAGCGATGCCAAAACAATGCGCGCGCAAAAGCGCTTCGCCGTCCTCATCCTCATCGTTCAAACGCCCCATAGTCCTGTCGTGTTTCCACAAGACTAGCAGAAGGGCCTTTCGGAACGACCAAGGGATTTGGTTAGAGACTTGAAAACGCTTATGGTTTCAGGAGGGTTACCTGGGCTTTGTCACGGTCGGCGCCGTTCCCCGAGCCATTCAACGTGCGAAACACGGTGTCGACGATGCCCTTCCGGTCAAGTCCGGCGCGCGCATACATCGCATCTGGCGAGGCGTGGTCCATGAAAATGTCGGGCAGCACCATGGCGCGCACCCGCAAGCCGCCATCAAGCAGTCCTTCGGTGGCGAGGAACTGCAGCACGTGGCTGCCGAACCCGCCGACCGAGCCTTCCTCGATGGTGATCAGCACCTCGTGGTGGCGCGCCAGTTGGCGGATCAGGTCATGATCGAGCGGCTTGGCGAAGCGCGCGTCGGCCACAGTCGTGGAAAGACCTGCGGCATCAAGGTCCTCGGCAGCCAGCAGGCATTCGGCCAGTCGCGTGCCAAACGACAACAGCGCCACCTTGGCGCCTTCGCGGATGACGCGGCCCTTGCCGATCTCGAGAATTTCGCCGCGCTCGGGCATCTCGACGCCGACGCCCTCGCCACGCGGGTAGCGGAACGAGATCGGGCCTTCGTCGTAGGCCGCCGCGGTGCGCACCATATGCTTGAGTTCGGCCTCGTCGGAAGCCGCCATCACCACGAAGCCGGGCAGGCAGGCGAGATAGGTGGTGTCGAAGCTGCCGGCATGGGTGGCGCCGTCGGCGCCGACGAAGCCGGCGCGGTCGATCGGGAACCTGACCGGCAGCTTCTGGATCGCCACGTCGTGGACCACCTGGTCGTAGGCGCGCTGCAGGAAGGTCGAATAGATCGCGCAGAAAGGTTTCAACCCTTCGGTCGCCATGCCGGCGGCAAAGGTCACCGCGTGCTGTTCGGCAATGCCGACATCGAAGGTCCGGGTGGGATGCACCTTGGCGAACTTGTCGACCCCGGTGCCGCCGGGCATCGCCGCGGTGATCGCCACGATCCGGTCGTCATGGCTGGCCTCCTGCGCCAGCGCCTCGCCGAAGACCGCGGTGTAGCTCGGCGCATTCGGCTTGGACTTGGCCTGGGTGCCGGTCACCACGTCGAACTTGGAGACGCCGTGATACTTGTCCGACGCCGCTTCGGCGGGCGCGTAGCCCTTGCCCTTCTGGGTAACCACATGGATCAGCACCGGGCCGTCGCCATTGTCGCGCACATTGCGCAGAACCGGCAGCAGATGCTCCAGATTGTGACCGTCGATCGGGCCGATGTGATAGAAGCCGAGTTCCTCGAACATGGTGCCGCCGGTGACATAGCCGCGCGCGTGCTCGACGGCGCGGGTGATGGCCCGGTCGATGTTCTTGCCCAGATAGGCCGTCAGCTTCTTGCCGGCCTCGCGGATGCCCATATAGGTGCGGCCCGAGGCCATGCGGGCCAGATAGGCGCTCATCGCGCCCGTCGGCGGCGCGATCGACATGTCGTTGTCGTTCAAGATGACGATCAGCCGTGCATCGAGCGCGCCGGCATTGTTGAGTGCTTCAAAGGCCATTCCGGCCGACATCGCCCCATCGCCGATCACCGAGACCACATTGCGCTTTGTCCCTTGCAGCTCGCTCGCCACGGCCATGCCGAGGCCGGCGGAAATCGAGGTGGAGGAGTGCCCTGCGCCGAAATTGTCATAGTCGCTTTCACCGCGCTTGGTGAAGCCGGAAAGGCCGCCTTCCTGCCTGAGCGTGCGGATGCGTTCGCGCCGTCCGGTGAGGATCTTGTGCGGGTAGCACTGATGCCCGACATCGAAGATCAGCCGGTCATGCGGCGTGTCGAAGACCTTGTGGATGGCAATCGTCAGTTCAACCACGCCGAGGCCCGCGCCCAGATGCCCGCCGGTGCGCGACACCGCGTCGATCATCTCGGCGCGAAGCTCATCGGCAAGCTGCGGCAACAGCTTGTCGTCGATGCCTCGGAGATCCGAAGGGAATTGGACGGTGTCCAGAAGCGGGGTTGCTGGCGGATTTGTCACGTCATGCCTCACAGTCACTCTGGGCGTAGCCCGGAAACTTGTGAGTGTAAACCCGGATCAACGTTGGAATTGAGGCTTGTGCAATCATGTCACACATCGATTTGTGACACTTCTGTGGCGGCAAGGCAGGCTGTTCTCGACGAAGCTGCCAGGTCTTGCCGAACGCCCTGTTCAATGTCGAAACGGGGTGGTCGGCAAAACGACCGCGCATCAATGGCGGTTCAAAAGCGGCCTGCAGGACGGCTCAGGAATAGCCCTGCTGCTTGAGCTTGGCTTTCCAGGATCTGAAATTGTCGGCGCCGCCAGCCCCAAGGCGCTTTCTCGGTCCGGACTTGAACATCGAGATCTTTTCGCTGATGAAGCAGCCGTTGCCGTCGCAGGACAACGCATAGGACTTGCCGTCCTTCTTCAAGGTCGCATTTCCGGCGAGAGCCGGAACCGACATCGCCAGCACCAGCAGGGTGGAAATCGCAATTTTTTTCATGTGCCCAATCCTCTTTTGTCCACAGACATGACTATTGCCAAAAATATCCGCCAGTTCAACGGCAATTACAACGTGCAGGGACTTGCTGGCGCACGGGGCGCCCTGTCTGACGCGATCATTCGGGCAGGGGAATGATATCTTCCTCATCGCCGGGCACGATGTCGAAGCGTCGCGCGCGCCGTTCCGCCTTGGCCTGCTCGATTCGCTCCTTGCAGGAGGACGCGAAGTTCCGCCAGATGTGGCGCTTCGTCGGAATGCTGTCGCCGCCAAACAGCATCATCCGCGCAGGGCGAGCCAGGTCTGCAGGCCGGAGATCGCCATCTCGCCGCCGCGCATCTCGTCAGGGGTTCGCTCGGAATGGACGATGCCTCGTCCCGCCGTCATCAGGTTCACGTCGCCCGGCCGGATCACCATCTCGGGGCCCAGGCTGTCGCGGTGGCGAATCGCGCCGTCGAACAGGTAGGTGACGGTGGACAGCCCGATATGCGGGTGAGGGCGCACGTCCATGCCATCGCCGCCCTTGAGAATGGCGGGTCCCATCCGGTCGAAGAAGATGAACGGCCCCACCATGCGGCGGCGCGCCGTGGGCAGGGCGCGGCGCATCGAAAAGCCGCCGATATCGCGCGAGGAGGGGAGGATCAGATGTCCGATCGCGTCACAGGAAAAGGCATCACCCGGTTCCGGGTCTCCGCCGGGGAAGAAGCTTATGCCATCCTCCTGTTCGCCGGCGTCTGACGGCCCCGCCTATTCCGTATCGAGCGGCTCGGTTCCAGCCGGCTGGCCCTGGCGGTCGAGCCGGATCTTCTCGATCCGCTTTTCGGCAGCCGACAGCAGCTTCTCGCAATGCGCCTTCAGCGCTTCGCCGCGCTCATAGATCTCGATCGAGGTGTCGAGCGCCACGTCGCCGCGTTCGAGCTGTTCGACGATGCGTTCGAGTTCGGCCACGGCCTGCTCGAAACTCAGTTCCGTGATCTCCTTGGTCTCGCTCATCCCTCAGCCCTCCTGCAGCCGGATCACATGGGCGGCGGCCGATTCCGCCAGGCCCACCAGATCATATCCGCCTTCCAGCAGGCTGACGAGGCGGTTGCCGGCAGTGCGTCCGGCGACCTCCATTACCTTGCCCGTCGCCCAGTCGAAATCGTCGGCGACCAGGTTGATCTCGGCCAGCGGATCGCGGTGATGGGCGTCGAAGCCGGCCGAGATGATGATCAGGTCGGCATGCGCTTCCTCGAGCGCCGGCAGGATGCGCGTCTTGAACGCCTCGCGGAAATGGTCGCTGCCGTCATTGGCCGACAGCGGCGCGTTGCAGATATTGCCCCGTCCGGTTTCCGAGCGCGCGCCGGTGCCCGGATAGAGCGGCATCTGGTGGGTCGAGCAGTAGATCACGCTCGGATCGTCATAGAAGATGTCCTGGGTGCCGTTGCCGTGGTGCACGTCCCAGTCGACGATCGCCACCCGTTCGGCGCCATAGACCTTCTGGGCGTGCCGCGCCGCAATGGCCGCCTGGTTGAAAAGGCAGAACCCCATCGAGGTGTTCTTCTCGGCATGGTGGCCGGGCGGCCTTGTCGCGACAAAGGCGTTGTCGGCCTCCTTGCGGAACACCGCGTCGACTGCGGCCATGGCGCCGCCGACGCCGATCAGCGCCGCCTCCATCGACCGCGGGCTCGCCACCGTGTCCGCGTCGATCTTGGCAAAGCCGCTTTCGGGAATCGCCGCGCGGATCCGCGCCAGATATTCCTCCGGATGCGCCAGCAGCACCGCTTCGGCGGCGGCCTCGGGCGCCAGGTGCCGCACCAGCGTGTTGAAATGCTCGTGCTCGAAGATCGCCTCAAGCGCCTTGAGGCGGTCCGCCCGCTCCGGGTGTCCGGGAGGCGTCTGGTGTTCGAGGCAGATCGGATTGTAATAATAAAATGTGGTCATGGAATCTATCTAGCGATGAAAAACCGATGATGCCAGTGCCTGTGGCCGGCTTTAAATTCGGCCTTCTTTGAAAGCAGCAAGACAAGTTGCGTGGACGTTGATCAAAAAAGCTCCGTCGTTCCACTAGGCATTGACCGCTCCGAACGCCTCTTGCGCGTCAGGGTAAGGTGGCAATCCCTTGCGAACACGAAACGCAGGCAGAGATACCCCTAAGCGATCCGCCAATTCGGCATCGGACAAACCCGGAAAATGCATCTCAAGGCTCCGAACCAATTCCTTGGGCATCAAAAGATTTGCCGCGAATTGGTTGGCTTGAACCTCGTGACGCTTTTCCAGAGGCGTATTGTCGTAAACTCTCTCATCGGGGGAACGGTAGGCAGGACTATCCGAGACACCATCGCCAATGAGATCACGATGATAAAGAAAGTGGGCAATCTCGTGCGCGATGGTGAATCGTTGCCGAGAGGGCGCGTCTGATGCGTTCACCACAATCGTGTATTTACCTCTGGAGTCCTTTTGAATTTTTCCAGAAATTCCAACTAGATAGTCCCGTACCACGTGGATGCCGAGCTCCTTGGCTACAGCGTCAACGTCGACTGGCGCTACTTGTGTGTATTTTTTCAGTATCTCAAGCACCGTGGCCATGCGAGTCACCTTTCTGTGGCAGATCAGCGGTCGCTACTGCATCACCATCTCCATCTGACGGTGAAGTTAGAAGCTCTACATGCTCGCGTATTAACGCCGGAGCTTGATTATCCAAAAAATATTGGATGAGCTTTTTCGCTTCATCTTCAGCGGATAACCTCGCGGCGGCAGTAGCGCGTTGCCGGATTTCAACGAAACCAAAAATTGTGGCGACTCCCGCGAACACCGCATAAATCGCCAGCATCAGAGATACGATGTCGAGGCGTCCCACCTGCAACGCAAAATGCAATGCGTCGGCGGAATTCCTTCGGGCAGCTTCATCATATAGTGCAGGATCAACCAAACCGTGCCTATGGAAAAGCACGCCTAACCCTACAAGAGCAACGATATGTAGGGCTGCGAAAAACGATCTCCAACCCATGCCCATTACGTCACCTCCCACATTTAATAGCCATTATCCACACTTTCCAGTTTCTTGAAATAGGATCGCGCATAAGCGGCAATGGAGAGGATCCTTTCCGAGAATTACCGTAATTTTTGCATGAAGCGAAGCTTTATTGAACGAAGGGTTTGGAAGAGGGACGCGGTTCGAATCATCGGATGGACATTATACCGCTGGAAAAAGCCGGATATCGTGTGGAAGCTAATCCAGCCCCAATGTCTTTGAAGTCAAGGCCGCATTAGCTCGACCTCGTGCTCGATAGACCAATGACAGGCGCTTTGAACAAAGCGCGAACGCGTGTAAGCTCCCGCCATGGTGATTCCGATTTCGAACCAGGCCGCGCGGCGGATCTTCCTGGCCAGGCAGGGGCTTTCGGCGCCGCCGGCGCGGGCGCTGACCAAGCAGGGTCTGCTTGAGCTCATTCACGATATCGGCTTTGTCCAGGTCGATAGCATTTCCACGGTCGAGCGCGCCCACAACCAGATCCTGTTTTCCCGCAACCAGACCTTCCAGCGCGAGCATCTCAGGCAGTTGCTGGAAGAGGACCGGGCGCTGTTCGAGCACTGGACCCATGACGCCTCGATCATCCCTTGTGCCTTCTATCCCTACTGGAAGCACCGGTTCAGGCGCCGGGAGGCCTCGATGCGCATAAGGTGGGCGAAATGGCAAGGTGAAGGTTTCGACAAGGCATTTGACGAAACCTATGCGAAGATCGCTCAGGACGGGGCGATCCTGGCGCGCGAGGTCAAGGAGGCGGACCACAAATCCGGCGGCTGGTGGGAATGGCACCCGTCCAAGACGGCGCTCGAATTCCTCTGGCACACCGGCAAGCTGGCGATAGCGGCGCGGCAGAATTTTCAGAAGATCTATGATCTGAGCGAGCGCGTCATCCCCGGCCACCATCTCAAGCACGAGGTGTCTCACGCAGAGTTCGTCGATTGGGCCTGCAGCAATGCGCTGTCGCGGCTGGGCTTCGCCACCCACGGCGAGATCGCGGCTTTCTGGGACCTGGTGTCGCCGGAAGAGGCAAAGGACTGGGTCCGCGCCAACCGCGAGACCCTCGAGCAAGTCGAGATCGAGTGCGTGGGCGACGTCAAACCCCGTGCATCCTTTGCATTTCCCGGCCTCTCGCCAGACCCTCAGGATTGGCCCGAACCGCCGGCCCGGATCCGGGTGCTGAGCCCGTTCGATCCGCTCTTGCGCGACCGCAATCGCGCCGAGCGCCTGTTCGGCTTCCGCTACCGCATCGAGGTGTTCGTGCCGGAAGCAAAGCGGGAATATGGCTATTACGTGTTTCCGCTGCTTGAGGGCGACCGGCTGATCGGCCGTATCGACATGAGGGCCGACCGCAAGGCGGGCACGCTCAATGTCGCGCGACTGTGGCTGGAGCCGAAAATTCGCGCCTCCGCCGGTCGCATGGCCCGGCTCGAGGCGGAACTGACCCGCGTCGCCCGCTTCGCCGGCGTCGGCGAGATCGTCCATGCGCCGGACTGGATCGCCGACTGACCTGAGCCTCGGGCCGGATCAGACGGAATCGAAGTCAGATCCCATATTTTTTGAAGGTCAGGCGTTGTTGATCGCCGCCTTGTGTGGAACACACGGAGCAGCGGCCGCCCCATCGCGCGGCAGGGATCTGAGTGCGGGACGAATTCATGGTCAAGCCTGTCATTGGCATCATCGGCAATTCCTACAGTGTGGAGAACAGGTTCTCGGTCCAGATGGCCGGGGAGAAGAACCTTCAGGCGGTTGCGGATGTCACCGGTGCCTTGCCGCTGATTTTCGCCGGCAATCCGCAGATAACCGACATTTCTGATCTGCTCTCCGTCGTGCACGGGGTCTTGCTCACCGGGGCGCGGGCGAATGTGCACCCGAGCCTGTTCGGCGCAGAGCCCGATCCCCGGCATGAACCCTACGACATTGCCCGCGACGCGGTGGCGCTGCCGCTGATCGAGGCCTGCATCGCCCGAGGCGTGCCGCTGTTCGGCATCTGCCGCGGCTTTCAGGAGATGAACGTCGCCGGCGGCGGCTCGCTGCATCCCGAAATCCGCGACCTGCCGGGACGCATGAACCATCGCATGCCCCGCCTCGAGACCGGCGAGATCCATCCCGACTCGACGGTCGTCTTCGCCGACCGCCATGATGTCCAACTGGTTCCCGATGGCGTCTTCGCCCATATTCTCGGGCGCGAGACGATCCGGGTGAATTCGCTGCACGGGCAGGGGGTCCTCGAGCTTGGCCCCGATCTCATTGCTGAAGGCTGGGCCGAGGACGGCACCATCGAGGCCATCCGCTTCAGGGAGGCGGAGGGCTTTGCGCTCGGCGTGCAATGGCACGCGGAGTACGATCCCCAGGCCAATCCGGTCAACAGGCCGCTGTTCGAGGCCTTTGGCGAGGCGGTGCGGGTCTACCAGCGGCAGGGCTGAGCACCGGCGCTACCGGGCGAGCGAGCCGGCGAGGGCTTCCCATTCCTCAAGCAGCGCGTCCCGCGCACGCAGGCCGCCCGAGACTGACTGGCGCGTCTCGTCCTGGTCGAGGCGGGCAAAGACAAGCGTCCTGCCGTCATGCCGGGCCCAGCCGACATACCAACCCCATCCGCGCGCCCGGTCAAAACTCCTGTCGGCCCTTCTCGGATAGGCCGAGCCGGTCTTGCCCCGGATCGTCCAGTCTCCGGCGGTCTGATGTTCGACGATCGCCAGCGTCTTGTCGATTGCGACCGCGTCAACGGGCAGACGCCGCTCGATGAGCCTGCCCAGGAACCTGACCTGCTCCACCGGCGAGATCTTCAGCGACGAGGCAATCCAGGAGCGTTCGAGCCCATTGTCCTGGCCGGGGTCGCCGGACATGTCCGCATTGCCGTAATCGAGGCTTGCAACACGGCGCGCGTGAGGTCATCGGGGCCGAGCGCGCGGGTGATCCGCTGCGAGTACCAGACCACCGAATGCCTGAGCCAGCTCTGAGGGTCGTTCGGCCGTGTCCAGGCCTTGCCGCCCCAGTCCGGATCGCCCTGCTGGTAGGTCAGGACCGGATCATGCGCATGTTTGAGAAATCCCGAATCGAATCCGATCAGGCTCAGCGCCAGCTTGAACGTCGATGCCGGCGTGACACGGGTGCGGCAGTCGCCGTCCTCGTGCAGGATGGTTCCCGACGTACTGGCGATGACCATGCAGACCGGGCGCGCCTCGGCCGGCGTTGACGCCAGCCCCAGGACGGTGGCGATCGACAGCAGAACCGATGACGCGATCCGGCGCCATGGAAGAGCCCGTCGCTCGATCTTGCTTGCGGCGCACGGCATTGGTGTCAGATGATCTCGGTGGACGAGATCCGGATGCCGAAGCCTTCCAGCCCGACATAATGGCGTTCGCGCGACGCATAGAGCCGGATCGAGGTGATACCGAGGTCTCTCAGGATCTGGGCGCCAAGACCGATTTCCAGCCATTCGTCCTCGCGCGCCTGCGCCTCGGCATGGCCTTCGCCGTCATCGGCAACTTGCCGCCGCGAGGCCCGCTGGCCGACGCCGACGGACCCTTCGCGCAGGTAGACCACCACGCCGCGGCCCTGGGCGGCCATTCGCTCCATGATCGCCGTCATCGGATCCTGTCTGGAGAACACGTCCTCGACGACGGATTCGAGATGCAGCCTGACGGGCACATCGACGCCGTCGCGGATGTCGCCGAAGACCACGGCCAGGTGATGCATTGGATCCCAGGGCAGCTTGTAGGAATAGGCCTTCGCGGGACCCGCAACGGTTTCCACATCGAAGCTGTCGACGTGATGGACCAGGGTTTCCTTGCGCTGCCGGTAGGCAATCAGGTCGGCCACCGACACCTGCTTGAGGCCATGTTTGACGGAGAAATCGTCGACCTGGGGTCCACGCGTCACTGTGCCGTCATCATTGACCAGCTCGCAGATCACCGCGACCGGCGGAAGCTCGGCGAGCTTGCAAAGGTCGACCGCGGCCTCGGTGTGGCCCGAGCGCATCAGCACCCCGCCCTCGCGCGCGATCAGCGGGAAGATGTGGCCCGGACGGGTGAAGTCGCTGGCGCCCGCATTCGGGTTGGCCAGATTGCGCGCGGTCAACGTCCGGTCATCGGCCGAGATGCCCGTCGTGGTGCCATGCTTGTAGTCCACCGAAACGGTGAACGCTGTTGTGTGGGCCGAATCGTTTTCCGCCACCATGGCCGTCAGGTTCAGCCGCTTGGCCTCCTCGCGCGGCATCGGCGTGCAGACGATGCCAGACGTGTGGCGCACGATGAAGGCCATTTTCTCGGGCGTGCAGTGCACCGCCGCGACGATCAGGTCGCCTTCGTTTTCGCGGCCGCCGTCATCGGTGACAACGACGATCTCGCCGGCTTCAAATGCACGGATTGCGTCAACGACGCGGGCTTGGTCATACGTCATGGCTGAGGTCTTTCAGTCGAGGCGGCCGGTCTGGCCGCGGTCTCTCAAATAGTGGTCGGCGAGCGCACAGGCCACCATGGCTTCGCCGATCGGCACGGCGCGGATACCGACGCAAGGGTCATGACGGCCCCTGGTCTTCACATCCACCTCCTGGCCGTCGGAATCGATCGAGCGGCGCTCGTTGAGGATCGAGGAGGTGGGTTTGACCGCAAACCGGGCGACAACCGGCTGTCCGGTCGAGATGCCGCCCAGGATGCCGCCTGAATTGTTGGACAGGAACACCGGCTTGCCGTCGGCACCGATGCGCATCTCGTCGGCATTTTCCTCGCCGCTGATCGCGGCCGCCTCGAAGCCGTTGCCGATCTCGACGCCCTTGACCGCGTTGATCGACATCAGGTTGGCGCAAATGTCCTGGTCGAGCTTGGCGTAGACCGGCGCGCCGAGACCGGCGGGCACGTTTTCGGCCACCACCTCGATGACGGCGCCCACCGAGGAGCCAGCCTTGCGGATCGCGTCGAGATAGCCCTCCCACACCGGCACCATGTCCGGGTCAGGGCAGAAGAATGGGTTGCTGTCGATTGCGGCCCAGTCCCAGTTGTCGCGGTTGATCCGGTGCTTGCCGATCTGCACCAGTGCTGCGCGCACCTGCACGCCAGGCACTACAAGCCGCGCCAGGCCGCCGGCGGCAACGCGCGCTGCGGTTTCCCGCGCCGAGGAGCGGCCGCCGCCGCGATAGTCGCGCAGGCCGTATTTGACATCATAGGTGAAGTCGGCATGGCCGGGGCGGTAGCGCTTGGCGATCTCGGAATAGTCCTTCGAGCGCTGGTCCATGTTCTCGATCAGCATCGACACCGGCGTGCCGGTGGTGATCAGGCTGCCATCTTCCTGCGGCATGACGCCCGACAGCACCTTGACCAGGTCGTCCTCGCGCCGCTGGGTGACGAAGCGGGACTGGCCCGGCTTGCGCTTGTCCATCCAGTGCTGCAACTGGGCTTCGGTGAAGCTGATGCCGGGCGGGCAGCCGTCGACCACGCAGCCGAGCGCCGGGCCGTGGCTTTCGCCCCAGGTGGTCACGCGAAAAAGGTGGCCGAAAGTGTTGTGCGACATGCGATAGAACCATTGCAAGGGCGGGTCCGGCCCGCCTTTTGAACATTTGCCGTGACTTCTAGAGGAAATCGGGGGGCGGGGGGAAGTCTTTTGTGCAAAGAAGCGTGGCTCCGCGCCGTTTCGTTGACATCACGAATGTTTACGTCTCACATGCCGCCATAAATTTCGCCACATTCTGCCCCTTGAAAGAAGCAACTCGAATCCATTGATCAAGGACTATCCGATGCGCTTTGCAATTTCCGCCCTGTTGGCCGTTTCCGCCACGCTCGCCTCTTTTTCGTCCTGGGCTCAAAGCGCCGACGCCACCGGCGTGATCACCGAGGTGTCTCCCGCCGAACAGATGATCACGCTGGATGACGGCAAGGTCTACCAGACCCCGACCGAGTTCAATTTCGAAGGCCTGGAAAAGGATGTGGAAGTGGTGATCTTCTACACCGAAGTCGACGGCAAGCGGATGATCAACGACCTCGAACTGGTGCAGTAATCCCGACAACAGGCCTGCTTCAGATCAGGTTTCCGATCAGATCCAGCCGATGGCGTCGTCCTTGATCTTCAGCACCCGGTCCTGGGGAATGTCGATCAAAGCGGCTTCGTCGCCAGCCACCTTGCCGATCCTGTTGAACAGGGTGCGAATGACGCCGCCATGGGCGACGCAGATCGTCGGGCCGGTGAGCGTGGTCAGGAACCTGTCGATGCGCAGGGCCAGCATGGCGTAACTCTCGGCCCGATCGCCCGGCGGACGGAAGTCCCATTTGCCGTCTTCACGCTGGTCGATGAGGTGCGGCGAGTGGATCGCCACGTCAGCCAGCGTCTGGCCCTCCCAGTCACCGAACGACAATTCGATCAGCAACGGGTCCGTGCGGTATGCGCCGGGCTCCAGGCCTGCCGCCTGACGCACCAGTTCCATGGTCTCGCGGGTTCGCCGCAGCGGGCTCGCCACCCAGTCGAACTGCGGCAGCGGATATTCGAGATCCGGAAGTGACGCCAGCGCGCGCCCGTTCGCCCTCGCCTGGGCGCGGCCGGTGTCATTGAGCGGGATGTCGCGGGCGCCCTGAAGCCGCTCCTCGAAATTGTAGTCCGTCTGTCCGTGGCGGATCACATAGAGAAGCATGTCGTTTGTCCTGGTCTTGCCTTGCGCTTGGAAAGCCTGATTCTAGACGACGCTTATGTCAGGCGCATCAACAGCCTTCATGCCGACCGTGTGATAGCCCGAATCGACATGCAGCACTTCGCCGGTGACGGCGCGTGACAGGTCGGAGACCAGATACAGCGCCGAGTCGCCGACCTCGTCGATGGTGACGGTGCGCTTGAGCGGCGAATTGTACTCGTTCCACTTCAGGATATAGCGGAAGTCGCCGATGCCCGACGCGGCCAATGTCTTGATCGGACCGGCCGAAATCGCGTTGACCCGGATGTTGGAGCCGCCCAGGTCGACCGCGAGATAGCGCACGCTGGCCTCGAGCGCGGCCTTGGCGACGCCCATGACATTGTAATGCGGCATCACCTTCTCGGCGCCGTAATAGGTCAGCGTCAGGATCGAGCCGCCATCGGTCATCAGCGGCTCGGCCCGCTTGGCCACCGCCGTCAGCGAATAGACCGAGATGTCCATGGTGCGGTTGAAGTTTTCGCGGCTGGTCTCGACATAGCGGCCGGTCAGTTCGTCCTTGTCGGAGAATGCGATGGCGTGGACCACGAAATCGAGCTTGCCCCACTTCGATTCGATTTCGGCGAACACGGCGTCGATGGTGTCGAGATCGGTGACGTCGCAATGACCGACGACAATGGCGCCCAGTTCGGTCGCCAGCGGCTCGACGCGCTTCTTCAGCGCTTCGCCCTGATAGGTGAGCGCCAGTTCGGCGCCGGCGTCGGCGCAAGCCTTTGCAATGCCCCACGCGATGGACCGATTGTTGGCCACGCCCATGATCAGGCCGCGTTTGCCTTTCATCAGGCCGGAAGTGTCAGCCATTGCATTCTCCCTCGAAATTGTCGCGCAGGCTATGGCACACGGGGCCTCTGCCTGCAAGTCACGGTGGTCAGGGGCGCTCGGCGCCGGGCGATTGTATAAAACGATTAAGTCAGCTCAAATATAGAGTTCCTTCCCGCCCGAACGCATCAGATCGATCAGCCGGGGGTCCGGTTTTTCCGGAAGCATCACCCGCAGGTGAACGAGAAGCGCGCCGCGCCCGCCCTTGGCGGTGGGAAGCCCCTTCTCCTGGACGCGCAGCACCGTGTCGGATCCCGACCAGCGTGGCACTTCGATCTTCAAGGGGCCGTCGAGGCTGCGGAAGACGATGGACCCGCCGAGAACCGCCTCTGCAAGCGCAATCCCGTGCTCGCCATGCAGGTCGGCGCCCGAGCAGTGGAAATGCGGGTGTTTCCGGTGGCGGATGGTGACGACGGCGTCGCCGAGTGCCGATGGATCGGGCGAGGGGACCTGGATCTCGGCCCCGTCGACGGTTCCCGCGGGCACGGAGAAGGCCACGGACTTGCCGCTCTCGAAGGTGATGTCCGCGCGGGTGCCGGAAAAGGCGGATTCGAGACTGATCTCGACATGATGCCGGCTCGTCGGCAGCGACGATCGCGGTTTCTGCCGGGTCTTCCACTTGGCGAAAAGCGCGTCCAGCGCATCCAGCGGATCCTCATCCATTCCGGGCGCCTTGGTTTCGGTGCGGCGGCCGGATCCCTGGCGGTCCTGAGCTGCGTCCCGCGCCGCATTCTGCTTGGCCTGCCTGGCTGCGGCCTCTCCGAAGATATGGGCCACCATGTCCTTGAAGCTCGCCTCGTCCAGATCCTCGCCGGGCTGATCCGCGGTGGTCGCGCCGGCGGCGGCGCCCATCGCCTGCTTGAAGGCCTTGAAGGGATTGACGCTGAAGCCTCGGGCCGGCTTGGCCTGCCGCCGCCCCCGGGCATCGATCTGGCCGGTGTCGAATTTCATCCGCAGTTCGGGATCGACCAGCATCTTGTAGGCATGGGCAATTTCCGCGAACCGGCCCCCCGCCTGCGGATCGCCCGGATTCTGGTCCGGGTGCCATGTCTTGGCGAGCTGCCGGTAGGCGCTCTTGATATCTTCAGTCCTGGCCGTCTTGCTGACGCCGAGCACCGTGTACGGACTACGCATGTTACTATTCCCGTATGGGCTTTACCCGAGGGAGCGTAGCGAGGATTTGCTAACCATCCGTGTACAAAAGGAAATTGGCCGAAAAACCTGGCCGGCGTCACCGGTCGGGACAGGGGCGCCCCCATCGCGCAAGCCAGCGACGACCCGGGAAAAATAAAGAAAATCAACAGGTAAGATCCGGAAGGGATCAGCTGCGCGTGCGCTCGAGACTGACCAGATCCCAGCCTCCGTCCGGACGCAGGCAGGCGCGCCCGTCAAACAGCGCAATCCCGTCATAGCCGTGACGGGTGGTCTTGAAGTGCCTGCAGGTTCTTGCCCCTTCGGTCACCGTTGTCAGGTCGGACACCACGCCGGCAGATCCGGTGAGGGAATTTGACCAGGGCCGGGGATCGTTCAGTTCAACCGGGGTCAATCCTGCGACGAGATCGCGGATCACGGTTTCGTCGGACATGATCTCGCTGTCGGCGGAAAGCGGCGAAATTGCCGCGGTGGTCATCTGGTCGACGGAAAGCGCAGAAACCGCCGAAGAACCCGCGCCCATGCACCCCGGAAGCACGAGGCAGGCCGGGATCAGGAGCGCCAAAAGCGCGCGGTGACGCGTACCGCTCTTTTCCACTTTGCCTGCTTCTGTTAGGTCAATCGCCACTGCATTGCCGCTCCGGCCTGGAGGGATGAGGGAAGACTATGACCGAAACAGGGTTAACAACTGGTGACTTCACCGAAGCGGACGAGCCCTACCGGCTTTTTGCCGAGTGGCTGAAGGACGCGACGGCCTCCGAGCCCAATGATCCCAATGCGCTGGCCCTGGCGACGGTTGACGCGGACGGCCTGCCTGACGTGCGCATGGTCCTGCTCAAGGGGTTCGACGAGCGCGGTTTTGTCTTCTACACCAATTTCGAGAGCACAAAGGGCCGGGAGATCCTCGGATCGATGAAGGCGGCGATGTGCTTTCACTGGAAATCGCTCAGGCGGCAGGTGCGGGTCCGCGGGCCGGTGGAGCAGGTCAGCGACGCCGAGGCTGATGAATATTACGCCTCGCGCCCCCGCGGCAGCCGGATCGGCGCCTGGGCGTCCAAACAGTCGCGCCCGCTCGAAAGCCGCTTCGCGCTCGAAAAGGCCGTGGCCGAATACACCGCCAGACATGCGATCGGCGAGATTCCGCGTCCGCCGCATTGGTCGGGCTTCCGGATCGTGCCGCAATCCATCGAGTTCTGGCATGACCGGCCGTTCCGGCTGCACGACCGGGTAATGTTCACGCGCAACGCGGATGATTGGGAGAAGACCCGGCTTTATCCGTAAGCGCGATCTTCAAGCACAAGGGGACAGGCCCGCGCGAGGGCGCGGCTCAGCTCAGCGCAAATGGAATGCCCGAGGCGAGCGCGCCGACATAACGGCTTTTCTGATAGTAGCCGTTGAGTGAAATCCGGTGCAGCGCGAACAGGTCGTCCAGGCTTTGCCGATGCAGCACGCCCGGATTCGTGGTCACCGCGAGTTTGAAGCCAAGCTCCCGGGCGGCCTGGTATTCCCGTGGCCCCGCAGCGCAGCGGTCGCCATAGGGATAGGCGATCGTCTCGGGCGTCTTGCCGGTGATCGCCGCCACACGCTCGGCAGACCGCACGATCTCGGAGCGCATCTGTTCGGGTGCGAGATGGGCGAGGTTCTCGTGGCCGATGGTGTGCGCGCCCAGATGGGCGAGCGGCGAGGCCGCGAGCGCCCGCAGTTCCGTTTCATCCATGACTTCCCGGTCGACAATGCCGGTCGGGCAGATCCCTTCCTGCGTGGCCCTTGCATCCAGCCGGGCGACGATCTCGGACTGTTCGGCGCAGGCGAGCGCCTTGTGGAGCCGGTCGAAGGCTGCGTATTTCTCGAGCAGCGTCCGGGTCGGCAACCTGATTTCGCCACCACCGTAATCGAAGCTGAATTCATCGATCTGGCCGATCAGCTGCTCGGCGGTTTCCCACCAGATCGAATGGGTGCGGTCGACGAAGCCGCCGGAAATGAAGATCGTGTAGGGAATGCCGTGTCTCTCGAACACCGGCCGGGCATATTGATCATTGTCCCGATACCCGTCGTCAAGGGTAAACACCATGGCCGGTCCCGGCTGGTCCGGATTGGCGAGAAATTCGGGCAGGTCATGAAGCGCCACCGGGATATGGCCGTCTCGCTTCAACCGGGTGATGCTCGCATCGAGAAATTCGGGCGTGATGGTGAGGTGTGCCGCCGGATCGAAGTCCTTGTGACACGCCGGACGGACATGGTGCAGGGTAAAGATTGCGCCCAGGCCGCGGGCCCGCGCCATGAACCCGGTTCTCGACAACAGCGACACCGCCTCGAGCCCGCCCTGGATGACGGCGCGCTTGACCATTCTGCGTGCGGCGACTGTGTTAGGTCCCAACATGATTCCGATCCGAAATGCCCAAAAGAAACGGGCAATCCATCCGTACTAGCAGTTCCGGCTTAACCGATATTGAATCAGACCTGACATTCTATGGTGGCCCGCAATTACATCCCGTGGTCGGACGGTTGCGACCTGGATGTCCGCACGCTAAGCGGCCCCCAGCAATTCCGAAAAATCGCCTTCGGCGTCATACCGCCTGAATATCCCATGTACCTTGTCACGGACCGATTGCGGGATATCCTTGCCCCGGCCGACTGTCCCCTTGTTGAGACGAAGGGCCTTGTCCGGATCGGTGGTGCCAAACTGTTCGGCGAGCCTGGCGGCGTCGATGTGATTTTCGCCGACAAACTCTGCGATTCGTTCAGCCAATATCGTCTTGTCGCCCTGGAAATCCTTCTCGTAGGAAACCCAGAGCGGCTCGACCAGGCCCATGGCCTCGCATTTCTTCCAGGTCAGATAGAACTGGATGTAGAACACCGTACTCCTGTCGGCCAGAAGGTGCAGCCGATCCTCGCGATCCATGTCGACATAATTCGAAGGCAGCCCGTCATCGAAGAAATTGAGATCGGAACCGGGTCCGGCTGGCCGCCACTCGAGGAACATGTCATCCAGGCTGACGAGCGTATCAAAATAGTTGCGGTAGGTGACGATCGGCTTGATCCGGTAAAGCTGCATCTGTCGGCACAGATAGGGTGTGCAACGGATATGATGCTGGGCGACATAGCCCATGCCGTTGATGCCATTGCGGATCAAGGCCAGTTCGTCGGTTTCCTGCTCGCGCAGGTTCATCCCGAGTCTTGAAGTCGACTGCGGTGACATGGCAGCCGCTGCCAGGCTCACCCCGGGCAGGCCGGCTGCGCGCGTCAGGGATCCCCAGATAAAGGTTGATGCGGATTTTGGCGCGCATGCGACCAGGATATTGGCTTGATCGGCATGATGGCAAGTAACGCGGGCCCGCATGATGAGTTCAGCGAACTGATGAACGCTGATCGCCAACTGTCCGGCATTTTCTGCGCTGACATTGGGAATGTAGAAAGGATTTCCGAAACTCAGAGCCGCCGCAAACTCAACTGCCCGCTCCGGAGGAGCTTTCTCCATAAAGGCCTGGCCCGCAAGTTTTATCTCAAGCGGATCCGTAACCTCCGAGATGAACTGCAGCATTTCCTGGATATTGATTTCGTCGGACATTGGTTTCCCCAGCAAGCATTTCGGTCAATGCTCGCGTCCCAATGCCCAAAGGTCAACCGGCAGGCCGGCTATTACCCGTGCAAAACCATCAAAGCTGTCACACACTTCAGCCGTATCTCGGCTTTGTCTTGCACAGGCAGGCGCATCGGGGCAGGGACTCAGATCGCCGCAACGACGTTCCTGAGCATGTCCCGCACCTTGCCTGCGACCGAGTGCAGCGTGTCGTTGGGGATGGCCTGCATGGAGGCCACGGGATCGACCGCGCTGACCATGACTTCATCGCCCGAGGTCGACCGCACGATGACATTGCACGGCAGCATGGCGCCGACGCGCGGCTCGATCCCGATGGCTTCATTGGCCATGCCCGGATTGCACGCGCCCAGGATCAGGTAGTTGTCCATCTCGACGTCGATCTTCTTCTTCATCGTCGCCTTGACGTCGATTTCGGTGAGGACGCCAAAGCCGTTGTCCGCAAGCGCCTTGCGTGTCCGCTCGACGATTGTCTCGAAATTTTCACCGTTGAAGGTGCGATCGATCGTGTAGCTCATGCCCGGGCTCCTTTGGTTCACATGCATTAAATAGCATATGAGGTCTCGGAGTGTCGAACGCAAGCGCATGCGACAATGCGGCCAAGCGGCACTCACATCAGATCTGGGTGCCGCCCACCGTCATGGCGTTCATCAGCAGATGCGGCTGGCCGACGCCCACCGGCACGCTCTGGCCGGCCTTGCCGCACATGCCGATGCCGGTGTCCAGCGCCGAATCATTGCCGACCATCGAGATCCGCTGCATGGCTTCCGGGCCATTGCCGATCAGCATCGCGCCGGTCACCGGGGCGCCGATCCTGCCGTCCTCGATCATGTAGGCCTCGGTGCAGCCGAACACGAACTTGCCCGAGGTGATGTCGACCTGTCCGCCGCCGAAGGAGACGGCGTAAAGCCCCTTCTTGACCGACGAAATCATCTCTTCCGGCGTCCTGTCGCCCGAAAGCATATAGGTGTTGGTCATCCGCGGCATCGGCTGATGCGCATAGGACTGGCGCCGCCCGTTGCCGGTTGCCTTCATGCCCATCAGCCGGGCATTCTGCCGGTCCTGCATGTAGCCCACCAGAATGCCGTCCTCGATCAGAACATTGTAGCCAGACGGCGTGCCCTCGTCGTCCACCGAAAGCGATCCGCGGCGGCCTTCGATGGTGCCGTCATCGACCACCGTGACGCCCTTCGACGCCACCCGCTCGCCCAGAAGGCCGGCGAAGGCCGAGGTCTTCTTGCGGTTGAAATCGCCTTCCAGCCCGTGGCCGACGGCCTCGTGCAGCATCACGCCGGGCCAGCCGGCGCCCAGCACCACATCCATCGTGCCCGCCGGTGCGGGGACGGCTTCCAGATTGACCAGCGCCTGGCGCAAGGCCTGATCGGCGCCGTAGCGCCAGCTTTCCTCGGTGAGAAAATCGCCGAACAGCTTGCGCCCGCCCATGCCGTAGGATCCGGTTTCCTGGCGGTCGCCCTTGCCGGCAACGACGGAAATGTTGAGCCGCGCGAGCGGTCGCACGTCGCGCACCCGATGACCGTCGGCGCGCAGGATCTCGACCACCTGCCAGTTGGCGGCGATGGAAACGGAGACCTGGCGGACCCGCTCGTCCTTGCTGCGCAGATACTGGTCGATGGTCTGCAGAAGCTTGACCTTGTCCTCGAACCCCGGGGCGCCCAGCGGGTTCTCGGCGGTGTAGAGCAGCTTGTTGGTGCGCTGCGGTGCGGCGGAATAGGTCCCGCTGGCGCCGCGCGTGACCGCAGACACGGCATCCGCCGCGCGCTTCAAGGCGGCTTCCGACAATTCACCCGCGTGGGCATAGCCCGAGCTTTCGCCCAGCACCGAGCGCAGCCCGAAGCCGCGGTCGGTGGAATAGGCGCCCGACTTCAGCTTGCCATTGTCGAACAGCAGGGATTCGGTTTCCTCGTATTCAAGATAGAGCTCGCCGTCATCGGCGCCCTTGAGCGCATCGGCGATGATGCGCTCCACCTCGGCTTCGGAAACGTCGAACTGGCTTGTGAGCGGGTCCTGCATGGCAATGTCTACTTTCTGATGAGATCATGGCGTCATATATAGGTGGTCGGGCAGCGATTGGAACACGCTGGCAGACTGCCCGATGGTCCGACCCGGATGGCTGCAGACTATAGCAGGCTGCCCAAACACACGATGCGCGCCTTGAAGGCTGGTTATGGCAGCTCGGCGTAGCCTTCAGTGAAACCCGCCAGGTCGACCGGGATGCCGATGCCTTCCTCGGGCGTCTGGAACACGATGAAGGTCGCCGTCGTGCCGCCGCGCAGCGTGGTGAGCAGGGTCTCGTCAAGGATCACCTCGGCGTAGCAGCCATCGGAGAAACAGCGCACGAAATAGGCCCGGCCGATGTCCTTGCCGTCGACGTTCAGGCCAAGGCCTGAGGGCAGCAGCACACCCAGCGGCGCCAGCACCCTGAGGATCCGCGCCTGCTGGTCGGCGGTTTTCAGGACCACCACCGAGAGCCCGACTTCGGGCCGGTCATCGGCAATCACGTTCTGCATCAGGGCGCACTGTTCCCCGGGCGAGCCGGCGGGCGTGTCGCAGACGATCGACCAGGATCCATGGGAGGATTTGACCTTGCCGGCCTGCTGGGCGGCACCCTGCGTCGCCAGACCCAGCGGAGCGGCGAGCATGCAGAAGGCAAGAAATGCAGCGCGTGTCAGGTTCGGTTTCAGTGCAATTGCCATTTCAACTCCCGGGAACGGCCGAATCATCATGCTTTTTGTAAATGGACAGGGCTGAATTGTAACCCTTCCACGCCACTCTCGCCCGTTTTGTGCGGCAAAAATGCGGCCTTCTGCCAAACCAGCCGGGTCGGCAGCGCCAAGGCCGCCCGGAACTCAGGTCCGGATCTGGCCTGGCGAGGGGGCAGGATCGTCCATTTCAACACGAATCGGCGCATAAACACCGCGCCTTGGCGAAGCCGCGCAAAAATGCCGCATGATCAACAGGTGACGACGGTTGCTAGCAATGTCATTCTGTGGTTTGAAGCGCCGGATATATGAGGGGTCCCGCCTGGTCACGCAGGCGACCCGATACTCGAGGGAGACACAACGTGATCAACAAGCTTTTCGCAGGGCTTGCTGCGTTCGCCGCACTGGGCGCAGGCCCGGCTTTGGCTGCACAGCCGGTTGACTGGCAGATGGGCTTCCAGCCTGCCGCCACTGAAATCATGCAGCAGATCCGCAGTTTCGAGACTTACACATTGTGGTTCATCGTGCCGATCACGCTGTTTGTGCTGGCATTGCTGCTCTACGTGATGGTGAAGTTTCGTGCGAGCGCCAATCCGACGCCGTCGAGGACCAGCCACAACTCGCTGATCGAAGTGATCTGGACGCTTGGCCCGGTGGTGATTCTGCTCGCTCTGGCGATTCCATCCTTCAATCTCCTGACCGCGCAATACTCGCCCGGCCCTGCGGACATCACGGTCAAGGCGACCGGATACCAGTGGTACTGGGGCTATGAATACCAGACCGAGGACGAGCTGTCGTTCGACTCGCTGATGCTGCAGGAAGGCGACCGCGCCGCCTACGCCAAGGAAGACGTCGCGGCCTATCCGCGCCTGCTCGCCGTGGACAACGAACTGGTCGTTCCTGTCGGCCAGACGGTTCGGCTGCTGGTCACCGCCGCCGATGTGCTGCACGCCTACGCAATGCCGGCTTTCGGCGTCAAGATGGACGCGGTCCCGGGCCGTCTCAACGAGACCTGGTTCAAGGCGGAAGCCGAAGGCCTGTATTACGGACAGTGCTCCGAGCTGTGCGGCAAGGATCACGCCTATATGCCGATTGCGGTGCGTGTCGTTGCCCAGGACCAGTTCGACGCGTGGCTTGCAGCCGCTGCCGACGATGTCGAGGCAGCCAACCGCAATCTGATGGCCGCAATCGACGCCGACGCCAAGTCGGTCGCCGTTGCCGCCAACGACAAGAACTAAGAGAGGGAACTGAGGCATGGCCGGTTCAACTGTCGCTCACGACGATCACGACCACAAGCCGCAAGGCTTCGTGCGTCGCTGGATGTATTCCACCAACCACAAGGATATCGGGACTCTCTACCTGATATTCGCGATCATTGCCGGTATCATCGGCGGGGCCCTGTCCATCGCCATGCGCATGGAACTGCAGGAGCCGGGCATCCAGATCTTCCATGGTCTTGCATCCATGGTCTATGGCTACGAAGGCGATGCCGCCATTGATGGCGGCAAGCACATGTACAATGTGTTCACCACCGCGCATGGCCTGATCATGATCTTCTTCATGGTCATGCCGGCCCTGATCGGCGGCTTTGCCAACTGGATGGTTCCGATCATGATCGGCGCGCCGGACATGGCGTTCCCGCGGATGAACAACATCTCCTTCTGGCTGCTGCCGCCTGCCTTCATCCTGCTGCTGCTGTCGATGTTCGTGGAGGGGCCTGCCGGCGGCTACGGAACCGGTGGGGGATGGACCATATATCCGCCGCTGTCGACGACCGGCCAGCCCGGACCGGCAATGGATTTCGCCATCCTGTCGCTGCATATTGCGGGCGCCTCCTCGATCCTCGGCGCCATCAACTTCATCACCACCATCTTCAACATGCGTGCGCCGGGCATGACGCTGCACAAGATGCCGCTGTTTGCCTGGTCGGTGCTGATCACCGCCTTCCTGCTCTTGCTGTCGCTCCCGGTTCTGGCCGGCGGCATCACCATGTTGCTGACCGACCGCAACTTCGACACCGCCTTCTTCTCGCCTGACGGCGGCGGCGATCCGATCCTGTTCCAGCACCTGTTCTGGTTCTTCGGTCACCCGGAAGTCTACATTCTGATCCTGCCGGCCTTCGGCATCGTCAGCCACATCATCTCGACGTTCTCGCGCAAGCCGGTCTTCGGCTATCTCGGGATGGCCTATGCGATGGTTGCCATCGGCGCGGTCGGCTTCATCGTGTGGGCGCACCACATGTACACGGTCGGCCTGTCGCTCAACACCCAGCGCTACTTCGTCTTCGCCACCATGGTGATCGCGGTTCCGACCGGCGTGAAGATCTTCTCCTGGATCGCAACGATGTGGGGCGGCTCGATCTCCTTCCGCACCCCGATGCTCTGGGCGATCGGCTTCATCTTCCTGTTCACCGTCGGCGGTGTGACAGGCGTGCAGCTCGCCAATGCCGGTCTCGACCGCGCCATGCACGACACCTATTACGTGGTGGCCCACTTCCACTACGTGCTCTCGCTCGGTGCCGTGTTCGCAATCTTCGCCGGCTGGTACTACTGGTTCCCGAAGATGACCGGCTACATGTACAATCCGACGGTTGCCCGCATTCACTTCTGGGTCACCTTCGTGGGCGTCAACCTGGTGTTCTTCCCGCAGCACTTCCTGGGACTGGCCGGCATGCCGCGCCGCTACATCGACTATCCGGACGCCTTTGCCGGCTGGAACGCGATTTCGTCCTACGGGTCCTACATCTCGGGCATCGGCGTTCTGATCTTCCTCTATGGCGTCTGGGAAGCCTTCGCCAGGAAGCGCATCGCCGGCGACAATCCGTGGGGCGAGGGTGCCACCACGCTGGAATGGCAGCTGACTTCGCCGCCGCCATACCACCAGTGGGAAAAGCTGCCGCGCATCAAGTAACAAGAGCGCAGGAAGCGATTACTCCAGGCCGCCGGAACCATCCGGCGGTCTGGCATATGAAGCGGGACAGCAGTGTCCTGCCCCGGGAATCCGGGCCCGGTGAACCGGGAGACGAGGGAAAGGCAATTGCCCATGGCAATGATCAATGAACATGATGCGCTCACGGCGCCCGCAGCCGCACCCATTCTGGAAGGCGATGCAGGAGATTTCTTTGCGCTGTTGAAGCCGCGTGTCATGTCGCTTGTCGTCTTCACAGCCCTGGTCGGCCTGATGATGGCGCCAGGCGAGATCCATCCCGTGCTCGGCTTCATCGCCGTTCTGTCGATCGCCGTCGGCGCCGGCGCCTCGGGCGCGCTCAACATGTGGTATGACGCCGACATCGATCTTCTGATGGGCCGGACGGCCAAGCGCCCGGTGCCCGCAGGGCGAATTTCCGCTGAAACCACCCTGGCCTTCGGCCTGTTTCTGTCGGTCTTCTCGGTGGTCACGCTGGGCCTGGTCATCAACTGGCTGTCCGCCGGTCTTCTCGCCTTCACAATCTTTTTTTATGCCGTCGTCTACACGATGTGGCTCAAGCGCTGGACGCCGCACAATATCGTTATCGGCGGCGCCGCCGGCGCCTTCCCGCCGATCATCGGCTGGGCCTGCGTGACCAATTCGATCTCGCTCGAAAGCATCGCGCTGTTCGCCATCATCTTCCTGTGGACGCCTGCCCATTTCTGGGCATTGGCGCTGTTCAAGGCGGAAGACTACGGCCGCGCCGGTGTGCCGATGCTGCCCAACGTCGCCGGCGAACGCGCAACCAAGCTGCAGATCGTGCTGTATTCCGTGCTGACCGCCATCAGCGGCATCGTACCGACCCTCATGGGGTTTGCCGGCACGGCCTATGGGATCGTGGCCGCGGCTCTTGGCGTGGCGTTCATCTGGTATTCCTGGCAGGTCTGGCGCATGGCCGATGGCGACACCAAGATGATCCCGGCCAAGAAGCTGTTCGGCTATTCGCTGGTTTATCTGTTCGGCATTTTCACGGCCCTGCTGGTCGACGCGCTCGTCACCAAGTTCTTCGGCGTGGTGGCCTGATCATGGATCATGTTGAACTCACCGAACAGCAGAAGAAGGCGCGGCGCTCGCGCTCCGTGGCGCTGGGCGTCGTTCTGGCATGCCTGGTCGTGCTGTTTTACGTGGTGACGATCATCAAGATCGGCCCCGGTATCTTCAACCGGCCAATGTGAAGGTGAACGCATGAGCGACCAACAGGATCAGACAAGCAAGACCGGGACTTCAGCGAACAAGCGCGTCGTCATCGCATGCTCGGCCTTCGTGGTTTCGATGGTGGGCGTCAGCTACGCGGCCGTGCCGCTCTACAAGCTGTTCTGCCAGGTCACCGGCTATGGCGGCACCACCCAGCGTGTGGAACAGATGTCGGACACGATCCTCGATCGCACCATCAAGGTCCGCTTCGACGCCAATGTGGCCGCCGGCCTGCCTTGGAAATTCAAGCCGGTCGAGCGCGAAGTCGAAGTCCGCATCGGCGAGACCATCCAGATCGACTACACGGCCGAAAACATATCCGACGCGAACACCTATGGTCAGGCGACATTCAACGTCACGCCGATGTCCGCGGGCGCGTTTTTCAACAAGATCCAGTGCTTCTGTTTCACCGAGACGGAACTGAAGCCCGGCGAGATCATGAACATGCCGGTGGTGTTTTTCGTCGATCCGGCGATCGTCAACGATCCGGACGCCAAGAATGTCACCACAATCACGCTGTCCTACACTTTCTTCCCTCACGCATCGGAAAAACCCGTTGCGGCGATGGCGGAGCCGGTGCAAGACAACAACACTTTGTAAGAGCAACAACGCGCCGGGTTTATCCGGAGCGGGACTGATGACCATGGGGGAAAGCTGACATGGCCGACGCGCATCAAAAGAACCACGACTACCATATCATTGACCCGAGCCCCTGGCCGCTGACCGGATCCATCGGCGCGCTGGTCATGGCGCTCGGCGGCATCGGCTGGATGCAGGGCCTCAAGGGCGCCGATTCGCTTCTCGGCATGCCGATCGCCAACCCGGTCATGTTCCTGGTCGGCCTGGTCATCGTGCTCTACACCATGTTCGGCTGGTGGGCTGCGACGATCAAGGAGGCCCATGAGGGCCACCACACCCGTGTGGTCGGCCTGCATCTGCGCTACGGCATGATCATGTTCATCGCGTCGGAAGTGATGTTTTTCGTGGCCTGGTTCTGGGCCTTCTTCGATGCGAGCCTGTTTCCCGACGAGGCCCAGCAGGTTGCCCGCGTCGCCTTCACCGGCGGTCAGTGGCCGCCGGCCGGCATCGAAGTGCTCGATCCACTGCACCTGCCGCTCTACAACACCATCATCCTGCTCCTGTCCGGCACCACGGTGACCTGGGCGCACCATGCGCTGCTGCATGGCGACCGCAAGGGTCTGATCAATGGCCTGGCCTTGACGATTGCCCTGGGCGTCCTGTTTTCCTGCGTGCAGGCCTATGAATATGCGGTTGCACCATTCGCCTTCAAGGAGTCGATCTACGGCGCCACCTTCTTCATGGCCACCGGCTTTCATGGCTTCCACGTTCTCATTGGAACCATCTTCCTGGCGGTCTGCCTGATCAGGGCGATGCGCGGTCACTTCACGGAGAAGCAGCATTTTGGTTTTGAGGCTGCTGCCTGGTACTGGCACTTCGTCGACGTGGTCTGGTTGTTCCTGTTTTTCTCGATCTATGTCTGGGCGTCATGGGGCGCACCGATTTACCATCACTAGATCAGGCCGAAGGTCTTTGAGTTTCGGGGCGGCGGGGAGACCTGCCGCCCTGTGCGTTTCAAGCCGCAGATGATACCTGACGAACAAGGGACAAGACCAATGACCAAGGACGAGGCACATTTCCCTCCTGTCGATCCGGTCGCCGCCGGCTTGCGCGGCCGCTGCCCGCGATGCGGCGAGGGTGTCCTGATCGAGGGGCTTCTTGGCGTCAAGCCGACATGCTCGGTCTGCGGACTGGACAATTCCTTCGCCGATGCCGGTGACGGACCGGCGGTGTTCGTCATTCTCATCATCGGCTTCATCGTTGTCGGGCTGGCGCTATGGCTCGAGGTCAACTACAGCCCCGCGCTGTGGGTGCACCTGATGCTGTGGATCCCGCTCGCGACCGTGCTGTCGCTGACGCTGTTGCGCATGCTCAAGGGCCTGATGATCGCGCTGCAGTACCGCAACAAGGCGGCTGAAGGACAGATTGACCGTGGCTGAGGCGGCAGGATCAAGCTCTGAGCACCACGGCAGGCGGTTCTGGATCGCCCTGGTGCTGCTGCCTGTGGCGCTCGCCGTGCTGGTATCGCTCGGCACCTGGCAGGTCCAGCGGCTCTACTGGAAGCAGGATCTGCTGGCCTCCATCGAACAGCGCCGGCAGTCCGAACCGCTGGATGTGACCGGCGTCGAGGCGGAGCTCGCGGCCGGCCAATCGATCGACTATCGCGCCGCGCGGGCGTCGGGCACGTTCCTCCATGACAGGGAGCGCCATTTCTTCGCGACCTTTCAGGGGCAGTCGGGATACTATCTCTACACGCCGCTGGAACTGGACGACGGTCGCTATCTCTTCGTCAATCGCGGCTTCGTCCCCTATGACCGGAAGGAGACCTCAACCCGCCCTGAAAGCCTGGTGGCGGGCGAGCAGCAGATCACCGGCCTGGCTAGGTCCAGACTGGGTGAAAAACCGTCCTTCATGGTCCCCGAGAACGACGAAGCCGGCAACATCTTCTACTGGAAGGATCTCGACCGCATGGCGGCAAGCGTTGAGCTGCCAGACGGTGAGGTGTTGCCGTTCTTTCTCGATGCCGACGCGACACCGGTCCCGGGTGGTTTGCCGAGGGGAGGGGTGACGGTGATCGATCTGCCCAACAGCCATCTGCAATACGCCATCACCTGGTACGGCCTGGCGCTTGCCCTGGTGGGCGTCAGCCTGTTTGCCTGGCTCAAGCGGAAATCCTGAATGCGGCTGGTGCGGCAACGCATTGGCATGGTATCGGGGTGTTCGGCAGGAAAACGAAGGGGACTTTAGGTGGCAGGTCTGGCAATCATCCTTGTGGCGCTCGTGGCCATCGAGCATGTCTATATTCTCGTGCTCGAGATGTTCCTGTGGACGAGCCCGCGCGGCATGAAGGCTTTTGGCCTCAAGCCGGAGCAGGCTGCCCAGACCAGGGTGATGGCCGCGAACCAGGGCCTCTACAACGGCTTTCTCGCTGCGGGCCTGATCTGGTCGCTGGTCCATCCCGACGCGGCTGTTGCATTTCAGCTCAAACTGTTTTTCCTTGGCTGCGTCCTCGTGGCGGGCCTCTATGGCGGCGCAACCGCGTCACGCAAGATCTTCGTGATCCAGGCGCTTCCCGCGGCCATCGCCATCATCGCCGTGCTGCTGGCATCCTGATCCTTGCAGCCGAATGAAATCAGGAATGAATGACCCCATGACCCGAACTCCCCTGACCATCAGGCTCTGCGGCCCGCGCGGTTTTTGCGCAGGCGTCGACCGTGCGATCCAGATCGTGGTGCTGGCCCTGAAGAAATACGGTGCACCGGTCTATGTCCGCCATGAAATCGTGCACAATCGCTATGTGGTCGAGGGGCTGGAGGCGCTCGGCGCCGTCTTCGTCGAGGAGATCGACGAGATCCCCGCGGAGCATCGCAAGCAGCCGGTAATCTTCTCGGCTCATGGCGTTCCGAAATCCGTGCCCGCCGACGCCACAGCGCGCAACCTGTTCTTTCTCGACGCCACATGCCCGTTGGTCTCCAAGGTGCACAAGCAGGCGATGCGGCATGAGCGGCTGGGCCGCCATGTCGTGCTGATCGGCCATAGGGGCCACCCCGAAGTCATCGGAACCATGGGGCAGTTGCCGCCTGGCGCAGTCACGCTGGTGGAAACCGAGGCAGATGTGGATGCTTTCGAGCCCGCCGATCCCGCAGCGCTCGGCTTTGTCACCCAGACCACCCTGTCGGTCGACGACACCGCCGGCGTGATAGCCCGGCTGCAATCAAAGTTCCCCGAGATCACCGCGCCGGCGGCGGAATCGATCTGCTACGCAACCACCAACCGCCAGGAGGCGGTCAAGCAGGCAGCGCCCGGCTGCGACCTGTTCGTGGTGGTGGGCGCGCCGAATTCCTCCAATTCCAAGCGGCTTGTCGAAGTCGCGCTCCGGGCCGGTGCGAAACAGTCGATCCTGCTGCAGCGCGCCCACGAGATCGACTGGGCGGCGATTGGAGACATCGGCCTGCTGGGAATCTCGGCGGGCGCCTCGGCGCCGGAAGTCGTGGTCAACGAGATCATCGAGGCGTTCAAGGCGCGCTTTGACGCGACCATCGAACTCGCCGAGACCGTGCAGGAAACCGAGAATTTCCTGGTCAACCGCGAATTGCGTGATGTTGAGCTGACCGCCGCCGACATGGCCTTTGTCAATGGAGTTGAGTGAGAATGGCGGTCTACACGGACGTCAACGAAGACCAGCTCAGGGCTTTCCTGGGTGAATATGACGTGGGCACGCTGCTCTCCTATAAGGGCATTGCCGAGGGTGTGGAGAATTCCAACTTCCTGCTGCGCACCACCACAGGCACCTTCATCCTCACGCTCTACGAAAAACGCGTCAACCGGGACGATCTGCCTTTCTTCATCGGCCTAATGGATCACTTAGCGCTCAAGGGCCTGAGCTGCCCGCTGCCGATCGAGCGGCTCGACGGCGGTCATCTGGGCGAACTGGCCGGCCGGCCGGCGGCGATGGTGTCCTTTCTCGATGGCGCCTGGCTGCGCAAGCCCCACGCCCTGCATTGCCGCGAGGTCGGGCAGGCGCTGGCGGAGATGCATGTGGCGGGAAGCGATTTCGGCATCCGCCGCGTCAACGCGCTCTCGGTCGCGGGCTGGAGGCCCTTGTGGGAAGGCTCGCGCGACCGCGCCGACGAGGTTCAACCGGGGCTGCAGGCCGAGATCGATACCGAGCTCGCGACCCTCGAGACGGGCTGGCCGGAATCACTGCCCGAAGGGGTGATCCATGCGGACCTGTTCCCCGACAACGTGTTCTTCATCGATGACCGGCTGTCCGGGCTGATCGATTTCTATTTCGCCTGCAATGATTTCCTGGCCTATGATATCGCCATCTGTCTCAATGCCTGGTGCTTTGAACCGGACGGCGCGTTCAACCACACCAAGGGCATGGCGTTGATCGACGGCTATGTCTCGGTGCGTCCCTTGGAGACACGAGAGGCGGAAGCCTTGCCTCTGCTGGCGCGCGGCGCAGCGCTGAGGTTCTTTCTCACCCGCCTGCATGACTGGCTGACCACGCCCGAAGGCGCGCTGGTGGTCAAGAAGGACCCGCTGGAATATCTGCGCAAGCTAAGGTTCCACCGCAATGTGGTTTCCGGGACCGAATACGGCTTGCGCGAAAAGGATCTGATACATTGAAGCATGTCGAGATTTTCACCGACGGCGCCTGCTCGGGCAATCCGGGGCCGGGCGGCTGGGGCGCCATCCTGCGCCATGGCGGGACGCTGAAGGAAATGTCGGGCGGCGAGGCCGAAACCACCAACAACCGCATGGAACTGCTGGCGGCGATCAGCGCGCTGACCGCGCTCAAGAGCGCCTGCGAGGTCGATCTCTACACCGACAGCAAGTATGTCATGGACGGCATATCCAAGTGGATCTTCGGCTGGAAGAAGAACGGCTGGAAGACCGCCGACAAGAAACCGGTCAAGAATGCCGAACTCTGGCAGGCGCTGGACCTCGCCAACCAGCGCCACAAGGTCAAGTGGCACTGGGTCAAGGGCCATGCCGGCCATCCCGAAAACGAGCGCGCCGACGAGCTTGCGCGGGAAGGCATGGCGCCTTTCAAAACCAAAACGGCGCCCCGAAAGAGCGCCGTCTGAGAATTCAGACCAAGGTGCCGATCAAAGCTGTTCGAGCAACGCTGCGGCGCCCGAGGCGACCGCCTGTCCGGGCGAATCCTCGACATTGAGCGCGGTGACCTTGCCGTCCTCGACGATCATCGAATAGCGCTTCGAGCGCGTGCCGAGCGTGCCGGCCGACAGGTCGGCGTCCATGCCGATCGCCTTGGTGAAGCTTGCATCCCAGTCGGACAGGTAGCGGATCTTGCCGGTGCCGTTGGTTGCCTTCTCCCAGGCGCCCATGACGAAGGCGTCATTGACCGAGAGCACGGCGATCTCGTCGACGCCCTTGGCGAGGATGGCGTCACGGTTTTCCAGATAGCCAGGCAGGTGATTGAGGGTGCAGGTCGGCGTGAACGCACCGGGTACGGCGAACAATACGACCTTCTTGCCTGCAAACAGGTCGCTGACCTTCGTTTCGGCCATGCCGTCCGCGGTCTTCTCCTTGAATGTGGCCTCGGGCAAAGTGTCCCCAATTGCAATTGTCACGTCGACGCTCCTTGTTTCCGTTGATGTCAGACCTGGAATTTAGTGTGACCAGCAGCAATTGCGAGGGAATTTTTCAAATAAACCCGGTCGGTTCACTTCCCTGAAAAGCCCTCGACGGAAACGCTCTGGGAAATCGCCCGCTGCCCCAGGGTGACAACGATATCAAGGGTTTCGCTTTGCTCTGGCGCGGCTGTGGCGGGCACCGAGGCAATGTCGACGCTCCAGCGCATCGCGCCGTTCTCGTCAGCGACAGGCACGGGCTGCGCGAAGGCAAATCCGGGGGGGGCGGCGACGAAGACTTCCGGCGTCGCGCCGGAAGGCCGGAACTGCGGCAGTCGGGCCGAGATTTCGAGCTGGCCGCCATCGGCGTCCAGAACGGCCCGCTCCACATTGAAATCCGCACCGGCCGGCTCGGGCAGGCGGTCGAAGGCCTCGCGGATGCTCGCCCGGGCGGCGTCATCGGTGTCCGTACCTTCCGGCAGGTCGATTTCGAACTCGGCCTGGAACGGCACGCAGATCTTCTCGCAGATGCCGACAAAGACCAGCGCACGGATGCTTGCGCTGCCGGTGGCGGTTCGCTCGAATGTCAGCGGGAACTTCACCGACGCGGTGTAGCCGGCCCAGACGGCATAGCCGTCATCGATCCGCACCGGCGGCGGGTACTGCATCGTCTGCAGGGCAATGCCCGTGCTTTGCGAGACATCCAGCATCGGCGGAATGCCGGCGCCGCCCGGGTCGCGCCAATAGGTCTTCCAGCCGGGATCGAGGTCGATGTCCAGAATGCCGGCGATGGTTCCATCCGCGCGCGGGGCCGGATCGACCACCAACCGCATCCGCCCGCCTTCGGTTTCAGCCCAGCCGCTGTCGAGCGACAAGGATGGCGGCACACCCAGGGCAAGGACGAGGGCAAGGGCGAGGGCGGCGCCGGAAAGCAGGCGTGACGACTGGTGCGCTACGGAAAGGCGATGATGACTTGTCATGATCCCACTCTAGCGGAACCGGGGTTTCCAAATCCATTCAATCCACGGTCCCGTTCCGTCATATTTCCGTGACCGCCTGTCATCGCGCCGGGACGCGCCATTGCGCAGCTGCTGAAGAATGCCCCTGGTCGAGCCGGGAATTGAGACTTTGTTCCTGCATGCATTCAAGACGTTACACCATCCTTTCCCACCAGGACCAATTGTGGCTCAGCTAACCCCTTTCCAAAACGCCAGAACTTGGTAGCATCAAGCCATGTTAGGCATAGAAGACCATCTGTCCCGGCGCGACCGGGGATGTCTGGACGGGCATTTCCTTGTCGCCATGCCGGGTATGAATGACGAGCGTTTCGAGCGCACGGTCATTTTCGTGTGCGCTCATTCCGAGAATGGCGCCATGGGTTTCATCCTCAATCGGCCGCAGCCGTTGCGCTTCGAGGAACTTGTCGAGAACCTTGATCTGGATGGACGCTCGCAGCCGCAGGGCCGCCCGGCGAGAAAAACCGGGATGAGCGAGTGCGCCCGCGATTTTCCGATCCAGTGCGGCGGCCCGGTCGATGCCGGTCGCGGCTTCGTGCTGCACTCCGATGATTACATGAGCCAGTCGACCATGCCGGTCAATGACGATCTGTGCCTGACCGCCACGGTCGACATCCTGCGCGCCATCAAGGACGGCTGCGGCCCCAGGCGCGGAATCATGATGCTGGGCTATGCAGGCTGGGGTCCCGGACAGCTTGAAAACGAGATCTTCGCCAATGCCTGGCTCAGCTGCCCGGCCACCGACGATATCGTGTTCGATCCCGATCATTCAGGCAAATATGACCGGGTCCTGGCGTCGATGGGCATTGCGCCGGCGATGCTGTCGACCGAGGCCGGCCACGCCTGAGGCGCTTTCGCCGGCAGACTCGGATCAGTTCGGCTTGGCCACCGGAAAGCGCTCCTTGAGCAACTTCTGCACCGAATCCGTGCCGATCGGCGGACCGAACAGGAAACTCTGCCCGTAATCGCAGCCCATTTCCGACAGCTTCATCGCATCATCCTCCGACGCCACGCCTTCCGCCACCACCCGCATGTCGAGCTGCTTGGCCAGATCGACGATGGAGCGGATCAGGATGTCGCCCTTGTCCGACTTGTCGATCACCAGCGACTTGTCGATTTTCAGCGTCCTGAACGGAAACCGCGTGAGATACGCAAGCGAGGAATGCCCGGTGCCGAAATCATCCAATGTCAGGCCGATGCCCGCGTCGGCGAGGCGTGACAGCGTCATCAGCGCCTGCTGCGGATTGTGCATCACCAGGCTCTCTGTCAGTTCCAGACGGAAGCGGGTCGGATCGCAGCGTGTCGCCGAAATCACCTTGATGACGTCATTGCACAGATCGCTCTTGAGCAATTGCGCGCTCGACAGATTGACCGACATGAAAACCGGCAATTCGCCAAGCGTGTCCTGCCATTGCGCCAGGTCTTCGGCCGATTGCTTGAGCGAGTACATGCCGAGCTCGAGAATCAGATCGGTCGCCTCGGCCACCGGAATGAACTCGGATGGAGGCACCGTGCCGCGCTTGGGGTCTTCCCATCTGAGCAGCGCTTCGAACCCGGCGATCTCGGCGTCCTTCAACTTGACGATCGGCTGATAGACCAGTGTCAGCTCACGCCGTTCGAGCGCCCGGCGCAGATCGCTTTCGAGGCGCTGCCGGTCGGAACCCACGGTCCTGAAGGCCGGCCGGAACGGTTCGATCCGGTTGCCGCCAAAACGCTTGGCCTGGTACATCGCCAGTTCCGCGTCCTTCATCAGGTCATCCGGCACGGCGTTGTTTTCAACCCAGGTCACCAGGCCGATCGAGGCGGTGAGGCGAATGTCCTGGCCGGCAAAATCGATCGGCGCGGAAATCGCCTTGGAGATGGCCTCCGCGAGTGCGGCCACCTTGACCGCGTCCTGCTCGGACACGAGCACCAGGCCGAACTGGTCGCCTGAAATGCGCGCCAGCGTGTCCTGCGGCTTCAAGAGCCGTTTCAGCCGCCGTGTCAGCGCCAAGAGGATGGTGTCGCCGACCGACATGCCGAGCTTGTCGTTGACCAGCTTGAACCGGTCGAGATCGATCATGAACACGCTCGGCCGGACGTCCGGATTGCGCTCGGCCATTCCGATCATAGTCTGCAGCCGGTCGAGAAACAATTGCCGGTTGGGCAGCCCGGTCAGATTGTCATGCACCGCGTCGTGCAGCAGCCGGTCTTCCGAATTCTTCTGCTCGGTGACGTCGATGATGGTGCCGACGCAGCGGATGACTTCGCCATTGGAGCCCAGCACCGGGCGCGCCCTCAGCGACATCCAGTGATAATGGCCGTCCTCGGCCCGCATGCGGAACTGATGGTTGAGCCTGCCCTTGCGGTGTTCCAGCATGACGTCGAGCGCGGTGCGAAACCGGTCGCGATCATCGGCGTGGATGCGCGGCAGCCAGTTTCGGGCAGGCCCGGCAAGCGCGCCGGGGGAAAGGCCGAGCTGCGGCGCGAGGTCAGGCGAGGTGACAACCCGGTCGCGGGCGACGTCCCAGTCCCAGACCGTGTCGCCCGATCCCGCCAGCGCCATCGCCTGGCGCTCCATGTCCGAAAACAGACCCTGGTGATAGGCGCCGCCGGCGAAGGCATGCTGCATGACGGTGAAGCCCATCAGCAGAACGATCAGCACGAGGCCGCCGCCGAGCGCCGGCTGCACGATGTCGTTGGCCAGTTGTCCGGTGACGGTCACCCAGGCCCCGAAGAGCCAGCACAGGATCAGCGCCCAGGTCGGGATCAGCATCACCGCCCGGTCATACTTGTTGAAGCCCAGATAGGCGATCAGCGCCACACCCGCCACCGCAGTCGCCGTGAACGACATGCGGGCAATGCCTGACGCCACCGGCGGATCATAGATCGCCACTGCGAAGAGGCCGCTCAGGCCCAGGATCCATGCCACGGTGACGTAGGACAGGTTGGTGTGCCAGCGGTTGAGGTTGAGATAGGTGAACAGAAACACCACGAGCCCGGTCGCAAGCAGGACTTCCGTGCCCGAACGCCAGATCCGCTCGTCACCGGGCGTCACGCTGATCAGCTTGGACAGGAACCCGAAATCCACCGAAACATAGGCGAGCACCGCCCAGGCCAGCGCCGCGGTGGCCGGAAGCATCGACGTGCCCTTGACCACGAAGAGAATGGTCAGGAACACAGCCAGCAGCCCGGCAATGCCGAGCACGATCCCGCGATAGAGCGTGTAGGCGTTGACCGTGTCCTTGTAGGCTTCCGGCTCCCAGAGATAGATCTGCGGCAGCTCGGGCGCCGCAAGCTCCGCCACGAAGGTGATGACGGTTCCCGGGTTGAGAGTGATGCGGAAGACATCATCCTCGCTGCTGGCGAGCTGGTCGAGCGCAAAGCCTTCACTGGGCGTGATGCTCAGAATCCGCGTCGACCCGAGATCGGGCCACAGGATGCCGGAGCCGACGAGCCGAAAATGCGGCGCCACGATTAGCCTGTCGATCTGCTCGTCGGTGACATTGGCGAGCGCGAACACGGCCCAGTCGCCCGAATGCTGGGGCGAGCTGGCGCGCACCTCGATACGCCGCACAATCCCGTCCGAACCGGCGGCGGTGGACACCTGGAAGGCCTCGCCGCGCCGATTGTAGATCTCCGTCGTCGCGGTCAGGTCGAGCGCGGTGTCATCCCGGGTGATCTTGATCGGTTCGATCGCCTGCGCCGCCGGTGCGATCCCCAGCACCAGGATCAGGATCACCAGGCACAGCGCCGCAGGGAAACGTCCGATCCCAAAGGCGCCAATTGTCCAGATGGCCCGGGAAGGCCAGACAGAGATCTTACGGAAAATGCATGTCATCCGCCGGAACCGGATCCTTTCGCGCGCATGGATTGCCAGTCTTCGGCAATCAGCGCGTAAAGCAGGTGATCGCGCCAGGCGCCGTTGATTTTCAGATAGCCGCTCAAATATCCCTCACGCCGAAAACCGGCCTTTTCAAGGAGGCGCTGACTTCTTTGATTGTCGGGAATACAGGCCGCCTCTATCCGGTGCAACCGCATCCTGTCAAACACATGGGGAATGAGACATTTAAGCGCGTCCGTCATCACGCCCTTGCCCGCATGCGGCTCACCCATCCAGTAGCCGAGCGAGCAGCATTCCGCCGCCCCGCGCCGGATCGCACCCAGCGTCACGCCGCCGACAAGGCGTCCCGTGGACTTCTGGAATATGAACAGGGGCAGCGCCAGACCTGCCTCTCGGTCGGCATCATAGCGCCGGATCCTGTACCGGAACGCTGTGCGGGTCAGGTCATCCTCCGGCCAGCGAGGCTCCCACGGTTCGAGAAAGCCGCGGCTGGCCGCGCGCAGCCTGCTCCATTCGGCATGGTCGCCGAACACCGGATGGCGCAGGTATACCCGTTCCCCCTCCAGCCGGAACTCATCCTGGATCCGGCTGCGGAAACGAAACACCGGAGGCGCCATGGCGGGGATGATCCTTGCAGATTTACTCGGCCGCGGCGGTTCGCCCGCCATTCCGGCCAAGTGTGTGGACCATGTCAGGGATCGACAGGAGTTCGCCGACCGGTCCGATTGCCGACACGGTCACCGGCGTATCGAAGAACAGCCGTCCGGCAAGATCGGACAGGCGCTTGGGCGTCAGGTTTGCCAGCCGCTCCATCAATTCCTCATTGCTGACCGGCCGGCCGAACAGCAGCATCTGCCGGGCGATCTGGCTGGCGCGCGCGGCGGGGCTTTCCTGCGCCATCAGCAGGCCCGACCGGACCTGCGCCCGCGAGCGATTGATTTCCTGCTCTTCGACGCCATCGGCGGCCTTGGCCAATTCGGAGAGAATGACGGGGATCAGTTCGGCCAGGTCCTCGGCGCCGGTGGCGGCGTGAACGCCGAACAGACCCGAGTCCGAAAAGCCCCAGTGGAAGGCATAGACCGAATAGCAAAGCCCGCGCTTCTCCCGCACTTCCTGGAAAAGCCGCGACGACATGCCGCCGCCCAGAATATTGGCGAGCAGCTGCGAGCAGTAGAAATCGCGCACCTGATAGGCCCGCCCCTCGAAGCCGATCAAGACCTGGGCATCCATCAGGTCGCGGGTCTCGCGGTAGTCTCCGCCGGTGTAATTGGCTGCCGTAATCTCCCGCAGCAGGGTGCCGGTCGGCTTGATCGACTGGCCGAAGCGCTCGTCGACAAGCTTGACGAAAATGTCATGATCAACAGCGCCGGCGGCAACCACCACGATCCTGTCGCCGGTATAGTGGCGCGCCAGATAGGCGCGAATCTGCGCCGGCGTAAACGACTTGACGGTTTCCGGCGTGCCCAGGATCGGTCGTCCGATGGTCTGGTCGCGGAATGCGGCTTCGGTGAACTTGTCGTAGACAACGTCGTCGGGCGTGTCGTTGGCGGCGCCGATCTCCTGCAGGATCACATGCTTCTCACGCGTCAACTCATCCTCGTCGAAGACGGAATCGGTCAGAATATCGTGCAGGATGTCGATGGCGAGCGGCACGTCGTTCTTGAGCACGCGGGCATAATAGGAGGTCGTCTCCGTGGATGTCGCGGCATTGAGCTCGCCGCCGACATTCTCGATTTCCTCGGCGATCTGGCGGGCGCTGCGCTTGCGCGTGCCCTTGAACGCCATGTGCTCGAGCAGGTGGGCGATGCCATGTTCGGCCGCGGTCTCGTCGCGCGAGCCGGATTTCACCCAGACACCGAGAGCCACGCTCTCAAGATGGGGCATTGTTTCGGTCACGACTGTGACGCCATTGGCCAGGGTGGTTGTCTTGACTTTCATTCTGTCACTTTCCCCGGATCATCGCGATGCCCGCGTCAGGGACAGGATATGGGCTTCCACCTGGTCCTGTTCATTGGGCAATACGCTGAACCGTTCCTCCCGTTGCATGAGGTCAGAGAGCCACGACGGGAGCGCGGGGTCAATACCACAGGCTTTTTTTACGGCATCGGGGAATTTCGCCGGATGCGCGGTCGCCAGCGTGATCATCGGGGCTGACGGTTTTTCAAACCTGTTTGCGACATGTACCGCCACGGCGGTATGGGGATCGAACACATAGCCGGTTTCGGCCTGAGTCTCGCGGATCACCGCCTTGACCTGGCTTTCGCTGGCCCGGCCGGCGCGAAATTCCTTGCGGATCGCCTTGAACGGCGCCTCGTCGATGTCGAAGGCGCCGGACTGCTTGAGGCTCGACATGACCCGGCGCACGGCGCTGGCGTCGCGTCCATAGGCGTCGAACAGCAGCCGTTCGAAGTTCGACGAAATCTGGATGTCCATCGAGGGCGACGTGGTCGGGTGGACGCCGCGCATCTCGTAGCGGCCGGTCTTTATCGTTCGCGCCAGGATATCGTTCTCGTTGGTCGCGATCACCAGCCGGTCGATCGGCAGGCCCATGCGCTTGGCGCAGTAGCCGGCGAAGACATCGCCGAAATTGCCGGTGGGCACCGTGAACGAGACCTTGCGGTCGGGGCTGCCGAGCGACACGGCGGCGGTGAAATAATAGACGATCTGGGCCATGATCCGCGCCCAGTTGATCGAGTTGACGCCCGACAGCCGCACCTGATCGCGGAACGAGCCATGATTGAACATGGCTTTGACCAGATCCTGGCAGTCGTCGAAGTTTCCCTTGAGCGCCGTCGCGTGCACATTGGCGGCGGTGGACGTCGTCATCTGCCGCTGCTGCACCGGCGAGACCCGGCCTTCGGGAAACAGGATGAAGATGTCGATGCGGTCGCGCCCGGCAAAGGCGTCGACCGCGGCGCCGCCGGTGTCGCCGGATGTGGCGCCGATGATCGTCGCATGCTCGCCGCGACCGGCCAGCACATGGTCCATCAGCCGGGCGATCAGCTGCATCGCCACGTCCTTGAAGGCGAGCGTCGGGCCGTGAAACAGCTCGAGCACGAAGGCGTTCGCGCCGCTTTGCACCAGCGGGACAACCGCGGGATGGCGGAAGGTCGCATAGGCCTCGTCGATCATGGCGCGCAGGGCTTCGGGCTCGATTTCACCGGCGGTGAATGGCTCGATGACCCGGAACGCGATCTCCTGATAGCTCTGGCCGCGCATGGCGCGGATGTCCTTGCGGGTGAACGCCGGCCACTCGCTTGGCACATAAAGCCCGCCGTCGCGGGCGAGGCCTGCCAGCAGCGCATCGCTGAAACCCAAGGAGGGCGCTTCGCCCCGTGTCGAAATATAGTCCACAGACATGTTCCCCGGTGGTGGACGCGGATCGCGCAAGATGAGATAACGCCGCTCGAATTTTCGACGCGCGGCTGATATAGACCATGGGCGGTCGTCATGCAAAGGCCACACTCCGGACGAAGGGTTTTCCCTTCAGTCATGTGCGAATGAAGGTAGGTATATCGTGTCAGACAGATTGTTGCGTTTCGTTCCTGTTCTCATGGGCGCCGCCTTGATTGCCGGCTGCACGTCGGCCGATCCGCGCGCCGTGCTCAACCCGGGCAGCGGCGCCCAGCAGGCGGCGATCGATCCGGTGACCAATTCTGAAGTCATCCAGGGCGCCTGCCCGCAGGTCACCTTGCGCGAGGGTACCGCCTATTACACCCAGTTTGCCAAGGGCGGCGACGGCGATCCGGAGAAGATCATCCATCAGGCGTCAATCTCCGACACGACCCGGCAATGCCGCGTCAGCGGCGATCAGATTGTCATGACAGTCGCGGTGTCCGGCCGCATGGTGCCCGGCCCGGCCGCCAAGGCGGGAACAGTGGAAGTGCCGGTTCGCGTCGCCGTTCTCGAAGGCGAGACGGTGCTCTATTCGGAACTGCAGAAGCACCCGGTCACCATTCTCGAGGGCATGCCGGCCGAGCAGTTCATCTACACCAACGCCGCCGTTACCTTCCCGGCCACCGCGTCGCGCACAGCAAAGCTCTATGTCGGCTTTGATCCGGGACCGTACAATACGCCGTAACGCCGGCACTGCCGGGGCCTAAAGAAGGTCCGTCCAGCCGGCGAGCGCTTCCACGGTTGCCGGCAGGTCGCGCATGCGACTGATCACGGTCTCGGCGCCCGCTTCGGTCAACTGGTCTGCATGGCCGGGATAGGTGTGGGAAGCGCCGGTAAAGCCGATCACGCGCATGCCCGCGGCCTTCGCTGCGTGGATGCCGTGCACCGAATCCTCGATTACCAGAACCCCGGACGGCTTGACGCCCAATTGGCTGGCCCCGTGCAGAAACACGTCCGGCGCCGGCTTGGTGCGACCCTCTCCCAGATCCTTGGCGGAATAGACGTGATCGCCGAACAGCCGGTCGATCCCGGTGCGCGCGAGCATCGCCTTGAGCCGGTGCAGGGACGAGTTCGAGCAGATGCAGCGCGGGCCGGGGATGCGCAGGATCGCTTCCATGGCTCCGTCAATGGCCTGCACGTCGGACGCAAGCCTGATGTCGAGAAGCCTTTCGGATTCGTCGAGCAATCGCGCCGAAAAGGGAATGCTCGATTCGCGCTCGACCTGAAGCAGGATGTCCTTCCAGGTCAGGCCCGCGAAGCGTTCGGCCATTTCCTCCGCGCTGATCGGAAAGCCCGATTCGGTCAGGAGCTTGGATTCCTCCTCCGCGGCAATGATCTCGCTGTCGACCAGAACGCCGTCGCAATCGAAGATGATGAGGTCGAAACCTGGCATGGGGCTGTTCCTGCAAAGTTGGGAAACGGAAGGGATGGGAAATCGCCATCGGCCCTACAGCAAGCCGTTGCCACAGGCAAGGTTCTCACGTTTGTCAACTCAGTTGACAAAAGGCAATGTCCCGATCCAATGTCCGGCCATGCAGCAAGACATCCCCGCCCCGCCAGCGGAGCAAGACATGATTGAAGCATTTTATCATGCGGTGCGCCTGACCCGACCGTTGTTGCGCCATATTGCCGCCAGCGTCGATCTCGGCGCACGGGTGCACGGTGTGAGCGTGGGCCAGCGCGCTGTCCTTGAGGCGCTCTATGATGGCGGCGCAATGACCGGTCCCGGGCTGGTCAGGGTCCTGGCGCTCAAGCGCCAGTTCGTCTTTCGCATGCTCGCCGAAACTGACGGGCAGGGCTTCACCGAGCGCGCGCCGAATCTGCGGCGATCAGGATCCTATCTCTACGCCCTGACTGAAAAGGGGCGCGGTGCGATTGCCGCGATCCGCGCCGATGAACTGGCCGCGCTTGAGGCGTTCGCGAGCTCCGTCGAGGCGCGCGACATCATGGCCTGGAGCTCGGTTCAGAAGCGGCTTGCCGAATTTTTCGCGCAGCGGGCCGGATCGCAGAATTCAGGCAAAAACGGTGATGGAGAGTGAAATGCAGGTCCTGGTCTATATCGGCGCTTCGGTGTTGCTGCTGGCCTCCTACACGCTCTGGGGCATGATCCGTCTCCAGACACCGACGAAAGGCAGGATGATCGATCTCGCCACCCGTTCCGGCGAAGCTGTCGTGGTGGTCGATGTTCAGGAGGATTTCACCTCGGCCGCTGCCTACGAGCCCGCTGCCGTGGAGCAGGCCCTGTCCCGGATCAATGTTCTGGCGAGCAATGCCCGTGACAGAGGCATTCCGGTTCTCAATGTCCGCCATGTCTTCAAGGGGCCGTATGTCAATTTTCTTGTGCGCCTGGTGTCCGGCGGCCGTGGCGGCGCACGCTCCGGCGGCTTGGGCACGGACCGGCGGCTGGATCTTGGTGCTGACGCGGAATTTCTCAAGCACAGGGGCGATGCCTTCTCCAATCCCGAATTCGGACAGTGGCTCGATCATCACGGCGTAGGCAGGCTTGTCATTGTCGGCCTGGACGGCAATGCCTGCGTGAAATCGACGGCGGACGGCGCGCTGAACCGGGGCTATCAAGTTGAAATCATTGATGGGGCGGTCCTTGCCCATTCCGCCCCGGGCTGGGCGGGCCAGAAGGCTCGCCTGCAGGCGAGGGGTGCCTTGATCGAGGCCTGACATATCTTGAAGGCCGCAAGCCGGACTCCATTCACCAGATGTTTACCCTGTTCGGTAACCATGAGGCTCAGTTGTTGCGTATGTGTAATGTGAGTATCCCATGGCCCAGTCAGTATCGCTTGCCGAAATCCGCTCGGTGAACACCACGCGCCAGTCCTGGCTCGACACCATCATCAAGGGGGACTGCGTGGCGGCGCTTGAAGCGCTTCCCGCCAATTCCGTCGACGTCATCTTCGCCGATCCGCCCTACAACCTCCAGCTTGGCGGCGATCTGGCCCGTCCCGACCAGTCCATGGTCGACGCGGTCAATGATCACTGGGACCAGTTCGAAAGCTTCGAGGCCTATGACGCCTTCACCCGCGCCTGGCTGCTCGCCTGCCGCAGGGTGCTCAAGCCCAACGGCACCATCTGGGTGATCGGCTCGTACCACAACATCTTCCGCGTCGGCACGCAGCTCCAGGACATCGGCTTCTGGCTGCTCAACGACATCGTCTGGCGCAAGACCAACCCGATGCCGAATTTTCGCGGCCGCAGATTCCAGAATGCCCACGAGACCATGATCTGGGCCTCGCGCGACCAGAACGCCAAGAGCTACACCTTCAATTACGAGGCTATGAAGGCAGCCAATGACGACGTCCAGATGCGCTCGGACTGGCTGTTTCCGATCTGCACCGGGGGTGAGCGCCTGAAGGGCGAGGACGGCAAGAAAGTCCATCCGACCCAGAAGCCCGAGGCGCTTCTGGCGCGGGTGCTGATGGCCTCGTCCAAGCCCGGCGATGTGGTGCTTGATCCGTTCTTCGGCTCCGGCACCACCGGGGCGGTCGCCCGCAGGCTCGGCAGGCACTTCGTCGGCATCGAGCGCGAACAGAAATATATCGATGCCGCCCGCGCCCGGATCGACGCCGTGGAGCCGCTCGGCAAGAATGAACTTACGGTTCTGACGGGAAAACGCGCCGAACCGCGCGTCGCCTTCAACGTGCTGATCGAGGCAGGCCATGTCAAGCCCGGCGATGTCCTGTTCGACGCCAAGCGCAAGCACCAGGCGATCATCCGCGCCGACGGAACGCTGGCCGCAAATGGCCAGGCCGGCTCCATTCACAAGATCGGCGCGGTTGTGCAGGGCTTCGACGCCTGTAACGGCTGGACCTTCTGGCATGTCGAAACGCCCGACGGCCTGAAGCTGATCGATGAGTACCGCGCCGCCATCCGTGCGGAGATGGCCCGCGCCGGATAGCGCGCGCCCACGAGATCCGGCAACGCCCGGGATGTGGAAACACATCCCGGGCGTTCTGGTCTGCCATGGACGGCAAGGCGCGCTGAAGCGAGCCCGGAAAATACCTGTCCCTCCCGCGAATTGTGATTGAACCACAATCAGTGTCAGGCGTTACTGCAGGCAAGCAACAGCTCTGCATGGCCAGCGCCGCCTTTCTGGCGTCAACAGGAGACTTGGCATGGGCAAGATGATTGATAAGACGAAGGCCGCCGGCAACAAGGTTGCCGGAGAGGTCAAGGACACTGTCGGCAAGGCCACCGGAAACGAACGGCTCCAGGCTGAAGGCAAGGTGCAGAAGGCGAAGGGCGCCGTGCAGGACGTGACCGGCACGGTCAAGGGCGCCTTGGGCAACAAGGTTTGATCTTCGACCAAGTATCCTTGCCATCCGGCCGCGCCCCAATTCGGGCGCGGCCTTTTCGTCGTTTCGGGTGAGGTTCACTATGGATTTGCCGACGCCTCTTTCCCAACTCGAGCTGACCACGATCAAACGGGTCCTGATCTGCATCTTCCTTGTGTTGGTGGCTCAGGTGTTGTTCGTCGCGCAGGACGTGGTGATGCCGATCATCCTGGGTCTCCTGATCGCCCAGACCTTGAGACCGGTTGTGCGGTTTGCCGAAAAGCGCGGCATTCCATCGGTGATCTCTGCCTTTCTGATCATTGTGCTTGTCGCCGGAGGTCTTGGGTTCGGCGTCTATTCGCTCTCGGGACCGGTTTCTGACCTTGTTGCCTCCGCGCCTGAGACGGGTGTGAAGATTCGGGAGAAATTTGCCGAATACCGCGACGAGATCGCAGCGGTGAAGGAGGCAAGCGAGCAGGTGGAAGAACTGGCCAAGGGGACGGATACCCCGGAAGTCCAACAGGTTGTCGTCCAGCAGCCTGCTCTCCTGAGCGCAGCCGCGTCCAACGCCGTTGTCGGGCTCACCACCGTGGTGGTGGCCTTGATCCTCGCCATGTTCGTGCTCTCGACCGGCACGCTGTTCTACGAGAAGATCGTCGGCATCATGCCCCTGCTGAGCGAGAAGAAGCGGGCGCTGCGGGTGATCTATGACGTCGAGCGTCAGGTGTCGCGCTATCTGTTCACCATCACCCTGATCAATGCCGGCCTGGGGGTGGCGATCGGAACCGCCCTGTGGCTCTACGGCATGCCGAACCCGGTGATGTGGGGCTGTATCGCGGCGGTCCTGAACTTCCTCCCCTTTATCGGAGCCTGGGGCGGCGCGCTCGCGGTGGCCGCCACGGCGATGGTGGTCTACCCGACCCTTGGCGCCGCATTGATCGCGCCCGCAATCTATCTGGGCTTCACCATCCTTGAAGGCAATTTCCTGACGCCGATGATCGTCGGGCGCAGGCTCGAACTCAACATCGTCGCCGTGTTCCTGACCGTGACCGTGTGGGGATGGCTGTGGGGTCTGCTTGGCGCGTTGATGGCGGTGCCGATCCTGGTGGTCATCAAGGTGCTGTGCGACAATTTTGACTCGATGAGCGCCTTTGGTCAGTTTCTCTCGGGCCGACCGGCCGTCGAGGAAGCGGACGCTGTTGATGAAGGCAGGGCGGGCTGAGCGGACGCCAGATGCCCGGCCCGAGCGGTGCGGGCCGGCATCAAGTTCGGCCTTGCCGAGGGATCAGAGAGAAATGAAACGGGCAAGGTCTGCCCTTAGCCTTTGTGCGTCCGTAAACTGAACCGCCTGCCAGCCGGCGGCAATTGCGCCCTCGACATTCTTCTCGCTGTCGTCGATGAACAGGCAGGCTGCGGGATCGAGATCGAAGCTCGCTACATGGGTGTCGTAGATCGCCCGGTCCGGCTTGATCAGACCGATCTCGCCTGACACCGTGACGCCGCGTGGCACCTTGAGGAAGGGGAATTTCTCCTTCGCCTCGCTGAAGGTGTCGGCCGCGAAATTGGTGAGCATGGTCACGTCGTGGCCCTGCTGGATCAGGTCTAGCATGATGTCGACGCTGTCATCATAGGAATGGCTGACCATCTCATGCCAGTGCAGCCGGAAGGCTCGGATCAGCTCAGCCTTGTCGGGAAACTGGTCGATCAGCAGCGCTTCCGCCTCGCTCCAGCCGCGGCCGCGGTCCTGTTCGAGGTTCCATTCGTGGGTGCAGACGGTTTCGAAAAACGCGGCGCGTTCCGCCTCGTCGGGGATCAGCCGGCTGTAGGGAATGTTCGGATCGTAATGGATCAGCACCTTGCCGATATCGAAGACGATATGGCGGACGGGTTGGCCTGCGGGAGGGTTGGTCTCACTCATGTCTTGCCTTTTCTGAACAAAGCCGGGAAGGCGGCCCCGAGCGCCTTCTTCATCACCGTGGGCAGCGCTTCGCCGGGTAGCGAATCGGTGTCGCTCCACCAGCCCTCATGATCCGGCGCGCCGGTGACAACCGCATGAAAAACCTCGAGCCGCAATTCAAAATGTGTAAACACATGTGTAATCACGCCCTTGCTGCGCCAGTCCGCCGCAAACGGCGCCGAGCTTGCTCCGGTCGCGCCGTCGGCGCGCACCGTCCAGTTGGTGGTCGGAACCCCGGTCATGCCACCGAGCAGGCCCGTCTCCGGACGCCTGACCAGCAGCACTCCGCCATCGCTGCGTTCCGCCACGAAGGCGGCTCCCAGCCGCACCGGCTTTTGCTTTTTCGCCGGCTTGACCGGAAACTGCTCCTGCCGCCCGGACAGGCGGGCAAGGCAGGACGCGGTCAGCGGGCAGAGCACACAGGCCGGGCGTTTGGGCGTGCAGATCGTGGCGCCAAGATCCATCAGCGCCTGGGCGAAATCGCCCGGCCGCTCAGCGGGCGTGACATCGTGCACAGCGGCGCGGATCTCGTTTTTTGCCGAGGGCAGCGGCGTCTCGATTTCGAAGAGCCGGGTGAACACCCGCTCGATATTGCCGTCGACCACCGCCGCCCTGCGGTCGAACGCAATCGCCGCGATCGCGGCGGCAGTGTAGGGGCCGATGCCGGGCAGGGCGCGCAATCCATCCTCGGTGTCGGGAAACCGCCCGCCATGATCGGCCGCCACCACATCGGCGCAGCGCTTGAGATTGCGGGCGCGGGAATAATAGCCCAGCCCCGCCCAGGCCTTCATCACGTCCTCGGTGTCCGCGGCGGCGAGATCGGCCACGCTCGGCCAGCGTTTGGCGAAACTCGCGAAATACGGCTTCACTGCCTGCACCGTGGTCTGCTGCAGCATGATTTCCGACAGCCAGACCCGGTAGGGATCGGCCACAACGCCATTGATCCGGTCCGACGGGCTCACCCGCCAGGGCAGGGAGCGGGCATGCCGGTCGTACCAGGCAAGCAGCCGGGTCGCCAGATCCGGATCAGGCGCGGTTTTTGTGGGCTTTGCGGACGCCATGGAACCCATTGAGCGGTCGGAAGGAGACAGTGACCCGGATGTAGGTCGGCTCGCTGCAAGCACAAGGTGGGCTCACATTTGGCGATCATGTCCTGCCGGTCACCCTGGCGCAATCCGCCGGACGGGTTTTCCCGGGATCATCCCAAACAAGGCGGCGTTGACTCGTCGGATCGCGATCTCGACTGCGTTGCCCGCTCGATGTGTTCGAGCAGACAATGAAATGGCCGACCAGCATCCCGTCTGGGACGCCAATCGGCCATCGTGTGCACTCCTGTCGGGATCGCAGCCCTAGAGGCGATTGCGCCCGGCCACGAGCCAGATGATCAGGCCGATCACCGGCAACAGCAGAATGATCAAGATCCACAAGACCTTGCTGCCAGTCGATCCGCCGCCCTTGATGATCTGCAGAATGGCCCAGATGTCGAGGATCAGGATGATGATCCCCAGAATTCCGCTGTATTCAAACCCCATGTCAAATTCTCCAAGTGTAATCGCGCCGAGAGTCGACGTTTGCATCAACAGAACTTTTTTGAACGACATTGGTTCCATCGGAAGAAAGGACGCCTGTCCCGGAAACGCCGTGGGATCGCGTTCCGGCGGGCTGAAGGGGAGGTCGGAAGGCCCTGCGCGACAGGGCTGCGCTTTCCATGATGGCGATTTCGCGCTATTTCCGTCCTCAGGCAGGCTCCATCCGGGCCATGCCCGATGATATGGGAGCAGAGGCCGAACCGTGGCAAAACCGTTCACCCGCAAGGGCAGCGTCCAGATCGCCGAGGTCGCCAATGGCCTGATCGATCCGATCCTGGCCAGGCGCGCGGGCATCAACACGCTGCTGCTGGCCTCCTGGGACGAGATCGCCGGCGAGCAGTTTGCCGGTTTCTCGCGGCCTGAAAAGATCCGCTGGCCGCGCCAGGACGGGCCGGACGAGACCGGCGGCGGCTTTTCGCCGGGTCTTCTGACGGTGGCCTGCGAAGGCGCGCGTGCCCTGTTCCTGATGCATCAGGAGGCGGAGCTGATCGGCCGCGTCAACAGTTTCTTCGGCTTTCGTGCGATTTCGCAGATCCGGATTGTCCAGAAGGCAATCCATGTGCCGACGCGAAAACCAAAGGCCCGACCGCTCGATGCGGGCGAAAAACGTCGTCTCGCCGGCATGGTGGAGACCGTCGAGGACCCGAAGCTGCGCGAAGCGCTCGCGCGCCTTGGCGCAGGCGTGATCGCCCGCCGGCCGAAGCGTTGGGAATGAGCCGCGCGTCGGCCTCTCCCGCGCCTGATCACGGGTCATTGATCGCGGTACACTTGTTTGGCCACATTTGACGTTATAGGACAATGTGCAAGACTGGCGGCCAGTACCAAGGGGCGCCGGGCGCGGGCAGGACGCCGAACGGGTTGTGCACGCGTGCAGGAATTCAAACATGAAGAATGGGTGATTAGCATGTTCCGTTTGACGTCCCGACTGACCGCCGCCACGGCGATTTCGCTGATGGCACTGACCTTGACGGCCTGTTCGGATTCGTCTGATCAGTCGACGCAAGCCTCCGACGCCCCCGCTGCGACAGTTGCTCCTGAAACTGCTCAGGCTCCCGAGGTGTCGCGGGAAGTGACAGGATCAACCGCGGCCGCCGCTGTCGAAGCGCCGCAGGCCGATGGCGATGTCGACATGGCAAAGGTGCTTGAGCCCGGGCCGCTCAAGGACATGGCGCTCGGCGAGGAAGATGCACCGGTCACCATCGTCGAATACATGTCGATGACCTGTCCGCATTGCGCCGATTTCCATAACGACAACTTCAAGCCGCTCAAGGAAAAATACATCGACACCGGCAAGGTGCGTTTCATCCTGCGCGAGTTTCCGTTCGATCCGCGGGCTGCGGCGGCCATCATGCTGGCCCGCTGCGCGCCCGAACAGCAGTTCTTCCCGATGGTGGATGTGCTGTTTTCGCAGCAACGCAGCTGGGCAACTGCCGCCGATGGACGCGAAGCTCTGCTTCAAATCGCCCGTATGGCAGGTTTTACACAGGAGTCCTTCGAGGCTTGCTTGACGAACCAGAAGCTTCTGGACGATGTGAATGCTGTGAGAACCAAGGCCGCAGACCAGTTTGGCATCCAGTCCACGCCAAGCTTCATCATCAACGGCAAGCGGTATCCGGGGAACATGTCGATTGAGACCATGTCGGCGATCATCGACCCGCTGCTTTAGGCGGGCTGCACCTATTGCCCTTCCGCGATCATTTCGCGGAAGCGGCTTCAGTGTGCCGATGCGGCTGCCTGACCGGGAGTACCGGTCATGAAGTTCAACAAGCTCCGGGTGCTGGGGTTCAAGTCCTTTGTCGAACCGACGGAGTTCTTCATCGAGCGCGGGCTGACCGGCGTGGTCGGCCCCAACGGCTGCGGCAAGTCCAATCTCGTTGAAGCCATGCGCTGGGTGATGGGCGAGAATTCCTACAAGAACATGCGCGCCTCGGGCATGGACGACGTGATCTTCTCGGGTTCGGGAAACCGGCCGGCCCGCAACACCGCCGAGGTCGGCCTCTATCTCGACAATTCCGACCGCACCGCGCCCGCAGCCTTCAATGATGCCGACGAGATCCAGGTCACGCGCCGCATCGAGCGCGAATCCGGCTCCGTCTACCGCATCAACGGCAAGGAGGCGCGCGCCAAGGATGTGCAACTTCTGTTCGCCGACGCCTCCACCGGCGCCCGCTCGCCGTCGATGGTGGGACAGGGCCGCATTGGCGAGCTGATCCAGGCCAAGCCGCAGGCGCGCCGGCAATTGCTCGAAGAAGCCGCCGGTATTTCCGGCCTGCACTCGCGCCGCCACGAGGCGGAACTCAGGCTGCGTGCCGCCGAAACCAATCTCGAGCGGCTTGACGACGTCACCTCCGAGCTCGAATCCCAGATCGAAAGCCTCAAGCGCCAGGCCCGCCAGGCCAACCGCTTCAAGATCCTCTCAGCCGAAGTTCGGCAGGCGGAAGCCACGCTCTTGCATCTGCGATGGTCGATCGCCAAGGGCCAGGAGGGCGAGGCCGAGAGCGCGCTGTCGCAGGCCACCTCGCGTGTCGCCGAACTGGCGCAGGCGCAGATGGAGGCCGCCAAGACCCAGGCGATCGCCGCGCTCAAGCTGCCCGAGCTCCGGGATGGCGAAGCCGCGGCGGCGGCCGCGCTGCAGCGGCTGCAGATCGCCCGGACCCAGATTGACGAGGAAGCCGAGCGCGTCACCCGCCGGCGCGAGGAACTCGACCGGCGCCTGGCGCAGCTCAAGACCGACATCGAGCGCGAACAGCGCCTGATTGCCGACAATGCCGGGATCATGCAGCGGCTTTCCGAAGAGGAGGCCGAGCTCAAGCTGGCGCTTGAAGGCAGCGGCGAGCGCTCTGCGGCGCTGAAAGCCGCGTTCGAGGCGGCGCAGGCGAAGCTCACCGAAACCGAAGCCTCGCTCGGCATCGTCACCGCCGAACGCGCCGAGGCCGCCGCCGAACGCACCCAGCTTGATCGCGTGATCCGCGAAGCGAATGAACGCAAGACGCGGCTTGAGCGGCAGATCGCCAGTCAGGACGCCGATCTTGCCGGCATTGCCCAGCGCATCGCCGGCCTTCCGGACCCGGCCGCCAAGCGCAGCGAGACCGAGATCGCCGAGAAGGCGCTGGCTGACGCCGAAGCGGCACTCGCCCGGATCGAGGCGGCGCTTGAGACCGCGCGCGAGACTGAGGCCGCCGCACGCCAGCCGGTGACCGAGGCCAAGGCGAAGCTCAACGCGATCGAGACCGAGGCAAAGACCATCGCCCGCATGCTCAATGCCGGCCAGGGTTCGGACCTGTTCCCGCCGGTGGTCGAGAAGATCAAGGTCGATCGTGGCTACGAGACTGCGCTGGGTGCAGCAATCGGCGATGACCTCGACCTGCCGCTTGACCCCGCCGCGCCCGCCCATTGGGCGATGATGCAGAGCGACGGGCAGGACCCGACCCTTCCCGACGGCGTGACGCCGCTGTCGACCCATGTCCGCGCGCCCCTGGAGCTCGCCCGCCGGCTTGCCCAGATCGGGCTCGTCGCCGACGCGGATCACGGTCGTGCGCTGCACGCGAACCTCAAGCCCGGGCAGAGGCTGGTGACCCGCGATGGCGCGATCTTCCGCTGGGACGGCTATGTCGCCTCGGCCGACGCGCCGACACCGGCAGCAATGCGGCTTGAACAGAAGAACCGCCTGGCCGAACTCGACGCCGAGGTGGTGGAGGCGACAAGAACGCTGCGCCAGGTCGAGGAAACGCTCAAGCAAAGCGAGGCGGCGGTTGCCGCCCGCGTGGCCGAGGGGCGCACGGCCCGCGACCTGATCCGAGACGCCAGCCGCAATGTCAGCCGCGCCCGCGATGAGCTGGCGAGCGCCGAACGCGCCTCGGGCGAACTCTCCAACCGCCGTGCGGTGCTGACCGAATCGCGCGCCCAGGTCGGCGCGCAGCTGGCCGAAACGGTCTCCGGGCTCGACGAGGCCGCGGAAGCGCTCAAGGCCTGCCCGGATCTTTCCCGGCTCGACGCAGCGTTGACGCAGGTCAATGCCGAGGTCGCCACCGATCGCGGCGGGCTTGCCGAGGCCCGCGCCGCCCATGAGGGGCTGGAGCGCGAAAATGCAGCCCGCGCGCGCCGTCTCGAGGCCATCGCCGCCGAGCGCGCCAGCTGGATCGAGCGCGCCGCCAATGCCGAAAGCCATCTGGCCGCGCTCAACACCCGCGCCCAGGAAACCGCGACGGAAGCGGAAGGCATCGCCGACGCGCCCGAAGAGGTCGCCGCCCGCCGCCGGCAATTGCTGCATCAGTTGAGCGAAGTGGAACAACGCCGCCGCGACGCGGCCGATGCTCTGGCCGCGGCCGAAACCCGCTCGCGCGAGGCCGACAAGCTCGCCACCGAGGCCATCGGCGCGCTGTCGCAGGGCCGCGAGGCCCGCGGTCGCGCCGAGGAGCGGCTGATGGCCGCGCGCGAACGCCGCCAGGAAGGCGAGGCCCGCATCCGCGAGGCCTTGAATTGCGAACCCCACCATGCCCTTCGGCTGACCGGGCTTGCCGCGGACGCGCCGATGCCCGACCCGGCCCAGATCGAACGCACTCTCGAACGCCTCAAGATCGAGCGCGAACAGCTGGGCGCGGTCAATCTGCGCGCCGAGGAAGAGCAGGCCGAACTGTCCGACCGGCTCAACACCATCATCACCGAGCGCGAAGACATTATCGACGCCATCAAGAAACTGCGCGCCGGCATCCAGGGCCTGAACAAGGAGGGCCGCGAGCGGCTGCTGGTGGCTTTCGATGTGGTCAACGCCCAGTTCCAGCGGCTGTTCACCCATCTGTTCGGCGGCGGCACGGCGGAACTGATGCTGATTGAATCCGACGACCCGCTGGAAGCGGGTCTCGAAATCCTCGCCCGCCCGCCCGGCAAGAAGCCGCAGACCATGACGCTGCTCTCGGGCGGCGAACAGGCGCTGACCGCCATGGCGCTGATCTTCGCGGTGTTTCTCACCAACCCGGCGCCGATCTGCGTGCTCGACGAGGTCGACGCGCCGCTCGACGATCACAATGTCGAGCGCTTCTGCAACCTGATGGACGAGATGGCCGCCTCAACCGAGACCCGCTTCGTCATCATCACCCACAACCCGATCACCATGGCCCGCATGAACCGCCTGTTCGGCGTCACCATGGCCGAACAGGGCGTGAGCCAGCTGGTGTCGGTGGATTTGCAGACCGCCGAGCAGTTGCGGGATGCGGGGTAGGGCGCGACTCCAGCAGTTCGCGGCGGAACTCTACCGTGCCAGATTCGCCATGCGCCTGACGAAATCGGCGCTCTCCCGCGGTGCTGTCACCGGTATCATGTGGCCGCGACCCGGCAGGGTCTCGCATGAAAGGCCGTATTGTTCCATTTGCTTGCCATGCAGGTCCGGCGACAGGAGATTGTCGTCGGCGCCGAAAAGAATGCCCCCGGGAACATCGAGATCGGTGGCATAGCGTGCTGACTGTTCCGGCATGCAGGCGTGCACGGCATGCAGATCGGCCGAGGCGGTAACGAAGGCTTCGGGCCGAAATGCCAGTTCGCCGCCGCCGCGGCACATGAAATCCTCGGGCGCTGGTTCGGGCGCGAAGACCGCCGACAGCGTCCGTCTGCCGGTCATTCGGGCAATCGGCGCGGCGATGGTGTGGCCGATGGCGCGCCTGACGCGGCCGGAGCTGATCGTGAGCGGTTTGAACACCGGCGGAGGTTCGGAGACGCCAGCGGTCAGCGGGCACAACAGCGCCAGCGCGCCGACGCGATCCCTGTTGTCCAGCGCCATGGACAGCGCCAGAGCACCGCCGAGCGAATGACCGACAAGAACCGGTTGCTCCACGCCGAGCTGAGCAAGCAATTCCCAGATCATGGCGGCCTGGGCGGGCAGACGCGCCAGATCGTCCGAATCCCGTGTTGAATAGCCCGATCCCGGGCGATCGATGTTGATGACCCTGAAATCCAGGCTCAGATCCTCGATCATGCCATAGTTGAAGTTGCGCAGATTGCCGGACAGACCGTGGATCAGCACCAGTGTCTGGCGATCGCGTGGGCCGGTATCGGTAAAATGGATAGCTCCGCCTTCAACGGAACGGATGCTGCCGATCTGCGGGACGGTCTTGAGCGCACCGGCGGCGAGCCAGCCGGTCCAGGTCCAGAACACGATCAGGCCGACAACGACGAGCAGCAGCAGGATGGCGATGTAGAACACGGCGTGACCTCTCCTCATGGAGAAGTATGGCCATCCTGTCCGCGGCGTCAATCAGGCTGTCCAGACAGGGACCGACCAGGCCGCATGCAGTTACTGGCGGGAAACTCCCCGAGCCTGAAGCGCCTACAGCGCCCCGATCAGCGCATCCGTCACCCGGTCCTGCGTCTCTTCGTCCAGGTAGGGATGCATCGGCAGGCTGAGCACGCAGTTGGACAGCATGTCGGTAACGGGCAATGCGCCGCCAGCGACGCCGTGGTGGCTGTAGGCGTCCTGGCGATGCAGCGGCTTGGCGTAATAGACCGCGCTCGGCACGCCCAGATCCTTCATCTTCGCCTGGATTGCGGCGCGGTCGGCGCCGTCCGGCAGCTTGACGGTGTATTGCGCCCAGACGGACTGCAGCCCGTCGGGCACCTTGGGCGTTGCCACATGGCCCTTGAGCAGGTCCGAATAGCGCGACGCGATGCGGTTGCGGGCCTCGATCTCGTCATCGAAGATCGCCAGCTTCTCGATCAGGATCGCCGCCTGCATGGTGTCGATGCGGCCGGTCATGCCGATGCGGACATTGTCGTACTGGCTTGTGCCCTTGCCGTGGAACAGGATCGAGCGCAGGATCTCGGCGAGTTCGGCGTCGTCGGTGAAGATTGCGCCGCCGTCGCCATAGGCGCCCAGCGGCTTGGCCGGAAAGAAGCTGGTGGCTGTGGCCATCGCCAGCGTGCCGACCCGGCGGTTGTGATAGCGCGCGCCGTAGGACTGCGCGCCGTCGCCCAGCACCCACAGGCCTTCGCGCGCGGCAATCTTGGAAATCGCATCGTAATCGGCAGGAATGCCGAAGAGGTCGACCGGGATCACGCCCACCGGCGCGTGCCCGGCAGCGCGCGCCGCCGCGATGGCAATCTCCAGCGAAGCCGGGTCCATGTTGAAGGTGTCGGCGTCGACATCGACAAACCAGACATGCGCGCCAAGCCACGCCACCACTTCCGCCGTGGCGACAAAGGTGAAGGCCGGGCAGAAGATCGCCTGGCCCGGTCGCACTTCGCTGGCCATCAGCACCATGGCCAGCGCATCGGTCCCCGACGAGCAGGCGATCGAATGCTGTGCGCCGCAATGGGCCGACAGCTGCGCCTCAAGTTCGGCGACTTCAGGACCCATGATGTATTGTCCATGGTCCAGAACCCGTGTGATCGCCGCATCGACGCGGTCGCGGATGCGCGCCTGCTGTGCGGCCAGATCGACAAAACGGACGGGTTCGCGGCTTACGGATGACATGATTCTGGAGATCCCCGGGCTCAGGCAGGGTGTTGGTTCCGCCGCGAGCCCAAAGGACGGCCGGATATGACAAGCCTGTTAAAGTGCGTCGCGATCCGGGTCCATATGCGTGCGCAAATTTCGGCGCGGATCATGATGCCGTGACAATCACTTTACGTTGCTCTTGGTGATGCGCCGTGACAGCGGCCACGCATGCGCCACAGACGGCCCTGCGCGCCGATTTTGTAACAACGCTGCCCGCACACGTCTCCTGCCGGGTTTAAATCGATATAGACTGAACTGCTGCCAAGGGCGGGGTTGACCTTTCCGCAGCGCACCGCATAAGCCTTGCGGCATGGCAAGTCGGCTTCATTTCTTCCGGCGAGCGACGTGGAGACGAAGCGCATGACCAAATGGGTCTACACTTTCGGGGACGGGCAGGCCGAGGGCTCTGCGGCTGATCGCAACCTTCTGGGCGGCAAGGGAGCCAACCTTGCCGAAATGTGCAATCTCGGACTACCGGTGCCGCCGGGCCTGACCATCATCGCCGATGCCTGTGTCTGGTATTACGACAATGGCCGCAAGATGCCCGATGGCCTCGAGACCGCGGTCACCGAGGCCCTGGTCAAGGTCGGCGCCATCGCCGGACGCAGATTTGGCGATCCGGAAAAGCCGCTGCTGCTGTCGGTGCGCTCCGGCGCGCGCGCCTCGATGCCCGGCATGATGGACACCGTGCTCAATCTTGGCCTCAATGACGAGACCGTTCTCGCAATCGCCCGTGATTCAGGCGACGAGCGCTTCGCCTTCGACAGCTATCGCCGGTTCATCCAGATGTATGGCGATGTGGTGATGGGGCTCGACCACGAGGTGTTCGAGGACATTCTCGAGGACGAGAAGGCGCGGCTTGGCCATGAACTCGACACCGACATGTCCGCTGATGAATGGCGCGAGATCATTGCCCGCTACATGGCGATCATCGAGGAAGAGCTCGGCATTCCGTTCCCGCAGGATCCGCACCAGCAGCTCTGGGGCGCCATCGGTGCGGTGTTTTCGAGCTGGATGAATGCCCGCGCCATCACCTACCGGCAACTGCACGACATCCCGGCCTCCTGGGGCACCGCGGTCAATGTCCAGGCGATGGTGTTCGGCAATCTCGGCGACCAGTCGGCGACCGGCGTGGCCTTCACCCGCAATCCCTCGACTGGCGCGAAGGAGCTCTATGGAGAGTTCCTGGTCAACGCCCAGGGCGAGGATGTGGTGGCGGGCATCCGCACGCCGCAATCCATCACCGAAACCGCACGGCTCGAATCGGGGTCCGACCGTCCGTCGCTCGAAAAGCTGATGCCGGACGCATTCGCCGAATTCCTGGCCATCTGCGACCGGCTGGAGCGCCATTATCGCGACATGCAGGATCTCGAGTTCACCATCCAGTCGGGCAAGCTGTGGATGCTGCAGACCAGATCCGGCAAGCGCACCGCCAAGGCGGCCTTGAAAGTTGCCGTCGACATGGCCGCCGAAGGGCTGATTACGCGCGAAGAAGCGGTCATGCGCGTCGATCCCGCCTCGCTCGACCAACTGCTGCACCCGACCATCGATCCTCATGCAACGCGCGATATCTTGGGCTCGGGCCTGCCTGCATCGCCGGGGGCGGCCACCGGCGAGATTGTCTTCACCTCCGAGGAAGCGGTGGAAGCCGCCAAGACCGGCCGCAAGGTCATTCTGGTACGGGTCGAAACCAGCCCCGAAGACATTCACGGCATGCATGCAGCCGAGGGCATCCTCACCTCGCGCGGCGGCATGACAAGTCACGCCGCCGTAGTTGCCCGCGGCATGGGCACGCCTTGCGTCTCGGGCGCCGGCGGTCTGCGCATCGACGCGCGCAACGGCACGCTGGTCTCGCTTGGGGCAACGCTCAAGGCGGGCGACGTCATCACGCTCGACGGCTCCACCGGCCAGGTGCTCAGGGGCGCCGTGCCGATGCTGCAGCCGGAACTCTCGGGCGATTTCGGCCAGATCATGGAATGGGCGGATGCGACACGGCGCATGAAGGTCAGGACCAACGCAGAGACGCCTGCGGACGCCCGCGCCGCGCGCTCCTATGGCGCGGAAGGAATCGGCCTGTGCCGCACCGAGCACATGTTCTTTGACGGCGACCGTATCACCGCCATGCGCGAGATGATCCTGGCGGGATCCGAAGAGGGCCGCCGCGACGCGCTGGCCAAGCTGCTGCCGATGCAGCGCTCGGATTTCATCGAGCTGTTCGAGATCATGAAGGGGCTGCCGGTCACGATCCGGCTGCTCGATCCGCCGCTGCACGAGTTCCTGCCCAAGACCGAGGAAGAGATCGCCGAAGTGGCGTCCGTCATCGGGGTCTCGGTCGACAAGCTCAGCCAGCGCGTTGACGAGTTGCACGAGTTCAACCCGATGCTCGGCCATCGCGGCTGCCGCCTGGCGATCTCCTATCCGGAAATCGCCGAGATGCAGGCGCGCGCCATCTTCGAGGCCGCCGTGGAAGCCGCCAAGTCCACCGGCGCCCCGGTGGTGCCGGAAATCATGGTACCGCTGGTCGGGCTTCGCGAAGAACTCGATTTCGTCAAGGCGCGGATCGACGCCGTGGCTCGGGACGTCATCGGAGAGGCGGGTGTCGACATCACCTATCTGGTCGGCACCATGATCGAGCTGCCGCGCGCCGCCATTCGCGCCAATTCGATTGCTGAAGTGGCCGAATTCTTCTCCTTCGGCACCAATGACCTGACCCAGACCACTTTCGGCATCTCGCGCGACGATGCGGCTTCCTTCCTGATGACCTATCAGCAGAAAGGCATCATCGAGCACGATCCCTTCGTCACCCTCGACATCGACGGGGTCGGCGAACTGGTGCGCATCGCGTCGGACAAGGGCAGGGCGACCCGCCCCGACATCAAGCTCGGGATCTGTGGGGAACACGGCGGCGATCCGGCCTCCGTCAGGTTCTGCGATTCCATCGGGCTTGACTATGTCAGCTGCTCGCCGTTCCGGGTGCCGATCGCCCGGCTGGCGGCGGCCCAGGCGGCAATCGAGAAAATCCGCACCACCTAAGGCATACGGGTCGACTAAATCTGGATTTTTCAAGATTCCGGCGTTCTGTAGAACAAAAAACCAATCTTTGGCCCGGCATAGCAAATGCCGGCCATCTCTTTGGCCTCCAATCCTTGTATCTTGAAAATACAATTCATGGAGATCATTGCGATGGATCTGGTACCCCTGATCGATCTTATTGGCGAACCCTACACCGCGCTGGTTGGCGGCCTCGTTCTTGGGCTGGCCTTTGGCGTGTTCGCCCAGCGCAGCCGCTATTGCACCCGCTCGGCGGTCCTGTCAGCCCTTGGCGAGAGCGATCTGAAGCCGCTGGCCACCTGGGCGGCCGGCTTTGCCGCAGCCATTCTCGCGGTGCAGGCGCTGCTGGGCGCCGGCCTGATCGATGTCGCTGAGACCCGCTTCTTCTCCACCGCACAGAGCCTGTCGGGCGCGCTTGTCGGCGGTCTTCTGTTCGGCATCGGCATGGTGCTGGCGCGCGGCTGCGTGTCGCGTCTCCTGGTGCTCAGCGCCTCGGGCAATCTGCGCGGCGTGTTCTCCATCGCCATCATCGCCGTGACCGCGCTTGCGACCTACAGCGGCCTCCTGGTGCCGTTGCGCGACGGCATCGGCGCGTTCTGGAGCACGGCAGCCATCGGCGGCAATGATCTTCTTGCCCATGCCGGGCTCGGCCGAGCCGCGGGCATTGGCCTCGGGGTGGTTCTGGCCGCCGTGGCACTGGGTTTCGCGCTCAAGGCGCGGTTGTCGTTCTGGCGGCTGTTCGGCGGCGTCATGATCGGCCTTACGGTGGCTGCGGGCTGGTACTTCACCTGGCAGCTCTCGACCCAGGTGTTCGAGCCGATCCAGGCCGAAAGCCTGTCCTTCATCCGTCCGCTGGCCACCTCGGGCGAACTGGCGCTTGGCAGCGGCATCGCCGGACTTGACCAGGGCGTGCTGATCGGCGCCATTCTCGGGGCATTCCTGGCAGCGCTTGTTTCCGGCGAGTTCCGCATCTCCACCTTCGCTGAGCCCGGTGTGCCGTCGATCTGGCGCTATGCGGCCGGCTCTGTGCTGATGGGTTTTGGCGGCATCCTCGCGGTCGGCTGCACCATCGGGGCGGGCCTGACCGGCGGCTCGGTGCTGGCGGTCTCGTCGCTGATTGGCCTGGCCTCCATGATCGCAGGCGCGGCGCTGGCTCAGCTTGTGCTGCGGACGATTGGTAGCGGCAGCGCGCGGACTGCCGCCGTCATCCCGGCCGAGTGATCCGCACAGCCTCCGCTCCGGCGTCGATCCCGAGTCGGGGCAGGGCAGAGAGTCTATGCCATTCGGCCGGGTCGCCGATCGCCGCCACCGGGCAGTCGATCCCGTAGAGCATCTGCGCCACCAGCGCGCCCGTCGCAATGATCGCGTCGTCCTCGAGCAGGATGATCGCCGCGGGCGCGGTTCCAAGCCGGATCGATTCGGCCAGAACGGAGGCGCCGGAGGAGGATCCGCGACCCCGCGCCATGAACAGGATCGCGCCCGACAGGCAGGCGCCATGCTGGGGATGAAACCGGTCGATTACCTTGCCGCTTGAGCTTTCGAAACCGCCCCAGAAGCTCAGGGGATCATCAAGCTTCACCACGGGGCCTGCGGCACGGCCGTACACCAGCGACCGCGCGCTCATGCCCTGACCACCCGTCCGGCCCTGGCCGAGAGCATCGTGTCTGCGAGCGTGCCGAAGGCGACGTCGACGCCGAGATTGCCCGGCGCGTAATAGGCCCATTTGCCGGAATTGGTCATCACCGCGCCCGACAGGTCTCTTATGATCGCGGTGACATAGGTGCAGGTGTCGACCACCACCGTGACGCCTGCAGCTTCAAGTTCCTTGGCCCGCCCGTCTGCCAGGAGCCGCTCCCATTCATGCCGTCCCGTGTTGATGTAGACCGGCACAGCAAACGGCGCGAGATCGAGCAGCGGCCTCAGCCGGTCGAACTCGGAAAGCGAGAAATGCGGCGTCCCCAGCGCCACGGCGCTGAGCGGCGCGTCATCGGGCACCGTGCCCAGCCTGGCCAGGATCGCTGCGATCTGCTCAGGTCCAAGCCTTGCCGCGACCGGCACCTCCCGGCCGCCGGTGGCGGTCAGGAGATCCGGCGCCTCGGGCGTCAGGCCGACCGCGTGAAACATTGCCACACTGCCCGAGGAAGCTGCGGCAGCGCCCAGCGCCTTGAGGTCATCCTCGCTGGTCGATGCGGGCAGCCCGGTGATCGCGGCGATGGTGTCACCGCATTCCCTTCCGATGAACAGACCTGCCGCCACCGCGATGCCACCGGCCAGATCCGTCCCTGCGTCTTCAAGCCCGGTCAGTTCCACGATCACGCCTGCGCGTCGGTTCTCGGTTCGGTGAAGGCCGTAATCGGGCACCCGGCCGGACAGGGCGCAGGCGAGATCGATGAAATCGCCGTAGCGGTTGGTGCGCGCGCCGATGACCGAATTGGCAAACACGATGGCGTTGGATTCGGCCCAGGCGAGCTGGTCGCCGAATTTCGGCCGGAACAGGGTCTGGTAGGGCGCGCAGGTGAAGCTTGGCGTGCAGCCAAGCTCGACATGGGCCTCCATCAGCCGTTTTCCGGCAGCGCCAAGCGCCGGGTCGCCGATGAACAGTTCGGGATGAATGAGATCGACCGAGCCGACATTGAGCGTTGTCGGGACCCTGACGCGGCCCTCAAGCGCCACGAAGCGCTCGACGAAATCGAGGCTGGCCTGACCATGATAAAGACAGCCATCGACATGGGCGCTGGCGCAGGGCAACAGGCGGTCGGCGCCAACCGCTTGCGCGAACCGCACCACAAGCCCGAGCGCGTCCGCCGCGGCCGGGCCCTGCAGGCCCTGCATCATGTCGCGTTCAGCCTGCGTCAGGTCCACCGCGCCTTCTCCCCTTCGATCAGCGGAGACTAGCCCATGTCGGCAAATCCGTGCACGGGCTTTTGCGATGCCGGCATGAAAAACATGTTGGCTGTCTGCACCTGGCGAAAACAGGGCAGAGCCGAGACCGGCCGTCAGGTCAGGCCCGCAGGATCTTGTCCATGGCTTTGCCCTTGGCCAGCTCATCGATCAGCTTGTCGAGATAGCGGATCTCTCTCATGGTCGGCTCTTCGACCTCCTCTACCCGAACACCGCACACCACGCCCTTGATCAAGGCCCGTGACGGGTTAAGCCGCGGAGCGGTTGCAAAACAGGTCTCGAAATCGGTCTGCTTTTCAAGCTCCGCTTCAAGTCCGGGCTGACTGTGACCGGTGAGCCACCGGATTATCTCATGGACTTCGTCCCTGGTGCGCCCCTTTTTCTCCGCCTTGGCGACGTAGTGGGGATAAACGCTGGCAAAACTCGTTGAGTAGATCCGGTGCTTTGCCATGCCGCCTCCACGGTTTGACCTCGGGGCCGGGATCATAAGGCGAGGCGCGCACGCGATCAAACCCGTATCCGGCCCGTATTCGGGACGTCCGATGACGCCAGCCTCGCGGCCTGCTTGCGTTTTACAGGGACGGCCATGGGCTGCCGCGCGCGCGTTGAATTGGTCGAGCCCTGTACAGGTCTGAAAGTTCAGAGCTTTTCCAGCACCCCGACAAAGGCCCTTGCGAACTGAACCAGCCCGGCTGTGGTCTCGTCGGGCTCGACGGTCCGGGCCTGGTCGCCGTCGGCGCTGAGCAGCACCAGGCCGAAGCGTCCGCCGTTTTCACGTGACAGGCAGACGACGGCGATGCGCTGGGCATCGCATGCCAGGCCGGATGCGGGCAGGTCGAACAGGTATTCGCCCCTGACCGTTGTCGCGGCCTCGCGCACGGCTTCGCAGAAGCCATGTTCGGGGATGCCGCTGAGATCCAGCGCCAGCTCAAGCTCGACAAGATCGAGCGGCATGGGCGAAAGCGCCGGGTCGCCGGATGCGAGGCCTTGCTCGGCGTCCGGTACGGTGCGATGGACGGAGGCGGGCGATAGGTGGCCGGGGATCGGCGCGGTCGTTGTGTCTGTCGTCATGGCGGATCTCCTGCGGACCATGGTGGTTGTCCGGGTTGATCTGCCCCCCTGAAGGCAAGGATTGCTTTCAAGCATGGCTGAAGTGTGGCGCTTGCCGCGACTGCCGTGAGCCGGTAATGAACACAACCTCAACCCCAGGCCCGCATCCCGCGCGTCAGAACTTCCGGAGCCCTGGCCGCAGCCATGCCCTTCCGACCTCACCGGCCAAGCTCGATTGCCGCCAGCTGGTCCCGCACATTGGGGCGGTTTGCCGTTCTTCTGGCCTTCATGGCGCTGCTTCTGCACCGGGGCGGCATCCTGGTGCTGCCCAACACGGTTGCTGCCGTGATCCTGGCGTCATTCCTGGCGGTCATCGTGCTCGGCCTTTCGATCATCGGCTTCTTCATGCTCTGGCAGATCGGAGCAAAGGGCGGGCACGCCGCCTTCAGCGGCATGGTGATGGCGCTGATGATTCTCGGCCCGGTCGGGTTTGCAGCTAGCCGCTATGTGCAATTGCCCAGGATCCACGACATCTCCACCGACATCGCGCAAGCGCCGCAATGGATTGAAGAGCCGGCGATCACGCCCTCATGGCTGCCCCGCGCGAATGGTGACGATCCGGCGGCGCGCGCGGCGCAATCGGCGGCCTACCCGCAGGTCACCGGCAGGCGCTATGACGGGGCGATCGACCGCGTGTTTTTGGCGGTGCGCGCGGTCGCTCAGGAGAACAAATGGACGCAAGTTGCCAATGTCGGCGTGGATCTGCTGGTCGACGGGCTCGAGCCGGCTGACGAGGCGGCAGAGGCACCTCCCACCTCCACCGGCGAGGCCGATCCGGCGCGCGCCCCCGTGCCGCTGCCGCGTCCCGACATCGAGAACGAGCCGGTCGAGCAGCGGCCTGCCTTTGCCCTCATCCAGTACGAAACGAGGACCCTTGTGCTGGGAATCCCGCAGGATATCCTGATCCGGCTTGTGGAGGAGGAGGAGACCACCTTTGTCGACATGCGGGTGGCGACGCGAGACGGCGACCATGACCTCGGCCTGAACGCCGAACTGATCCGCTCCTTCCTGCTCGATCTCGACGTGCGACTGCTCGGCATCGCCGGCGGATGACGCCGGACGTCAGGCGGGCCGGTATTCCCCGGTGATCGCCGGCGGGCCATCGGTGACGACTTCGCCGCGGGCCACGAGATCCTCGAGATGCGCCAGCACCGACAGCGCCGCTGCGCCATGCAGCCGCGGATCGGTGTCGCGGTAGATCGCCTTGACCATCTCGGCAATCAGCCGGTCGCCCTTTTCGACGCGGGCAAGGATCGCGCGCTCGCGCATGCGCCGGTGCGTCTTCAGCGCCCGCACGAACTGCCGCGGCTCCTTCACCGGCCCGCCATGGCCGGGCAGATAGGCGCCGTCGTCGCGTCCGGCCAGCATGTCGAGCGAGGCCATGAAATCGCCCATGGCGCCATCGGGCGGCGCGATGATCGAGGTCGCCCAGGCCATCACATGGTCGCCCGAGAAGACCAGGCCGGTGCCGGCAAGAGCAAACGCCGCGTGATTGGCCGTGTGGCCCGGCGTGTGCAGGGTTTCGATCGTCCAGCCATCGCCGCGTGACATGTCGCCATGCGCCGACGCGACATCGGGAACAAACTCCATGTCCGAGCTTTCCGCGAGCGGATTGACCTCGCCCACATGCAGCGGCCGCGCCGCGCGATGCGGGCCTTCAGCGACCATCGTGGCGCCGGTCAGGGCCTTCAGGCGAGCTGCCAGCGGCGAATGGTCCTTGTGGGTGTGGGTCACGAAGATGTGGCTGACCGGGCGGCCTGCAATGGCCGCCACGAGCGTGCGCCAGTGGCTTTCGTCCTCCGGACCCGGGTCTATCACCGCCAGCGTGTCGTGCCCGACAACATAGCTGTTGGTGCCGTGAAAGGTCAGCGGCCCGGAATTGGGCGCGGTCACCCTGAGCACGTCCTGTGCAACCGGGACGGCCTGGCCATGGGCGGGCTCGAAGGCCCGGTCGAATTCGGGTTCGATCATCGGTTCTCGACTTCTCCGTTGGTCCGGACTTGCACAGGCGGGGCTTGGAAGCCGGCGCCTTGCCATGGCCCAATGTGGACGGCCGTTGATTTGGGCCGGACTGTCTTGCTGTCAGCCGGTTAAGTCAATATACCGTTTTCAAGACGCGGGCTTCACGGTCCGCTCCCGACAACCATCCGGAGATTGATCCATGGCCAGTGCCCCCGCCCTCTCGTTCGTCGAGACCTTTGCCCCGGAAAGCAAAGCCGCCCGCTACGCCACCTATGGCGCGCTGGTGCTGTCCGGCAGCCTGCTGATCGCGCTTGCAGGCAAGATCACCGTGCCGTTCTGGCCGGTTCCCGCGACGCTGCAGACTTTGGCGATCTTCATCATTGCCGCAGCCTTCGGCCGCAAGCTCGCGCTCGCAACCCTGGCCGCCTATATGGTTGAAGGCGCGATGGGCTTTCCGGTGTTCACCGGCGGCGGCGGCCTTGCCTATTTCGCAGGCCCCACCGGCGGCTATCTCGCGGGCTTCGTGCTCGCCGCTGGTCTCACCGGCTGGGCCGCCGATCGCGGGCTCGACCGCAATGCCTTCAAGCTGTTTGCCGTCAACCTCGCCGGCACCGCCCTTATCCTTGCGCTGGGTGCTGCCTGGATCGCGCTGGCGTTCGGTCCTGAGAAGGCGCTCGCCTGGGGCGTTGGCCCCTTCATCGTCACCGACGTGATCAAGGCGGCGCTGGCTGCGGCCGTGGTTCCCGCCGGCTGGCAGATCGCCCGCCTGTTCAGCCGCTGAGCGAACAGCTTCGCAACACCGCGTCCCCATGGACGTGTCTGAATGAGAAAACCCGCGCGGCGACAGCCTGCGCGGGTTTTTGCTTGCGGTGAGAATCCTTTGCATGGCGAATTTTCCGCGCTTGTGATCCCCCGCGTCTTTTGCTATCTCCCCGGGACTTCCGGACCGTGTCCGGAATCTGCCGGCCAAGCTAAAGGCTTGTCCGCGCAGACTGTTGGGGCGTAGCCAAGTGGTAAGGCAGTGGTTTTTGGTACCGCCATCCCTGGTTCGAATCCAGGCGCCCCAGCCAGTCCATATTTTATCTCAAAAATCAATCAATTAGCCAGTTCGCCAAATTGGCGGCCGGAACAGTTTTCCGGCGCAGTCAGCCGGGTCAGTTCGGCACGTCGAACAACCTGCGTCAACCGCCGCCGTGAGCGCCGCCGCTTGCTGTGAAGTCCCGATCGGTTCTTTTATGTCCAATTCGCCTGTGGATGTGCTTCAATCGTCCCGACAGGGATGCCCCTTACGGCAACACTCTCAGGCAGCCTGATTCTCGGCCAACCCATTCGCACGGAACGAAAACGCCAGCGACTGACCCTGGAGCAACTGGCAGCCATAGCAGGCGTCGGCGTCCGATTCGTGCGCGAGCTTGAGAGCGGCAAGGAGAGCTGTCGCCTCGGGCTGGCTCTTGGCGTCCTTCAGACACTCTGCTTGAAGGCAAGTGTTGCCGTCCGCGGGGCGAATACACGAGTCGCTTGCTGGATGTCTCTCTCAAGGACCGCAAGGCGGGTGAGTTGATACAGCACGAGGTCGCGTCTCTCACCGCTGCCTACGAAAACGAGTCTGCCCACTGTCGTTGCCACGACGCCTGCCGCCTCGCTGATGCCAAAGCTGGCTGATGGTGGTGCTGAGGCCGTACCGGTGATGCATGGAGATCGGATCATTGACATCGCCACGCGGACCGATCCTGCTTTCGGCATTTGTCAGGTCGACGGCACAAGCTATGCAGTGACGGTTTGCCCCATTGAGGCGTCCTTCGTATTCGTCTTTCCTTGGTTGACACGGCAGTTTGTCTCAGGGTGTCTGTTTCCGCCGGCGCGTCTTGCAGCAATCGCTCCCAAGCGCGCGACAGCTCCGAGGTCCTCGAAAAGATCAGCTACTTCGTAAAATGCCGAACGGTCGGGTTCGTCGGAATCGATCTCATCAAGTTCACCGAGGCGCTGCAATATGCTGACAATTGCATCGCGCATCTGTCTTGCTTCTTCCAGCCCGCTGCTTTGCGACAGGCGTTCGCTCTCGGCGTCGATGCCTCTCAGCATCTTGTCGGCGGCCTCCCTGTCAATGCAGCCGAGGTCGCACTCTGCAATCCGCCGCCGCAACAGTTGAACGACGGGATCATGCTTACCTTGGGCGACAGGCGTGAACACGGATCTTGCAATGGTGTCTGTCAAGAACATGAGACTGGTCCTCTCGGCAATTTGAACCTTGTTATCAAAGCGAAAGTTGCCAGGGCCTTCTGTCCAAAGGCCCTGGCAACGATAATGCTTCAATCGATGAGCAGTCCGAGCTTCTCGTCGATGCCTTCGCGGAAGATGTCTGGTTGCTCGGGGCCTTCGACGATCAGCTTCCCGACCAGTCCGCGGGCTACCCTTGAGAGCGCATGGTCAACCAGCAGGTACTCGCCAGGCACTTCAAGCTTCATGTCGACGGCGGCGGCTCCCCCCGGGGGAACCGAAATCGTCTGCACGTCGGACAACAGAGCGCCGGTCAGGGAGCCGAGATTGTAGACCTTGTCGAAGATCTCGCCGATGACGTGGAAGCTCGACGTCTTGTTCGGGCCGCCGACGCCAAAGTAGATGCGGACCGTCTCGCCGACCTTGGCCTTGAGGGCATTGTCGCCCGTGAGGGCTTCGGCCGCGCCATTGAACACGTAGTATTCCGGCTGCTCGTTCATCAGCTTGTCGTAGCTTTCGGTCAGCTGGCCTGACGTTCCGAATGTCTCTTCGGTGTAGAGTTCGCCCTGCATGACATAGAATTCATGGTCGACCGGGGGCAGCCCGCCTTCGGGTTCCACCAGGATCATGCCGTACATTCCGTTGGAGATGTGCTGGGCAGCCGGTCCAACCGCGCAGTGATACACATAAAGTCCGGGGTTCAGCGCCTTGAAGGTGAAGCCCTTCTCCTCGCCAGGCGCCGCCATTGTGGCATGTCCGCCGCCGTGCAGTCCCGTGACGGCGTGGAAATCGACGTTGTGCATGGCGGAACTGTCTTCATGGTTCTTCAGCAGAACCTCGACTGTGTCACCGACACGAACGCGCACGAGCGGGCCGGGAACCTTCCGGTTGAAGGTCCAGTAGTGATAGCTCGTACCGTCGTCGAGTTCCCCGATGACCTCGACGGTTTCAAGGCCGACCTTGACAGTCTGGGGGCCTCGCTCACCGATCATGCCCGGCATATCCGTCGCCTGACGGATGATGTTAAGGGGCGCTTCCGGTGTTCCCATCTCGATCGCGTGAACGTGAGATTCGGTGGCGTCCGCGGAGCCGACATGGCCGGTCGCGCCGAAAGCCAGGGCGGCAGCGGCGACAGTGGCGAGAAGCTTCTTGCGGGGGGGCATGACAGTGTCCTTTTTGACCTGGTTGTTGATATCCAGACCTTAGACCTGACAGCTGCAGTACTCTTTGTGCTTCCGCAAACTGGAGAGCGACCTTCGACCCTGTGGCGACATTGCAGAGGCGGGCAGCGGCGCGCCGGCAGGACGATGCCTCGGCACCTCAGAAAAAATTGCCTTCTAGGGAACACATTCCGCATTCCCGGCGTTTCATCCTTGATGCGAATTCTGGGGAGACGATCATGCGCGCAGCAAAGCCCGTTACCACCGGCCATTCCGACGAGACGAAACGCGGCAGGGGAGGCGACGGCTACTCCCTCGGGTCGATCTACACAACCTTCGTGGGCGGGCTGCTTCTCCTGCTGGGTCTCGTCCTAGGCGCGGGCGGCGTCTGGCTCATGTCGCTCGGCGGCTCATGGTATTACGCCATTGCCGGTCTGGGGCTGATTGTCAGCGGCTACTTGCTGGTGCGTCAGAGGATCATGGGGGTCGGCATCTATTTCCTGGTCTGGATCGGAACGTTGATCTGGGCCGTCTGGGAGGTAGGCTTGGACCCCTGGCCGCTTGTGCCCCGGGTCGTCGCCCCCACCATCATTCTCGTCCTCGTCGCGCTGACCATCCCCATCTTCTCGTCCCGGCCGGCGTCTCACAAATATATTGCCCGCCACGGCAAGGCCTATCAGCCGCTGGCCGTCCTGTTTGCAGCCGGTCTGGCCTTATCCGGGCTTGCGGCGGAACGCGCCCTTGCCCAGGCGGAGGCGCCTGTGGCGACTGAACCGGCCCAGACTGAACCCGCACCCGCCGAGGAATCTGCGCCGGCCGCGGAAGCCGGTCCAGCAGTGGAGGCCGTCCCTGCAGAGGAGACCGTTGCCCCCGATTCCGCCCAGACGGAAGCCGCGCCGGGCAGTGACGTTGCGCAAGAGCCGGCGGCTGAGCCCGCAACCCAGGCCTCCGTCTTGCGTCCGGCGCAAACCCTTGAAACCGGCACGGACTGGCCGGCCTATGGCGGAACCCATGAAGGACGGCGCTACTCGCCCCTCAACCAGATCACGCGCGACAATGTGGCGGACCTCGAGCAGGTCTGGGAGTTCCGCTCGGGCGATATGCCCACGGGTGATGCCGAAGGCAAATATTCGCCCGAGAACACGCCGCTCAAGGTGGGCGACAGCCTGTTCATCTGCACGGCCATGAACATCATGGTGGCAATCGATGCTTCCACCGGCAAGGAAGAATGGCGCTACGATCCCGGCGTATCCGCCGATGCGATCCCCTATGGCGCGACCTGCCGCGGCGTGGCCTACTACAGGGACGAGGTGGCTGACCCTAGCGATCTCTGCGCCGAGCGGGTGATCGAAGCCACGCTTGATGCACGGATGATCGCGGTTGACGCCAGCACGGGCCAGCTTTGCACCGGTTTCGGGCAGGAAGGCATTATCGATCTGAATGACGGAATCGGTGAAACGGTTCCGGGCTGGTATGCCGTGTCAGGCCCGCCCACGATCGTGCGCGGCATCGTCGTGACCGGCGCCCAGGTCAAGGATGGCCAGGCAGAAGATGCGCCCTCGGGCGTTATCCGCGGCTATGACGCCGTGACCGGAGAACTCGCCTGGGCCTGGGACATGGGCAAGCCCGACCTCAAGGGCCTGCCGCCCGAAGGCGAGGTCTACACCCGCGGCACGCCCAACATGTGGACCCTTGCCTCCGGCGACGAGGAGCTTGGGCTTGTCTATCTGCCGATGGGCAATTCCTCCGTGGACTATTATGGCGGGAACCGCTCTGAAGCGGAGAATGAATTTTCGACCGCAGTGGTCGCGATTGATGTGGAAACCGGCGATGTGGCCTGGAAATTCCAGACCGTGCACTATGATGTCTGGGACTACGATCTCGGGTCCCAGCCGACGCTGGTCGAGTTTCCAGGCGAGGACGGCCCGGTGGCGGCCATGATCCTGCCCAGCAAGCAGGGCCCGATCTACGTTCTGGACCGTGAGACGGGCGAGCCGCTGTTCCCCGTCGAGGAGCGACCGGTGCCTTCAGGCGGCGTAGAGCCGGAGAACCTTTCGCCGACGCAGCCCTATTCCAGCTATGCGACGCTCAGCAAACCGCCGCTCACGGAGAGGGACATGTGGGGCATGAGTCCACTCGACCAGCTCTGGTGCCGCATCCAGTTCCACCGCGCCGCCTATGACGGCGAATACACCCCGCCGACGGCGGACCGCCGCTGGATCCAGTATCCGGGCTACAATGGCGGCAATGACTGGGGCGGCGTTGCGGTCGATGTCGAGCGCGGCATCCTGATCGCCAATTACAACGACATGCCCAACTACAACCGCCTGATCCCGCGCGAGGAAGCCGACGCGCAAGGGATCAAGCCGATCAACGAAGGCGGCCAGGGCGGCGGCGGCGAAGCCGGCGCCCAGGCCGGGTCGCCCTACGCGATCGCTGTGAACGCGGGCTGGCGCATGCCGACGGGCCTGTTGTGCAAGGAGCCGCCTTACGGCGGGATCCGCGCCATCGATCTTGCGACCGGAGAAACGCTTTGGGATCAGCCGCTCGGCACCGCGCGCAAGAACGGCCCGTTCGGCATCCCCTCTATGCTGCCGTTCAAGATCGGGACGCCCAACAATGGCGGACCGCTGGTCACCGCGGGCGGGCTGATCTTCATTGCCGCCGCAACCGATGACCTGCTGCGGGCGATCGACATCGAGACCGGCGAAGTGGTCTGGCAGACCGTGTTGCCGGCCGGCGGCCAGACGACGCCGATGACCTATGAGGTCGACGGTCGCCAGTATCTCGTGATTGCGCCCGGAGGCCACCATTTCATGGAAACGCCCGTTGGCGACCATGTCATCGCCTACGCCTTGCCGGACGGCCAGTGAGCTGACGGGGCCGGTTTTCCAATCGGCCCCTGCTCGTTCTTGGGATGAAGCCCCTATCCTGTCACACCACCTTGCGGAGGCAAGTTGAGCGGGGTTCAGGTCCGCTGAAGCGCTGATCGTTTTAGCGTGAATCAGGCTCCGTTCTTCTTGTCATGCATTCTGCTCTGCGTCCGCTTCCGGGCGCCAAGTTCCTCCCGCAGGATCGACAGGTTGCGCAGATTTGCCTTGAAGCCGACGTCGAAAATATCGCCGATCACCGGAATGGACCCGACAACATAGTCAATTCCGCTGTTGGCGATCATGCGAGAAAGATGCCGCCTGCGAATCCCCATCTTGTAAGCGCGCCAGATGATCCATGCGGAAGGGGCGGCCATCAGCGTGTCGCCAATGCCCGGGATCAGGCCGATAAGGGTGTCGAACCCGAACCGGATCGACGTGCCGGGCAATCGGAAACGGCTGTCGAGAGCCTTGGCCAACCGGTCGAGGTGAGCCAATTCCCGTTCAATCCTGATGATGTCCTGGTCGAGTGTCGGCGCGGCGTCTGGCATGCTATAGTAATGGCCGGATCGGTCTTTGGTTCCCTGGTGCCTCCTGCATGGAGGCACGGCGATTGCCCCGGCGGTGTCGCAACCGATCGCTGATGCATCTCGCGAGCCATCCAGTGGGTTGGCCAATGGACTTGCATGACTTGCAGCCGACCCGGAATGGAAAGGCAATAGAAATCCAAGGGTTGCCGCAGCTCCGAAATCGTCTGCAAAGGAACAAAAGCCGATCCGGCGCATTGAGTTGAAGTAGGGGCCGGCCCGGGCGGGGGTTTCGGCCAGAAGCGGCGCTGCATGGTTTGCAAACCGCCATCGGCAAACAGCTGCCAGCATGTGCCCGAGGAGATTCAATCGAAGGCCTGACGCCCTCCGGCCTTGCGGACGCCAAAACCGAACAGCAGGAGCACCCCATGTCCATCCGAACTTTTCGACGCGACACGCTCACACGGCCAATTTTCAAATGGGCGCGCACACAGCTTCCGAGCCTGTCCGAAACAGAACGTGACGCTATCGATGCAGGCGAGGTCTGGTGGGACGCGGAGCTGTTCAGCGGCAATCCTGACTGGGCGAAGCTTCTTGACGTCAAGCCGGCATCGCTGTCGGAAAAGGAACAGGCGTTTCTCGACGGACCCTGCGAGGAGCTCTGCTCCATGCTCGATGACTGGGAGATCACGCGAGCCGGCGACCTTCCAGAACATGTCTGGGATTTCATGAAATCCGGCCGCTTCTTCGGCATGATCATTCCTGAAAAATATGGCGGTTTGGGCTTTTCACACTTTGCCCATTCGGAAGTCATCCGGCGCATTTCCACCTGTTCGGTGACGGCGGGCGTCACCGTCATGGTGCCCAATTCGCTCGGGCCGGGAGAACTGCTGATGCAGTTTGGCACCGATGAGCAGCGGGATTACTGGCTGCCGCGTCTCGCCGAAGGCCGGGACATCCCCGCTTTCGCCCTGACCAGCGAAGATGCGGGCTCGGACGCGTCGGCCATGCTCGACAGCGGCATCGTCTGCAAGCAGAACTGGAAGGGCAAGGAGACCCTCGGTCTCCGGCTGAACTGGTCCAAGCGCTACATCACGCTCGGGCCGATCTCCACTGTTCTCGGTCTGGCCTTCAAGCTCAGGGACCCCGACGGGCTACTTGGCAACAAGCAGGCGGAAGGGATCACCTGCGCGCTGATCCCTACCGATCTTCCGGGGGTCACGATCGGACGGCGGCACATCCCCTGCGGCCAGGTGTTCCAGAACGGCCCGAATTCCGGCAAGGACGTGTTCGTGCCGCTTGATCACATCATCGGCGGCCCCGACTATGCCGGCAAGGGCTGGATGATGCTGATGAGCGCGCTCGCCGCCGGGCGTGGCGTGTCGCTGCCCTCGCTGTCCTGCGCCGCCGCCTCGACTTCGGCCCACGCCACCGGCGCCTATGCCCGCATCCGCGAGCAGTTCGGCATTCCTGTGGGCAAGTTCGAGGGCGTGCAGAGCCATCTCGGCCGCCTTGCCGCCAATGCCTATACGCTTGATTCCGCCCGCAAGCTGACCTGCGCCGGGCTCGATCAGGGCCGCAAGCTCGCCGTCATTTCCGGCATCATGAAATCGAACGCCACCTACCGGATGCGCCAGGCCGTGGATGACGCCATGGACATCCATGCCGGCAAGACCGTGATCGACGGGCCGAGGAACTACCTCGGCAACCTGCACAAGTCGGTGCCGGTCGGCATCACCGTCGAGGGCGCCAATATCCTGACCCGCAACATGATCATCTTCGGCCAGGGGGCGATCCGCTGCCATCCCCACCTGCTCGATGAGATCCTGGCGCTCGACAAGTCCGACGACAAGGAGGCGCTCGATGCCTTCGACAAGGCCTTCTGGGCCCATGTCGGCCATTCGCTGAAGACGTTCTTCCGCGCGGCGGGCAGGGCATGGACCGGCGGCGCCTTTGCTCCGGCGCCCACCCATGGCGGCGCGGCTGCGGCGGGCATCTACCGGCGGATGGGGCGGTATGCGGCGGCCTTCGCGCTGGTGTCCGATTTTGCGCTGCTCACCCTTGGCGGGTCGCTCAAGCGCAAGGAGATGCTCTCGGCCCGGCTCGGCGACGTGTTGTCCGAGCTCTATCTTCTTTCCGCAGTCATGAAGCGCTGGCATGACGATGGGCACAAGGCCGCCGACTTCCCGCTGGTCGAATGGGCCGCGGAGGACTCGCTTGCCAAGATGGCCCAGGGCCTTGATGAAGTGCTGGCCAATCTGCCGAACCGCGCAGCAGCCTTGCTGCTGCGGGTGGTGACGATGCCCGGCGGGTCGCACCGCGGACCTTCGGACGACCTGACACGCGAGTGCGCCGAACTCCTGCTCACGCCGTCGCCCACCCGCTACCGCCTGACGAGGGGCGTCCGTGCCGTCAGCGGAGACGGGGCTCTGAAGACGCTCGAAGACGCTTTCGCGCTCGTCGTCGAAACCGAACCGCTGCGCCGCAAGCTGCGGGACGCCAAAGTCTCCATTGATGAAGCGATCGCCAATGGCACACTGACCAGCGAGGAGGCAGGCCTCCTGCGCAAGGCCGAGGCCCTGGTCGCAGAGGTGGTAGCGGTCGATGACTTCGATCCCGCCGAGATCCTGCGCGACGAATATGTTGATGAACCAAGGGAGGCCGCCCAATGAGCGACCATCGGCCAGTCTATATCGTCGACGGCGCACGCACGCCGTTCCTCAAGGTGCGCGGCGGGCCCGGTCCGTTCACGCCGGTAGATCTTGCCGTGCAATGCGGACGGCCGCTGCTCGCCCGCCAGCCGCTGGCGCGCAACGCCTTCGATCAGGTGATCCTCGGCTGCGTCAACGTCATTGCAGACGAGATGAACCCGGCACGGGTTGCCGCCCTTCGTCTCGGCATGGGCGAGGACATGGTCGCCTTCACCGTGCAGATCAATTGCGGCTCCGGCATGCAATCGATCGACACGGCCTACCGTTACATCCGCGAAGGGTCGGCGGACCTGATCCTTGCCGGCGGCGCGGAAGCCCTCAGCCATGCGCCCCTGGTGCTGCGCAAGGAGGCGGTGGAATGGTATGCCGGCATGGCGCGCGCCAAGGGGCCGATCGAGCGCATGTCGATTTTCACCGACGTCAAGGCCGACTTCTTCAAGCCGGTGATCGGGCTCGAGCGCGGCCTGACCGACCCGATCACCGATCTCAACATGGGCCAGACCGCCGAGATCCTGGCGCATCGCTTCGACATCAGCCGGGAGAAGGCCGATCGCTATGCGATGGAGAGCCACCACCGGCTGGCCAAAGCCCAGGAAAACGGCTGGCTCGACGGCGAGGTAGAGCCTGCCTTCGACCGTGATGGCACCGCTTACGACAAGGATGACGGCGTCCGGCCCGACAGCAGCATGGAAAGCCTCGCCAAGCTGTCGCCGGCTTTCGAGAAACCCTACGGCAAGGTGACGCCGGGCAATTCCTCGCAGATCACCGACGGCGCATCCTGGCTCATCCTGGCGAGCGAGGAGGCGGTCAAGCAACACGGGCTCGAGCCGCTGGCGGTCATCCGCGACAGCCAGTGGTCGGCGCTCGATCCCTCGGTGATGGGCCTCGGCCCGGTTCTGTGTTCGACCGAAATGATGACCCGCAACGCCCTGACGCGGGAGCAGATCGACCTGTGGGAGATCAACGAGGCCTTTGCCGCCCAGGTTCTCGCCTGTCTCGCCGCCTGGGAGGACGAGACGTTCTGCCGCGAGGTTCTAGGTCTGCCGGAGGCCTTTGGCGCGATCGACCGCGACTGCCTCAATGTCGATGGCGGCGCGGTTGCCCTCGGCCACCCTGTCGGAACCAGCGGCAACCGTATCGTGTTGCACCTTGTTCAGGCGATGTCCCGTCTCGGGAAAACGCGCGGCATCGCCACGGAATGTATCGGCGGCGGCCAGGGCGGCGCCATGCTTGTGGAGATGACATGATGACCAAACCTGTCCTGTCCGTCATTGGCGAGATGAAACTCGAACTCGGATCCGGCGAGGAAAAGGCTTTCGGCAACTGGCGTCTGCGCCAGGACGCCGGCCGCATTGCCTGGGCGATCCTTGACGGCAAGGGCAGCACCAACACGCTGTCCGAAGCCGTGCTGAAGGACTTGTCGAAGCTGCTGGACGCAGTCGAAGGCCAACTGCCGAAAATGCTGGTTCTGCGTTCGGCCAAGCCCGGTGGCTTCGTGGCCGGCGCCGACATCACCGAATTCCGCGACGCGAGCGACGAAACCGCCGTGGCCGAGCGTCTTGGCGACGGCCACAGGGTGATCGACCGGCTGGAAGCGCTTGAATGTCCGACGGTTGCCGTCATCCACGGTTATGCGCTCGGAGGCGGTTTCGAACTGGCGCTCGCCTGCGACCGCCGAATCGCCGTCGAGGGCGCCTGGTTCGGCTTTCCGGAAGTCCGGCTTGGTCTGCATCCCGGCCTTGGTGGCACGTTCCGCCTGTCCGAACTGATTGATCCGACCGAAGCCATGACCATGATGCTCACCGGCAAGTCGGCGCACACAAAAAAGGCCAAAACGCTGGGCATCATCGAGGCCGTGGTCGAGGAGCGTCATGTCCGGGCTGCGGTGGAGGCGCTGCTTGACACGGACGACGACAGTTCCAAGCGCGGGTTGAAGGGCGCCATCTTCGATATGGGACCGGCGCGCAAGCTTGCCGCCAACCGGATGCGGTCGCAGACCGAGAACAAGGCGCCGAAAGAGCATTACCCAGCTCCGCATGCCCTGATCGATCTGTGGGAAACCCACGGCGGCGACCGGGACGCCATGCAGACCGCAGAGATCCGATCCTTCGCCCGGCTGTTGATGAGCGATACTGCGCGGAACCTGATCCGCGTTTTCTTCCTGCGCGAGGCGCTGAAGAAGAACGGTGCCGGCAAGAGCGGCATCGAAACCGTCCATGTCGTCGGGGCAGGGACCATGGGCGCCGAGATCGCCGCCTGGTGCGCGATCAAGGGACTGCGGGTGACGATCAGCGACATCAAGCTCGAGCCGCTGGCCAAAGCGGTCAGGGACGCGGCGAGCACCGCCCGCGAGGCGCATCTGTCCGATATCGAAATCCGCGACGCGCTTGACCGGATGATGCCGGATCCGAAGGGATATGGCCTCGCCAATGCCGACCTGATCATCGAGGCAGCGCCGGAGAAACCGGATCTCAAGCGGGACCTGCTCACCTCGATCGAGGCCGGCGCCCGCAAGGATGCGATCATCGCCACCAACACTTCCAGTCTCGAACTGGACGGGCTTGCAGCTGTGCTCAAGAAACCGGGCCGCTTTGCCGGCCTGCATTTCTTCAACCCGGTGTCGAAGCTCGACCTCGTCGAGGTGGTCTCGCACGACAAGGCAACCAGGAAGACCTTGTCCGGGCTCAACGCCTTCGTCACCGCGATCGGCCATCTGCCCGCGCCTGTCAGGTCCTATCCGGGCTTCCTCGTCAACCGGGTCCTCACCCCCTATCTGCTCGAGGCCGCGCTGATGGTCGATGAAGGCATCGACCCGGTTCAGATCGACCGTGCGGCCGAGGATTTCGGCATGCCGATGGGACCGCTCGAAGTTGCCGACAGGGTGGGCCTCGATATCTGCCTGCATGTCGCCGACAGCCTGCGCGACAATCTCGACACGCCGATCCCTGACGTCCCCGACTGGATGCGCAAGCGGGTGGAGAACGGCCACCTTGGCGTCAAGTCAGGCGAAGGCATCTATGTCTGGGAAGACGGCAAGCCGAAGAAGGGCAAGGCTGGCGCTCATCCGCTTCCGAAGGACGCTCAGGACCGTCTCATTCTTCCTATGCTCAACGCAGCTATCGAATGTCTGCGCAAGGATGTCGTCGCGGACGCCGACACGCTCGACGCGGCGATGATCTTCGCCACCGGGTTCGCCCCGTTCCGCGGCGGTCCGGTCCATCATGCGCATGAGCGCGGGATCGACGATGTCGTCAGCGCGCTGAAGGACCTAGCCACCGCCCACGGCCCCCGCTTTGCCCCGGATCAAGGCTGGAAAGACCTTGACTGAGACGGAAACTGCATTGTCGAGCGACGCGGAGGAACTGGCGCGCCGGATCGTCGACAGGACCGGCGGCGAGATCCGTCTGGCGCTTCCGCTCGGCCTCGGCAAGGCCAATGGCATCGTCAACGCGCTGACCCGGGCTGCCCGGGACGATCCGGCGATCAGCCTGACAATTCTGACCGCATTGACGCTGCAACGCCCGGAGCCGCATTCCGACCTGGAAAGGCGCTTTCTCGAGCCCGCCCAGGATCGCCTGTTTGGTTGCTACGAACCGCTGCTTTACGCTCAGATGATCGAAAAGGGCACACTGCCCGCCAATATCGAGATCCGAGAGTTCTTTTTTCAGGCCGGTCGCTGGCTCGGAAACAGCTATGCGCAACGCCATTACATCTCGGCCAACTACACCCATGCGCTTGGCTATGTTCTGGATTTCAGACCGAATATCGTTTCGCAACTGGTGGCGCGTGATGCCGAAGGCCGCGTGAGCCTGAGCTGCAACACCGACATCACCATCGATTTGCTGGAGGCCCGACGCGAAGGTCACGCCGATTTCTGCCTCGCTGTCGAGATCAACGACAATCTGCCGTTCATGGATGGCCCGGCCGTCGTCGCGGACGACGAGATCGACCTGGTATATGAACCCGGAACGTCGTTCGAGCTGTTCTCCGTCGTCCGCCGGCCTGCGAGCCCGCAGGACCAGGCCATCGGTCTCCATGTGTCGCAGTTGATCGCCGACGGGGGAACGCTGCAGATCGGCATCGGATCGATCGGCGACGCCATTGCCCAGTCCCTGCTGCTGAGGCACCGTCGGAACGGCGACTATCTGTCCCTGATCTCGTCCGACCCGTTTGGGCCGTCCCTGTCCGAAGCCCATCACGCGCCGTTCGAGACCGGACTTTACGCCGTCACCGAGATGCTGGTGGGTGGCATTCTCGAACTGTTCGAAGGCGGCGTCATCCGCAGGGAAGTCGATGGCTTTGCGATCCATGCCGGCTTCTTTCTCGAGTGCCGGGATTTCTACCGCAAGCTCAAGGACATGCCGGACGAGCGTCGCGCAAAGATCGCCATGATGCCGGTCTCCTTCACCAATTCTCTCTATGGCGACGAAATCCAAAAACGCGCGGCGCGGCGCGACGCCCGTTTCGTCAACAATGCGATGATCGTCACGGCTCTGGGTGCGGTGGTCTCGGACGGGGTCGAGAACGGCCAGGTCGTCAGCGGTGTCGGCGGCCAGTTCAATTTCGTCGAGCAGGCAACGGCGCTCGAGGACGGCCGCTCGATCATCACGCTGAATGCAACGCGGCAAAGCGGCGGCAAGACCGTATCCAATATCCGTTGGGACTATCCCGGCGAAACGGTGCCGCGCCACTACCGCGATATCGTGGTGACCGAATACGGCGTGGCGGATCTGCGCGGCAAGTCCGACGAGGAATGCATCGCGGAAATGCTTTCGATTGCCGACAGCCGCTTCCAGGCCGGGCTACTCGATCAGGCGAAAAAGGCAGGCAAGATCAGGTCCGACTACGAAATCGCGGATACCGACCGCGCCAACACGTCCGAACGTCTGCGCGGCTGGCTCGCTGCGGCGCGGCGGGACGGCCTGTTGCCGCAATTTCCCTTCGGCACCGATTTCACCGAAACCGAGCAGCGCCTGCTGCCCGCGCTCGCGATCCTGAAACAGGCCTCCGGCTCCTGGCCGGCCCTGGGGCGTATCCTTGCCCGCGGTCTGTCTGCACCGCCCGATGAAGCGGGCCTGGAACGCCTGGGGCTCCTCCACGGCAAGACCCTGAAGGAGCGCGCGATGCGGTATCTGGTGATCGGGGCGATGGCGCAAAGCGCCGATCGCGCCGGCTGAGGAGCGCCGGTTCGCCGTGCGAGCCGAAGACGAAGTCCGACGGGTTCAGGCGCCTTTCGCCATGAAGAAGCGGATCATTTCGGCCGAGGCGTCGGGGCCCTTGCTGTCGGTGTAGGATCCCGCCGCACGTCCACCGGACCAGGCGTGACCCGCCCCCTCGATCATCCAGAGCTCCACCACGACCGCTCCGTCCGGTTCCGCATAGGCGCTGCGGGTATAGCCGCGTCCGCGAACCGCCCGCTTGTCGGTCCTTGCCGGAGCGACCGCTCCGCCCATGGCCGCCGCGACGATCAACGGCGCATTGGACGGGTGCACCGTGCTGTCGGCGTCCCCGTGGAAGATGATCCGCCGCACCGGGCTTGTCCGCCCTGTTATGGCGGGCGCCAGGGCCTGTGACGCGCCGCCCTTTCGCATCGCCGACAGAGCGGTCATCACATTGCTCGCGGCGCCGCGCGCCAGACCGGAATGCACGCCGGCGGCGGCGAAGATCTCCGGATAGACATCCGCAAGGATCACCGCCATGGCGCCGCCTGCGGAGAGGCCGGCTACGAAGACGCCGTCGCGCTCGAGGCCGAATTCCTTCATCAGCTTTCGCGCAAGCGAGGCCAGGATGGCGGGCTCGCCCGCACCGCGTTGCTGATCCCCTGGCTTGAACCAGTTCCAGCAGGCGGCTGCATTGTGGTTCCCGGTCTGTGCCGGATAAGCGATGGCGAGGCAGTGTTTTTCGGCCAACGCGTTCATGTGAGTGCCCTTGGCAAAGTCGTCCGGGCTCTGCGAGCAGCCATGCAGCATCACCACGAGGCCCTTGGGCCGTTTCGATTTCGCCAAGCCTGAGGGCAGGTAGAGCCTGTAGCTGCGTGACCCGGCGGCGCTGCGATGGGTGCGGTCGAGATAGCGTGCGCCTTCCGGGATGCGCGGCGGAGTTGCCCTTTCGGCTGAGCGTCCCGACGCCGGGGCGGTCATCCGCGCATTGTTCAGCTGCTTCAGAACTGCGCCCAGTCCGCGACCTGGTTCTGGCGGCGCAGACTTGCGTGCCTTGACCGGCTTTGGCTTGAGGGCCGCAATCGGGGCAAGCGCTGACTTGACCATGATGCCGGTCATCGCCTTTTGGAAGGACCGGGTCGCCTTCGGTACCTTGGCGGGCCGCATCAGCCGGTTCATACGGCGCATGCTGGCTGCTAGACTGCGTGCCATGGGCTTTTCCTTTAGGGAGCGATCTGTCTCGCCCGGTGAAGGTCCGGCAAATGCGGACGTGAAGACCTGCTCAACGCGCCACATCGCATTGCGTTGCAACACCAGCGAAGTTTCTCACGAAAGATCCGGAGGAAGAGCGGTCGAAGGGAAACCGGCCGGCTCGCACCGACACGGTCTTGCAGAACGGCGGCAATCGCCATCGCGGGAACGACGAGGCGGGCTGGTGCCGCCGGCGCCTCCTGTCACCTATTGATGGGTTGTCTCATTCGTGCTCTTTGCATGCCGCTCCCGCCAGCGTTTCCGGGCGTAGGCCTGCAGATCGGTCACGCCGTCCAGCTCGTCTACGATCTCCTCGCCGATCAGGGTTTCGATGAGATCTTCAAGCGTGACAATGCCTGCGGTTCCGCCATAGGCGTCCACCACGAGTGCGACATGTCGGTCCTCGTGCACAAGCCTGTCGAACAACTCGTCGAGCGAGGTCGCTTCGACGACGGTTCCGGTCACATGATCGACCGAGCCGTCAAAGATGGGAATGCGTGAAAACCGCAGTTCCTTCCTGCGCGAGATTGCTTCGTCGATGGTGGTGGCCTGATCGAGCGCAAAGATCACCGTCCGGGGCGTCATGATGTCCTCGACGGTCAGGCGGTCGAACTTGAGAAGGTTGGCGACGACCTTGGAATCACCGTGATCGATCACGCCCTCCCGATGGCCGATATCGGCCATGGCGACGATCTCTTCGCGGGAGACGGAAGCCTGCAGCCTGCCGCGCGACAAAAGTAGCGTGATCGCCTGCGACATCTTAACAAGCGGCCACATCGACCAGATCAGCGCCGGCAGGATACGCGCCGCAAATGGTGCGAAGCTCTTCCAGTACAGCGCGCCCAGTGTCTTGGGAATGATCTCCGAAACCACGAGGATCAGGAGCGTCAGAACGGCCGAGAAGATTGCGATGGAGGCCTCGCCGAAGACAATGGCCGCCTGGGCGCCGGCGCCCGCCGCGCCGACGGTGTGAGCGACGGTGTTGAGACTGAGGATCGCCGCGAGAGGGCGATCGACATCATCCTTCAGCGCGTTTATCTGCGCCGCCACCTTCGGTTTGGACTCCTTGATGGTCGCGGTGTAGGTCGGGGTTATGCTGAGCAGGGCTGCTTCGAGCAGCGAGCACAGGAACGACACGCTTATCGCGAGGGTGACGAAGAGAATCAGGAGTGTCATCATTATCCTATGACTGCTGACAGGTAAGTGCCGCGCGGTTCGAGTGGTGAAGGAGGTAGCAAAAACAACGTCACCAGCGACATATTGTTCCGAACAGCGCGCCGGCAAGGCCGCCGGCAGTTGCGCTTGAGCGCCAATCTGGCCGCAGGGCCCGCCCGTCCTGGTTCGCAAAGGGTGGAGTTCTGTCCCCGGCCTCTTGCCAATGACCGAGTGAGAGGCGAAGGTCCGGCCAGGACTTTGGGCGTTCCATTGGCCAGTATTGCCCCTCCCGCATTGCGCAGTTCCCGATACCGGCGCGAGCCACACGACGAAGGATGAATGATGATCGACCTCAAGAGCTTCGGCGACCTTTCTGAACTGGATCTGGGGGGCTTCGCTCCCAAGCCGACGAGCTTCACCGACGGCCAGGTCGAGGCTGCCAAGGAACTGTGGGCCTCGACCGACGGACTGATCAGGATTGGCGTGTGGGAATGCACGCCCGGGCGCTTTTCCGCCGACCGCACCAAATCCTCCGAGATCTGCCATGTGCTGCGCGGCTCGGCCACGGTTGAGGGAAAGCAGGGTGGGGATGCCCGCCGCATCGGTCCGGGAGACCTTCTGGTGCTGCCGCTCGGCTGGGAGGGCGAATGGACCATCCATGAGCAACTCCGCAAGACCTATGTGATCGCCCGGCAAGGCTGACATCGCTTCGCGTTGGGTTGTACCCGATCCGGCCATGATGAAAGGCGCAAGTTTGAGACGAAAGTCTGTTCTGTTCATAGCAGCCATCATCCTGGGTGGCGGGGCTATCTGGAAAATGAACGCCGCGCCCGAGCAGCCCGTGCCGTCGTCCGGCCTGCCGCTGGTCTCGGTGACCGTTCCGGCGTTGAGCGAAACGGCGGAGGCGGGGAAGGCGGTGTACGATGCGAAATGCGCCGAATGCCACGGCGACAACGCCGCCGGACGCGATGGCATGGCGCCGCCGCTGGTCCACAAGATCTATGAACCCGGCCATCACGGCGACGCCGCGTTTTATCTGGCGGCGCGGAATGGCGTCCGCGCGCATCATTGGCCCTTTGGCGACATGCCGCCCGTTGAGGGGATCGAGGATGCGCAAATCGAGAGGATCGTCACCTATGTGCGCGAACTCCAGCGCGCCAATGGCATCTTGTGAACCACCTCTACAGTGCGACAACGGGATCACCGCCATCCCTGCGAAATGGCTTGCCGCCATGGCGGTGGAAGTATAAATCTCCGGACATCGGAACATCAGGCTGAAGGCATGATCGGGACAGGAGGGATTTCAAGCGGATCGGGCTTGGTGCGCATGCTTTGCGCGCTGTCGCTGCTGCTTGTCGCCTTCGCCCACCGGCCGCTTGCGCTGGAAACCGTACCTTCCCTTTCGAGCGCCGATGTGGCCTCGTTCATGCTTCCCGATGGCACGCTGCCCGATCTTTGCCTGACCGGCGAAAATGATGGCGCCGACCATTTCGCCGCCAGTCACTGCGAAGCCTGCCGGATTGCCTCCTCGGTGGACGTGCCGCCCCCCTTTGACGCCTATGTGATCACCCGCTGGTCTGCCCAGGCCGAGCTTTCGATCCACGACAACGCCAGGCTTGCCTATCCGGCCCTGCGGCCCGGTGCGTCCCCGCGCGGACCTCCCTCCTTCACCGCCTGATTCTACCGCTTCAAACGCGGGCAGCCGCGCCTCGCGTGGCTTCTGATCCTGTGTCCGGAGACCGCCCCGGCGGTAAATCCCCGGCTTCCCCCAAAACAATCGGCAGTCAGTGCGTCCTCGCACGTTCCCTGCCGCCCATTCAACAGCGTCCGATCCCGGACGCCTGTCAAAAAAGGCAAACCATCATGAACCGCTTCACATTGCTGCTCTCCGCCGCCATTCTCGGCCTCTCTTCGGCCGCCGTTTCCGCCCATGACTTCAAGCTGGGCTCGCTGGAGATCGGGCATCCCTATGCACGCGCCACCCCGCCCAACGCCCCGGTCTCCGGCGGCTACATGACGATCCGCAACACCGGTGCGGATGCCGACCGCCTGGTCTCGGGGGAAGCCGAATTCGCCGATCGGGTCGAAATCCATGAAATGACCATGGAGGGCGACGTCATGAAGATGCGCCAGTTGGCCGATGGCCTGGAGATCCCGGCAGGCGGCGAAGTCGTTCTCGAGCCCGGTGGCTATCATGTCATGTTCATCGGCATCGACAGCCAGTTCAAGGATGGTGAAACCCGCAAGGCCACGCTGACTTTCGAGAAGGCCGGCGCCATCGAACTCGAGTTCCAGGTCGAGGACATCAGGGCCATGCAGGGCGACATGAACCATGACAAGATGGACCATGGCAAGATGGATCACGGCGCCATGAAGCACGGCGGCTGAGGCCATGCCGCGCCTTGGTGTCAAAACCGGGATGGGGGCGGCGGTCGCCGCCCTGATCCTGCTCTCGATCGGGCTTCTGGTCTGGCAATTCGCGGTCCAGGGAACCGACCGGTCCCTGACTGCGGGAATGAAGCTCGGCACGGATTTCACGCTTGTCGACCACAATGGCGAGCCCATCACCCAGGCTGCGTTCGAAGGACGGCCGACACTTGTCTATTTCGGCTTCACCCGCTGCCCGGAAGTCTGTCCGACGACGCTTTACGAGATGGCGGGCTGGCTCGACGCGCTGGGAGAAGAGGGCGGCGAACTGCAGGCGTTCTTCATCTCGGTTGACCCGGAACGTGACACGCCGGAGATCATGAAGGGCTATTCGCAAGCCTTCACCGACCGGGTCATGGGCATCACCGGCGATCCCGATGAAATCGCACGGGTTGTTGCCGCCTGGCATGTCTATGCCGCGAAGGTGCCGACCGAAGACGGCGATTACACCATGGATCACACGGCGTCTGTGTTCCTCGTCGACAAGGACGGCGTCTTCAAGGGCACGATCGCCTATGGCGAGAGCGAGGAAACGGCAATCGCCAAGCTCAGGAGACTGGCGGGGACCTCCGACATGCATTAAATCAAAGGCTTACAGTCAATGAGACAGAGCGCAGTGCGTCCAATCGGACGCACTGCGCTCTGGACCTCACTCCGCCGCGGCCCTGTCCTCGATCAGGCTGCCATCCTCGAGCGTGTCTCCGGGATAGAGAACCACACGGTCGCCGTCCGACAGGCCGGACCGGATCTCGGCATGGCGGTCGGTCATGTGGCCGATCTCCACCCGAGCGACCCGGGCTCTGCCGTCCTCGATCCGGAACACCGCCCACTCCCCGCCGTCGCGATAGAGCGCGCTGACCGGGACCTGCAGGACTCCGTCCGAAGACCAGGTGATCAGGTTGACGATCACCCGGAACCCGTGACCGAGATCATCGGGCGGAGGCGCCGTGAGGGCGATGATGGCATTGACCCGCTGCTCGGAGATCCCCAGCGCCGAGACCTTGGTGAAGGCCGAGGGTTCGATGCGCTCGACTTGCGCCTGCAGTTCTTCCGTCCCGCCCCAGTCGGTGATCAGCGCCGGGCTGCCCGCGCGCACCTTGACCGCGTCCGCCGACAGCAGGTCGACGGTGATCTCGAGATCGGACGGGTCTCCGACCTCGGCAATCTTCTGCCCCACGCTGACGGCCTGTTCGCTCTTGGCGTTGAGCGCCAGGATGGTGCCTGAAATCGGCGAGGCGATTTCCACGCAGCATTCGCCGTTGGCGGCGGTGATGCGTGTCTGGCCCGGCTGCGCCAGGCGCGCCTCGGCGCTGGCAAGCTCGGCGCGCCTGAGCGCGATCATCGCCTCGGCCGAGTTCACCTGCGCCTCGGCAAGCTCCAGTTCGCCATCAAGCCGCTCCAGCTCGCTCTCGGAGATAATGTTGGTTGCCGCGAGCTTCATCGCCCGATTGTGACGGGCCCGCGCCAGATCCCGCGCTGTTCGGGCGCGGATCAGCTCGACGTCCGCCACTGCGACGTTCGAGCGCGCCGCGTCGATCCCGGCCATAAGTTCGGTTCGGGTTCTCACATCCAGGAACGGTGGTTCCAGGGGGTGGATCTCTGCAATCCTCTCGCCGGCGCCGATCGGGTCTCCCACCGAGAATTCGATCCGGTCGAGATGTCCGGCGATGGGGGAGGAGACCTCATAGACATTGCGGATGCGGGTCACCCCGTCCTCCTTGACCGTCACCTGCATCGGCGCGGTCGTCACGCTAGCAAGGTCGACAAGGACCGGCTTTTCGCCGAAGGCGACATAGAACGCCCCGCCGATCGCGGCGACGAGCGCCAGTCCTGCGAGGCTTCGCACGAGCACAGAGGCCATGGTTTCAGTCCCTTGTTTTCAGAACGCGGATCAGATCGAGCCGGTCGATGCGCCGGCGCACGATCAGCGCCGACACCAGTGCCGCGCCGAGCACCACCAGGCTCGAGATCGCATAGGTCGGCGGATTGATGATGAGCGGAATCCGGAACAGATCGCTCTCGAAGCCCTTGGCGACGAGTTCGGAGAAACCGCGGCCGATCAGCCATCCCAGAGGCTGCGCCAGCACCACCATGACGCCAAGCTCGGTCAGCAGGACCTTCGACACTTCGGCATTGGTAAAGCCGAACACCCTGAGGCTGGCGAGTTCGCGGGCGCGTTCGGACAGCTGGATCCGCGCCGAATTGTAGATCACGCCGAAGGTGATGATCACGGCGAGCGAAACATATATGGTAATGCTGATGCCGATATTTTCCTCGATGACCGCCCGGAACCGGGTGCGCGAGACGCCCTGCAACGCCACCGAGGCGATCGCCGGCGTCTGCTTGACCGCGTCATAAAGCGCGCCGATGTGGCTTTCATCAATGATCACCCGCGCCCCCGAAATCCGCGCGCCCTGGCCCGAGAGCCGGTCGAGCGCCTCGCGGCTCATGTGCGCGGTCAACCCAACATAGCTGTTGGTGACTCCAACCAGCGGGGTCAGCACGCGGCGGCCCTGTCCGTCGCTCAACTCCACCTCGACCGGGTCTCCGGGCCTGAGGTCGAGATGCGCGGCGAGGCGTTCCGACAGCAGCAATCCCGCCGGCGGCAGCCTGATCGCGCCGAAATCCTGATCGAGCACGCGGCTGATATCGGTGTCGGGGTCCGAGGCGACAATCTGGACGATGCGTGACCGGTGCCCGTTTCGAAGGGTCGCGGCTTCCGCGCGAAAAGGCTCTGCCGCAAGCACGCCGGGCAGCCGGGCAACGTCCCTGACGGCGTCCTCGGATGCCTGTGCCGCAAAGGTCAGCGTCGCATCCTGGCGATCAGCCCTGAACCAGACGGTGTCGATCATGTGGTCCACGGAATCGAACGCGAACAGCGAGGTAATCAGCAGCGCCACCGGCAGCGCTGTCCCGAGTGTCGTCAGGGCGGTGCGCATCGGCCAGCGCACCAGATGTCTGAGCGCCATGATGGTCAGTTGCGAGAATGGCAGGCGGAAGCCGCCGGATGATCCGCCGTAGAGACTGTGATAGCCGGTCGGCGCGGGCGGGCGCATGGCCACCGCCGGCGGCAGGCGAACCGCGCCCGCAATCGCATGGGCGGCGCCCGCCAGCGCCGAGGCGAAGGTGACCAGCATGGAGATCGCGTAGAGATCCGGCTTCTGCGAGAACACCAGGAACGGGAACGAGTAGAACTCGCCGTAGAGTGAGGCCATGCCCTGTCCCAGCCATGTGCCGGCGATCGCGCCGATCGCCACCCCGACAAGCGATATCAGCAGCGTCAGCTTGGCGTAATGCCAGGCAATCGCCGCATTCGAGTATCCGACGGCCTTCAACAGTCCGATCTGCTCGCGTTCGAGCGCGATCAGCCGCGACAGGATCATGTTGACCAGAAAGGCCGCAATGAGCAGGAAGATCGGCGGGATCACCTGCGCCATGGCCCTGAGCTGGGTCAGTTCGGAGTCAAGGAAGGCGTCGGACATGTGATCGGTGCGATCATAGGCGCCGGTGCCGCCATGCGGCTTGAGGATGGTGTCGAGCCGCGCCATCACCTCGTTTCTGTCGGCATTGCGCGCCAGCGTCAGCGAGACATTGTTGAAGGCGCCCTTCATGTCATAGGCGCCTTCCAGCACCGCGCGATTCATATGAATGACGCCGAACCGCTTCTGATCCGGCACCATGTCGCCGGGGCCTATTGCATAGACATACTCGGGGGACAGCGTGATTCCGGTGATCGACAGGTGCCGCTTGCGGCCATTGATCAGCACATCGAAGCCGTCACCGGGCCGGAACCCGTGGGCGTCGGCGAAGGCTTCGATGATGGCCGCCTCATTCGGGCGTCCGGGTTCGGGCAGCCGGCCGGACCTGAGATAGAGCCGGTTGACCGCGGGCTCGCCATGATCGGGGATCGAGATCAGCATGCCGGTCGCGGGTTCGGCCATGCCGGTGATCTCGATGATGACCGGATTGACGATCCGGGTCTCGACGGCGGAGACGCCGTCAATGGCGGCGATCTCGGATCTGACGCTTTCCGGCGCCCGCGTTGCGGTGGCGAACACATCGCCGAACCGGGTCCGGTCATAAAACGCCGCGCGGGTGTCTTCGAGCGCCCGCGTCGCACCCATGGCCAGGATCAGCGTCATCACCCCGCACGCCATCACCAGCGCCACCGCGAGCGACTGCGCCCAGAGCCGCGCCAGGTCACGGACCAGCTTGCGGTCGAGCATGCTGAGTCTCTTCACCAGCTCACCTCCGACGGCTTGATCCGGGTCTCGTTGGTTTCCGACGACGCGATGCGGCCATCCAGGAACGTGAACACCCGGTGCGCAATCTTCCGGATCCCGGCATTGTGGGTGATGATCGCGGTGGTGGCGCCGGTTTCCTCGTTCACCCGCGCCAGCGCCTCGAGCACGATGATGCCGGTGGCCGAATCGAGCGCGCCGGTCGGCTCGTCGCATAACAGCACATCGGGGCGCTTGGCGATCGCCCGGGCAATCGCCACCCGCTGCTGCTCACCGCCCGAAAGCTGCGCCGGAAAATGGTTCATGCGGCTTTCGAGCCCCACCAGCGCCAGCGCCTCGCCCGGCGCCATCGGATTGGCCGCGACTTCGGTGATCAGCGCGACGTTCTCCCAAGCCGTCAGGCTGGGAATCAGATTGTAGAACTGGAACACGAAGCCGACATGGTCGCGGCGATAGGCGGTGAGCTGGCGGTCGCTGGCGCCCGAAAGCTCCATGCCCTTGAACCTGACCGACCCCTCGGTCGGTCGGTCGAGGCCGCCGATAATATTGAGAAGGGTGGATTTGCCGCTGCCCGACGGGCCCAGCATCACCGCCATCTCGCCGGCCTCAAGTGCCAGATCGACGCCGTTGAGCGCGCGCACCTCGACATCGCCGGTGCGATAGATCTTGGTCAGGCCGGACACGGCGAAGATCGGTAATGAGGGGGCGGTCGGATCGGATATCATGATCCCGACATTATCCTGACTGATCAAGGAGTCCTTGATTCTCGTCAAGCCGGGAAAAGCGCCGCGAGAGTGGTCGCGCGAGCTTGAAAAGCCTCCTGCTTCTGTATGAGCGGCCCACCGGGCCAGAAACTGCGACATCTTGCGGGTTGGAATGTGCTATAGGTCGGGTAGAGTGAGCGCATCGGGGAGTACCATGGATATTCAACGCAAAGATGTTCACAATTCGGACCTGCCGGTCCTGTGCCAGGCCTGCGAGAGTCGTCATCGCGGCGTATGCGGGGCCCTGACGCCCGATCAGCTTCTGCAATTGAGCAAGCATTCAACCCGGCGCACGCTCGAGCCGGGTGCTGAACTGGCTGGCGAAAGCGTCCAGACGAAAACCTATTCCAACATCATCTCCGGCGTGGTCAAGCTGTCCAAGATGATGGCGGATGGCCGTCAGCAGATCGTCGGGCTGCAGTTTGCGCCCGATTTTCTCGGCCGGCCCTTCCGCAAGGAAAACGGGGTGAGCGCGGAGGCCGCCACCGACGTCAAGGTCTGTTCCTTTCCCAAGCACGTGATCGAGCGGATGATCGGCGAGATGCCGGAGCTTGAGCACAAGCTGCTTGAGCAGACGCTCGATGAGCTCGATGAAGCACGCGACTGGATGCTGACGCTGGGGCGCAAGACCGCAGGCGAGAAAGTCGCGAGTTTTCTGCTGCTGATCGCCACCCATGCCTTTCCGGACAATGAATCGGATTCGGTGGAGTTCGAACTGCCGATGAGCCGGGTGGACATCGCCGATTTCCTCGGCCTGACCATGGAAACCGTCAGCCGCCAGTTGACGAAACTGCGCGCCGATGGCGTCATCCGGATCATCAACAACCGGCATGTGGAGGTTCCAGACATCCCCCGCCTGTCGGATCGGGCCGGCTACTGAAGCACCGGACCCGGTCTGCCGCGCGCCGGGATCTCACACGCATGTCCGCCAGGTCATGTCCTGTTTTCATTCCGCCGCTTCTGGTCTAGGTTCCTCCTCGGGACGGCCTTTGGGAGGAGGCGGATGGAGTTTGACTATGTCATTGTCGGCGGTGGGTCCGCCGGCTCGGTGCTCGCAGCGCGGTTGAGCGAGAAGCCTTCGGTAACCGTCTGCCTGATCGAGGCAGGCGGCGACGGCAAGGGAATTTTGGTGCGCGCACCGCTCGGCATGGTTGCCATGCTTCCCGGCCGGCCGAAAATCAACAACTGGGGGTATCAGACGGTCCCGCAGCCGGGCCTGAACGGGAGGCGCGGCTACCAGCCCCGCGGGCGGATGCTCGGTGGCTCCAGCGCGCTCAATGCCATGCTCTATGTCCGCGGCCATCCGTCCGACTATGACGACTGGGCCGGGGCCGGATGCGACGGCTGGGGCTGGTCCGACGTGCTGCCGATATTCCGCCGCTTCGAGCGCAATGTGCGCGGCTCGGATGAATTTCACGGAGCGTCCGGGCTTCTTGAGGTGGCCGAGCAGCGAAACCCGCGCCCGATCAGCCGGGCCTTCATTGACGCCGCCGTCGAAGTCCAGATCCGCCGCAATGACGATTTCAACGGCCCGGACCAGGAAGGCGCAGGCCTCTATCAGGTCACCCAGTTCTGGCGCGACGGCAAACAGGGCGAGCGCTGCTCGGTCGCCGCCGCCTATCTGCATCCGGTCATGAACCGGCCGAATCTGCGGGTGATCACCGGCGCCCATGTTACAAGAGTACTGATGGATGGCCTCCGCGCCACGGGCGTGACCTGCCGGCAGGGCAAGACTGATCAAAAGGTCAGCGCGCGTGCGGAGGTGATCCTGTGCGGCGGCGCGTTCAATTCGCCGCAACTGCTGATGCTGTCGGGCATCGGGCAGGGAGAGCATCTGCGCTCGCGCGGCGTCGACGTCGTCAAGGATCTGCCGGGCGTGGGCCAGAACCTGCAGGACCATCTTGATTACATCTATGCCGCCAAGACCCGCGACACCGATGTGCTGGGCCTTGGGCTTGTCGGCGCCTACAAGCTGATGCGCCACATCCGCGACTGGCGGCGCGACGGGTCCGGCCTCGTGGCTTCTCCCGGCGCCGAGGCTGGCGCCTTCCTCAAGTCCGACCCGGGCCTCGACCGGCCCGACCTGCAACTGCATTTCGTGGCGGCACTGGTGGATGACCATTCCCGCAAGCTCCACATGGGCTACGGCTACTCATGCCATGTCTGCATCCTCAGGCCGCATTCGCGCGGCGAGGTTGGGCTCGACGGCCCCGATCCGCTGCGCGCGCCCCGGATCGATCCGAAATATCTCTCCGACGAGCGTGACGCGGAACTGATGCTCAAGGGCGCCCGGCTCATGCGCAAGATCATGGATGCGCCCTCCTTGCGCAAGTATCGCCTCAGGGAAGTCTACACACGCGAGGGCATGGACGACGCCGAACTGATGACCCACATCCGCGCCCGCGCCGACACGATCTACCACCCGGTAGGCACCTGCCGCATGGGCCGCGACCGCCTGGCAGTGACCGATCCGGAACTCAAAGTCCATGGTGTCCAGGGCCTGCGCGTCATCGACGCCTCGGTGATGCCCACGCTGATCGGCGGCAACACCAATGCCCCGACGGTGATGATCGCCGAGAAGGCGGCTGATATGATCGCAATGCAGTCGGGCCGCTGACGCCGCGGCAGCTGGAGGACGTTCAACAGCCCGGTCAAATGCCTGCGAGGCGCAGGTCTGCCGGCCATTGGCTCAGAATTCGCTCCAGCTCTGTGCGCTCGCGGCGGCCACGGGGCCTCTGGAAACGCCGCCGGCATTTGCCGTGAGCCTGTGAACACGGGCAGGCGACGGGGCGATCGAGCGGGAAGCCGTCTCGGCCGCAGGCTTGTGCAGAACCTCCGCATGGCTGGCCGCCGTCGTGTCGAGCTTGAACCGGCTGATAAGCTCGAACAAGGCCAGGGCTTCATTAGCCAGGCCGTGCGTGGTGGCGGTTGTCTGTTCGACCATCGCCGCGTTCTGCTGCGTTCCATGATCCATCACCGTTACTGCCTCGCTGATCTCCGTCAGCGCTCCGCACTGCTCCTTGACGCTGACGGCAATGGCGCGAATGTTCATGTCGATGCTCTGGATCTTCTCGACAATCTCGCCAAGCGAATGACCCGCGTTGACGACCAGCGACACGCCGCTCTTGACCTGGTCGCTGGAGGAGGTGATGAGATGCTTGATGTCCTTGGCAGCGCTTGCCGAGCGCTGTGCCAGTTCGCGCACCTCATGGGCGACCACGGCGAAACCTCTGCCCGCCTCGCCCGCGCGGGCGGCCTCGATCCCTGCGTTCAGCGCCAGCAGGTTCGTCTGGAAGGCGATCTCGTCGATCACGCCGATGATTTTCGACATTTCCTGGGACGACGCTTCGATGATGCTCATGGCGTTCACGGCCTCGGTCACGATCTCCCCGGATCGCTCGACGCCCGCCCGGGTTTCAGCCACCAGACTGGCGGAAGCATTGGCATTCCGGGTGGTTTCACGCACATTCGTGCTGATTTCCTCCAGCGCCGCGGCGGTTTCCTCGACCGATGCGGCCTGGTGCTCGGTGCGCCGCGCCAGATCATCTGTTGCCGATCGGATCTCGCTGGAGCCGGAGGAGATGCTGCGCGCGTTGGTTTCCACGGCTCGCATCGTCGCCCGCAGTTCCTCGAGCACGTCGTTGAAATCCATCCGGATCTTTTCCATCGTCGGGACGAACGGCTGCTCCAGCGAACGGGTGAGGTCGCCCTTGGCCAGCGCGCGCAGCGAGCTCGCCAGATGCGAGATCGCCGTCATCCGCGCCGTCACGTCGGTCGCGAACTTGACGACCTTCACCACCTCGCCCCTGTCGTTCCGGATCGGATTGTAGGCCGCCTGGATCCAGATCTCCTGACCCGTCTTGCTGAGCCGCATGAATTCGTTGGAGGAGAACTGGCCGTCAGCCAGCTCGCTCCAGAATGCAGCATATTCCGCAGTTGCCGTGTAGGCGGGATCGCAGAATAACCTGTGGTGCTTGCCGATGATTTCCGAAAGCTCGTAGCCGAGCGTCGCGCAGAAATTCTCGTTCGCCGTGATGATGGTGCCGTCCGGCTTGAACTCGATCACGGCCTGGGAGCGCGAGATAGCCGACAGCTTCGCCGCGTCCTCGATCGCCTTGTGCTTGCTCACGGTGATGTCGGTGGCGAACTTGACGACCTTGACCGGCTTGCCGCCCTTGAAGACCGGGTTGTAGGAGGCCTCGATCCAGATTTCCCGCCCGCCCTTGGCGAATCGCTTGTATTGCCTCCGATCGAACTTGCCCGACGCGAGGCCTCGCCAGAATTCCTTGTAATCCGCGCCGGCCGCCTCGGCGGGATCAACGAAGATGCTGTGATGCTTGCCGACGATTTCCTTGAGCTCGTAGCCTAGCGCCGCACAGAAGTTCTCGTTTGCGGTCAGGATCTTGCCGGTCAGGTCGAACTGGATGATCGCTTGGGAGCGGGACAAGGCGTCCATGACGCTTTTGCAGTCATTTCTGAAGCCAACAGCCAAATTCATCTTATGTCCTTCCGGCGCAGGGGGCGTTGCTTGTCACTCTGACTTCCGCTCACCAAGACATGAAGAGAGCGGGCATGCGGGCAATGGAATGTTTAGACGAAACAGGTCTTGTGTATTGCGAGAGGCGAGGCCTTTTTATTCTACTAAAAGTTTCATCAATGTTTTAAGAAACTAATAAGAGTCATGTTCAACTTATACCATGAACAGCAGTCTGGGCGGCATCCCGGCGGTGCAGCCACGGTCGGTTCCCGGGACAGCTCGCGGCTAGCGGGTTGCCAATCCGTTCAAGGGATGATTTTTGACGGAGAGAGCAATCATTCCTGCCAAAATCCCGACCGGAGCCAGCCCATGACCGTTCGCATTGCCGTCCTCACCGTGTCCGACCGCGCCAGCCGCGGCGAATATGAGGATCTGGGCGGGCCGGCGGTGAAGGCCTGGCTGGAGCGGGTGATCTCGAGCCCGGTCGAGATTGCCATCCATGTCATCCCCGACGGGATCGAGAGCGTCCGCGATACGCTGATCCGGCTGTGCGACGAAGACGGGGTGGACATGGTGCTGACCACCGGTGGAACGGGTCCCAGCCCACGCGATCTGACGCCCGAGGCGATGAAACTGGTGCTGGAGAAGGAACTGCCTGGCTTTGGCGAGCTGATGCGCAAGGTGAGCCTCGAACAGGTGCCGACCGCCATCCTGTCGCGCCAGACCGCGGGCACGCGGGGCAAAACCCTGATCGTCAACCTGCCGGGCAAGCCGGGATCCATCGACATCTGCCTGACCGCGGTGTTCGCGGCCATCCCGTTCTGCCTCGATTTGATCGGGGCAGGGAGGATCGAGACTCATGAGGACATCCTGAAAGCCTTCCGCCCGTCGAAGTGAGGGGCGAAAGGCCTGGCTCGAACGGACTGGTACCGCTCAGGTGCGCAGCACCCGGTAGATCGCCGGGATCACCAGCACGGTCAGCGCTGTCGATGAAGCGAGCCCGAACAGAAGCGAAATCGCCAGCCCCTGGAAGATCGGGTCGGTCAGGATCACGGCCGCGCCGATCATCGCCGCGAGCGCCGTCAGGATGATCGGCTTGAAGCGTATGGCGCCCGCCTCGATCAGCACCGGTGTCAACGGCGTGCCCGGCACATGCGCATGGCGGATGAAATCCACGAGCAGGATCGAGTTGCGCACGATGATGCCGGCGAGCGCAATGAAGCCGATCATCGAGGTGGCCGAGAACGGCGCGCCGAACAGCCAGTGGCCGGCGAGAATCCCGATGAAGGTCAGCGGCACCGGCGTGAGAATGACCAGCGGCGCCTTGAACGAGCCGAACTGCGCCACCACCAGGATATAGATGCCGAGCAGCGCAACGCCGAAGGCGGCGCCCATGTCGCGGAAGGTGACCCAGGTGACTTCCCACTCGCCATCCCACAGCAGCGTCGAGACCTGCTCGTCCGCCGGCTGGCCGTTGAGCGCGATCACCGGTTTTTCGAGGTCTGTCCAGTCCATCGCGTCGAGCGCGTCCTGAACCGCCAGCATGCCGTAGAGCGGCGCCTCGTAGTCGCCGGCCATCTCGGCCATCACCATTTCGGCGGCGCGGCCATTGTGGCGGAACACCGGGAACGAGGATGTCTCCATCGAGACGGTCACCACGTCGCCCAGTTCCACCACGCTGCGGTCGCCCGGCAGCACATTGGCCGGGATCGGCGTGGTCAGGAAGCTCTCATTGACCAGGCGTTCGGACCGCGGGCGTTCGAGCCGGATGGCGATCGGTGTCCGGCCTCCGCCGCGATGGGAGTATCCCACCGTCTGGCCGGAGTTGAGGATCGAGATCGTGTCGAACACGTCCTGTTCCTGAACCTTGAAGAACTCCAGATCATCGGTGGAGATATTTACCCGCACGCGATCCGCGGGCTGCCCCCAGGAATTGTCGATGTCGACGATGAAGGACGCCGAGCGGAAGGCTTTTTCCACGCGGGCGGCGACGGCACGGCGGGTCTTCGCATCGGGGCCATAGATTTCCGCCAGCAGCGTCGCCATCACCGGCGGGCCGGGCGGCGGCTCGACGACCTTCAGGCTTGCGCCGTCAGGCAACGGAATGGCGGCGATCCGGGTGCGGATGTCGAGCGCGATCTCATGGCTCGAGCGCTCCCGCTCGCTCTTGGGCGTGAGATTGAGCGCCACATCGCCCATCTGGGTTTCCGAGCGCAGGAACGAGTGGCGCACCAGGCCGTTGAAGTTGAAGGGTGCTGCCGTGCCGGCATGGGTCTGGGTCGTCTTCACCTCGTCAAGCTTGAGCACTTCGCGCGCCACGGCCTGCGCCACGGCGTCGGTGTCTTCCACCGAGGTGCCCTCGGGCATGTCGATCACCACCGAGAGTTCGGACTTGTTGTCGAACGGTAGCAGCTTGACGGTGACGTGCTTGGTGTAGAACAGCGACAGCGAGCCGAGCGTCAGCACGCCGACCACCAGCAGGAAGATCCAGGAACTGGCCTTGGACGAAAGAATTGGCCGGGCGACAGCGCGATAAAGCCTGCCCAGCGCCCCGCCGGCCTCGACCCCTTCTGCCGGACCGTGATGCATCGGCGCACGGCCTGCAATCTTCAGCATCAGCCAGGGTGTCACCATCACGGCGACGAAGAACGAGAACACCATCGCCGCCGAGGCGTTGGCCGGGATCGGGCTCATGTAGGGACCCATCATGCCCGAGACGAACAGCATGGGCAGCAGGGCTGCGACCACGGTCAGAGTGGCGACGATGGTCGGGTTGCCGACTTCGGCCACCGCCTCGATGGCGGCCTGCTTGCGCTCGCGGCCGTCGCGCATGCCCCAGTGCCGGGCGATGTTCTCGATCACAACGATGGCGTCATCGACCAGGATGCCGATGGAAAAGATCAGCGCGAACAGCGACACGCGGTTGAGCGTGTAGCCCATCACCCGCGACGCAAACAGCGTGAGCAGAATCGTCACCGGAATGACGATCGCCACCACCAGCGCCTCGCGCCAGCCGATCGCCAGCCACACCAGAAGGATGATCGAGACGGTAGCGAGACCCAGGTGATACAAAAGCTCATTGGCCTTCTCGTTGGCGGTCTCGCCATAATCGCGCGTTACCTCGACCGCCATGGAATGGGGAATGAGCGAGCTTTCCAGCGCTTCGGTGCGTTCGAGGATCTGTTCGGCCACCAGCACCGCATTGGCGCCGGCGCGCTTGGCTATGGCCAGGGTGACGGCGGGCCTGCGGTCAATTCCGCCATCTTCCGCGCGCGTGACCGTGGCGACAATCCGCGCGGTCGAGTCGGAGGCAAAGGAAATATCGGCGAGATCGCGCACATAGACCGGCCTTCCGTCGCGCGATGTGACCAGCAGATTGCCGATCTCGGCGGGGGCGTAGAGCGTCTCGCCGACCATCAGGTCCGCCGACTGGCCGTTGACGCTCACCTGGCCTGCCGGGAAGGCGCGGTTGGCCCCCGACACCTTGCCAGCGAGTTGCTGCAGCGTCACGCCATTGAGCGCCAGGCGCTTCGGATCAGGCGCGATGCGGATGATCTCCTCGGTGTCTCCCACCAGGTAGGTGAGGCCGACATCGTCGATCTTGGAGAGTTCGGTCCTGAGTTCGCGCGCCACGCGGGTCAGATCATTGGCGCTGACCGCGTCTCCGGTGTCCCGCGATGGCGTCAGCGTCAGCGAGACGATGGCGACATCGTCGATGCCGCGGCCGACGATCATCGGCTCGGGGATGCCCACCGGGATGCGGTCGAGATTGGCGCGAACCTTGTCATGGACCCTCAGGATCGCCGAATCCGTCTCGGTGCCGACGATGAAGCGGGCGGTGACCAGCACCTTGTTGTCCGACGTCTGCGAATAGACATGCTCGACTCCGTCAATGCTCTTGACGATGGTTTCGAGCGGCTCGGAGACCAGCTTCACCGCGTCCTCGGCCTTGAGGCCGGGTGCGCTGAGCATGATGTCGACCATCGGCACCGAGATCTGCGGCTCTTCCTCGCGCGGCAGCGTCATCAGCGCGACCAGACCGAAGGCGAAGGCCGCGAGCAGGAAAAGGGGTGTGAGCGGCGAGACGATGAAGGCGCGGGTGAGCTTGCCCGCAATGCCCAGATCGGAGGGTGTCGTGCTCATGGCAGCACCACCTTGTCGCCGGCCGTAAGCCCGCTTATGATCTCGATCATGGCGTCATTGTCGCCGTCTTGCGGCGCGCCCAGAATGACGGTTCGCTCCACGGTCTGCCCGGAAGGACCCTCAATCGAGATGAAATCGATGCCATGCCGCGTGCTGACCGCCGACATCGGCGCAAGCAGGGCGGAGCGTGTACCGATCGGCACCTCGACCAGGATGCGGGCATTGACGAAGGCGGTGTCGAGCCTGTCGACCTCGACATCGGCGATCACCCTTCCATTGTCGATCTGCGGATAGAGCTTGGCCAGCCGCCCGGCGGCTTCCCCGCCTTCGGTGGCGATGCGGATCTCCGCGCCGGCCTGCAAGTCGCCCGCAAACCGCTCAGGCACGGCAAGTCTCAGGAAAAACCCGCCCGAGCCGATGGTCGCCACCGGTTCGCCCGGCATGATCACCGAGCCGCGGGTGGCGGGCACCGTGAGCACGCGGCCGTCGGCGGGGGCAATGACCGCGCCCTCGGTTTCCTGCTGGGTCAGCACCGCGCGGCTGGCTTGCGTGGCGGCGATCTGGTTGCGGATCACCTCGACATCGGTGGACAATTGCGCCAGCCGCTGCCGCGTCACCACGCCCTGGCTGACCAGCGTCTCGCCGCGCTGGAGTTCGGCCTCCGCGGTCGCAAGCTGGGCGCTGAGGGCTGCGAGCTGGGCGTCCTGCGCGGCGATCTGAAACGCGATCTTGTCGTCCTTGACGAGACCCAGTTGCTGCCCTGCCGTCACCAGGTCGCCTTCGCTGATGGACAGTTCCTCGATCACGCCGCCAATGCGGGCGCGGGCGGGGACGACGTCGCGCGATTCGACGCGCGCCTGCACCGCCTTCCATTCGGTTATGGCGGTGGGCTGCAGTGTGAGGGTTTCGGCCTGGGCCATGTTTGATGAGACAAGCATGATGAGTGCAAAGCTGAGAGTTTTCATGTGGTGCCTCGCTGCAACGGTTGTGTGGATCTGAGGCTCAGTCTGATCGCCTTTGCGCGCAGTGTCTTTGCGCGAGATCAGTCGCCTGGAATCCGGTTGAGGCCTATATAGGCGCTTATATATAACATCGCAAATATAAAATAATTGAGTGCCGGCGGGGTCATGCAAGCTTGGTCGAGCGGATTCACCGGAGACAGTTTGGCATCCCAGCGCGCCTTGATGGTCTCTCTGCACCAAACCTGCCGAATGCGCGTCGGACGACAGAATGACAGGAAACCATGCGGGCCCCGCAAGGAGCTGTGAGCGCTGAACCCCGGTCAGACCGGGATTGCGCCAGGCCGATACGCCTCGGTCCGCTTCAAAAGGCTTTGCCGCGGGCTGAAACCGGCCAGAGGCATTCGACCTTGCCGTTACGGACGCCGACATACCAGTCATGCAGATTGCAGGTCGGGTCGCAATGGCCCGGCACCAGGCGCAGCTTGTCATTCACCTTCAGTGCTCTGTCTGGATCGGCAAGCGTGCCGTGCTCGTCCGAGCACTCGGTGTAGCTGATGTCATCGCGGCCAAACACCACCGGCAACCCGCTGTCGACAGACTGCACCTTCAGGCCGGCGTCGCAGATCGCCCTTTCGGTTTTGACATGGCTCATCACCGAGGTGAGGATGAACAGCGCATTCTCGAACCCGGCCTCGTCGAGACGATCGCCGCGCTCGTCGAGCACCCTTGCGTAATCGGCATCCATGAAGGCGTAGGAGCCGCATTGCAGCTCGGTATAGACGCCGGAGGTCCCCTCGAGACGGTAGGAACCGGTGCCGCCGCCGGTGACGGTGGCGCAGGCGATGCCGTCCGCCCCGAACGCGTCCAGAACCTCGCGAACCAGCGCGACCGCGGTCTCGAACTTCGCCTTGCGCTCCGCGTGATGCTTGAGGTGCTGCATTGCCCCCTGATAGGCCTGGATGCCTGCGAATTCGAGGCCCGGTGCGGCGATGATCGCCTGGGCGAGGTCCACGGCCTCCCGTGCGGTCGTCACGCCGCAGCGCCCTGCGCCGCAGTCGAGTTCGACCAGGCAGCCGATCGTCGCGCCATGCCGTACCGCCGCAGCCGAGAGTTCGGGGATGTTTTCCGGATCGTCGACGCAGCAGCTGACCCGCGCGCCGAACCGCGGCAGCCGCGCCAGCCGGTCGATCCTGGCCGCGCCGCGCACCTGGTTGGAGACGAGGATGTCACTGATGCCGCCGCGCGCGAACACTTCCGCCTCCGAGACCTTCTGGCAACACACGCCGACCGCACCGCCGATGCGGAGCTGCAGCTTCGCCACGTCGACCGACTTGTGCATCTTGCCATGCACCCTGAGCCGCACGCCCATGCCCCGCGCCTCCTCGCCCATCCTGATGATGTTGCGTTCGAGCGCGTCGAGATCGAGAACGAGACAGGGCGTCTCGATGTCGGTCTCGTTCATGCCGGGCAGGGCGGGCACATCATAGCCCGGCTCCAGCCCCTCGGGGTTTGCGATCGCGCTCATGCTGGTCTCCCTGTTTATGACTCCTATCTGAACCAGTCCGGGATGAAATACCAGATCACCCGCTTGACCCCAACGGACCGGCGGGGTCAGGGTGTGCGAAACATGCGTATCAACAAGAGGTGACCCCATGCGCTGGGCCTTGGTCGATTTCAGCCACCCGTTCTTCAACTCGCTGGTCCGCCGGATCGTGATCTTCTGCGTGGTGGCCGGCTGGACGATTGTCGAGTATTTCGGCGGCTCCCAGGGCTGGACGCTGTTTTTCCTGGCGCTCACGGCCTATACCGGCTGGGGGTTTTTCCTCTCCGGTCAGGTCGGCACCGCGCCACCCTCGACCGACGGCGCCGACAAGCCGCCACCGCCCGGCGACGAAACCTGATTCGCGCCGCGCTCAAGCCCCGCCGCCGCCATCACGCCTCCAAGTCCTGATTTCTATCGCCCGGGGGCTTGTGGCGGCGATTGTGCCGGTCTATAAGCCAGCCGCTGGTCACGGCCAGCCACAAACTGGTCACGGAGTGTAGCGCAGCCTGGTAGCGCACGTCGTTCGGGACGACGGGGTCGGAGGTTCGAATCCTCTCACTCCGACCAGCTAAATCAAGCACTTAACGTGATGGTAAATTGTTACCGCCCCCAATACCGCCCCCGATACGGCATTGTGCTGGATGCTAAAGAGAGCCGTTGATGTGCAATCTTTACAACATCACCATAGGACCACAGGCCATTTTGGAGTTCACAAGGGCGGTCGTGAACCATGGTGGAAATCTTGAGCCTGGCAAAATCTATCCGGATTATTCAGCCCCGATCGTACGAAATGGCGGCGGGGGAAACCGTGAACTCGTTAAAGCCAGATGGGGAATGCCTACTCCACCGAAATTCTTGGAGGGCAAGAAAACCGATAGCGGCGTGACCAACGTCCGCAATGTTGGATCGCCACATTGGCGTAGATGGCTTGGAGTTGAAAATCGCTGTGTCGTGCCTGCCACGGAATTCTCTGAATATGGCAGTGTTCGCGATCCCAACACCAAACGGTTACCGCTGCACTGGTTCGCCGTGAACGAGGATCGTCCTCTCTTTGTGTTCGCTGGGATATGGACGACATGGACGAGCGTCCGAAAAGTTAAGGAAGGCGAAATCTCAACTGATATTTTTGCCTTCTTGACAACTGAACCTAACGCTGTCGTGAAACCAATTCACCCAAAGGCGATGCCAGTGATACTGACCACGACCGACGAAATAGAGACCTGGTTGACAGCTACATGGGACGAAGCGAAGTCTCTCCAGAGGCCGTTGCCAGACGATCACATCGTGACTGTGGAGTTGGCCTAAGGAACTTTATGGCTTCTGGCAGTTTGTGATGTTATCTCGTCACCGCTCGGAGGGCCTTGAGATATGAAGCCGCCCAGATTTAATGCCACCCATCCCGACTATGACTTGGAATGCGAGGAGGCACTTGAGCCAACCTTGATCGCCGCAATCAAACAGGCAAGGGCGGTCGGCTGGAAACGCGGCACAATTTGGCAATCGTTGCTTTCAGTAATCACAAACCTTGAACTGGCCGAAATTGAAAACGAGCGCACTGATCGGGAGATCGCGAGAGCGAGGCTCAAAGCCCGCTGAGTCATTGAAGAGCTGGCGATTTCCCCATTCTGGCACTGTTAGCGTTTTAAAATCCGTCGAATCACAAGGTGTCCATAATCTGCGGTCGACGGGGTCTTCACTTTCACATCGATGTGCTGCTCTGCAAGTGCGAAGCCCTGCGCAGACCTTTTCAGATAGCAGACTTTCAACTCTGGGGAATTCTGTTCCCAATTTGCTCGTTTCAGCATAAGGTTGTGCTGTTACTGCTACTGAACCCAAGTGATTCTTGATGTACGATCCGACGTTTGGCAACGCATCACTTGCCCGACACCTCAATAAAAGCGATTTCTTAAAGCAGCCGGCACTGAAGACTGACGCTTAGAGTCGGTCCAGAAAGTTATTCAATTTGAACAGAGCCTTCGCAGCATGAGGCGAATAGAGGCGAGTTTGAGGAATGCGAGCGCGTTGCGCGACAGGTTCTCGAAGTCCTTGGCCAGCCTACGGCATCGCCCCAGCCACGCGAATGTCCGTTCGACCACCCATCGTCTCGGCAGAACCTCAAAACCTTTGGCTGCGTCGGATCGCTTGACAATTTCGGTCGCCAATCCTGGCATGGCTTTCTTCTGACCCTTGGCGAAGACGGGTCCCTGATAGCCGCCGTCTGCGAACAGTTTCTTCAAGAATGGATAGCGCCCGAACAGCGTCTTGAGGACCAGCACGCCGCCGTCGCGGTCTTGAATATCGGCCGGATGAACCAGCGCATGCAGCAATAACCCTACCGTATCGACGAGAATATGCCGCTTCTTGCCCTTGATCTTTTTCCCCGCATCATACCCGCCCGGGTCGATACAACGCCCCCTTTTTCAGCGCTTTTGACGCTCTGGCTGTCAATAATTGCTGCCGTGGGACTGGCCTCGCGCCCCATCGCCTCACGGCATTTTACGTAGAGTTCCTGGTGAATAAGGCCGAGTGTGCCATCCCAGTTCCATAGGTCGAAATAGCTGAACAGGGTGCTCTTCGGCGGCAGGTCCTTCGGCACTGCTCGCCATTGGCAGCCTGTGCTGAGAACATAAAGAAGACCGTTGAGAACCTCGCGCACGTTGACCTCACGCCTGCGACCACCGCGCTTGGCAGGCGGGATCAAAGGCTCGACCAGCGCCCATTCATCATCGGTCAAGTCGCTCGGATAGCGCAGACCATCCCGATTGTATTTCCCGCGGTTCGCTTTCGTCCACATCGTTTCCATGTCCTCGTCGAATCAATCCAAAGGCATGGAATCACAAACGATTCATATCATTCAACTTCTTTGTGGACCGACACTAACGTCATTTGCCGGATCGTGTGCATGGAAGCGGTAAACTGATCCGCATCGGCGTTTTGCAGATTTTCAGCAAGATTATGGTTTGCCTTCAATATGTCTCGCAGCAAGTTGCGAAACTCAGCCTTCGGCTGATCGACGCTTTCGGCATCCATAAAGGGATGCGCGCGCATAGCGAAACGCCACGTTGAGGTCTTCACTGACTCGGCGAGGGCGCGGCAACGGTACCAGTCCTGATCAAGTCTCTTGTATACCTTGAAGACGAACAGACCGGCAAGGACGACCAGTAGCAAGGTTAGTACGAGTGGATTCAGTCCAGACAAGCTTCGAGTCGCGCTCAGAACAGCTACACAGAATAGCAGGAAATACTCTGCCCGGATCGTCCACCAGAATGTGCTCTGTGCAATTGCTGACGCAGCGTCCGCGCTTTTGTAGAGCGCAGGGAACTCCAGATCGGGAGTCGTCACGATATCTGCCTGATGCCTGCGACGATGGAATCCGAGTTCCAGTTCACCACCGCGTCAGAAAGTTGGATGATAGCTTGGGGCATGACTTTTGCTGAACGAGGGCGCACCCCAAGTATGGGCTTCCCAATGAGCCTGGCGAAGTTCATTTCGAATTGGATCCAGTCGCTGTGATTTGTCCACATACCGCCGATGATCACGACGCACTGAACAGGACGAATCTGATTCTTGAGCTGTTCGGCAAGTGCATTCGAGTTAAGCCCGATAAAAGCCTTGTTTTCAGGCACGGAGTAATTATGCCACCCAAAGTATTGCCTGTTGTTCAGCAGATTTACCATAGAATTGTAGCGTTCGCTGTAGGACCAAGAGTGACTGATGAAGAGGCGCTTCGGCATATTGAATCAATCCAGCGATGAAAATTACAGGATATGGCTAACACAGAGAATCCCAACAGAGAACAAGGGACCGGCCGGTAAACAATATTTTAAACAGGTATCCCACTTTTCCGGAAAATTTCTGAACTAGGATTACGGACAATGGTGTGTCGGAGTGAAGGCTATCTGAAATTCAGAGACGGGCAATTCGTACCAATAGTAAGGCTGAAAAATATCACTTTGCAAAATTCGCTTCCCGCTCATTGTGGCGATTAGCTGTGATTAACACCTTGAGGCGCTACACTCCACCCACAAAAAAGCCGAGGATCCCTCCCCGGCTTCTTCCATTTCATCCCTCAGCGATCATGCCTGCGGATCGTCATCCGCCGCCGTGTCCGGCCCGGCGTCGCCGGCAGCGTCCTGCGCAGCTTCGGGCGCTTCCGACCCGGCTTCGATCACCGCATCGGCCACGTCTTCCAGCTCTTCCTCGGGCTCGGGTTCGCTGATGCGGTCGACCGAGACCACGCGTTCGTCCTTGTGGGTCGAGAAGATGGTGACGCCCTTGGTGGCGCGGCTGGCCATGCGGATGCCGTTGACCGGCACGCGAATCACCTGGCCGCGATCGGAGACCATCATGATCTGGTCGCCGCTTTCCACCGGGAAGGCTGCGACGAGCGGGCCGATCTCGCCGGTCTTCGAGGTGTCGGTGGCGCGGATGCCCTTGCCGCCGCGGCCCGAAATGCGGAACTCGTAGCTCGACGAGCGCTTGCCGTAGCCCTTTTCGGAGACGGTCAGGATGTGCTGCTCGCGGGCCTTGAGTTCGGCGTAGCGTTCGTCGGTGAGATCGCCGGCTTCCACGGCGTCCTCGCCGACCAGCGCCACATCCTCGACCTCGGCCTCGTCGCTGCTTGCGGCGCGCCGTTCGGCCACCGCGCGCTTGAGGTAGGCTGCGCGTTGCGACGCATCGGCGTCGACATGGTGGACGATGGTCATCGAGATGATCGAGTCGCCGGGCGCCAGCGAGATGCCGCGCACGCCGACCGAATTGCGGCCGGCGAAGACGCGCACGTCATCGACGGCGAAGCGGATGCACTGGCCCAGCGCCGTGGTCAGCAGCACGTCGTTGAGCTCATTGCAGGTCTCGACATTGAGGATCTCGTCGCCCTCGGTGTCGAGCTTCATGGCGATCTTGCCGTTGCGGTTGACCTGGACGAAATCGGAGAGCTTGTTGCGCCGCACGGTGCCGCGCGTGGTGGCGAACATCACGTCGAGCTCGCCCCAGATGGTCTCGTCCTCGGGCAGCGGCATGATCGAGGTGATGCGTTCGCCCTTTTCGAGCGGCAGCATGTTGATCAGCGCCTTGCCGCGCGAAGTCGGCGTGCCGATCGGCAGGCGCCAGACCTTTTCCTTGTAGACGATGCCGCGCGAGGAGAAGAACAGCACCGGCGTGTGGGTGTTGACCACGAACAGGCGGGTGACGAAATCCTCATCCTTGGTCGACATGCCCGAGCGGCCCTTGCCGCCGCGGCGCTGCGCCCGGTAGGTGGCGAGCGGCACGCGCTTGATGTAGCCCGAGTGGCTGACGGTGACGACCATGTCCTCACGCGCGATCAGGTCCTCGTCGTCCATATCCGGACCGCCCTCGGCGATCTCGGTACGGCGCGGGATTCCGAACTCGTCGCGCACGGCAATCAGCTCGTCCTTGACGATCTGCTGGACGCGCACGCGCGAGCCGAGGATCTCGAGATAGTCCTTGATCTCGTCGCCGATCTTGCCGAGTTCGTCGCCGATCTCGTCGCGGCCAAGTGCTGTGAGACGGGCCAGGCGCAGTTCGAGGATGGCCCGGGCCTGCTCTTCCGACAGATTGTAGGTGCCGTCCTCGTTGATGCGGTGGCGCGGATCGTCGATCAGCCGGATCAGGCTCTCGACATCCATCGCCGGCCAGCGCCGGGTCATCAGTTGCTCGCGCGCGGTCGCGGGATCGGGCGCGTTGCGGATCAGCGCGATCACTTCGTCGATATTGGCGACCGCGATGGCGAGACCGACCAAAACATGCGCCCGCTCGCGCGACTTGCGCAGCAGGTATTTGGTGCGCCGCGTGATCACGTCCTCGCGGAACGCCACGAAGGCCTTGAGCATGTCGATGAGGTTCATCAGCTCGGGTCGGCCGCCATTGAGCGCCACCATGTTGACCCCGAACGAGGACTGCAGCGGCGTGTAGCGGTAGAGCTGGTTGATGATCACGTCGGCGACGGCGTCGCGCTTGAGTTCGATGACGACGCGGTAGCCCTGGCGGTCGGATTCGTCGCGCAGGTCGGAAATGCCCTCGATGCGCTTCTCGCGCACCAGGTCGGCCATCTTCTCGATCATCGTCGCCTTGTTCACCTGATAGGGAACCTCGGTGATGATGATCGCCTCGCGGTCATTGCGCATCGGCTCGACATGCACGCGGCCGCGCATGATCACCGAACCACGGCCGGTCTCGTAGGCCTGGCGGATGCCGGCCTGGCCGAGGATGATTCCCGAGGTCGGGAAATCCGGACCCGGCATGATGCTCATCAGCTCGATCAGGTCGATCGCCGGATTGTCCATGATGGCGACGCAGGCATTGACCACCTCGACCAGGTTGTGCGGCGGAATGTTGGTGGCCATGCCCACTGCGATGCCGCCCGCGCCATTGACCAGCAGATTGGGAAACCGCGCCGGGATGACCTTGGGCTCGGAGCCGGAGGAATCATAGGTGTCCTGGAAATCGACAGTCTCCTTGTCGATGTCTTCCAGCATCTCGTGGGCGAGCTTGGCGAGGCGGGATTCGGTGTATCGCATCGCGGCCGGCGGATCGCCGTCGATCGAGCCGAAATTGCCCTGTCCGTCGATCAGCATCGCGCTCATCGACCAGTGCTGCGCCATGCGCACCATGGCGTCGTAGATCGACTGGTCGCCGTGTGGGTGATACTTACCCATCACGTCACCGATGATGCGCGACGACTTCACATATTTGCGGTTCCAGTGGTAACCGCCCTCGTTCATGGCGTAGAGAATGCGGCGGTGCACGGGTTTGAGCCCGTCGCGCACATCCGGCAGCGCACGGCTGACGATCACGCTCATGGCGTAATCAAGATAGGAGCGCTGCATTTCCTCGATGATGGAGACCGGTTCAATGCCTGGCGTCAGCGGTCCGGCGGGTGTTTTCTGATCTGTCAAAGCGGTCCACGAAATTTGGATGGAATCATTTGTGCGTTATAGCGGAAAGCATCCGCCGTCGCCAATTTTCGACGGCGGAATCGCGCTTGCCGGCAAGTTTCTCCACCATTGCCGAACGGATCGGGGGTTCCGCTGGCCGCCCGGCTGTCGTAGGCAGGAGAAACGCGCCGTTTTCAGGCCTCGCGGGAGTTCGCCATGAATGTCGATCTGATCGTCAATGCCTTCGTCACCATCATCGTGATGTTCGACCCGCCGGGGCTTGCCGCCATCTTCCTGGGGCTGACCACCGGAATGACCCGCAGCCAGCGCATGCAGGTGGCCCTGCGCGGCACGGTGACGGCGGCGGGCATCCTCATCGTCTTCGCCATCGCCGGCGCCAGCCTGCTGGGCCTGCTTGGCATCTCGCTCGGCGCCTTCCGCATCGCCGGCGGCATATTGCTGTTCTGGATCGCCTTCGAGATGATCTTCGAGAAGCGTCACGAGCGCCAGGAAAAGAGCGCCGAGCGGGCGATCACCAAGGACCATATTTCCAACGTCTCGGTGTTCCCGCTGGCGATCCCGCTGATTGCCGGTCCCGGCGCGATTTCCGCCGTGATCCTGCTCGCCGGCTCGTTCTATGCGCCGGTCGAGCGCTCTGCGCTCATCGGCGTCATCATCGTCGCCTCCGTGGTGCTGTTTGCCTTCCTGGTCATCGCCGACCGCATCGACCAGTTCCTGGGCGACACCGGACGCACCATCCTCACCCGGCTGCTGGGCGTCATCCTGGCGGCCCTGTCGGTGCAGTTCGTCGTCGACGGCATCAAGCAGGCGTTCCTGGCGGGCTGACGGAGGAGTTCATGGAGCCTGATCAGGATTTCAGTTTCGAAGCCGACATCTGGATCTACAGCGCCGCAAAGGCGGCGTGGTATTTTGTCAACGTGCCAGTGGATATCTCGAACCAGGTCAGGTTCTTCGCGGGAACGACCAACGGATTTGGCTCGGTCAAGGTCAGCGTCCGCATCGGTGGCAGCCGGTGGCGCACCTCGCTGTTTCCTGACAGCAAGTCGGGCTGTTATTTCCTGCCGCTCAAGGCGGCGGTGCGCAAGGCCGAAAACATAACCACCGGCGACCGGGTTTGTGTCGAACTGAGGATCGGCTGAGGCACGAACCGCCTTAATTGGCCGCCGGATGGCCGTCCGACAATTGCAGCAGATCCCACAGATTGCCGTAGATATCGCGGAACACCGCCACGGTGCCGTAGTCCTCGGTCTTCGGCGCGCGGACGAACTCGACGCCTTGAGCGATCAGGCGTTGGTGATCGCGGGCAAAATCATCGGTGTTGAGAAACAGGAAGACCCGGCCGCCGGTCTGGTTGCCGATGAACGGTTCCTGTTCCGGCTTCGAGGCGCGGGCCAGGACGATGGCCGTGCCCTGCCCGCCTTTGGGCCGGACCACGACCCAGCGCTTGTCCTGTTCGGGCTGGTAGCTGTCCTCCAGCAGGTCGAAGCCGAGCACGCCGCAATAGAACGCGATGGCCTCGTCATAATCACGCACCAGGAGGGCGATGTGGGTGATGGATTGCTTCATCGAGCCGTGGTCCTTTGGGGGCGAGCCCAGTCGAGGCTGCTGCAAAGACAAAGGCCCGCAAACGGTCGGTTGCGGGCCTTTGCAATCGGTGATCAGGGATCAGAATGGAATGTCGTCGTCGAGATCGCGGGACGATCCGCCGCCGCCGCCAAAGCCGCCGCCCTGGTCGCTTGAGCCGCCACGACCGCCGCCCGAGGATCCGCCGCCGCCGAAATCGCCGCCACGGCTGCTGCCGCCGCCGCCATAATCGCCGCCGCCACCGCCTTCGCTGCGGCCGTCAAGCATGGTCAAATTGCCGTTGAAGCCCTGCAGCACCACTTCGGTGGAATATTTGTCCTGGCCCGACTGGTCGGTCCATTTGCGGGTCTGCAACTGGCCCTCGAGATAGACCTTGGAGCCCTTCTTCAGATAGCTCTCGGCGATCTTGCACAAGCCCTCGTTGAAGATCACCACGCGGTGCCATTCGGTCTTTTCGCGCCGCTCGCCGGTGTTCTTGTCGCGCCAGCTTTCCGACGTCGCCACCGACAAATTGGCGATCGGACGGCCGTCCTGGGTGCGCTTGATATCCGGGTCGGCGCCCAGATTGCCGATGAGAATGACCTTGTTGACGCTGCCCGCCATGATGTTTCACCTTCCATACCAATTCAGGCGGCGCTCCGCCGCCCCGCCAACACTTCAGGCGGCCTTGCGCCGCCCCGTCCAAATCGAGTTTCACCTTACAGGATCGCCCGGCCGGCCGCTGCCCGGTCCCGGACAATCCACAAGCCTTTTTTGTTCTTTATTTGTTCTAGGGCTTGTGTCAGTTTCTGTCAAGAGATTCGGCCCTGGCCGAGACATCGGCAAACGGGATGGCTCGACATTGTGCATGCGGTGCTTATGTATGGGGCTGACGTGATCCCCGGAACCATCCTTGAATTCCGGTATTGATGGGGGGCATAGTCTTTTGCGGGATGCGGTCGGATACCTTCACCGGACAGTCGGACCTGCGAGGCTTTTGGATAGGTGAGCGGTCTTGCGCGTTCGGAAGAACGCCGGGACGCTCCATGGCAAATCGGCGGCGTTATGACGGAACTGAAATCGATCACCATTCGCGGAGCCCGCGAGCACAATCTCAAGAATGTCGACCTCGACCTGCCCCGCAACAGCCTGATCGTCATGACCGGGCTGTCGGGATCCGGCAAGTCCTCGCTCGCCTTCGACACGATCTATGCCGAGGGCCAGCGGCGCTATGTCGAGAGCCTGTCGGCCTATGCGCGGCAGTTCCTCGAGATGATGCAGAAGCCCGATGTCGACCAGATCGACGGGCTCTCGCCGGCGATCTCGATCGAGCAGAAGACCACCAGTCGCAACCCGCGCTCGACCGTGGGCACCGTCACCGAGATCTACGATTACATGCGGCTCTTGTTCGCCCGCGTCGGCGTGCCCTATTCGCCTGCCACCGGCCTGCCGATCGAAAGCCAGACCATCAGCCAGATGGTCGACCGGGTGCTTGCGCTCGAGGAAGGCACGCGGCTTTACGTGCTGGCGCCGGTGGTGCGCGGCCGCAAGGGCGAGTACCGCAAGGAACTCGCCGATTTCATGAAGAAGGGGTTTCAGCGGGTCAAGATCGACGGCCAGTATTACGAGATCGCCGACGCGCCGACGCTCGACAAGAAATACAAGCACGACATCGACATCGTCGTCGACCGCATCGTGGTGCGCCCGGACATCTCGGCGCGGCTTGCCGACAGCCTTGAGACCTGCCTGAAGCTGGCCGAAGGCCTGGCGATTGCCGAATTCGCCGACAAGCCGCTGCCGGAAGCCGAGACCTCGGCCGGCGGTTCGGCCAACAAGTCCTTGAACGAAACCCATGAGCGCATGCTGTTTTCGGAGAAATTCGCGTGTCCCGTCTCGGGCTTCACCATTTCCGAGATCGAGCCGCGGTTGTTTTCCTTCAACAATCCGCACGGCGCCTGCCCGTCCTGCGACGGTCTGGGCACCCAGAAGAAGATCGACGACGCGCTGATCGTGCCGGAGCCGAACCTCACGCTGCGCGCCGGCGCGGTGGCGCCCTGGGCCAAGTCGAGCTCCCCCTATTACACCCAGACGCTGGAGGCGCTGGGCAAGCATTATGGCTTCAAGCTCAGTGACCGCTGGGCCGATCTTCCGGTCAAGGCGCAGGACGCGATCCTGCGCGGCACCGAGGAGAAGATCGCGTTCAAATATGATGATGGCTTGCGGTCCTACACGACCTCGAAGACATTCGAGGGCATCATCACCAATCTCGAGCGGCGCTGGAAGGAAACCGACAGCGCCTGGGCGCGCGAGGAAATCGAGCGCTACATGTCCAACGCCCCCTGCCCGGCCTGCAACGGCTACCGGCTGAAACCCGAGGCGCGCGCGGTCAAGATCGACGGCTGCCATATCGGCGAAGTCACCGAACTGTCGATCCGGGTCGCCGGCGACTGGTTCGAGGACCTGCCGGCCCGGCTCAACGAGCAGCAGAACCAGATCGCCGTCCGCATCTTGAAGGAAATCCGCGACCGGCTGAAATTCCTGAACGATGTCGGGCTTGATTACCTGACGCTGTCGCGCAATTCGGGCTCGCTGTCGGGCGGCGAAAGCCAGCGCATCAGGCTCGCCTCGCAGATCGGTTCGGGGCTGACCGGCGTGCTCTATGTGCTCGACGAGCCGTCGATCGGCCTGCACCAGCGCGACAATGCGCGATTGCTCGACACGCTCAAGCATCTCAGAGACATCGGCAACACGGTGATCGTGGTCGAGCATGACGAGGACGCGATCCTGACCGCCGACTACGTGGTTGACATCGGGCCTTACGCCGGCATCCATGGCGGCGAGATCATCGCCCGGGGCACGCCCCGCGACATCATGGCCAATCCGCGCTCGATCACCGGCAAGTATCTGTCGGGCGAGCTTGAGGTGGCGGTGCCATCCGAGCGCCGGAAGCCCAGGAAAAAGAAGGAATTGCGCGTGATCGGCGCGCGCGGCAACAATTTGAAGAATGTCTCCGCCTCGATCCCGCTGGGCCTGTTCACCGCGGTCACCGGCGTGTCGGGCGGCGGCAAGTCCACCTTCCTGATCGAGACGCTCTACAAGGCCGCGTCGCGGCGCATCATGGGCTCGCGTGAACAACCCGCCGACCATGACCGCATCGACGGCTTCGAGCATATCGACAAGGTCATCGACATCGACCAGTCGCCGATCGGCCGCACGCCGCGCTCCAACCCCGCGACCTATACCGGCGCCTTCACGCCGATCCGCGACTGGTTCGCCGGCCTGCCTGAATCCAAGGCGCGCGGCTACCAGCCCGGCCGCTTCTCGTTCAACGTCAAGGGCGGCCGCTGCGAGGCCTGCCAGGGCGACGGCGTCATCAAGATCGAGATGCACTTCCTGCCCGATGTCTACGTCACCTGCGACGTCTGCCACGGCAAGCGCTACAACCGCGAGACGCTGGACGTGACCTTCAAGCACAAGTCGATCGCCGACGTGCTCGACATGACGGTGGAGGAAGGCGTCGAGTTCTTCGCCGCCGTTCCCGCCGTGCGCGACAAGCTGCAGGCGCTGCAGGGCGTCGGGCTCGGCTACATCAAGGTCGGCCAGCAGGCGACCACTTTGTCGGGCGGCGAGGCGCAGCGCGTCAAGCTCGCCAAGGAACTCTCCAAGCGCTCGACCGGCCGCACGCTCTACATTCTCGACGAACCGACCACGGGACTGCACTTCCACGATGTCGCCAAACTGCTGGAAGTGCTGCACGAACTGGTCGACCAGGGCAATTCGGTGGTGGTGATCGAGCACAATCTCGAGGTCATCAAGACCGCCGACTGGGTCATCGACCTCGGCCCCGAAGGCGGCGACGGCGGCGGCGAGATCGTCGCCGAGGGCACGCCCGAGGACATCGTCAAGGTCGAGCGCAGCTATACGGGCCAGTTCCTGAAGGAGCTGCTGGAGCGGCGGCCGGGGAAGCGGGTGGAAGCGGCGGAGTGAGCGAAGATCGTCGAAGGGCAATGCTGGACACGAATGTGATCAATAGAATTGCTGACGGTCGGATGAATCTATCTGCCCTGTCCGCATTTGACTTGATGCTGACACATGTTCAATTCGATGAGATTGGAGCGACGCGCGAGAGCCAACGGCTTTTCCAGTTGGTGCAAGCTTGTCAGAAAATCGAGGTTGACAAGTTCCCAACCACTTCATCGGTTTGGGACATTTCCGCGTGGGATAACGCCGCTTGGGGAATTGATGATTTCTTTGAGAAGATACTCTCCATTGTGACTGAGCTCGACGCCAAGCAACGAAAGCGATTGCGCGACGAAAACCGCAAGAGAGATGCACTGATAGGCGCCACGGCAATCGTTGAGCAATGCATTCTGATTTCCGGCGACCGAAATCTGCTTGAAGCTGTAAGACGATGTGGTGGTGTCGCGATAAATGTAGATCAAGACGATTTGCAGCCTAAGATATGATCCAAGGCAAATGCAGTCGATGCCGTCCTCGTGACGGTCTATTTGTCTGACAAGGAGAAGTGGGATGAGCAGTTCACAATCCGGCGCAAGACTTGAACAGGTGACTAAGCTCGTTGAAGAAGGCGGCTATATTGCCAAGGTTCCCGTCACGTTGATCTACGAGTCCGACGATCCGACCAGTTGGGGACCCTATCTCTCGGCCGAGGACGCGCTCAAGCTCGACGAGGTTCGCAGCGCATTGAGGCGTCGCGACATCCCGTCCGCAGCCCGTCACGGGGAAATTTTCGAACTAACCAAAGTGGCATGAATGGCGGTCGCGCTTTGCAGAGCTTAGGGGCACCCTTCCAGGACATTGTTGTGATGTTGGCAACGGTGCTTGAATGCGCGCAAGTCCAATTGCGCGTGGTTTCTCCGGAACCGCCGCGGAGCTCAACGGTTACCTCTCCATGATAGCACGACTGACATTCTTTCTCGCCCTCCTGCTTCCCGCACCTGGCGTGGCGCAGGTGCCCGACAATCTTGAGGCGCTGGGTCAGCACAGTCTCTCACTTGTGAACGAAGCGCGGCGGGCCGAGGGCCTCGAGAGCCTGGAGCTTGAGGACAATCTTACCGAGGCGGCGCTGGCTCATGCGCGCGACATGCTGGCGCGGGATTATTTTTCGCACACGTCGCCCGAGGGCGGCACCGTGCTTGAGCGCTATCTCGAGGCCGGCGGCAGTGACGGCCGGGTCGTGCGGGAGAACATCTCCACCTGCAGCGGCTGCCGCGACCGGCCAGACCTGTCCGCTGTGGAGGAAATGCACCAGGGTTGGATGAACAGTCCCGGCCACCGCGCCAATATCCTTGCCGAAGGGCTCAGTGACTACGGGTTCGCCGTGGTGCAGGACGAGAAAGGCAACCGCTACGGCGTCGAGACCTTTGCCGGGCCCGGCACGCCGCGCGGCGAGGCGCCGGACGGATCGGTCGAAGCGATCGGGCCGGAGGCGCAGATGCAGCTTGCGGCCGAGATCATCAACCGCCAGCGCCCGGATGCCGCGCCGATCGAGGCCGACGAACGCCTGCGGCGCCATGTCGAGGCAAGGCTTCCCTCGGACGGCCTGGGCGGGGTCAGCCTTTCGGATATCGGCCTGCTCGACACCCTTCCGGCGGATTTCCCATGGCTGAGCTATCAGGTGCTCTACGCCGAATGCGGCGGCTGCGGCGACACGCCGACCAATGCCGACGTGCATTACTTTCTGGGCAACTGGAGCGAGGGCAACCGGTCGCGCAAGATCCTGACGGATGGTTCGCTCACCAGCTTCGGCTTCGTGGTCCTGGCCGACGGTCAGGGCCGCAAGGTCGCCGCCCTGCTGCTGGCGGGAGACTGAACCGGATTCGTCAAGCCTGCTGACAGGAATCGGGTTGTGTCCTGCTACAGGATGGTGAAATCGTTGCCGTTTGTTGGGTGTCCGTTTTACCGTAGGGCCGGACAGTTGTTGAATGCGCATATCCGAAGGGAAAGATCATGACCACTTCCGGAACCATCCGAACCGGCATCGGCGGCTGGGTGTTCGACCCGTGGAACGAGAGCTTCTATCCGCCGAAACTGCCCAAGACGAAGCAGTTGCGGCATGCCGCATCCGAACTTCGGGCGATCGAGGTCAATGGCATCTATTACGGCAGCCAGAAGCCGGCAACCTTCGCCAAATGGGCGTCCGATGTGCCCGACGGGTTCGTGTTTTCGCTGAAGGCCAGCCGCTACTGTACCAACCGCAAGGTGCTGGCCGAGGCGAGCCCGTCGATCGAGAAATTCCTGACCCAGGGCATCACCGAGCTTGGCGACCGGCTGGGGCCGATCCTCTGGCAGTTCATGGCCACCAAGCAATTCGAGCCCGACGATTTCGAGGCATTTCTGCAGCTGCTGCCAAAGAGTCAGGACGGGATTGCGCTCCAGCATGTGGTCGAACCGCGCCATGCCTCGTTCCAGGTCCCGGAGTTCATCGAGCTTTTGGCCAGATACGATGTCGCCGCCGTGCTGGCCGACCATGACGACTATCCGATGTTTGCCGACGTGACCGCCGATTTCGTCTATGCGCGACTGCAGAAGGGCTCCGATGAGATCCCGACCTGCTATCCGCCTGAAGACATCACGCGCTGGGCGGAGCGGTTCAAGACCTATGCGGGCGGTGGCACACCCGGGGATCTGCCGCCGGTCGCGCCGAACCGGACCGTGGAGAAGCCGCCGCGCGACGTGTTCGCCTTTTTCATCACCGGCGGCAAGGTCAATGCCCCGCGTGGCGCCAGGGCGTTGCAGGCAGCGGTGTAGTCGTTCGGGTTCCGGGGCCCTGATACAACCGGCTCGAAGCCGCGCGTCGGACTTGTGCGGCCACCTTTCCTGGTCGGACGCAAAGGCATAGGGTCAGAGCCTGGAGGCCAGCATCGCCGCTTCTTCGACCCGGCGGAGATCATGGGGATAGGTGAGCGCCGCGCGCGCCCGGTCCAGGGCCCGCGCCGATTGCTCCCGCAGGGCCACCTCCCATATCGCCGGAACGCAGCACGCGATCGCGCTCAGCGCATGCTGGAGATGAACGGCAACCTCGACAAACCCTGCCCCGTCGCGCGCAATCTGTTCGAAGGCGGCGGTGAGAATGATCTCCGGCTCGACGACCGGCACCAGCACACTCGGATGCTGGGTGGCGGTGCCGGTGCCGTTGCTGGTCTTGGCGGCGTTCGCGAAAACCTGCACCAGCGCATCGAGAATGTCATTGGCCGTTCCGGGGTCATTGATGCCGGGCGACAGGGCGCGATCGCCGATTTCCGACAGGGTCTTCAGCGCCAGTACCGGATCCTCGCTGCGATGACGGCTTTCGCCGATCCTTATGGCCCCGCTGATCCGACGGGTGGCGGCATCATTGACCGGCTTGCCGTCCCCGCCATAGACCCAGGCCACCTCCCTGCCCTGGCCGACAAGGTCTCCCAGCCGCACAGCGACATGAATGGTGACGCCGGTCTCCTCGGCAAGTCCGGACAACGATTCGACATCGATGAATTGAACGGTTCCGGTGAACATCGACAGGATCGCCAGCGCGCCGTCCGGCGGCGCGGTGTTGATGAAGACCGGCGTTCCGCCGTGACCCGGATTGGTCAGGTGGCGGGAGAGCATGCGTGTGGCGCGGGTCGATACCTTGTCGATGGTTGAGGTGACGGTGCTGATCCGGGCCACGTGATCGATCCAGTAGATCAGCGTCACCACCACGATCGTGAACACCAGCAGCGTGGCGACGAACAAGAGAATGCGTCCGGTGGACTGGACGAACCCGACATTGAGCCCGATGAGGCCGACCACCGAGAATGTAAACGCACTGATGAAGGTGGAGATCGCCTGTTTCGAGGTCGAATCCGCCACGACGATGGAGAAGGCGCGCGGCGTGCTGGCCGACACCGCCGCCACATAGGCCGACAGCATGACCGAGGCCGCGAAGGTCGCAACCGTGAGCATGGCTGTCGCCATGATTGTCAGAAGACTGTCGATGGTCTCCTTCCTGATGTCGAAGGAGAAGGGTTGGCCGAACACCTGGTCGACCGTTGTCGCGGCGGCCACGACGAGCACCGCCATCAGGCCGAAGAGCGCCGGCCGCAGCCAGAGCCGCTCGGCCAGGTAGTCATTCAGCGAATTGTAGAAAAATCTCAAATCCGTCGCTCCAATTGCCGTGCCGCGGCTGCGGACTGCGATCTGCGGTCCAGTGTCTCATGCGAAGCTTGCGTTGTGCAGACCGACGCAACTGATTTTCATGCTGCTTGATATCCATCAAAGCACCGTCGCGCCACAGTCCTCATGATCAAACCAGCACTATCACAGTGACGGGAGAGCGGAATGGCAATGTTTGACGGAAAATGTGCACTTGTAACGGGATCGGGCGCAGGCATCGGTCGCGCGACCGCGCTCAAATTCGCCGCGGAAGGCGCCAGGGTGGTGGTGTCCGACATTCACGTGTCCCAGGGCGAGGAAACCGTGTCGATGATCCACAAGGCGGGCGGCACAGCCATGTTCCAGCGCGCCGATGTGTCGAAGGCAGACGATGTCTCGGCCCTGATAGCCGGTGCGGTCGACGAGTATGGACGGCTGGACTGCGCCGTCAACAATGCGGGCATCGAAGGCGGCATCGCTCCCTTCACCGATCAGACGGAAACCAATTACGACACGATCATGAAGGTCAATGCCAAGGGCACCTTCCTGTGCATGCAGGCCGAGATCCGGCACATGCTGAAGAGCGGCGGCGGCTGCATCGTCAACCTCTCCTCGATCGCCGGCCTGATCGGCTTTCCGGGCCTGTCGCCCTATGTCGCCTCCAAGCACGCCGTCATCGGCATGACCAAGAATGCGGCGCTTGAATATGGCAAGGACGGGATCCGGGTGAACGCCGTGTGTCCCGGTGGCATCGACACAAGAATGCTCGACTCGCTGGCCGATCAGGCGACGGCCGGCGCCCAGTCCAGCAAGGAGATGATGGATCCGCTGCATCCGATGGGCCGCATCGGCACGCCCGACGAAGTGGCCAACCTGATCGTCTGGCTCTCCTCGCCCGAAGCCTCGTTCATGCTGGGCGCCATAGTTCCGGTCGATGGCGGCTACGTCGCACAATAGGGATGGCCGCTGGCGTCGATGCGCCCCGCATTTCTGCATGCTTTCGGGCAGGATAGATCAACGCTGATCCCGTTGTCTTCGCAGCCGTCGTTGACCCTCACCGACGGCAGGCGTCCGGTTGACGGATTCCTGCCATTCACCCTGAAACCTCACGTTCTGAAAAGGAGAATATCATGGCCGATACGAAAGAAAGCCTTCCCGTTACGCAATCCTCCGGGCTGTTCGATGACTTCCGCAGGGAAATGGACAGCATGGTCGAGCGTTTCTTCGGCAATTCCGCGATAACAGCGGCGGCCAAAACCGGCTTTCCGTCGCTGATGACCGAAGGCGCCGTGCGCCCGGCCATCGACATCACCGAAAACGACGCCGCGATCACCCTGACCGCCGAACTCCCCGGCATGAGTGAGGAAGAGGTCGACCTGTCGATTTCCGACGGCATGCTGACGCTCAAGGGCGAGAAGACCGTCTCGCACGAATCGAAGCAGGACCACAGCGTCGTCGTCGAGCGCAGCTACGGGTCTTTCCAGCGCTCGTTCCCGATCCCCGACCGGGTCGATCAGGAGGCCATCGACGCCAGGTTCGACAAGGGTGTGCTCAAGGTAACGATGCCGAAAAAGCCCGGTCCGGAGTCGGGCGAACGTAAGATCAGGATCGGCGGCTGATACGGGGTTCCGCCAGCCTGATCACGGTGCTGGCGGGGACGGCCGGTCGGGACACGTTGCCCTGTTGTTCCGACCGGCCCGGCACATCGCCTGCCATACCGAGGGCCTTGACGCATGGAATGTCCGGAGCGCGTCCGCGTCAGTCCGCCCGGCTTTCCTTCGGCAGGAAGATCGTCAGCAGCCCGAGAAACGGCAGGTAGGAACAGACCATATAGACATAGACGATACCCTTGACGTCGGCGACCTGCCCGAGGACGGCGGCGGCGATGCCACCCATGCCGAAGGCGAAGCCGAAGAACAGGCCCGCGATCAGCCCCACCCGGCCCGGAACCATTTCCTGCGCGAAGACGACGATTGCCGGAAACGCCGAGGCCAGCACCATGCCGATGATCACGGTGAGCACAGCGGTCCAGAACAGGTCGGCATAGGGCAGCATCAGCGTGAACGGCAGCACGCCGAGGATCGAGACCCAGATCACCGATTTGGTGCCGATCCGGTCGCCGATCGGTCCGCCGGCGATGGTGCCCACGGCGGCCGCGCCCAGGAACAGGAAAAGCAGCATCTGCGAATCCTGGATGGAAACATCAAACCGCTCGATGACATAGAAGGTGTAGTAGCTCGAAAAACTCGCCATGTAGATGTTCTTGGTGAACACCAGCAGCGCCAGCACCGCGAGCGTGAAGATGACGCGGCCGCGGCTGTGCCGGAGCAGCGTCGAGAGCGCCGGGCGGCCGGCTGCCGCACGGCGATAATTGCCATACCAGCGGCTGACCCAGGTCAGGATCACCATGCCGCACAGCGCTGCGAGGCAGAACCATGCAACGCTGCCCTGCCCTCCGGGAACCACGATGAAGGCCGCCAGCAACGGTCCGGCGGCGGTGCCGAAATTGCCGCCAAGCTGAAAGATCGACTGCGCCGTGCCATGCTTTCCGCCCGAGGCCAGCCGGGCGATGCGCGAGGATTCGGGATGGAACACGGCGGAGCCCAGACCCACCAGCGAGGCCGCGGCGAGCAGCAGCCAATAGTGACCGGCCACCGCAAGCAGCATCAGGCCGAGCATGGAAAACCCCATGCCGACCGGCAGCGCATAGCCGATCGGGCGCTTGTCGGTGTAGGCGCCGATCAGCGGCTGCAGCAGCGAGGCGGTGAACTGGAAGGTGAAGGTCAAAAGCCCGATCTGGCCGAATGTCAGCGCGTAATTGTCCTTGAGCATCGGGTAGATGGCCGACAGCATGGATTGCATCGTGTCATTGAGGAAGTGGCACAGGCTGAGCGCCAGGATGACCGACATCGCCGCAGGCGTCGCCGCGGCGCTGGCCGAAGCCGGGGGATTCGCGGTCGCAGCCGTCGCCACCGGTTGTGCCCCGGCTGGCTTGTCGCCCAACGTGTCCATGATCCTGTCTCCGCCTTTGGCCCGAACTCGCCCGGTCCGGCCTGCCTTGCATGTCGAGCGCAGTGATACATGCCTTGCCTGCTGCCCGCTTACGTGGTCTGGTCTAATTCTTACGCATCCGGGCCAAAGACATGATCAAAGAAAGACCGGCTTCGAACAAACCTGCCAGAAAGATCGAGACTGCCGACGACCGGGCATCACGGCTTTCCCATGTCGAGGCCGCGACCGGTCCGGCGGTGGCGTTTTCCCATTGTTATGACGATGACGAGCATGTCGCCGAGCACAAGCACCGACGGGCGCAGCTGCTGCATCCCTCCGCAGGGGTTGTGACGGTGACGACCAGCGCCGGCCGCTGGATGGTGCCGCCCGGACACGCGCTCTGGATTCCGGCGGGTATCGTCCATGCGGTCGATACGTTCGGGCGGGTGGAGATGCATTCGGTCTATGTGCTCCCCGACGCCATCGACGGTCTGCCGCAGCATCTGCATGTGACCGGGATGACGGCATTGATGCGCAATCTCATCATCGAGGCAATCAACCTGCGCGACGAGGCGGAGACGCCCCGCGCACGCTTCCTTCTCGGCGCCCTGCTGCATGAAATCCTCGCATTGCCGGAACGGCCGCTGGGCCTGCCGTTCCCCTCCCAGCGGAAGCTGGCGGAGCTGTGCCGCGAATTCATGGCGCGCCCGTCGGCGCATCTCAATATCGATCACTGGGCCGATGCCGCGGGACTGAGCCGGCGCAGCTTCACGCGGATATTCCGCCGCGAGACCGGATTGAGCCTGTCGACCTGGCGCCAGCAGGCCTGCCTCATGGCCGCGTTGCCACGGCTGTCGGCGGGAGAAGCGGTGACCGCCGTGGCGCTCGACCTGGGCTATGACAGCGTGCCGGCCTTCACCACCATGTTCTGCCGCATGATGGGAACGCCGCCAAAGACCTATCTGAGAAACCAGCGGGCCTGACGGACAGGCGCAAGGGCGTTGGTTGGGTGTTTGCCGCGCGGCTGAACTTGCGTATGAGAGTGTGGTGTAGCCAGGGCTCAATCAGGGGTCTGCAAATTGTGACATCCGGGAAAATGCGCTAGTCTGAGACCCATTCCCGTCAGACCCGGTGATCGCGGACAATAGGCTCTCAGGAGCAGCGTCCGGCATGCCACGGGCTTTTCCGTTTCTTTTCAGGTTCAGGTGTTTCATGTCCGGAATGGTCGTCTTCATCAATCTCGCCGGCGCAGTCGCAATGCTCCTGTGGGCGACGCGCATGGTCAGGACCGGGATCGAGCGGGCCTATGGAAATGTGCTGCGCGACAAGCTGCGGCTGGCCATCGGCAACCGGATGACTGCGGCCATCGCCGGCTTCTTCTTCGCCATCGCCCTGCAGAGCGCCACCGCCGTCGCCCTGATTGTCGCGGGCTTCGTTGCCAGCGGCTATGTGACGACGGCGATCGGCATCGCCACATTGCTCGGCGCCGATCTCGGCTCGGCGCTGGTGGTGCGCATCCTGCGCCAGGACCTGTCCCTGCTGATCCCGGTTCTGCTTCTCGCCGGCACGATCGCCTTCCGGGCGAGCGAACAGCGCAACTGGCGGCAGATCGGCCGCATCCTGTTCGGGCTCGGCCTGTTGCTGCTTTCCCTGCGGCTGATTGGCGAGGCCTCGATCCCGCTCAAGACCAGCGAGATCCTGCCGGTCATCATCAATTACCTGTCGCGCGACTGGATCACCGCCTTTGTCCTCGCCGCCCTGCTCGCCTGGACGTTTCACTCCAGCGTTGCGGCGGTCCTGCTGCTGGCCTCGCTGGCGGACCAGGCGCTGATCCCGCCGGTGCTGATCATTCCACTGGTGCTCGGCATCAATTTCGGCGCCGCTGTCATCGGCGCCGTGCTGACGCGCGGAGAACGGATCGATGCGCGGGTGGTGCCGCTGGGCAATGTCGCCATTCGCGGGCTCGGTACGCTGCTGGCGCTTGTCGCACAGCTGAACCTAGAGCTGGAGAGCAGTGTGTTTTCCGTCCATCCCGGCGATGCCGTCGTGCTGGTTCACCTCGCCATCAACCTGGCGGTTCTGGTGTTCGGGCTGCCGTTCTGCGGCCTTGTCGGGCGCCTGCTGCAGCGCTGGCTGACACCGGCGCGACAATCGGCCGAGATTGCATCCGAAACGCGCATCTCTGCGCTTGTTCCCGAGCATCTGTCAGACCCGCAGCAGGCCATCGCCAACGCCACGCGCGAGGTCCTGACCGTGTGCGAGCGGATCGAACTGATGCTGAGCTGGATATTCGACGTGCTCGACACGCCGGACAAGCCGAAGCTCGAGCGCATCGAGGAGATGGACGACGAGATCGACGAGATCCATCGCGAAATCAAGTTCTACCTCGCCAAGATCTCCGAAAGCAGGCTGGACGACAAGTCGGCGGCGCGGCTGCAGGATCTTCTCGGCGCCACCATCAAGCTCGAGCAGGCTGCCGACATCATCGCGCAGAACATGGTGACGCGGGTCCGCAAGAAGCACGCGCGCAACATTTCCTTTTCGGCCGAAGGCTGGCACGAGCTCAAGGGCCTGCACCAGGAAGTGATGCGGAACGCCAGGCTGGCGTTCAACCTGTTCGTCAACCGCGACGTCGAGCAGGCACGGCAGCTGGTGGCGCAGAAGGAGAAGGTCCGCACAATGGTTCGCTCAAGCGAGGAGAGCCACATGCAGCGGCTGCGCGACGGCAACGACAACAGCTACGACAGCAGCTCCATCCACATCGACACGATGCGCGATCTCAAGGAGATCAATTCGCTGTTTGCGTCCATAGCCTACCCGGTGCTGGCCGGCGCCGGCATGCTTCGCAAGAGCAGGCTCTTATAGCAATTGATCGGGACTTGACCGCGTGGTGGCTAAAGCGGCGTGACTTGCGCCGCCAGGTCTTCGGCGGTCATGCCCTCGCCCGTCTCACGGGCCGCATGTCCATGCACGGCGACGGCGACGCAGGAGGCCTCGAACGGGGGCATGCCCTGCGCCAGAAACCCGCCGACGACCCCCGCCAGCACATCGCCTGACCCCGCCGTCGCCAGCCAGGGCGGCGCATCGGCATTGACCGCGCAGCGTCCGTCGGGGGCGGCGATCACGGTGTCGGCGCCCTTGTAGACCACCACGGCGTTGAGAGCCGCCGCGGCAAGGCGCGCCTGGTCGATCTTTGACATGGCCGCATCCTCAGCCAGCACCGGAAACAGACGCCGGAACTCGCCGGCATGCGGTGTGATCACCAGCCGCGTTTCCCCGCCGAACAGGCCGGAAAGCTCCGTGCTGTCTCCTTCAAAGGCGGTCAATCCGTCTGCATCGATCACGACCGGCCGGCCGGTCCCGGCCAGTTGCCCGATAAAGCCGCGCGCCTTTTCGGCAGCGCCAAAACCCGGGCCGATGACGAAGGCCGACAGCCGCTTGTCCCCGAGCCAGCCGGCGAGGTCGCTCTCGGTGGCGATGGAGCGCTGCATGATGGCAGTGAGATGGGTCGCCTGAACCATGACGGCGCCCGGCGGCGATGCGATCGTCACAAGACCCGCCCCTGCCCTCAGTCCGGCAATCGCCGACAGACGCGCCGCCCCGCCCGAAATCAAGGGTCCGGAAAACACGCCCAGATGGCCGCGGCTGTATTTGTGCGCGGAGGCATCCGGCCGGGGCAGATGATCTCGGTAGAGACCGGGATGGTTGCGCCACAGCTTGTCAGCGCTTGTGATGAGCCGCGAGGGGATGCCGATGTCGCACAGATGCATCTGCCCGCACAGCGCCCTGCCCGGCATCAGCAGATGGCCCGGCTTGAGGGCGGCAAACGTCACCGTGTGCGCGGCGGAAAAACATGCGCCGGTCGGCACTCCGGTGCGTCCCGACAGGCCGGAGGGAAGATCGACGGCGATGACCGGAATGCCGGCCTCGCGGGCCAGATCGACGACGGCGGAAATCTCCGCGCCCACAGGACGATCGAGGCCCGCGCCGAACAGCGCGTCGATGATGACATCGCCCTGGCAGGGTTGCCAGTCGCCCAGCGGCATGACCGCTCCGGGACAGGTTTCATGGGCCCGCGCCGCGTCGCCGCCGGGTCGTGGTTCAAACCCGTAGCGGACGGCATTGACGCCGCTCTCCAGCAACAGCCTGGCTGCAACATGGCCGTCGCCGCCATTGTTGCCTGGACCGCACAACACGACCGCGCGCAGGGCCTGGGGGTAATGCTGAAGCAACACCGCCGCCACATGGGCGCCGGCAGCCTGCATCAGACCGAAGCCGTCAATCCCGCTTTCGATCGCGGCTTTGTCGATTGCGCCCATGGCGGCTGGGGTGACGAGCACTGTGTCGTTGGTGGCCATGAGACTTGGTGGCATGGGGCTGGCGCGGCGGTCAAGCCGGTATCGCAAGGTCCGCAGCCGGGCAACTCAAATGCCGGTAAATGACGCCATAATAAGCATGATGGTCAATTAACGTGCAGCTCTTGGCGCATAAAAATTCATCATTTACAGTGCCGGCCTGCGGTCTCTGCGCAGGCAACGGGCACAAAACCGGTTGCCGCACGTCAGACCGGTGGATTGGCAGCCGGATTTCTCCCGATTTCGGCGGAGAAATGAAAATTTTCGGGCCGATGCCACGAATTTTGAACAAAGTGGCACAGTGTGTGCTTTGATACACGCGAGTGGGTTTTTGGCGGTTGCCTTGCTACCCGCTTTCACAGGACAGAGCGGAGAATTGGTTCTCATGAAAAAGATCGAAGCGATCATCAAGCCCTTCAAGCTTGATGAAGTGAAGGAAGCCCTTCAGGAAGTTGGTCTCCAGGGCATCACTGTCACCGAGGCCAAGGGCTTCGGTCGCCAGAAGGGCCATACCGAGCTGTATCGAGGCGCGGAATATGTCGTTGATTTTCTCCCCAAGGTGAAGGTCGAGATCGTCCTGGCGGACGAAACGGCGGAAGCCGCGATCGAGGCGATCCGCAATGCGGCCCAGACCGGGCGCATCGGCGACGGCAAGATCTTCGTGTCCAACATCGAGGAAGTCATCCGCATCCGCACCGGTGAAACGGGCAACGACGCCATTTGACCACTGTGTCCGGCGGGGCGCTGGACACCCATTGTCTCACTAAACAGGGAATATCGCACATGACGACTGCCACTGAACTTCTCAAGCAAATCAAGGATAACGACGTCAAGTTTGTCGATCTGCGCTTCACCGACCCCAAGGGCAAGATGCAGCATGTGACGATGGATGTCTCCTGCGTCGACGAAGACATGTTCTCCGACGGCGTCATGTTCGACGGCTCCTCGATCGCCGGCTGGAAAGCCATCAACGAGTCCGACATGGTGCTGATGCCCGACACCAGCACGGCACATATGGACCCGTTCTTCGCCCAGTCGACCATGGCCGTCTTCTGCGACGTTCTCGACCCGATCACCGGCGAAGCCTACAGCCGCGACCCGCGCACCACAGCCAAGAAGGCCGAAGCCTATCTGCAGGCCTCCGGCCTCGGCGACACCGTCTATATCGGTCCCGAGCCCGAATTCTTCATCTTCGACGACGTCAAGTACAAGGCCGACCCCTACAACACCGGCTTCAAGCTCGATTCGACCGAACTGCCGTCCAACGACGACACCGATTATGAAACCGGCAACATGGGCCACCGTCCGCGCACAAAGGGCGGCTATTTCCCGCTGCCTCCGATCGACAGCTGCCAGGACATGCGCTCGGAAATGCTCACCGTGCTCGCCGAGATGGGCCTGACCGTCGAGAAGCATCACCACGAGGTGGCTTCGGCCCAGCACGAGCTGTGCATGGTGTTCGACACCCTGACCCGCATGGCCGACAAGACCCAGATCTACAAGTACGGCGTCCACCAGGTGGCCCACGCCTATGGCAAGACCGCGACCTTCATGCCCAAGCCCGTCTTCGGCGACAACGGGTCGGGCATGCATGTGCACCAGTCGATCTGGAAGGGCGGCAAGCCGACGTTTGCCGGCGACGAATATGCGGGCCTGTCGGAAACCTGCCTGTTCTACATCGGCGGCATCATCAAGCACGCCAAGGCCATCAATGCCTTCACCAACCCCTCGACCAACTCCTACAAGCGTCTGGTCCCGGGCTATGAAGCGCCGGTTCTGCTCGCCTACTCGGCGCGCAACCGCTCGGCCTCGTGCCGCATTCCGTTCGGCTCCTCGCCCAAGTCCAAGCGCGTCGAAGTCCGCTTCCCGGATCCGACCGCCAACCCCTACCTCGCCTTCGCCGCCATGCTGATGGCCGGCATCGACGGCATCAAGAACAAGATCCATCCGGGCAAGGCCATGGACAAGGACCTCTACGACCTGCCGGCCAAGGAACTCAAGAAGATCCCGACCGTCTGCGGTTCGCTGCGCGAAGCGCTCGAGAACCTCGACAGGGACCGCAAGTTCCTCACCGCCGGCGGCGTCTTCGATGACGACCAGATCGATGCCTTCATCGAGCTGAAGATGGCCGAGGTCATGCGTTTTGAAATGACCCCGCACCCTGTCGAATTCGACATGTACTACTCGGTCTGATCCGGACCCGGGCCGCTTCGGCGGCCCGGCCTCTCAAGACATGGAAAAGCCGGCGAAACCTGATCAGGTTCGCCGGCTTTTTTTGTTGGCAGATCTGATCTTAGCAGTCAGTTCTTGAGGCGCTGCTTGAGAAGGTTGAGATACTCCTCGTTGGCATCGGCCGACGCCGCTTCGGCGGCCTTTGCGCAGGCGGGCGCGTAGTCGAGCGCCATGCCGGCCTTGACGCAGGAACCAACCTGCCAGCCCGGCGGCAGCGCCGTCAGATCCACCGCCTTCCATTTCGGGTGGCCGCTTTCGCGCAGCTCATCCATGCCGTTGAGCACCAGGCTCGAAAAATCCGAGACCGTCGTGCAGCTTTCCCGGTGGTAGGCATTGCGCGCCGGATCATAGTCATAGGTCATCAGCACCGCCTTGACCGCGACCAGATCGACCGGCTCGCCCTGGAAGGCATAGGTGCCCGCCGGCAGGCTGGTCTCGGTATAGGTCGCCAGCAGCGGCGCCTGGGTGATCGGCAGCAGATGGAACCGGGCCGGATCGATGTCGGCATCGGCAAACAGCGACGCAGGCGCACCCGCGACATAGAAGAACGCGTCGATCTCGCCCGCCTCAAGCTTCGGCAGCGCCTGGTCCGGGTTGAGCAATACCCGCTCCTCCGCCTCAACCTGCAGGATGTCGAGGATCAGCGAGGCGGTCAGGAACGTGCCGCTGTCCCTGACGCCCACGGCAACCTTCCTGCCGGCGAGATCCTCGAGCGTGGCGATGTCGGTGCTTGCCAGCACATGCACCTCCTCATTGTAGAGCGGGAACATGATCTTGACGCCGCGCACCGCATCCTGGATCTCCGCGTCATTGGCCTCGAAGGTCTTCAGGTACTCGAGCAGATCGCTCTGGACGATGCCGAACTGGGTATTGCGCCGGTTGCGAACACCGGCAAGGTTTTCAAGCGATCCGGCGCTCTCGACCACATTCAGCGTCAGCCCGCATTGCGCCCCGAGGCCTGCAATGTCCTGTCCGATGCGGATATAGGTGCCGGTCGGGCCGCCGGTCATGATGTTGCGTTCAAACTCGGCCGCCTGGCTGGCGCCGGTGATGAGCATCACGGCGACGGCGGCCAGGCAAAGGTTTCGGAACAGGGTGGCAACGGTTTTCAAGGCCAGTCTCCTCGTGTCAGCAGTCGCTGTTCAGGTCTCGGATCAGGTTGCGCAGGGTCAGGATCGGCACGCGGTCGAACACCGATCCCAGCGCGGTGGTCACGCACTCGCCGGCAACCAGTTGATCTGTCAGCGTCTGCCGGTCTTGGTCAGAGAGGAATCCAAGGCCGGGAGCTGCGCGCATTGCGGCGGCCACCGCGTCTGGATCACGCGGCGTCAGCGCAGGTGTACCGGTTGGCTCGGCAATGTCAGCCTGTTCGGTGGGCGTCGGATCAACCGGCGTGTCCGCCGCGGCCGGCATCTCCGGCTCGGCGGAAGCGCGTGCCGCCAAAGCCTCTCGGCTGCTTGCGAGTTCACGCGCGGTCTCGGCAAGCCGGGCTTCCAGCTCGAGAATGCGCCTGACATCCGCAGCGTTGCTACCGGCGGCCGCATCGACTTCCGCCTTGAGGGCATCCCGTTCGGCCAGCAGTGTCAGCACCCTGCCCTGCAACTGATCCCGTTCCTCGGTCAGTTCCGGCACGACCTGATCGTTGACTCGCGCAAGCTCGGCCTCAAGGCGCGACTGAGCCTCTGTCGCCTCCCGCCGCAGGGTGTCCAACTCGGCATCAAGCGCGGCGAGACTTGTTTTCAGCTCTTCATTCTCGTCTGAAAGCGCCTCGCGCTCGCGGCTCAACGCTTCCATGGCCGCTGCATCTGCATCATCTTCGGCAGGAGTCTCCACACGCGACAATGCCGCAAGCTTCTCCGTCATCGAGTCAAGATCAGCGGCCTGGCGCGCGGTTTGCGCTTCAAGCGCTTCCACCTCGGAAGCACTTGCTGCCTGTGCCGCGCGGGCGCTTTCGAGATCCCGCATCGCGACGCTGAGCGCCTCGTTCAACCGGATGATTTCGGTGCTGGCCCCATCGAGAGAGGCGCCGACGTCTTGCTGAGGCATAGCGGCCGGCTGGATATATCTGAACGCGGCGTAGCCGCCACCAAAACCCAGCGCCAGAGACAGGATCGCCACGAGGATGATCGGCCCTGCGCTTGCGCGCCGGGGCTGAAAATTATTGTCCCTGCCCCATTGCGTGGCCAATTCTGCACCTTCCAAAATTGCGCCTGTGCCGGATTTCGCTCGTCAATGCCCCTGCGCCAACGCAGGCTTGCTGAACAGGCAGTGACGGGTCAGCGCCGACCCGAAGGAAACATGTCAATGCCGACACTGAAGGGCAAGGCGTAGCGTGAAACAGCCGGCCGCGCAAGCTGACCAGACGCCGCGCTCCCGCTGTTCTGACGGGATTCGCGCGGCAATCACGACCCCAAACAAAACGGGGCGGATCATCGACCCGCCCCGCCTTATCAAGCTCACTGGAGGTGAGACGGTCTATTTCTTGGTCTGGCTGCCGATGAAGTCCCGCACGATGCGGACGATCCCGCGGCCGAGCACTGCATCGAGTGCTGTGATGAATTCGTCGACATGCTCGCGGCCGCAGATCAGCGGCGGCTCCAGCCGGATGACGTTGCGGTTGTACTCGGTGAAGGCCACCAGCACATTGTGGTCGCGCAGCAGTTCCGCCCCGACGAAGCCCGACAGCGAGCCCTTGAGCTTGTCGTCGAGCAGCCCGACCATCGGCCGCAGCAGCGCCGGCAGCGTCTGGCTGAAATCCTGGAACTCGAGCCCGACCATGAAGCCGCGGCCGCGCACATCCTTGATGATCTGCGGGTACTTGTCCTTGAGCTCGTTAAGCCGCTTGATGAGGTATTCGCCGGTCCGCTCGGCATTGCCGATCAGATCCTCGTCATACATCACGTTGAGGCCTTCGATCGCGGTGACGCAAGCCTCGCCGATGCCGCCGAAGGTCGCCTGGGCGTGGATCATCGCGGTCTTGGGCGTGCCATAGGCCTTCATGTAGACCTTGCGCGAGGCGATCATCGCAGCCATCGCGGTCTTGCCGCCGCCGAGCGACTTTGCGAGCGCGGTGACATCAGGAACGACGCCCGCCTTCTCGAATGCGAAGAAATGGCCCGAACGGCCCATGCCGCACTGGACTTCGTCGGCAATCCACAACACGCCGTGCTTGTCGCAGAGCGCGCGCAGCTGCTGCCAGAACTCGATCGGCGCCTCGATGATGCCGCCGCCGCCCTGGATGGTTTCGAGCACGATCACGCCGATTTCCGGATCGCTCTCGAATGCCTTGCGGATCGCCTCGATGTCGCCGAACGGCACCTTGACGGTGTTGCCGGTCAGCTGGAATTCGCCGCGATAGAGTTCGGAGTCGGTGAGCGACAGCACGCCCTTGGTCTTGCCGTGGAACGAGTTCTGGGCATAGACGATTTTCGGACGCTTCGGCCCCGCGGCGCGTTCGGCCACCTTGATGGCGGCTTCCATGGCTTCCGAGCCGGAGGAGCCCAGGAACACCATGTCGAGATCACCCGGCGCGATTGCCGCCAGGTTCTTCGCCAGCGCCGAGGCGTACTGGCTCATGAAGGCGATGGCGATCTCGTGCCGGTCCTCGTCCTGGAAATCCTTGCGCGCCTTGATGATGCGCGGATGGTTGTGGCCAAAGGCGAGCGAGCCGAAGCCGCCGAAGAAGTCGAGGATCTTGCGGCCGTTCTGGTCGGTGTAATACATGCCCGACGCGGTCTCGATCTTGACCTTGTGGAAGCCCAGGAGCTTCATGAAATGCAGCTGGCCCGGATTGATGTGATCCTTGAACATGTCCGTCATGTCGGTGAGCGACATCGCCTTGGCGTCGGCCACGCTCAGCAGATCGGGACGGCGCGCGGCGTGGCTGGCGGTCATGGTCTGTGCTCCAGTGTCGAGTTCGGACATGGGCGGCGCTTCGACTGTGACGCGGTTGGGTGTATCAAGCATGGTTCTGGCTCCCTCGAAGCAATTATTCGGCCGGTGCGACCTGGGCGGAAGCGGATGAACCGCCGCGTGCCTTTGTGGCGTGATATTCGTCATAGGCGGCAATCAGCATGTCCTCGTCGCGGTACTGCGGCACCCAGCCAAGCTGGCGCTCTCCCTTGGAGACATCGAGCACGCATTCCTCGTCGGCGATGAGATACTGTTCCGGATCCATGATCGGCATGTTGATCAGGTCGAACAGGTCGAGCGTGCGCTTGACCGCCCAGCCCGGGGTCGGGATCAGGATCGATTTCGAGCCCGCATGCTTGATCAGATCACCCAGAAGCCGGCGGACGGGCGGCGGGTTGATCGAACCGAGATTGTAGGCCTCGTTCGGCACACCGGCCTTCCAGGCAAGGCGCGCAGCTTCGGCGCAATCAAACACCGAAATGAACTGATACGGGTTCTTGCCCGATCCGATCATCGGGACCGGCAGGTTGAGATCGACAAGTTTGAACAGTTTCTCGAGAATTCCGAGCCGGCCCGGGCCGATGATCAGGCGCGGACGGAACAGCGAGATCGACATGCCGCGCTTGCGCCATTCGGCCGAAAGCACTTCGGTGTCTAGCTTGGACTGGCCATACTCTCCCAGAGGCGCAACCGGGTGCTCCTCGGTCATCGGGAATGTCTTCGTGTGGCCGTAGATCATGTCGGTGGTGAAGTGGACGAGCTTGTCGAGCCCGGCCTTGTCCATCGCCTCGATAATGTTCTTCGTGCCGTCGTAATTGACCGGATAGAAGAAATCGTGACGCTTGGCGCGGACCTGCAGCGGCGACAGCATCTTGGCGGACAGGTTGTAGACCATGTCGCCCGGCGCCATCGGCACGCCGGCGACCTCGGCGGGGCGGGTCACGTCGCACTTGACAAGGCTCGCATCGCGGTAGAAGGCCTTGTTTTCGTTGACGATGTCGGCGATCACAACCTCCTCGCCGTCGGCGAGAAGTTTCTGGGCGAGATGGCGGCCGACGAATCCGTCGCCTCCGAAAATGATGTGTTTCATCGCGTAATCTCACTTGCTGCTACGTTGATCTTGGAGAGCTGCGCCGTTTCCGGGCTGTCAATGGCATGGCCGTCGCGGCCGGACTGGGCGATAAGAACCGTGCCGACGCAGATGAAGGCGATGCCCGCGATGCGCCAGCTGTTCAAATCCTCCTTGAACAGGAAGAAGGCAAACACCGCCACCGCCACATAGGCCAGGCTCAGGAATGGATAGGCGAAGGACAGTTCCACCTTGGACAGCACGTAGAGATGCGAGGCCATGGAGATGACGAAGGTCGTCAGTCCGGCAAAGACCCAAGGGTTGAACAATATCTGGAAAATCCGCGCGATCATCGTGTCGGCGGTGAAGCTTACCGGACCCAGTGACAGCATGCCCTGCTTGAGCATAAGTTGCGCCGCTGCATTGGTCAGCACAGTGAAGAGAATGAAGACTATGTATTTCATGTCCCGCTCCGAATGAGGATGAGAGCGGTTCTAGTCCTATTTCACAAATATCCGGTTGATGGGCGCGGTCAATATTTCCTTAAATTGTATCTATTCCCGAAATGATGCGGCAGGCGTTGGCCCCGCTCAGCGTGTCAGCAGGAACTCCACAGTCTGCTTCCAGTCGGTCATGCGGATCGGCGTGCCGTGCGAGCCGGTGTCAAACAGCACGAATCGGGCCGGATAGGGCTTGGCGGTGAGACGCACGGCGTCAAACACCGACTTCTGGTCCTGCCATGGATACACCGTGTCGAGACTTCCATGGGTGAAGACGATCGGCAGCCGCGCCTTCACCGCGGCACTACGGACGAGGCTCATGTCGGGCGCGCCGCCGAGAAGCACGAGACCGGCGAGCCGCGGCACGACGGCCGGGTCATTGGCGAGCTTGGTACAGATGATCGAGCCCATCGAGGCACAGGCCAGCACCACCGGCGCCCGTCCGGCCATGATCAGCGCCTTGACATCGCCTGCCCCGCGATCGTCAAACGTCTCCACCGTTGGCGCCAGATAGGCGCCGCCATTGACCAGCATCAGGTTCTTGAGCCGGTTGAAATTGCCGCCAAAAGTGTGGTCGTTCATGCCCAGCCGCTGATCACCGCCCCGGCCATGGACGAAAACCACGGCGAAACGCGCCGACGCATATTCACCGGTCAAGCCGATCTCGATCTTGCGGCCATTGGCTTCGTGCAGAGCCAGGCGGCTGTACTTCTTCACTCTCAGCGAGACGTAGTTCGACCGTACCCGACGTTCGGGCTCGCTGTCGCGGCCGTGGATATCGCGCTGCTTGTCGTAATTGACGATGATGAACGCGTTGTCCTCGCTGGTCGCCATGATGCCGGGATAGGCGAACAGCCGGTCCTTGTGACCCTTGAGTTCGAAGGACTGCGCCGGCGCAACCAGACTGCCCGCCATCAAAAGGGCAAGCAATAACGCGCCCTGCCCGGCAAGAACGCCGCGCATAGCCGCAAACCAGATGATACACAGTCGATTGAAGGAAAGGATTCTGGCACACTCCGGGTGATTCGTTTCCCCTAATTTACATCAGGCATCACCGCGATATGGATGATTCAAACGATCTTTTTTCGACAATCGGCACACCGGCTGAAAAGCCGGCGCCGGCTGCGGGAAACACCGCACCCAAACAGCAGGCGCCAGCGGCTGCAAAACCTCAGCGCGCTTCTGCCGCCAAGAGCGGTGCGCCGGCCAGCGGCGATGAGTACGACGCCTCCACGATCGAGGTGCTCGAGGGGCTGGAGCCGGTGCGGCGCAGGCCGGGCATGTATATCGGCGGCACCGATGAACGCGCCATGCACCATCTGTTTGCCGAGGTCATCGACAACTCGATGGACGAGGCCGTGGCCGGCCACGCCAATTTCATCGAGGTGGAGCTCGACGCCGACGGCTACCTCACCGTCACCGACAATGGCCGCGGCATTCCGGTCGAAAACCATCCGAAATTTCCAGGCAAATCCACGCTTGAAGTGATCATGACCGTGCTGCATGCCGGCGGCAAGTTCGACAGCAAGGTCTATGAGACCTCGGGCGGCCTGCACGGCGTCGGCATCTCGGTGGTCAATGCGCTGTCGGACGATCTCGAGGTCGAAGTGGCGCGCAACCGAAAACTTTACCGCCAGCGCTTTTCCAAGGGCCTGCCGGTGGGCGGGCTCGAGGAGCTGGGCGATGTGCACAACCGCCGCGGCACCAGGGTGCGCTTTCATCCTGACCCCTTAATCTTTGGCCCGGCGCTCAAGTTCGATCCCGGCCGGCTCTACCGCATGGCGCGCTCCAAGGCCTATCTGTTTGGCGGCGTCGAGATCCGCTGGTCCTGCGATGCGTCGCTGGTCGAGGGCACCGATATTCCTGAAAAGGCCGTGTTCCACTTTCCAGGCGGCCTCAAGGATTACCTAGAAGCTTCGCTCGGCGCCGAGCATCGCGTCACCCGCGAGATCTTCGCCGGCAAGACCGCGCGAACCGGAGGACACGGCTCGATGGAATGGGCGGTGACCTGGTATGGCGGCGATTCCTCGATCAGTTCCTACTGCAACACAATTCCCACTCCCGAGGGCGGCACCCACGAGGCGGGTTTGCGTATCGCGCTCACCAAGGGGCTCAAGGCCTATGCCGAACTGACCGGCAACAAGCGCGCCGCCGCGATCACCACCGACGACGTGATGATTTCGTCGATCGGCATGCTGTCGGTGTTCATCCGCGAACCGGAGTTTGTCGGCCAGACCAAGGACAAGCTCGCCACCGTCGAGGCGCAGCGAATCGTCGAAAATGCGCTGCGCGATCCGTTCGATCATTTCCTGGCCGATTCGCCTGCCGAAGCCGACAAGCTTCTCGAATGGGTGATCGACCGCGCCGACGAGCGGGTGCGGCGGCGCAAGGAGAAGGAAGTCAACCGCAAGTCGGCTGTCCGCAAGCTCAGGCTTCCCGGCAAGCTGTCCGATTGCAGCCAGACTTCTGCCGCGGGCGCGGAACTGTTCATCGTCGAGGGGGATTCCGCCGGCGGCTCGGCCAAACAGGCGCGCGACCGCTCCAACCAGGCAATCCTGCCGCTGCGCGGCAAGATCTTGAATGTCGCCAGCGCCGGACGCGAGAAACTCGGCGCCAACCAGCAGATCGCCGACCTGGTGCAGGCGCTGGGCTGCGGTACGCGCTCTAAGTACCGCGAAGAGGATCTTCGCTATGAGCGCATCATCATCATGACCGATGCCGATGTCGATGGCGCCCACATTGCCTCGCTGCTGATCACCTTCTTCTACCAGGAAATGCCGGAGCTGATCCGCGAGGGCCATCTCTACCTGGCGGTTCCGCCTCTCTACAAGCTGACTCAGGGCGCGAAGTCGCTCTATGCCCGGGACGACGAGCACCGGATGGAGCTGCTGGAGACCGAGTTCACCGGCCGCGGCAAGGTCGAGATCAACCGGTTCAAGGGCCTGGGCGAAATGATGGCGGCGCAGCTCAAGGAGACGACCATGGATCCCGCCAAGCGGACGCTGCTCAAGGTGGCGATCGACGCGACCGATCCGGAATCCACCCGCGATGCCGTCGACAATCTGATGGGGACGAAGGCCGACGCGCGCTTTCGCTTCATTCAGGAACATGCGGCCTTCGCCAACAATCTCGATATCTGAAAGTGTCACTCCGGACGCACGGAATATCTGGCGCGCAGGCAACGCCGCCCCTATGAAACGGGCCTGAACCGTGTCAGCTTCTCCAGACACCTGTCACGGCTTTCATTGCCGGGAAACGGGTGGGTTGCGAGGCTGCAGAGGGGGCGATCAATGGGCATTGTGCGAACAGGCGGCGGTATCTTCAAACGGATGATCATGGCGCTGGCGATCATGCTCGTGGCGTCCGGCGCCGCGTCCGCCGAATATTTCGGCGCCATCGCCTATTCCCCGACATCCGGGGTCTACGGATTTTCCTACGACCACGGGTCGCGCCGGGACGCCGAAGCCCGGGCCATCTCCGAATGCAGGATGCGCGGCCGCGGCTGCAAGATCGCGATCTGGTTCAAGAACGCTTGCGGATCGGTCGCAGTCGGTTCCAATGGCTGGGGGACTGCATGGGCAGGCACCCGCCGGGACGCGGAGCGTGCAGCCAATCGCAATTGTTCGAGATACACGGGCGGGTGCAGGACGCTCGCCTGGACCTGCACATCGAAATGATAACGACGCCGAATCAGGCCGCTTCAGCCGCAAGCGCATGGGCATAGTCGCGTGACGCCTGCCGATGCCAGTTGAAATGAAGCGTTTCGACCAGGCGAAGCAGCTCGCCCACGGCGGGCTGGCGCTCGGCGTCAGACGCATGGCGCTGGATCAGCTCCCGGGTCACCCTTCCGGTGTCGATGCTCGACTGGCTGCGCGAGGCGGCGCGCCAGATCAGGGTCGCCGACACGAAGACAGGCGCAAGGTCGCCGCCCAGGCCGATGGCGCGGTAAAGCGCGCGCATGGCGGTTTCCCGACCGTCGACCAGAATGCCGCGGACGCGGGAATCGCTCATGCCCGACAGCGACACCACCGCGCTGGCAAAGAAATCGACATTGCCCGCACACAGCGCGTGGATCAGGAAGGCAGGCGTCAGCCGGCCGGACATCCGCAGATGCTCGACCAGCGCCGGGATCTCGTCGGCATAGACGGTCTCGGCCATTCTCAGCGTGGCGTTCATGCAGGCCTCTTCGGTGACCTTGCGGCCGCGGCTGCCGCCAATCGCCGAGCGGACGAAGTCGGAACCGGCCAGTGCCGCACCAAGCCGCTCGACGAGCGCCTGGCGGACATCGCAGGGCAGATCCGACCGCCCGAACAGGCGGGCGCGGATTTCCGAATCGTCGCCAAAGCGCTCGGCAATCCGGCGCAGCGAGATGCGCGCGATCGCGACGTGACTGTTGTCCAGCATGTCGGCCACGGCCTGGGCCTCGCCCACTTCGGCGAGAGCGGCGGTGACCGGGACCGACAGCGGACGCCGGAAGGCGACGAATTGCTGCAAGGCCGGACGACCGCTGGCGACGATTTCGATGAGATCATTGTCGGCCAGTACCGGCGACAGCGCGATGACGCGGCCGGCGACCTCGATCTGGTCGTTGGCAAGCCCGAGCATGATGCCGCGCGGCGCGTGGCCGACAGTGGCCAGTCCTTCGGCGAGTGCGAGGCGCACCTTTGGTGACGGGTCCTCGAGCAGCAAGGCCAGCGCCGCCTCTGCGGCCTGACGGTCGGACTGATCCATGTGCCCCAATGCGTAGGCGCGGGCCAAAGCCGCGGCGGCCTTGACCCGGTCCCCGGTCTTGGCGGTTTCCGACCACTTCAGGAAGGACTTAATAATCATGTGAACGCAGACCCCACTCGATACCCATGTCGCGATCCTAGGGCCAAATGGTTTACGATCGGTTCACCATGCTTGTTAAGGGTTTGAACAGGGCATTTCCCGGTCTTGCATCAACCCTGTGAACACGGCATCAATGAAACCGGCAAGGAACCGGGAGGCAAGAATGCGCGGCATGTATCTTGAGGAATTCGTTCCGGGAGAAGTGATTTCCCACACGCTCCGGCGTACAGTCACGGAGATGGACAACATGCTGTTTTCCAACATGACGCTCAATCCGCAACCGCTGCACATCGATTTCGAATTCTGCAAGACCACCGAATTCGGCCAGCCACTGGTCAATTCGCTGTTCACGCTGGGGCTGATGATCGGGATCTCGGTCAATGACACGACGGTCGGCACCACCATTGCCAATCTCGGCATGAGCGAGGTCACCTTTCCCAATCCGCTGTTTCACGGCGACACGGTCAGGGTCGAGACAACCATCGTTTCGGTGCGGGACTCACGATCCAAACCCGATCGCGGCATCGTCGAGCTGGAGCACCGGGCTTTCAACCAGCGTGACGAGCTGGTCGCCCGCTGCGTGCGCCAGGCGATGATGCGCAAGAGGCCAACATCATGATGCGCTCGCTTCTCTTCGTGCCGGGCGATTCGGAGCACAAGATGCAAAAGGCCGCGGCTTGCGGCGCGGATGCGCTGATTCTTGATCTCGAGGATTCCGTGGCTCCCTCCCGCAAGGCGATCGCCCGGAAAATGGTGGCCTCGTTTCTCGCCAACGCCCCGAGGGGGGAACAGGCCCCGAAGCTGATCGTCAGGGTCAACGCGCTCGATACCTGGCTGACCGAGGATGACCTGACTGCGGTGGTCGCGGGCGCGCCCGACGCGATCCTGCTGCCCAAGGCCAGTTCGGGCGCAGACATTCAGGATCTTGGCGTCCGCATTGCCGTGGAGGAGGCCGAGGCCGGATTGCCGGACGGCGGCATTCGCATCCACGCGCTGATGACCGAAACCGCAGCCGGCATGCTCGCAGCGGCATCGTTTGCGGACAAATCAGTGCGGCTTTCGGCTCTCGCCTGGGGCGCAGAGGATCTTGCCGCCGATGTCGGCGCCTCCTCCAACAAGGACGATGCGGGCCGCTATACTGATATCTTCCGCATGGCGCGCAGCCTGACAATTCTGGCGGCAGCCCATGCCGGCCTCGACGCCATCGACACGGTGTTTACAAACTTTCGCGACATGGACGGGCTTGACGCCGAGTGCCGCGCGGCCGTGCGCGACGGGTTTTCCGGCAAGATGGCGATCCACCCGGATCAGGTCAGCGTGATCAATGCCGCCTTCACGCCGGCTCCGCAGGATGTCGAGCGCGCTGTGCGGATTCTGGCGCTGTTTGCCGCTGCCGGCCCCGACGCCGGCGTCCTGTCGCTCGATGGCAAGATGATCGACAAGCCGCATCTTCGCCAGGCCGAACGGGTGGCCCGACGGGCCGGACTGGATCCGGACTCCCTGCCCCGCCGCGGTTGATCACGCTTTCCCGAAACGGGTCAGGCCCTGGGCCAGGTGGGCCGGCGCATCTGGAATGGCTGGGATCCCTCGCAATAGTCCATGTAGCCCATGCGCGCCACGGGGGCCGCGATGGACATGTCGAGCATGCCGTCGGTCAGGGCCGTCTCGTCGAGATGAATACCCATCACCTGCCCGATGACGACAAACGAACCGCTTGGCGCGCCCTCGAGACTGTTGACCTCGAAGATGTTCGTCACCCGGCATTCCAGCGCGGCATAGGCTGGGGCGACATAGGGCGCATTGACCAGGCGTCCCTCGGCCATGGCGAGCCCGGCGATTTCAAACTCGCTCTCGCCATGGGGTGCGTCGATCGAGGACAGGTTCATCTTCTCTGCGAGCGCCCGACTCACCATGCTGGTCGTGAAGACGCCGGTCTCTTCCGCATTGCGCAGACTGTCCTTGCGTCCGGAGGACGCGAACATCACCGTCTTGGGATGGTCCGAGATCGCGTTGAAATAGGAGTACGGCGCCAGATTGACTGATCCGTCCTTGCCGCGCGTGCCGATCCAGCCGATCGGCCGCGGTGACACGATGGCCTTGAACGGATCGTGCGGAAGTCCGTGCGCATTGTCTCTGGTCTCGTAGAACACGGGGGCTCACTCTCCGGCGAAGGTGACGATATCGGAAAGCGCCGGCCGCGGCCGCTCGCCCGGATGCAGCTTTTCCGTGCCGATATGGATGAACCCGGCGATGCGTTCGTGGCTTTCCACGCCGAGCAGCGGATAGACGCTCTGGTCGAAGGCATACCATTCGGTCAGCCAGTTGGAGCAATAGCCGAGCGCATTGGCGGCGATCAGCAGGTTGAGGCACACCGCACCGGCGCTCATCACCTGCTCCCATTCCGGGATCTTGACATGGGGCGCCGCGCGCGAAACCACGGCGATCACCACCGGGGCGCGGGTCAGGCGGGTCTTTTCGACCTTGATCATGTCGTCGGCCATGTCGGGCTTGCCCGCCATGGCGACCTTGGCAAGTTCCAGCGAGAGCCGTTCGCGTTCCGCGCCCGAATAGACGATGAAGCGCCAGGGCGCGAGCTTGCCGTGATCGGGAACCCGGCTTGCGAGCGTCAGCATCTCCTCGATTTCGGCCCGCGACGGTCCCGGTTCGCCCATCTGAAAGGCAGGAATCGAGCGGCGGGTTTCAAGATAGGCCTTCAGGGCAGCATTGACCGGCATGTCTTCCTCGTGCAATCAGGTTTAACCGGCGGGTATGACCGGGATCGGCCATGAATTCGCCATGGCTTTGGTTTCCAAGTGACCCTTCACACCCCGGAAGTCAACCGGACCGGAGTTCATGACCAGACCGTCGCTACATCTGCTTGGCGTTTTCGCTCTCCTGCTGTCGTTCACCGGCGCCCATGCGCAGGAAGCATTCGGCGTCGAGCCTGACGCAGAACTCCAGCTTCCCGGATTGAACCAGTATGCGCCCGCCAATTCGGTCGGCTCAAGTGCTGTCGCCGGGCGCACCGTGCAGCTGGAAGCCGCGCTCACCGAGGCGGGCGATCCGCTCAAATACGGTCTGACCTGGCGTGTGTTTCACCCGATTCCCGGCCCGGACGGCAAATTGCCTTTGCTCGCCACGGCTGAGGGCGGTTCGGCGCAGTTCGAATTCGAGCCCGGCGCCTATTTCATTCATGTCGCCTTCGGCCGCGCAGGCGTGACCACGAAGCTCACCGTGCCGAGAGATGGCCCGGTGGAGAAACAGCGCATGGTGCTGGAGGCCGGCGGTCTGGTGCTCAACGCGGTGTCAGGCATAGACGCGCGCATTCCCTCAAGCCAGCTGCGCTTCAACATCTACAAGGCCGGCGAAGGCATTGATGACGAACAGCAACTGGTGGTCGCCGACGTCAAGCCCGACACCATCGTGAGGCTCAATACCGGCACCTATCACATCGTGTCCGAATATGGCGCGGTGAACGCCGTCATCCGCTCCGACATCAGGGTCGAGGCTGGAAAGCTGACCGAAGCCGTGATCCAGCACCGTGCGGCTCAACTCACTCTCAAGCTGGTCTCCGAGCCCGGCGGCGAGGCCATCGCCGACACCGCCTGGTCCATTCTGACCTCCGGCGGCGACGTGGTGTCGGAAAGCGTCGGCGCCTTCCCGACCATCGTGCTGGCCGAGGGCGAATATACAGCAATCGCCCGGAACAAGGGCACGGAACTGCAACGCGACTTCACCGTGCTTGCCGGCCAGAACTCCGATGTCGAAGTGCTGCTGAACTGATCAGTTGAGCCATTTCCTGAGAGATTTCGCCGGATCACCCAGCGCAAACACTGCCGTGTAGAGTTTTTCCAGAAGCAGCTTTCGGTCGCTTGTGGCGGCAAGCTCATCGGCGCCGAGCACCCTGCCCGCCTTCGCCACGATCGTCGCGCCCGACAGGCGGCGGAACTCGCGGATCAGCAGCGAGATCCGCAGGGTCATGGACACGCGGCTGGCGAGATGGAACAGCCGGCCGTTCTGGCCGCTGAAATGCACCGGAATTACCGACGCGCGCGCGGCCTGAACCAGACGCGCGGGGAACATCTTCCAGGGAAGGTCGACGGCGCGGCCAAATCCCTTTGGCGCGGTGGCGACGCCGCCTGCCGGAAACACCACGATGGTCACACCCTGCTTGAGCAGCCGTACAGCTTCGTGCCGGGTCTGCATGTTCATAGCCAGCGCCTCGCGCGTTTCGTCAAAGGAAATCGGCAGCGAATAGGGAATGATTTCGGGGATCTTCATGAGATCATTGTGGATCAGAACGCGGAACGGGCGTCCCAGGGCCTCGGCCATGGCCAGAACCGCAATGCCGTCGCCAATGCCGAAGGGATGGTTGGCGACGATCACCAGGGGACCATCGGGCAGGTCGCGCGGCGGCCATTCGGAGCGGATGTCGAGCCGGATGTTGATCAGCTCCAGCATCCTGGAGAAGACCCGATCGCCACCGGGCACGATGTCGCGGCTCCAGATCTGGTAGAGCCGCAGATAGCGGTCCCGCCCCGAGAGGCCTTCGATGGACCGGATCAGCCAGCGCTTGAACCGCGGCTGGTTTTCGTTGGCGTAACTGAGTTGATGAAGCTGCATGGGGCGACTCGCAAAGCGAAGATGGTCAGCCCGATTGACATGCCCTGATGAAGCCCGTGTGACATCCGGCGCGACGCGGCACCCCCGCGCCGCGCCGGAGATATGTTATGCCCGCGCCGCCTTCTCGGCGTCCTTGCGCAGAACGTCGGGCGGAGTTGCCTCCTGGACCAGTTGCGCAATCGCCTCGTCGAGCGTCATCGCCACCTGATCGCGGCTCCCGAGACGACGCACATTGACCGCGTTCTCTTCGGCCTCACGCATGCCGCAGACCAGGATCACCGGCACCTTGGCCATCGAGTGCTCGCGGACCTTGTAGTTGATCTTCTCGTTGCGGAAGTCGGTCTCGACCTGGAGGCCTGCGTCGCGGAGCTTCTGGGCGACGCTCGCGCCATAGTCGTCAGCCTCGGAGGTGATGGTGGCGACCACGACCTGCAGCGGCGCAAACCACAGCGGCATGTGGCCGGCATGGCTTTCGATCAGGATGCCGAGGAACCGCTCGAGCGAGCCGCAGATCGCCCGGTGCACCATCACCGGCTGCTTCTTTTCCGAATCCGAGCCGATATAGAAGGCGCCGAAGCGTTCCGGCAGGTTGAAATCCACCTGGGTGGTGCCGCACTGCCACTCCCGGCCGATGGCGTCGCGCAGGGTGTATTCGAACTTCGGCCCGTAGAACGTCCCCTCGCCCTCGTTGATGCCGGTCTTGATGCGCCCGCCGGAATCGGCTGCCATCTTGTCGAGCACCTTGCGCAGAATGTCCTCGGCGTGGTCCCACATGGCATCCGTGCCGACGCGCTTTTCGGGTCGCGTGGCGAGCTTCACCACCACTTCCTCGAAGCCGAAGTCGCGATAGACCGACATCATCAGGTCATTGATCTTGAGGCATTCGGCCTCGAGCTGCTCCTCTGTGCAGAAGATATGCGCGTCGTCCTGGGTAAACGCCCGCACCCGCATCAGCCCGTGCAGCGCGCCGGACGGCTCGTAGCGGTGCACATTGCCGAACTCCGCGAGCCGGATCGGCAGGTCGCGATAGGATTTGAGCCCATGCTTGAAGATCTGCACATGGCCGGGGCAGTTCATCGGCTTCAATGCGAAGATCCGGTTGTCGGCGTTGATGTCGTCGGGATTGGTAAACGCATGCGCCGATTTCACCGCGAACATGTTCTCCTGGTACCAGCCCCAATGACCCGAGGTTTCCCAAAGACTCTTGTCGAGGATCTGCGGCGCGTTGACCTCTTCATAGTCGCGGTCGAGCCGCCGGCGCATATAGGCCACCAGGTTCTGGAACATGCGCCAGCCCTTTGAATGCCAGAACACCACGCCCGGACCCTCGTCCTGGAAATGGAACAGGTCCATCTCGCGGCCGAGCCTGCGGTGGTCGCGCTTTTCGGCTTCTTCCAGCATGTGCAGATAGGCATCGAGCTCGGCCTGTTCGGCCCAGGCGGTGCCGTAGATGCGGGTCAGCATCGGATTGTTGGAATCGCCACGCCAATAGGCACCCGCCACCTTCATCAGCTTGAAGGCGGTGCCGATCTGGCCGGTGGACGCCATGTGCGGGCCGCGGCAGAGGTCGAACCAGTCGCCCTGGCGGTAGATCTTGAGATCCTGGTCGGCGGGAATGGCCTCGATCAGCTCGACCTTGTAGCCCTCGCCCTTTTCCGCGAACACCCGTCTCGCCTCGTCGCGCGACCAGACCTCCTTGGTGAAGGGCTTGTTGCGGGCGATGATCTCCTTCATCTTCTTCTCGATGACCGGCAGATCTTCCGGCGTGAACGGCGCGTTGCGGGCGAAATCATAATAGAAGCCGTTCTCGATCACCGGTCCGATGGTGACCTGGGTGCCGGGAAACAGCTCCTGCACGGCCTCGGCCATGACGTGGGCGGTATCGTGCCGGATCAATTCGAGCGCGCGCGGGTCGGTGCGGGTGACGATTTCAAGCGCGCCGTCGCGAACGGGATCGCTCAGATCGGTGAGTTCACCGTCAAGCGTGATCGCCACTGCTTTCTTTGCGAGCGACTTGGAAATCGATTCGGCGACATCGCGGCCGGTCGTGCCGGCGGGGTACTCGCGCTTCGAGCCATCGGGAAATGTGAGGGAAACGGCTGACGCCATCTTGGTCTCTCCTTGGTCCAGTCCCGCCTACGAACGCGGGTGGTTGAGTGGATAATGTGTGCGCGGAGGCGTTTACGCGATTTGGGGTGAGCGGGCAAGGCTTGCCCGGGTCATTCCCAGAACGCCGCAGCCTGGTCGGGCAGCCGCGCAAGAGCGGCATTGAAGGCAGATTTGTCGCATCGTGACCGGATGACCGATGCGACGATCCGGTGCGCGCCGGGCGGCGCCAGATTGTGATCGCGCCGGACGCCGCGGACCTCGTCGTCATACTCGGCAGGACCGGCAAATGGCAGCTTTTCTTCCGTCGGTTTCCAGTCCGCAACGAACATGGCCGAAACGATCGCAGGCAAAGCACCTGCGAACATCAGCGTTTGATCGGCGTCGAGGCGTCGACGGAAGACCTGCAGAAAACCATAGAGAACCGTGTACACCTGATGCCGGGTGGTCAGATCCAGCCGGTCCATCAATTCGACCAGGAGGGCATCAAATCTCTGCTGAGCCAGCGCATATTCTTGCGGGACGGTCATGAGCTGAGCTCGCAGGAAGAAGGCCGCGCAAACCGCCATGGCGCCCACCAGGCAAGCCTTGCGTCAAGGGTTTCGGGCACGTTGTCGATGCCGTGGGTGCCGCCCGGCCCGCAGCGCCCGACCCTGAACAGCGCCATCCATCCGCCCTTCCACAGCCCGTGGCGGGCAATCGCCTCATAGGCATATTCCGAGCACGTCGGCAGATGGCGGCAGGAATTGCCGATGAAGCCCGACAATGTCAGTTGATAGAGCCGCACGAAACCGGTGCCGAAAAGCCGTCCGGGCGTTTTTGGCCAGGGTCCACTCCAGTTCCGGCCGGCTGCAGGCGAACTCATCAGGCGGCGTCTTCCTTTGATCGTCGGGCTGCAATCTGGTCGAGGCAGTCGACCACGGCGTCAAAGGTGAGCAGGGTCGAGGCGTGGCGGGCGCGGTAGTCGCGCACCGGTTCGAGAAACTTGAGATCGGCGAAGCGACCTTCCGGCGCCGGGCCATTTTCCTTGAGCATTGCGCGCATGGTCTCGCGCACCTCGCGCAGTTCGGACGCACTCGCGCCGATGATGTTGCGCGCCATGATCGACGAGGACGCCTGCCCCAGCGCACAGGCCTTCACGTCATGGGCGAAATCCGCGACCCGGTCGCCCTCCATCCTGAGCCACACCTTGACCTTCGAGCCGCAGAGTTTCGAATGGGCGGAGGCTTCCGCATCCGCATTCTCCAGCGTGCCGATCCGCGGAATATTTCCCGCAAAATCCAGAATCCGGGCATTATAGACATCGTCGATCATCAGTTCGGACCTTCTTGAGCGTTCTGGCCTGACATTTCCGCCCGTTGCATCGGGGCTGCGACACGAGATAACGGCGCCCCACCTCGACGCGCGCCTTTCAATCATTATATAGTGTTTGTCAGGCGTTCGGCAAAACCTGTTTGCTCAAGCGCGCCTGATGGGAAACCGTGCCGGAGGGTTGATCACCTGAAAGCCCCGGAACCCGCAGGGCAAGACGTGCGAAGTGATTGCGCACAATTGTCCGTGAGCGTGGTCCGTTTGAAAACGAAACGCGTAAAGGGTGCAACACCCTACGGAGACTGCGAACATGGATGCCATCGTCAACAATCTGTCCGTCACGGACAACGACAACCGCCCCACCCAGGCCGAAGCCGAGGCTGCGGTGCTGACACTGCTGCGCTGGATTGGCGACGATATCGGCCGCGAAGGCCTGATCGACACGCCCAAGCGCGTCGTCAAGGCCTACAAGGAGCTGTTCTCCGGCTATGACCAGGACGCAGAGGAAGCGCTCGGCCGGACCTTCGAGGAGGTCGCGGGCTACGATGATGTCGTCCTGATCAAGGACATACCCTTCTTCTCCCACTGCGAGCATCACATGGTGCCGATCATCGGCAAGGCGCATGTCGCCTATCTGCCCGACGGCAAGGTCGTGGGCCTGTCCAAGATCGCCCGCGTCGTCGATATCTTCGGCCGCCGCCTGCAGACCCAGGAAACCATGACGGCGCAGGTCGCCCATGCCATCGACGACACCTTGCGTCCGCGCGGCGTGGCGGTGATGATCGAGGCCGAGCACATGTGCATGGCGATGCGCGGCATTCAGAAGCAGGGCTCGACAACCATCACCACGACCTTTACAGGCGCGTTCAAGACGGACCCGCATGAACAGGTCCGCTTCATGACATTGATCCGGGGTTGATAGCAGCCCCCTGTCTTCAAGGGGGTCTCATGGCCGACAACAGCACACAATCCAGCGAAACCAAGGCGGCGCTTGAGGAGGGCGCCGTTCTTTCACCGCGTTTCGACACAAACGGGCTGATCACTGCCGTGGTGGCCGACAGCCGCGACAATGCCGTGCTGATGCTCGCGCACATGAACAACGAGGCGCTGCGGCTGACGATCGAAACCGGGATCGCCCATTACTGGAGCCGGTCGCGCCAGAGCCTGTGGAAGAAGGGCGAGACCTCCGGCAATGTCCAGATGGTCGAGGAGATCCGGATCGATTGCGATCAGGATGCGGTATTGCTCAAGGTCCGGGTCGCCGGGTCGGATGCCACCTGCCACACCGGCCGACGGTCGTGCTTCTATCGCAAGGTGGTGACAGCAGACGGTACGCCGCGCCTTGAGACAGACTCCGTCCCCCTGTTCGATCCCGCGACGGTCTACACACAGAATTAGGCAAACTGTTTCATTTTGAAGCAGAATCAATTTCCTTCATCAATTTGAAACCGATTGCTGGTGTCATTACTTAAAGCACTGGAGCATCCTGAATTCATGCGGAACCGAATGAAGTCAGACAAGCTGCTCCAGCCATAAGGCTCTAGAGCGTCCTTTGCGCGTCCGAATCGACGCACGGCGCTCCAGGGGAGTGTTCGGCGGGAAGGATTGCGTAGATGCTGAACTGGAACATGAACCGAACCAACGCGCCTGCCGTTGCGGATCAGGCCATTCTCGTCACTCCGTCGACGCCCGTGAGCGCCATGCACCAGCAGATTCCGCAAAAACCACGAATTGCCTTGGCTCTTGGCGGCGGCGCCGCGCGCGGATGGGCGCATATCGGCGTCTTGCGCGCCCTGGACGAGGCCGGGGTCGAAGTCTCGATGATTGCCGGGACCTCGATCGGCGCGCTTGTCGGCGGCTGTTATCTCGCCGGCCGCCTGGACGAGCTCGAAGCCTTCGCCCGCAGCCTGACCATGCGCCGCATCGCCGGCCTGCTCGATTTCGCCATCGGCGGCGGCGGGCTGTTCGGCGGCATGCGACTGAACGACCGGATGCAGGAGCATCTCGTCGGCGTCAATATCGAGGATCTCGACCGCACCTTCGTCGCGGTCGCGGCCGAACTCAACACCGGCCACGAAGTCTGGATCTCGTCGGGCTCGCTCATCACCGGCATTCGCGCGTCCTACGCGCTTCCCGGCATTTTCGAGCCTGTGCGCTGCAACAACCGCACGCTGCTCGATGGCGCGCTGGTCAATCCGGTTCCGGTTTCGGTCTGCCGCGCGCATGAGCAGCCGCTCGTTGTCGCGGTGAACCTGCATTACGACCTTTATGGCCGCTCGGCGGTGATCAAGCACACCGCAAGCGATCCGGTGGCTGACGAAACCGGCGCCGACAGGCGCAAGAAGCCGCGCGAAAGCCGGCTTGGCATGACCGCGGTGATGGTCCAGGCCTTCAACATCATCCAGGACCGGATTTCGCGTGCCCGGCTTGCCGGCGACCCGCCGGATCTGTCGCTGCATCCGCGGCTGGCCGACATCGGCCTGTCGGAATTCCACCGCGCCAGCGAAGCCATCGACCGCGGTTACCAGGAAGCCTCCGCCAAGCTCGGCGAGATCACCCGCATGCAGGCAGCCATCGGCCCGCTTTGAGATGGCACCCGGCGCTGCGCTTCAGCTTGCGATATAGGCCTTGATTTCCGCGGCTTCGCGTTCGACATCCTCGATCCGCCGGCGCACCACGTCGCCGATCGATATGATCCCGATCAGCTTGCCGTCCGCTTCCACCGGCAGATGCCGGAAGCGGCCATTGGTCATCATCTCCATGACCTGATTGACCGAGTGCGATTCTCCGCAGGTCGTCACCTTCGATGTCATGATCGCCGAGATCGGCGTCGTCAGGGCATCGGCGCCCCTGGTCGCGACGGCGCGGACAATATCGCGTTCGGAGAGAATGCCTGCGACCCCGCCACCAGGACCGGTGACAACGACCGCGCCGATCTTGTTATCCGCCAGAAAGCGCACCGCCTCTTCGGTGCCCATGGTCGGGCTGACGGTAACGACGTCGCGACCCTTCTGGTCAAGTATCTGTTTAACACTCATGCAGTCCTCCTTCCGCAAGATTGCCGTGGATGCTGCAAACCATCGACGCATCCACATGGAAACGGCATGGTGCGCCCGAAGACCCCGGTTGGCAAGTCTTGGCAATGCGATGCTGTTGCAGCGATCCGGCGCGCGGCCGGTCTGCCGCGAAGCTTGTCTCGAGAGAACTTTCCGGGCGGCGCGGCTCGCCTCAGCGGCGGCCGATCGTATCAAACAGGGAAAACGTCAGGAAGCCGAACAGGAAGCCGCCGACATGGGCTTCCCAGGCAATCGCCGAATCCACCATGCCGAAGGAGAAGCCGACGGCGGTCAGCAGGTTGATCCCGAACCAGACGGCGAGGAAGGCCACCACGGTGCGGTTGCTCAAGGAGCGAACGATGGATGTCCGCGGATTGAGATGCGCCCGGTCGCGGCGAAACCCATTGTTGCCGAAGGCGAACCGGGCGGCCGCCCCCATCAGGGCTGAAACGACGCCGGAGGCGCCGACCATGATGCTTTCATCACCCCAGTGAAAGACCAGAAAAAGCGCAGCGGACGCGATCGCGCCGGCAAACCAGAACACCAGGAACCGGACCCATCCGATCCGCCGGGCAACGATCGAGCCAAAGGCCGCCAGCCAGAAGCAGTTCAGCGCCAGATGGGCGTAGCCGCCATGCAAGAGCGAATAGGTGAAGGGCGACCAGAGATATGGCCCGACCTGGCCGGAAATCGGAACCGAATAGCGCTGCGGAATGAAGGCGCCCTGGAGAATGATCTCGAGCACCGCGCGCTGCGGCAGAAGCGAATCGAGCGCCACCTGAATCGCCACCATCACCAGCAGCATCGCCAGAACAACATTGGGGATATTGAAAATCGGCTCGTGACCCGGATGGGCGGGTCCGGCATGGTTCATCTCGGGGTCTTGTCGATCGGGCTCGTGGGTCATTGCGCAGGCGCATCCTGTTTCGGACATATCCGTCCCAGCGAGGAGTAGAGCCAGCGCCAGGCACTGGCAACCGCCATAAGCGCAAAAAAAAGCCGTCCGCCAGAAGCGAACGGCCGGTCGAGTCCCCTCGTCCAAAATTGTGCTGAAGGACATTCCCTTCTGAAGTGATCACCCAGGATGGCACGGCACAGGACGAGCGGCAATCGAAAGCAAAAATTAACCTTAATGGCGCGGCCGTGGCATGGTTCTCGCTTTGCTAACGTCACAACGGCCCGGTGGATCCGATGTGTGCCGGGATGGCGCAGATCCGGTCCAGAGCACGAAATACGACGACAAGGTGAGATGGAAATGAAACACAAGAACAGCCTTCAGCTCTTCGAGTACTGGATGGCCAAGCGCGGCAAGCGAGCGGCGCCGAACCGCACCGACATCGAGCCGGCCGATATCCGCGACGTGTTGCCTCATGTCTTCATCTGCGACCTCAATGGAGATCATCAACTCAGCTTCAGGCTCGCCGGCACCGCGTTGTGCTCGCTGTGCTGCCGCGAACTGAAGGGATCGACCTTCGGGTCGCTGTGGCTCGCCGACGGTGTTCGCAACGCTACGCGGACAGGTGCAGCGGTGGCAACCCGCGCCACACCGGCGGTGCTGTCGCTCGACGTCCTGAGCACCGGCGGCCGCGTCACGCAGGCCGAGATGCTGCTGCTGCCGATCACCGGCCCCACCGGGGAACATGACCGGCTGATCGGCCTGTTGTCGCTGTTCAAGCCGCCCTATTGGGTCGGCCACGACCCCCTCGCCGGCTTTTCGACGACGGGCATCCGCTTCATCGATCCGACACGTGACCCTGTGTTCCTGGCCAACCGTCCGGAAGTCGGCCTGTCCTCGGCTGCGAATGCCATGCGGACCCAAGGTGTCGAGAGCCGGAAAGTTGCACATCTGGTGGTGCTGGACGGCGGACGGCGCGATTAACGTGTGTTGGCCTGCGGATGCTTACCCAATGTTAACATTGGGCAGCATAGGATGCCTTGACGAAATCATCCGGAATCGACAAGGCTGCTATGTTGACCGTGAACTCCGCATCACACTATCACGCCCCGCCCGAGGCGCCCGAACGGCAATACAGCCGCGTTTCCATCTCGGTTCAGGGCCGCTTCATGCGTGCCGATCATTCCGAACATGATTGCATCGTCGACACCATGTCGCCCTTCGACGCGGTGATATCCAGCGGCAACCGCCCCGAAGTCGGCGAGCGCATCGTCGCCTATCTCGATTACATCGGCCGCATTGAAGGCAAGGTGACGGAGGCATCGATCCGCTCCTTCACAATTGCGCTCAATGCAACGGACCGCAAGCGCGACAAGCTGTCGGCGCAGCTGACCTGGCTTGCCAACAAGCATGAGCTGGGGCTGCCCGAGGATCGCAGGCACGAGCGCGTCGCGCCGAGCAACCCGATGTCGGAAATCCGTCTCGATGACGGCCGGCGCTATCCCTGCCGCATTATCGACCTTTCCGTGTCCGGCGCCGCCGTCGAGATCGACGTGCGACCTGCCTTCGGCACCATGGTTGTGCTTGGAAACATGCGCGGTCGTGTCGTTCGGCATTTCCAGGAAGGCATCGCCATGGAATTCATGACGTTCCAGCCTGAAGAGGCAATCAACCAGCTGTCCTGACCCCGCCTCCCTGGCCAAGGGGAAGCGGTTCAGGGCGCAAGTTTCCACCACGCGGCCATATACCTATGCACAGACGACGAGACCGGCTTCCATGAGCCGGTTTTTTTGTGTCAGCCGTTCCCCGGCTTGCCCACAGCCACCCCCGTCGCCAGTGTCCGGACCAGGCGCCGATGCTCGCCGGTCATGCGCGGGCGCCGGCTTATGGTTGCCGGAATCTTGCGGCATTGATCGGCTTTTTATACTTGTTTTATTTCAATTTGCATTTCATTTTACAAGTATTGTAATCAGTATTGAGCTTATTTGTACTGGTGTTATTTGCGTGATCTCAAAATTTGAATGTCATTGTTTCCTCATAACGGGGAGACGCAAAAATGAACACACGCATTCAAGTACTGGGGAAGTTTGCCGCGGCCTGTGGCCTGGTTCTGACCTTCACAACCGCCAGCATGGCAACGCCGACCAATCTGGTTCCCGCCGGCAAGACCAATCCGCCAATCGGTCATTACGAATTCTGCAGATCCTATTCGAGCGAATGCGGACCCATTGGCCGAGACCAGGGGCCGATGCAGCTGACCCGCAAGCGCTGGGCTCAGATGCTGGAGATCAACACACGCGTCAACCAGGCCATCCGGCCCGACACGGATCTCAACATCCATGGCGTCGAGGAGTTGTGGTCTTACCCGCGAACCGTCGGTGATTGTGAAGACTATGTCCTGCTCAAGCGGCATATGCTGATACAACAGGGGTTCTCGGCGAGTGACCTGCTGATCACCGTCGTGTTGCAACCAAATGGCGACGGCCATGCGGTGCTGACGGTCAGGACCGACTATGGCGACTACATTCTCGACAACATGCGCGGCGACGTCCGGCTCTGGTCAGAAACCGGCTACACATTCGTCAAGCGCCAGTCATCCGAACATGCGGGCCAATGGACCAAGCTCGGACCAGGCAACGCCACCACCGCCGTGGGTGCTGTCAACAACTGATCGCCGGATCCGGACCCTGGTGGCCTGACCCCAACAGATGAATCCCATCTGTCACGATCGCGCCACCAACCGCGGGGCCTGTCCGGATCCCGAGAATTACCGGCCGCATCCCGTGCGGCCGGTTCCCAGTGGGCCTTGGTCGAGTCCCCATGCTTCCCCGCAACGGCCAGGCCTTGAGCCGATCCCAATGTCCCCTGGGATCGGCTCTTTTTTGCCGGGCCGGAAGCCTCAATCGAGCCGCTTGAGTCCCTTGGCGAAGCGCTTCGCATTCTCCACGTAATGGCTGGCCGAGAGTCTCAGCATGTCCACCGTGCCCGTATCCAGCGTCCTGACCACCCGCGCAGGCGATCCGACGACCAGCGAGTTGTCGGGAATCACCTTGCCTTCGGTCACCAGTGAACCTGCGCCAATCAGGCAATTCTCTCCGATCCTCGCGCCATTGAGCACAGTCGCCCCCATGCCCACCAGGCTGTTGTCGCCGATGGTGCAGCCATGCAGGATGGCCGCATGGCCGATGGTGCAGCCTTTGCCGACGGTGAGCGGAAATCCCATGTCGGTGTGCAGCACGCAATTCTCCTGAATATTGGAGCCTGCGCCGATGGTGATCGGCTCATTGTCGCCGCGCAGCACGGCGCCAAACCAGATACCGGCCCCCTCCTCCAGGATCACATCGCCGATCACCCGGGCGCTGTCCGCCACGAAATGGAACCCCTCGGGAAGCTTCGGCTCCCTGCCGTCAAGACTGTAGACCGCCATTTCCATTCCTCTCTGTCTGCCAGCCCTGCGCCAGCGGCTTTCGAAACGCCCAGCTTCCGTATCTAGATGGCCGTGCGTGCAATTGGAACCGGATCAGGCCAGGAAAAAGCCGCTCGCAAACGCCATCTGCAGCACGAGGACGCCCGAACACATCGACCAGCCGCCCGCCACCAGCGCCAGAACCGCAAACAGCGGCAATGACACCATGCCATTGCGCCAGTTCCGGAACCCGTTGGTGAGCAGCAGCCGCGGTCCGATCATCGCTGCAAGCACCAGTTCCGCGGCAATCCTCACCGGGCCGCCGGAGATCCGGCTCATCACGGGTTCGCGCCATCCCGCCCAGCGGACGAGCTCGAGCCCGGCCCAGGACGCCGCAAAACCGGTGGCCATGACAAAAATCGCGGTGACGATATCGAGCGTGTAAATCATTGGTTAACCATGCCGGGTTCAAGATTGGCCTACGTCACCCCATCAAGCAAGCGCTGTGCCGCGGCTGGATGATCCATTTTGGCACATATATCGGACTGGTCGACCATGCCCGAACCCATAACTGCGCCGGACCACGTGCCACTGCTGTCGCCGCGCTTCGTCTGGAAGATAACCGCCGTTGTGGCAGTCATGTGCCTCGTCACACTGGCCATCGCTGCGACCGGGCGCATGATCGGCAAGAACATATCGCGCGCAGGCAACACGGCGGAAACGACGCCTTTTGAAATCGTCATCGGCAATGATGTGCTGAGCCTGCCCGCCAATGTGATACGGTTCGGCTCCCAGCGGGTCTCGGGCGTGCAGAACGCGGTCGACATCTATTTCTCATGGCCGGGAATGCAGGGCTACAGCGAGGCGACGCGGGATATCTTCAATCAGACCCTGTCTGCCGACGGGCTGATCTTTGCCCGGATCGCGCAGGCCACCATGTCGCGCGACATGTCGGGCCGTTTCAAGCCGATCTACAAGCGACTGACCGATGGCGCGCCGGTCGCCGGCCCGAGCGGGCTCGATTCCTTTCGGCTACGGTCAGGCGCCGGTTACGCAAATGAACTGATGTATGTGGAACGCGGCGTGAGCGATCAGCCCTACGCCATTCGCTGCCTGGTCGAGGAGGCCGGATCTGAACCGGACCTCAACACAAGGACGGGCTGCCAGCGCGACATAGCGATCGGACAGGACCTGTCGGTCACCTACCGCTTCTCCATCGATCTCCTGCCGCATTGGCGCGAGATCGAGCGCGATGTCCGCAACCGCGTCGAGTCAGCGCTTATTCGCTGAGATCGACATCCAGAATGGCCATCGAGAAATTGTAGGACAGGTCGCCGTCCTCGTCGTCGCGAAACACGATGCCGAGAAATTCGTCGCCGACATACACTTCCGCCGAATCATCCTTCCGCGGACGCGCCTTGACCACCATCTTGTCGTTGAAAATGCGCTTGAAATAGGCGTCCAGCTTGATGATTTCGTCGGGTTTCACAGTGCTCTCCTGGGCAATTGGCTTGGCCCGCGCTTTTGGCACGGACGGCGGGCTAAATCAAACCCGCGACCGCGATTTGTGATGAAATGCAGGTTTCCCGCAGCGTGACGTGACCGCCTCAGGAACTCGCCGCGAGCATCTGGTCCATGGCGCGCGACGGCTCCTCGCAGCCTGCGGTGCCCACAACCCTGGCCGGAACGCCGGCCACGGTCGTGTTCGGTGGCACCTCCTTGAGCACCACCGACCCGGCCGCAATCCTGCTGCAATGACCGATCTCGATATTGCCCAGCACCTTGGCGCCCGCACCGATCAGCACGCCGTCGCGGATCTTGGGATGCCGGTCGCCGCTCTCCTTGCCGGTGCCGCCAAGCGTCACACCCTGGAGGATCGAGACATTGTCGCCGATGGTCGCGGTCATGCCGACAACCAGGCCGGTGGCGTGATCGAGAAAGATGCCCTTGCCGATCTTCGCCGCCGGGTTGATGTCGGTCTGAAAGATCTCCGAGGACCGGCTTTGCAGATAGAGCGCAAAATCGGTGCGGCCCCGGTTCCACAGCCAGTGCGCAAGCCGGTGCGTCTGGATGGCGTGAAAGCCCTTGAAGTAAAGCACCGGCTGTATGAAGCGCGAGCAGGCCGGATCCCGGTCATACACGGCCTGGATGTCGACGCGCAGCACCGAGCCCCAGTCGGCCCAGTCGTTCAACATTTCGAGAAATGTCTGCCGCAACAGATTGGCCTTGAGGTCGGGATGATCGAGACGCTCGCAGACGCGGTGGATGACGGCTTCCTCGAGAGACGGCTGATTGAGAATGGTGGAATACATGAACGCCGCCAGAAGCGGATCCTGCGCGATCGAACGCTCGGCTTCCATGCGGATCGAATCCCAGATGGGATCGATCGCCTTGAGGGATTCCCCCACGCGTACGCCTGACTTCGCTGACATTGCCGCCTCCGGGCTTGTTTGCAATCCCCCTGAAGATAAGCCAGAACGCTGAAAAAACAAATGGCGGATGAAATGGACGTGAACAATTCCTTTGCCGACGGCGCCATTCTGGCTGCTGCCACCGAGACCCATATCGGCCGGCTGACCATCAACCGCCCGGAAAAGCGCAATGCGCTCAACGACGCCATGTGGCGCGCCCTGCCCGCGGCGCTCGAGTGGCTGGTGGACACCGGGGATGCCCGTGTGGTCGTCGTCGAAGGTGCAAGCGGCCGTGATTTCTCCGCCGGCGCGGATATCGGCGAGTTCGAAACCCTGCGCAAGGACGCTGCCACCGCGCAGCAATATGAGGCCGGGAACGCGGCGGCCTTTGCTGCGATCCGGACCTGTCCGGTGCCGGTCATCGCCGCCATTCGCGGCATATGTTTTGGTGGCGGATTCGGCATTGCCGCGGCAGCCGACCTCCGGCTTGCTGATGACACAGCCAGATTTGCCATTCCCGCCGCCCGGCTCGGCCTGGCCTATCCGCTTGACGCGGTTCAGGACCTGGTGCGAGCGCTCGGTGATCAGCGGGCGCGCCACGCGCTCTATTCAACCCGGGAGATCTCCGCCGCCGAAGCGCTCGCCTGCGGCTGCCTTGTGTCGCTGTGCGCCGCAGCGGACCTTAATGATGCCGTCACCAGCCTCGCCGCGCAGATTGCCGGCGCCGCGCCCCTGTCCGTGCGGGCCTCCAAGGCGGCGCTGCTGGCGCAGACCGACACCGGTGCGGAGGCACGCGAAAGAGCCGCAAGTCTCGCGGCCTCGACCTTCGACAGCCGGGATTACGCCGAGGGGCGCAGCGCCTTCATGGGAAAGCGCGCCCCTGTGTTCACCGGGCGGTGACTTTCAGGCCCTGCCCTCAAGCCGGTCCAGAAATCCCAGCACCGCATCATTGAAGACGTCATTGCGGTCACCGGCCACCATGTGGCCTGCGCCCGACACATCGACAAAATCCGCATGCGGGACCATCTCGCGAAAGGCCTGAACCGCCTCTTCGGTGACGAGTTCGGACTGTTGCCCGCGCACCAGCAGCACCGGAATTGTCAGGCCTCGGGCGGCGCGGATAAGGTTTTGCTGCACAGTCCCGCCGCCGGTGTTGATGGTGCGCGGTCCGTCGATGAACGCGGGGTCCCAGTGCCAGCGATAGCGGCCATCCGCGCCCTGGCGCAGGTTCTTGGCGAGGCCCTCAAGCGAGCGCGGCGGCGGCCGGTTGGGCAGATAGGCGGCGATTGCCCCCGCGGCCTCTTCGAGCGTTGCGAAACCCTCGCGCATGCGCTCCGCCATGAAGCCCTGGATCTTGCTCACGCCCTCGGCGTCCATGTGCGGCGTGATATCGACCAGAACGAGGCCGGCAAGCAGGTCCGGTCCGCCCAGATCCGCGGCCAGCATTCCCGAAATGCCACCAAGCGACGCCCCGACCAGCACCGGCGGCTGACCGGCCTCGCTCCCGATTTCGCGGCAGACCGCAACAGCATCGGCGGCATAGTCGTCGGATGCATAGGCCATGTCGTCGACCCATGCGCTGTCGCCATGACCGCGCTGATCGACCGTGAACGCGGCATGGCCCGAATCGGCGATTCGCCGGGCCGCCCCGCCCCAGGCGTGCCGCGTCTGGCCGCCACCATGCAGCAGCAGCACCGGGTTTCCGTGCCGCCCGACCCGGGGCTCATGCCGGTCACCGACGATCCTGTTGCCCGAATGACCGTGAAAGATGACCGGGCCCTTGAGATCCTTCATGGAAAGTCACCGGCCTCGACATCTGCAAGGAATTCAAGCACTGCGGCCTTGAAGGTCTTGTCGCCGACGGCGAGCATGTGATCGCGGTTGGGTATGTCGAGAAACCGCGCATGCGGAATCAACCGCGCCAGATCCTCTGCCGAGCCGGCGATCTCGTCCCTTGTGCCGACACCGACGAGCGCGGGCATCGGCAGTTGCGCCAGGTCCTCACGGCTCACAAGCGTCCGCGACGTGCTGATGCAGGCGGCGAGCGCCAGCCGGTCGCTCCCGGTCTGATCGGCAAAGGCGCGGAACATCCGGCCCATCTTGTCGCTGACATCGTCGATCGAGTTCGCCCGCAAGGCGGTGGCGATCGGATCCCAGTCGCCCACGCCCTCGACCATCCCTATGCCGAGGCCGCCGAAGACCACCGAACGGACCAGTTCAGGCCGGGAGATCGCCAGGAAAGCCGAAATCCGGGCCCCCATCGAATAGCCCATCACATGCGCCGATTCGATACGCAGTTCCTCAAGCAGCCCGGCTGCATCGGCAGCCATGGTTTCAGGGCGGTAGGCCTCGGGATCATGCGGCTTGTCGGATTCGCCATGACCGCGGTTGTCGAGCCCGATAACCCGGTAACTGGCCTCATCGAGCGTCTTGAACCAGCCGGGGAACACCCAGTTGACATGCGCGGTCGAGGCGAAACCATGTATCAGCAGGACCGGAATCCCTTCCGGGTTTCCCGCTTCATACCAGGCGATATCCAGAGTGCCGGAAGTGAAGCGCCCGGCCTGCAAACGATCGAGATTCATGAGATGTCCCTTCAAGCCATACCTAACCCAATCGGCGCGTCTTGCAAATGTCGCGTACTCGGACGCCGTTGGCGCGCCCCTTTGTGATCAAGAAAGCAGCCAATTACCCGCTACACTTTTGCCGGTCCAGCGTATATGGTCCGCCAAAATCGAGTTCGCCGCGACGGAGACATGCATGGCCGACCACCAGATTCCCCATTTCCAGAATGATGCGGGCCATCCCGCCATTGAGATCGGCGTCAAGGAATTCATGTGCGTCGGCGCCAACCCGCCCAACGACCATCCTCACGTGTTTCTCGACATGGGCGCCGACGTGGAGAAGGTCTGCCCCTATTGCTCGACCCTCTACAAGTTCAATCCGGCGCTGCATGCAGACGTGACCGTGCCCGCCGGCTGCACATTCAAGCACAAGGCGGCTTGAGGCAGGTCTCAGCGAAGACCCGCCCGGGAGGGCGCAATGTCTGCCCACAACATCATGATCATCGGCGCCGGCATAGCCGGGCTCGCGACTGCGCTCGCCTTCGCCCGCAATGGCCATGAGGTCGACATCGTCGATCAGGCGCACGCGCTCAGCGAAGTCGGTGCGGGCTTGCAGATCTCGCCCAATGCCAGCCGCGTCCTGATTGCACTGGGCCTCGGCAAGGCACTGGCGCAGACGATGATCTGCCCGCAGGAAATCACCCTGGTGTCCGGCCTGTCGCTGCGAAGGATAACCCATGTGCCCTGCGGCGCCTTTGCCGCGGCGCGTTGGGGCGCGCCCTATGGCGTCATGCACCGGGCCGATCTTCAGGCGATGCTGCTGGACGCGGTCAAGGCCGAACCTCGTTGTCGGCTGCATCTCGGCCATCGCACCGAAGCCGCCGCGATTTCGTCGCTTCACCAGCGCCTTGGCCGACCGGCGCCTGCGCTGATCGTCGGCGCCGACGGGGTCTGGTCCCAGACCCGCCGCCTGGTGCCGGGCGCCATGCCGCCACGGTTTTCCGGACAGGTGGCCTGGCGGTTCAAGATGCCGGTCGACGGCGTGGGCGCGATCTTGAACACCGGCAATGTCACAGCCTTTCTCGGCACGCAGACCCATCTGGTCGCCTATCCGATTGACAGCAGCACCGCCATCAACATGGTTGCCATCGCCAGGGGCGCCGATCCCGGACAGACCTGGGCGGAGCGCGAGAATCCAACGGACCGCGCAAGCCTGCTCGACGCCTTCAGGGACGCGCATCCGGATCTGTTGTCGATACTCCGCAGGGCGCCGCAGATGACGTGGTGGCCGCTGTTTGAAGTGCCCGACGGCCGCTGGAGCAATGATGCGGGAACAGTGCTGATTGGTGACGCCGCCCATGCCATGACGCCCTTTGCCGCCCAGGGCGCGGCGATGGCGATCGAAGATGGCTATGAACTGGCGCAGGCAGTCTCGGATACCGCTGGGAACAGCGTAGCGCGGGCGGTGTCCGAATTTGAGATCCGGCGCCGGATCCGGATCGGCCGTGCCCGCAAACGGGCTGCCTTCAACCGGTTTGCCTATCATGCCCGCGGCCCTGTCCGGCTTGGACGCGACCTGATGCTTGCCCTGAGGAGCCCCGAAAGCCTGGCCAGCGATCTGGACTGGCTCTATGGCTATCGCGCCACCGGACTATGAGCCGAAGACGCCGTCCGGATTGTGCAGTTTCAGGCTCAAGCCCAGCAGGCCGGGCAAAGGCGTCCACCATCCGGTTTTCAGTCCCGCCTGCCTCAGCGACGCCGCAGTCCAGACATTGCAGCCGGCGAGCGCATTGAACAGGCCCTCCGCCTCGTAAAAAAGATCATACTCGCCATATTGGGCGCCCTGCACGACGATCCGCGCGCCGGAACTGTCCAGGCTGAAACTCGCAAGGACGTTCTGCACGAGACGCTCGAACGACGCCTCGTCCAGTTCGATCGGCGTCACTGTCGGATGATCGAGGTCGATGGCGCCGCCGAGCGCGACATGCATGACGGACCGGTCATAGGTGAGTGCACTGAAGACCGGGCCGGGCTTGAGGTCGGCCCATCGGGGCGTCTCGATATAGAAGCTGCGGCCGCCCCATCCGGCAATGACATAGGCAACGCCCGGCTGGGCGGGATCGAGCCCATCGGCCGCCATGAAGCCGAAACGCTCCACCACGTCCGGATCTGCGGGAAGGGCCAGGTCGGTGTGGATTTCGCTCGACAGCAGCAGAATCGTGCGGGTGGAGCCGGGTGACGGCGATCCAGCTGCTGCTGCGACCAGTTCCGTCTGCAGAAGCGGCCTCGGGATCAGGACCCCGAGGCCGAGTGCGACTGCGACCAGAAACACGACGCCGAACACATACCGCACGGCTCTCGAGCGGCCCCCGGAGGATCCGAAAACCGGGATTGCCAATGCCTAGTGCAGGATCTGGCTCAGGAACAGCTTGGTCCGCTCGTGCTGCGGATTGTCGAAGAACTCGCCTGGCTCGTTCTGTTCGACGATCTGGCCCTGGTCCATGAAGATCACCCGGTTGGCCACCTGGCGCGCAAAGCCCATTTCGTGGGTCACGCACAGCATGGTCATGCCTTCCTCGGCGAGCCCCACCATGGTGTCGAGCACTTCCTTGATCATTTCCGGATCGAGCGCCGAAGTCGGCTCGTCGAACAGCATGATGCGCGGGTTCATGCACAGCGACCGGGCGATCGCCACGCGCTGCTGCTGGCCACCCGAGAGCTGGCCCGGATACTTGTGGGCCTGTTCTGGAATCTTCACCCTCTCCAGGTAGTGCATGGCGACTTCCTCAGCCTTTTTCTTCGGCATCTTGCGCACCCAGATCGGCGCGAGCGTGCAGTTTTCGAGGATGGTCAGATGCGGGAACAGGTTGAAGTGCTGGAACACCATGCCGACCTCGCGCCGGACCTCGTCGATCTTCTTGAGATCATTGGTCAGTTCGATGCCGTCGACAATGATCTTGCCCTTCTGGTGCTCTTCCAGCCGGTTGATGCAGCGAATCATAGTCGACTTGCCGGAGCCGGACGGTCCTGCGATGACGATCCGCTCGCCGCGCATCACCTTGAGATTGATGTCGCGGAGCACGTGAAAGTCGCCGTACCACTTGTTCATGCCGATCAGCTCGATGGCGACATCGGTTTCCGACACCGTCATTTTCGAGGGGCCAGTGCCCTCAACTGCTGCTGTGTTACCATCAGACATGGTTGTATTCCCCTGTTATCGTTTGTGACCGGTGTCGAGACGCCGTTCCATATAGGCGGAATAGCGCGACATGCCGAAGCAGAAGATGAAGAAGACAAACGCGGCGAAGACAAAGCCCGTCGCCGGCGTTTGGGGTGAGATCCAGTTCGGGTCGTTCATGTTCTGCTGGACGATGCCGAGCAGATCGAAAAGACCGATGATGAGCACCAGGCTGGTGTCCTTGAACAGTCCGATGAAGGTGTTGACGATGCCTGGAATGACCAGCTTGAGCGCCTGCGGCATGGTGACCAGCCGTGTGCCCTGCCAGAAGGTCAGAGCCATCGCATTGGCCGCTTCATACTGGCCCTTGGGAATGGCCTGCAGGCCGCCGCGGATCACTTCCGCCATGTAGGCCGAAGCGAACAAGGCCACACCGATCAGTGCGCGCAGCAGCTTGTCGAAGGACACGCCATCGGGAAGGAACAAGGGCAGCATGACCGACGACATGAACAACACTGTGATCAGCGGAACGCCGCGCCAGAACTCGATGAAGATGACGCAGAACATCTTGACGATCGGCATCTCGGACCGTCTCCCCAGCGCCAGCAGGATGCCGAGCGGGAAGGAGACGACGATGCCCACGATCGCAACAACCAGGGTCACCAGCAGACCGCCCCACAGAGGCGTTTCTACCGGCCGCAAACCGAACTGGCCTGTCAGAAGGATGAAGGCAAGAACCGGGAAGACGAAGAGCAGGTAAAGCGCATTCTCGCGCTTGTAGGGAACCGAAGGGATGGCGATCGGCACCAGGCCCGCGATCAGCAACAGACCTGACAGATTGACACGCCAGCGCTCCTCGAGCGGATAGCGGCCATACATGAACTGGCCAAACTTGGCCTCGACAAAAGCCCAGCAGGCGCCGGCGCCCGGAACAATGCAATCTTCGCGGCTTTCACCAGTCCAGACTGCGCTGATGAAGGCCCAGTCGACAATCGGCGGGATGATCCAGACCAGAAACAGGAAGGTCAAGATCGTCAGCACCGTGTCGCGCGGCGTGGCAAACAGGTTTTCCTTGAGCCAGCCCCCGACTCCACCGGTCGAAACCGGCGGAGCCGTGGCCGGGCTTTCCTGGGTGCGCACATAAGCAATTGAATTGGTAGTGTTGTCCATGGCTTAGCGCTCCACCAGTGCGACGCTAGAATTGAACCAGTTCATGAAGGCCGACGTCAACAGTGACAGCGTGAGGTAGACCAGCATTGTGATCGAGATCACCTCCACCGCCTGACCGGTCTGATTGAGAACTGTCCCGGTCACCGAGACCAGATCAGGATAACCGATGGCCACCGCCAGAGACGAGTTCTTCGTCAGGTTGAGGAACTGGCTGGTCAAAGGTGGAATGATCACGCGCATGGCCTGCGGAACGATCACCAGCCTGCTGGTCAGGTTGGGGCGAAGGCCAAGCGCAAAGGCGGCCTCGGTCTGACCATGCGACACCGCGAGAATGCCTGCGCGGACAATTTCGGCAATGAACGATGCCGTATAAAGTGCAAGCCCCAAAAGCAGCGCCATGAATTCAGGCTGGACAATCCAGCCGCCCACCATGTTGAAACCTTGCAGGCTCGCATATTCGAGCGAGAGCGGCATGCCGGTGACGAGGAAAGCCAGCAGCGGCAAGGCGATCAACAACCCAAGCCCGGTCAGGAAGACCGGGAACTGCCGCCCGGTGGCCATTTGCCGCTTCTTGGCCCATCTGCCGATGAAAAACCAGGCCGCTATCGCAATTACCAGCGCATAGAAGATCAAGGAGGATCCATCTTCCGGAATCACCCGAGGCAGGTAAAGCCCGCGGTTGTTGATGCTGAAAGCGACTTCGACACCGGTCTCCCGGGCTGCCTCGCGCGGCGATGGCAGGATCGACAGGACCGCCTTGTACCAGAACAGAAGTTGCAGCAGCAACGGAATGTTGCGCAACGTTTCCACATAGACGGTGGCGAATTTCTGCACCAGATAGTTCTTTGACAGCCGGGCAAGGCCGACGATGAAGCCGATGATGGTGGCGAAGAAAATCCCGATGATTGCAACGACCAGAGTGTTAATCAGACCCACATAGAAGGCCTGAAGATAGTTGCTGTCATTGGTGTAGGGAATGATCGTCTGGCCGATATCGAAGCCGGCGCGATCGCCAAAAAAGCCGAACCCGGATGCGATCCCCGCACGCGCCAGATTGGTAATTGCATTGGAAATGCCCATATAAACCATCGCAATCACGGCGATGATCAGAAGTCCCTGAAAGAAAAGGCCGCGCGCCCTGGGATCATTCATCAACGATACGCGGCCGGAATCATCAGCGTCCGATGAGACGCCTGCTTGATGAGCCATGTCTGTCCCCAACTCTATTCGTCCGGACCTTCTGGCCGGATCGTTCGTTAACCTGTCGCCGTTCCGTCAGGCTTTCGGCCCCTTTCAGAAAGGCCAGAGTGAGCGGGCTCCCGAAGGAGCCCGCCTCGATGGTGCGCCGGACCTTAGCGGATCGGCGGTGCGTACTGGAAGCCACCCTTGGTCCACAGCGCATTCACGCCGCGATCAATGGCGAGTGGGGTCGATGCGCCAACGTTGCGCTCGAACACTTCGCCGTAGTTACCAACCTGCTTGATCACCTGGTAGGCCCAGTCATTGCTGACGCCGATGGCTTCGCCAAACGCGCCTTCCTTGCCGAGCACACGCATGATGTTGGGGTCAGTGGATTCAAGCATTTCGTCGACATTTTCCGAGGTGATGCCCAGTTCTTCTGCATTCAGCATGGCAAAGTGAACCCACTTCACGACGTTGAACCACTGATCGTCGCCCTGACGAACCGACGGTCCAAGCGGCTCCTTGGAGATCACTTCCGGCAGAACCATGTGCTCATCCGGAGCGGACAGGCCGAGGCGGATCGAATACAGACCCGACTGGTCGGTGGTGTAGACGTCGCAACGATTGGAGTCATAGGCAGCGTTCACTTCCTCGAGCTTTTCGAACACGACCGGATTGTAGGTCATGTCGTTGGCCTTGAAGTAATCGGTGAGGTTAAGTTCGGTGGTGGTCCCGGTCTGCACGCAGACCGATGCGCCCGAGAGCTGCAGCGCGGAATTCACGCCAAGCGACTTGCGCACCATGAAGCCCTGACCGTCATAGTAGTTGACGCCGGCGAAGTTGATACCGAGCTGCGTGTCGCGGCTCATGGTCCAGGTGGTGTTGCGTGACAGCACGTCAACCTCACCAGACTGAAGCGCGGTGAAGCGTTCCTTGGCCGAAAGCGGGCTGTATTTCACAGCCGCAGCATCGCCAAACACTGCAGCAGCTACGCCGCGGCACAGATCCACATCGATACCAGTCCAGTCGCCTGCGTCATTCGGAGCGGAAAAACCGGCAAGGCCGGTGGACACGCCGCACTGGACGAATCCCTTTGCCTTGACGTCATCCAGCGTTGCAGCGGATGCCCCTGTGGCTCCCATGCCTGCAACGGCGGCGACGCCAATGACAGCCGACAAAATCTTTTTGTTCATTTGATACAACCTTTTTTCTGTTGCCCTGTTTGAGGTGCGACAAAAGCGGCATGGGCGAATTTCTCGCTCCTCTGCCGATGCCTTTTGCACCACTTCATACCATGCTGAAATCAATCAAGGGTCAAGTCTTGAATGGCCTAAATTCAATAATCCTGATCAATTTGAGGGTTCAAACGCCAGATAACTCTTGTCACCGGCGCGGCCGATCCAGCCTTCGGATCGGCGCTTCCATGTATCATGCGTCCGTGGGCAGGTTCACGCTGCCCGTTCTTGTGGCGGCAGGCAACTCGCGATAAGCCTGCCTCAAGACCAATCCAGCCAACGGACCGGAGCAAAGATGAGCAAGACCACAAAACCCGCGCGCAACGGCATAAACACCCGCCTGGCCCATGCCGGTCACGATCCGCGGAGCTACTTCGGTTTTGTCAATCCTCCCGTCGTCCACGCCTCCACCGTCCTCTTCCCCGACGCGGCGACGATGGTCTCACGCGATCAGAAATACACCTACGGCACCCATGGCACGCCGACCACCGATGCGCTTACCTCGGCGATTGACCAACTGGAAGGCTCGGAGGGAACCGTTGCGGTTCCTTCCGGACTTGCCGCGGTGACCTTGCCGTTCATGGCGGCGCTGAGCGCCGGCGACCACCTGCTTGTCGTCGATTCGGTCTATTCGCCGACCCGCAACTTCTGCGCCGGCATGCTGGCGCGCTTCGGGATCGAGACCACCTATTACGATCCCCTCATCGGCGCCGACATCGAAGCCGTGATGCGGCCGAACACCAAGCTGGTGCACACCGAGGCGCCGGGCTCGAACACGTTCGAGATGCAGGATATCCCGGCCATCGCCGAGGTGGCGCACGCGCACGGTGCGCTGGTGTCGATGGACAACACCTGGGCAACACCGCTCTACTTCAAGCCGCTCGATCATGGCGTCGACATTTCCATCCACGCGGCCACCAAATATCCCGCAGGGCACTCGGACATCCTGATCGGCACAGTGTCGGCCAACAAGACCGCATGGCCCGCCATCAAGAAGACCTTCACGATGCTCGGCATTTGCGCGGCGCCCGACGATTCCTACATGACCCTGCGCGGCCTGCGCACCATGGGCGTGAGGCTGGCGCGTCACCAGGAGAGCACGCTTGCGATTGCGCGGGCGCTTGAGGACATGCAAGGCGTTGCCCGGGTGTTGCACCCTGCCCTCGAGAGCTTTCCCGGTCATGCCATCTGGAAGCGCGATTTCTGCGGGTCGAGCGGCATCTTCTCCATCGTGCTCGACGTGGCCGACCCGGACCGGCAGCAGGCCAAGGCCCACGCCTTTCTCGACGCGCTTGAGGTCTTCGGCCTCGGCTATTCCTGGGGCGGCTACGAGAGCCTGGCGGTCCACGCCAATCTCTCAGACCGCACGATCGCCCTGCCGCCGAAGGAAGGCCCGGTGATCAGGCTGCAGATTGGCCTGGAAGACGTCGAGGATCTGATGGCCGATATCGAGCACGGCCTTGCGGCGGCCGCTTCGGCCTGACGCCGGCACCAGGCTCGCATCGAGACGGCCGGGCGCCGGCTGACAGATCAGAGACCGTGTCTTGGCAGCGTGATGACGAAGCGCGCGCCGCGCTGAGACGACGGTTCGAGAACAATGCCGCCGCCATGGCTCTCCGCGATCCTCCGGCACAAGGCGAGGCCCAGACCTGAACCGGAATATTGTCTCTCGTCGCGGTGCAGGCGTTGAAACACGCCGAAAATCCGGTCCGCATGGGCGGGATCAATGCCGATGCCATTGTCCGCAACGGTGATGGCAACCTCTGTGGGGCTGGTTTCGACATCAACCCGCACCGTCACCGGCGTGCCCACGACGCGGTACTTCATGGAATTGGCAAAAAGGTTCTGCAGAAGCTGGATCATCAGATTCTGGTCGGCGCTGATTTCCGCGTCCGACTCGAGACTGAGCCGCGCCTCGGCTTCGCGTGCATGCACGGCCAGGTTGCTCCATGCCTCAGCCACGACGTCTGACAGTTTGAAATGCGACGGCTTGATCGCCTGGTAGGCCAACTGGGAGTATTCCAGCAGGCTCGAGATCATCTTCTCCATCGCCCTTCCGCGATCGGAAATATGCGCCGACAGCATCTCGAGCTCTTCGGTTTTCCCGGCCCCGACATCTTCCGCGATCATGTCGGCGAATAGACGTATCTGCCGCAGCGGCGCCTTCAGGTCATGGGAAACGATGCCCGCGAACTGCTCCAGGGCATCATTGCGCATCGCCAGTTCCCGCGTCTGGTGCGCGATCCGCTCCGTCGCCTCACGGCTTTGCGTGACATCGCGGCCTACCGATACGAGTTCGACGGGGTCACCGTTCTCAAACACCATCAGGTTGGTCCACGAGTACCAGTAGGTCTGCCCAGTGTGGTCCTGCATCTGCCGTTCCATGGTCTTGATCGGCTGCTCCGGCGTGAGCCCGGCGATCTTGCGCATCACTTCGTCGCGCATCTCCGGCGGAACAAGTTCGATGAACTTGCGCCCGACCATGTCCTCCGCCCGGCACCCCATGAACCTGGCATAGTTGTCATTGACATAGGTCAGCGTCGTGTCGGGGTGCGCACGGGAGATGATGTCGGGCAGGCTGCGCACCAGCGCCTCGAATTCCGTCTGCTTGCGCTCGAGCGCCCGCTCGATTTCGAGGCGCTCGGTAATGTCCTCGCCAAGCGACAGCATCATCGGTTGGGGCGCATTCTCCATGCGCTGTACCCGGATACGGCAGACATAGATCGATCCGTCCTTGCGCCTGTGCCGGGTGTCGAACTGCAGCACCTTCGACTTGCCCTGGATAAGCGGCTGCATCTTTTCGCTGATCTCGTCCGGCTGATACTCGGCATTGAGATCGCGCGCATCCATGCCGCGCAGTTCCTCCATGCTGTATTGCAGGTTTTCGCGCGCCGCCTTGTTGGCGTAGATGATGGACCGATCCCTCGGATCCACCAGATAGACTTCCTGGGCGACGCCTTCGAGAATGAAGCCGCGCCGTTCGGATTCGGACTTGGCCCGGATGAGGTCCGTCACGTCGGCTCTCAATCCGACGCGGTAATTGTCCGCGGTGATGCGGTCCTCGACCTGTATCCACCGGTCGGCGCTGACCTGATAGACATAGGGCTCGCCGGGATTGTTGTGGATCTCGAGTTGCTTCGCAACCCAGGCTTCACGCCTCTCAGGGGTGCTGCCGGCTTGCGGGTAGCGGCCGGAATTGATCGTCTCGCGCAGAATCTCCTCATAGGTCCTGCCGATCTGGATCGCGGATGTGAAATCCGAGTGCATGGTGCGATAGGCGGTGTTGCACAGCACAAGCCGGCCGGCAGGGTCATAAATGGCAAAACCGTGCGACACCGAATCCAGCGCGGATTTGAGAAGCGGATCCGGAGCGCCCCCGCTGTCGCGGTCGATTCCTTGGCGCCACGAGCCGTCAGGCACGCGGCCGGCGGCGCTGAGGTCGCGTATGATCGTGACCGTTCCGGCCGATGCCGGATCCGTCGGCGCGAGCGGACCCTGGCTCAGTTCCACGAGCAGCATGCGGCCATCCCTGCAGCGCAAGCCGGCCCTGCGGCGGACCCAGCCCGCTTCCGTGCGGGCGGCAGACCAGGTCTCCATGGGATCGGAAAGGCCCGCGCCCGAGGCCTCGAGCCCGGCCTGCCTCATCCCCAGGAGCTCCGCCTCCCCGTAGCCCAGCAGCGTCATGGCGGCCGGATTGGCCGCGACAATGCAGCCATCCGCGCCACTTACCAGGACAGGGTCCGGAAACGTGTCATAGAGTGCTCTTGCAAGGGTTTCGGCCGAGAGTTGCATGTCAGATCAAGCGCCAGGTTAGCAACTCAGAGCGGTCTCATGAGAAGTCTTCCGCGCAGTTCTCGGACAGCTGGTCGCGGGTGTATTCCGCGATGATGAATGAGATCGCTGTTCTGTCAATTTCATCCTTGCCAATTCGGAAATCGACACCGAAATCCTGGAATTGCTGGAAGTAGCTGCCGCTGATGTCAGAGGAAATGATCCCGATCGGCCCGATATAGCCGGCCTCGCGCAATTGCGGTGCGGTTTCGCGGAAATCATTGTTGGGCACGAGCCGGTTGTCCAGGAAAACGACATCGATGCCGCCTTCCTTGACGCACTCGACCGCCGAACCGATATCGCCGACATAAACCAGATCGATGGGGGGCCCGTCGACCTTCTCAAGCGTCCGCTTCAGCAGTATGTGCTCCGCAGGATCATCATCCACCAGAAGGATCTTCAACGCAGGCCCGGTCTGCTCAGGATTCATTGCTTGTCCCTCATGTGATCAAACCGCTGCGCAACGCTGATGCCACCATCTGGGCCCGGTTGACGACATGCAGTTTCCGCAGGACTGCGGCGATATAGGAATTCACGGTATGCTCGGACAGACCAAGAATGATGGCGATTTCGGCGGACGTCTTGCCTTCAGACGTCCAGCGGACGATCTGGATTTCACGTTCATTGAGCCCGCTGACGGAATCGAGCGAAAGGATCGCCTCGAAATAGCGTTGAAAGATCAAGGTTGCATCGAGGGCAATGACCGCCAGGTTCTCATGTTGAGGCGGCTGCACCGTATCTCCGAACATCATCAGGCAGTAGCGTTTGGCGGCAAGTGTGTGAAGCGGAACGGCAATCGCGGTCTGGGCCCCGCTCGCACCAGTCAGGCTGGAGGGATGATCACGCAGATCAAGTGAAAACGGCGCTGTCGAACGCTTCGACCGGATGACGAGCGGGTCGTTGGAGCCCATGGATCTGCCGTTGGTTCTTCCAAGCCACGAGTCGGGCATATTGTGCAGGGCATGGGGATGTTGAAGGTTGACCCCCTCTTCCTCGCCCGCCATCTCCGACAGCATGAAATACTGACATTGTTGATGCACGGCCAGTGCCTTGAACAGCCGGAAGAAATCCATGCGGTTGACAGCGCGGTCCAGTTCCGGACCCAAATGGTAGGCTGCTTCCGGCATCAACATGGCGCCCCCTCGAATCGACTGACTTCATAAACGCGTAACATCACATGCAACCGGACGTCCGCACAAGTGCGCCCAACAAACCCGGACGTTCGATTTGCCAAAAGCTGGTAACGCCGAAGGAATGATCGCCCGTCAGCATGCCGGTACTTCGTCAGGTCCCGGATCGGCGCGAACAGAATTGGTCCCACTGTTGCCAGACAAAAAATTTTGTTTAGCATATTCGCAAACTAGAGCATGCGGCAGGCAAGATCAATCTCATCGGCGCCTTGCGAAACAAACATTGAAGAGAGCTGGGCGCGAAATGGTCCGGCGGGCCGAAACCAATATATGGCGAAGTTGATTGCAGTGACGCATGAAACAGCCGCGAAAACTCCTGTAGGTCCTCGCGCACATCGTCCACCCGATTGTCGACAGGCTGAGCGGTCCGCCAAGGTCGCGTCACCGGTGACGAAGCCGCTGTGGAGTGATGAGAAGGCCGCTATGTGGCGCTGCAATCAAAATCCGCGCATCATGATGTCCTGGGTGGCGGAGAAACCATCCAGAGACAAGTCGACGACGAATTCCTCGCTGTTGAGCGTTTGTGCCGAGACCCTGAACACCCTGCCCCTTCGAAACGCCTCGGATAGGTTCTGATCGAAGGGAAAGGTGGCGTAGCTACCTGATCCGTCCGCGTGTGAAATGGTTGCCACGGATCTGGGCCCATCATCCACCCAGAATGTAACCCCCGCATCCAGCAGAATTCCGTGCGGGAGTGACAGCGTCGCGACTATCTGCTCCCGATCGGACGGGTTGCGAACAAGCTTCATGGCCAAGAGTCGCTGGCCGGAAGCGGACATAAACAGCGTCTGCTCCATGCCACATTGGAACACGCCCTCCCTGTTGGCGTTGCTGCATGAGACGACCCATGTGGGCAACGCAGCCGCCGGGGCTGCACGCGTGCCTTGTTGCCCGTCCGCCTGAGCATGTGCGAGACCGCCCGGGATCATGCAGATCAGGATCGCCGCAACCGGCCCGAAACCGTTCACCAGTCCAGCCCCCAAGCCCGGTGCGATGTCAGAATTGCAACCTCATTTGCGCGGTAATGCGGCCACCAAGCAGATCCTCGTTGAACGTCATGTCTCCGCGGATGCTGGCGCTGACTTCACGCAGACCGCCGTCTTCCGCCTGGAGGATGTTTCGGAAATTGACGCCTGCCGACAACTCGCCATAAGTGCCGAAATTTGTTGTCGTTGTTGTTCTCGACGATCCGCTTGGTGCGATGTAATTGACGGTCGGATCCTTGCCGAAATCATTGTAGATTGTCGCCGTCACGAAAGGCTGAAGCGCCGATGTCTCATTGGGGAGAATGTAGGTCCTGGCCACCGAGACGCTGGCAAACCCGATGATGTTTTCAACATCGTTGAATTGCAGGGTCCCTCCAGGAGTAGCATCGATGGTTACGTTGTCCGCCATGGTCCGCGAGTAACTGAAGCCGGCGGTCGGAACAACGGAGACATCATCGAACGAGAAGGCATAGCCCATGGAGCCGCTGATGGTGAAGCGGCGGGTGTCGAACTCGTCATCCTGCACGAACACCTTGTTGTTGGCCGTCGAGTCGATTTCGAACCTGGTCCAGTCGAACACCGTCTGAACATCGGCGAAGAAACGGCCCTTGGAATAGGTGGCGTAGGCGCCGACATTCTTCGAGGTGAAACGGTTGCTCGAGACAATCTGGTTCTGGTTCTGGCTGGCGGTGCCGAGGCTGACGCCGCCCAATACGCCAAGATTGACCGATGCGCCGTCGCCGCCGATGTTGAAGCAGCCCCAGTCCGCTCCAGCCTGGAAGCCGCCGTAGTTTACGCTGACCTCGGAGGTTGCAGAGGACGATCCCGGGCTTGACGTGGTCGCTGACGCCGTCGACGTTCCGCCGGTCATGCGGCCATAAACGCCCGGCGAGCAGGTATCTGGCTCAACTCCGATCGGGGTCGCGACAAAGGCGCTGGTCGGCCGGTTCACTGCGGAATTCACGATGTTCTGGACCGAGCTCAGGCTGCCGACAAGTCCGCCCAGAGTGCCCAGGTTCAGGCTGGTCTTGACGACATAGTTCTCCCCCGAGTCCACGAACTCGTTGAGAATGAACGGTCCGCTCATCACGTCTACGAAATCGTCTGTTCGGCCGACAATGGTATCGGTGACTGTGACGGCCCCGAGCGAGCTGCCGCTGTTGTCGGTGCTGCTGATCACGATCGTTTCGCCGGGCGTGTCGTAATTCGCTTGTACCAGACTGTTGAAATGAACATTGAGTACGCCGGTCAGTGAACCATTGACCGCGACTGTGTCCACCAACACGCCGGTCGTTGGCATCGCAATATCGAGATTGTACTGACCGCCGGCGCCATTGGCCAGGTTGCCATTGACGGTGAGAACATCGCCTGTTGCACCGTTGGCGAGCGATATGGTGCCGCCGGTGTTGTTGACCGCGCCGTTGAGAGTGTTCGCACCACCCGCGGTGATCGTACCGGTGTTCGTAAGGGCGCCCTGCAGCGTTGCGCCACCATTGAGGAAGATCTCGCCGCCCGCATTGTTGTTGATAATGCCGGCCGAAAGCAGTCTCCCGGACGCGATGTTGATGCCGCCAAGGGTCCCGCCAGCCCCGTCGCTGCCGGCCGAGCTGTTGGTCAGTGTGGTAATGCCGGTGAACGAGCCGCCGGTCACGTCCAGCGTCGCGGTTCCGTTGTTGGTGAAGGCACTGTCGGCTGTTACCGCGCCATTGACGTTAAAGTCGCCTGCAACATTGTTGAAGATGTCGCCGGAGAACACGCCGGCCGATGCATTGACAGTGCCGGTATTCGTTGTGTCGTCATTGGTCGAGCCCGCCGTCTGGGTGTAGGTGCCTGAATTGGTTAGCCCGTCATTGACCGTCCCGGAATTGCTGGCCGTCCCTGCATTGGTCAGGCCGCCATTGAGCGTACCGGCGTTGCCGAGCGTCGCGCCTGCATTGTTGGCGATCACCGCTGTTGAATTCAGCGTGCCGGCATTGGTGATTGTCGCGCCGGTATTGTTGATCACCGCTGCCGCTGTCAGCGCAGTTCCGCCTGCGATGTTGACGCCCGCCGCCGCTGTCGAGTTGTTGGTCAGCGTGGTGATGCCTGTAAACGAACCACCGGTGACGCCCAGCGTAGCCGTGTCGTTGTTTGTGAAGGTGCTGTCGGCCGTTACCGCGCCATTGACGTTGAAGGCGCCCGCAACATTGTTGGCGATGGCACCGGAGAAGAGACCGGCCGTAGCATTGACTGTACCGGTATTCGTCGTGCCACTATTGGTCGAGCCTGCGCTCTGGGTGTACGTCCCGGAGTTCGCGAGCCCGTCATTGACGGTACCGGAATTGCTTGCCGCCCCTGCATTGGTCAGACCGCCATTGAGCGTACCGGTGTTGCCGAGCGACGCGCCTGCATTGTTGGTGACCACGGCCGTCGAGGTCAGCGTGCCGGCATTGGTAACTTCGCCGCCGGCATTGTTGATCAGCGCCGCCACGTTGAGGATGCCGTCTGCCGCAATGTCGACGCCGCCAACGCCGCCCACGGCGGCGCCTGGCGATGAGTTGGTCAGCGTGCCGGCCACATCAAGGCGGCCCACATTGACATTGACCTGACCGGCGTTCTGGTTGACCAGGTCATTGTTGCCATTGGGGCCAACATTGACGATCTGCGCGTTGGTGCCGTTGAGATTAATCCGGCCGTCATTGACGATCTGCTCGGCGCCGGCATCGTCTGAATCTGAATCAAAGGTTGCTGCGCCAGCAAAGTTGTAGACGCCGGTTGCCAAATTGTTGATGGCGCCGGCATCGGTGACCGAGCCGGTATCAGCCACATTCATGATGCCGCCATTGTTGATAGTATTTGCAAGGCCGGCCAGGGTCGCACCGGCGTTGATCGTCACAGTCGAGTCAGCCGCCGTGGTGATTGTACCGACGGACAGGGTTTGGTTAGCCGCGATATCCACGGAAGCGCCGGCGCCATTAAGGTCGAGCGTCGAGGCGGCGCCAAGGCTTTCGGAACCGTCAATGTCGAGCATTCCGCCGACGACAAGGCCGACGGTACCGGCGATGTCGATGTCAGAGCCGACCGCCATTCCGCCACCGCCGGTCGTACCGTCGGTCCGCAGCGTGCCGCCACTGTTGATATTAATGTCGGTGGAGGCGAGTGCCCCGGCCCCTGTCAATTCCAATGTTCCGGCGTTGACCGTAGTCATGCCGGTGTAGGAGTTGGTCTGCGACAGAGTGAATGTACCGATGCCCTGCTTGACAAGCCCGCCGGTGCCAGAGGCATTGCCAGCAAAGCTGTCATTACCGGCATCGCCCGTTGTCAGGGTCGCGTCGAGCGTAACGAGGCTTCCGGCCACGCCCGAAAGCGAAGCGATCGTCTCGTCGGACGCGACGTTCAGTGTGGCACCGGCGGCGACAGTCACCGAGCCGGCGACGCCATCCGCCAAAACCGCTCCATCCACGATCGCATTGCCGTTCTGCAGCGTCAGTATGCCGGCACCGACGGTGGTCAGGCCGGTATAAGAGTTGGTGCCCGAAAGTATTAGCCTGCCGGTTCCAAACTTGTCGATACCGAGAATGGGGGCATTGCCTTCGATCGTCGATGCAACCGTCGCAGTCACGCCGTCATTTACGTTAAAGAAACTCGCTGCGGCGTTTCCGCCAATCACGGCATTGCCGCGCGCATGAAGCGTCCCGCCAGTCACGGTGTAACTGTCCGTCGCGAATTGGAGGCCCTGGAAATCTTGCGTTCCCGCAACTGTCACCGTGCCGGCCGCGCCTGTAAACACGCCGACTTGGCGGCGCCAAGTGTCATTGATCTCGCCGATCGTCTGGTCTTCGGTCCAGTTCGGGTTGACCGAACTCCAGACTCCGGTGCCGCCTTGGGTACCGGCGCCAGCGCCTGATGAATCCGCACCGTCCCAGAACTGGACAATCTGTCCGCCAAGCGAAACGCGTGCGTTCAGTTGAGTTGCCCCAATCGCATAGGTTGTTGCGGTGCCGTTCGCGGTGCTGATGTTGCCATCGGCGAAGTTGCCGGTGATCGCTCCGCCCGACACGTTGAAGAGCCTGTAGAGGCCGCTGACATTCGCATTGGCCAGATTGAGAGTCGCGCCGCCGCCGATTGTCAGAGTCCCGTCAACATTGACAAGGTCATTGTTTGCCCCGCCGACGATATTCGGTGTGCTCAGGTCGAACCGCGAGATCGAACCGTTCTGGAGATCGAGCGATCCACCAATAGTCAGCAAGCCGACTTCCTGGCCAGCGAGTCCGTTCTGGCCGGGCTGAAGCGTACCGCCCGATGCAACCACAACATTCAGGTCAACACGCCCAGTGGTCGTCCCGTTCCCTGCCCCCTGGAGCGTGCCACCAGTATTAACGGTGAGAATCGAGCCCGACGCAATCGTGCCGTCGACATCGCCGAAGCGCCCGGTAACGCGCAGCACGCCATCATCGACGTTAGCCATACCGGTGAAATTGTCAGCAGGTGCCGAATTCGTGCCCGTCAGGGTGAAGGTGCTCGTCCCTACCTTCGTCAGTGTACCCGCGCCCTTTACAATGCCGTCGAACGTCGTATCAGTCGTGCGGGAGCCCGTAGTCAGCGTCTGACCGGCGAGTATTTCGACACGACCGCCCGTCGTTCCACCACCCTCAAGCGAACCGATCTCTTCTGATGTGGTCACCAAAAGCCCTGCGGACGCGACGTTGTCGATGATAACCCGGCCAAAATTGGGAATGCGATCCGCCCCGGGCCCAATCAGATCCAGTGTACCTGCAGCGATGCGCGTATCGCCGCTATAGGTATTGTTGCCGCCGAGCTGAAGCGTTCCGTCTCCAATCTTGAGCAGACCTACGCCGCCACCGATCACTGAATTGATCGCTGTTGAAACAGCACCTGCGACATTAATTGTCGCCAGGGATCCCGTAGGCCCCGCCGCCGGCACGGCGAGTGCTGGCGGTATGGTATCGTTGAGAAGGGTAAGTGTGCCTCCGTTGAGACTATACCCATTGGTGGTAAAGTTCAGGCGTTCAAAGCTCTGAGTGCCCGAAACTGCAACGGCTCCGCCTGCGGCTCCGAAGGTTCCCTCGCCGCTTTGCCACGTATCGTTGAAATTTCCGGAGGAGTCTGTCCAGTTGACGTTGGCGCTGCTCCAAGTCCCGCCGCCCCCAGCAATGGCGCCATCGCTGGGGCCGCCCGTGCCCCCGTCCCAGAACTGCGAAAGCCGTGAGGAACCGGCCAGGAACAGGTTCACTTCGCCGTTCAATCCACCGCCCGACGGGATTGTATAAATGCGGTTGGCACCGGTGAAGCCCCCCGGCACAGTTCCGAGAACAAGGCCATTGTCGGTCAAAGTCCCGGCAAGACCGGTGTTGAAATTCATGACGCGATAATAACCGGCCTGGGTCGCGGACACCACGTTGAGCGTGCCGTCAAGTGTCAGGTCATTGGTAACGTCTATGCGGTCGTTGAGGACGCTCGCAGGATTGGCCGCTGCGCCGAGTTCAAAATTCAGTACTGATGCGTTGTTCAGGCTCAAGTTCGTCATGGTCAGAACGCCGGGGCTGTTACCCGGCGCGAGGATGCCGCCATCGGCAACATTCACAGAGCCTCGAATTGTGCCGCTGCCTCCGAGCGTTGCGCCGGATGCGACGTTAACGTTCGCCTCGTCGGTCGTAGGACCCGCGAGATCACCAAACGTGCCATCGATAAGCAAGGTGCCGGCGTTGACGTTGGCAATGCCACTGAAGCTGTTTGCGGCGGTGTTCGTGCCCGTCAGGGTGAAAGTGCCAGCGCCCTGTTTGACGAGGTTGCCGGCACTGGAGACGATACCCGACAGTGTCGTGTTTGTCGCCTCGCCCGTCGTCAGGTTGGCGTTCAGCACGACATTGCCGGCGCCAGAAACGCTGCCGATTGTCTCGGCCGTCGTGATCTGCAGTGTGCCGCCGGCCGCGACCGTTACGGCACCGGTGTCGACGATGGCCGCGCCCCCCGACAGGTCCAGCGTACCCGCGCTCACCGTCGTTAACCCGGTATAGGTGTTGACGGCGCTGAGAACCAATGTGCCGTCGCCGATCTTCTCGAGCGGTCGCGCACCGCCGACTTCGGAGATCACGCCGGACTGCTCCGCCGTCACGCCCGCCAGGGCCTGAAGCTGCGTCGTGTTCGAATTGATGGCAATCGGCGTCGCCATGTTGACGCCATTGGTGTAGTTGATGACCGAGCCGGTCGTGGTGATCTGGCCACCCGCGCCACCGGCCGCATTGTCCGAACCGAGCGTCAGCGTGCCGCCATCGACCGTGATGCCGGACGCGCCAAACGTGTTCGACCCTGACAGCGTGCTGGTTGTCCCGGACGAGACCGTCAGGCCGCCCGCGACGTTCAGGTCGGATGAAATCGTGCCGCCATCCATCTGCACCGCATTGGCCGCACCGCTCGTTACAGTCAGCACAGCGTCGCCGCTCACCGTGCCGCCCGAAGTCGACAAAGAGGTGATGGACTCGGCGGTCGTGTTGATGGTCAGCGCGCCGGAGGACACACTCGCTGTGGTACCGGCCGCCAGGCCGCCATTGACGACCCGGAGCGTGCCGCCATTGACGCTGACGCCGGTCGAGGCCAGAGCCCCGTTGGTATTGAGTTCAAGCGTCCCGGCCGTGACCGTTGTCGTGCCCGTGTAAGTCACGGCCTCACGCAGGTTTTGGTCTGCGCCATTGACCACGAGGTTACCTGTCCCGGTAATGTCGGCGTCAAGATTTGCGCTGGCCGCTACGCCAGCAAGCGTCAGCGTGTTGGCGTTAAGATTAATCGTGTCCACGGAATTGCCCAGCAGGATGCCCACTGTCTCGTCAGCAAGCAGCGACAGCGTGCTGGGTCCGGCAAGCGATACGATATTGTTGTCGCCGATGGCATTGCCGCCTGAAACCTCCACTGTACCGCCGTTAATTGCGAAGATCCCGGAACCCGTTGTCGAATTTGATCCCGAAATTGTTAGCGTTCCGCCGCCCGTCTTTACGAAATAATCCGTATTGAAAGTCGTGGCGCCGCTGATGCTGCCCGAATAGGTCAGATTGTTTGCCTGGTTGACATTCAACCGTCCGTTCCCGCCGCCGGTGGTGATCGCGCCGGAGCCTGACAGGTCCGCCACTGTCTCGGTGAAGTTGTTGAGATCGAACGTGCCGCCGCCCATCACGAGATTCGAGGTGTTGGCAATCCGCTCCGATGCGCCGATGCGCAGCGTGCCGCCATTGACCTCGGTATCGCCGGTATAGGTGTTGGCGGCATTCAGCGTCATCGTGCCAATGCCTGACTTGGTCAACTCGTCCGCACCGGTAATGATGGACGAGATCGTGGCGTCATTGCCGACGCCGCCGCTCACGTCAGAAACGTCAAAAGTGGTTCCGCCTGCTGCCGCGACTGTCAGGTCGCCGCCCTCGATTGTGTAGATGCTGTTGTCCCCGGTCGCGCCGAAAATCACGTCACTGGACAGCGTGATACCGCCCCCGTCCACTGTCACCGTCCCGCCACTCGCAGGCCCCGTGTTGCCGCCGCCGAAGTTCGTGGAGACAGCGGAATTGTAGGCGGCGTTGTTATCGCCGTCGACATCGGACCAGTTCGTCGTCGCATTGTCCCAGGCACCGTTGCCGCCGTCGACACTGTTGCTGATCGTGTTGGCGCCATCGAAAAACTGCTGTGCAGAGACCGGCGTGGCAAGTGACAGAGAAAAAAGCGCCAGAACCGAAAGTGCAGTGCCCGACACCAGGCTCCGCCGCATTTGCGCGCTCAGGCCTCTGCTGCAAGAACGCTTCGAGTTCCGGTCAACACAATTCGCCATATCAGTCCCCATCCTTGAACCATGCAATAGTTGACGTGATCCACTCGAACCTGCCCTGAACAATGCTCCGCCGGTCCCGATTTGCACTTCACCCACTCTTTGGCTACACGCAAATTAACACAATCGCAACATAGTTGTTTTCGGAAAGCACATGAATTCTATGAGTGCAGAGAAGTGTTGCCTTGCAGCAACACCAAAGACGGAAATCTCTTTCCAAATAATGTCCACCGATGCTTGCATCATGCTGGAATATATGGGTAAATTTAATTGGTTAACAAAGGGTTAATTTAATCCGAAGCAAACACAAGCCATGACGCTGGCTTGATACTGCCATCGCTCGACAAAGCTTCAGGCTTGAACCTTCTCACCTTTGCACCCGCCTTGGAACAACGGCACTTCATGGCCCGGGTCCGAGAACTTGATTCCCCGGGTTTCGCCCGAATTCTCGTCAATACTGAAACGGCGGAGTTTTGCCGGATCTCTAAACTCCGCCCAACAAGGTCTCCAGCGTCTTGCGGTAAAGCACGAACTCTGGTGAAGCCTGTTGGACTGACCTGGTAACATCCGGAACTGCGCGTGAAACGCTGCCGCGCCTGTTCATCTTGCGCTCTGCCCAGTCCTTGATGAACGCCACGTCCTTTCCTGTCAGGAAATTGTTGGCGTTGATGACACCTGAGCCAAGCAATGACAGCAAGTCCGCGCCATCATCGCTTGCCAGGACAGTTCGCGCGCCTTCAGGTCCCAGGAAGTGCGCCAGATATAGCCGGCCGGCCGTGATCGCATGGCCGCCGGCTTCGAGATAGGCCCTGTTCTCGCGTGCCAAATTGGCTATCATTTCCCGTGACAGGGTCGGATCGAACCGGAGCGCCAGCTGCTTGTCCCGCGGCAGGGTGCTTGCCAGATCCGGCCTGTAGGTGCGCATCATGCGCAGCCACGTCGAATCGATGAACTGGCCGAGTCCGGTGGCTGTAGACAAGGGATTCTTCGCCGCGGCATTGCCGCCGCTTTCAACTTGCACGATCCGGTCGACCAGCATTCCCACCGCGTCCGCACCCCCGGAGTTTCCGGCAATTTCCGGCTCCAGCGGGTCGAGCGCGACGCCATTCCGGTAGAATTCGAAATGCAGATGTGGCCCGGTCGACCGCCCGGTTGTGCCGACATAGCCGATCAGCGCGCCGGCCTTGACCTGTTGCCCCGGCGCCATGCCCTCGGCGAAGCGGCTGAGATGGGCGTAGCGGGTTTCGGTGCCGCCAGGATGCGACAGCTTTATCAGATTGCCGTAACCACCGGCGTCGCCGGCAAATGCCAGAACCCCGTCGAAGGCGGCCCGGACCGGCGTGCCGCTGGGCGCCGCCCAGTCCACGCCGCTGTGCATCAGCACTTTCTTGAGGATCGGGTGGCGGCGCGGGCCAAAGCGGGAGGTCATCACCCCGCCAGAGACAGGGGTCACCATGCCGTTGCTGACCGTGATCGTGCCGGTCTGGTCGTACTCGTCGAGGCAATTGAAATCATTTGCATCGGCGGGCCTGAAGATGAAGCAGGTGATGGGCTTTTCTGCGTTCTCGAGCGCGACATAAAGCACCTTGCCCGCACTTTCCCCGCCTTCGCGCGGCGTCTCGCTGTAGACGAGGGTCAGCTTGTCTGCCGGCGAGGCAAAGTCGCTCAGATCATGCTTGCGCGACAAATACATGATCACCTCGCCCACCACGCTGCTCGGGACACCGCTGCGAAGTCCGGTGGTGAAGACTGCATCGAGCAGGCGCATGCGGATCTCGGCGGATTGCGGCTCCTCCTCGACCCGCTGGAACAGGTCGCGGTCGACCCACGGATCCACCGCGGAATGGAAACTCGCGTCGGAAGTCACGGCAAGCGCGCCGAGGAATCGCTCCGGCAAATAGACCGCGATCTGCACCAGCTTTCGGTCATCAGAGCGGCCGCCGCTGCGGAGCTGGCGCATTGCCACGATCGACCCGGGCTGCAATTCCTCCATCCCGAGTGCCGCCTTGAAGGCGTCGCTGACCCGGATCGCATCGAGCAGGTTGATGTTGTTCTCATTGAGAAACGCTTGCGGTGTCGTGGCTGCCACAACGTGGACGAACACGTCTTCGGTCGGCTCGAACCGGTCGGCTTCCTCGATCAGGCGAATGGCGGTCGTGTTGTTCTCTATTTCGGTCTGCTCGAACTCGGCGTCAGCGCCGGAAAGACCGGCATCCTGAATGTCTCCCCATCCGCCGGTTCCCTCATCGACCGGGGCGAGGCCTTCCGTGTCACCGGACTGCGCCTGATCCGGAGACCGCGAATCCCCGGCATCCGGATCCGAAAACTCACCGGCAAATTCCGGTTCGAGAACGGACTGATCGCGTTGAGACTGGAAGAAGGCAAAATCCTGCTGCGTCGAAGGAACGCTTACCGTCAGTCTCTTGCCCGTCTCCATGATGCGCGCCGAGACGATATGCAGCGGGCCGGATATGCCTTGCGCCGCCAGCGGTGCCGGCACCGGCACATCCTTTATTGCACTGCTGGCATGATCGCCAAGCTCGATGCGGATGGGATCGCCGGGCAGATCGATAATGGTCGGCACATAGACCGGAACAACCGTTTCCGCGACTTCGATTGCCGTCAGTTCGTCATCGCCATTCAAGGGGGCGGCCGGCCTGTCCAGCCAGTAACCGATGACCAGTACCGCCGAGACGAGCACGAGCAGCGCCGCTCCCCCGAGCATGCGCATCCGAATCGCCCGACGCCGCCGCTTGAGGCTCCGTGTCTCCCTGCTCTGCCGGAAACTGGTGTCCAGCTCATGCATGGATCAAGATTTCGGCACAATCCGGATGGGCCGGCCAGCACTCCAAACCTCCGAACACCTGCCACCTGATTGCCATTGCCCGCCAAAGTCTCCGATTTGATTACATCAACTCATGGCCTTACCTGAAGGCACCAATCATGTTGCTGCCCTTGAGCTTCTTGGCCGCAGGCGCCTGCGTCGCGGCAACCGTCTTTTTGGGCGGGCTAGCGCGCTTGACGACCGGCTTTGCCGCCTGCGGCTGCTTTCTCGGTGTCGGCGCGGCGGTGGTGGTTTTCTTCTTGGCGGGCGCGACGGCAGGTGCCGCCTTGACCGTCGTCTTGCAGACAACGGTGGTTTCGCCGGCGAGCAGGTTGATCAGGCTCTCGGTGGGTTCGGTCTCGTCCGGAGTGAGTTTCTGTTCCGCGTAGTAACGCAGCAATGCACGCGCGGATTTCGGCCCCCAGTCGCCATCAATGGCGCTTCGGTAGCACCCCAACCTCTGAAGTTCGGTCTGCGCCCGTGCCGCCAGCGAACGCCGCTGTTCCTCCAGGTCGACCACCGGCGCCGGGTCCGGCAGCGGGCTTTCGGGGCGCGTTTCGATCTCTTCGGCCGGCCCCAGGGCCGCCAGTTCCACTGGCGGCGTGGTTTCGGTGGGGGTGGGCGTTGGCGTCAGCGTGAGCCTCGGGGTTGCGTCGTCGCTCCGGTCTGTTGTTGTTGCGGACGGCGCTGTCGCCGGCGTCGGCAGCTCGGGCGTAGCATTGGCAATTGCCGCATCGTTCGGGACCGCGGCGGCAGTGTCCTCGACAAGGTCTGGCGCGTCGGGAAACAGCACGGGGGCCGTATTCAACTCGACCGACGGCGAGAATTCCGGCATCAGCGCCGCGATTTCGTTGGCTTCCGGCACCGGGGTAACGACCACGGCAGGCGGCAGCTCCGGAGCCCCGATGATCAGCTTCGGCGCTGGCATCAGTGCAGGATCTGCGGCACTCTTCGACTCCTGGGGCCCGGAAACGGCAGGCTCAACCACCAAAGGCTTGGCGGGGGCAATCGGCGCGCTCAACGCCGGGCTTGCCGGCGCCGGAATGACCGGCCTCGCAGCGGCAGCGGAATCGATCACCGGAGCGGGGTCCGCCAGTGCGATTTCGACCTCCGGATCAAATTCCGGACGCTGCAGCGGAACGGGAATGGTGAAGCCCGGGAGGGCGGTGTCGATGGACTTGGCGGCTTCGGAAATGCTTCCGGGGTCGAGACCCGGCGTCGGGGAGCCGTCATTCGCCACGCCAGCGCCGGTTGCAAGATCGATCGTCGCAGGCGCGGTCTCGTTCGGTTCGGCCGGCTCGGGCGTAGACGCCGCAGATATGAGCAGGCTGGGCTTCGGCTCCAGCGGCTCGAGTGTGGCCATGCCATCGGGCACCTCGACCGCGGCCATGTCTGACGAAAGTTCAGGTGAGGCGCCCTCTGACAGGATCTCCGGCGTGGCGCGTATCGACAGGCCCAGATCGGCAGCGGCCGGCGGATCGACGGCAGGTTCCGGCGGTTCGGCGCTGGCAATCTCGGCCGGTGCATCATCCGCGGCCTCAATTCGCAAGGCAGGAACCACAGTTGCGACCAGTTCGGGCTGGGTACCGGCGTCGTCCGAGCTTGTGTAATTGAGACCGAAGCGTTTCTTGAACTTCTCCAGAAGCTCAGGATCCAGCTCCGCCAGCAATTCAAGATCCTCTTCCGTCAGGGCATCGCTGTCTTCGTCGAGAGGATTGAAATAGAACTGCGACCGGAGGGATGACTGATCCCATGGAGTCTGCCGTTCCAGCGTCGTCTCCTCCACCGTGTTGCGCACCCGGATCATCATGTCGGAGATGCTGATGCCCTCGGTGGGCATGTGTTCGGCAAGAGCGGTGCTGAAGGGGCTGTTGGCGCCGGCACCGTCATTGGTGATGTTGCCAGGCTGGGTGGCGAACGCGACGAACGTGCCGCTGCCGGTTTCAATCTGGGCCAGGCCGTCACTGGAGACAGCCTCCCTGGAGGATTGCGGCAAGGGATTGTTGCGGCAGGCGTCGAGCAACAGCAATGTCTGCCTGTCGCGGCTTTGCAGACGGCTGATCAACGTATCAAGCGACAGGGTTTCCTCTTCTATCCGGGTCTTGTCGGTGAGACTGGCGTCCGTCGGCACCAGGTAGTTCCGGCCCGACAATTGAAACCCGTGCCCGGCGTAGTAGAACAGAACCGCATTCTTGTAGGTGGCTTTCTCGAGGGCCTCCGAAACGGCCGCCTCGAAACCGCTCCTGTCCAAATCGGTCTTCTCGATCACGTCAAAACCAAGGCCCCGCAACGTCGACGAGATCAACGCCGCGTCACGCTCCGGATTCTTGAGGGTCGGAATGTTCTTGTAGTTGGAATTGCCGATCACCAGCGCCAGTCGTCCAGCGCCAACACTGCTCACCTGCGCCTGAGAGGCAATCGGAAACTGCACGAGGACAAGCACGACGGCGAGCACAGTCCGAAAGATAAGACCAAGTCTGGATTTCAGCCAAACGAACATTCGAAACGGCACCCTTGTCTATCGTGAACCTTTCTGGTTCCGATCCTGGAGGGCACAGGCTTCACCCGGCATAGGAACGCTGCCCCGGAACGAAAGCAGAGAAAGCTACGGGCATGCTGAGATGAAGACATTCCCTGCCGCATCCCTGAAAAAACAATTGCCCGGCTGCGAACTCACCTTGCCAACCAAGTCTGGCTTGGTCACCTGCGGCGTCTCCGGCGAACTTGTGGCGCTGCATCCAGCCATTGTTGCGCAGGCCACCACCACAAAACCAACAACTCTCATCCAACAGGCTCCCTGAATTTCATCTCGCTTATTAGAGACGACACAGTAGAAGCAATCAAGTGTTATCTATACAATCCGGCCGAAGAACTTCTCCTCTCAATTCAGCGATACACGCCGATAATGGGAGGCATCGGCGTCGGGATACGTCGTTTCTCCATCGCCAGCGCAATATTGCGCGGCCTCGATGTCGCTGCGGTGTTCTGTCGTGGGCTTGGCAAGCCGGTCGCGCGTCGCGTTCGTGTCACCGAAGCCGCGCTGGTTTGCCGTTCCGCCTCGGTCGGCCTCGGCGTCGGAATGGGCACGCGCCCGAAAAGCACAGAAAGCACCGGGTAGCCAGCCTCGACCGTGCTCTCGGTGGGGATGGCCGATATGCTCGAGACGGTTTCCAGTGACACGGCGTTTTCTTCATCGGATCCCGGCAGCACCATGAGCGTGGGCTCATCCGGTATTGTTCCGAGAAGGGAATCAGCGAACACAGCAGAACCCGGGGTCACCGCGAGCAACAAACTGATCGCAATTGTTTTTCCGCATATTTTCATCGCAAAGCCCTCGTTTTCTGTTTTTATCATCGCACGATACCCGGATTCTTTCAATGCACGCTATTTTACACGCAATAACAATAATTCTGTCGTAACATTATTCGTTAGGTTTTAATGTTTGGAACGTCCAGTCCATCGACATGGGCGAGCAGGTTGCATCGTAATGCTGTCGAGTGAAGAAACGCGTCTGGTTCGAAAGCCCCTCCTCCTGCTTGGGCTTCTTGTTTTGCTCATGATCAGCGGGGCCGAGGAAGTTCAGGCTGAACTTATTGTTTGCAACCAATCACTTGATATCCTCAACGTTTCCCTCGGCTATGAAGAGACCGGCGAGTTCCAGACAGAGGGCTGGTGGAGCGTCGGCGCAAACCGCTGCTCGGAGGTCATTCGCGAGCCCTTGGGAAGCCGCTATTATTACCTCTATGCCGAGGATGTGTTCGGCCAGCCCGTTCTGGCCGGCGATGTGTCTGCCTGCGTGGATGTGGCAAAATTCTTTATTCGCGGCACCGAAGAATGCTGGGTTCGCGGCCACAGGGCGGTTGATTTTCACGAAGTCGACACGCAATCACAACAACGATGGACCGTGTTTCTCCGCGGCGGCGAGTAGCGCAATAGTTCCGGCTGCCCGTCGCGGATACCAGTTGGACAAGCCGTCCCTGTCAGGTCTCTGCCGCGCCTTACCCTATGAGCCGCCAAGAAGAAAAAAGGAAAACGCGTAGTCGGGCTGAACGCCGTCGCTGCGGATGGTTTCCAGCAGCTTCGGCATGAAGCTGGCAACGCTGGCGGGGCGTTCCAGAGCCGCGCCGCGTATGGGCCTTTCCGACGACAGCGCAATGACCACCTGGGGCAGCGGATCCCGGGTGGCGAGTTCCACCAGCTTTATGTTGAAGGTCCCCTCGTCGCCGTTGCGCTTGAGGAACTGGTCGATCTGATAGACAAATCCGTCATTGTCGACGAGGTAGAGCACCGTGTTCGGCTTTGTCAGGCCCGACAGCTTCCCCTGCAGCGAGTCGCCGCTCTTGAGCCGGTCGCTGTTCAATTCCATCCGGACCGTCGGCAGGTCGTCGACAGCCATGCCCGAAAGAAACTGGGTGATCCCGCATTGGCGTTCCACAATCGGACGCACCTCGATTCCAGGTTCGAAACCGAACGCATCGGTAAAATCACGCTCCAGTGCAACAAACCCGCTGTTGTCGGTGCCGATTCCCTCGATTCGGATCTCCTTTGCGCCCGCCGCCGTACCGCGCGCAAAGAAACACTCCCCACCTTCATACGCCCGCACCCAGGCAAGCCGTTCGCCGATTTCTCCGAGTTCTCCGCGGATGCTGTGCTGATCTATCGACACCTCCTCTGGAATCGCGGGCGGTGTCGCTGCTTCGCCGGGCCGGGCCGGAACGACCGGTGGCGCGACGATCGCAACCTCCTCCCCATCCGTGCCGTCCACACCCGCATCGTCCTTCGGCTCCGTCGGCGTGAGAACGGAAGACCTGTCGCTCTGCGGCTGCGAATCCTGGTTCTGGTTCAAGAACCAGTAGCCGCCGCCAAGGGCGCCACCCAGCACGAGCAGCGCCGCAACGACCATCCCTGCCCTGCCTGACCGCTCGGTCGGGTGTGATCCGCCTGTCCCGGTCGCACCCGGCAATACCGGCCGCGCCGGATCAGTCCGTGGGGAGAGCGGCAATGGATCGTGATCCGCAGCCGCGCCTTTGACGTCATTCGGAACGCTCTCGGCCTTCGAGTCATCGTGCTTCAGCGCAATCAAGGGCTCGAGCAGAGCGTCCAGATCGGAATCTGCCGGCTTCCCTGCCCCCGACACGCCTGAAGCGGGCTCCGGTTTTGCGTCGCCCCTCGGCGGGCGCGAGCCGGCCCCGGTCTCCACCTCCGGCGCAGGGGGGTGCGAGGCCGCATCCGATTCATGCTGCATCGGGGTCGAACCAAGCTTGTCCGCCCCGACGGCGTTCGCATCTCCGCCAGCCCTGTCCGTCCCGGGCATCCTGGGGTCGGAACCGGCTGTCGGATCTGGTGAAGACCCGTCATCGTCGACTTCGGCTGCCGGAGGGATCGAGACGACAGTCCGCGACGGATTGCCAGCAGCAGCGTCACCTTGATCGGGGACAGCCCAGCTGTCTTCCGCCGGTTTGGCCGCGTCCTGATCCAGAAAAGGGCTGGCTTCAGGAACGGGCGCGGCAACCGGCCTGGCAGCAGTAACGCTCAAAGCCGCAGGCGTCGGAGGCGCAGTCGGAATTGGCCGCGGTGGCGATGACCGCTCGCGGCGTTGAGTGAACCACTCGGCGATGTCGGCCATCGACACTTTCCGGTCGGCCGGGTTCGGCTGCAGCATCAGCTCTATGATCGGGCGCATCGATTCATCGATATCGGAGAGATCCGGCACGCTTCGACGCTTCTCGATTATTTCGACCTGAGTGCCGTTCATGTCGATGGGTTTGCCGCGCAAGGCATTCACCATCACCAGACCGAAGCTGTAGAGATCGGTCGCCTCGGAGATGTTGCTGTCGAACAGACCCAATTGCTCGGGCGAAACGAAATTGTACTTGCCGGCGAATTTGCCGTCGAGCAACGTCACACCCTTGGTTGTCCGGGCAATGCCGAAATCGATGATCTTGGCGTTGGCGACTGAGCCGCCGGCAAGGATGACGTTGTCGGAGGATATGTCGCGGTGAATGACGCCCAGTTCATGCGCCGCATCAAGACCCGACGCCAACCGTCCGAAAAGATTCTTGGCTTCGTCGAGCGCCAGCGGGCCTTCCTCAAGCCGCTCGGCCAGCGAGGGCCCGTTGATGAACTCCATCACCAGATAGGGCCGGCCGATAATCGGATCCGTGCCGAAGGCCATGTACCGGACAATGGCCGGATGGTTGAAATCGCGAAGAATGCGGGCTTCCTTGTTGAACAGGCCCACAATGGTCTCGTCCTTGGCGAGTTCCGACAGGACGATCTTGATGGCGATCGGATGGCCGCTCATGATCTCGTGGCCGCGGAAAACCTCTCCCATCCCGCCAGATGCGATCTTTTCGTCGATTTCGAACAACCCATTCAACTGGGTGCCGGGCCCAAGACCGACAATCGACATGATGCGGGTTTTTTCCTGGTCACTCATAGACCCAAATTCTCCTTTCAGGCCTGTTCCAGGATATTCACAGGTATTGTTGCCTTGGAGGCATGAAATTGTATCGCGTTCACGGTGACATTATCGGTGCCGCCCCGGTCGAGCGCAAGCTCAATAAGAGTTTCACAGATTTCCCGCACCCTCCGGCCTGCCATGATTTCACCGATTTCCGGATTGGATACATGCGTCGTCAGTCCGTCGCTGCACAGCAGAAATGTATCTCCGGTCTGGACCCGGCCATCGGCAATATCAAAATGCGGCGTGTCGGAGACACCGATGGCGCTGGTGATGACGTTCTTGCGCGGATAGTTTGCTGCTTCTTCGGCGCTCAGCATACCACGATCATAAAGATCCTGGACTTCCGTGTGGTCCCGCGACAATTGTGTCAGCGTGTCACCGCGCAGCAGATAGGCCCGGCTGTCGCCGGACCAGATGCAGCGGTAGGCCTCGCCAAAACAGAGCAGGCCGACCACGGTGCTGCCGATGACCACCCCGCCGCGCTCGGCCGAGATCCGCCGAATATGGGCATTGGCGCGCAGGATGCGCTCGCGAAACAACTCATCGAGAGCAACAGCGGATGTGGCGTCCGCCAGATTCCGCAACCCCTGCACGATTGCCTCGCTGGCCAGATCGCCTGCATCGTGACCGCCCATGCCGTCCGCCACAACCCAGACGCCTGCCTTGGGATCGGCAAAGTACCGGTCCTCGTTCAGCCTGCGCACGCAACCGACATGGGTCAGGGAATAGCTGTTTATCTGAAACGGGCGGCTAGTCATGGACGCGTCCTCTGTGTCTATCGTTTGTCATCGCCACCTCGGCCATGTCTCAACCCTCGACTGGCCAGCTTGCCTGTGTCTCCGGAAGCGGTCCGGACATCATCTCCGCCATGAACCAGACATCCGGCATTCCGGCAAAAGCCGCCACCTGAGCGGGCACGGCATCGCTGCCCGTCGTCCACCAGACGGACATCATCCTGTCTGCAAGTGTCCGCCCAACCTCGGTTATCGATTCAAGGGCAGGTTTCAGTTCGCCGTTCACGACCAAGGTCCGCTGGCCGTTGGCAACCGGGGACATGCCTTCAGGAAGAGCGGTGGACGCGGACTCCGGCTCGGCAAGCCCCTCGATGAGGTCACGAGGTTCCGCAGGCGCATTCTCGTCCAGCGCATGAAGCAACCTGGTATGAACGTCGGGAAACCAGAGGCCGGGATCCAGGGCACTGAGCGACGGATATCCGCCCGAGCCTGAAGGCGCATGAGACAGGATGACCAGCGGGAACGTCCGTCCGACACCATCAACCGAGGGCGACATGGCGCCCAGACAATCCACTCCGGCGATCGACGCCCCCAGGCGGAAGCTCCAGATGGGCTGAATCATGTAGTGATCCGCCCAGGACCGTCCCAGCTTCTCCTTGCTTGCAGCAAGGCCCGACTGAATCCAGGTCTCAAGCGGCTGCAGCACAGCGCGAGGCATGTTCAAGACGACAAAATCACGTTTTTCGGGATACTTGCCGTACAATCCTACCGGCATGTCAAAAGCCCGCCGGACACTTGAAATCGTTCAATGCGGGCAGGATGAGCGGGTTCCTGAGTGAATTGACTTCGATCTTGTAGGAAACCTCGCGTCCGCCAATGACAAACCGGACGGCAATACCGTCACCGCTGCGGCTGGCGCCGCCTTTCTCGATCAGCCGCATGAACGCCCATTGACCGGTTTCGGTGAGCGTCGATGTGCGACCTGGCAATTCGGGAAATATCGTGATGCTCGCGGACCCGGCGCCGGTCCCCGGCCAGGTCATGCTGACCGGTGCGTTGCCGACCTGCTGGGATTGAATGACGGTGCCGTTGACCTCCATCAGCGCCAGTTCCGCATTTCCCGAGATCGTGTTGGGCCGGACAACCATGTTAAGCCCGATCTGCGGAGAGCCGGACGGAAAAAAGGCGTCCCGGATCTCCGCGGCGCGTTCGAACTCGCGCAGGGTGGCCTTCGACATCTCCTGGGCGATTACGGAATCGACTTTCCAGTCCCACTGCTCGCCTGACATGTCCACATAGGTGGCAAGCCGGTTCGCGAAGAACTTGTCAATCGCTCCGTTGGGTGCAAAGACACGTGCAAATTCAGATATTTGCACGTCACGGCCACTGCTTCGCGCGAACGGGTAGCGGTTGGCGGTGACATCCTGGCATACGCGTGTAACTTCGCTGTTAAGCGCCTGGTTCAGCTGCGATATCGTCGATCCGGCGGCATCGCCCTCGAAATCCGAAACCGCCACTTCCATCATGCGTTGAAGTGGTGCCGGAAGCCTTGATGCGTTGGCGCGAAGGTTGACGATCTGGACCTGGAGATTTGCCGTCGCCCGCTCGGTCTGGGACGGATTGGTGGCAGCCAGGATCAGACTTTGATAGATCTCGTAAAGAGTGGTGATCAACGTGTCGATCGGCCGACGTCCGACTTCGCCGTCAACCAGTTGATGATAGGGCCTGAAGTAGCCTTCGATGGTCTCCCCCGGCACGGTCGGTCGCTGCGCGGTTCCACCTGCCCCAAGACGCGACTGGGATTTCTCCAGCGCCAGATTGATGCCGATCCGTGACCAGCCGGTGGCCCGGTCACGGGCGCGCTGCACCGCAATCCTGGCCAATTCGCCGGCCAGACCCGGACTGGACGCCCCGTCAACCAGATCGGCGACTTCATCGCCGCCGCTTGCTTCCGGCTCCTTGGTCAGGCTTGTCTCCCGGGCGACCGACAGGAACAGGTTGCGGATCGGCGAATTTGCCGACGAGGCGGCGGCAATGGTCGTGTATTCCGGCTTGTCCGCCGACATCCGCTTCAGCCTTACCTTTCCGAACAATCCCTCCCATTCGGCGACGAAATCCTGCCGGTACTTCTCAAGCAGCATGTTGCCGAGCGATTGAAACTGCGATTCGACCTTGGCCTTGGCGCCTTCCTCTCCCAGAACCCAACTCTCCGCGGAGAGCTTGTCGGCAACCGCGCCGAGTTGATCGAGAAAATAGTCGTGAAACCCGCCATAGGTGAACAGCCCGGGTATCCGCAAATCCTCGACCGGCGACCCGTCAACCGTTTCAAAAACCAGGGCGGTATCGACGCCACCGGCATCGACCAGGGACCAGTCGGGGATATTGGCGCCGCTGGCCTCACCCTTGATCAGCGAATAGGCGCGATCGACAAGCGACAGGCGCACCAATGCCTGCTGGGCCGAAGCGACGAGCGCGCCATTGAGTTCGATCTGCGCTTCATGGGCGTCATCGAGCTCCAGCATGGCGCGCAGGTGCGCTTCAAGCTCCTCGCGTCCGCGCCTGTTGCCTGCGCCCTGATAGAGGTTGTCTTCCCAGTCGCGCACCATCCAGGAGATGATGAATTCATTGTCGATCTTGGGCGCCTTGCCGCCGAGCATCAGATAGACCTTGAGCGCTTCATAGATCACCGCCGGATCATTGATGCTGGCCTCCATCTGCCGCTCGAGCCGGTAGATCAGGCGGGACCGGAAGGTCCGTTCAAGCGCTGCGCGGTAGGCTTCATTTCCGGCCGCCGTCAGTCTGGCGCGCTGACTGAGGCCGAACCGTTCCGTCAGGTCCGGCTCCTTGTCCTGGTTTGCATAGCCGGTTTCAAGATTTCGCAATTTGTGCAGCAGGTCGAGCACCGTGTGCAAATCACTGTCGCTGACGACATCATCATTGAGCGCGGGTCCAGCAATACCACGGTATTCCGCGATGGAAGCATTGGCCGCCGACACCAGGTTGCGGTTCTGGTAGTAGCTCCACATCCAGGCCGACGTAAGCCCCAGCGCGCCAAGCGTCATTGCGGTGATCGCACCGTAGCGGACAAACTGCGTTCGACGCACGGCCTTCATGTCCTGGGACACCCAGCCTGATTCCTGGAACACGACCTTCGTGAGAAGATCATGCAGGAAATAGCTTCGACCCCGCCCCGACATATGCGCCACCGGCTGGGCGGCAAAGTCCTTCCCCATTGCGCCAAGCACCTGGTCGAACGGGGTTCCCTCCTGGGTTCCCGATGAAAAATAGAAGCCGCGAAGATGGGCGTTGGCGTGATAACGGGTCGGCTCGAAAATGGCCTGCAGGAAGTTGGCGACAGGATCGCGAAGGCTGGCCATCTGCGCAGGGAAGCCAAAGATCGCGATTCTGGCCATCGGATCGGGTTCGGCCTGCAACCTGTCGGCGGTCTCTTCGGTCAGGCGCATGACAAGATCGTCGAATTCACCGGGTATCATGCCGACGCAGTTCTTCTTTCGGTCGTCGGTCTGGAACGTCGCGCCCCAGACCTGGCGCCGCCGCTCATCCGGGAACGAGGAGAAGAACTCGTTGAAACCTGCAATCAGGTCCGACTTGGTGAACAACGCATAGACCGGAAAATCGATCTTGAGTTCCTCGTACAGCTCAAGCAGCCTCTTGCGGATCGCACTCGCATGGGCATCGATTTCCTCCTGGGGAAGTCGCATCAGGTCTTCCAGGCTTGTGGCCAGAATGACGCCGTTGATCGGCTGCCTGGGGCGGTTGTTCTTCAACAGCGAAAGAAACGAAAGCCAGCTTTTGGTATCGGCCTCGGCGTCGGTATCCTGGGTCGTGTAACGCCCTGCCGTATCGATCAGGACGGCGTCTTCGGCAAACCACCAGTCGCAATAGCGGGTGCCGCCAACGCCTGCCACCGAAGCGCTCTCGCCATTGGCTGCAAGGGGAAATTTCAGCCCGCAATTGACCAGCGCCGTGGTCTTGCCGACCCCGGGCGGGCCGATGATGATGTACCAGGGAAGGTCATAGAGGAAATTCCGGCCCTTCGACGCCTTGCGCAAGGTCTCGACCGCATCCGCCATTCGCTGCGACAATTCCTCGTTGTCGCCGGACTCCGCCTGCGCGACAACCGCCTGTTCGAGGGCCTTTTCGGCCTTCCGCCGCTTGACATATTTCCACGCCGTCACCCCCAGATAGGCAATCCAGATCAGCGCAATGATGAGGATACGGGTCCAGAACCCGGCCAGGGGCGGATATCCGGCAAACTCGATCAGCGGCCCGGCAAACCACAGCGCCAGGGAAAAGATCACAAGCGCCAGTGGCACCAGTGCCCAGCGAACGAATCTCTTCAGTTTCGACCACATCAGGTGTCTGCCTTGGGCTTGGGTGCTCCGCTCACAGCGATTCCTCCCGTGGTATGTTGATTTCAACCCTCCGGTTCCTGGCCCGGTTCTCCGCCGTATCGTTGCTGGCGACCGGGTCGTCTTCCCCCTTGCCGGTTACGGTGATCCGGTCGGCATCGGCAATGTACTGCCGGACAAGGCCCGCGACGGATTCGGCCCGCGCCACCGACAGGTCGTAGTTCGACTTGAACCGGCTGGTGGCGCGAAGCTTCACATTGTCGGTGTGCCCGATGATGTTGATCGGCCCGGGTTCCCTGTCCAGCGCGACGGCGATGCGGTTCGCCAGCGGTTCGAATTCCGGGGTCACATCGGCGCTGCCAGAGGGGAACAGCAGCACGTTGCTTACGGCAACCACGATTTTCTCGCCCTTGATGAAGGCATCAGCCAGGCCCTCTTCGATTTCCGGCGCCAGGGCTTCGCGAATGCGCTCGAGCTGGGCCTTGTCGGCTTCAAACGGCTCGGCCACCAGGGGCGTGAACTCCTCGCGACGGATTTCGATGGCTGTCCTTGGGTGCAACTGCACCATGGTTTGCGCCATGGCATCGCCCTCGTCCGCGATAATGAACCTGAGCAGCATGTAGACCGCTGCCAGGAAGGCCAGCGCCAGCGCACCGATCGCCCACAGCGGCATGCCCTCTCCCGCAACCCGCATTCTGGTGACGACGCCACGCCAGCGCGGCGAGATCTCGTCCGTCCCGCGGGGCTTCACCGTCCTGAGCGTCTGAAACACATCGCGACGAATCCGCTGCAATTCGATGTCGCCGCCGGCCGCGGCGCGGTACTGCCCCTCGAATCCAAGCGACAGGCAGGAATGGATGAGCTCCAAGAGATCGTAATAGACGGTCGGGTTGGCCAGCAACTGGCGGATCTTGTCAAACAGCACGGTGCCCGAGGTTCGTGCGCCGAAGAACTGGGCAAGCATGCTGTATTGCAGCCAGACATGTTTTTCGGTTCCCGGCAGATTCTGGACGATGTCGTCGGCCGTTGCGCACAGCGTGTATTTGGCGATCTGCACCTGTTCCTGATCGATGCCCCGCGCCAGCAGGGTCCGTTCGAACTCGTTGATGGAGCGCCCGACATGCTGCATCAGCGGCACGGCATCCATGTCGACAACCAGCTGCCGCAGCCTGCCGAGCAGCACCAGCAACGGAACCGCGGCCTGAGTGATGGGATTGGTGGTCTTGACCTCCGCGTTGCTGTGAGCGGCGATGGCGACGTTGAGCGGTATCTTGCGGGTTGGCCTGGGTTGAGCCTGTTTCGGCGCATATTCGGGCGACTGCTGCGACACCCAGTCGGTCGGACCGCTCAGGTTCGAGGCAGGCGAGCCGAAGGGCTGGTTGGAAAATACCGTCGATCCCGGACTTGCCGGCCCCGAGCCAAAGCCGGACGGACTCGCGGCCCCGCCCGGCCGCGGACGGATCACCGTCTTGTTGCCATTGTTGGCGCCGAAGGGATCGTCAGAGCTGCTCATTGCCGATCATCCAGTATGGCCCACAATTCGAGTTGTAGATCCGGCCAGTTGCCGGCGAAATGCATGGCCAACCCGCTCGCCACGCTGAATTCCGGCCACAATGGCGTGTTTTTCTCCAGCTGAAAATAGACATGATCAGTAATGGTCCGAATTTGTCGCGGCGGGGTTGGCATGTGAACAACTGCAATACCTGGAAGGTGGGTCTGGACGATTTCCTTCATCTTGGTATTGGGACCGACCTTGACCAGTTCCGGGAACTGCATCTGGATCTGCGACAACGGCATGGAGGCGGCAACCTCGATGATGAACGTCGCCTTGCTGAACAGGGTTCGGTCATTGACATTGGCGACATAGGCATTGGCCCTGACTTCCGTCAGGTCGAGCCGGATCGCCCGGCCGATGTCAAGGCTGAGCAGGCGCTGAATGGTGTTGAGCAGCGGTGCGAACACGTCAGACAGGTTGTCATGATCGTATTTTGGGAATTCCGGTACGAGGCGGCTTCCGGAAAAGGTCGACAATTCACCCGCCAGCCGCAGGAATTCAATGTAGAGCTGCTCCGGGTGAACATATTTGGATGCGCGGTAGTGCTTGAGCACATTGATTTCGCGATTGAGCATCTGCAGCATGAAATAATCATAAGCCTGCAATCCGCCGCCCGAACTCGGATCCGTCGCATAGCGCGCGAGCGATTCCAGACGCGTTTCAACCCAGCCGATGACCCGGTCGAGCCACCCCATCGGAACCGGATGCGCGTGACAGATCAGCACTGGTGGCGCGATTGTGTCATCCAGCAGGATGGTCTTGTCCCGCACCTCGACAATGCGGGAGATCAGCAGATTGTTGTAGCGCGGTTTCGGCACCTCGCTGATGGCGATCTCCACCCTGGGATGGGCGATTTCGATCTCTTCCTCGACATGCATGCCGGAAGAAGAATCCATTACCCGTTCCAGCGACCGGGTGAAGCGGCTGCCGCTCTTGCCCTCGGGCATGTCGATCTCGCGTTCGTTGGGCTCGATGCCCGGCAGGGTCAGATAGACATAGCGTCGCTCGGACCCCTCCGGCACGTCCACCGGCGCAGGCACCGGCGAGGTCTCGCCAAGATCAAACGGCGTTCCGTCCTGGAAGATCCCCGACGCGCGTCTGATACCGAACTTGTTCTGCTGGGCGAGATCGCGATCAATCTCGATGGAGGCAAATCCCCAAGGATAGGGCGTCGTATGGCGCACGCGAAGGTCAAGCAGATGTTCGACATAGCGGTCATTCTGCTGAAGATGGTGCTGCCGCAGAAAGAGACCTTCGGACCAGACAACCTTGCTGTACCATGACATGCGATGCGATCCCCAACTCAGGCTTCTGTCAAACCTGACCACACGCTATCAAACACTTGGCTGTTTGTTCAACTAAAGACTTTCCCTATTCTATCGTCCAAATAAAACTTTTCCAAATTTTGATAAATCCCAAAATCGAAACAGGACGGGATATGAAGGCAAGGCATGTGGAAACCCGTCGCTTGATCGACGATAATAGAAAACCCGTGCAAGAGTTCCCACATCAGAAAAAACTATTGGATTGAATTTGGATCGCAGGTAATCACCAGTTTCGGGGCGGCCAATTCCCTGCCTTGACCATTTCTTTCACAACGCGAGGGTCAAGAATGTTGTCCATGAGTCCCTCCTTCTGTAACTCCCTCTCAATCGCCTGAAGAGCCTTGCCCTCATCTGAAGATCGTGTCACCCGCGAACTGTGCACAAGCCAAGGAATGGTCATACCGGTTTTGCTAGCAACCTTCACGTCAGCGCCGCGACGGATCAGGAGAAGACATATCGCCCAGGCGTCACCCGATGCCGCAACCAAAGCAGGCGTCGAACCAGCATATCCTTTCACCTCAGTACTTACGCCGGCGTTTAAGTATTGTTCGACGGAATTCTCATCCAAGGACTCGACCGCCCAGAAAATGGCATGAAAACCGTCAGGGCCTTTTGCGTTCGGATCAAAAGCGTTAGCATTCATATTTGCGAACCCACCAGCCATCCAAATCATCAAGATAAAACCCGATACCGACCTGAAGCATAATTTGTTCTTTCCATTATTTACAGCCATTTTCCACCTGCTCCGATTTGACTTTCTGTTTCGCCTTTTCGAGCGAGGCATCCATTGAATCCATCGAATGCAGGCGCACACCGCGCGCTGCAGCTGTTGCGCCAATCGCAGCGATAGGCCCCAAAGATAAGGCAGTAGCAAAAGCTGTTCCAGCCGCATCAGAAAGCGCAAAAGTTTTTGCCGGAGGCAAAATCACTCTTTTTCCAATGGCCACTGGCATTGCTCCAAAACTATTATCCTGCACTCCAGAGAGAATATCACCTTTAACATAATACGCATCAATTGGAGCGTCTTCCAAATTTTCCTGGTAGTTTTTGATGGTATTTGGATGCACCCCGGCAGCATTGTAGGTGGTGGCCGGTGCACCCGAAGCAACAGAAGCCGCTGAAGCCATGCCTCCCCCCAAGGAATGGCCGGTCAACTGAACTCTACCGGGTTTTGCAGCATTTGCTTCCCGTGCAATACGTATCGCACGAGTGTAGTAAGCTGTTTTCTTGCCTCGACCTTGGTCAACATTTGTTCGCCAATCGTCAATAGATTTGGGATCCGTCCCACGATAGGAAATCGTATATTCTTTCTGACCGTCAGCACCCATACGGCTGAAAACATCGGCTCGAAAATCAGGATGGCCTTCAATCTCGGTGAGATTGGCACCATCGACCAAAAGCCCCAAATCCTCCATGTCTTCATCCGAAGCCCTTTGCCAGCCATTTGGCAGGTTTGCAGCGCCATTTGGATCTTCATAGGCCGCATTGGCAAGTGCTGCGTTCTCCTGAGCTTTTTCAATCGCTTTCCGCTGCTTCGACAACGCCTGGCATTTTGGGGATTCAGTCCGCGCGGGCATCGGCAGCAGGGCAGCCGTCCGAATCCGGGTTGCCGGCTGCCTATTGTTCGTCTCCTCCTTCTTCTTGACGCTCGGCTTGGCATCCGAATGCCCGCCCTGTTTTCCCACGCCCTTGGTCAGGCTCTTGGCCTTGAGCAGGCGTCCGAGCACGCCTTCGACAATCAGGATGGACAGCACCGCCGCCATCGCGATCGCCGCGGGCTTGAGTTCGGCGCGTGATTTCGCATCCCTGACTTCGCCGACGATCTCATGCGCCCGTTCAAGCGCGTGAAGTACGGCCGTGGAGAGGAAGAACAGGTCGAACGCCAGCATGGCGATGTTGACGCCGGGAATGAAGTGCGCACCAACCCAAGTGACGACCGCACCGACGATCAGGCCCATGCCCAGGTCCTTGACAGCGTTGTCGAACGCCATCCGGGTCTCGCCCTCCATGTATTGCGGCGCCATCTCGAACACCAGCATCATCCGATCGGACAGGTCCGGCGGCAACGCCCCGCCTGTGATCGGCTTGACAGAAACCTGCTTGAATTCCTCATCGAGGCTGGCGCCGGCAAAGCTGAGCGTGACATCCGGAACCTTGGAGATTCCGATCGTGCCATTGCTTGCCATTTGCGCCAGAGCATGAACCATGGTCTGGCGCGTCGCCACCCGCAGGGAAAGCGGATCGACGCCCCAGCGCCTCAGATGCGGACGGACCAACTGCTCCGCATTGGGACGGCTCGCGAAAAACTCCAGCGCCTGGATGATGGAGAACCGGTCACGCAACACGACCGAGGCCGCCTGCGCCCCGAATGCCGACAACGGACCGATCAGGATGGTTTCACGTCCGGTGCTGATCGATACAATGTCCGTGGATGAACGCATGCTGTTCCTCAGCGGCCCTGCAATGTCAACAGCAACCCATCAAAGCCATTACTGAACCTAAAGAAACAAACTTACGGCTTCAACAAAATTCAGCGCGTTGTATTGAAGTGCCATTGCCCGTCACTGAATTGGCTATTTGCGTTTTTTTCCGGTTGCTTCTTGATAGGCCTCCGAGAAATACAACAGAAAAACATCAAGCATGCCGTTCTCATGTGCTTCAACCTTGGCGTCCCACCGTTGAACGAAGGTTTCCCACGCCTTTGCCTTCCGGTTTGAAAACGCTGATTTCTCGACCTTGGCCTCGATCGCCTCCGGAGACAAATCCGCTAGCAACCGCGACAAGGCCTTCTGCATGGCGGAGTAGGTCGCCAGTTCGTGCGACTTGATATCCTCGAAGGCCTCGCGAAACGCCCGCATGCCATCCAGATAGCCGGAGCGGTCCTTTGACAGCATCGCTTCCAGCGCTTCCACCGGATCGGCCATGAATTTGAGCGGGTTGTTGTCGAGCGCGCCGATCACCGTGCGGTCGGTGGTCCGCACCATCGCCTTGGCCGAGGCCCGCGCCTTGAGCAGAAGCGCCGTCTGTTCGGCGATCAGCAGCATCATGGCGCCCAGCTCCTGCGCCACCTCCTGCCCGTTGCGATTCGACAGTGCATGCGACGGCAGGCGCGCGCCAAGCTTGAACGACGAGAGCATGTCGCTGGATGCCGCAGCCGACGCGGCCCTGCCCTCGGGTCGCAATGGCGCCGGGGCTTGCGGCAGGCCCGGTTGGGCGGGGGGCGGAAACTCGTCAGCCGACGCCGGCGCGAACGGGTTGGCGCCGGGCGTTGGCCGCACCTGCTGCGGCGCAAAAGGATCCTCACTCGACCGCGCCGGTGGCAGGTCGAGATGCGAATCGACGAAATCCGGGTGGACGGGCTGGTTGACCCTCTTGGGCTTGAAGACACTGCGATCGACAGGCGCCGGGCCGGCAGCGGCGGCGCCCCAGATGTCGTCATCATCGGGCAAAGCAGAGGGACCGGCGGACATCCACGCATCGCTGCCATGTCCGCCGGAGGCCTGCTGCCGCCCATCCCTGATCTGCACGGCAATGACATAGTCGCCTATTGCAAGCTGGTCGCCCGCCTGCAATCTGTAGGGGCTCTTCACCCTTTGAAGAGCCCCGTTGAGAAACGTGCCGTTGCGGGAGATATCGTTGAGCACGTAGTCCTGACCATCGAACCGGATCTCGCAGTGCCGCGCCGAGATGAACAGTTTCGGATCCGGCAGGGTCCAGTCGCTGGTGCCGTCGCGGCCGATTTCGAACGGTCGGCCATCGGAACTGAAGCTCAACGGCCCCCCATCGGGCAACCTGTCCAGATTCGTGATCGAAAGCGTGATCGACTTCATTTCGGTTTATTCCAGATCCTGTAGACAGCAGATCCCGCCACCTTCGTTGCGGGCATAGCATTAGTATCAATCACAAACGCCTGACGCCAGACCAGCGCAGCCCGACAAACCGGTTCTCGAAACCCAAGCGTCTTACTGTAGCTCGTAAGTGTATTTGCCGTCCTTGTGGTCAACGGTGACCGTCTTGAAATCCGTCTGCTCCATGGAGCTGTGCAGGAAATGCCGGGCAAGGTCGGGCAGCAAGGTGTTGGTGATGATGTTGTCGATCATGCGCCCGCCCGAATCCGGATCATTGCAGCAGGAGACGATGTAGTCGACCAGCCCGTCGGTGCAGATCAGCTCCGCATTGTGGTTGTCGCGGACCCGCCGCTTGATCTGCGCAAGCTGCAGATTGACAATGCCGCCAAGCATCTCCTGGGACAGCGGAAAATAAGGAATCGTGACGATGCGCCCGAGCAAGGCAGGCGGAAACACCTGCAGAAGATAGGGACGAAGCGCCTTTGACAGCTCCTCCACATCGGGCCGGGTCTTGCCTTCCGCCGCCAATTGCATGATGGCCTCGGTGCCGACATTCGAGGTCAGGATGATCAAGGTGTTCTTGAAGTCGATCACTCTTCCGGTGCCGTCCTCCATGCGCCCCTTGTCGAACACCTGGAAGAACAGCTCGTGCACGTCGGGATGAGCCTTCTCGACCTCATCGAGAAGCACCACGCTGTAGGGCTTGCGCCGCACAGCCTCCGTCAGCCGGCCGCCCTCCCCGTAACCGACATAGCCCGGAGGCGCTCCCTTGAGCAGCGACACCGTGTGGGCTTCCTGGAATTCGCTCATGTTGATGGTGATGATGTTCTGTTCGCCGCCATAGATCGCTTCGGCCAGCGCCAGCGCGGTCTCGGTCTTGCCGACCCCCGATGGTCCGCACAGCATGAAGACACCGATCGGCTTGTTCGGATTGTCGAGCTTGGCGCGACTGGTCTCGATACGGCGGGTGATCATCTCGATGCCATGCGCCTGGCCGATGACCCGCTTGTTCAGCGTTTCCGAAAGCTTGAGGATAGACTGGATCTCATCGCGCACCATCCGTCCGACCGGAATGCCGGTCCAGGCGGAGACAACGGCTGCGATGGCCTGTTCGTCGACATGCGCGAACACCATGCGTTCGTCGTCACGGATATCGCTCAGCGATCTGTTGAGATCCTCAAGCTGTACGCCGGAGATCGGGGCGGTCTGATCCGCCCCTTCTTCGGGTTCGCTCTTTGCCGGGGTATCTTGCCCTACGTCGTCCGCAGAGACGGTTTTTTCCAACTGACCATCTGCAGGCGGGATCGAAGTTTCCGGCGCCTCAATCGAAGGCGTGGTGGCAGCGCGCAGCGCCGCCCGCGCGGCGATGATTTCGTCTACGAGCTTCTTTTCCTTGTCGTAGGCGGCCTGCCGCTCGGCGAGTTGCGCCTCCTTTTCCGCAATGATCCCCTTGAGTTCCTCGACGCGGTCCGGATTACCGCCGCCCAGTTCGCCCTCGTTTCCGAGAGCGTCCAGTTCTTTGCGCGCCGCCTCGATCGCCACCCTTATATCGGCCAGCGCCGCTGGCGTTGTGCTCTGGCTGATGGCAACACGGGCGCAGGCGGTATCGAGAAGGCTCACTGCCTTGTCGGGCAATTGCCTCGCTGGAATATAGCGGGCGGACAACTGCACCGCGGCGACCAGCGCCGCATCGGAAATCCGCACATTGTGATGCTTCTCCATCGGCCCCAAGATGCCACGCAACATGTAGCAGCATTTCTCGATGGACGGCTCGTCCACATGCACGGGCTGGAAGCGCCGCGTCAGGGCCGGATCCTTTTCGAAATACTGACGGTATTCGGCCCAGGTTGTCGCTCCTATGGTGCGCAGCGTCCCGCGGGCAAGCGCGGGCTTGAGAAGATTGGCGGCATCGCCCGTGCCCTGTGCTCCGCCCGCGCCCACCAGCGTATGCGCTTCATCGATGAACAGGATGATGGGTGTGGGGGATGATTGAACCTCGTCGATCACGGAACGCAAGCGCTGTTCGAACTCGCCCTTCAAGGACGCACCGGCCTGCATCAAACCGATATCGAGCGCCAGAAGCCGGACATTGCGCAACGCCGGCGGCACATCGCCCGAGACGATGCAGTGCGCAAAGCCCTCGACAACGGCGGTCTTTCCCACCCCTGCCTCGCCGGTCAGGATCGGGTTGTTCTGCCGCCGGCGCGACAGCACGTCGATGATCTGCCGTATCTCCTCGTCGCGGCCGACAATCGGGTCAAGCTTGCCGGATGCCGCCTGCGCCGTCATGTCGATAGAGAACCGGTCGAGTGCTGTCTTGCCCTTGCCATCGGACTGGCCAGCCTCTTCCCCATCCGGTTGCCCGCTGGGCGAAAAGCCGTCCATCGGACGGAGATTGGATTCATCCGAGCGTTGCCAGAATTCCCGGTGCTGGCCGATCAGCTTGTCGGGATCGATTGTGCCGAGACTGCGCGACGCATCCGTGATCGATCGCCTGATGTTGGGCGACTTGAGCCCGGCAACGAGCAGGTGCCCGCTGCGGATCTGCAATTCACCAAACAGAAGCGTTGCGTAGTGCCATCCTCTGTCCAACAGATCGATGATCTGGGTGGAGACACCCGGCATCTCGGTTTCATTGGACTTGAACCCGGATGTCGTGGCGGCCAACTCCGCGAGAACAGCGGACTTGTCGATGCCGAGATGGGTCAGCGTATGCGCCACGTCGGTCCGTTCGTTCTGCACGATGTGCAGCAGCCAGTGAGCCAGTTCGACATTGCGGTTGCCCGCGGTCTTGGCCTGCCTCAGGGCCTTCATGAAGGCGTCATAGCCGACTGTGTTGAGTTTTCCTGCGACTGTTTCCAGGCTTATCTCGTTCATTTGTCGCCCCCATCTGGCCGGGTTAACTTCACATTTTCGCTTGACCGTTGCCTTGGCCGGCAGCCATCGGATTGAACCGTGCGTCGAAAAGGAATTCCGGCCCCTCGACGGTCCGGGCCCCCTGCAACCACGATGTCAGTCCCAGCTTGCCCGCCGAACCCAATTGCATGGCAGGCGCTTCGCGGCGCGCCAAACCCAGCTCAACATCGAATTCGGCACGGTATCCGACATAATAGAACGCCAGATCCGCAAGTTCCTTGGACAGCGCCGCATCCGGCAACAACTGCTCGTACTCATCCAGATCGTGGCATCGAATGCGGATTCGAAACTTCTCGGTGATGCTGTAGATCCGCTTGCCGATAAAACTGTCCACACCAAGCCGCGCAGCCTGGCGTCCGACCGAAGTTCGTTCCGTGCTGTCCAGGGAAAGCCATGTCCCAACCCATTGCTCTATCTCGACGTCGAGCCCGAGAAGCCCCTGCAAGAGCTGTTTCAGTCGGGACGCGCTCTTGATGTTGGAGTTCACCAGTCCGGAATAGGGAATGCGGCCGACCTGCGTGCGCGCGTCCCCATGGCGCAGCGTGTCGGTGCCAACGCCCGCGAAACTGGCGAGAAACACCTGAAACCGGTCAATCTCGGGGCGTTCAAACTGGGCGATTGGACGGGAATCCGCCCAGGCACGATAAAAGAGCTGCAGGAACCGGGTCGACAACAGGTCGACAAACCGGGCGAAGGACGGATCCCTGCCATTTGTCCAGATCTGCGATGTCTCGGTTATGTGGAGTGGCAGTGCGCCTTGAGGGCCGAACATGCCAAGAAAGCGGATGGACAGGCGCGAAGCACCCCCACGGGTATTTTCGATGCCGGCTATGTTGGAGGCCGGGAACGCGGTGAACGGGTCCTGGGACAAGACCACGATGTCGTCCTTGACCGTAACGCCGTCGCCAATGCGCGGCTTGGACGCCGCTTGCCGCTCAAACTCGCGCAACACCGTGTAGAAATTGTGCCGGAACGGGTCGGCCTTGATTTCGTCAATCAGCTTCACAGCAGCCGCCTTTCGCCCACGACCGGTTTCCAGACCTTGATTTCGCCGCGTTGCCGGGAGCGCATGGCAGTTTCGACGAAGCTGTTGATCGAGGCGTATTCGGTCAGGAACTTGCTCAGGATTGTTCCGAGAAGAAAGGCGCCGCTGCCTTCAAATGCGGTCTCATCCACCTCGATGGTCACCCGAATGCCGCGGGCCGCATTGTAGCCCGTGTCCTGGCGGATCTTGCGGACCACCGGCTCAGTCGACACATTCACAATCCCCCGGATCCGCCGCTCGATATCCGCGTTGGATGTATCGGCGAAAACCATCAGCATCTCGCGCAAGGCTGCCGCCCCGTCCCCGCCGGGTCTTCCCGCCAGTCCCAGGTGGTTGAACTGCAGAAAATTGATGAGCTTCCACAAGACCGACCCGGTGGGTTCCGCGCCGCGTCCCCTGAAGGTTCCCGACAGCAGCGAGTCCTTCGGCGGCGTCGGACCGGCGATGCACTCGAATTCCAGCTTGGTGTCCGAGACCGCAACGAAGTCAGCCCTGCCGCGACGGACCGGGAGCTGGTCGGTCAGATGCCGGTTGGTGACCAGGGCACGCACGTTGAGCGACCGGACCCGTTCGGCCACATCCTCCTCCGCCGGCTCCCGCAGTGAAATGAAAGTGTCGGTGCCGAGGTAATTGCTGACAAGCCCGGTGCGGCGCTCCGCATCCGTCCGCCGTCTCTCGATCTGCCGGGACGTGTAGAAGTGTGCCTTGTTGAGGGGCATGTTGCCGCGCGGCGCCGAGTAGAGCGGGAACACCGGGATCTTGTCCTTCCGCCGCGGAAACAACGCGCTGACCTCGAGGATCTTGTAGATTTCGTATTCCAGCGGCCGGCTGCGATCGACGACAACCACATGCTCGTGATCCTGGGTGCGCAACGGAACTGGCGTGCAGGTCGCCTCGAACAGATTGGCGACGGGCGCGGCATAGAGGGCGAAACTCTTCGCCTTTATGATCGATGACATGCGCTTGGACGAGGATTCGAACTCGAAATAAATTTCGAAACGATCAGCATCAATGTGCTTGAGCTTGTCGGCAAGCCCCTTCAGCCGGAAACCCAGGAACCTGTGCGGAAACAGGAAATATTCCTTGAGCTGGTTGAAACCCGCAAACACCCGGTCATCGTGCCCGAACAGGGATCTGCCTTCCTCGAACCCGATCTCCTCGATCGAGCCCCCGGGCAGGATCTCGAATCTGGGCGCCGAACCCGCCTTGGCGTGACGAATGATGATGCGGCCGAGTTTCGAGAACAGCAACTCGTAGAGCGTAGCCGAATCGGAAATCGACTCGACCAGATGAAATGTCAGTTCGTCAGGCGTACAGGTTTTCGCCGGCGGCCCGGCGGTCGTGTCCTTGGCGGGTGGCCCGCCGCGAAGCACCAGCTCCAGGCACAGGCCGCTTGCCACCGAAACCGACGTCTCGATCCCGCGCGCCTGCATCGGCGCCGGCGTTGAGAAATACTCGGCCTTGCTGATCTCGTAGGGCCAGAGGGTCAGGTCGGTCACCAGGCCGTAGCGGCAGGCGATGCGCTTTTCCCGTTCGACAAAAGCGGTATCCAGATAGTCGCCAGCCTTGAGGAACACCCCATCGCGCAGTCCGGGATCGGAGAAATCCGGCATGGCGCGTACCATGGCAAAGGACGGAATGGGCGCGAGAAACCCCGGCAGCAAATGCTCCAGCATCTCCACCGTGAAGGTGTCGAACTCGCTCTTGATCTTGAGTTGAACCCGGGCGGCGAGAAACGCCGCACCTTCCAGCAGCCCGACCAGTGTCGGATCCATCTGGTCTTCCGTCAGAGCGCCAAGGCGGGCGGCAACGCCGGGAAACTCTTCGGCGAACTCCTTCGAACGCTCGTACAGCAGCTTCAGTTCGCGGTCGTAGAATTCAAGAAACTCTCTGTTCATGACAAATTGGACGCTTTCAACAAGCTCACCTTGCTTGCGCCGATATCAATCTCCGCGACAAATTCGATCGGCACTTCAAGATTGAGGAAGGTCACCTCCGCATAGATCGACAGGCGCAGTTTCTGGTCGACGTCGTTGAACTCGGTATCGCGCCGGACCCTGAGTGTCTCCTTCCGGATGCGCGGCTCGTAGCACAACAGGGCCGCCACGACGTTCTGCTCCAGCGAGGCCAGGCTCATGTCCTCACTGGTGAGATGGGAAATGTCATAGAGTCCGTAATTGATGATGGATTTCGAGGCGTATTCCAGATCGGCGAGGTCTATGGAGCTTTGCAAATCGATGGTGTTGACGACATCGACAAGCGATTCCATCACCAGCTGCCGAACTTCGGTTTCGCTCAGCCCCTTGCGTCGCAGCCTGTCGGCAGCGGACATGACGATCCCCTCCTCACTGACAGCGCCTGCCGCCCGCCTGTCGGCCCGCTTGTCAGAACGGGAATCGATCTTTTCGGATCGCGAATCCCCGTTGTAGAAAGCATCCTGGAAACAATGCAGCAGAGGAACGCGGAATCTGTCATTTTCGGCCATGGTCACCCGACATCGTCCGTGCTCCCCGACGAGTCGGGGAGCACTATGGAGAAAGAGGCGCAGCCATCATGATCCACCGGCACAAGTCGTCCCGGCGTTGAATATGTTACGCGGCTGACCGGTTTTCGGCGACATTCCAACCCTGGGTCGTCGTCGGGCCGGCGGAGCCGTCCTCGGCCTGCTGCGTGTAGGTGACGACATATTCAGCGAAGTTCAAAGAAACGTCGACGGCCACCGCATCGCTACCCATGGCGCCAGCCACGGTATGATTTGTAACCAGCACCTGCTTCATGACGATCTTGACATACTCGACCGTGGTTTCGCCGCCAGCCTTCTCGCAGAACAGCGTGATTTCGGGAATGTGCTTGCCGCTGCAGCAATGCTGCATCAAGGCGGCGTCCGCCTTGCAGATATTCTTGGTCAGCACCACGTCGCGGACCGAGACGCGGCCGGCCCCTGACCCATGTCCATGTCCGACCGAGGCCTGCTGATCCATGCCAAAGGCCCAGCTTGTGATTTCGATCTGCCCATCATGCCCCTTTTTGCGGGATTCTCCTGGAATACTGTCAATTTTCAGATGCATGTTTGTAGCCATGGCTGTCTCCTCTCATGGTTCCATTGTTGTCCATGCGCCTGCCACAATCATTCATGGCAATTGCACTGCATTCACTTCTTTTCTGCCGGAAGTTTGGAAACGAGGCTGAGCCCGATATCCATTCCCTCAAGTTGGAAATGTGGCCTGAGGAAGAACTTTGCACCGTAGTATCCCGGGTTCTCCGGATCCTCAAAGACGTCAACGCGAGCGTCTGCCAATGGCTTTCTGGCCTTGACTTCCGAGGTCGAGTTGCGCGGATCGCCATCGACGTACCGCATGATCCAGGTCTGCAGCCAGCGTTGCAGGTCCTCCCGCTCCTTGGTGTCGCCGACCTGATCGCGCACCATGCATTTGAGATAATGCGCAAAGCGCGAACAGGCGAACATGTAGGGAATGCGTGCAGACAGATTGTCCGACGCCGTGGCCTCATCCGTGCTCAACTTGCGCGGCTTGAACAGCGACTGCGCGCCGATAAAGGCAGCCTTGTCGGAGTTCTTGCGGTGAACGAGCGGAATGAGCCCCGACTTCGAAAGCTCGCCTTCGCGCCTGTCGCTGATCGCGATCTCTGTCGGACATTTCATGTCCACCGAGCCGTCGTCGGTGGGAAATGTGTGCAGTGGCAAATTGATCACTTCGCCGCCGGAATTGACGCCGCGAATGCGGACCGTCCAGCCATATTCCTTGTAGGCGCGGTTGATATTGGCCGCCATCGCATAGGCCGCATTCATCCAGGAATACTTGCGACCGTCATGGCCATCAACTTCCTCCTCGAAATTGAAGGCCTCGACCTTCACCGTCTTCGAGCCGAAGGGCTCGCGCGCGAGAACCCGAGGCATGCACAGTGCCACATAGCGCGAATTCTCTGAATCCCGAAGCGAACGCCAGCCGGCGTAGTCCGGAGTTTCGAAAATCTTGGACAGATCACGCGGATTGACCAGCTCATTCCAGGAATCCCACCCGAACAGGTTCGGATCGGCGGCTGAAATGAACGGACAGTGTGCGGCGGCAGCAACCTTGCCCAGATCACGCAGCAGCGCGACATCCTGTGTTGTGTGGTCAAAGTAGAAGTCGCCCACCAGGGCGCCATAGGGCTGACCGCCCAACTGCCCGAACTCGGCTTCGTAGAGCTTCTTGAACAGCGGGCTTTGGTCCCACTTGGCGCCTGGATAGCTCTTCAGGTCACGATAGAGTTCGCTCTTGGAGACATTCATGACCCGCAATTTCAGGGTCGAATCCGTTTCGGAATTGTTCGCCAGGTAATTCAAACCGTTCCAGGCGCTCTCCACCGCCTGGAATTCGGGAGAATGCATGACCTCGTTCAGCTGCGCCGACAATTGCTCGTCCAGACGGCGGATCATCTCGCCAATCGTGTCGAGCACATCATCCTGAATAACGTCGCTGTCCGCCAGGGCTGTCTTGACCAAGGTCGTGATGGCGTTGTCCACCTCGGTCGCGGCACGTTCGGTCTTCGGCTTGAACGATTGCTTCAGGAGCGAGGAAAACTCGTCGACCTCGACCTGAGTCTCAAGTACACCCGCCTGTTTCTGATTGGATTCTTGCGCCGACATCTTACCCCCAATTACCATTCACGACACAAACGGGATGGTCAGTCCGTCTTGTCCGATTCTTCTGACGTATTTGTTGCGGCAGCATCCAGTTTCGCCGCCCGGTGCTCGCTCATCGCGCGCATCATCTCCGGATTGGACAAAAGCTCTTTCAGCTTGTCCTCGGCAGCAACCTTGCCATCCATGTAGCGCTGCAGGTTCGCCAATTGCTCCCGGGCCTCCAGAAGCGCATTCAGGGCGGGAATCTGACGGACCACGGCCGCCGGCTCGAAATCGGCCATCTTCGAGAAAGTGAGATTGATGCCAAGCTTCTCGTTGCCAGCTTCATCGCCCAGCTTGTTGTCCACCTTCATGGAAACCGCAGGCTTGATGCTGGCCATGTAGGCGTCGAGATTGTCCATATCGACGTCGGTGAATTTTCTTTCCGCCATCGACGGCTTTTCGACAGGCGATGCATTCCCGGAAAGGTCGGCCATCACGCCCATGACAAAGGGCAACTCTACAATCTTCTCGGCATCGCCCGGATCTTCGTAGGAAATCTGAACCCGCGGCGGGCGATTGCGCTTGATGAACTTCTGTCCACTATCCGAAGCCACTGTAATCTCCCCTTATTTACAGGCTAAGAAAGCCAGATTGAAGAACCGTTGTCAAACAAAACTATTGTCGACTGCACTTCTCTACTGTGCATCAGCTGGATTGAAATAGTCGCTGAGCAGGCCGCTGAAATTCTTGTTCATCAGAGACCGCGCCCGGGACAGAAGAAGCGGAACGGGACTCGTCGGCTCAACGACGCCCAGGAAGCGCTCTATTGACTGCATCGCACTGCTTGCGCCATCCCGGCTTGTTATTGCAGGCGCAATGAATTCATCTCCGCTCATGTTTGCCTCGGGTTGAAGCAACGCGGAACTTGTCAATTGCCGCATACGATCGATCGAAAGCGTAAAGCCGCTGCCCGAATCGACAATCAGGCGCGCTGCATCAACGCGCGACGGCGCCAGCGCCTCAAGCGCCTCGACCAGCGGACGTCCCAGGAGTTTGCGCGCCTGATGAACCAGGATCAGAGCCGGTGACGAGGGCTCGATGATGCAGAAATAGCGTTCAATCTCGATCAGGATCGCGCCCGCCTGGCCATGGCTGGAGACCTCGGTCAACGGCAGCGTCATGGCGGCGGGCTGGACGGGGTCCGGATCGCGCGGCTCCCCGTCAGCCACGACTCCAGCCAGAGCCGGTTCGTCGCTTCCACTTTCCGTCTCGGGCAGCAGCCACGGCGCCTCGCGCTCAAGCATGGCAATCACATCGTCCACGGCCCCCAGGGTGATAGCGAAGGACGGGACACTGTCGAAATCTGTGTTCTCCAGAAAAACCGACCTGATTCCCTTCAGTGCCGCCTGCAACTCCTTGAACAGCAAATGGTTTGCAATGACCTGAGCGCGCGCCGCCTCTGCATTCAGCGCTTCGGAAACCTGCGAAGCCTGGATCACGACTTCTGCGGGAAGCTTCAACTCAGGCTTTTGCGACACCTCCCATCCCCGGTAGGTGACAACACCGATCTTCTTGTCGTTGACGAGGGGGAAATGCGCGATCGGTATCGCTATTCTGGAGCGATCATCCAGCGCCTCGACCATGGATCGCCGAAAACTGAAGTCGCCATCTGTTGCCGCGGGGTGAACACTTTCCCAGAACACCTCCAGCATCCTGCGGATCAACTGCACGCAGGCCAAGAAGCCCTCTGGCTTCATCAGGACCGAATGACACTGCGCCAAAGCCGTGACGAGACGCAGATCGCGACTTCGCTCAAGCAGCGCAAAGATCGCTTGCGATACTTCGTCAAGCTTCAGATTCGAACGATCCGCCGGCCTCCCGCTTGCATCCAGGAACCGCTGCGACAGACGCTCTTCGAGTGGGAACATGTAGTTGGCGTAGTCGGCGTCACCATCAAAATCGAGATCAGGTCCGCAAACCGAATCCGCGGAGACAGGTTGAAGAAACCTGCTGAGCGCCTCCGCAAAATCCAAGTCCGATTCGCTTGCCACCTACTCCACGCTGAGACTCAGTTCCACGCGCCGGTTGTCCGGATCCAGAGGATCGGTCGCCAATGGCGCGCTCTCACCGTGGCCTTCGGCAAGGATGCGTGACCGGTCGACATCGCGAGACACGAGGAAATCCGCCACCGATTGCGCGCGCGCGATCGACAGGTTCATGTTGTAATCATCCGACCCACGCGCATCCGTGTGCCCCTCAATCTTGAACTTGGCGACTCGGAGACGGTCATCCTTCAACGCGGTCGCCACCACCTCGAGATTGGCCTGCGCTTCCGGCAGCAAGTCGCTCGAATCGAGATCGAAGGTCAGCCTCATGTCGAAGCCCTTGGGCTTGGGTTGAGACTCGGCGCATTCCGACTTGGTGCCAATGCACAAGGCGCGCGCACTGCCCAGATCGGCCTGCTCGACCATGAATTGCACCAACTCATCCGCAGTATAGGATGGTTTGACGCTGTCTTGCGCGCCGGCGGCCGTAGTAAATGCGGCCAGTGCGAAAACCATTGGGGTTGCGGTCCACAAACGCATGTCAGGCACCTCCTTTATATTGGTGCAACTATAGAATTGCGAAAATTCCAAGTCAATCCCACAAGACAGGTGTACCGCTCCAGAACATATGCCTGAACAGCCCCGGGATACAACGAAGCATTCAACTATTTCGCCGGCTTGCGAGCGATAGGGCAATAAAATCAAGGTGGCGACCAGCCGAACGCGATATTTCGGTCGCGTTATTGGTGTAAACCTGTCGGAAGATGCGCTCACGGGCGCAACTGCCGCTCGTTAAATTTGCAGGGAATGTCCGGCATCTGGCGTCGACGCGGCGCCTGCCCGTAAAGCGGGGACCGTTTGTCGGAGCGCTATTTCTCGCGCATCAAGACATGATTACACCATTTTGAACGCGTCGTTAGCAGTGTGTTTGATATGGATTGCCTGTTTGGAATTGCCAATAAAACTAAACAATTGGAAGCTGAAACGAAGGCCTTTTTCATGACCGCTGCGGAATCATGGTGCTTGAGAGAACTGCCTTTCCGGCGGACTGTTCCAAATTGACCGGGATGGCGCAGCACTTGGACTGGACGACAAAGAGTTTATGATCCAGTATTATTTGGGAATTGTTTGAGTTTTCGATTGGAGGCGTGCCGATGTCGAGAACCTGCAGACAATCGCAAGCGGCCATGACCGCCACTGGTCGCGGAGGGGTTGATGAAAGCACTTACTCTTAAGCAGGACAAACGTGCCGCCGTTCTGGAAACGCCGTTTGGCGAAGACGTGCTGGTCTTGTCGCGGTTCGACGGCTCGGAGGGCGTCAGCGAACTCTTCGAATACCGGATCGAGGCCCTGAGCGTGCAGGGCGATCTGGACTTCGACGACGCGATCGGGAAGAACCTGACGCTGACCATCAACGGCACCTCCGGCGGCAAGCGGAAGTTCGACGGCATCCTGACCGAAACGCAATGGCTTGGCGTTCGCGATCATTTCCATTGCTACCGCCTGGTGCTGCGGCCCTGGCTCTGGCTGCTGTCCCATCGCGCCGATTGTTTCATTTACCACGAGAAGACGGTGACCGACATCATTGCGGATGTCTTCGGACGGCATGGATCCCTGGCCGATTTTGAAGACCGCAGCGCCGGGCCGTTTGAGACAATCGAATACTGCGTGCAGTACCGCGAAACAGACATGGCCTTCGTGTGCCGTCTGATGGAAGAGAACGGCATCAGCTACTTCTTCAGCCATGCGGACGGCGCGCACAAGCTGGTGATGTTCGACAACACCAGCCAGTGCGAGGCGAGCCCGGGCGGATCACGCCCCTATCTGCCGCTGGCCGGCCAGGACCGGCGCGCCAGCGAGTGCATCCACCATTTCATCCCGGAGCGGCGGTTCACCTCGGGGCAGATGACGGTCAAGGATTACAATTTCAAGAATCCGGGCGCCAAGATGGAGGCGGACCAGCAAGGCACGGCCTCCTACGAGCATGCCGACAAGGAAGTCTATGACTATCCCGGCCGCTATATCGATCATGGCGCCGGCCAGACCGTGGCGAAGATCAGGATGCAGTCGGAGACCGCGCTTGACCGCAGATGCATGGCGTCCGGCAATTGCGTCACACTGTTCCCGGGCGGCCTGGTCGACCTGACCGGTTATCCGTTCGAGGCCTACAACACCGAATATGTGGTGCTTCGCTGCCAGCACAGCTTCATCTCCCAGCAATACCGGTCCGGCGCCGGCTCGACCGGCGAGGACAGCTACGAAGGCCAGTATGAATTCCTTGACAGCGCGGTGGATCTGCGACCGATGCAGGTGACGCCGCGTCCGCTGGTGCATGGGCCGCAGACCGCCAAGGTGGTGGGCAAGGAAGGCGAGGAGATCGACTGTGATGAATACGGGCGGATCCTGGTGCGGTTTCACTGGGACCGCGAGAACGACCAGTCTATGCGCTGCCGGGTGGCGCAGAACTGGGCCAGCAAGCAATGGGGCGGGATGATCATCCCGCGCATCGGCATGGAGGTGATGGTTGAATTCCTGGAGGGCGATCCCGACAGGCCGCTGGTGACCGGCTGCGTCTACAATGGCGACAACATGCCGCCCTACACCCTGCCCCAGTTCAAGACCCGCTCCACCTTCAAGTCCGACTCGCACAAGGCTGGCGGCTACAACGAGCTGCGTTTCGAGGACGAGGCCGGCGAGGAGGAAATCTTCCTGCACGGCCAGAAATACCTCAACTCGATCATTCTCGACAACGAGACCTGGAATGTTGGCGGCAACCGCGATTTCCAGGTCGCCAAATCCGCCTCGCAGACCATCGGCCAGGACAAGGACATGCGGGTTGGCGGCAAGCACCGCGAGGAGGTGGGCAGCGACCGGCACGTGACCATCGGCGGCTCCCAGGTACACACGATCGGCAGCAACGACCACGCAACGATCGGGGCCGACCAGGTCACCGAAGTCGGTTCGGACATGCATATGACAGCGGGCGGCGATGTCCGGGTAACCGCGGGCGGCAAGACGCATGAGCAGTCCGGCATGAGCCACTACATCGAGGCGGGAATGTCCATCGTCGTCGAGGCCGGCGCCTCGATCTGCCTCAAGGTCGGCGGCAACTTCATCAAGATCGACCCCTCCGGAATCCAGATCGAGGGACTTCTGGTCCGCGTCAATTGCGGCGGCGGCCCCGCGAGCGGCAGCGAGGTCTCGAAGAAGAGCCCTGATAGCTCCGAAGACTACAAGGGCCCCCATGCCGAACGCTATCCGAGGTCGAGCGAGAAATGACCAAGGCGACACTCAAGCATCACGGCGCCCGGGCTAGGCCCTGCCAGCAGGGCTCGACTGGAAAAGGAAGGGCACCATGACCGGCAGACCCGCCGCGCGCGTGACCGACATGCACACCTGCCCGATGGTGACGCCGGGCACGCCGCCGGTGCCCCATGTTGGCGGCCCGATCCTGCCCACATGCTCGACCAATATCCTGATCGGCAACCTGCCCGCCGCCCGCGTCACCGACAAGGCGCTGTGCGTCGGCCCCACCGACGTGATCAACAAGGGGTCGGCCTCGGTCCTCTTCAACAACCTGCCTGCCGCCCGCATGGGCGACACAACCGTCCACGGCGGCGTCATCGTCTCGGGGATGGTCAATGTGCTGATCGGGGATCGGGGTGGTGGAAGTGGCCCCATGAAAGGCCCGGTTCAGGCAAAGGCGTTGGCGAGCGCAGCAGAATCCGGAACGCCCTTTTGTGAAATCTGCAACTAGGAAGACTGTATTTGATGAGCCGGCTTTATGGAGTTGTCGATTGCGCCAGAGACCCACGCCTGTTTGCCATGGTCAAGGCCTGCCCGGAGCACTCCTGTCTTTTCGCGGGCAAACTCGGTCCGGAACTCGAAAAGACGGCGCCTTATCTGGTCGGATTGGAAGAGGATACGGAGCTCAAGAGAGTTTGGCGCGATGAAGGCTGGGGCGACCACCACGCTTGGGGAATCCTTTGTCGCTCCGCACTCGACATCGACAGATTGCGGCGGCATCTGAAGAAATTTCTCATGGCTAAACTTCCGGATGGCCAAGTCGTCCTGTTTCGATTTTATGATCCAAGGGTTTGGCGGGTTTATTGGCCGACCTTATCCGAAACAGATAAAGAGCGATGGCTGAAAGGCGTTGATGAAATCGTTTTGGAGCGGTCATGACAAATATACTACATAATGCACCCTAATTAATCAGATTGTTACTTTTTGTCTTGCTTCAAGAATGTACTCCAATTTGATCTGAACGGAGGTCCTGTAATGCAATACATGTCGGAGGCAGCGATGTCTGCCTTTCACAAGCAGGGCTTGCAGGCGCTCCGACGGAGCATACTCCAGCATTGGCATACTGAATTACGGCTCGCAGGAGACTTGGCTGGGCCCGTGGGCAGATCACGCGTTCTCGACCAGATTGAAGAAATAAGCCTAGAGGATCCAAGCCTCAGCATCGCGGACCTTACCATGCTTGCCGACCTGATGCTGGTCGAGGCTGCCAATCAATCTCAGAAAGCCGCTAGCTATAATAGTGAGACGAGCAGTTGACGGCGTCCACTTCTGACGACGACAGCAGCATCCTGCCTGAGGATTGGACTTGGGGAGACGTCGGGCACGGTGCACTTGATATTGTTGGCCTCGTTCCAGTCTTCGGCGAAGCAGCTGATCTCGCTAATGCCGGGTGGTACGCTGCGGAAGGCAATTACCTTGATGCTGGCCTTTCAGTAATTTCAATGGTGCCAGTCGTTGGTGATGTAATAGGCAAGGGCGGAAAGCTGATCAGCAAAGGCGCCGGCAAACTGGCTGGACCTGCGCTTGATGTTCTGAAGAAGATGGACTTCGAAGCTATGCTGAAACCGCTCGCTAATCACCCAGATGTCGGCTCCTATGTCGATAGAATCGCGTCCGCACTGGAGAAATGGCGTAATAACATAATCGGCGAAACACCCTCGCCTTCACCGAGTGGCATACAGCCGTGTCCAATTCGCGCGCGCGGTGCTTCTGCGGCGGCCCTCCGGCAACTTTCGCCTAGCGCTGCGCGTGAACAATTATTGAGATTGCCTTATGAGGACAGGCTTGCAACTCTGCGTGAGCTAGTTGAAGATGTGAAACTGCTTGACGTATCAACGGCGCCGAATACAGCGGTTTTCTATTCTGGCCGAGTACGCACCGCTGATGGTTTCATTTCCGCTCGAAACATGGCAGAAAATGCCTTAAATTCAGGTAAGATGACGCTTGAGAAAACACCTGGAGGAAATTTCCTAGATCAAATAAACATATATGATGGCATACTCAAGCCGGACGATGCCGACGCAATATGGACCAGTTTATCCAAACGTTATGCTGACGGGGCAAGTGGGGACGTTCTTGTCTATCGTGGTGAAATGCGGCCCAATGCCGTGCTGCCGCACGAACTTAAAACACTCGCAGCGAAGAAGGCCGATGGGCAAGTTGGAGATATCAAGATAATTGACATGAACGAAATGTTTGAAAGGCTCGGGCGCTAAATGTTTGTAGAAGTGGACGTTAGTCGAGCTCGCGATGAGCATGGCAACGAGGTAAGAATGCTTGGGCGTTATCTAGTGGAACTCCTCCGTAGCGACGGGCACCAATTCGAAATAGGTGTTGATAAAGACGAGACATGTATAGAGTTGATGTCCGGTGAGGTTTATCGCGTCGACTTGGAAGGGCAGCGTCGAAAGGTTGACTTTGATAAGACGAAGGTGATTTTGGAGACCGTCAGAGACGGACTAATGGTCCTGTCTAAAAAAGAGATTACGATTCCGTGATTAGCTAAGTGATGATACGAGCTCCTGCATCCGTCGAATACCCAGTGTTGCGAAGAGTGCGTAGGCCAATGCTCTGGCCACCAGCAGATAAAACGCGCGTAAGCTTCAAAGTGGATTAGGCTATAGTAATTTCGAACGAAAAGTCAGTTCTGCTGCGGGTGATGAAGGTGGCGCGCCCTCCCAAGCCTCTTGGCAGCTAGACTTAAACCAATTCCGCCTACCCCGCACGTTACGGCACACGCGTTTCGCAGCACCATCGCGGTCTATAACCTCCAACAGGACCCTCAAAAAATTGGCGACCCCTGCTGGATTCGAACCAGCGACCGTCGGCTTAGAAGGCCGGTGCTCTATCCAGCTGAGCTAAGGGGCCGTGCGCGTGCCGCCGGCGGGGCCGGTCGACAGGGCGGAAAGTCTCAATGGGTCCAGGGCTGGCGGCGGTCGAAGCGGAAATTGTCGGCATAGGCCACGCGGCGGCGCTTGCTTTCCTTTGGCTCCACGACGCGAAAGTCAAGACCGTTGCGGGTGGCGTAGGTCATCGCCGCCTCGCGCGTGTCGAAACGCATGCGGATCTGGCTCTTCATGTCGGCCGACGACGTGTAGCCCATGATCGGATCGATGCTGCGGGGTTTTTCCTGCTCGTATTCGAGCACCCAGTCCTGGGTCTTCGCCTTGCCGGACTGCATGGCCGTCTTGGCGGGACGATAGATTTTCGCAGTCATGTCCCAGTTCCCCTTCATGACGATGCCCGCCTGAAAAGGCGGTTCACGGCGCCTGACGAATGGCATCCATCCAAGGACACCCGAAAAATGGTCGGAGCGGCAGGATTCGAACCTGCGACCCTCTGGTCCCAAACCAGATGCGCTACCAGGCTGCGCTACGCTCCGATGCCCACAGCGCACACCCAACCGGATGCGCAGGATCGCTGTAGAGCCTTGAAATGATGCATGTCGCGTGTCGCCGAAATCGCTTCAACCGAGCACGACCGCATCAAGTCGTGCTTCGGATACACCGGAACGCCATGCCCCGCAACTCCAAATCGCGCCATACAGGGCCACGCCCGCAAATCATTGCCGGATGGCGCGGTGGCGCGCGGTGTCGCCGACCGAAATGCCTGTCCGGCCAGCGGTCCCGGCATTCAATTCGAGCACATAGCGCACCGGACCGGGCGAAGCGATGACGCTTTCCGAAAACGGCGTCGTGTCTTCGGCAATCCCGACAATCGTACCCGCGTCATCGATAAACAGCATGTCGAGCGGCAGCGGCGTGTTCTTCATCCACATCAGCACCTGGCGGGTCTGGTCGAAGCGGAACAGCATGCCGTGATCGGGATCCATGCTCTGCCTGTGCATCAAGCCGCTGGCTCGGGTCTCCGGCGTCAGCGCCAATTCGACGCTGAAGGACACCGGACCCTCTGCAGTGGCAATGACGAGCGGCTCCGAATCCGTCGGCAGAACGTCCGCCAGAGACGAAGCGTGAGGTGAAAATGCACCGGTCAGCACAAGCAGGGCCGAAAGGACGAGCGGGATCAGGGAGGAAAAGCGCCGCATTCCGCGTCAGTGCGAATTTGGAACGGGGAAATCTATATCGGGATGAATTTCCGCCGCCATCAGGCCCTTGTCGCCATCTCCGTAACGCACCAGCACCACCTGCCCCGGCCGAAGTTCCGCCAGTCCGTAGCGCCTGAGCGTCTCCATGTGGATGAAGATGTCCTCGGTCCCCTCGCCCCGCGTCAGGAACCCGAACCCCTTGGTGCGGTTGAACCATTTGACAATCGCCCGCTCCAGGCCGCTCGACGGCTTGACCTGGACATGGGTGCGCACCGGCGGCAGTTGCGACGGGTGAACGGCGGTCGAAGTGTCCATGGAGATGATGCGGAAGGTCTGGTAGCCGCGCTCGCGCTTCTGGATCTCGCAGACGATGCGGGTTCCCTCCAGCACCGTCTGGTACCCGTCCCGGCGCAGGCAGGTCACATGCAACAGCACATCTTCCATGCCATTGTCCGGAACGATGAAGCCGAAGCCCTTGGCGACGTCAAACCACTTGATGACCCCGGTGATCTCGATCAGATCCACCGCGTCAGCATGGGCTTCCGCCGCCGCCTCATTCTTGTCTGAGGACCTTTCCCCCATCCGGATAACTCTCCGATACGCGCCACATGGAAATCAAGTGATTCTCGATTAAAACATTAACATTGTATTGCGCTGACTGTGCAAGCCCTGCTGTAAAACTTGTTGATCCATCCACTTCTAATACCGGGTACAGGGACGCTATTGACACGACGATGACCTGCCCGAGGTGCGAAGCGGCCCGCCGCGCGGAAAAAGGCCGACCGCCGCGGCACCATGCCATTGCCTCACGGGCAAATCCGCCTATCGTTCACCCCGACCAGAATCTCACCGTCCCTTTCATTGTCAATCATGGAGTAAGCCTATGCGTTATCTGCACACGATGGTCCGGGTCACTGATGTCGAAGCGTCGCTCGATTTTTATTGCAACAAGCTCGGGCTCGAGGAAATCCGCCGCCACGAGAGTGAGGCGGGTCGCTTCACGCTGATCTTTCTTGCGGCGCCTGGCGACAAGGAGCGCGCGCTGGCCGAGAAGGCCCCGATGGTGGAGCTGACCTACAACTGGGATCCGGAGGAGTACACCGGCGGCCGCAATTTCGGTCACCTCGCCTATGTCGTCGATAACATCTACGAGCTGTGCCAGCACATGCTCGACAATGGCGTGACCATCAACCGGCCGCCGCGCGACGGTCACATGGCATTTGTCCGATCGCCGGACGGAATTTCCATCGAGCTTCTGCAAAATGGCGATCCGCTGGAGCCCGCCGAACCCTGGGCATCCATGAAGAACACCGGCGCCTGGTAGCAGAAATCTCCTGCCCGGCCTGAATGAGCGCCGGGCAGGAGTTCGAGCACGCGCAAGCGCAAGGCTCACGCAACGATCGGCAACTAAGCTGGCAAATATGTCATGCTTTCGCCGTATTTACGACGCATCGCATGGCCTTGATCTACTCAGCCATCTGTCCGGCCAGATCCGGATTTGTGCATTTACAACAACATTGCAAATGGGTACGCAGCTTATAAAGGCCTTCGGGTCTGCCATTGCATAAGACCGGGGGCTCCAGAGATTGCCGACAGGCAGGAAACATACAGCCAGGCGCTACGCTGGCAGCCACATTGTCATGCTGGCAGGCGTGGCTATTGTCCTGACCGGATGCGTGTCGACCGGTGATCCCGCAATGTACGCGACCCAGGGCTTTGCGCCGGGATCCTCAAGCTTTGTCACGCTCAACAACGCTGACCAGTCCGACGCCCTGATGATGGCCTCGGTTGCCGAGGACGCCACGTCCGAGGGCGTTCCAACGCCCCAGCCGTCGCCGAATGCCGCCTCACCCGATCAGGGGGCAGTCGAGGCGCAGGGCGCTTCAGGCCAGCAACTGGTCATGACCGAGACCGGTGTTGACGCGCTCAACCAGGGCATCACCCAGAATCAGCCGGTGCAGGCGGCCGCCAATCTCTTCAGTGCGCCAGCTCCCGAGACACAGACCGAAACTGCCGCGGCCGAGCCGGCCACCACGATGCCCGCCCCTGCGATGGATGCCACACCCGACTCGTCGCAACTGGCGCTGCGCATGGCATCGGCCGATCCGGCGCCGGCCGGCGCGCAGGCCGCTGTGGATCAGGACGCGGCCGCGCCGCAGGTTCAGGAACTCGCGGTCGTTGCGCCGCCAAAGAAGCAGTCCATATTCGGACGGCTGTTCGCATCGCAGCCCAAAACAGCCAGGAATGCTCCGGCTGGAACCAAGGAGCGTCTGGCTTCGCCCAAGAAAACGCAAGTGGTCATGGCATCGGCGACGAGCGGCTCGGGCGAGGCGCTGCCTGGCGTGCGCATTGCCAATGTGTTCGGCCTGAGCGACGCGCCTGCCGAGACCGACCGTTCCGGTGACGGACGAATCGAACTGGCGTCGGCTGCGGGCCTGGCCCGGCTTGCGCCCAACGGCCTGCACCTACAGACCGAAAAGGTCGAAGTCGGCTGCTTCAAGCCGGAACTTGTGCGGGTTCTCAAGACAGTCGAGCGCCATTACGGCCGCCCGCTCGTGGTGACGTCGGGATACCGCAGCCCTAAGCACAACCGCCGCGCCGGCGGTGCCTCAGGCTCGCGCCACACCTCCTGCGAAGCCGCCGACATCCAGATCGAGGGCGTGTCGAAATGGCAATTGGCCAAGTACCTCCGCTCCATGCCGGGCCGCGGCGGCGTCGGAACCTACTGCCACACAGAATCGGTCCATATCGACATCGGCAACACGCGCGACTGGAACTGGCGCTGCCGCCGCCGCAAGTAATAACCTTCGCCGCTCACGGCCAGACCCGCCGTGCCGCGCAATTGCATGCCTCGCCTGAAAAATATGCTCAGATGACATTTTTTTGTCGGCGACATCAATTAACCGCTTGCGGTCCCAAAGCGGTCTGATTATAAGACGGCCACATTGTTACGCGCCCTTCGTCTATCGGTTAGGACGCCAGATTTTCATTCTGGAAAGAGGGGTTCGACTCCCCTAGGGCGTACCACAATTATCAAGCACTTCGCTTGATCTGCTCATCCAAAATCTAAGTGGGATTCAATGCCGTCCTGCAGCCGCACACGGGTTGAGCCTGCCTCTTTGCTGCCCATGGCACAGAGGCCTCACCGGTGCCATTCCGGAGGCGCCGGGCGCTCCGGGTGCCCATGCGACTGCACGGCGCCGCAGGGTCTCTGCGGGCCCGCCTAACGGGCGGGAGCGGCGTCAATCACCCTGATCTGGACCCGTCGCACGCCCTGCCAGTGATCCGCCGAAATCGTACCGGCGACGTGAAACATCATCCCCCGGCCACCGAGCAGTGCTGCCCCCATCTCCGTGTCCGCGGCGCGAAACGCGATCCCGTTCAGCCGTCCGCCATCGGCGCCGGACAGGGTCACCTTGACGTGATTCTGGCCGACCACCCGCGCGTCGCTGAGCGTGTGCGCAGGCATGGCAAACACCGGCTGCGGGTGGCCCGCGCCATAGGGTCCGGCACGCTCGATCATGTCGATCAGATCCAGCGTCGCCCCGGAGGCTGAAATTGCCCCGTCGATCTTGAGCCTGTGCGCCGCGGTCAGCCCCGCGACGGTGTCTGCAGCATTCTCTTCCAGAAATGCTCGCAACTCGCCAAGTCTGGATTTCTCCACGGTGATCCCGGCAGCCATCGCATGGCCACCGCCCTTGACCAGCAGGCCCAGATCCACGGCCTTGCGCACCAGCCGGCCGAGATCGAGCCCCGGCACCGATCGGCCCGAACCGGTGCCCTTGCCGTTGCCGTCGAACGCGATGGCGAAGGCCGGGCGCCGGTAGCGTTCCTTGAGCCGCGCGGCCAGCAGGCCGACCACGCCGGGGTGCCAGCCCTGACGCTCGGTGACAATGATGGCTGGCCCCTCGCCGCTCGCCATTTCGGCGGCTGCCTCGGCGTCGGCTTCAGCCAGCATTGCCGCCTCGATCGCCTGGCGCTCGCGGTTGAGTTCCTCGAGCCGCTCGGCGATTGCCGCGGCCTCAGCCGGGTCCTCGAGCGTCAGCAACCGGCTTCCCAGCGCCGCATCGCCAATGCGGCCGCCCGCATTGATGCGCGGCCCGATCAGATAGCCCAGGTGATAGGGCGTGACCGGCCCGTTCACCCCGGCGCGCTGGGCAAGGGCTGCGAGGCCCGCATTGCCCAATGTCCGGGCCGCAAGCAGCCCCTTGACCACGAAGGCGCGGTTGAGCCCCTTGAGCGGCACCACGTCGCACACCGTGGCAAGCGCCACCAGATCGAGACAGGCGAGCAGATCGAACCTCCCTGCCCGCGCATCACCCTTGCCGCGCAGGAGCCGCAGCGTGCCGGCAAGCACCATGAACACCACGCCACAGGCGCACAGATGTCCAAGGCCGGACAAGTCGTCCTCGCGATTGGGATTGACCAGGGCATGGGCCACGGGCAATTCACTTGCCACCTGGTGGTGATCGATCACCACAACGTCCACGCCCCGCCGTGCGGCCTCCTTGAGCGATTCATGGCTGGTCGAGCCGCAATCGACGGTCACGATCAATCCGGCCTCGCGGTCGATCAGTTCGCCGATCGCGGTCGGGTTGGGCCCATAGCCTTCAAAGATCCGGTCCGGAATGTAGATTTCGCTCTCTAGGCCGAAATGCCTGAGGAAGCGCTGCATCAGCGCCGAGGATGTTGCGCCGTCGACATCATAGTCACCGAAGATCGCCACGCGTTCGCCGCGGGCTATGGCATCGGCAATTCGGCTCGCGGCCTTGTCGCAATCTGTAAGGGTCGACGGGTCGGGCATCAGCGACTTGATGGTCGGATCGAGAAAGGCAACAGCATCGCCCATCGGGACGTCGCGTCCGGCCAGAACGCGGGCAATGACCTCGGGCAACCCGGTGGTCTGCGCAATGGAAATCGCCTTGTTCTCGCCGGCCAGATCCAGCCGCGCGATCCATTTCTGGCCGGAGAGCGACTGCTCCACCCCAAGGAATGCCCGGTCGGATACGCTGCTGCCTGCCATCGAGAAATCAACCCGTCATCGAGCGCTGGGCCACCATGGCCGCGCCGGAGAGCTTGCTCATACCCTAAACGAGGCGAAGCGGCAAAATTCATCACTGGCGCGTCTGTGAAGCGCACTCAACCGAAGTCGGGACAGGCCGAAGACGGATGGAGGCTTAGTCGAACTTTTCGAGGTCCTGATGCCGGGCCTTGATTTCGCGCACTGTTCGCGACGAGGACCGCATCACGATGGTGTGGGTGATGATGGCGTCGGGCGTGAACCGCACGCCCTGCAGCAGATTGCCGTCGGTGACGCCGGTCGCCGCAAACAGCACGTCGCCGCTCGCCATCTCGTCCATCGTGTAGATCTTGCGCGGATCGGAGATGCCCATCTTGGCAGCGCGCGCGAGCTTCTCTTCGGTGTTGAGCTGCAGCCTGCCCTGCATCTGCCCGCCGATGCAGCGGAGCGCCGCCGCCGCCAGCACGCCTTCGGGCGCGCCGCCTATACCCAGATAGATGTCTATGCTGGTCTGCTCGGGGTCGGTGGTGTGAATGATGCCGGCGACATCGCCATCGCCGATCAGACTGATCGCGGCGCCCGTGGCGCGAACTTCCTCGATAAGACGGGCATGGCGGGGACGATCGAGAATACAGGCTGTGACCTGGCTTACATGCACGCCCTTGGCGCGGGCGACGGCGTGGATATTCTCGGTCGCACTGGCATCAAGCGACACCGTGTTGGCCGGATAGCCCGGACCGATGGCAATCTTGTCCATGTAGACGTCTGCCGCGTAGAGCAGGCTGCCTTTCTCGGCGATTGCGATCACCGCGAGCGAATTGGGCAGGTTCTTGGCGCAGATGGTCGTGCCTTCAAGCGGATCGAGCGCGATGTCGACCTTGGCGCCTTCGCGATTGCCGACTTCCTCGCCGATATAGAGCATGGGCGCCTCGTCGCGCTCGCCCTCGCCGATCACCACGACGCCGTCGATCGGAAGCCGGTTGAGCTCCGAGCGCATGGCATCGACGGCGGCCTGATCCGCCGCCTTCTCGTCTCCCCGGCCGCGAAGCCTGGCGGCGGCAACGGCGGCCCGCTCGGTGACACGCGCGATCTCGAGTGTGAGAATACGGTCTAGACCGCTTGTGTCTATCGATGTGCCTGCCATGGACCCAATTCCCCGCCCGTTTGTCGTTGGCTGCTTTTACAGCCTTGAAACATAGCAAGGCAATGTGAATTCCACATAAAAGACCATTGTTTTTTCAGGATTTTCGCCAGATCCACGGCTAAATCGATTAGAGCGCTGGCATGATCAGGCTCCGCCCTCCTACGCATCTGTGGGCACGATCCGGCGTCAGCCCTCGCGGGTGCGTTCGATGCGGATCACCTGTGGTTCGCCCGACAGGTAGCCTTCGCGCTTGATCGCATCGACTGCGGCGCGCACCCTGGATTCGGTCGTTGCATGGGTAACCAGAATGACCGTCTGCGGCCCGGCTTCCGCGCCTGCGGGACGCGCCCGCTGGACAATCGATTCGAGCGAGATCTCGTTCTCCGCCATCCGGGTGGCGATCGAGGCAAAGACGCCGGCGCGATCATCGACCTTGAGCGATATGAAATATCCGCCCTCATGGCTCTGGATCTGGGCGCGTGTATAGGGCTCCAGATTGGCCGCGGGACGCCCCAGCGCCGGCGCATGCTGATGGCCGGGACGGCTCTTGGCGATATCGGCGATGTCGCCCAGGACCGCCGACGCGGTGGCGTCGCCGCCCGCACCCGGCCCAGAGAGCATCAGTTCGCCCAGGATGTCGGCCTCGATCGTCACCGCGTTGGTAACGCCCTCGACCTGCGCGATCATCGAGCCCTTGGGCACCATGGTCGGGTGCACACGTTGCTCGATGCCGGTCGCGGTTCTCTGGGCCACGCCCAGCAGCTTGATCCGGTAGCCGAGTTCATCGGCGGCGTGGATGTCGTCGATGGAGATATTGGTGATGCCTTCGATATAGACTTCATCGGCGGCGATCTGCGTGCCGAACGCCAGGCTTGTGAGGATCGAGAGCTTGTGCGCGGTGTCATTGCCCTCGATGTCGAAGGCCGGGTCGGCTTCGGCATATCCGAGCCGCTGTGCCTCGGCCAGGCACTCGGCGAAGCCCATATTGTCGCGCTGCATCCGGGTCAGGATGTAATTGCAGGTGCCGTTCAGGATGCCGTAGATCCGGGTGACCGAGTTGCCGGTGAGCGATTCCCGCATCGCCTTGATGACGGGGATTCCGCCCGCCACCGCCGCCTCGAAATTCAACAGCACGCCATTTGCCTCGGCCAGCAGCGCCAGTTCGACGCCGTGCCGCGCCAGCATCGCCTTGTTGGCGGTCACCACATGGCGTCCCGCTGTCAGCGCCGCTGTCGCAGCCGCCAGCGCCGGATCGCCCTCGCCACCGATCAGTTCGACCAGCACGTCGATGTCGGCGTCGCGCGCCATCGCCACCGGATCATCATACCAGCTCACGCCATCTAGGCTGATGCCCCGGTCGCGGTTGCGGTCGCGCGCGCTCACGGCAGTAATCTGGATCTCGCGGCCGCAAATGTCAGACAGAAGATTGTGCCGGGTCATGATCGCGCGAAACAACGCAGCGCCGACGGTTCCAAGTCCCGCAATGCCGATCTTGAGGGCATCAGTCATGTTCGTTATCCACTTTGTCTGATCATTATTCGAATGCGCCCGCACTCCGGGTGCGCACTGAAGATGTCGAGGGCGGTTTAACGGCGGGGGAGCGGGCGGTCAACGCCGGGCGGACAAAGACACCACATTGTCACCGCCGCCGCCGTCCTTGACGGTTGACAGGAACCGCTTGATGTTGCGCGCCGCCTGCCGGATCCGGTGCTCGTTCTCGACCAGCGCGATCCGGACATGCTCGTCGCCATGTTCGCCAAAGCCGATGCCGGGTGCGACCGCGACATCTGCCTTCTCGACCAGCAATTTGGAGAATTCGAGCGATCCGAGATGCTTGAAGGGCTCGGGAATCGGCGCCCAGGCGAACATCGTCGCAGGCGGTGGCGGCACGTCCCATCCGGCCTTGCCGAAGCTCTCGACCAGCACATCCCGGCGGCGCTTGTAGATCGAACGCACCTCGGCGATATCCGATCCGTCGCCATTGAGTGCCGCCGTCGCCGCCACCTGGATCGGCGTGAAGGCGCCATAGTCGAGATAGGATTTGACCCGGGTCAGGGCCGAGATCAGCCGTTCGTTGCCGACGGCAAATCCCATCCGCCATCCCGGCATCGAGAACGTCTTCGACATCGAGGTGAACTCGACGCAGACGTCGATCGCCCCCGGCACCTGCAAAACCGAGGGAGGCGGGGCATCGTCGAAATAAATTTCAGCATAGGCCAGATCGGACAGGATGATGATCTCGTGCTTCCTGGCAAAGGCCACGACCTCCTTGTAGAAATCAAGGGTCGCGACATAGCTCGTCGGGTTGGACGGGTAATTCAGGATCAGCGCCAGCGGCTTGGGGATCGAATGGCGCATCGAGCGCTCGAGCGCCAGGAAGAAACGGTCGTCGGGAACCACATCCAGCGACCGGATCACCCCGCCCGACATGATGAAGCCGAAGGCGTGGATCGGATAGGTCGGATTGGGACACAGGATGACATCGCCCGGCGCGGTGATCGCCTGCGCCATGTTGGCAAAGCCCTCCTTTGAGCCAAGCGTGGCGACCACTTGCGTTTCGGGATCGAGCTTCACACCGAAGCGCCGCTGGTAATAGGCGGCCTGGGCGCGCCTGAGACCGGGAATGCCGCGCGAGGTCGAATAGCGGTGGGTACGCGGGTCCTTCACCGCTTCGCACAATTTATCGACAATGGCCTGGGGCGTCGGCAGATCCGGGTTGCCCATGCCGAGGTCGATGATGTCGGCGCCGCCCGCGCGCGCCGAAGCCTTCAGCCGGTTGACCTGCTCGAACACATAAGGCGGGAGTCTGCGGACCTTGTGAAATTCTTCCATGGAATTCCCCGGAATTGCGGGCTTTGCTGTGGTGCCCTGATGCCACGGGTTTGCGTCCAAACAAGCATGAACGCAAGAGTTATTTCTCGATTTGCTTCTGCGCCTCGCTGCCATGATTTGCGGCGACAGCCCGAAGCTGCCTGAGCCGCGCTTCGTATTGCGCCCGCGCACCGGGCGTCCCTGCCCGGGCGCGGAGCAGCTCCGCAATTTCGGCTTCCGCCGCGCGCTTCTCGGCATCTGTCATCTGCGTGTTTGCCGTCTGCGGCAGGCGGCCGAATGTCGGATACTCGCCGGTCCGGCGGACGCCGCTCTCGACGAACTCAGGCGTTTCCACCGGGGTGGTTTGCTCGATTGGGACGACCGACATGATGCCGGGGTTCTTGCGGATCACCGTCGGCGCCGCAGATGCGGTCGCTTGCGCTGGGTTCGGTGCATCTGACGGTGCGGTTGCAGCCTCGTCGGTCGCGGCTGCGGGCGCTGCAGAAACCTCGGAGGTCGCAACGGTGGCTGCGCTCGGCGCGGCGTCTTCCAGCGAAGCAGTCTGGCAGCCCGCGGCAAGAGTTGCGACCAATGCAACGAACGCCGGACGATGAAATGGTATCATGGCGATGTATATTCCGGTCTCCACCAGACGGTGGTCATGACATGGACAAAAAAAGTCCTTATCAATGAAAGGACTGATGCCTTGATTTACATCCAAGCATCGCAAACAAGCCGATTTAAGGCAGAAGACAGGCCGGAGGCAAGCTCCGGCACACAGGAGGAGGCGGAACATGCCGGACAAGGGGAACAGCACGGCCGGGAAAGACCAGATCGGGGACAAGAAATCGCTCGCCGAGGCCTATGTCGTCAAGGATCCGGAAATCTTCGCCCGCAACATCGCCCGCATGCTCGAGGAACTGGGCAAGGCCGCCTCGGCCTGGGTGGAGCCGCGCGAAAAGGGCGAGGTCTCCGACACCGTCTCCGAACCGATGACCGATATGGTCAAGACCTTCTCGAAGGTCGGCGAATACTGGCTGTCCGATCCGAAGCGGGCCATTGAGGCGCAGACCTCGCTGCTGACCGGCTATTTCGGCATGTGGAGTGATTCCATCAGGCGCATGTCGGGTGAGGATGACACGCCGAAGAAGAAAAACACCGACAAGCGTTTTTCCGATCCCGACTGGGAAGACAATCCCTTCTTCGAATTCCTCAAGAACGCCTACTTCCTGACTTCCGACTGGGCCAACAAGCTGGTGGCCGAGAGCGAGGGGCTTGATGAGCACACCCGCCACAAGGCGGAATTCTATATGCGCCAGATCACCAGCGCCCTGTCGCCGGCCAATTTTCTCGCCACCAATCCCGAACTCTACAAGGAGACCGTGGCTTCGAACGGTGAAAACCTCGTACGCGGCATGCACATGCTGGCCGAGGACATCGCCGCCGGCAAGGGCGAGTTGAAACTGCGCCAGTCCGACGCTTCCAACTTCAAGGTTGGCGAGAATATCGCCGTTTCGCCCGGCAAGGTCATCGCCCAGGACGACATCTGCCAGATCATCCAGTATGAGCCCAAGACCGGGAATGTGCTCAAGCGGCCGCTGCTGATCGTTCCGCCCTGGATCAACAAATTCTACATCCTCGATCTCAATCCGAAGAAATCCTTCATCAAATGGGCCGTCGAACAGGGTCACACCGTGTTCGTGATCTCCTGGGTCAATCCGGACCAGCGTCACGCCAAAAAGGATTGGGAATCCTATTCGCGCGAAGGCATTTCCTTTGCGCTCGACACAATCGAACAGGCGACCGGCGAACGCGAGGTCAATGCTATCGGCTATTGCGTCGGCGGAACGCTGCTGGCCGCCACCCTTGCGTTGCATGCCCAGGAGAAGGACACCCGGATCGCCACGGCGACCTTCTTCACCACGCAGACCGACTTCACCCATGCGGGCGACCTCAAGGTGTTCGTCGACGAGGCCCAGATCGCCTCGATCGAAAACGCCATGGTGAAGAACGGCTATCTCGATGGCTCGAAAATGGCGACAGCCTTCAACATGCTGCGCGCGTCGGACCTGATCTGGCCCTATGTCGTCAACAATTACCTCAAGGGCAAGGGTCCCATGCCCTTCGATCTGTTGTACTGGAACTCGGATGCGACCCGCATGCCGGCGGCCAATCATTCGTTCTACCTGCGCAACTGCTATCTCGAGAACAGCCTCTCCCAGGGCAAGATGAAGCTGGCCGGCAAGACGCTGAAGCTCTCCAAGGTCAAGACGCCGATCTACAATCTTGCGGCCAGGGAAGACCATATCGCCCCTGCCCGCTCCGCCTATGTCGGCGGCAAGCTGTTCGGCGGAGACGTCACCTATGTGATGTCGGGGTCCGGACATATCGCCGGCGTCATCAATCCGCCCGAAGCCGGAAAATACCAGTTCTGGTCGGATGGACCGAAAGACGCGGAATTCGACGACTGGGTCAAGGGCGCGAAGGAAACGCCGGGTTCCTGGTGGCCGCACTGGCACGAATGGATCAGGTCACATTCGAGCGACGAGGTTCCGGCGCGTGAGCCCGGGGGCGGCAAGCTCAATGCAATCGAGGATGCGCCCGGCTCCTATGTCCGCACCCGGGTCTGACGCAGGGGACGAAGCGTCGCGCAAGTTTGCGGCCCGTCGCCAGACCTGCTACCGGCGCATCCGATGAAATTTGATCCGCCCCTGATCGAAGCGACGCTCGTCCGCCGCTACAAGCGCTTTCTGTTCGATGCGGAGCTTCAGTCCGGCGAGCTGGTCACCGGCTTCTGTCCCAACACCGGATCCATGCGCGGGCTGACCGCGCCGGGATCGCGCTGCTATCTCACGCAGCATGCTTCGCCAACGCGCAAGTACCGCCATGCGCTTGAGCTCGTGGAAGCCTCGGGCACGCTTGTCGGGATCAATACGGCCCGCCCAAACCATCTGGTCGAAGAAGCCATGAGGGCGGGCCTGCTCGGTTCTCTCAGCGATTATGCCGAACTCCGGGCGGAGCAGAAATACGGCGTCAATTCGCGCATCGACTTCCTGCTTGGCGATCCAGCAAGAGGCTTCGCCTATGTCGAGGTCAAGAACGTGCATTTCTGCCGCGTCCCGGGGCTGGCCGAATTCCCCGACAGCGTCACCGCACGCGGCGCCAAGCATCTGCAGGAACTGGGCGACATGGCCGAGGCTGGACATCGCGCCGTCATGGTCTATCTCATCCAGCGCGATGATGTGGACCGGCTGAGCCTTTGCCGCGACCTTGACCCGGTCTATGCAGCGGCTTTTGACCGCGCCATAAAACGCGGGGTTGAAGCTTGCGCCATACGGTGCAAGATCACATCTCATGAAATACGCGCTGAATCGCTCGTTCCCGTTGAGGAACCCGGCCTAAGCAGCGTAATATAACCTTCGACCGGCGCGAGGCCGGCTGCGACAAGACAAAGCGAGCCTTCCATGGTTACCTATATCGACGCGGCTTCGGCCCCGATGCGAAACACCGGCCAGATCCGGCTTTATGGCCAGGACGGCTTTGAAGGCATGCGCAAGGCAAGCCAGCTCACCGCACGGTGCCTCGATGAGCTCGTCGCCCGGGTCGTGCCGGGCGTGACCACCAACGAGATCGACCGCTTCGTCCTCGAATTCGGCATGGACCACAACGCCCTGCCCGCAACGCTCAACTACCGCGGCTACACCAAATCCTGCTGCACCTCGATCAACCACGTCGTCTGCCACGGCATCCCCAACGACAAGCCGCTGCGCGAGGGCGATATCGTCAATATCGATGTGACCTATGTGCTCGACGGCTGGCACGGCGATTCGAGCCGCATGTATCCGGTGGGCGAGATCAAGCGCGCCGCCGAACGGCTGCTCGAGATCACCCAGAACTCGCTGATGCTCGGCATAGCTGCGGTCAAGCCAGGCGCCCGCACCGGCGCCATCGGCCACGCCATCCAGACCTATGCCGAATCCGAACGCTGCTCGGTTGTGCGCGATTTCTGCGGTCACGGCGTGGGCAAGCTGTTTCATGACGCGCCCAATATCCTGCACTACGGCCGCCTGGACGAGGGTCCGGAGATGCGGCCGGGCATGATCTTCACCATCGAGCCGATGATCAATCTGGGCCGGCCGCACGTCAAGGTGCTTTCGGACGGCTGGACGGCAGTCACCCGCGACCGTTCGCTCACGGCGCAATACGAGCACACCATCGGCGTCACCGCGGACGGATGCGAGATCTTCACCCTGTCGCCCGCAGGCCTCGACCGACCCGGCCTGCCCGCATGACATCACGCCGCCGCCCGGGTCCGGATGAAAAAGGCCTGGGACAGGGCGGCTTGAAGGATGAGGGCGAGGACTACGCACCGCAGGATGAGCGCAGCTTCTTTGCCGAAAGCCGCCAGACAAAGACCAGGGCACAACCGCTCGCGCCCGGTCCCGGCGACCAGCCGGGCACTGCGAATGAGCATTACCACGGCCACCGCGACAGGCTGCGCCAGCGGTTTCGCGACAGCGGAGACCGGGCGCTCGCCGACTACGAGTTGCTCGAACTCCTGTTGTTCCGGCTGATCCCCCGCCGCGACACCAAACCCATCGCCAAGGCTCTGCTTGCCCGCTTCGGCTCGTTGCCCGAGGTGCTGGGCGCGCCAACCCATCTGCTCACCGAGGTCAAGGGCGTGGGCGACAGTGTTGCCACCGATCTCAAGCTGGTGGCAAGCATCGCCCACCGCATGCTCAAGGGCGATCTCAAGGGCAGGCAGGTTCTGGCGTCCTGGTCATCCGTGATCGAATATTGCCGCGCCGCCATGGCGTTCGAGACCCGCGAGCAGTTCCGCGTGCTGTTTCTCGACAAGAAGAACGCGCTCATCGCCGACGAGGTGCAGCAGACCGGAACTGTCGATCACACCCCGGTCTATCCGCGCGAAGTGGTCAAGCGCGCGCTTGAACTCTCGGCCACCGCGATCATCCTGGTCCACAACCACCCTTCCGGCGACCCGACGCCCTCGCGCGCCGACATCGAGATGACCAAGCTGATCATCGACACCGCGCGGCCGCTCGGCATCACCGTCCATGACCACATTATCATCGGCAAGGACGGGCACGCCAGTCTCAAGGGCCTTAAGCTGATCTAGTCCGGGGTCCAGCCGGTGCGCATTTCCGACCCTTCGAGAAAGCGGCTGGAATCAGCCCTGATCTCCGCAAGGCGCTCCGGCGCCATCTTGCCGAGCGAGCCCATGATCAGGCCCATGCGATGGTTCTGCCTCAGTGCGCGTTCGTTGACCGCGAGAAAGTTCCAGTAGAGATAGTTGAACGGACAGGCTTTTTCCCCCGTCTTCTGCTTCACGTCGAAGCGGCAGCCCGCGCAATAGTCGCTCATCTTGTTGATATAGGCGCCGGATGCCGCATAGGGCTTGGAGGCCAGGAAGCCGCCATCGGCATAGAGCGCCATGCCCACCACATTGGGCATCTCCACCCATTCATAGGCGTCCCAGTAGACAATCAGGAACCACTCCTGAACCTGTTTAGGGTCGATGCCTGCGAGCAGGCAGAAGTTTCCAAGAACCATCAATCGCTGGATGTGATGCGCATAGGCATTGGCCCTTGTTTCCGTCACCGCCTGGTGCAGGCAGTTCATGCCCGTCTCGCCGGTCCAGAAAAAGCCGGGCAAGGCCCGCGTCGCATCGAGCGCATTGGCGTCGGCATAGTCCGGCATCTTCAGCCAGTAGACGCCGCGGATGAATTCGCGCCAGCCGATGATCTGGCGGATGAACCCCTCGACAGCATTGAGCGGCGCCTTGCCGCCACGAAAAGCCTCCACAGCCTTGTCGCAGCACTCGCGCGGACCCAGAAGCCCGCAATTGATGAGCGCAGACAGGTGGCTGTGAAACAGAAGCGGCTCGCCCTGCTTCATCGCGTCCTGCCAGTCGCCGAACGTCGGTAGAGCCTCGGCGATGAACCAGTCCAGATAGGCAAGCGCATCGGCCCGCGTCACCGGATGGTCGAACGGTTGGAGATCGCCGAAGTGCCGGGCGAAGCGCTGTTCTACCAGTTCCATCACTTCCCGGGTGATCTCGTCCGGCTCAAACCTGGGACGAACGGGAATATTGACCTCGCGCGGCAGCGCCTTGCGGTTGTCGGGATCAAAATTCCACTGCCCGCCCTCCGGTTCACCGTCCACCATCAGATATCCGGTGCGCCGCCGCATCTCGCGGTAGAAATACTCCATCCGGAGGGATTTCGGCTGCTGCCCCTTGTCGTTCACCGCCCAGCTGACGAAATCCTCGTGGCTGGCGAGAAAGCGCGTGTCTGTGCGGATTTCCAGATCCACGCTCAGCTCTTCCCGCCATGTCTGGGCATCACTAAGCACGCGGACTTCAGACGGCTCGGTCATAACAACGCGGTGGGCGTCGTTTCGTCTGACAGCATCCGCGAGCGCCGCGCCGAAGGTTCCCGGATTGCCGTCATCGTCCAGAGCCAGATAATCGACGTCAAAGCCGTCCGCACGCAGATCCTCGGCGAAGTGGCGCATTGCAGTAAACAGGAACGCGATCTTCTTCTTGTGGTGACGGACAGAGGTCGCCTCGCCCATCACCTCGGCAAGAAAGATCACGTCACGCCCGGGCACAGCATCGGCGAGGCTCGAAAGGTTTCGCGACATCTGATCCCCGAGAACAAAGCGCAAGATTTTGGTCTCGGACATCAGGGCTCCCGGCCTATGAGCAATTACGGCGCCTGACACAGGCGCCGTTGATGCCTCTTACGTGAAATACGGCTCGATGGATTGTCTTGCCGGGACCACAGAGCTTCGCCAAGCCACGCGCCAACAAACGCAAAACGCCGGAGCAATAAGCCCCGGCGTTTGATGCTGTCGACTGCAGTTCGGTCCTATTCAGACGCTGCGTCGTCCTTTTTAGTGGCCTTCTTCTTGGCCGGCGCCTTCTTCTTGGCGGCAGGCTTCTCCTCGGCCTCGGCCTCGTCGTCGGCCATCAGCTCTTCCTTGCTCACGGTCTTGTCGGTCACGTCGATGACGGTGAGCATGTGGTCGATGGTCTTTTCTTCAAAGATCGGCGCGCGCAGAGATGCAACCGCGCCAGGGGTTTTCTGGAAATATTCGTAGATTTCCTGTTCCTGACCGGGGAACTTGCGCACCTGCTCGAACAGCGAGCGCTGCAGTTCCTCATCGGAAACCTGGATACCCGCTTCTTCGCCGATCTTGGACAGGACCAGGCCGAGACGGACCCGACGCTCGGCCAGCTTGCGGTATTCCTCGCGCGCTGCCTCTTCGGTCGTATCCTCGTCCTCGAAGGTCTTGCCGTTGTCGGTCAGTTCCTGGTTGATCTGGCGCCAGATGCTTTCGAACTCGGCGTCAACCAGCTTGGAAGGCGTGTCGAACTTGTGGGCTTCGTCGAGCTGATCAAGGATCTGCCGCTTCAGCTTCTGGCGGGTGATCTGGCCATACTGGCTTTCGATCTGCGAACGGATGATCTCGCGCAGCTTGTCGGCTGATTCGAGGCCCAGCGTCTTGGCCAGTTCATCGTTGATTTCCAGTTCACCCGGAGCGGCAATCGCCTTGACCGTGATGTCGAACTTGGCTTCCTTGCCGGCGAGATGGGCTGCCTGGTAGTCAGCGGGGAACGTGACCGAGATTTCCTTCTCGTCGCCGGCCTTGAGGCCGATGAGCTGCTCTTCAAAGCCCGGAATGAAGCGGTTCGAGCCGATGACCAACTCCGCATCCTGATCGGCACCGCCTTCAAAGGGCTCGCCGTCGAGCTTGCCGAGATAGTCGATCGTCACCTTGTCGCCGTCGGCGGCCTTGCCGTCCTTGGGCTCGTAGGTGCGGCTGTTTTCTGCAACGCGCAGCACCTGCTCCTCGACCTCTTCGGCAGGCACGTCGATGACTTCGCGCACGACCTTGAAGCTGCTCATGTCCGCCATGTCGAAGGCGGGGATGACTTCATAGGCGATGGTAAATTCGAAATCGGCGGCGCCGTTCAGGATCTGGTCGGCTTCCTTCTCGTCCTCGGTCATGGAGATCTCGGGCTGCGTTGCAGCCCGCTCGCCACGCTCGGAAAGGATCGCGGTCGGCTTTTCCTGGATCATCTCGTTGACGAGCTGCGCCATGATCGACTTGCCGTACATCTTCTTCAGATGCGAGATCGGCACCTTGCCAGGCCGGAAGCCCTTGATCTGCATCTTGCCCTTGGCTTCGGCAAGCTTCTCGTTCATCTGCGAATTCATGTCCGCAGCGGAGACGACAACCTTCAATTCGCGCTTCAGCCCTTCGGCAAGCGTTTCGGTAACCTGCATGTTCAAACCTTCATTTCCTCGCGACTGCGACCGTTCGGGTTGGCCCCGCGACTGGGCCGGCTTATCCGGCGTCGCCTGTGGCATTTTTCATTTCAGACTCCGAACCGGATCAACCGGCAGGACGCCTCTTCGTCTTTGCCCGCTCGTCCTGCGCCGCGGGAGCAGCCGGACTGGACATTAATCTGGTGCGGGTAGAGAGACTTGAACTCCCACGCCTTACGGCACCAGAACCTAAATCTGGCGTGTCTACCAATTTCACCATACCCGCTCTTGGGGCCGCAAAACACCGCTTGCGCGAGGCGACCCTGAACGCGTGCGCTCTATATCACCCGTTTGGCGCCGATCAAAGGAAAAATGACCCCGTCTGTCAGGGTTTTTGCCCGCAAGCCGGCCCTGGCGCGAATTATAGCCGGCTTTTCAGTACAGCGGTTCCTGGTAAAGCGTCTCGCCATCGATCATCAGGCGCGCAATTTGCGGTTCGCCATCATCCGAAACCCGCACCGCGACGGTCGTGCGGCCCTCGTTCTGGGCTTGTTCGATCTCAAGCCCCTCGCCTTCGGGCACATAATAGCGTTCGATCCCGTAACTCAGGCGTTCGATCGAATTCATGCCGCCCGTGGGCTGCGCAACCGTAATCCGGATCGGCAGCGACTTGAGCACCACCTCATCCGCCGTAACAGATTCGGGCTTGGAAAAGCTCGCCGCCTTGGCAACATAGGTCCCGTCGCTTCCCGGCGCCAGTGTCAGCCATACCGGCGCGGTTGTGTCCTGGACCGGCCAGGCCCCGGACACAAGGCTTTTCTCTATTGAGGAAATGTCGGTGTAGCCAAGCCGGACATAATCACCGCGCATCAAGTCCCGCGGATCGACCGGCTCGGTCCTGAGCACAATCTCGCGGCCGTCCCTGAGGATCGAGGCCCGCTTTTCGATTGCCAGCGCCAGTGTGCCGACGAGAACCGCGGCGGATACAAGACCGGCAACAACCGGGTTGAGCCGCAGTCGCAGCAATTTTCCCGCACCGGTCATGACCGCACCTCCTGTTTCGCGAACCGTTTCTCGATCTTCATGACCGCGAAAGCGATCAGGGCGAGCACAAGTCCGCCGCCAAACAGGAACCCGGCGCTTCCCACCAGCGATCCCAGCGTCTCGCTGACCACGTAGATCGTCTCGCAGGCAAAGGCAAAATAGGCAAACCGCCGCACCAGGCGGTTCTCGCCGCCGGCGATGGCCAGAACTGCCACGCTGATCACCAGGATGAACGCGGCAAGCACCATCTCGAGCGCCAGTCCGGGATTTTCGAGCGTGGCCTGGATCAACCCGAGGCCGGAGAGCAGCATGATTGCTCCATAGGCCGACGCCACCCCGTGCCGGGTGAGTGCGCTGCCGAAGACGGCGGGCGCGAAGGATCCGACCCCAAACACCACGGCTCCCATTGCGGCCAGGGCGTGGCCGGGCTCAAGGCTAGTGGCTTCCTCGATGATCCACATGGTCCATGAGATGAGCAGCAAGGCCGAGAGATGCCCGGCGATCCGCGAGCGCGAGCGCCAGGCCGACAGCCCTACGGCAACGGCCAGCGTCAGGACAATCACGTAGCCGGACAGGTTGAGGTCATTGCCCGAACGGGAGTCGAAAACCGTGGCGACGGTGAGGAGATAGCCAAATCCGAGCAGGCCTGCGCTGACCGCGGCCATCGGCGAGGAGAACGAGAGCGACACCACAAGCGCGCCGACGGTCCATGTGAGCATGAAGGCAGCTTCATCGCCGCTGAGGTGATACATCTGCCCGACAAGAGCGATACCGGACCCGTAACACAGCAGCGTGAAAACCAACGCGGCTTCGGCGACCCCGCCGGAGCCGCGTCTGAGCGCCTGAGCGGCCGCGGCAAGACCCGCTATTATAAGGACAAGGATCGTCACCACCCGCATCAGCCGGGGAATGGCTTCCCAGTTCGCCGCGATCAGGGCAATGACCGCAGCGCCGAACAACAACGCTGCCAGCACAGCCAGGACTGCCGACAGGCTGAACCCGGTGTGCCGCCGGTCATGATCGGCCAGCAGGATATCGCCCTGCCCGGGTTGCAAAAGCCCGCTCCGGGTCCAGTGCTCTATTTCGCGGGATAAAAACCTTCGAAGCATGGAACGATTCTCTCATTTCATTGGTTCGGGCAACAGAGTACACCAACCCGAAATCCGGACAATGATGGCCAAATCGGCACTCTGCCCGCAAAGATGCCGGCCTTGCACAGCTATCAGGCAAATATCAGGTAAACCGCCTTAAGCCATGCAAATACGGAATAGCTTCCATGATGATATTGCACTGCACAAATCGATTGAATGCCCCTATATTCAAAACATCGGAACGCCACGGTGGTGAGCCGAAACAGCAGGACAGAAGGAGATAGACCATGAAACTGATCCGCTCCTACGCCAGCTGGCGGAAATACCGCGAAACCTGCGTCGAGCTCAACAGGCTTTCGGAACGCGAGTTGAGCGACATCGGCATGTCACGGGGCGATATTCCATTCGCTGCACGGCGCGCCTTGTAGAGTTTCACGAATTCGGAGCGGCCTCCTCCTCCTCCCATAAAGCCGCTTCGATGTGACTGGTGTTCATCCTCCTCCCGAGCATCAGTCTCCCAAAATGGCGCCCACCGGATCCTCCTCCCCCGGTGGGCGTTATTTTTTTGCCCGGGCGTCACGCCGGGTTGCAGATCCTCCACATCACATGACCGCCAGACCGCCGCTTTCGCGTGGAGCGGAACGCTGCGCCGCATGCGGATCTTAACAAGTATTAACAAGCCTTTGTTAAGGTGTGTTGCAGAAACCGCATGGCACCTTTGCATTATTTTGCACTGCACAAATCGCACGGTCGCTCCTATATCGAGGTCAACAAACACAGAGCTGATTTCCAGCGAAACCTGAAAGGACCTAGACCATGAACTTCCGTAAGGCTTACAAGGACTGGCGCGACTACCGCAACACGGTCAACGAACTGTCCCGCATGTCTGAACGCGAACTCAACGACCTCGGCATCTCCCGCGGCGATATCCCCTTCGTCGCCCGTCGCCCCGGCCACTGAGCCTGCACCAACACTGCCCGGTACCAACCGGTCATCCAAACGGCGCCCTGGAGACAGGGCGCTGTTTCTGTTTGTGCGCCTGACATTCTGCGTCAAGCATGAGCCCCGCCGCACCACATGCCGCCCAAGATCCTTGCCTATTATATCAGCAGCTTCGAAAACTGACCCGAGGGTTAACCAGCCATTCCGGCCTTGCATATCAGGACTGCTTTTCTTGCTCTGCACAATCGGTCGGCAATCGCCTATATGAAGGGCATCAGATTGATCACACAGTAATCAGCGCCCGCAATGACAGGCGCCTACACGAGGAGACCGCCATGAACATTCTTAGCAGAGCACGCAGCTGGATGAAGACCCGCCAGACCGCACAGGAACTCGCCAACCTGTCCAACGAGACCCTCGCCGACATCGGCCTGACCCGTTTCGACATCGACAATGTGGCACGCGGCCTTCGCACCCGCTAAGTGTATATGAAATGACCGCTCGTTACGGCGTCCCCTGGGGCGCCGTTTTCGTTTGGGCCAAGCCCTGCAAAACATCTTTGAGACGGGACCGCGCCCGTGGTAAACGGACGCCATGACCAAGAACAACTCTTCTTCCTCTCCCATTCATGTGATCGGCGGCGGGCTCGCCGGCTCCGAAGCCGCCTGGCAGATCGCGCGACGCGGACTTCCGGTGGTCCTGCACGAGATGCGGCCGGTGCGCGGCACCGATGCGCACAAGACCGACAGCCTGGCCGAGCTCGTCTGCTCCAATTCGTTTCGCTCCGATGATGCGGAGAATAATGCCGTCGGCGTCATCCATGCCGAGATGCGGCTCGCCGGTTCGCTGATCATGGCCTGCGCCGACAAGAACCAGGTCCCCGCAGGCGGCGCGCTGGCCGTCGACCGCGAAGGCTTTGCCCAGGCCGTCACCGACGCGATTGAGGCCGAGGAGCTGATCACCATCGCCCGCGAGGAAGTCACCGGCCTGCCGCCAGCCGAATGGGATCAGACAATCATCGCCACCGGCCCGCTCACAGCCCCCGGCCTTGCCGAGGCCATCAGCGCCGAGACCGGTCAGGACGCGCTTGCATTCTTCGACGCCATCGCCCCGATCATCCACACAGACTCGATCGACATGTCGGTGTGCTGGTTCCAGTCGCGCTACGACAAGGTCGGACCCGGCGGCACCGGCAAGGACTACATCAACTGCCCGATGGACAAGGACCAGTACGAGTCCTTTGTCGACGCCCTGATTTCTGGTGACACGACGGGCTTCAAGGAATGGGAAGGCACGCCCTATTTCGACGGCTGCCTGCCGATCGAGATCATGGCCGAACGCGGCCGCGAGACCCTGCGCCACGGCCCGATGAAGCCGATGGGCCTGACCAATGCCCACAAGCCCGACATCAAGGCCTATGCCGTGGTCCAGCTGCGCCAGGACAATGCGCTGGGCACGCTCTACAACATGGTCGGTTTCCAGACCAAGCTGAAATACGGCGCCCAGGCCGAGATCTTCAGGCTGATTCCCGGGCTCGAAAACGCCGAGTTCGCCCGCCTTGGCGGCTTGCACCGCAACACCTATCTCAACTCGCCACGGCTGCTCGACGGCACCTTGCAGCTCAAGAGCCGACCCGGCCTGCGCTTCGCCGGGCAGATCACCGGCTGCGAAGGCTATGTCGAAAGTGCTGCGATGGGGCTGCTCGCAGGTCGCTTCGCCGCGGCCGAACGTCTTGGGGAGCCTCTGGCGCCGCCGCCGCTGACCAGTGCCTTTGGCGCGCTGCTCAACCACATCACCGGCGGCCACATCGAAAGCAATGACGAGCCCGGCAAGCGTTCGTTCCAGCCGATGAATGTCAATTTCGGGCTGTTTCCGCCGCTCGATCCCGGCGTCATCCTTCGCCCCGAGGGCGGCGGCCGTTTCCGCGGCAAGGACAAGGCCAAGGCCAAGAAACAGGCCATGGCCCGCCGCGCGCTCAGTGATTTCGGCGCATGGCTGGACGGCGCCACCATTCGGCAAGCCGCCGAATAGCGCCTTCGAACCGTTTTCGCCGCTATTCCGCGGCGACCGCCGGGCTGCGTCCCGCCACGCCCGTGCCGGATGACGGCAGGCCTGGCATTCCGGCCGCCTCGGGATGTTGCGCCACGTAGTCGGCCTTCAGCTCTTCCGATCCCTTGCGTGATCCGTCATGGCTCCAGCCCGGAGGCGCGAACAGATAGGCAAGCCTTTCCGTGATCGTCAGGCCCGGCTGGAACGCATCGCGAAACATGTCGATCCACTCGTGAAACGCAACCTTGAGCGGATTGAAGGTGCCGACATTCTTGACGATGCCGTAGCGCGGCATGTCCTCGTCAAGTTCGGGCACGAAGCTGCCGAACATCCGGTCCCAGATAATCAGCGTGCCGGCATAGTTCGAATCGAGATAGCGCGGATTGGTGGCGTGATGCACCCGGTGATGCGACGGCGTGTTGAAGATCCATTCAATCGGCTTCCACATCCGGCCGATCGCCTCGGTGTGGATCCAGAACTGGTAGACCAGGTTGAGCCCGCCGACGAATAGCAGCAGAACGGGATGAAAGCCGATCAGCGCCAGCGGAATCCTCAGGATGAACATGCCGGTGAAGGTCCCGGTCCAGCTTTGCCTGAGCGCGGTCGACAGATTGTAGTGCTGCGAGGAGTGATGGTTGACATGCTCCGCCCAGACCCAACGGCAGCGATGGGCAATGCGGTGGTACCAGTAGTACCTGAGATCATCGAGAATGAAGCACAGCGCGATGGCCCACCAGGCCGTGCCGAAATCGTAGATCCGGAATTCCCACGCCCACATCAGCACAAAGAACGCCACAAACCCCAGCAGCAGGCCTGATACAACGTTGCCGACGCCCATCATCAGCGATGTCAGCGTGTCGCGGGTCTCATAATCGCCCCGGCGCTTCAAATAGCGGATGACGAACAGCTCCAGAAGGATCGCGATCACAAAGAACGGGATCGCCAGCTGCGTTACATCGGGAAAATCCTTCAAGTCAGGCATTGTGCCCCTCCCCCGGACCGGCGAAATTCGGGCTCGCCAGAACAAAGCTGCCACAGAGCCACAGCGACACTTCCGCCGCGTCCTCGTTGCTCAGAAACACATATTCCCCGCCCTTGAGGGTCGAATCATGAAAGGCGATCCTGAGCCCCGCCTCGTCTTCGAGCGGCTCCACCGCCACCGACCCGGGCAGAATCAGCCTGGCCACGTAATGCCGCCCCATGGTTTGCAGAAAACCCACCTTGCCGTCCGCGAGTCTGAGAAAGCAGGCCTTGCCGTCAGCGGTCATCGTCACCGAGCGAATCGCCTCGCCGGGATAGGCACGGGCGAACTCCATGATCGCTTCGCCGGTGTCGCGCGTCTCCTTCTGCCGAGAACCACCGCTGTAATGCACGGCGCCGATTACCAGCAGGACGCCGAAGGCGACCACCACAATCAAGGTTCCAAGGCTCATCAGCTCCCTCCGAATTGACGTGACTCCCGGACGCGTCAACGATCCGGACTATGCCTTGCCCCTCTTTCATGCGCAAGTCGTGGAAAAGGTCGGGGCAAACGCCGATCTTTCGACCCAAACAGTCAGTGCGCATCTGCCATGATCGCACCATCAGGCAGCGAACAGTCAGAATGCGCCGCGCCGTGCCGCGCGCCATAGGCGCCACTGCCGCCGCCATTGCGGCAACTGAGGCGTTGTCTCCAGACTGTCGGCGCCAAGTTTCTCGGCGCGCGCCAGAACCGGCTCGACGAGCGAGACCGGCAGATAGGCGGGAAAGACCAAAGCCGGCAATTCTCCAAGCGCAAGCCTCGCCTTGTCCAGATGCTCCCGCCCGAACCCGGCAAAGGCCCGTATGGCCGTTGAGAGAAGCGCCCGATCATCGCCACGCAAGAAGCCGTCGCGGTCAAGCCCGGTCGCAGCCAGGAGATCACCCGGGACGAACAGCTGTCCCCTGGCTTGCGTGATCGGCAACATCATCAGATGCCCCGCCACCGCCTGGGCCACGCCGGCATGACCGCTGGCGGTCGCCGTCTGCGCCGAACTGGCGGGATCGATCAGGAAGGCCGACATCTGCAGCATCGCCGACGCGGTCTCGCCGGCATAGCCCTCATAGCTCGAACGATCTGGCATCGGATCATCGTAGAGATCGAAAATCCGCGCCTCGCACATTGCGAGCAGCGGGGCTGCCGGCATGGTGCGGCGCGCGATCACCTCAAGCAGCGCTGCGGCGACAGGATGCGCCCGCGCCTCTCCGCCACGTTCACCGCCCAGCACGTCGCGCCACCATTGCAGCCTTACCTCGCCGGGCAACGGCTCGCGGACCCTGTCTCGGATCGCGGCAATTTCAGCATTGAAGAGCATCAGCACCAGGAGATCGTCCCGCGCCGCTTCCGGCATCAGCAGCAGCGCCAGATACCGGTCGATGTCCGCCCGGCGCAGATCCTGGACAAACTGCTCGCGCAGCGCCGGCGCAAACGTGCCTGATGAGCCCACCCCTGTCACACGCTCACACAGCGATCAGCGCGGCGGCAACCGCGCGTGATTCTGCCAGCATGACATTGTAGGTCCTGACAGCGGCGCCCGTGCTCATCGGATCGGACGAGACGTCTGCGGCCCGCAGCGCCGCCTTGAGATCGGCCGGCAGAGGCCGGATCTCCATGCCCGTTCCAACCAGCAGGAACTCGATCTCCAGGGTCTCCGCCATCACCTTCTCGAACAGCGCCGGTGTCAACGCCGCACCTTCGTTCGCGTCCCAGCCATATATGCCCGAGGGCAGGCACAGGATCGAGCCGCGATGTGACATGTCGGCAAAGCGGAACCCGCCATTGCCATAGGCCTCGATCGGCGCACGTCCGGGGAAATGCGCCTCGCGGATCTCTATGCCACGGGCCATGGCTCAGGCCGTACTCTTGTCGGCAATTCCCGGCGCGCTTTCCGTCGCTTCCTCGGTGTCCATCCCGACCCGGAACGTATCCGCCCGGAGCTTGAACAGGATCAGGACCGGAGCCGCGATGAAGATCGAGGAATAGGTACCGATCATCACGCCGAAGATCATGGCGAAGGTGAAGGAGCGAATGACTTCGCCGCCGAACATGAACAGCGCCAGCAATGCCAGAAGCGTTGTCACCGATGTCAGGATGGTGCGCGGCAGCATCTGGTTGATCGACAGATCGAGCAGCGCCGGCAGCGGCATCTTCTTGTATCGCCTCAGGTTCTCGCGGACACGGTCATAGACCACCACCGTGTCATTGAGCGAATAGCCGACGATCGTCAGCACCGCCGCGATACTCGAGAGGTTGAACTCGATGCCGGAAATCACGAAGATGCCGATGGTCAGCACCACGTCGTGCACCGTTGCGATGATGGCGCCAAGCGCGAACTGCCACTCGAACCGGAACCAGATATAGACGAGGATCGCCAGCAGTGACGCGATGACGGCAATGGTGCCGGCCTGCGCCAGTTCACCCGAGACCGTCGGGCCCACCACTTCGACACGGCGGATATCGTAATCGCCTTCAAGTTCGCCGCGAACCAGCGTGATCACCGTCTGCTCGGCATTCTCGCCGCCGCCCTGCGCCTGCACCCGGATCAGCACTTCACGCGGCGACCCGAATTCCTGCGCCTGGATGTCCCCTAGGTTGAGTTCGTTGAGCCTTGCCCGGATATCGCCAACATCGGCGTTTCCTTGCTTGGCCTGAACCTCGATCATCGATCCGCCCTTGAAATCGATGCCGTAATTCATGTTGATGGTGGCAAACAGCGCCAGCGCAGCCACCGAAGCTGCTGCGGAAAGCACGAAGGTGAAGCGGCGGATCTTCATGAACCGGAAGCTGAAATCACGTATGATCCCATCGAGCGCGCCACGCGGCATGACCTTCGGACGACGGCGACGCACCCATTCCGCAGCCAGCCAGCGCGTCAGCGTGAAGGCGGTAAAGACGGTTGTGACGATACCCACGGCAAGCGTCACGGCGAAACCGCGCACCGGCCCGGTGCCGAGATAGAACAGGATAATTGCCGCAATCAGCGTGGTGACGTTTGCATCGAGGATGGTCGAGAAGGCCTTGCTGAAACCCGCGTCAATCGCCTGTATCAGTGATCGACCGGCTTTGTGCTCCTCGCGTATCCGCTCGTAGATCAGCACGTTGGAATCGACCGCCATGCCGACGGTCAGAACGATACCGGCAATGCCCGGCAACGTAAGCGTAGCTCCCAGCATGGTAAGAATAGCAATGATCATCACCACATTGGCGATCAGCGCCAGATTGGCGATGAAGCCAAGCATGCCATAGGCTACGAACATGAACGCCAGCACCAGCAGCGCGCCGATGATGCCGGCAATTTCGCCGGCAGCAACCGAATCCGCGCCGAGACCGGGACCAACAGTGCGTTCCTCGATCACCGTCAGCGTCGCCGGCAATGCTCCAGCGCGCAGCAGGATCGCCAGATCATTGGCGCTCTGCACGTCGAAATTGCCGGAAATCTGCCCCGTGCCGCCCAGGATCGGTTCGCGGATCACAGGTGCCGAAATCACCTGCTCGTCAAGCACGATGGCGAACGGCAGACCGACATTGCGCGTCGTGGCCTGGCCGAAGCGCTGACCGCCCTTGGAATCAAATCGGAAGCTGACAACCGGCTCATTGGTGCGCTGGTCATAACCGGCCTGTGCATCGACGAGGTTCTCGCCCGAGACCAGAACCGTGCGCTCGATCAGATAGGGAATCGGCGGATCATCGGTCGAGTAAAGCACCTCGGAATTCGCCGGAGGACGGCCTTCGATCGCCTCCTGGATCGGCATCGACGAATCGACCATCCGGAACGCAAGCTTGGCGGTCTGATTGAGAAGGCTTTTCAGACGTTCCGGATCGGAAAGGCCCGGAACCTGGACCAGGATCCGGTCGACACCCTGGCGCTGGATCACCGGCTCGGTGGTTCCGAGTTCGTCGATACGCTTGCGCACCACCTCGATCGACTGCGCCACCGCCGAGGAGACCCGGTAGGTGATGCCGTCGTCGGTCAAGAGAATGCGCAGCAGACCGGTCTGTGGCTCCTCGATGCTCGCCTCGGCAACCGTACCGCCGCCGAACAAGCTCGAATTGACGGGCAAGGTCAGCTCTTCGAGCGCGGCCTTGGCCTCCTCGATCTGGGCCTCGTCGCGAATCCGGACCTGCACTACCTGTCCGGTCCCGGAAAGCCCGGTATAACCGATGCCGGCTTCGCGAAGAAGCCGCCGCACGTCATCGACGGTTGTGGTCAGCCTGTCCTTGATGATGTCCTGACGGTCCACCTGCAGGAGCATGTAGGAGCCGCCCTGAAGATCGAGACCGAGGGTAAGCTTCTTGGAAGGTGCCCAATCCGGCAGGCTGTCAGCCTGCTGCTGGCTCAAGAGGTTCGGCGCGGCAAAAACAACGCCGGCAAGAACTGCAAGCCAGATAAGGGTCGTTTTCCAACGGGAGAAATAAAGCATGTTGCTCTCGGTTCATCCTCGGGGACGAAATTGGTGGTAAAAGAGGGCCGGCGTCAGACGGGCAGAAAGTTTATCTGTCCGTCATTTGCGGCTATTCCTTGGCGGGCTCGCCCTTGACGCGAACATCGGCAATCAGGCTGCGAATAAGTCGGACCTTCACGCCATCGGCGATCTCGAGCTCCAGCTCAGCGTCATCGATCACCTTGGTGACCTTGCCGACAATTCCGCCGCCCGTGATGATCTGATCGCCGCGGCGAACATTCTTCAGCATTTCCTCGCGTTTCTTCATCTGCGTGCGCTGCGGCCGAATGATGAGGAAATACATGATCACGAAGATCAGCAGGAACGGCAGGATCGACATCAGGATCTCGCCGCCGCCGCCCATTGCGGACTGGGCATAAGCCGGGGTCACAAACATGAAAAACTCCTTGAGGGTAAGCTTGGGGGAGAGCCCGAGGGCTCCCCGACAGTCGAGCGGAATATAGTGGCAAGATAGCCGAATGCAACGCAAACATGGGACAATCCGGGCCGAATTGCCGGCCAAAACAGCTTTTCCGTACCATCATGCCGTGCTACCCGCTTGGGTGCATGTCCCGCCCGGGTGATTTCGCCCGAACCAGACGGAAATGCACCCATTCTGAATCACGGTCGGCCACCCGCGCGTTCGTCCCGATGAACGCCATGCCGGGCGCCACATCGCCACGTCAACAACAGCCTGGACATTCCCATGCAAGATGAAACCGCCCGCCAGATCCTCGTCGAACTCGCCCGCCTGTCGCGCGCCGTGGAAGCGCTGGCGCCGTCCGTGCCGGCAACGAACAATTTCGATGCGGCGTCCTGTTTTGTCTGGGATGCGGACAATCAGCATCTGGCGCCGGTGACCAGGCCGAACCGGATCGAGATCTCGCTGATCAAGGGTGTCGATCATGTCCGCGACATTCTGGTCGACAACACCCGCCGTTTCGCCACCGGACTGCCCGCCAACAATGTGCTGCTGTGGGGGGCGCGCGGCATGGGGAAATCCTCGCTGGTCAAGTCCGTCCACGCAGCCCTTGCCGCCGCGCCCGGTCTGGCTGCCCCGCTCAAGCTCATCGAGATCCATCGCGAGGACATCAACTCCCTGCCCGCGCTGATGGCGATCCTGCGACCCGCCCCGGCGCGTTTCATGCTGTTTTGCGACGATCTGTCTTTCGATCACGACGACACCGCCTACAAGTCGCTCAAGGCGGCGCTCGATGGCGGCATCGAAGGCCGGCCCGACAATGTATTGCTTTATGCCACGTCCAACCGCCGCCACCTGCTGCCGCGCGACATGATCGAGAACGAGCGGTCCACCGCCATCAATCCGAGCGAAGCGGTGGAGGAAAAAGTCTCGCTGTCCGATCGCTTCGGGCTCTGGCTCGGGTTTCACAAATGTTCCCAGGACGACTATCTGGAAATGGTCTCGGGCTATGCCGCCCATTTCGGCCTCGACACGGATCCCGAAGCACTCAGGGCCGAGGCGCTGGAGTGGTCGACAACGCGCGGCGCGCGGTCGGGACGCGTGGCCTGGCAGTTCATCCAGGACCTGGCCGGCCGGCTGGGCAAGGCGATCTGACCCGGACTGCCGAGTCGCAGACGAAAAAAGGCCGGCGCATCCCTACGCCGACCTTTTCACTTTCGCCTGGAGGGGCGTCTACTCGAGATATTTCGTCGGATCGACCGGCGTCGCATTCTTGCGGACTTCGAAATGCAGCCGCGGCGTCTTGGCGACGCCGGTCATGCCGGAACTGGCGATCACCTGGCCGCGCACAACCTTGTCGCCGCGCGCCACGTTCAGGGTGTTGGCGTGGGCATAGACGGTCACCAGGCCATCATCATGCCGGACCAGGACGGTCTTGCCGTATTCCTTCAATCCGTCGCCGGAATAGATCACCACGCCATTCTCCGCCGCCTTCACCGGGGTGCCGGCCGGAAGGGAAATGTCGATCCCGTCATTGCGCTTGCCGTTTTCGGACTTGCCGAATCCGGTGATCACCTGGCCGCGGGCGGGCCAGCGGAACTTGTCGATCCCGGTCGAGGCCGGAGCGATCGAAGCCGTGTCGGAATTGGTTTTCGCCGCCACACTGTCTTCTGCGGCACTGACCGGCGGCGTGTAGGGCTTGGGCGCGTCGGCAACCGTTGCAGCATTGACCGAAGCTGTCGTGGTCGACCGGTCGACGCTCTCGCTTCCCGCCGCCGGAATGACGAGCGACTGGCCGATGCGGATGTTTGATCCCGAAAGATTGTTCGCGGACTTGAGCGCATCGACACTGACACCGTGGTTGCGGGCAATCTTGCTCAGGGTGTCGCCGCTTGCAACGGTATAGCTGTTCCCAGCCGAGCTGCCCGAATCGGGATTGGCTGCGGAGACAGTCGATGTCTGCGACGAATCGGTTTCGGTCCTGGGACTGCGCAGGGCCGGCGCGCTCGGCAACACGGCCACATCCTGGCGCGGCGAGCGTACCGGCAGCGGGACCCGGTCCTGCCTGGCTTCGCCGCGCAGGCCTGTGCCCGAATTGGCGGCAAGCGTATTGGGATCGCTGTCCGGCGCCGAGACAGGCGACTTGCGGGAATAGACATAGACAGGGATCAGCAATTCGCGCCCGGCGGAGACCCGCGACGCGTCGTCAATGCCGTTGGCCTTCATGATTTCGCCGGCAGGCACGCCGTAGCGCTTGGACAGGTTGTAGATCGTCTCGCCCGGCCCGAGCGTGATGCGGGTCCCGCCAGTCGTCGTCCAGCCAGCGCCCTGCGGCGCGGTGCCGGTGACGATCGGATCGGGCGCGATGACCGGATTGCTGGTGTTGGCGTAGTCCGGCTTGACCGGCACGCTGGAGTTGAGCTGCTGCGGCCTTTCGGGAAACGGTTGTGTCGCCGGCGCAAGTGCCGGCCGCACTATCGGCTCCGGATTCCGCGAGGCCGTTGCGTCGGTCTGGCTGCGGACCGGCTGAACCGTTGGCAATGCCTGACGCGCGACGGAGGCGGTCTGCTTGTTTCCGCCGCCGATCAGGCTGGACGAGGACGCGGACGTCCGGGCCATCGAGGGAACCGAGCCGGTGGCGGTCGGATCGTAGCCTACCTGCGAGGGAGAACGGTAGTCGCCCGGGAAAGCCTGCGAAGATGCGGGGGCCTGCGGATAGCCGCCGGACACTCCGCTTGGTGAACTCAGGTTTTCGCCGACATCGGCCATCGGCGCCAGCGATGACGAGGACGGCGCGGGCACCGACGCGGTCATCAACTGATCCGTGTTTCGGTAGGAGAACCGGTCTGCATCCGAACTGCAAGCTGCAGCGGAGCCCGCCAGAAGCGCGACACCAAGCAATCGGGTCACTGAAACACCGCGAACGACAGTCTGTTTGACACGCATAACATTACCCAATCAACGCAATACCAACTGCGATGATTAAAGCGCGTTAGTGTTACTCATCGGTTAAAGCAGCGAAATTCTGTGCCTTTTGATGCAGAAAGGGCACTCACAGCGCCAGCGCAAGGCCCGGCGTAAAAGGCAGATAAGGCACGTCGAACAGGTCCTCGCGCTCGAAGCGGCTGCCGATCTTTGTAAGCCGGGCCATCTGGGTCCTGCCGCTCTCGCTGACGATCGGTGCAAGCATGACACCGCCCGAGGCCAGTTGGTCGATGAACTGGCGCGGCATGCCGTCAAAAGCACAGGTTGCAAGGATGCGGTCAAACCCGCCCTCCCCGTTCATGCCTTTCAGGCCGTCCGCCTGCCGGGCGACAACATTGCCCACGCCCAGATGAGCGAAGCGCTGCTGGGCGAGCTGGACAAGTGTCTTGTAGCGATCGATCGTCACCACCCGTTCCGCCAGGCGGGCCGCGACCGCGGCGAGGAAGCCGCTGCCGGTGCCGATGTCGAGAAACCGGTGGCCCGGCTCGATCTGCAGCAGTGCGATCATCCGCGCCACCAGATCGGCGCTTTCGGCGAAGCCGCCGCAATCGATCGGCACAAGCCGGTCCTGATAGGCTGCATCTGCGTAAGCGGCAGAGACGAACAAGGTGCGCGGCGTTTGCTCAAGGGCTGTGAGTAGCGCCTTGTCGGCTATGCCTTCGGCGCGAAGCCGCAGGAAAAGCCCGGCATATCCCTCCTTCTCGAGAAGCCGCACATTCATCGCTCAATCTTCCAGGGCTGCGGCCAGTTTCTCCTGGACAGCGTGATTGGTCAGGTCGAGCTTGAGGGGCGTCACCGAAATGTAGCCTTTGGAGATTGCCTTGATGTCGCTGTTGGCCTCCGGCGAGAAGTCGCGGCGGCCGAACTTCAGCCAGAAATAGGGAAACCCTCGACCGTCCTCGCGTTCCTCGATGGAAAGCCCGTGCGTCAACTGACCCTGATCGGTGACGATCACGCCCTTGACCTCGTCGGCCGGGCAATTGGGGAAGTTGACGTTGAGCAAGGTGCCCTGCGGCAGGTCGATGGCGACAAGCTTCTTGAGCAGCGCCGGCGCCAGCGCCTCGGCCACGACCCAAGGCACGATCCGGCCATCGGACCAGTTGTAGGCCTGGCTCATGGCAATCGAGCGGACGCCCAGAAGCGTGCCTTCCATGGCGCCGGCGACTGTGCCCGAATAGGTCACGTCATCAGCCACGTTCTGGCCGGAATTGACCCCGGACAGCACGAGGTCCGGACCCGGGTCCATCAGGCTGCGAACCGCCATGATGACGCAATCGGTCGGCGTGCCGCGCAGTGCATAGGTCTTGTCGCGCACCTGGCGCAGCCGCAGCGGTTCGGACAGGGTCAGCGAATGGGCAAGCCCGCTCTGGTCGGTTTCAGGCGCCACAATCCAGACATCGTCGGACAGCGTCCGGGCGATGCGCTCCAGCACCTCAAGTCCCTCGGCATGAATGCCGTCGTCATTGGTGATGAGTATGCGCATTGCCAATCCCCTTAACTATGAATGTCTTACGCGGCCTTCTCGATCCTCGTGAGCCCGCCCATATAGGGCTGCAAGGCGTCGGGCACGGTGATCGATCCGTCGGCATTCTGGTAATTTTCCATAACCGCGATCAGGGCGCGACCGACGGCGACGCCCGACCCATTGAGCGTATGGACAAAGCGTGTGGCCTTGTCGCCCGGCTTGCGGCAGCGCGCATTCATCCGCCGCGCCTGGAAATCGCCACAGACCGAGCAGGACGAGATCTCGCGATAGGCTTCCTGACCGGGCAGCCAGACTTCGATGTCGTAGGTCTTCTGCGCGCCAAACCCCATGTCTCCGGTGCACAGCACGATCGTGCGGAAATGCAGGCCAAGGCGCTTGAGCACGTTTTCCGCGCTCGCCGTCATCCTCTCATGCTCTTCGAGCGATGTTTCGGGCGTCGTCACCGAGACCAGCTCGACCTTGGTGAACTGGTGCTGGCGCAGCATGCCGCGCGTGTCGCGGCCCGCCGACCCGGCTTCCGAGCGGAAGCAGGCGGTCTGCGCGGCATAGCGCCTGGGAAGCTCGTCATCGGCAATGATCTCGCCGGCAGCCATGTAGGTCAGAGGCACTTCGGCGGTCGGGATAAGCCAGCGCCCATCCGTTGTGCGAAACAGATCATCGCCGAACTTGGGCAGCTTGTCGGTGCCGTAGGCCGCCGCGTCATTGACCATCAGCGGCGGATTGACCTCGGTGTAGCCATGCTCGGCTGTGTGCAGGTCTAGCATGAACTGGCCCAAGGCCCGTTCCAGCCGCGCAAGCCCGCCGGTCAGGATGGTGAACCGCGCGCCCGACATCTTCGCGGCGCGCTCGAAATCCATCATGCCCAGGTCTTCGCCCAGTTCGTAATGTTCCTTCGGCCTGAATCCCAGATCCGGCTTCTGGCCCACCTTGCGGACCTCGACATTGCCGCCCTCGTCCGCGCCGACCGGCACTTCGTCGAGCGGGATATTGGGCAGCACTGACAGGGCATGCTTGAGCGCCTCGTCAAGCTCGCGTTCCCTGGCCTCTCCGGCCTGCAGTTCGTCCTTGATGGTGGCCACTTCGGCCTTGAGGCTGTCGGCCGTAGCCTGGTCCTTGGCGGCCATCGCCTTGCCGATCTCCTTGGACGCAAGATTGCGGCGTTCCTGCAGCGCCTGCAGCAGGCCCACATGGCTGCGGCGCGCTTCATCCAGCTCGATCAGGCTCGCGGCCTGGGGCGCCGCGCCGCGCTTGGAGAGTGCCGCGTCAAGGGCTTCGGGATTGTCTCGTATCCATTTGATGTCAAGCATGGCTGGCCCCGGTCGTAAATTGGCAGCGCCAGCACCGCGCCCGCGCCGTAATGCGGCGGGGATGCGGCGTTCACTCGGGAGCTCAGGCGTCCGATCTGGGTTCGGCGTCACCGGACGAATCTGTCTCGTCAGCTTCTTCCGCCAAAGCCGCTCTCGCAGCGCGCTGACGCTCCACGAGTCGGGCGCAATAGATGCCAATCTCGTAAAGAAGGATGGTTGGCAGCGCAAGCCCGATCTGGGAGACCGGATCGGGCGGCGTCAGGATCGCGGCGGCGACAAAGGCCGCGACAATTGCGTATTTTCGCTTGTCGGCAAGCCCCTGACTGCTGATCAGCCCGACGCGCGCCATGAGCGTCGTCACCACCGGCAACTGGAACACCAGCCCGAAGGCAAATATCAAAGTCATGATCAGCCCGAGATATTCCGACACCTTGGGCAGAAGCATGATTGAAGCTTCACCGGAGCCGCCGGTCTGCTCCATCGACAGGAAGAACCACATCACCATCGGCGTGAAGAAGAAATAGACCAGTGCCGCTCCGATAAGGAAAAGCACCGGCGAGGCGATCAGGAACGGCAGGAAGGCGCCCCGTTCATTCTTGTAGAGCCCCGGCGCCACGAACTTGTAGACCTGGGTCGCGATCATCGGAAAGGCGATTACCAGACCGCCGAACATGCCGATCTTGATCTGCGTAAAGAAGAATTCCTGCGGCGCAGTGTAGATCAGCTCGATCTTGCGGTCGTCCATGCCAGCCCACTCGACCGCCCAGGTGAACGGCACAACCAGAAAGTTGAACAGCGGCTTTGCAAAGGCGAAACACAGCAGGAATGCCAGGAAGAACGCGCCGATCGCCCACATAAGGCGATTACGCAGCTCCATCAAATGTGCAAGCAGCGGCTGCGGCTTGTCGTCGATATCGTCGCTCACGCCTGGCCCTCGCCTTGCTTGGTTTTCCTGGCGCGTGGCGCTGCCTTGGCAGGAGCCTTGGTGCTGGCGGCCGCCGATTTGGCCGGGGCCGCAGGAGCAGCCTTGGTCTTGGGCGGTGCCTTGGCGGCAGACTTCGGCGCCGCCGCCTTCGGTGCAGGCTTGGCTGCCGCTGCCTTGGGCTTCGTCGGCGCCTTTGCAGTCGTCGACGCTGAAGGCGAGGCTGCCGTCTTTGCTGCCTTGCCCCCGGCATCAGTTGCAGCGGCAGGCTTCGAAGCTGTCTTGGATTCAGCCTTCGGTGCGGTCGAGGCCGGGTTCTTGGCCTTGATTTCCGGCGCACCCTCCGGGAGCTTCATCGTCGCCTCCGGAATGTCGGTCTTGGGTTTCCATGACGGCGTCTCGGACGGCGCGTTGACGGTCTTTTCGATGTCCGAACGGATGGAATTCGCCGTATCCTTCAGCGGATTGACCGCATCGCGAATGCTCTGCATCGGGTTGAGCTTGCGGGCGTCGTCGAAGGTTTTCTTGACGTCGTCAAGTTCGGCTTCGCGCAGCGCCTCATCGAACTGCCCCCGAAACTCATTGGCCATGCCGCGGAGCTTCTTCGTGGTCCGCCCGAAAGCGCGCAGCATAGGCGGCAGGTCCTTCGGACCGACCACGATGATCAGCACAATGGCGACGACCAGGAGCTCTGGCCAACCGATGTCCAACATTCAGACGTCTCCTCACCCGTCAGGGCAACGGGATTGGGTGTCAGTGGTGATTTTTCGATTCTTCCGGCTTGTTTTCAACCGTCTTCGTCTCAGGCGTGGCTTCTTCGTCGCCCATGCCCTTCTTGAAGTTCTTGATTCCCTTGGCGACGTCGCCCATCAGTTCCGGAATCTTGCCGCGGCCGAACAAAAGCAAAACGACGACCAGAACGATAAGCCAATGCCAAATGCTGAATGAACCCATGATACTCTCCTGTCTGCATCCCACCCTGATTTAGGGTGTTTAGCCGTTTCTTTCAAACACCAAAATGTCACGCTCGTTGACCGTGACGGAAACATCGCGGACGCCCGCCCTTAATTGGCCAGCGCGAATGCGGGCGTCAATTGGACTTTCGCCTCCAGCAACCACCAATGTCACCAGTTCCTCCACGCCCAGGAAACGGCGCGCCACCACACGGGCTGAAACACCGCACGGCGTCTCCGTAACTTCGACGCCCGGCAGCCTTATGGCAATCAGGACCTCCGCGCCATCGGAAAAACCGCGGGCTTTCACCGGACCGACCGGCGTTTGCGCCATTTCGCCTGAAACGATACCTTCAAACACATTGATTTCGGAAAAGAAACCGGCGGCGAAGAGATTGACCGGGCGATGATAGAGATCCTCGGCCGTGCCCACCTGCACGAGCGCCCCGTCCCTGAGCAAGGCGATACGGTCGCCCATGCGCATGGCCTCCTCCGCGTCATGGGTCACCACCACTGCCGTGGCGCGCGCCTCGCGCAGGATCGCCAGTGTTTCGGCCCGGACGCTGTCCTTGAGACGCGAATCGAGCCCCGAGAACGGCTCGTCCATCAACAGCACCGCAGGCCGCGGCGCCAGCGCCCGTGCCAACGCCACGCGCTGTTGCTCGCCGCCTGAAAGCGCATGCGGATAGTTGTCGGCATAGTGCACCATGCCGACGCGGTCGAGCGCGGCAAGCGCCTCGCGCTTTGCGTCAGCTGACGTCAATGCCGTCAGCCCGAACCGGACATTGTCCAGGATCGTCAGATGCGGAAACAGCGCGAAATCCTGGAACATCAGTCCGATGCCGCGGCGTTCCGGCGGCAGGTTGACGGCCGGACCCGCGATCTCCCGGTCATTGAGCAGGAGCCTGCCCCGGCCCAGTGGCTCGATCCCCGCGGCTATGCGCAGCAAGGTTGTCTTTCCAGATCCCGACGGACCCAGCAGGCACAGGACTTCGCCCGGTTCGGCCGACAGCGTCACGCCGCGCAATGTCTGCAGGTCACCATAGGCGTGATGCACGTCCTCAAACGCCAGCCGCGCCGCAAAGGTCACCCCTGCCGTCCTGCGCGCGTTGGCCGCTCTTACTTGCTGTCTCACCTGGGTTGGACCCTTGCTGTCAGTCTTGTGCGTGTCCGGAAAAGATCCGGAACACGCAGGCTTAGTCCTCTGCTTCACCCATCGGTGTCAAGAGACCAAGCTCTTCGAGGTCCATCTGGGTTAGCGGATCCTCTTCGTCGGTCAGATCGTCATTGGCGGGAAGGACCGGCGGCTGGAAGTTCGATGGCACCCGCCCCGACAGCAGTCCCGCACCCTTGAGTTCGTCCATGCCGGGCAGATCGCGAAGATCCTCAAGCCCGAAATGATCGAGAAACGCGGGCGTCGTACCATAGGTCACCGGACGACCCGGCGAGCGGCGCCGGCCGCGCATGCGCACCCATCCGGTTTCAAGCAACACATCGAGCGTGCCCTTGGAGGTGGCGACACCGCGCACGTCTTCGATCTCGGCGCGGGTCACCGGCTGGTGATAGGCAATGGTCGACAGCACCTCAAGGCCCGCGCGCGAGAGTTTCTTGACCTCGGTCTCCTCCTGGCGGATCAGGAATCCCAGGTCGGCTGCGGTGCGGAACGCCCAGGCGTCGCCGACCCGCACCAGATTGACACCGCGATGGGCGTAGCTCTCGGCCAGACGCTGGATCACCACGCCGACGGGCGCGCCCTGCGGCAGCTTGGCTGCAATCAGGTTCTCGGCCACCGGGCCGCTCGAGGCAAAGATCAGCGCCTCGGCGATGCGCTCGGCCTCGTGCAGCGCACGGTCCCTGAGCGCGTCGAGAGCGTCCCGTGTCATCTCCTCACCCTCCGCATGGTCAGCCTCGCTGCCATAGGCAACGGCCGAGCCGTAACCGGGATCCATCATCATGGCTTGCTCCCTGCGCTTGCGGCGAGCTGTTGCGGGCGCCGCATGAAGATCGGTTGGAAGGCGCCGTCCTGGCGGATCTCAAGCCGCCCTTCCCGCACCATCTCAAGGCTGGCCGCGAACGAGCTGGCAATCGCCGTCACCCGTTCCTCGGGATCGGACAGGTAGCGGATCAGATATTGATCGAGCGCCATCCAGTCCTTGAGCTCGCCGATCAATCGGACCAGTATAACCCGGGCATCAGCCAGCGACCAAACCCGCCGCCGGGCGATGGTCACCTGGGTCACGGTCTGGCGCTGTCTCTGCGCGGCATAGGCGGTCAGAAGATCATAGAGCGTCGCGTCGAAATTCGATGTCTTGTCGATTACCATCGGTTCGGGTTCACCGCGCGCAAATACATCGCGCCCCAGACGGTTGCGGTTGACCAGCCGTGTGGCGGCTTCGCGCATGGCTTCCAGCCGCTTGAGCCGGAACGCCAATTGCGCCGCCATCTCCTCTCCGCTCGGCTCATCGCCCTTGGGGCTGTGCGGGATCAGCAGGCGGGACTTGAGATAGGCGAGCCAGGCCGCCATTACCAGGTAGTCTGCCGCCAGTTCGAGCCGCAACTCGCGAGCTTTCTCCACAAACAGCAGATATTGCTCTGCCAGAGCCAGAACCGAAATCTTCGCCAGATCGACCCGCTGGGTCCGCGCCAGATGCAGCAGGAGGTCCAGCGGTCCCTCGAAGCCTTCGACGTCGATCACCAGCGACGGATCGCCAATGGCCCGGTCGACCTTGACGTCTTCCCACATCGCATCCATGGGCGTCTTGCCCGCTGGAGTTCTGTCGGGTCCGCCAGCGTTATGCCGGTTGCCGTTGCTCACTTGTGCCGCCTTTCACCCTCAAGACGCCGCCATCAGCCCCTCGAATTCTTCCCGCAATGCAGCCTCGTCGCTGCCATCAGGCGCCCGGAACGCCGCCATCACGGCTTTCGCGCGCCGCAGGCTGTCTCCCGACAGGTCAGGCGTGACCGAGGCCACCGCCTCCATTTCCGCCCTGTCGCCATTGCAGTGCAAGGTGACATCGCATCCTGCAGCGAAAATTGCACCTGCCCTGGCGGCGAAATCCCCAGAAAGCGCATTCATCGAGACATCATCCGACATCAACAGACCGTCAAACCCGATTTCTGTGCGAATCACCTCGTCAATCACACGGCGCGAGGTGGTGGCGGGATGATCCGGATCGATGTCCGTGTAGACAACATGCGCCGACATCGCCATGGCCTCACCTGAAAGCGCCCTGAACGGCGCGAAGTCGCGCGCAGACAACTCGGCCCGGGACGCCTCGACGCGCGGCAATTCGTAGTGGGTATCGGCGCCGGCGCGGCCGTGACCGGGAATGTGCTTGATCACCGGCAGCAGCCCGCCCGCCTTGAGCCCCTCGCACGCAGCCGCTCCCAACACGGCAACCAGGCCCGGCGTGATCCCATAGGCCCGGCTGCCGATCACCTCGTGGCCGCCGGGCGCCGGCACATCCAGCACCGGCAGGCAATCGACCGTGATCCCGAGCGGATGAAGATCGAAGGCATGAAGCCGCGACATGATCCAGGTGGCGCGCAGGCCCGCCTCGGGATTGGCCGAGTAGAGCGCGCCCAGATCCGCACCCGGCGGATATTGCGGCACGAGCGGCGGCTTGAACCGCTGCACCCGTCCCCCCTCCTGATCGATCAGCACCGGCGCGTCCGGACGGCCGATGCTCTCCCTGAGGCTCGCTGTCAGATCCGCAACCTGATGGAGGCTCTCGATGTTGCGGCCAAACAGGATGAAGCCCCACGGCCTGTGTTCGGCAAAGAACGCCGCCTCCTCAGCCGCGAGAACTGGCCCTGCACACCCGAAAATAACTGCTTTTGATTCGCTCATCCACGGATGGTAGCCGATTGATCCGGCTTTGACAGGCTGCGTTTGCGTGGCGGCCACTCACGCAGGCAAGCCGCACCCGAGGGCGCGGCCTGAGCAGAACAGGCCCGGCGGCGGCGACCCGTCTAGCGGGACACGAAGCAGCTTCCACCGGCCGCCTTGTAGCGCTCGCAGAGAGTATTGGCCTCATCGCGGTTGCCGGCCGGGATCCGGACCCGGTGGAACACGCCCTTGCCTGGAATGTCCGCGCGCTGGATATCCACCCCGCGACCGCCGATGACCGAATCGTAACGGCTCGACAAGGTTCGCCAGGAGGCCTGGGCGCCCTCTTCGCTCGGCTGCGAGGCGATCTGCACATAATAGCCGCCGGGATTGGCGACCGGCGCGGCCGCGGCCGGAGCCGCGGGTGCCGCAGCAGCAGGGGCAGAAGCCACCTCCGTCGGCTGGGCCGGCTGCTCTGGCGTGGCCGGCAGGTTTTGCGGATTGGCGACCGCGCCGCCCTGGGTCACGGTGCCGACCACGGTCACCGGCTGGTCGGCCGGACGGTTCTGCGGAACCGGCGCGCGGATCGGCTGGGTGGTGACAACGCGGACCGGCGCAATCGACTGCTCCGCAGCCGGCGTGTCGGTCGAAGCGGGGGCAAGCGCCGGGGTTTCCAAGCCAGCAACAGGAGCGGGCTCGGCTGCGGCTTGTTCCAACGGCGCCGGGTCTGACGCCGGTTCGGCAAGTTCTGCAACCTCAGCTCCTTCCGGCTGCGCGGTGATGGCTTCAGCCGCGCCGGGCTCAGTCAATGCTGGCGTCGGTTGCGCCACGGCAGCTTCCGGCTCGGGTTCAAGCTCTTCACGGGCGACGATCGAGCCATCCGGCTTGACGATCATCGTGCGGACGCGGCGCGGCGACACCACCGGTGCGCTGGCGGCATCGGAAACACCGTCCGCCGCTTCGCTGTCTGCGGCCAGACGCTCTTCGGATTTCTCCGTCACATCGCCACGGCCTTCGAGCGGAAGAACTTCCGGATCGAGCGTTCGCTGGACCACATCAACCGGCTCTTCCGCCGTATTGACCAGCGACGGCTGTCCCGGCGAACTGGCGTCGCCGCCGGCAACGCGATCGTAAACCGCCTTGTCCTGGTTGGGCACGGTCTTGCCACCGGGGTTTTCCGGCAGCACCTTCACCGGCTCGGTGTCAGCCCGAATGATGCGCGGACCGCCATCGGCAACCCTGTCGTCGCCCGACAGCATGCTCCAGCCCAAGGCACCGGCGCCCGCAAGCACCGCGATGCCGAGAACGGCGAAAGCCAGAACGGCGCCGCGTGAGCCGCGCTCGCGCTGAGCAGGCTCTTCCGCCGCTTCCACGCCGTCATCATCGACATAGGCCAGATCGCCGTCAGCATAGGCCAGTTCATCCGGATGGGCCTGGGACCCTTCAAAGGAATGCCCCGACGGCTCGACGCCAAGCTCGCGCTCAAGCGCGATGTAATCATCGGACGTCTCGTAGCCGCGGGGGGCCGCTTCCGTGCGGCCCCATGCCTCGGTTGACGCAAAGGATGCGCTGACGGCAGCACCGGAGTCCGCATCGGAACTATCGACAATTTCGGCAAATTCCCGCTCGATGTCCGTGTCATAGTCAGGTTCGACGGGCTGAGGCTCGTCATGCACCAGTTCGGGGACATCGATGTCTGCCACGGCCTCGACGCCGACATCGGGTACGGAAATAAGTTGCGGATCGAAATAGTATCCATTCTGCCCGGCCTGCTCCGCAGTCTCCGCCGTCTCGAACCCGTCAAGCCAATCGTCCTGATGGGGCGGCGTGTCCTGTGGATCCGGCACAGCGGCAACCGTCGGCGGCTCGGCAGCCGGTTCGGACTGGCTGTGCTCCTCGGCCGGCACCAGTCCGAGAAACGCTTCGGCCATCTCGTCACGCGCAGCGGTGCCCGTCGCGACAGGTGCCGCGACCTGCTGCCATGCGTCACGCTCCGGGCTATCAGCCGGCGCCGCCTCCATCGATGCGGCAGCATCGGGCTCGGCCCAATCATTGTCGAGGTCGACGGCGGTGTCGGCAAGCACCTGCTCGAGGTCAAGATCAAAGTCGAGATCGTCGGATGCATCGGAAGCTGCGTGAGCGGGATCCTGCGGGGAATCCGCAAATCCGAACATGTCCTCAAGCTCTTCGTCTAGCTCCTCGGCTACGGCATTTTCGATGCCGTCCTCGGACCAGCCATCCGACGTGTCAGCCGGGATTGCGGCATGCCCTGACAATTCCTCATCATCGGCAATATCGGCCAGCAGTTCTTCCGCGGCGTCGTCAAAAACAGAGCTCTCATCGTCTATGGAAGCGTCATCCCAACCGTCCTGCTCGGCGTCAGCTACAAAGTCGGTATAACCAGAGGCTTCAGGCGTCTCGCCGGTCGCGTCGTCCTGAACCACTGCATCCTGCAAGGCGAGAGTCTGCTCGAAGGAATCAAGTTCCGTGGAGAGAAAATCTTCAAAATCGAGCGCAGCGCCGCTTGCCGCCTGGGCAGGAACCGCCGCGACAGGCGACTCATCGAACAGCGGCTGGTCGGCGGCCCGGATCGTTTCCGGATCAAGACCAGGCTCGTATTCCTCCTCGGCGGCACCTGCCTGAGGGTGATCATCATTCCCTTCCGAATCGAAAGGAATGTCTTCCAAGTCGCGATCGACGGACGCCTCAGCAGTCCACGCGGAAGCGTCCTCCGACTGCACCTCTGCAAAAGAAGCCGATTGGGCGGGAGTCGATTGACGGGCGGGAATTTCAAAGCGGAACATGTCAGCCAGGACATCATCGTCCGGAATGTCGGGCGGAGCGAGCCTGCTGCCGGAACCAAAACCCATCTCGGCCGATTGCGCCGGCTGATCCTCGACGGGTTCTGAACCAGAGCCCCCGAATTCAGGCTCGTTTTCGGCCCGCAGCTCCGGTTCGGCATCAGCTTCCGAGGCGGCCCAAGGGTCCTGCCAATCATCATTGGCCGGGGCATCATTGGCCGGGGCATCATTGGCCGGGGCACTATTCTCAGCAACGACGTCATCATGGGCATCATTATCGACGAAAACCGGCTGCCCTGCATCCGCCACCGCACCGGGATCGAAGGCAAACTCGTCCTCGTTTGCGGCCGAAACATGTTCCGGCGACAGACCGTTGTCCGACGCCCATTCCCGCGGGTCAATGGTCTGCTCGCCACTGGCCTGCGGGTCACTGGATCGAGTTTCGAGCCATGGATCTTCCGCGGCGGCCTCATCCAACTCGCTGAACTGAACAGCTTCAGGATCGGAACCTTCGTTCATCCAGGCTTCCGAGATCGCCTCATCGGCTTCGAGCACATCAATTTCGTCGACGGCCGGGATCTGCGGCACATCGAGCTCACGCATCAGCTCGGCCTCAAGATCGAATTCGCTCGATCGAGGGGAATCCTCTGCCGCCGCCTCGCGCTCGGCAGGCCGCTCGTATCCGATGATTCGGGCAAGCTCCGCCAAGGGATCATCGATTTCGGCATCCGGATTCGGGGACCGGGTGTTGCTGTCCAGTTGATCAACCATGCTTCACTCACACACTCTCGCACATTGTACTGCCAGAGCTTTGTGGGGAAAAGGTGACGTTTATCGCATTTCTTCCGGTGCGTCAGTTCCTGTAATGGACAGACCTGACTTCAAGACCGATGCGACGGCGTACACCAAACCCATCCTGGCGATAGTTAATTGTCTGTTTTTATCGTTAACAAACCGCAAACCCGGCTCATCGCGCCCCTTGTTCCAGTGCGCATGCAGCAGACTTGCAAGATCGTAAAGGTAGAATGCCACCCTGTGCGGCTCCTGCCCCGAGGCCGCCGCCTCGATCATCCTTGGATATTCGCCGAGCTTGGCGATCAGCGCCAGTTCGCTTTCATGAACCAGATCCGTGATGTCGGCTGACGCGAGCGCCTCGGGCGAGACATCGAGATCGGGGAAGATCTCCAGCGCCTGACGCATCACCGACGCGCACCTTGCATGGGCGTACTGAACGTAGAAGACCGGATTGTCCTTGGATTGCTCGGTCACCTTGGCAAAGTCGAAATCGAGCGATTCCGAACTCTTGCGATAGAGCATCATGAAGCGGACCGAATCGACGCCGACCTCGTCCACCACATCGCGCAGCGTGATGAAGTCGCCCGAGCGCTTGGACATCCGCACCGGTTCGCCGTTGCGGTAGATCTTCACCAGCTGGCACAGAAGCACCGTCAGCTTCGCCTCGCCCGCCGACACAGCCTTGGCGACAGCCTCGAGCCGCTTGATGTAGCCGCCGTGATCGGCGCCCAGCACGTAGATCATCTCGGTGAAGCCGCGTTCGAACTTGTCGCGGAAATAGGCCACGTCGGCGGCGAAATAGGTGTAGCTGCCGTCGGACTTGATCAGCGGGCGGTCCATGTCGTCGCCGACTTCGGTCGAGCGAAACAGTGTCTGCTCGCGGTCTTCCCAGTCCTCGGCCGTCTGGCCCTTGGGCGGCGGCAGCTTGCCCTTGTAGACATGGCCCTTGAAGGTCAGATCGTTGATGGCATTGCGGATCGCCCGCTCGCCATCGGCATGCAGGCTGCGCTCGGAATAGAACACATCGTGCTCGACATTGAGCGCCTTGAGATCATCGCGGATCATCGCCATCATCGCATCGATGGTGCGGTCCTTGATCAAGGCCATCCGCTCATCTTCCGGCATCGCCCTCAGTGCCGTGCCGTAGTCCTTGGCCAGCGCCTGGCCCACGGGAACCAGGTAATCGCCCGGATACAGGCCGGACGGGATCTCGCCGATGTCTTCGCCCAGCGCTTCGCGGTAGCGCAGATAGGCCGATTTCGACAGGACATCGATCTGCGAGCCGGCGTCGTTGATGTAGTATTCCTTGGTGACGTCGTAGCCCGCAAACGCCATCAGATTGGCCAGCGCATCACCAACAACGGCGCCGCGGCAGTGGCCGACATGCATCGGCCCGGTCGGATTTGCCGACACATATTCGACATTTACCTTGTGGCCCACGCCGACCGTCGATCGGCCGTAATCCACGCCATCGCGCGCGATCACTGTGACCAGACGCTGCCAGAATGGAGCAGTCAGACGGAAATTGAGAAAGCCGGGCCCCGCCACGCTGGTTTCGGCCACATCGGGATCGCCATCGAACTGCGCCGAGATCATCTCGGCCAGGGCCCGCGGATTCATGCCGAGCGGCTTGGCCAGGACCATGGCCGCATTGGTCGAGATATCGCCATGCGCGGGATCGCGCGGCGGCTCCACCGTCAGTCGCTCGAAACTGACGGCTTCGCCCTTTTCCTTAACGATCTCAAGCGCTTCAATGGCTTGCTTGATTCTGGTCTCGAAGTCCTTGAACACATTCATGGTAATAGGTCCGGATAGGGCAGAAAAGGGCGCAAAAGCAAGGCTCGCACGGGGTTGAGCGCTGCCTATCGCAATTCCGGTGTATGGTCAAACAAGCGCCGGTGCGCCGCCACCGCATAGGTATCGGTCATCCCTGCAAGATAGTCCCTCACCTTCCGCGCCCTGAGCTCGACCGGCAAATCCTCTATTCCGGCACGGGCATGCTTGTCTCCCATCCCGCCTGGATCCGCCATGAAGGCCGCATAGAGATCCTTGACGATCAAGGTGGCGTTGGCGCGTACCCGCATCACATCGGGATGCCTGTAGAGATGGCGGTAGAGGAAAGTCTTGATGTTCCTGTCGGCCGCGACGAGCTCCTCGGAGAAATGCGCCATGGTCCGCCCGGCAAGGCGGACATCGTCAGCCGATTGCGGCTTGATCTCGGCAATATTGGCCTGCGCCGTGCCGATCACATCCTCCACCATTTCGGTGATCTGCCGCCGCATCACCTCATGGATCAGCCGCGACTCCTCGAGCCTGGGATAGCGCTCGCGGACCTCTGAGAGCAGCCGCGCGAGCAGCGGCAGTTCCTCGAGCATCTCCAGCGTGATGAGGCCGGATCGAAGCCCGTCGTCGATGTCATGGGTGTTGTAGGCAATGTCATCGGCAATCGCCGCAACCTGCGCCTCAAGGCCGGAATGGGTCGCAAGCCACAGGTCGTGACGGCTGTTGTAGTCGACGATCGGTTCGGGCACGGGCGCGGCGCCCTCGGCCAGCAGCGGTCCATTGTGCTTGACCAGCCCCTCGAGCGTTTCCCAGGTCAGGTTGAGCCCGTCAAACTCGGCATAGCGCTGCTCCAGCCTGGTGACGATGCGCAGTGACTGGGCATTGTGATCGAAGCCGCCAGCGTCCGCCAGCAGCTCGGCAAGCGCCTCTTCCCCGGTGTGGCCAAAAGGCGTGTGCCCGAAATCATGCACCAGCGCCACACCCTCGGCCAGATCCTCGTCAAGCCTGAGCGCGCGCGCCAGCGCCCGGGCGATCTGCGCCACCTCGATCGTGTGGGTCAGCCGCGTGCGATAGTGATCGCCCTCATGGGCGACGAACACCTGGGTCTTGTGCTTGAGCCGCCGGAAGGCCGTGGTGTGGATGATCCGGTCGCGGTCGCGCTGGAACTCGGACCGGGTCGGGCTCACCGGCTCGGCGACCAGCCGTCCGCGGCTCGCCCACGGGTCCGCGGCCCAGGGCGCGCGCGTCCCGGTTCCAAAACCAAGCTGTGAAACGTCGAATTCCATGCCTATCCCGTCAACAGGCGGTCAACACAGCCCGACTCAGCGCGTCCAAGCATTGACGTCGGGCCAACGCCTTCATACCTATAGACAACGTGATTTGAAACATGTCTCTGCCGGACCTTGACCCCGGCAAGGAGGTACCATGACTGAAACAGCACAAGTGACGCTGTCGGATTCCGCCGCCCGCAGAATCAGGGAGATCGTTTCGGCCGAGGACGGCAAGTCGGCGCTCCGGGTATCGGTCGAGGGTGGCGGCTGCTCGGGATTTTCCTACAAGTTTGATCTCGCCGACCAACCTGCCGATGATGACATTGTGCTCGAGAAGGACGACGCCCGCGTTCTGATCGATCAGATATCGCTGGTCTACATGGCCGGATCGGAGATCGATTTCGTCGACAATCTCATGGGCCAGGCGTTCCAGATCAGGAATCCGAATGCGGTCGCTTCCTGCGGCTGCGGCACCAGCTTTTCGGTCTGATCGGCAAGTCAGCACTGCAAACCTGCCGTCCTGCACACTGAAGGATAAACGCCTTGAAAATCGCCACCTGGAACATCAACGGCGTCAAGGCGCGGATCGACAATCTGCAATCCTGGCTCAAGGAAAGCGACCCCGACATCGCCTGCCTGCAGGAGATCAAGTCGGTCGATGACGGCTTTCCGCGGCTCGAGATCGAAGCGCTTGGCTATCATGTCGAAACCCATGGCCAGAAGGGCTTCAACGGGGTAGCCATCCTGTCCAAGCAGAGCCCCGACGAAGTCAATCGCGGCCTCCCCGGCGATAATGAGGACGAACAGGCGCGCTTTATCGAGGCGGTCTTCTCGGTGGATGGCGGCAGCCTGCGCGTGGCGTCGATCTACCTTCCCAACGGCAATCCCGTCGACACGCCGAAATACCCCTACAAGCTCTCGTGGATGGCGCGGCTCGAGGCCTTCGCGGCAAAGCGTCTGGCGCTCGAGGAGCCGCTGGTGCTGGCCGGAGACTACAATGTCATTCCCGAACCGGTGGATTGCCATGACCCGAAGGTCTGGGAGGGCGACGCCCTGTTTCTTCCGCAAACCCGTGAGGCCTTCCGCAGGCTCGAGAACCTGGGCTTTACCGACGCCGTGCGGGCGGTCAATGACCAGCCCGAGACCTATACGTTCTGGGATTACCAGGCAGGCGCCTGGCAAAAGAACAACGGCATACGCATCGACCACCTGATGCTCTCGCCCGAAGCCGCCGACAGGTTGCAGTCGGCCACGGTCGAAAAACATGTCCGCGGCTGGGAACGTCCGTCGGACCATGTTCCGGTGGCGGTTTCGCTCGCCATCTGAGCACCGGCCTGTCGGTCCAGCGCTGTCGCAAGTCTTGCAAATCGGCGATTCGAGGCGCATCATCATTGCATGAAACATGCGCGATCATGGCTGCTGGCCATGGGCATCGGTGTTTTCACGGTGCTCGGCCTGTCGATCCCACCCGCATTTGCGGGGCCGGAATGCGAATGCGTCGGCAACGGCAAGAAGGTCAAGGAAGGCGGCGTGATCTGCCTGCAGATCGGCTCGTCACAGCGCTACCTCGCCCGCTGCGAACGCGTTCTCAACAATACAAGCTGGAAAAAGCTTTCCGACGGCTGCCCCACGGCGCAAATGTCTCCACGAGCGGGCATCCCCACCCGCGCACCGGGCTGAGCTCAACCTGTTCGGGTCATCAGATAAGTCGGATCAATTGAGACCCTTGGCCAGCATGTCCTGAGCCAGCGCCACCGCGGTGCGGCGGTCCGCTTCGCCGGCAAGCGAAAACGCCCGCTCCTGCAAGGCCTGGATCCAGACCCTGTCCGATGGTGTCGAGCGTTCCAGCGCCGTCGTCATGAAGGCCAGGCCGCGAACCACCTGTCCTTCTTCGAACACCACATTGCCAAGCACTGCAGAGGCCGCCGGATGACCGCTGACGCGCGCCCGGTTGAGCCACTTCTTGGCCTGCTGGATGTCGTTGGCGCCGCCCTCGCCTTCCAGAATCATGCGGCCCAGCCGGTACTGGGCTTCCGGCACGCCGAAGGCGGACGCTGCCTGGAAGTAGAGCTGCCGCGCGGCGCCGAGGTTCGGCTTGATCGGGCTTCCTGGAATGCCGATGTGATAGTAGTTTGCCAGCGACAGCAGCGCATTGACGAAATAGCCGGTATCCTGGGATCCAGGCTCGACGCCCTGCCGCGCAATGTCATCATAGATCTTGAAGGCTTCGTAGTCGTTCTCCACCACGCCGTCGCCATAGGCATACATGTTAGCCAGCGCCCAGCGTGCGCCCGGGTGGCCTTTCTCGGCGGCATATTTGTAGGCTTCGACGGCTTCGTCCTTGCGGCCCTTCTTGTAGGCCGAGAATCCGAACTTGAAGAGATCGAACGGGCCTGATTCGCGCGTCACGCCGGCATTGGGATCAAGCGCGCTGGCGGGAGAGCCGATGCCGATGGCCGCGGCGAGAATTGCGCAGAAAAGGCCGGTCCGGGTTCTAGATGTCAGCATAGCAGTGTTTTTCTTTCGCTCCGCCAGGATGTGTGACCGCGCCATACCGCGCTGATCCCACCGTCTGGGCGTACTTCCAAAGCGCGCCCGATGCGTAATCGGTCTCCCGCGCTATCCATTTTTCCCTGCGTGCGGCCAGTTCTTCATCGGACAGCCTTACGCTCAAGACGCCTTCGACCGCATCGATCTCGACGATGTCGCCGTCTTCGAGCAGACCGATCGGTCCGCCTTCCGCGGCTTCCGGTCCGACATGGCCGACACAGAATCCGCGCGTTGCGCCGGAGAACCGGCCGTCGGTGATCAGCGCAACCTTGTCGCCCATGCCCTGACCATAGATCGCTGCGGTGGTCGAGAGCATTTCGCGCATGCCGGGCCCGCCCTTCGGGCCCTCGTAGCGGATCACCAGAACCTCGCCTTCCTTGTAATCCCGGTTTGTGACCGCTTTGAAGCAATCTTCTTCGGAATCGAAACACCGAGCCGGACCGCTGAACTTGAGCCTCGCCATGCCGGCGATCTTCACGATCGCGCCGTCGCTCGCCAAATTGCCTTTCAAGCCGACAACGCCACCGGTCACGGTGATCGGCTTGTTGGCAGGATGCACGACGTCCTGATCATCATTCCACCGAACATGCTCCATGTTCTCGGCCAAAGTGCGGCCCGTCACGGTCATGCAGTCGCCATGCAGATAGCCATGCTCCAGCATGGTCTTCATCAGGACAGGAATGCCGCCGGCCTCGAACATGTCCTTGGCGACATATTTGCCGCCCGGCTTCAGATTGGCGATGTAGGGCGTGCGTTCGAAGATCCTGGCAACGTCGAACAGGTCGAACTCGATGCCGCATTCATGCGCGATCGCCGGCAGGTGCAGCGCCGCATTGGTCGACCCGCCGGTGGCCGAGACCACCGCCGCAGCATTTTCCAGCGACTTGAGCGTGACGATATCGCGGGGACGGATCTGCTTGGCGATCAGTTCCATGATCTTCTCGCCGGCGGCGTAGCAGAACTTGTCGCGCATTTCGTAAGGCGCCGGCGCACCGCAGGAATAAGGCAACGCCAGGCCGATGGCCTCGGCCACCGTCGCCATGGTGTTGGCGGTGAACTGCGCGCCGCAGGACCCGGCCGAGGGGCAAGCCGCCTGCTCGATCTCGTAGAGATCCTCGTCCGACATGTCGCCGACCGAGTGCTGGCCGACGGCCTCGAACACGTCCTGGATTGTCACCTGGCGGCCACGATAGCTGCCTGGCAGGATTGAGCCGCCATAGATGAAGATCGACGGCACGTTAAGCCGGACCATCGACATCATCATGCCCGGCAACGACTTGTCGCAACCCGCAAGACCAACGATGGCGTCGTAGCAATGTCCGCGCATGGTCAGCTCGACCGAATCGGCAATCAGGTCACGGCTGGCAAGCGACGCCTTCATGCCCTGATGCCCCATGGCGATGCCGTCGGTGACGGTGATGGTGCAGAATTCGCGTGGCGTGCCCTTGGCCGAGGCCACACCCTTCTTGACCACCTGTGCCTGCCGCATCAGCGAGATGTTGCACGGCGCCGCCTCGTTCCAGCAGGACGCCACGCCGACCAGCGGCTGTGCGATCTCTTCGCTGGACAATCCCATGGCATAAAGGAACGCCCGGTGCGGCGCGCGCGCCGGTCCTACCGTTGTGTAGCGGCTTGGAAGCTTGGACTTGTCGAATGCACTGGCGGTCATGTGATCCTCAGACACGGCGCGGTCACTATTGACCGGGCCGCAAGGCCGAAATGAAGCTTTGCCGTGCGCCCCGTTTGTGGCGGGAAATGGGCACAAAAAGCCTGCCCGATTTCATAGCAGATGCATTTGAAAAAAGTGTTGCGGAATCGTCACATTGCGTGATGACCGTCATCTATCCCGTCAGATTCCGCTACCCACACACGAAAACCCCGCCACGAGGGCAGGGTTGGATTGCACCGACGCTGGCCGGATTGATCAGAACTTGACTTTGAGGGACAGATTCCCCGCGAGCGCATAACCAGCATCCTGAACAGCCGCGCCTGGAGAGGCAAAAGGTACTCCAGCAGCGTTTGCAGCAAAATTCTGAACACCGCCCGCAATATATGTATATCCAACACCAGCGCGGATTTCGATGTCTTCGCGTGGTGTGACTGAGACGCCGGTTGCGATAGTCCATCTGTCGGTTTGAATGTCGTGACCGGTTCCAACACCGCGATCCCAGGTCAAGCTAAGCGATGCTGCCACCGCGTCATTGAACCGATGCGCGACACCGCCGGCTACCGTCCAGCCGTCTCTCCAGAAAAAGTTCAGTGAAGACGGTCCGAATGCGGTATAATTAAGAGTTTCGAAAACACTCCAATCAGTCCACTTTACGCTACCAAAAGCCAACCATCCTGGCGCAACTCCGGACTGAACCTTCATCTCCACACTTTGCGGGAACTCGGCGGAGCCGAAGGCAAAAGGCACGACAGTGACACCACCGGCAGTGGTCGTCAGATTGCCAGTTGGGTCGTGTGAAACCGCGGAGCGATACATCACTTGTGCTCGGAATGCGATATCCGGAATTTCGTAAGCCGCGCCCAGACGGAAGCCATATCCGATGTCATCGAGTTTAAATCTGATAGGCCCCCCTGGGCCACCGACGAACTGTGTGAAATCCAGATCCTGAAGGAAAAGGCCGCCAAGCAGACTCAGCTTGCCTTTGCCTGCCTCGAACCCGGCGGAACATGTCGCGCCAAACTCATGAGCGACAAACTCTTGTTCGACCGAGCCAGTGGTTGACAGCGGCGGAGGATTAACCCCGATTGGAACGCCACCGACAACGAAGTTTCGGTGAGAATTGTGTGCGCCAAATGGCGTCGTGTAAGTCCCTGCACATGCAAAGTTATCGGAAATCCCAAGCTTCACCGCTGCCGAAGGAATCATGTAGGTTTTCGCATCATAACCCGATGACGGCGTCCCTCCCAAAACGCTAACGATATCTAGCGACGGAGCAACGACAGTAACGCTGGATCTCGCCGCAAATCGGCCCGTTTCAAATAAAATATCGGTGTCAGCTGTTCCCCGCTCGAAGCCACCGGCGTGAGCGCCAGAGACAAGAGCGACGCTCGCGGCCAGACCGACAACGATCGATTTCAAAGTTACACGAATCATGAATCCCCTCCAGGACGTAAAAGCTTACGATTGACGCGATTAGGTAATGAAATTGGGGGGTTTGTAAACAGTGATGAAAGTGGCCCACGGCTTCCGGCAGACGGTCTTTCTGATTAGGGGGCCAAAAACTGCCGAATCCGGACCGAGATCACCAATTTTACGCCGCGATAGGCCCAGAAGAGACCTAAAACCCGGCCGAATCCTTAGCCTGTCACGCTTTTGTTGCAATTCGGTCACAATTGCCCTGATTTTGTGCGAATTGCACAACCGGGACGACCGAGACCAAATATCGGACCGGATTCGCAGGAATGAACGCGTCAGCCGGCCTGGCTGACGCGTCGGATAGCCTGGGCCAGCTTGTCCTTCTGCCCCTGCAGCTCAGTGAGCTTTTCGCGTTCCGCCTCGACGATCTCCGGCTTGGCGTTGGCCACGAATTTCTCGTTCGCCAGCTTGCCCTCGATCTTGGCGATCTCGGCCGAAACCTTCGCCAGCGCCTTTTCCAGACGCGCCTTTTCGGCCGAAAGGTCGATCAGGTCGCCCAGCGGCAGGCAGGCGGTGGCCTCGCCGACGACAATCTGCGCGGATCCGGCCGGGGCAGCGTCTTCAAGCACGATGTCCGTCACCCGCGCCAGCTGCTTGATTGCCGGCTCATGCCGGAGCAACCGCTCCCTGGTGGTGGCGTTGGCACCGACGATCACCAGCGGCGCCTTGGCCGAGGGCGGCACGTTCATCTCGGCGCGCACCGAGCGCAGGCCGGACACCAGGTCGATAAGCCAGTTGATCTCGTCGGCCGAGGCTGCGTCGTTGTAGGACGGCTCCGGCCAGGCTGCGTGGCAGGCCAGCCCGGCGTCCGGCCCGGCAAGATGCTCCCAGAGCTCCTCGGTCATGAACGGCATGAACGGATGCAGCAGTTTAACGGATTCCGCCAGCACATGGGCCGCGCAGGCCCGCGATTCCGCCTTGGAACTCTCGTCGTCGCCATTGAACACCGGCTTGAGCAGCTCGAGATACCAGTCGCAGAGCTGGTTCCAGACAAACCGGTAGAGCGCGGTTGAGGCTTCGTTGAACTTGTAGCTGTCGATCGCGGCCTTCACTTCGCCTGCCGTGCGGGTCAGCTCGGTGAGGATCCACCGATTGATCGTGAGCTTGACCGCGGACGGATCGAATGCCGGGTCTAGCACCGCGCCGTTCATGTCGGCGAACCGCGTCGCGTTCCACAGTTTGGTGCCGAAATTGCGGTACCCGGCGATGCGCGACGGATCGAGCTTCACGTCGCGGCCCTGAGCCGCCATGATCGCCAGCGTGAACCTGAGCGCATCGGCGCCATATTCGTCGATCAGTTCCAGCGGGTCGATGACATTGCCCTTGGACTTCGACATCTTGGCGCCGTCCTTGTCGCGCACCAGCGCATGCACATAGACCGTGTGAAACGGCTCCTCCTCCATGAAATGCAGGCCCATCATCATCATCCGGGCGACCCAGAAGAAGATGATGTCGAAGCCGGTCACCAGCACGTCGGTCTGGTAGTAGCGCGCAAGTTCCGGCGTCTTGTCGGGCCAGCCGAGCGTCGAGAACGGCCACAGCGCCGAGGAGAACCAGGTGTCGAGAACATCCTCGTCGCGCGTCAGGATCTCGCCCGGATTGAAATTCTCGAGCTTCTCCTCGACCCAGGCCTTCCACGGACCCTCATGGGCGATGTAATGCTGGATGGCAGCTTCGAGCGCGGTTTCCTCGTCCTTCTCGACGAACACCTGCCCGTCCGGCCCGTACCAGGCCGGGATCTGGTGGCCCCACCACAACTGCCGCGAGATGCACCAGGGCTGGATGTTCTCCATCCAGTCGAAATAGGTCTTTTCCCAGTTCTTCGGCACGAAATTGGTGCGGCCCTCGCGCACGCTTTCGATTGCCGGCTTGGCCATCTCGGCGGCATTGACATACCACTGGTCGGTCAGGAACGGCTCGATCGGGACACCGCCGCGGTCGCCATGCGGCACCATGTGGGTGTGCGGCTCGATCCGGTAGAGCAGCCCGACCTCCTCCATCTTGGCGACGATTTCCCTGCGCGCGGCAAAACGGTCCATGCCGTCGAGTTCCTCGATGGTCTCGATCAGCTTGCCCTCGACCGTAAGGCCATCGAGGAAATCCTCATTGTCCCTGAGCGTGATCTTGGCGTCCGCGGTCAGGATGTTGATCGCCTTGAGGTGATGCCGCTTGCCGACCTCGAAATCGTTGAAATCATGCGCCGGCGTGATCTTCACCGCGCCCGAACCTGCTGTCTCGTCGGCATAGTCGTCGCCGACGATCTCGATACGGCGGCCGACCAGAGGCAGCACCGCGTGCTTGCCGATCAGGTCCTTGTAGCGCGAGTCGTCCGGGTTGACAGCGATCGCGGTGTCGCCAAGCATGGTTTCGGGACGCGTGGTGGCGACGATGATGTAATCGCGGGTCTCGTAGGTGTGTGTCTCGCTGGTCTCGTCGTAGGACACCGGGTGCTCATAGGTCACGCCATCGGCCAGCGGATAGCGGAAATGCCAGAGGTTGCCCTGGATCTCGATCTGCTCGACCTCAAGATCCGAGATCGCGGTCAGCAGCTTCGGATCCCAGTTGACCAGGCGCTTGTCCTTGTAGATCAGCCCGTCCTTGTAGAGGCTGACAAAGACTTCGAGCACCGCCTGCGACAGGCCTTCATCCATGGTGAAGCGCTCGCGCGACCAGTCGCAGGACGCGCCCAGTCGCTTGAGCTGGTTGAAAATCATCCCGCCCGATTCATCCTTCCAGTTCCAGACGCGCTCGATGAAGGCCTCGCGCCCCATGTCGTGGCGGCTGGGCTCGTTGCGTTCGGCGAGCTGCCGCTCCACCACCATCTGGGTGGCGATACCGGCATGATCCATGCCCGGCTGCCACAGGACATCCAGCCCGCGCATGCGCTGAAACCGGACCAGAATATCCTGCAGCGTATTGTTGAGCGCGTGGCCCATATGCAGAGAACCGGTCACGTTCGGTGGCGGAATCACGATGCAAAACGACTCCGCCCCGGGCTTTGCGCCGGCGCCCGCGGCAAAGGCATTCGCCTCCGCCCAGCGCGTCGCGATTTTCGGCTCGACAGCCGAGGCGTCGTAAGTCTTGTCAAGCATGATCTTGTCTCCGTGGTCCGGGATTGCCACCGCTGTAGAGCCGATTGCAAGCCGAGGTCAAGCCGCAACGCCGCCCTCCCCGCCCGGTTTACTCGCGCGAGCGGCCCCATGTATCGGCCGGCACTATGACGAAATTGGCGCAAAGAATGGCTTGGAGCTTCGGCGCCCCTGCCGCCGATGGCGAGACAGCTGCGCCGGTAGCCGGCAGGCGAACGCTACCGCCGGTTTCCGCGGGACACGCGCTCGATTTCTTCGCGCACGAGCCGTTCTACCAGCGTCGGAAGATTGTCGTCGAGCCATTGGGTGAGCATGGGTCGCAGCATTTCCTCGGCGATCTCGTCGAAGGATCGGCTCTGCCCTGCAGTGATCGCCGCATCCAGCTCTCCAAAAGCCGCCGCGACCTTTTCCCCGGTGTGCAGGGAGACCAGTTGACCGTTGCTCTGGGAATGGCCCTCGCTCATAGATTGACCGCCGTCGTCAGAATGGCCGGCGACGCGGGAACGGTCGTCTTCCGGATGAAGTTCAGCGGATTGCATGGTGGTCGCTCTCTGCCCGGAATGCTCGGGCTGCTCGGCTTCAACCGAAACAGGGTCGATTTCGGCAGGCGCTTCCACCGGCTCGCTAGATCTCAGAGCGTCACGGAGCTGTTCCGCCGCCGCGTCGTCGATCTCCGCCCTGTCCATCGCGCCGCTTGCAGGCTCCGGGTTGGTCGGCTCAGGCTCTTCGGCCGGAGCGACCGGCTGCCGGGGTGCAGCGCGCGCGAGTGCGGCGACTTCGGCGAGCGAGATTGGACGGGCAACAGGCTCCTCCGGGGGGATTTCGGACTGTGCCTGGTCGTGCGCCTCATCAGGGGCGGAATCGTCGTTGTAGTCGCTCTCATCATCAAAACGATGTGCATCCGACTCACTGGCCCCCACGTGACTTCCGTCCAGTGCAGGTTCGTTGTTCTCGATGATCCTGCGGATGGAAGCCAGAATTTCTTCCATCGACGGTTCGCGCTGCGCGCCGGCCTGGCCCATGATTACGCTCCATTACTCTCGTCGCCGGGTTCATGCCAACCGGCGAATCACCCGAGCAGTCTACGGCATTGGCCGCGACTTGAGAATCGCGCGGTCCGATGCTTCTGCCTTCATGCACAGGAATTCGTTCTTGCCGCCCGGCGCCGCTACCGGCGCCGCCGTGACCGCTGGCTCGCGACGGAACGTGGTTCAGCGACCGTCCACGGTGCGCAGCCCGTACCACCGGTCCTTGGTGGCCTCGTAATGCTCTTCGGGACGATAATTGGCCACAGCCAGACCGAGGCGGTCGATTGTGAGCTTGCCTGTGGAGGCAAGCACCGAGAAGCTCGCCACGATCGCATTGCGCTCCGACTGGGAGAGGCCTTCCTTGGCGGTAAGCACGGTCTGCTGGGCGTTGAGCACATCAAGCGTGGTGCGTTGACCGACGCGGCGCTCCTCGACCACGCCGTTCAAGGCCAGGTTGGCGGCGGAGATCTGCGAGCGGTTTGCCTCGATTGTCGCCAGCGATGCTTCCATCTGGGTCCAGGAGGACACCACCGACTGCTCGATCGAGCGGCGCGCCGAATCGACCAGGATGCGCTGCTGGCCCAGCCTCTCCTTGGCCTGGCGCACCGAGGCGGAGGCCGCCCCGCCCTGATAGATCGGGATCGTCAGCCGTGCCTGGACCTGGGCAGTATCGACGCCTTCGTCTCCCTTGGAGACGGAGCCGCTGACCCTGACGCCCGGCAGGAAGGCGCCTTCCTCGGACTTGACGGCATAGCCGGCCGCGTCAACGCCGAAAAGTGCCGCCAGCACCGCCGGGTGCTCGGTCGTGCCCTGGGCAACCGCCGCCTCCAGCGAACCGGGAAGCAGCCTGCGGGGCAGCGAAACCGCGCTGAGGTTGTTCGGCACCGTGCCGACGATCTGTGCATAGACTGCTGCACTTGACTTGGCCTGCGCGATCGCAGCCGTCAGGCTGGCGCGGGCGCCTGCCAGCTCGGCCTCGGCGAGGCTGACATCGGTCCGGGTGCTCTCGCCCACGTCAAATCGGGCCCTGGCCGCCGAGAACTGCTCCTGCAGGAAGGATATGTTCTGCTTGCGATATTCCACGATCTGGTTGTCGCGGGTGACATTGGCATAGGCCTGCACGGTGGCAAGCAGGATATCGATTTCGGTGCCGCGCAGATTCTCGCGTCCCGCGAAGACCTGGGCTTCGGCGGCGCGCACGTTGTTGCGTGTCTGGAACCCGTCGAACAGCGTCTGGTTGATCGACACGCCGACGCTGGCCGAATTGTTGACGAAGCCGTTGGTGTTTGTGGATGTCGTGATGGCTTCCGCGGCGATGGTCGGGCGGTAGCCGGATTTCGCCAACGCAACCCCCTCGTCGGTCGCCCGCAATCCGGCGCGCGCCGCATTGAGATCCGGATTGTTCTCGTAGGCCTTGGCCATGGCCTGGTAAAGCGTTTCCGCCGAAGCCGTCTGGGGAAGCAATGCAACCGCCATGATTGCGAGGCAGGCAAATGATTTTTTCACAATGGACACGGGTACATACTCCAAATGCGCAGGAACGGGGTACCGATCAGGCGCCGGACACGATCATGGTGCTAAACCACATATGCTATCTGGCGCCGCCTTACGCAATGCAACATGGCGGCGCAGTCAGAACTAATCCCGGCCACGTTGCCATCGCGCAACAGCGCGGCAATTGGCTGCAGCCCCGATGCGGCGGGCCGGTTCTAAAAAATGAACTCTTCGACCGCGCGGAAACCCGGAAGCGGCTTGACGGAAACATTGAATGCAGGCCGGCCCGACACAACGCCGCCGTCCTTGACGAACAGATGCGCCTGGGCCGACAATCCGGAGCCGATCGCCGCGACCAGCCTGCCGCCTTCGCGCAACTGGTCAAACAGCTCGGCCGGCACCTTCTCCACCGCGCCATTGAAGAAGATCAGGTCATAGGGCCCTTCGGCCGCATAGCCTTTTTCAAGATCGCCGGTCACCACCGCCACATTGTCGTAGCCGGTTTCGCTCAAACGCTCGCTTGCCTGATCGGCCAGCGCCGGATCGCTTTCCACGGCCACCACCGAACCAGCCAGCAAGGACAGGATTGCCGCAGTGTAGCCCGACCCGCAGCCGATTTCGAGCACCACATGGTCGCGCGTCACCTGCGCCAGCTGAAGCATCTTGGCCAGCGGCGAAGGCTCCATGACATAGCGGCCGACGCCGTCGCTGTCCGAAATCCTCAGGTCCGTGTCGATATAGGCCAGCGGCTTGAGCGGCGTCGGGACAAAATCCTCCCGCGCCACTGTCAGGAACGCCTTCAGCACCGAGTGCGATGTGACATCCGTGGTGCGGATCTGGTTGTCCACCATTTTCTGGCGCGCTGCTTGATAGTCGGTGCCCATCCGGTCTCTCCGATGCATCTCGTCTTGCGCTTCAATAGAGCGCTCAACCCGGACTTTCAAGCTGAACAGGGAATGCCCTGCGTCGAATTCACCGTTTTCGTGTATCCCGCTTATAACGGTCGTCGCGCCGAAACCCGGCTTGTGCGCGCAGATGCCTCTTGCGCCTGCTCGATTCTCCGTCTATTTGCCAGCCGTCCGGTCGATGACCGGCCTGAGGCCTCGTGGCGGAGTGGTTACGCAGAGGACTGCAAATCCTTGCACCCCGGTTCGATTCCGGGCGAGGCCTCCATTTTCTCTATTCTTTTCTCACTCGGTCGGATTCGATCCTTCGTCGTCCGGCATACTGTCGTTCCGGCCGGTCTTGCGCGCGGGCCGCCTTGCGCCACGACGTTCCATCCGCACCACGAAATTTCGGCGCCAACGCCGCACGACCGGCAGGTCCTGCGACAGCACCAGCAGGCCGAGCGGAATCATCCAGAAGCCCAGCACCGGCAAGAAGCCCAGCGTTCCCCCGACCACCAGCCCCGTCCCCAGCGCGATCCGCGCGCGCGGATGCTGCGGCAGCCGGAAGTACCGCGATCCGATGCGAATCTGGCGGCGTGCGGCATTGAAATGAAAGATAGGTCTTTTCGACATGGTGTCCGAACGGTCTTGCGGCTGAGCCGGCCTCTCGCCGGACCAGAAACATGGGCATTGGGACCGGCCAAAGCAAGATCGACACATTTTCTTCAAAAACCGCTTGGCAAATCGGAGAGGCATTTGTTATAGGCCCCACACGCTGCTCAAGGCAGTGATCCCCGGTAGCTCAGTGGTAGAGCAATCGACTGTTAATCGATCGGTCGCTGGTTCGAATCCGGCCCGGGGAGCCAAACTTCCTTTTTCATTCCTGATACTGCGCCGTCCGCATACCATCAACTTCGTTCGGCCAGAGCAAGGATCCGCGATTTGCGGGGCAGAATCGCGCGGGTGCGGCGTTTTTCATCCCCGGTCTGCTTGCCGCCTGCCGACGTGTCCGCAAGGCTTAGAAAATTCAGCGTATTTTCTTGAAACTCCTGATCCGCTTTTTCCGTCTACCCGTATGACCCAATCAAAAGGCATGGCGACTTTCGCCCAAACGGAAAAAATGCATCGGGATGAAACGCGACACCACAACTGACAAGCAGGCAGCGATCGTCTGGTTCCGCAACGATTTGCGGATCAGCGACAACGCGGCGCTGATGGCCGCAAGCGGGCACAGCGCCGTTGTTCCGGTCTTCATCCGTGAAACCGGCACGCCTGCGCGCGGACTCGGCGCCGCGCGGACCTGGTGGCTGCACCATTCGCTTTCGCGGCTTGCAGAAAAGCTCGAAACCCTTGGCGCGCCGCTGCTGCTCCTGAGCGGCGATCCCGCCAGCATCATACCGGAGTTGGTCAAGGCCACCGGCGCCTCGGCGGTCTACTGGAACCGGCGCTATGATCCGGCCCATCAATCCGCCGATGCGGCGCTCAAGGCTGAACTTCAGGCCGGTGGACTGATTGCCGAAAGCTTCGCCGGCCAGTTGCTGCACGAGCCGATGCGGCTAAAGACCGGCGGCGGCACCTATTACAAGGTCTACAGCCCGTTCTGGCGGGCGATGGAGCCCGACATCGAGAAACGCCCGCCCCTGCCCGCGCCAGACAAGCTTGCTCAGCTGTCCTCCGCATCAAGGCTTGAGTCCGAGGACCTCGCGAGTTGGAACCTGCTGCCCGTCAGCCCGGACTGGTCGGGTGGCATTCGTGACGCATGGACCCCGGGCGAAGACGGCGCCCAGGCACGACTTTCGGATTTCCTCGAGAACCGCATGCAGGGCTATGCCGACCGCCGCGACGTTCCCGGCGTGGACGCAACCTCGGGACTGTCGCCGCATCTGGCGAGCGGCGAGATAACACCGGCCCAGATCATCGACGCGCTCGGCACCGCCGACACCGACGCTTCCGCTGCTGACCGGAGCAAGTTCCGCAAGGAAGTCGGATGGCGCGAATTCTCCTGGCATCTGCTTGCCAACGAACCCGGGCTGCCCGATCGCAATCACAATTCCAAATTCGACGAGTTTCCGTGGATCAGCAACGAGAAAGCGCTTCATGCCTGGCAGAAGGGCCTGACCGGATACCCGATCGTCGACGCCGGCATGCGCGAATTATGGCGCACCGGATGGATGCACAACCGCGTCCGCATGGTCGTGGCCTCGTTTCTGACCAAGCATCTGATGATCGACTGGCGCAAGGGCGAAGCCTGGTTCTGGGACACGCTGGTGGACGCCGACCCGGCTTCCAATGCCGCGAGCTGGCAATGGGTTGCGGGCTCCGGCGCCGACGCCGCCCCCTATTTCAGGATCTTCAATCCGGTGCTTCAGGGCGAGAAGTTCGATCCGGAAGGACTATATGTCCGCAGGAACGTTCCCGAATTGGCCGAAATGCCTGCCAAATACCTCCACAAGCCCTGGGAGGCGCCAGACCGCGTGCTTGAAGCCGCAGGCGTTCGCCTTGGCGAAACCTATCCCGAGCCTATTGTAGACCATCAGGCAGCGCGCCAGCGCGCGCTCGCCGCATACCAGCAGATCAAGGATGCCGCATGAACGTTCATCTGTCGCCCCCACCCGTCAAGACCGGTCCAGAACGGCTGAAAATCGCCGTCGTCGGTTCGGGCATATCGGGCGCCTCCGCAGCCTGGGCACTCAACGACCTGCACGATGTTACCGTCTACGAATCCGACTCGCGTCCCGGGGGCCACACCGCCACCGTCGACATCGACTATCAGGGCGTCCCGGTCTCGGTCGACACCGGGTTCATCGTCTACAACGAGCTCAATTACCCCAATCTCACGGCGCTGTTTGCCCATCTCGGCGTCAAGACCCATGACAGCGACATGAGTTTCGCGCTGTCGCTCGATCACGGCAAGCTGGAATGGGGCGGCGACAATCTCAAGACCCTGTTCGCCCAGAAGCGCAACCTGCTGCGCCCATCCTTCATCTTCATGCTGCGCGAAATTCTAAGGTTCAACAAGATCTGCCTGAAGGACCGCGCCGAGGGCCATCTTGCCGCCCGCTCGATCGGCGATTATCTCAACTGGCGCGGCTTTTCGCCGGGCTTCACCAACAATTACCTGGTACCGATGGCGGCCGCGATCTGGTCGACGCCGGCCAAACGCATGCTCGAGTTCCCGGCAACGCATTTTGTCAATTTCTTCGAAAATCACCGCCTGATCTATGCCGAACGCCCGGTCTGGCGCACGGTCACCGGCGGCAGCCGCAACTACCTCGCAAAACTGCTTGCGCCGCTTGGCGATCGTGTACGGCTGAACACCGGCGTGGTCTCGGTGCGCCGCTCGGCGCAGGGCGTCGACATTCTCGACACCACCGGCCATTCCGAATCCTATGACCGCGTGATTCTTGCCTGCCACACCGACCAGTCACTCAAGGTGCTGGACCGGCCGACCGATGCGGAGCGCGAGATCCTGACCGCCATCCCCTACAGCGCCAACCGGGTGATCCTGCATCGCGACGAGCGGCTGATGCCGGTGCGCAAGAAAGTCTGGGCCTCCTGGAATTACCTGCGCTCGTCCGACACGCGCAGCGACGCCAATGTCGCGGTCTCCTACTGGATGAACCGCCTGCAGGGCATTGATGCGTCCATGCCGCTGTTCGTCACTCTCAACCCCGATCGCGAGCCGCGTCCTGAGATGGTGTTCGGCGAGTACAGCTACGATCATCCGCAGTTCGGCCGTGACGCGATGCAGGTCCAGGCGCTGCTGAAGTCCGTCCAGGGTGAGAACCACACCTATTTCGCCGGAGCCTGGACCGGCTACGGCTTCCACGAGGATGGCCTGAGTTCAGGCATTGCGGCAGCCGAGGCATTGGGCGCGTCCCTGCCCTGGCGCATGGGCGCCTCGGCTCCGACGGAAACGGCGGCCTGATCATGAACGCTCCATTCAGACACCCGGTATCGGGGAATGATGATGCAAGGGCAGCGGCGTCGCTCTATGTCGGCGACGTTATGCACCAGCGCATGAAACCGGTCGGCCACCGGTTTCGCTACCGTGTCTATTCGCTGCTGATCGATCTTGACCGGCTCGACGAGGCGGCTGGCCTTTCATCGCTGTTCTCGGTCAACAGGGCCAATGTGGTGTCGTTCCACGAAGCCGATCACCTGCGCGGCACCGAAAGGACATCGTTGCGCGCGCATATCGATGATCTGCTCCGCGACGCCGGTCTTCCGGAACGCGCCGCACGCATAGAGCTTGCCTGCTACCCCCGCATCTTCGGCCAGGTGTTCAATCCGCTGTCGGTGTTCTACGCTTACGGCGCGGATGGCGCGCCGGTGGCGATGATCTATCAGGTCCGCAACACATTCGGCGAAAGCCACACCTATGCCTGCAGGATCGAGGATGGCGACATCAGCCCCGCGGGCATTCGCCAGAGCCGGTCCAAGCTGTTCTACGTCTCGCCCTTCATCGAGCTCGACATGCGCTACAATTTCCGGATGAACCTCCCCGGCGAGGCGATCAAATGGCGAATCCTTGAAACTGACCAGTCCGGACCGCTGCTTGCGGCGACCTATCACGGCGCCCGCCGTGCGCTCACGACGGGCTCGATTATGTCTTGCCTCTTGCAGTTTCCGCTTCTGACGTGGAAGATTGTCGGTGGCATTCACTACGAGGCGCTCAAACTGTGGCTCAAGGGGATGCGTTACGTGCCGCGCCCGGCGCCGCCCCCAGCCGCGAGTTTTCGCGATCAGGCCAAGCTCCAGCATCAGGCGGCAAAACCGTGACGGACCAACACATGACCAGACGGAGGAGGCTGCGATCATGAAGACTGAAGCCACCTGGAACGACCATCAGACCGCCGAAAAGCTGTCGACGGACAATCTCTCGGCCTATCTGCGCGGCTTGCCGGCAAAGGCCAAGATGGCCCTGCGCGGGCTCTTGCACATGGGCCACGGCCGCCTGTCGATCCGCATGCCGGACGGACGGACCGTGCTGATCGAAGGCCGCGCCGAAGGCCCCGAGGCCGTGCTGATCCTTCACAACTGGAACCTCGCGCACCAGGCGCTGACCGCCGGCACCATCGGTGTGGCCGAATCCTACATCGACGGCGACTGGGAAAGCCCCGATGTCACCGCCTTTCTCGAGCTGTTCCTGGTCAATGTCGAGGTTGGCAACACGCTGGCCGGCGGTGCACGCGGCCTTGCGCGGGTGATGGAACTGATCCGTCACTGGCTCAATTCGAATTCCCGCTCCCAGGCGAAGAAGAACATCTCCGCCCATTACGACCTCGGCAACGCCTTCTATTCGAAATGGCTCGACGAGACGATGACCTATTCCTCGGCGCTGTACCAGGACGGCGCCAATGATCTCGCCAGCGCCCAGACCGCCAAGTACCGCGCGCTTGCCCATGCCACGGGCCTCAAGTCCGGCGACCATGTTCTCGAGATCGGCTGCGGCTGGGGCGGATTCGCCGAATTCGCCGCCCGCGAGATCGGCTGCCGCGTCACCGGCCTGACCATTTCGCGCGAACAACTGGCCTTTGCCCGTGAGCGCATCGAAAAGGCGGGCCTCTCCGACAGGGTCGACCTGCGCTTCCAGGACTATCGCGACGAGACCGGGCGCTACGACGGCGTCGTCTCGATCGAGATGTTCGAAGCCGTGGGCGAGAAATACTGGCCGACCTATTTCTCCAAGGTGCGCGAGTGCCTCAAGCCAGGCGGCAAGGCCGGCCTGCAGATCATCACCATCAAGCCGGATGCCTATCAGGCCTATCGCGCCAACCCCGACTTCATCCAGCGCTACGTGTTTCCCGGCGGCATGCTGCCCACCGAGAATCATCTCAAGTCGCTGGGCGAGGCAGCCGGTCTGGAACTCATCGGCCACCGCGCCTTCGGTCCGGACTACGGCCGCACGCTGGCCGAGTGGCGCGAGCGGTTCTGGAACGTCTGGGACGACATCCAGCCGATGGGCTTCGATCTGCGCTTCAAGCGCCTGTGGGAGTTCTACATGTATTACTGCGAAGCCGGTTTCCGCTCCGGCCACATCAATGTGCGCCAGGTGGTGTACAACTAAGCAGCCGCGGCGCGGACAAAAGCTGTGCTTCCGGCAGCGCGGGTCGCATCCCGCAAGCCATCAGTGCCGCCGTGACGACACACGGCGGCAGGCCGCGTAACTCGTCGCCAGCCGCTAACGCGAACCGTTCGGACATGGGACCCGGTTTTGGGGGTGTCGTTTTTTCGGAACAAAAGTCGTCTTCGCAGGTTCATGAATCAACGGTTTGACGCCGCTGATCATTCAAAACGCCGTCCATGAACGGCAATTTTCCTGACCCAAGGCTCCATGGGCCGGATCCCTCGCGGAGGATGAAGGAAAATCAAACCTCTTCGGCCAATCAGAGCCGTGGATTGCAGCCCGGCCTGAAGAACGCCGGCCTCGCCGAATGTGTCGCCATTCGCACAACGGAGTGAAGGCTTGAATTCTCAAGAAGCTACAGAGGAACGTGGATTTGGTCGCGACGCGGAAGCGCCCGGCGAGATCCCGCCCAAGGGGATTTGGAATGCCCTGAAGCGCACGGCGGCCATATTCAGCCAGGAACGTGTCAGCCTGGTCGCTGCAGGCGTGACCTATTATCTGCTTCTTGCGGTGTTTCCGGCGCTTGCGGTGATGGTCGCGCTGTATGGCTTCGTGGCCGACCCGTCCGATATCGCCGACCACATCGAATTCCTCTCCACCGTCGTTCCCTCCGGCCTGCTGGAGCTTGTGTCGGGCCAACTGCAATCCCTGGCGACACAGGAGACCTCCACCCAGGGACTGGCCTTCATTGCAGGCCTGCTAATCGCCTTCTGGAGTGCGAACAACGGCATCAAGGCGCTGTTTCAGGTGATGAACCTCGCCTATGGGGAAGCCGAGAAGCGCAGCTTCATCGCCCTCAACCTGATCACCTTCGCCTTTACGCTCGGGGCATTCATCATGGCCATTGCCCTTATAACCGCAATTGCCGTGGTGCCTGCAGTGCTTTCCCTGCTCCCGGTGAGCGAATGGTCCGACACGATCGCCAAGCTGGTGAGATGGCCCATCCTGCTCATGGTCATTGCGATCGGAATCTCGCTGCTTTACCGCTTCGGTCCCAGCCGGGAGGCGGCGAAGCTGCGCTGGTTGAGCTGGGGTTCTGTCTTTGCAACCGGCGTCTGGTGGGTCAGTTCCATCCTGTTTTCCGTCTATGTGGAGAGATACGCCGACTACAACGCCACCTATGGCACGCTCGGCGCGCTGATCGCTTCGCTGGTCTGGATGTGGATCTCGATCGTGATCCTTATCCTGGGCGCCAAGCTCAACGCCGAACTCGAGCACCAGACCGCGGTCGATTCCACCACCGGCAGTCCGAAGCCGATGGGCGAACGCGGCGCCTATGTCGCAGACACCCTTCCGGAATAGAAAAGCAAGCCACAGGTTGAACTGCGGGCCGGCTGCGGACCGGTGGCGACAGGGGCAGCGGTGAACCAGTGGGCTGCAAGGCCCGTAGACACCATCACATGCAACATGGCTCAAGCCCGCGCACCGCAGGTGGAAGCCCCTTCCCGGATATCGCCGTGACCGCACAAAGCGACCTTTCCTCGACTGCCGCTCAGGCGCCGCCATCGAGGCTGCCCCTGCCGCGCATCATTGCCTATGCGCTGCCCGCCATTCCGCTGGCGGCTCTGACCCTGCCGCTCTACGTGCTGGTGCCGACCTTCTACACCGAGACGCTGGGGCTTTCGCTCGCCTCGGTCGGATTCGCGCTGCTGCTCGTCCGGATCTTCGATGCGGTCAACGATCCGCTGATCGGCTGGGCGGCGGACCGGTTCCGTCCGCGCTTCGGACGCAGGCGGTCGCTGTTTGCCGTCAGCCTGCCGCTGACGGCGATTTCGGCCTTCATGCTGTTCTGGCCGCCCGCGGACGCGTCCACCGCCTGGCTGGCGGTCTGGGGACTGCTGTTGTCGCTGGGCTACACATCGGCGCTGATACCCTTCTCGGCCTGGGGTGCGGAGCTTGCGACCGACTATCATGGCCGTTCCCGCATCACCGGATGGCGCGAGGGCCTGATTCTGGTAGGCACGCTGATCGCCATCGCCCTGCCCTTCACCATCGGCTTTGATCGGGCCGAGGGCGTGCACGGTCTGGCCATGCTCGGAATCGCGGTGCTCGTCACCCTGCCGCTGTTCGGCGCGGTCGCGATCCTCGCCACGCCGGAACCCGTCGAGCATTCAAAAACCCGGCTCAATCTGAAGTCCGGCATCGGCCACCTGGCGCGCAACCGCCCCTTCGTCAGGCTGATCGCGGCGTTCTTCCTCAACGGTCTTGCCAACGGCATTCCGGCAACGCTGTTCCTGTATTTCGTCTCGGCCCGTCTCGGCCTGCCCGATGCGCGCGGACCCCTTCTGTTTTTTTACTTCCTCTGCGCCGTCGCCGGCGTTCCGCTCGCCACCTGGGCCGCGCGGCGCGTGGGCAAACACCGGGCCTGGTGCTACGCCATGCTCGCCGCGTGCGTTGCCTTTGCGCCCGCACCGCTTCTGCCGGAAGGCAGTCTGATGGCGTTTGCGGCAATCTGCGCCGTCACCGGTGTGCTGTTGGGCTTTGACCTGGCGCTGCCGCCGGCGATCCAGGCGGATGTGATCGATGTCGACACCGCAGCCTCGGGCGAGCAGCGGTCGGGGATCTATTTCGCCGCCTGGAGCCTTGCCACCAAGCTGTCGCTTGCGGGCGGCGTCGGCATCGTCTTTCCGGTTCTGGCAGGCTTCGGTTTCGATCCCGCCGCGGCCGCGGAAGGCCCGGCCCGGGGACTGACGGCACTGGCGGTCGCCTATGCCTGGGTTCCTATCGCCGCCAAACTGGCCTCGATCGCCCTCATGTGGAATTTCCCGCTCGATGAAGCCGCCCAGAAAAGCCTCCGCACCAGCATAGAATCGGCCTGACCGGACCCCGAATCTAGTCGGTTTCGAGCGGCCGTTTCTTCCACTTGGTGGCCGCATTCATCAGGCCGAAATAGGCCGGATACGGCAGAAACTGCAGGGCTTTGAGCACATAGGTGAAACGGCGCGGAAAGGTGATCTCGAAGGACGACGACTTGAGCCCGTCGGCAATGCGCGCCGCCGCCTCTTCCGGCTGCATCAGCGCCGGCATGGTGAAGGCATTGTCGGCAGTCGCAGGCGTGTCGACAAATCCCGGGTTGATCACCTGGATGCGCACACCGAACTTGTCGAGATCGAACTTGAGGCTTTCAGCCATGTTGATCAAGGCAGCCTTGGTTGCGCCATAGGCGGCGCTCGTCGGCATGCCGCCATAGCCAGTGACCGAGGACACGATCGCCAGTTGTCCGCGCCCGCGGCGCTTCATCCGCTCGAGCGCCGGCACCAGGCAATTGACCACGCCGGACAGGTTGACCGCAAAACTCTTGTCGAAGTCACTGACCTTGAGCGTCTCTCCGTAGACCGGCAGGTAGATCCCGGCATTGAACACTGCCAGCGCAAGCCCCGCCCCGTCCGCGTCGATGCGAGCCGCGATGTCAGCCATCGCGGAGGCGTCGGTCACATCCCCGGGAGCGGCGATGATCGTGCCGGCGAGGTCCTTTACATCCCGCTCGAGCTCCGCCAGCGCATCTTCGCTGCGGGCGGTCGCATGAACCGTGAAGCCTTCTCGCGCCAGCTTCAAGGCCAGCGCCCGACCGATTCCGCTCGACGCACCGGTGACCCAGACGGAACCATCTGCAGGCTTGGCGGAATAGGTGGTCATGATTTCTCTCCAATGCAAAACGTCCGAAGCCTGTTACGCTCCGGACGTCCATTCGGTTGCAGTTTTTCGTGAAAAAAGCGCTCGCGTCAGCCGATGATGTCGCCGATCAACTGGCGGAAGGAGCCGGTCAGCTTGAGCGGCGCATCCATCACCGCAAAGCCGATGCAGGGGCGGCCAAGATCGACGCTGGGGCGGTGATCAACCGAATCGTCAGCCACCGAAATATCGCCGCGCCCGTAGTGTCCGCGCGAATCGCTGAAGGCGCCATCGAGAACCAGCGACAACTCGCTGCCCTCGTGCGTATGGGCCGGCACCGTGCGGCCAGGCTTGAGCCAGAACAGATTGACATGGCAGCCTTCGATGTCACCGAGATCATATTCCTTGAGACCAGGCATGCGCGTGCGCCACGGCACATCGGCCGCGTCAAAGCCGACGAAATCATAGAGCGCCTTGGGGAAAACCCGGTCTTCAGTCACCGGAGCTTCCGCCCGCTGGGTTGCCTCAGGCGCCTCCGATGCGAGGACCGCCGCCAGCATGGCGTCGCGGTCGGACAGCGCCACCGGATCGATGTCCATAAGCTCGAGGCCGGCCAGGGCCTCAAGATTGCGAACCTTGATCAGGTTCTGGGGCTTGAGTTCGAGATGAGCCTCCACCAGCACGCGCGCCGGTGTGGGAAGAGTTCCCGCCACATATCTCGCAAGCAGCGAATCAAGAGTATCGATATGTTCACGCACCATGCGTATCCAGCTTTCCATCATTTCGGCGACTGTTCCGCCTTGGGAGCGAAACCACGAGCACCGGTCTACCGTCATTGTCTCTGCTTACGCCCGGACACGCAATCCGGATCACCGGAACATCCCGTTTCTCATTTTTGCCCTTCCAAGGCAAATGTTCCCCTGAGCTCCTATGTTCCAAAGCACCTCTTTCTTGCAAGTTCGGCCTTGAGAAGACACAACAGCCTGCATAATCTGCGTTCGCCTGTGTGACCACAGCAACCAACAGGAAGCCTCATGCCCGCCCTCAAATCAGTCCTCGACGCCATCGGCAACACCCCTCTCATTCGCCTCAAGGCGGCGTCTGAGGCCACCGGCTGCACCATTCTCGGCAAGGCCGAGTTTCTCAACCCCGGTCAGTCGGTGAAGGATCGCGCTGCGCTTGAGATCATTCGTGACGCCGAATCGCGCGGCCTGCTCCGGCCCGGCGGCACCATCGTCGAAGGCACCGCCGGCAACACCGGCATCGGGCTGGCGATGGTGGCCCGCGCGCTCGGCTACAAGACGGTGATCGTCATTCCAGAAACCCAGAGCCAGGAAAAGAAGGACGCGCTGCGCCTGCTTGGCGCCGAATTGGTGGAGGTGCCCGCCGCGCCCTACCGCAACCCCAACAACTATGTCCGCCTTTCCGGCCGCCTTGCCGAACAGCTGGCCAAGTCCGATCCCAACGGCGCGATCTGGGCCAACCAGTTCGACAATGTCGCCAACCGCCAGGCGCATGTGAAGACCACCGCGCCGGAAATCTGGCGCGAGTCCGACGGCAAGGTCGATGGCTTCATCTGCGCGGTCGGCTCTGGCGGAACCCTCGCCGGCGTCGCCGAAGGTCTGCGCAGCCGGTCGAACAGCATCAAGATCGGCCTCGCTGATCCCGATGGCGCGGCGCTGCACAGCTTCTACACCACCGGCGAGATGGCGTCTTCCGGCGGATCGATCACCGAGGGCATCGGCCAGGGGCGCATCACCGCCAATCTCGAGGGCTTCACCCCCGACATGTCGTTCAACATTCCAGATTCGGAAGCCATTCCGCTGGTCTTCGACCTGCTCGAGCACGAGGGGCTCTGCCTTGGCGGATCCTCCGGAATCAACGTCGCCGGCGCGATCCGCATGGCCCGCGAGATGGGCCCGGGCCACACCATCGTCACCATCCTGTGCGATTATGGCAACCGTTACCAGTCCAAGCTTTTCAACCCGGATTTCCTCGCGTCAAAGAACCTGCCGGTGCCCGCATGGCTCACGCGCCAGAGCAACATCTCGGTTCCTTTCATCACCGAATAAATTCCACGAAAGTCCTTTTCCATGTCCGCGCTTTTTCTCAAAGACGCCTACCTCTCCACCGTCGAGGCGCACGTCACCTTTGTGCGCGAGGATGGCGGGATCCTGATGGACCAGACCTGCTTTTATGCCACGTCCGGCGGCCAGCCTGGTGACACCGGGTTTTTCGAACGCGAGAATGGCGACAAGATCGTGATCGCCGGCACCGTGACCGGAGACACCAAGGCCGAGATCATCCACATCCCCGCCCCCGGCCAGTCAACGCCGAACCTAGGCGAGAAGCTGGTGCTGCACATTGACTGGGATCGGCGCTACAGGCTGATGCGCATGCACACCGCCTGCCATCTTCTGTCGGTCGTCTGCCCCTACCCGATCACCGGCGCATCCGTGAACGAGGAAGACAGCCGCGTCGATTTCGACATGTCCGAGACCATCGACAAGGCCGAAGTCACGGCGAAGCTGATGGAACTGGTGCAAGCCAATCATCCGATCTCGACCGAATGGATCTCGGAAGCCGACCTCGACGCCAATCCGGGCCTGGTCAAGTCCAAGAATGTCCGCCCGCCGCGCGGCCAGGGCGACATCCGCCTGGTCTGCATCGGCGAGAACTCGTCGATAGACAGCCAGCCCTGCGGCGGCACCCATGTCGGGGAAACCGCGGAAGTGGGCGAAATCCACATCGGCAAGATCGAAAAGAAGGGCAAGGAAAACCGCCGCTTCCGCATCCGCTTCGGCCCGGCGCCGGAGTGAGTGGGCGTCACGCGCCGCAATCCGGACAATTTTAGCAATTTGTTTGACTGTCCGTTAGACCCTGCAGGCCTAGACATCGGCGGAACCGGTGACACGCCTGCCTACGCAGCCGCCGACCGGACAGTGTGGATCCGGCTGCGTCGCAGTGGGGACACAAGCCAGCGAGACGCCAGCAGATGTCCGTCATTCAAGCCATATCCTACCCGGTTTCGGCCCTCGTGCAGAGCCAGCAGCATGTCCCTCCGCGCGACAGCGCGGGCGAGGCCACGTCCAGGCCATTGGCAACGCCCACACCGGCATCCACCGATCGCGCCGCGGTCTCGAGCCGCGTAAGCGCCTTCCTGTTGATCGAAAGGCCAGCCGCGGCCAACGGCTCGCGCCCGGACCAGCGGTCCCCCGGCCCTGCCGGCTCTGGCGAAGCAGTGGCAGGCCAGGCCATCGATTTTGACGACGCACGTATCTACCGGCCCTCGTCGCGCTACTGATCCGGCCGGCGCGAAGCATCGCCCGCCGCGCGTTCGGATTTATCTGCAAACGCAATCCTGCCTCATTGCCGCGAACCCTCGCCATCGCGTATCATGTGCGCAGCCCCCGCTTCGAACGGGCTCATGCCCCGCCTTGATCACAGAGGCCCCGCAAATGAGGACTCCAGCCATGACCGCACCGTCTGACCAAAGCCCGTTCGTCGTCTCCTTCGACTGGCTCAGGGACCGCATCGGCCAGCCCGATCTCAAGATCGTCGACGCCTCCTGGTATCTGCCGGCGCAGAACCGCCACGGCGAGGCCGAGTATCGCGCAGGCCGCATTCCGGGCGCCGTGTACTTCGATCTGGACAGGATCGTCGATCCGAATTCCAGCCTGCCTCACACGCTCCCCGACGCGGAGACCTTCGCCACCGCCGCGGGCGCTCTCGGCCTCAAGGAAACCGACACGATCGTGGTCTATGACGGACCGGGCATGTTTTCCGCGCCACGCGTCTGGTGGATGCTGCGCATCTTCGGCGCCGGCAACGCCTATGTGCTCGATGGCGGCTTCGACGCCTGGAAGCTGCAGGGCCTGCCGGTGGAAACCGGAAAGCCGACGGCTCCGGCTCGCGCCAGTTTCACCGCCACCGTGAATTCGGCCGCGGTCACCAGCTTCGACGACATGCGCGCACTTGTCGATGCACCGACCGCGCAGATCGCCGACGCGCGCGGCCCCGGCCGGTTCACCGGCGCCGAACCGGAGCCACGCGCAGGCATGCGCTCGGGCCACATGCCCGGCGCCCTCAACGTGCCTTTCGTGAACTTGTTGGACGGCGGAAAACTCAAGCCGCTCAGCGAGTTGCGACAAGTCCTTGAATCATCCGGGATTGATCTCGGCAGGCCTGTCGTCACCACCTGCGGTTCGGGCGTCACCGCGGCGGTCATCACGCTGGCGCTGCAGTCCCTGGGCCACCACGACAACACGCTCTATGACGGCTCCTGGTCCGAATGGGGCGGCCGCGACGACACCCCCGTCGCCACAGGAGAGCGCTGAGATGGCCAAGTCCCCCAAGCCCAAGTCCCTCAAGGCCACCGTCACCCATCTCGAGATCAAGCGCTTTCCGCACACTTTGAAGCCGCTGCCGGTCAATCTCCACGCGAGCCTGATCAAGGCCACCAATATCCCGCTGCATTTCTACCGCTACCTGCAATGGCAGGTGGGCCGCGAATGGCACTGGGTCAATCGCCTGCGCATGAGCGATGAGTATCTGTCCGGCATCGTCCACGCCAAGACCACCCACATCTATGTGCTGGGCGTGGATGGCGCGCCGGGCGGCTTTTTCGAACTGACCGAGATCGGCGACGCCACGGTCGAGCTCACCTATTTCGGCCTGATGTCGCATGCGCGCGCCCGCGGGCTTGGCGAATGGATGCTGGGCCAGGCCCTGTCGACAGCCTGGCTGATGACGCCGGCCCGCGTGATCGTCTCAACCAATACGCTCGACCATCCCGCCGCCCTGCCGCTTTATCAGCGCATCGGCTTCAACCCGGTGAGCCAGAACGAGGCGATCATCCGGCCGCTTGCCGACGAGGAAATCATGGCGCTGCTCAAGTCCGAAGCTTAGCCCGGGGCTGAAATCGGGTGGCGCGGGACGATCGCGCCGGCTACCTCGTGAGGTCTCATCAATCCGGCGAGGACACCATGACCATCACATTCGAGCCCATGGACCAGGCGACCGCCGCACATTTGCGCGAAAACGGACCGGACTCCTATGGCAATCCGCCCGAGAGACGCATCTCGGACGGCGCCGACGTGCCGTGCCGCTGCTGCATGCGCTTCGTCGCTCCCGGCGAAGCCTACCTGGTCGCCGCCTGGCGGCCCTTTGTCACCCTTCACGCCTATGCGGAAACCGGCCCGGTCTTCCTTCACGCCGAGCCCTGCGCCCCGGATCCGATAGGGCCAGACTCACTTCCGGAGTTTCTACAAAGCCCCGATTACATCCTGCGCGGCTACGGTGCAGATGAGCGCATCGTCTACGGCACCGGCGGCGTGATCCGCCGCGAGGCGATCCGTGAGCGGCTCACCCACTTGCTGTCCCGACCCGGCATCGAGGCCGTTCACATCCGCTCGTCGCGCAACAATTGCTATCATTGCAAGGCGGTGCGCGGCGACCGGCCCGCACAAGGCCAGTGACATCGACCGGATGAGCCTGTTTGAGCCAGGACTACCACCGCGGCCCGAACGCAGGCACCGCGATGTCCACCCCGATGCAATCCGGCCCGAAGCTCGCTAGACTGTCAGTTGCTCGCAACACCCATCACACCACGAAGAAATCAGCCTCGGTCAGCGCCAGCCCGGTGCCCAGCGAGGCGAACTGGATGGCCGCCGCCGCACCGGTGGAGCCGTCGCTGTCATAGAACAGCGCCCCGGTGCCCGAATCGTAGATGATCCGGTCGCTCGCATCATTGGCCTCAGCCCCGATATGGAACGCGGAAGCTGCAAGCGCACCAGTCGCCGTCAGCGCTGTGAAGACCCCGTTCTCGAGCACCATCCGGTCGTCGCTTACCGAGAAGTCGACGATCGCGTCGACATTGGTCGTGGCATTCAGGCTGGTATTGAAGAAGAAGGAGTCGTTGCCAGCCCCGCCGACCAGGACATCATTGCCATCGCCGCCGATCAGCGTGTCGTCGCCGGCGTTGCCGTTGAGCGTATCATTGCCGTCACGCCCGTAGATCGTGTCATTGCCGCCAGCCCCCCAGATCGTGTTGGCCCCGGCATTGCCGCGCAGGTCGT